>BNJU01000618.1_pt1 | contig 420365 bp, 502 predicted proteins | sample 8539281 | NCBI WGS metagenome assembly BNJU01 (sample SAMD00202456, study PRJDB9452) | human saliva metagenome | isolation source: human saliva | place: Japan
CTATAATTAGTCAAGACGTTTTATAAAAATCTAACGAGTAAAGAGATGGCAAAGAAGAATACGAAACGAAAGCTGATTGGTTTGGTGAGTAACTTGAGCAACCACCGAACTTACTATACTACTGTTAACACCCAAAACCGCACTACAAAAGGTCAGGGTAAATTGACACTACGTAAGTACGACCCAATTGCAAAGCAACACGCTACTTACACCGAGACTAAGAAGAACCTTGGTCGCAACGAAGTTAAAGCTCGTAAAAGCTAATTTAACAGGATTATACAGAAACTCCCTCGCATTAAGAGGGAGTTTTTATTTGGAAAGAATGTTTGGCTATTTCCTCAATCGAGATTTCATATCACGAATGGTGTTCATATAGTAGAGAAAGGCGTCGTATGGCGAATCATACGGGCTAAAATAAGCGTGGACATCGCCGTCGGTAAAATTCTTCGTTCCCATGTAATAGAAGTGGTCTGAAGTTTGCAATTTTCGCCAATCGCTAATCAAACCCTCATCCTTACTATTCAAGACCTCATCTTCAAGCTCATAGACATATCGCAAAGCTTCTTTCTGCAGACTGTTCCCGTTCCAAGCCGTCAAATCTCGCTCGGCGTCCGCCCACGTTACAGGCGACGGCATACTTATTTCACCGGCAGACACATTCGCGTCCAGTGCTTCACTAACGGTATAGAAAGTATTGCCATCAGCGCTCAGCCATTTATCAACAAACTTCTCAAAGAAGCCGAAAACCCCAGATTCCACCCATTGATGTTCGCCGAAAGTTTCATAATCCATAAACAAGTTAAGCAGTGGCGCGTAGCGGACAGAATCTTCCACCCACGTATTAAACTTATCAGCGGTCAGCGGCCATTCATTCCATTTTCGATCACTAAACCTAAACGCCAAATCATCGCTCAATCGATAATTCTTAAGTAGTAATCCAATTTTCTTCGTGCCTCTCGGGCGATATGCATAATTCGGACTGCGCCAATTCAGAATCGGATCCCAGCCTTCAGCCAACACGCCCTTGAAACCATCCTGCTCAGCCCATTTTGCCAAGTCATCACTATACGCCAATTCTGTATTTGCCAAAACTCGCGTTTCCGCACCAAAAATCTCGCGAATCTTCCAGCGGTGAAGCTCAACTTGACGCTCGAACTCCTTGCGCGAATAGAAAAACGCCAGACTGTGATGATACGGACTTGATAATATTTCCACTTGACCAGTTTTCACTAAGCGCTTGAAACTCTCCAAAACTTCAGGATTAAACCTTTCGGCTTGCTCTAAAAACGTTCCACTAAAACTCAGCGAGATCTTAAAATCAGGATATTTTTTCAATAATTTTTCAAGCAAAGCATTCATCGGCAAATACGACTTTTCTGCAACTTTTTGGAATATTTTTTGATTGTCCTGATCTGGATTTTGACCGCCAGAGAAATAATTATGCTTCCAAGCCACGTCAAATATACTATACTCGCGTATTCGCCACGGTTGGTGTACGTGTAGATATAAAACTATTCCTTTATTTTTATTCATGCCAGCGCTCCTTTGTACAGTTTCAGACATTTTTCTAGCGGCGTCTTGCCAGGAAATTCTCGCGTATTCATTCTTAACGTTTTTCTTCAAAGATTTCTGTAGGGCAGGTGATTCAGCGATATTAACAATTTCATCCGCCAATTTATTCACATCCCAATAGTCAAACCGCATAATATTATTCAGAACCTCACGACGCCAGATTGACGACTAATAAGTAACGCCGTGTCATGATGTGCCGCCTCCAAGGCAGTCAAGCCAAATGGCTCAGAAACCGAACTCATCACAAAAACATCAATCAAGCAGTAAATATCTCGCCACTGTTTTCCGCGCACAAATCCCGTAAAAATCATCTTATCACTAATCCCTAAATCTGCCGCCAGTTCAATCAGTTCATCTCTTTGCTCGCCATTTCCAGATAAAACAAAAACAATTTTCTCATATTTTTCAAGCGCCTTCGCTGCAGCTCGCACAAAATACGTCAAACCCTTCTGAACCGTAAGTCGCGTCAACGCGCCAACAACCGTATAGCCATCCTTTCTTTCAACTCCTCCAAATACCTGTAAGTACTGGCGTCATACTCGTGCGGCGGCAAATCAGCCAAATCAATCGCGTTATAAACCACCTCAATTTTTCTCTGGCGGGAATGTGATAATTCTTAACAATTATTTCCTTCGTGATTTCACTAACGGCGATTATCCGATCAGCCATCAACAAGCCTTGTTGCTCAATTTCGTGAACCAGAGGATTTCCTGACTGCTCGCCAGAACGGTCAAATTCCGTCGCGTGAACGTGCACAATCAATGGCGCGCCCGTCATTTCCTTAGCAATTATTCCAGCTTCCATCGTCAACCAATCATGCGCGTGAATCGCGTCAGGGCTGATGATTTTTCACAAACTTCCGAACGTATTTACCGTATACGCCTCTGTACAGCGCGCATCGGCGAAAGACCATACTCATCCTTAGCGTTTTCACGATCTTCCTCCGAACCGTTATTATACGCACCCCAAATCGTGATAATTCGGCGGCAAAGGAGTAGCTGAATAGATATTCATATAGTCAATTCCGGGATGCTCAGCGGTGTAGGGGATAATAAAGTCAATATCAACGCCCTCCGAAGCAAGCGCCTTCGACATCTGATAGCAAGCAACGCCAAGTCCGCCACTATTGTGCGGAGGAAGTTCCCACCCAAGCATTAAAATTTTTCATCTCTGAGTTAATTGTAGAACTACGCTTATGTTTTTTTCAAAGGGATTTTTGGGATCTTTTTCACGAGTTTTTTTATTTTTTTCACAATTTTAACATTTGCGACAAAGCTAATTCGTGATAAAATAGTTGCTATAGGAGTGTAGCTCAGGTGGCTAGAGCACTGGTCTCCAAAAACCAGGTGTCGGGGGTTCGAGTCCCTCCACTCCTGCCAAGATTCTCGCTTGAAAGAGAATCTTTTTTATTAGTCAAAAATCTGCTATAATTTCTCAATATGAAACCTTTATCACCTTCACTTCCGCATATTATCGCCATGGTTGGTGCGCCAGGTTCAGGGAAGACGCAATTCGCTGTAGAATTTGCGAAGATTTTTCAATTCTCCAGTGGTAAGTTCTCGACAATTTGAAGTTTTTTTACGGACAATACAAAAACCATTTCTGACGCAACATTGTCGCTTTTGGAAGAATTTTTTTGAAGACTAAGCAAACTGTCATTTTGGACGGATCGACCGATCAGCGCACGAATCGTATGCGTATCAATCGCCTTGCCAGGGAATATGGATATAAAGTCCTATTTGTTTGGGTGCAAACCGATCCCGCCACCGCCAAACATCGCTGGATAAAGGCTTATGGTGGAAATGACGAATCTTTCGAGCGACGATTGAAGCAGTTTTCAGCGCCACACAGCAGCGAATCCTACGTCGTGATTAGCGGTCGCCACACCTTAAGCAGTCAGGCTCGCACCGTTCTTAAGCAAATCGGCGCCAGTCGCCCAGAAGCTCCACGCCGCCCAATTGCCGGAAATCGCATTAACATAGGTTAGTTATGGCAATTATTACCGACGAAGAATTCGGAGAAATTGTCGTTAAAAAACGCAGCCTGGCGAAAACTGTTAGTTTGAAAATTGCGCCAGATGGACGAATACAAATCACAATGCCGCCATATGCGCCGCTGTTGACTGCAAAGGCATTGATTAAAACCTCCCGAAAGCAAATCCGCGAATTAGTTTCTCAATACCGAGAAAAACTTTCTTACACGAAAAATCAGCAAATTGGCAAAAGCCATCATTTATTGATACAAACGACCACGAAACCTTCAAGCGTGAAAATCGTCGGAACGCAGATATTAGCAGAAATCAACGAGGCGGAATCCGTCGAATCGGCCACGAACCAACAACTTATCCGCAGTAAAATTCTGATCGCACTTAGAAAAGAAGCCAAGTCATATTTACCGAGGCGATTGTCGTTTTTAGCGAAAGAACACGGCATTTTCTTTTGCTCGGAGTAAAATCACACACTCATCAAGTCGCTGGGGAAGCTGCTCTTCATCTGGGACGATTAGCTTGAATATCGGGATGATGAACTTGCCATTTGAGCTGATTGATTACGTAATTATCCACGAATTGTGCCACACCAGGCATATGAATCACTCGACGAAATTCTGGGACGAAGTTGCCAAATTTGACCCGCATTATAAAATGCACCGAAATGAATTGAAAAAAATATTCGCCATACATATAGAAACGCATATGCTTATGTTATACTTTAGCTATGTGGGCGCTAATTTTTCTATTGATCACTCTGAGTGTTGTTTTAGGTGTTATAGCTATTGTTTTACATAAAATATTGTCGGAAATTAGCGATAAATCTGATTGTGAAAATGATAAAAAAAGCCTCAGCGAGCACCAAAGAATGATTACGCTTATCAATAATATCACCGACGCGATTCTCAGTACGGACGAACACGGAATTATCAATACATACAATTCTGCGGCACTTAATTTAATTGATACGAATAGTGGAATTAACGGCGAGCATATCAGTCAGGTACTGAACCTTGAAACGACAGATAAAAAGCCGATTGACATTTTTAAGGAACTCACCAAATCTTCCGCAATTCGCCAGCGCGACGACGTTCTGATGAAAATCGAAGATGGCGATTATATTCGCCTGGAAGTTACACTTGCGCCAGTTCAGGGAGGCGACAAGATGACGCCGGACGGATATGTACTTATCTTGCGCGACATCACGAAGACGAAGAGCCTCGAGGAGGAGCGTGACGAGTTTATTAGCGTAGTCAGTCACGAATTACGCACGCCAATTGCTATTGCTGAAGGTTCGCTGAGCAACGCCAAATTGCTGGTCGAGCGTAAAATGACTAGCAAAATTCCCGAAGCCATTGACGAATCCCATAAGCAAATTTTATTCTTAGCGCGAATGATCAACGACCTCAGCACGCTATCACGCGCAGAGCGAGGAGTAGCCGATGAAACGGAGATAATCGACGTGACGGAGTTGGCTGCTCAGATAAATTCCGAATATTCACCTCAGGCGAGCGAGAAAGGTTTGGCTTTCAATTTGGATATCGGCGGGCGGCTTGGCGTAGTTAAGGTTTCTCGTCTATATCTGGAGGAAATTCTCCAAAACTTCATTACCAACGCCATTCGATATACACAAAAAGGCTCCATAACTTTATCAATCAAGAAAAATAAATCTGGCGAAATCATCTTCAAGGTTATTGACACGGGAATTGGCATTAGTAAAGCCGACATAGCAAAAATTTTCGACAAGTTTTACCGCGCAGAAGATTATAGAACCCGCGAGACGAAAGGCACTGGGATTAGGTCTATACGTTTCCGCTAAGTTGGCGAAGAAATTGGGCTGTAAAATTGAGGTAGAAAGCCGATTAAACCACGGATCGACGTTCGGATTCAAGCTGAAAGAGTTCAAAAAAATAATGACAAATAATATTCGGTCAACTTGTTTTTTTGGACTCGGATGAATTACAATGGCTATTGACAGTCTGTGAAAAAAACAGACTTTTTAAATTGGGAGAAAATATGGCACAGAAAGGCAAGGCAAGCAGTAAAACTACGGTTCGTCGCATTAAGGCTACTGACGACGCGCCAAAAAAAGAAAAAAAGCTGTAGCGAAAAAATCAATAAACCAACAAAAATCACCACAAAAAGCACCTAAAAAAAGTCTGGCGAAAAAGGTGGATTGATTGGATATTTCAAGGGCGCTTGGGAAGAGCTGAAGCTAGTTCGCTGGCCAACCCGCTCAGCAACTTGGGCAATGACAGCGGCGGTGCTTATCTTCACCTTTGTGTTTGTCGTTCTGATTTTATTACTTGACGCCGCATTCAACTGGGGCTTTAACCAAATTTTTGAAAGTAGAGGAGATACTATGAGTTCAAAACGATATGACGACAGTAAGCAATGGTATGCAATTCATACCTATTCTGGCTACGAAGAAAAAGTTGCCGAATCAATCCGCCAGCGAATCAACGGCGTCGATATGGCTGATAAGATTTTTGACGTTATCGTGCCAAAGGAAAAGCAAATTCAAATTCGCAACGGTAAGCGTAAAATTGTTGAGGCTAAAGATCTTTCCAGGGCTATGTCTTGGTTGAGATGAAATTGACCGACGAAACTTGGTACATCATCCGCAACACGCCGGGCGTTACAGGATTTGTGGGTGCCGACACTACGCCAACTCCAGTTTCTGAAAAAGAAATTGCGAAAGATTAAGAAGCGAATGGGCGTTGAAGAGCCAAAGCATCAGATTGACTTTCTCAGAGGGCGAAGTTGTTTCAATTATCGACGGTCCGTTCAAAGGCTTTGATGGCGCCGTGAGCGAAATTGACGCATCTAAGGGCACTTTGAAGGTTATGGTCAGCATGTTTGGTCGCGACACTCCAGTCGAGTTGGACGCCTTGCAGGTTAAAAAAAGTTTAGCTTGCAATTTTAAGCATTTTTTTCGATATAATATTCGAGTTACGCACTACAAACTATAAGGAAGAACTATGGCAAAGAAAATTATTGGTAATTTGAAATTACGCATTCCAGCCGGTCGAGCAACAGCAGGTCCTCCAGTGGGATCAACGCTTGGTCAGTGGGGACTAAACATGATGGACTTCATTAATCCATTCAACGACGCTACAAAAGACATGATGGGTAAGGATGTAATTGTTCACATTCAAGTTTACGAAGACCGAACATTTACTTGGAACTCACTTGGTCAGCCAGTTGACGATATGATTCGTGAAAAAGCTGGCATCCAAAAAGGGCAGCGGCAAGCCACACTCAGACAAGGTCGGTAAGATTACTCGCGCACAATTGCAAGAAATCGCTGAGGCGAAAAAAGATCAATTGAACGCAATCGACATCGAAGGCGCAATGAAAGTTATCGCCGGATCAGCACGCTCAATGGGCGTTGAAGTCGTCGACTAAGCTACAGAACTTTAGCAAAATAGCCCCGAACTTCTCGGGGTTATTTTATGGTAAAATAAATGATTGTGAAGAATATTTTTAGACAACAGTGTAATCTCGCGCTTCAGAACGAGCAATTGATAATTGCTAAAACTGACACGATTTATGGAATATTAGCCGCTGCCAATTCAGAAAAAGCCGTCGAGAGATTATACGAAGTTAAGCGGCGCCCTTGAATGAACCCGTTATTATTTTGGTAGCGGATATTGACGACATTCCTAATCTCACGCCGTCGATCAAACACAAATATCAAGAAATCTCCAAAAATAGACCAACAACAATCGTCACCAAAGTGAGTCCTAATTTTCTGCCACATCTTCCGAGGAACGGCGAAACATTAGCATTCAGAGTCGTGCCAGAATCTCCGTTGGCGGAGTTAATTCGAATCGTCGGTCTTTTGGTCGCACCCAGTGCAAATCCGTCGGGAGAAGAACCAGCAAAAAACGTCACCGAAGCGATAAATTACTTCCACGAATTAGTGCCGATTTATGTCGATTCTGGAGAAGTCACCGACGCTCAACCGTCGCAAATTGTCCGAATCAACGAGGGCGGGGAAATTGAGTTTTTAAGAAGATAATCCTCGAAGAATTATCAAAAAATCGCCAAACAAAAAAGACTTCCTCTGAATTACGGGGAAGTCTTTTTGCGCGAGTTACTTCACAAACGGATGCGCAATCTCCAAATCTGGGCGCTTTTCCGCAATTCTCAGCAGCTCGTTATACTTAGCAATTCGCTCTGACCGCGACATCGAGCCAGTCTTAATTTGACCCGTGCCCAAACCGACCGCCAAGTGAGAAATCGTTACGTCCTCCGTCTCGCCAGATCGGTGGCTCATCACTGTATTCCAGCCAGCATTCTTCGCCATCAAAACAGCTTGAATCGTCTCAGTCAATGTACCAATTTGGTTCGGCTTGATTAAGATCGCATTGCCAGCCTTTTCTTCGATTCCGCGCTTCAATCGCTCGACATTCGTCACCAAAAGATCGTCGCCAACCAATTGCGCAAAATTGCCCAAATCAGCCGTCATTTTCTCCCAATCTTCCCAAGCTTCTTCGTTCAATCCATCCTCAATCGAGAGAACGGGGACGCGTTCTAACAGGGCTTTATACGTGCGAATCATTTCGTCAGCCGACAGAATTCGGTGTTCAGTCGCCAAGTTATATTTGCCGTCCTTGTAAAGCTCGCTCGCTGCAACATCCAGCGCAAAGCCAAAGTCCACGCCTAATTTGTATCCAGCCTGCTCGATGGCGCGAGATAGCAACAAAATAGGCTCCATATTACCATTCCTGACATGAGGTGCATAGCCGCCCTCATCGCCAACCGTTGTAGGATAGCCTTCGTCTTTCAGGATTTTTGCCAACGCGTGAAAAACTTCCGCGCTCATTCGAACTGCATCCGCAAAAGTTGCCGCGCTAGTTGGAATAATCATATATTCCTGAAAATCAGTCGCACCGAGCGCATGCTGACCGCCGTTCATCACGTTGATCATCGGCATCGGCAGGCACATTGCAGGACTTCCAGCTAAGCTATTGACGTATTGATACAGCTCCACGCCACGCGACTTAGCAGCAGCTTTCGCCACAGCCAGCGACACCGCCAAAATCGCATTCGCACCCAAACGCGCCTTATTCGGCGTACCGTCCAGACTCTTCATTTTTTCATCAATTGCAGCCTGGTCGAACGGATTAGAACCTTTCAAAGCCTGCGCAATCTCACCATTGACATTTTCGACCGCACGAAGCACACCCTTACCGCCAAACGCCAACTCGCCGTCCCGAAGCTCAACAGCCTCGAAAGAGCCAGTGCTTGCGCCAGACGGAACAGCCGCACGACCGAACGAACCGTCACTCAAAGTCACGTCCGCCTCAACCGTCGGATTTCCACGCGAATCTAAAATTTGCCTTGCTTGTATGTTTGTAATTGTTATATCCATAATTACTATTTTATCAAACATTTGCCTCAATCTCTAAAAATATGGTATAATTTCAACATTATCAATCAATGTTGGGAGGCTGATTTGTTAAGATGACAAATTGCCGTTCGTACCACAGAAAGGATTTTTATGGCAAAGAAAGCCGAGTTGCTAGAAAAAGCAGCAGAACTAAAATTAGAGGTCAGTGAGAAAAAAACACAATCGCTGAAATTGAAGCAGCAATTGCAGAAGCTACAGACGCAAGCAAATCTCACGACAACAAAGACAAAGACGTTGTTGCTGAGCGCGAAGCTACTGTCGCTAAGTCTGGCAAAGCGCAGCCAAAAAGCTCTTGACGAAGCCGCTGAAAAAGCAGAGAAGGAAGCTCGCAAGGAAGCTGGCGACACTACTCCACAATCAGACGACGCTGAAGCTCACGTAAAGAAAGGCCGAAAACCAGTTACTCGTCCACGCTTGGAGCGCCGCGGTAAAAAATATCAAGACGCTGCAAAAAACGTTGAAAAGAACAAATTGTACAGCTTAGACGAAGCTTTGAAATTGGCTACTGAAACCAGCCCAGTCAAGTTCGACGCTAGCGTTGAAATCCACATCCGCTTGGGCGTTGACCCACGCCAAGCCGACCAAAACATTCGCTCAACCGTAGCATTGCCGCACGGTACAGGTAAAGACGTTCGAGTTGCTGTTTTCGCACCAGAATCAGAGCACGCTGCCGCTAAAAAAGCTGGCGCTGACATCATCGGTGACGAAGAATTCCTAAGCCAATTGGACAAGGAAGAGTTGAACTTCGACATTTTGGTCGCAACTCCACAGTACATGCCAAAGCTTGGTAAATACGCACGTTTGCTTGGCCCACGCGGTTTGATGCCAAATCCAAAGTCTGGCACCGTTGCTACTGACGTCGCTAAAGCCGTTTCTGAAGCGAAAAGCCGGAAAAGTTGAATACCGCGTTGATAAGCAAGCCATCGTTCACTTGTCAATCGGCAAGGTGTCATTCGGCGCTGAAAAATTGTCAGAAAACGCACGCGCATTCTTAACCAGCTTGAACTCCCAAAAGCCATCCAGCTTAAAGGGCGTTTACGTTAAGAGCGTTGCAATCGCCACAACTATGGGCCCTGGCATTAAAGTAGAGAACTCTCTGTAATCTTTATATTTCAGGTAATTAAATCCCGTCGATTTTGGCGGGATTTTTGTGTTACTATTGCATTTTTCATTTTTTATGATAAAATAGTAAAGTCCACTAGGTACTGATGTTCGGATTCGATTTCCAGCCTGGCTGGACAAAAGAACCTTAACATCTTGTATCTAAAGTTTTCGTGAGAGAAAGGATGCGAAATGCACCGGCAACACAACACTCCATTGCGAGTGTCTGTTGTGGCGGTCTTTGTGGCATTGCTTATGGCGTTCCTCTTCGGAGGGACAACACGCGCCGACGAGGGAGTCACTCCAGTCGGCAGCCACTCAGTCAGCCAACGTCGCGACCGAGGCCCAGTCCTCGGACACTGTCACCACGGCGGCAACGTCAGACAACGAAGATCAGTCTTCGTCTGGTGTCGCAGTGGCGGTAGACGCCACTACCGACAGCAATTGCACTCCTCGGCCGATTTCGGCTGAGGAAATCGCAGATCAGTACATCCGAACGGTTGATGATTCACCCGAATTCACTGCCTATGAGGCAGTCGAGTTCGGATTTTCACTAGCCCTGGAAGAGGGTCACTGTGAAGGCGATTCCATCGTCTTCACAGTGCCGAGCGAACTTGGCGTGGACGGGTCCTTCATGCCCGTCGAAATGAAGGCGAAAGATGGGGTTACAGTCGCAACAGCGCGGTACTCATCTGATCGCACCGTGACGGTCGCTTTAACCTCCGCGGTAGAGGACAGCTCCAAGCGCCATTTTCAGGCCTCGGCCTGGTGGAAGGTGCATATGGAAAGCTCTTTGGTTCCCGGGGAAACCCGAAACCTTGAGTGGAACATCGGCGGTGAGATTCGCCGTACACCCATCAGTGTGGGGACGTGCCCCGGCTGCAGCAGCCTAGGAGAGGGTCCCTCGAAATGGGGGACGGTATCCTCTCTTAAACCTTGGGATCTCACTGTCACCGTAGTCACTCCGACTGCGGAGTATGACAACCAGACATTCGTCATAACGGATCGAGCCACCTCGTCGGGGCAAGATTTTGCTTGCCCCGACCCGACCATCGGGCAGGCGGGAGTTTACTCTTCCGCAGGACCCTGGGGTCAGCCAATATACACGAGATTCATTGACGCTACAATTGAAAGCTGCAGCAGCGAAAAAGTAGTTTTCAAGATCGTGTTAAACAAAGGCGAAAAGGCCAGGGCTGACATTCTCGTGAATGTCAGCCCAGAAGACCGGGGCCCTTGGACCGACGAAGTAGAGATCGTATCTCAAGAGAAAACTTGGACAGTTGGTGCAAAGGTAGTGAGGAAAGAGTCAGGTGGCAACGCCGGATTCGATCCCACCAATCCCCCGACGCCAACTCCGACCCCGGCGCCCACGCCGGAACCGACACCGACTCCGAGCCCGACGCCAACTCCGGCGCCATCGGCATCACCGAGTCCGACTCCGAGCCCATCGACGACACCGTCGGTGACTCCGACGCCAAGTCCGAGCACGAGTCCGTCGGCACCCACGCCGACTCCGACCGTGACTCAGACGCCAGTTCCAACGCCGTCAGTGACGTCGAGCCCAAGCCCGACGCCAACCCCGGCACTCACGCCGAGTCCATCGACACCAACTTCGTCGGCAACACCGGCACCCGTGACCACGCCGGAACCGGCACGCCAGCACAAGCTGGCGGTCACTGGCGCCGCCACCAGCGCGACCACGCTAGCGATCGCGCTGGTGGCCCTCGGGGGTCTTGCCATTTGGATGCGCCGTCGTCAGGAAGCGCGTTCAAAGGGCTGATCCCTCGTCGAGGGGTGTTAGTTTAATCGACTAGCACCCCTCGACAGAGGCACACAGATACAGAAAGGAGGGTTCCACCCGCACCCGCTCTATTACGGAGCGGGTTTTCTCTTTGATTAGATATAGATGCCTATTTATTTTATTACGTTATTATTGTAAAATAATCGGCTGGAAAATAATCGCCATAACTCTTGTTTTTCGTTGTCATTTCTGCTACAATAGTCTGGAACATTACCAAAGACAGTGGCGACTTGACGTAAAACAAGTATAAAAATGCCACCGAGGGATGAAACTAACAGTTTTATTTGACGTCTTTGGTAGTGCGAGAATCAAAGACGTTTTTTTGATTCTCCATTACCGCACGTTAACAAATTGGCACATAACAAATTAACTCAATCAAAGAAAGGATTTTTATGGCAATTTCACGCGATAAAAAACAAACTTTGGTTGCTGAACTGACAGAGCTATTAAAAGACGCTAAGGGTACGGCTTTTGCTCGATATCAAACCCTTACCGTTGCCGACCTACAAGAACTACGCAAGACTGCTCGCGAAGCTGGCGTTACCATCAAGGTTGTTAAAAACAGATTGGTACGCGTAGCTCTTCAGGAAATCGACACTTACAAAGAAACCGACACCAGCTTATTGGTTGGTCAATTGGTTTACGCCGTAAGTAGCGAAGATGAAGTTATGCCAGCAAAGGTATTGGATACGTTTGCAAAAACACATCCAGCATTACAACTTGCAGGTGGCTTCTCAGGCGAAGGCTTGGCAATTAGCGAAGCTGACGTTAAAGCATTGGCAGGCCTACCAAGCAAAGACCAACTTGTCGCCGAAGTGGTGGCGCAATTGCTATCACCAGTACACGACACAGTCAACGCGCTTGGCGGCAATTTGCACGGACTTTTGGACGGCATCGAAGCCAAAGCTGCTGCTTAAGTTTAGCAATCAACACTAGTAACGTTGCAACAATCGCAACAATATAATAATAAAGGAGAATATCAATGGCTGATATTAAGAAATTGGCTGAAGAACTTGTAAAATTGACAGTTCTAGAAGTTAACGAATTGAAAAATCATCTTAAAGAAGAATACGGCATCGAGCCAGCTGCTGCAGCTGTCGCTGTTGCTGGTCCAGCTGCTGGTGGTGACGCCGCTGCTGCTGACGAAAAAACTGAGTTCACAGTTACTTTGAAAGACGCTGGTTCTCAGAAGGTTGCAGTCATCAAGGCTGTTAAAGGAAATCACTGGCCTAGGTCTAGGGTGAAGCAAAAGCTATCGTTGACGGCGCTCCAGCACCAGTCAAGGAAAAAAAGTTTCTAAAGACGAAGCTGAAGCTGCAAAGAAAACTTTGGAAGACGCTGGCGCTACTGTCGAGCTTTCATAATTTGTTATATAACGCCAATTTGTTTCGTTTAATCACCGTCCGCTCTGGGCGGTGATTTTTATGTCGCCAATCTTAATATCACGAACCGCACGTCAATTTCAAGAGTAAAATTTGCAACACTTTTTTATTCATATCTTATAGCGCTGTGGAAAATTGGATAAAAATAGATAACGCGACTTGATATAAATGTAAGGATATGCTATATATTAGTTAAGTATTATAAAAAATAGACAAAGGAATTGCGAGAACCATGTCTGAATTACCAGAAAAGCAAATTAAGCGTCTGAGGACACTTATTCAAGAGGCGGAAACCAATTTAGCTGCCGCAAAAGAGTTATTGATTAGCATTATTGGCGACGACGGTCAAGTTGTTACGCCAAAAACTTCGTCAGATAACGTAGCAGGAAAGATTATCGAAGGCGTATTTGACGGACAAATGATGCTCAGCCCGGATGGTAAAAATTACCCAATCCCAGCCAACTATGCTTCGAAGTCGAAGCTGGTTGAGGGCGACTTGATGAAATTGACAATCGCCGAAGATGGCAGCTTTATCTATAAGCAAATCGGTCCTGTGCCACGAAAAGCAAGTTATCGGAACGCTCGTCCAGCACGACGGAATTTACTACGTCGAAGCTTCCGGTCGCGAATATCGTATTTTTGCTTGCTAGCGTAACTTACTTCCGAATTAACGTCGGCGACCAAGTTACAATCATCATCCCTGAAGACAATCCTGACGCAACTTGGGCTGCTGTCGAAGCTGCATTGTAAGTATTATGATGCCGAGCGAATTTCTGCTCAGTTACGCCAGTTTTAACGCTGACAATAAGCCATTCGTCGAAATGTCAAGTTGGCGATAAAATTGAGCGTCATGAATTATTCGGACAGGATTTGTCTCTTGAGTTTGATTTTTTTCCGTCAAATATTGCACTGGGTTGGGTGGATTTTGAGAATCGCTGTAGCCAGATCTGTCCAGACCATGCCACGGTTGATGAAAAGTATGAAAATTGCCTAAAATGCTGCGATAAAACCGGCTTTAACCCGGCATTTTACAACGCCAGTTCGGTTTCCGCTCAACAAGAAAAAATCAATCAAAATCCGCACTTTGTTTACTTGGCATACTTCGCGCCGAACGTCATAAAAGTTGGAATCTCGCAAGAAGAGCGCGGAATTCGGAGATTATTAGAGCAGGGAGCGCGATTAGCTATAAAACTAGAAACGTTTTCTTCGGCATTGATCGCCAGGCAATACGAGGCGAAAATTTCCAAGCTGGACGGAATAGCTGAAACGCTGCCAGTTCACAAAAAGATGGAATTGATAAAACAAGCGTTTTGACCGTGCTGATCGGCGAAAAAGGGATTGCGACAAAAATTACTTGAAATTGAGCAGAAAATTGGCGTGTCGTTTCCGAAATCCGAGCTAATTCCTTGCGAAGATTATTTTCAAACCGCTGGCGTTGATTTGTCGCGTGTCGTTTTAATGAAGGATTACAGTCAATTGGTCGGGCACGTACGCAGTGTCATCGGCTCAATTGTCATCACTGATTACGGCGGTCAGCTGCTGGCTTACAACATCAAAAAGCTTATTGGTTATCGGGCACAAAAAGTTGATGGAGAAATTGAGTTTGGATTTACCAACTGAGCAATTAACGTTATTTTTAAAACCTTATTTTTTTACAATATTTTTTTGATGAAATAGCTTGAAATTTTCACTCTATTACTGATATATAAATCAAACTTTCACAGCAAAGGAGGCCACTAGTGAGCTTAACTACAATATTATTAAATACTTCAATAGTACTGGCACGATACTTGCCATACATCTTAGGAACGGTGACTCTAATTACATCAATATTCATCCTTAAGAAAGAAAAAATTAGCAAGAAGTCTAAGACTCTGCTGTTAACTTGCATAATTACTGCCATTATCACAATAATAATCGTATTTATGCGATCTCGAATACTCGGAAATCACATTTGTTAATTTCTGTCTCAAGGTATAGTTTGCTATAATTATCTCATGAGGAACATGAGGGGATGAGTCAGGCGCTATATCGTAAATATCGCAGTCGCAGTTTGGATGAAGTTTTAGGTCAAGATCACGTGACTAGTATTTTACGTCGAGCGTTAGAGCAGGGGAAAAATTGCTCATGCGTACTTGTTGACCGGTCCGCGTGGCGTGGGAAAAACATCGGTGGCGCGAATTCTGGCGCACGAGATTAACCACTTGCCATATGATGACGATTCTTCAAACTTGGATATTATTGAAATTGACGCAGCCAGCAATAACGGCGTTGACGACATTCGTGCCTTTAAGAGAAAAAGCCCAAGTCGCGCCTGTTTCTGCGCCGAAAAAAGTTTATATCATCGACGAAGTCCACATGCTGTCAAAATCGGCATTTAACGCGCTATTAAAAACCTTGGAAGAGCCGCCAGAGCACGTGGTATTTATCTTAGCTACAACCGACGCCGACAAACTTCCAGCCACCATTCTTAGTCGTGTCCAGCAATTTTTCTTCCGCCCAATTCCGACGGAAATTATGACGCGCCAGTTAATGAATATAGCGAAGAAGGAAGGATTCGCAATTGAAGAGGACGCTGCCAGGTTAATTGCTGAACGTTCCCGCGGCGGATTCCGTGACGGCATTAGTACACTTGACCAATTGTCAATTTTAGCAACTCCAGACCAGCCGTTGACCGCGAATATGGTTACCGAATATCTGGGACTGAGCGACGCGACGATGCTCGGCAATTTGTTGGATTTCATATCCCATCCGACGACAATGAAAAAGTCTTAAACATCTTTCAGCAATTAGAAAATAGCGGTGCGAATTCAGTTATCGTGTCGCATCAATTATTGTCGATTGCTCGCAATAGATTGCGGAAAAATCCAAACCTTGTTGGGCTAGTTCAGCAACTGATCGAGGTTGATCGACACCCGCACCCAGACTTGAAATTATTGACGATATTCATGAATAGCAATTCTCAGCCGACGGAAAAGCCAAGTCGCGCCAAAGAAAAATATAGCTCAAGCCGCGACCCAAAAACCCGCCGAAAAAAACCAACGCCAATTAAGTCCGCAGAGCCAGCCAAACCGACCGAAAAAGCCGATTGAAAAAGAAGAAAAAAACCAGCCGAGCCAGCAAAAAAAACTGCCGTAAAACCAAAGAAAACCGACGCGCCACTAGAGCTAAATTGGGAAAAAGTCATTGAAAGAGCGAAGGAAAAATCCCTCGGGCTGGCGTCATTATTGCAGAAAAGCCAGTGGTCGTTTGACGGTGAAAAAAATTGACAATTTACGCAGGTTCCGCGTTTTATAAGAAAAAAAGCTGGACGACGCGAAAAAAACAAACCGTTGATCTCAGAAATTATCTCAGAAGAAACTGCGATGGATTTGGAAATTGATATAATTGGAGAGAAGAAACCGCCAGAGGACGAAAAATTGGCGGAAATTGCAGAATTAATGGGTGGCGGCGAAGAAGTTAAGCTGGAGGATATTTAATGGCAGATAAAAGCGAAGAAGTAAAAGGGAAGATACCGCCACAAAATTTGGACGCGGAAAAAGAGTTTGCTTGGGGCGGTTTTAATTGACGAGGAAGTTTTGGCGGATGCCGCAGAAATTACTCACCCTAGCGATTTTTACGACAAGAATCACGGATTGATTTTTTGCCGGAATGATGCGGCTATTTGAAAAAGCACAAAGCCCGTCGACCTATCTGACCTTAACCGACGAGTTGAAGCGAAAGGACGAGCTGGAATTGGTCGGCGGCTCGGCATATCTGACAGAGCTAACAAATTACGTCCCAACGGCGGCGCACGCATCGGCTTACGCGGAGATGATTGCGCAAGCAGCGGTTCGCAGGCGTCTGATAAAAGCGAGCGGCGATATTTCAGAGCTTGGCTATGACGAATCGACGACCACGCAGGAATTATTAGAGAAGGCTGAAGCTGAACTTTTCAGCGTGTCAGACCAATCAACCAAAGCAAGATTTGGTCAGTCTGGAAAGCATTCTGACGGATAGCTTTTGACCGAATTGAAGAGCTCAGTAAAAATAAAGGCTCTCTCAGAGGAGTTCGCACTGGCTATCGCGATCTGGACAATATGACCGCTGGCTTGCAAAAATCAGACTTGATCATTCTGGCAGCGCGCCCAGCCATGGGTAAGACGACGCTAGTGACGAATTTGGCTTATAATGTGGCGACGATTGAGAAAAATCCTGTCCTATTTTTCAGCCTAGAGATGAGCAAGGAACAGCTGGTCGACCGTATGTTGGCGGATGCGTCGGGGTTGATAGCTGGAATATTCGCACCGGAAACCTGAGTGATGAAGATTTTGCGAAGTTATCTGAAGCTATGGGAGAAATGGCTGAGGCGCCAATTTACATCGATGACACACCAGGGCTATCAGTTTTGGAAATGCGAACTAAAGCGCGTCGAATTGCTCATGAAAACCAATTAGGACTAATCATCGTCGACTATTTGCAGCTTATGCAGGCCAACGGAAACCACAACGGGAACCGCGTTCAGGAAGTTTCGGAAATTTCACGCGGACTGAAGCTTATTGCTCGCGAATTGAATGTGCCGCTAATCGCCCTGAGTCAGTTGAGCCGTTCTGTAGAATCTCGTACGCCGCCAATTCCGCAACTAGCCGACCTGCGTGAATCCGGTTCCATTGAGCAGGACGCCGACATCGTAAGCTTTATTTATCGCCCTGGATATTACGAACCCGACAACCCGGAAGTCCAGAATATTACAGACTTAATCATCGCTAAGCACCGTAACGGTCCAGTTGGTAAAGTCCAATTATACTTCCACCCAGAGCGCCTACGCTTTATGAGTCTGGATCGCAAGCATGAATAGAATTGTGTTATAATCATACCAATGAAAAAGCAAAAAGTTACCGATATATTCCTTTACCGATGGCGCTACGTTTTCGGCTATACGTTGCTGGCGCTGTTGTACATAGGGGCTATTATAATTTCCGCATTGCACGTGCCGGGAGGTTTGTCGCAAGCAGAAATCGACATGGTCAATACGACAAATCACTTGAATTTTAGCGTCGAAGGAATCGCCGTCACAAATCTGCCATTTCACCTTCTTCAATTGCTATTCTTCAAGCTATTCGGCGTCAGCTTATTAACAATTAAAGCACCCGCCGTAATCCTTTCAATCGCCAGCTCCGTCGCAATTTTCTTCCTCTTAAAGCGCTGGTTTAAGCCGTCCACAACGATTCTATCGTTATTAATTATGGCGACAACTGGTCAATTTTTATTCATCGGACAAAGCGCAACTGTTGGCATTTTGTACATTTTCTACACTGCATTGACGCTACTATTCGCCACCCTCATCCTCCAAAAAGCCCAAAAGGCATCAATATGGAGAATATGCCTAGCAATCACCACGGCACTCAGCCTCTTCACTCCGTATTTTTGGTATATCAATCTAGGGCTTCTGATCATCGCCTTTTTACATCCGCATCCACGCTATTTCCTCATCTCCCGAAAACATCGCAAGTCCTGGATTGTGCCGTCCGCTATTTTATTCACAATTGGTTGTGCGATTGGTTTTCTTTGCTATAAATCCCACGCGCTATTTTATAGCCTCATCGGCATCAACAGCCTAAGTTTTGACATCGTTGCAAACCTCAGGACTTTATATTACACATACATCCGCATTTTCCCATCAGTCGTAGGAAACCAAATCACGCCAATTATGGACATCAACGCAATGGTGTTAATCGGACTAGGGCTATTCCGCAGCTTCCAAAAAATCTCCAGCGCCCGCTCGTTTATGATTTGGTCGTGGCTAATCTTGGCATTGGCGCTACTCATCTTCCAGCCAAGTCTCACCCCGATAATCATCATCCCGCTATTTATTCTCTTGGCGGTCGGATTGGAATCCCTAATGAATATGTGGTACGGCCTTTTCCCGCGCAATCCATACGCTCGCGGCACAGGACTGGTTCTTATATCAATGTTAATTATCGTTATGGTGGTGGGTGGTAGCTTCCGCTATATTGACGGTTATCGTTATTTCCCAGAAGCAGTTTCACGCTTTAATAAAGATTTATCTTTGCTCCGTAAAAATACCGCACCAACTGATTCATTCTCGTTATTGGTCAGTAAAGAAGAATCACCGATTTACGAAGCGCTTAAAAAACACAACTATCACCAGATATCAATTATCTACACAGCGCCAGCAAACGTCGGACAGACATTTATACGTTAGCCACAGCGTAAAGTCTCAAATTTCGCAGGCTTACTCTGGGCACCTGTCGTCAGTAATTGTCAATGATCATAAAGACGGCGACCGCTTCTATATCTACACATCCGACCGCAAATAGGGTATAATTGTAAGTGTTAAATAAGGAGGAATATGGCGTTTGATCAGGTAAAAATGCTGCAACAATTACGCAAAGCACAGAAACAATTAGGCAAAGAAATCATCGAAGTTGAGGCTGGCGATGGCGCTGTGATCGTACAAATCACTGGCGAATTAAAGATCAAGTCTGTAAAGATTGACCCAGAAATGGTTGATTTGGAGAATATCGAAGAGTTGGAGCACTGGATCGAAATCGCAGTTCGCGACGGCATGACAAAGGCTCAGGAAGTCGCTGCTGAAACTATGAAGCCATTGATGGGCGGCTTGGGCAACTTGCCATTCTAAAGTCATGTCAATCGACATTTTACCAAAAGCTCTGACTGCTTTAATTGATAATTTTGGTAATCTACCTGGAGTTGGACCGCGTACGGCTGAAAGATATGCCTACGCGGTTTTACGCCGTAATCCCAAATCCGCAAAGCAATTAGCGCATTCACTAGATCAATTGCACGACCGAGTAAAAACCTGCCCGAAGACATTTGCGTTGATCGACTCAGATGACGACGTATCGCCTTTATACGCAGATTCGAACAGGAATAAAAGAGTAGTTTGTGTAGTCGAGGAGCCGCTAGATATCGTTGCTATAGAAAGAACAGGGCAGTTCCTGGGTACGTACCACGTGCTGGGCGGCGTTATCTCACCAATTGACAATATCGGACCAGAACAATTACATATCCCAGAACTAATTGAGCGTATAAAAACCGACGACGTTCAGGAGATTATCATCGCTACGAACGCTTCAGTAGAAGGCGAATCAACAGCACTGTTTTTGCAAAGATACATCCAAGAAGCTGGATTGAATACGACTATCACACGCTTGGCTAGAGGCATTCCAGTCGGTGTTGACCTCGAATATGCAGACCAAATCACACTGACGCACGCACTAGAAGGTCGAAAACAGTTATAGATTCAACAACTTCATTGCCAATAAAAAATACCCGCCATCTCGGCGGGTATTTCGTTGCTAGCTTAGCACCTGATTACATTTGGCGGCGGCTAGCGATGTAAGCGATAGTAGCTGTAGTTAGTCCACCTAGGCCTAGTGCTGACATAATCGCGTCACTTGCACCAGTCTTTGGCAATTCTGGGCTAGGTGTTGGTGTTGAAGGAGTGTTTGGTGTAGGGGTAGGAGTTTCCTTACATTCGTCCAAGTTGGTCTTGTGAATCTTTTCGTTAAACTCTTCCTTCTTAATCTCCTTAGTGTACTTCTTGCCACCTTCTTCAATTACACAGACTGTGATCTTAGCAGGAGTTTCCTTACATTCGTCCAAGTTGGTCTTGTGAATCTTTTCGTTAAACTCTTCCTTCTTAATCTCCTTAGTGTACTTCTTGCCACCTTCTTCAATTACACAGACGATCATTTTTTTGGCTCTGGCTTAACCGTAACAGTTTTTTTGACAGTTAGGGTTTTGCCTCTTAACTTCACCAGTTTCTTTACCGTTTACAGTAATAGTAACTGTGTAGTTGCCTTCTTTTGCGTAAGTGTATTGAATTTCTGATGAGTTAGTTGTCTTGATGTTGTTATCACCGAAGTTGTATGTGTAGCTGGTGATAGATGCGCCATCCTTAGCGGTTGCCTTAACGCTGAATTTGAAGGTGTTACGAGAAATTTCAGTTACTTGCAAAGCGTCACATGTTAGAGCAGGCTTTGCTGGAGGTGTTGTTGGGTTACCCCAAACTGGGTTACCACAGTCCTTTAATCACACCAGTAATAAATGAGCCGTTATTGTCAAACCATGCGTAAATATTGTAACTCTTAGGTCCGTCAACGAAGCTCTGACCAGTTGTGTATTGGTAGTAAGTATATCCGTTTGAGGTCTTGTAGCTACGTTGTGGCTGAGGCTGACGAGTACCAGCTTTAGACTGTACGGTTATAGCGTTTGTAGCTACAACACGACCGTCAACTGTAATATTACCATTTGCGTCAACTACACCTTCGCGCATATTTGATCCGCCCTGAACCATAGTTTCAGTAACGTACCACTCTTTGTATAGTTCTTTAATTTCTGTACGGCTGTATGCTGTTTGTAATTCTGACATAGAACGTGTACCACAGTATACAACGTTAAAACTGTTACAGCCGGCAGCCTGTGAAGGTGATGCCAACCAGATTCCACCGAGCATAGCGAATCCCAAAGAGATAGCGATGCCGATTTTTCTTAAATTTGTTCATAAAAACTCCTCTTTTTCCAGCCCTATCTTTCAGGCTTTATGTCCTCATACTAGCACAATCTTTATATTTTTGTCAATAATAATTTATAAAAAAATGTTTATGTTTTTCGATTGCGCAGTACTTTTTAATAGTCCATCACATATTATACCACTTATGTAATTAAAAAAACAATATATATTATATTAGAGTAAAAATCATTTGTTATAATAAATAATATGCTAGATACAGCTAAACAATTCATTCAATCCGCAAACAATATAGTTATTATTCAAGCCGAAAACCCCGACGGCGACAGCCTGGGTTCAAGCTTGGCACTGGAAGAAGTCTTAAGCGACCTAGGGAAGACTGTTACTTTATATTGTCCAGTAGATATACCGAAATATCTTCATTATATTCGCGGTTGGGATCGAGTGCAGAACTACTTTTCCACTTTCAAGCCGACGCCGCGATAATTGTCGATACAAGCGCGGACGTACTTCTTAGCAAGGTATTAGAAACTCCTGGAGCGCGACATTTCTTAGAAACGCACCCGACTCTGGTTATCGATCATCACACAGCTGAATCGACGCTCAGCTTTGATCATATTATGTTATCAGAAACCGTCGTGGCGACCGGAGAATTGCTATATAAACTGTTCAAGTATTCCGACTGGAAGATAAATCCTCAGGCGGCCGAAGATTTATTGATAGCTATTATGAGCGATAGTCTGGGACTTACTACGCAAAACACCACAGCTCAGACTTTTCATACGGCGGGAGAACTTACAGAGCTGGGCGCGTCTAATGCGGAAATTGAAGAGCGACGACGTGAATTTATGAAAAAATCGCCAGAAATTTTGGCGTACAAGGGAAAATTGATCGAGCGAATCGAATATTTACTAGACGGACAATTGGCGCTGGTGCACGTGCCGTTTGAGGAAATCCAAGCCTATAGCGATGCCTACAACCCTGGAGCGTTGATTGGCGACGAGTTGAGGCTGGTTGAAGGCGTGGCGCTTAGTTGCGTTATTAAAACTTACCCTGACGGCAAATTAACTGCGCGCTTACGGGGTAATTTACCAATTGCCGATACCGTGGCTGGATACTTCGGTGGCGGCGGTCATCCGTACGCGGCAGGATTCCGTGTATATGAAGATTATGACGAAATCGTAAGAGAATTAGTCACGGCGACGGATCAGGCTTTGCGAGAAGCAGATTAGTGTTGACTTTTTTTACGTTAGTATGGTATAAATAGATGTAGCTTTTTGTTGACAAGTTGAGTATAGTCCTTGTCCGAAAGCGTACTTTTGACAGACAGTTATATACAAGGTGAGTTTTTTTATTCCTTTTTATAAAAAAAGCAGAAAAGAGGAATGAGATCTCACCTTGTGGCAAAACGCCACTTAACCATCCAGGGGTGAGAAGACAGGAAAGAGACCGTGTCTCGAAATGAAAAAGGCAACACTCTGAAGATTAATGGAAAGGAAGTTCCTTTCAAGAATAGTGACGCCAAACTTTAGCAACCTGATGAATGCCGCCAATAATCTGGGGCGTGCGTTCCAGAAAAGTGGAAAAATTACGGAGGGAGAAGTCATCGATAATATGATTGAGAGCTGTCTCTCAATCATGCTTGTCTTGCATGATATCCTGACGTCGTCACTTGACGTCAGATATCACTCTGTTAGCAGAATGACACTTGCTTCGTATTCGGCGGAGAAAAGTCTCCTTGCTGTGTTTAACACAGCAGGTTCTACGGGCAGAGCTCAGCCCTGGCTGAGTTGGGAGATAATGTCAGCCTACGGTCGCCTTTCACTGTGCCACGTCAAGGTTATGAGGCGCTTAAATGGCGCGATCATCTCTGCCTTGAGAAAGGCGACTTGTAACCTGGAAGGACGTAGGGAGAAGGTGAATAATCTCGATGACTACCTCGTCGAGATTATTCAGGTGGAGGAGAATATTCGCAGCCTTATCGATGAGGCTGCCACCCTCCAGCTGGAGAAGAGTCAAATCTCCCTGCTACACACTCTGCTCGAAAGGGTTAATACCCTCCTGGAGCGGGAGCGTCCCCAGAGCTAACACTAGCTCATTAGGAGAAATGGCAGGCGGCGTTTTGCAATAATACTGTCTGTCATTTCTTCCTTAAAATTATCAAGTCCCGTTGGGGCTGTTTTTTATGTCAATTTTGAAAAACTGACCAGAGTAACGTACAATAGAACTAATGATAAAGCTCTATAACACGCTCACTAGACGAAAAGATGAACTGAAACCGCTTGACGGAGAAACGGTCAAGTTTTACACCTGTGGTCTAACAGTTTATTCGCAACCGCACATCGGCAACTGGGTTGGCTATATTTACTGGGACGTGTTGGTGCGATTGTTGCGCTGGCAAGATATTCCCGTTATTCGAACACAAAACATCACTGATGTTGGACATTTAACCAGCGACGACGATAACGGCGAGGACAAAATGGAAAAAGGTGCTCGCCGTGAAGGGAAGACTGCCTGGGACGTGGCGGAAAGATATATTTCCATAGCTAATCACGAGGCTTACGACGTGTTGAAATTGATAAAACCTGACTATTTGGTGCGGGCGACGGATTATATTCAACAGCAGATTGACTTCGCAAAAGGACTGGACGAAAAAGGATTTTTATATAAAATCGACGGCGACGGCATGTATTTTGATACGTCGCTTTTGAAGGATTACGGTAAATTAGCGCGGCTGGACATAGCGGGCCTGGAAGCTGGCGCCAGAGTGAGCGTTGAGGGAAAGCGCAATATTACCGACTTCGCCGTATGGAAGTTTTCGCCAAAATACGCCAAGCGCGATATGGAATGGGACAGTCCGTGGGGAATCGGTTTTCCTGGCTGGCATCTGGAATGTTCGACAATTGCTCGTGAAACACTTGGGCGATTCTATTGATATTCACGCAGGGCGGGAATTGATCATATTCCAGTTCACCACACGAATGAAATTGCCCAGAGCGAAAGTCTGACTGGAAAACAATTTTCTCAGATTTGGCTACATAATAATCACATAAAAGTCGACGGCCGGAAGATGAGTAAATCACTGGGGTAATATTATTACGCTGGAAGATATTATTTCGCGAGGGTTTAGTCCGATGGCGTTTAAGCTGGCGATTCTCAGTAACATTATCAGACGGAGGGCAATTTTACCTGGGAAATCCTGGAAGCAGCGCAGGCGCGATTGAATCATTGGCGAGATTACGCGGTTCTGAGACATCAGACTCACGACACGCTGGAAGATGACGACGACAAGGACGAGCAGGACGATTCGGTTTCGTTGCTAGCGGGACGTCAGGCGTTGGTCGAGAAATTGAACGACGATTTGGATACTCCAGGCGTGCTGGCGTTGATTGATGAAGTATTTTCAAAGTTGGATCATACGCCACTTGATAAAATTCATCGACAGAGTTTGGTGCAGTTTATTGATGAGATTGACGAGATTTTAGGGCTGGATTTGGCCGAATCTACGCCTGATATCACTGACGATTTGAAGAGGTTGATCATCCAGCGACGTCAAGCTCGTGCAGAGAAAAAAATTGGGAAGAATCCGACAGAATTCGCGATGAACTTCTTCGGGCTGGCGTTGCTGTTCGTGATACGCCAAGCGGCAGCATTTGGACATGGAAATAGCCCGCTGGATTCAACGGGCTATATTTTTATTTCGTGCTAATTAATCTTCGTTTTTCAATTTCTTAACTAATTTATTAAGCGGCTTTTCGTTTTCGACGCGATTAGACTTGGCTTGCTTCAAGTAATTGTCTAGCAAAACTTTCACGACGCCAGCGGCTGGAATAGCAACCAAACCGCCCAATAGACCGCCGACATACAAACCAATTGTCACCGCGACCAAGACAGTCAGAGCCGACAATTCAACCTTCTTTGACTGGATAGAAGGAGAAACAAAGTTGTTCTCAATCTGTTGGTAAATCACGAAATAAATCGCGTAAATAATGCCTGCTGTCATATTATTGAAGAACAGTAACAGCGATATCAACGCACCAGCAATTGTTGCGCCAAACATCGGAATTAGCGTCAACACAAACGTCGCCATAACGGTGAGCATTGCCAAATTGGAATTTATGACAGGGAATGTCAAGCTCAGCACAAACACCACGAAACCTGATAATATCGCATCGATTCCAGAAACGGTCAATTGCCCAGAAACATAACCCGTAATCACGTTATACATACGACCGACTAGCTTCTTATGGCGCTCCATTTTTTCTTCGTCGTTGTATAATCCCCACAAACGCTTCACCCAAGTTGGACCCTCGAGAAGCATCAGAAATGACAGTACCAGCACCAAGAATAGCGAGCCTAAGAACGACGCCAAAGAGCCAACGCTGGACAATAAATTCGTGCCGACGCTCGTAGCCCAAGACGAAGATTGCTGCTTGATGTTTTCCATCATCGAATCGACCTGCGGGCGCAAATTGTTCTTATCAATAAAATCATTGACGCCGCGCCACTGCGAGCTGGCTTGGTCGATTATACTCGGAATGCTCTCGACAAATTTGGCAGATTGTTGGACAATTGGCGGAATAACAAACCAGATCACACAACCCAAAAGCAAAACCAGCGTCGTATACGCCAACGCCGTGCCGCCTAATCGGCTTTTCCCAGGAAGCTTTTTGGCAATTGCCGCAACTGGACGATTTCAAACGCCAACGCCAAAAAAACAGGGAAATTCCCCAATAAAACCAGCGCATCCTTTGCGGAATAAATTGCCAGACCAGCCAGACCAAATCCCATCACGACCAGCCAAAATCGCACAAATGTTTTCGTGTCTATCTCTATACGTACTTTCATAATTAAACTTTACCAGCTTTTCGGCGTGTTCGCAACGCCGACAGAGATAATTTACTATCATAAGACATCGCGCCGTAACGGAAAACGCGCACCGATAGCCACATAACAAACACCGCCGTAGCGACCAAAATCGCCGTGCCGAACAAAAGCTTCCCAAATCGGCAAATTGCCTATTGCGTTTCGTAATAACAATGGAATCGGCGCGGTGAATGGAAATAGCGACAAAGAACTTAACGAAGAAATAATCAGGGAAGGAAACGAACGCCGTGATTCCGTAAAATGGACCAATGAATAGCATAATCACAATTCCAAACCACTGGCTGGCTTCTTTGGCGGTCGGCATCATCGCGCCCAAAGTTACCAACATTCCCGTAAATAAAGTGAAGCTTGCGGAGAAGATTATGATCGCCAGACCAATTCTCACAGGATCGAACACGAGCGTACTCAAGTCCAGATTTGGCAATTGCAACTTCGAGCCAAATGCCAAATAGCCCGCCAAAACTGGCAAAACAATCACCAAAATCTGAATCAAAGCCAACACCATCAAAGACAGAATTTTACCCGTAATCAAAGTGTCGGTTTTAACGGTCGTAAGCAGCATTTCCACCGTGCGATTTTCTTTTTCCTCGGTGGTGCTAATGAGCATTTGATTGCCAAAAATACTGATGAGAATGAACAAAATAGCCAAAAACATTCCCGGCACAATCATCTCATTAATGCCGCCGTGTTCTTTTCCGTCCAGATATGTGGTTGATGACAATTGGACTTTGTCGCGTAAAATTGCAACTTGCGCTGGAGTGATGCCGCTTGCTACTGATTGACTCAATAAGCTCTGCGCCACCGCACTGTATTTTCCGTTTTGGAATAGCCCAACATCTTTACCGTAAACTTCAACCTTTTGCTTGCTCAAATCTTTTGGAAAATAAACATACGCATCAACCTTATTATTTTTTACGTCGTCAATTCCAGATTCTTTCGATTTGGCGGTTTTGGCTTTAATTGCCGCCAGTAATTCTGGCTTCACCAACTTTCGAATCGTCCGTGACTTCCAGTGAAAATTCTTGCTTTTTCCAGATTTTTTGACGCTTCAATAGTCGTGCTTTGCGACCAAAACATAATGCCATACAGCACGCCAATCAACAAGGGGAATCCCAAGGCCGTCAACCAAAATGTCGGTTTCTTCAATGTTCTAAGCGTTTCAAATTTGAAAACCGTCCCCAAATTATGCATTTTACTCATCACTCAACTCCTTCGCTTCGCCGCCGTAAACTTGGACAAAAAAATATCGTCCATTGAAGCGCCGCCAAATTGACTTTTTACTTCTTCCAATGTGCCATATGCCGCCGCTTGACCGTCTTTCAATAAAATCAAGCGATCACACAATCTTTCAACTTCCTCCATCTGGTGCGTAACGTAAATAATTGTCGCGCCAGCTTTTCGCTGTTCCTCAATTATATTCATCAACAAACGACGATTCACTGGATCAAAGCCTTTGGCTGGCTCGTCCATAATCAGTAGTTCTGGATCGCCCATAATCGTTACGCCAAGCTGGATTTTCTGCTGCTGTCCGCCAGATAATTTATCAAGTTGCGTATTAGCCTTGTCGCTCAAATTGACGCGCTCCAAAAACTTCATAGAGAAAATCCTTAGCCTCTTTGCGACTCAAGCCTTTTCAATTGACCAAAGTAAAGCATCACGTCTAAGACTTTTTTTCTTTTTTTATACAAAGCCGCGCTCCTCAGGAAGATATCCGAGGCGAATCTGACTTTCCACCGAATATGGCTTGCCGTTTATCAATAAATCGCCCGCGGTCGGCTGATATAGCCCCAACAGTGCGCGCAACGTCGTAGTTTTTCCCGAGCCATTACTTCCCAAAAAACCAAAAAAACTTCGCCGCGAAAAAAACATCGAAACTCAGATCTTTAATAACAGTTTTATCACCGAAACTCATCTTAAAATGACGAATCTCAACCATTTTTTTATTATCTGGCATACGCCTCCTTTTCTTTAAATAAAATTATAGCACTTAGCGCGGGAAAAAAGATATAATATAAAATATGCGACTGTTGGTTATTGAGGACGAACGAAAAATTGCGAGGGTCATAACCGAATCTTTGAAACGTGAGAAATACGCGGTTGATGCGGCGTACGACGGAGAAGAGGGGCCTTTAATTTGGCGGATAGTCAGCCGTACGATTTGTTGATTGTTGATCGAATGTTGCCGGGATTAGAAGGGCACGGAGATTGTTAAAAAATTGCGCGAGAATGGGAAAAATATGCCAATTCTGTTTCTGACAGCGCTGAGTACGACCGAAGATAAAACGCTCGGGCTGGACGTGGGCGCTGATGATTATTTGACTAAGCCTTTTGCGATTGATGAGCTGTTGGCGCGCGTGCGAGCTTTACTTCGTCGTCCGCCGATTCAGCAACCAGACATCTTAAAAATTGACGATTTGAGAATTGACAAGCAACAACAAACCGTAACGCGAGCTAGGGAAAGAAATTATCGACCTCACGAACAAAGAATATGCGCTGCTGGAATATTTGATGCAACATCCGAATCAGATTCTCAGTAAGGAAACGCTGATTGATCACGTTTGGGATTTTGACGCTGATATTTTGCCGAATAATGTCGAGGCGTACATAAAAAAATCTACGCCAAAAAAATCGACAAACCGTTCAAAAAAACAATTGATAAAAAAACCGTGCGCGGCTTTCGGCTATAGGATTGAATCATGAAAATTTTTACTTCAGCAACAATTAAGTTGGCGGGCTGGTATTTGATGATTTTGATGATCGTCAGTTTGCTGTTTAGTAGCATTATTTTTCAGGTGGCGCGCTCGGAAGTTGATGCGCAAATTCATAAAAATTATCGTTCAAAGGAAAGGGCGATTTTTCCTGCAATCAATTTGTCGGAGAGAATAGATAATTCAACTCGAAATCTTTTGATTAGTCTGGGCTATATAAATCTTATCGTTCTGCTCGCTGGCGGTTGGTGTTCATATTTATTGGCGAAAATCACTTTGCGGCCGATAGAAACCGCCCACAAAGCTCAATCGCGATTTGTTGCTAATGCCAGCCATCAGCTCCGAACGCCTCTGGCAATTATGAAAGCAGAAACTGAATTTGCGCTAAAAAATCGGAAGGCGAATAAGGCGGAACTTACAGAAACTCTGAAAAGCAATTTGGAGGAGATAAATAAGTTGACTGAGCTTACAGCGATGCTTCTGGAGCTGTCGCGGACGGAAAATAAGTTGGCACTGGAAGATAAAAGTTTTAATTTGACGGAATTGATATCCGAACTCATCCGCGAACGAAAAGCCGAAGCGCGAGTTAAAATGAATTGCCCAGAACACATAAATATTCCGCTTCATCACACCGCCACGCGAGAATTGTGCGCGATTTTACTCGACAATTCATTGAAAGCATAGCCCGAAAAAAATTCTGTGGTAAAAATTCGCATCATTCCATCAAAACAAAACATCACCGTCAACTTCATCAATGACGGCACAATCTCACAACAAACCTTACTGCACGTCTTTGAGCGATTTTTCCGCGGCAACCAAAGCACAAAAGGCTATGGATTAGGATTGCCATTAGCGGAACAATTGACAAAAGCACTGGGCGGACAAATCTCTGTTAGCACCTTGAAAAACTCAACCATTTTCACAATTTCCTTGCCGATTCTGTAAATTTTCAGCTATTTTTCAGAATTAGATGTTGTAATAGGATTGTTGATTGGCAAAATTGCCGATCCGAAAGGGGAAGTATGAGTACGACATTTTTAAGCAAAAAAGGATTTAAGGAACTGCAAAAGGAAATTTCTGGACTAGAAATTTCAGAGAAAGCGCTCACGTTGGAATTGAAGGAAATTGGGCGCGCCAAATCGCGTGATGACAAATTACGCCGAAGTGATGTAATTACGCAACTGGAAAACATCCAATCAAAAATCTTTATGAAGAAGGATATTTTGCGCCACGCCAAGCCACTACCAAGGAAACGTGATCGATTGAAAATCGCTATAGGCTCAGTCGTGGACTTGGTGGATCAACAGGGAAAGATTTTCCGCTATACGCTGGTTCATAGTCTGGAAGCAAACCCTCTGGACGGACGAATTTCCGTGGACAGTCCGCTGGGAAAAAGTTTATTAAATCACAAGAAATCCGAAACTGTCTCCTGGAAAAATGGCTTGATGACCAGACAGCTACAAGTCGTCAAAATTAGCTAATCCAAATTGTCCACCACGACAGTTTAGCTCTCACTAGCGAGTGGGAGCTTTTTTATATAAAGCAATAAGCCGATGCTGCGGCATGCTATAATTACACTAAGAATATTCACAAATTTAGCGACAAAAAATAAACGGGGGATATTATGTCAAAGCTAAACGTAGACCAGAAAAGTATCTATGCACTCTTATCGGACAGAAAAGGCAGACTACATCATACCAGATTACCAGCGTCCATATGCGTGGGATGAGGATAGTTGTCAGACTCTCTGGGATGATATATTTTCTTTCGCAATACCGGACAATGACGCTACGAAGTTTGATGCGAACGACGAGTATTTTCTTGGCTCGATTGTGACTTTTGAAAACGACAAGAAACAGACAAGAAGTGATCGACGGTCAGCAACGCCTAACCACATTCATGCTTCTCCTTCGAGCTTTTTACGATCGCTTCACGTAAAATGCAAGACCAAGGCTCAAAAGACTTTTCCGAACGCATCGCCAGCTGTATATGGAAAACAGACGAAATGGGCAAGCCAGATAAAGATCACCTAAAAATAGATTCTGTTGTCGCCACTGATAAAGATAAGGAAGAATTTCTGTCAATCCTAAGAACAGGCATCGTTACCAACGACCAAACTAGCCGATATGCCAATAACTTTAGATTTTTCCTTAAAAAAGTCGATGAATTCATCAATAGCTTCCCAACTTTTGCAAAGAACTTGCCAGCAAGAATTCTCAATAACTGCATCTTAATGCCAATTGAAGCCGAGTCTCAAGATACCGCTCTTCGTATATTCTCAACGTTAAACGATAGGGGTCTCCCACTTTCAGATTCTGATATTTTTAAGGCTCAATTCTATCAATATTACAAACAGAAAAGCGAAGACGACAGGGATGAGTTTATTAAAGATTGGAAAAAGCTCGAGGAGACCTGTGAAAAAATCTTTCACCCAATCACCGGCACACCAATGGACGATTTGTTTACGAGATACATGTATTTCATTCGCGCCAAGCGAGACAATAACAAGTCTTCCACGACTGAGTCACTCAGAAGATTCTATGAGCGTGATAAATATTCCGTACTTAAACAAGATGACACTTTTGAAAATCTTAAAGATCTTGCTCAATTCTGGGAAGATATTACCGATCAAAATCGTGAACGTTTCAGCGAAGACGTCTTTAAAGAAACTATTCATATTAAACTATGCGCCAAATAGTATGTGGAATTATTTCATATCTGTTTACTACTTAGCAAATCGCACCGAAGACGGAAAATTGGATGATGAAGATTTTAAGATGTTTCTCGATCGTACAATTGCATTCATATGGGGATACGCAATAATGCACCCAGGCGTGAACGCATTAAGAACGCCTATTTTTGCCGAGATGCTGAATATAGTTAATCTAAATGAAGTTACATTCTCAGACTTCAAATTTGATAAAGAGCAAACACGCAGTGCGATCCTTATTTATGATTTCAAAAACGGCAGACCAATCACCAAATCCATGCTGGCGCTTCGCATGATGCTCAATAAAGAGCAATCATATCCAAAACTCTCTCAGCAGTTTGATATTGAACATATTTATCCCAGAAAGCGACAGGAAAATGAGAAAGGATTGTCCAATAATCGACAAATTGACCTCCTTGGCAATAAATCTCTTTTAGAAAAACGGATCAATATTCGCGCGTCTGATTATAGATTTGAAGATAAAATTAAATATTACCAGGGTTTTGACAACAGTAGAGGACAGCGCATAGGCGGAACAGAAAATCTTGAACTCAAGAATATAAGCAGCGTTTATAAAAAATTCGGAGAAAAAGAAATTGTCGATAGGACTAATTTGTTTATTGACGATTTTATGAATTTACTAGATAAAAATGGCTTGATTGCTTAAAAACAAAAAATCGCCCAAAAGAGCGATGATTTACATCTGTTCAAATTTTGGCTGGGACGGCAGGATTCGAACCTGCGAATGCTGGGACCAAAACCCAGTGCCTTACCACTTGGCGACGTCCCACTATTGCCAGGACAATGACGATTATAGCACGCCAGACAGAAAAAATCCACACATCCTGATATAATATAACCTAATGAGAAAACAAATTTTTGAGACTTTAAGATTGGAAAAAATCGTTGGCGGCGGGCAAGCCATCGGAACGCTTGACGACGGCCGCAAAGCGTTCGTCTGGGGAGGACTGCCAAAAGAACTTGTAACGATTCGCGTGACAAAGAAAAAATCGCACTTCGTCGAAGGAATAGTGACGGAAATTATCGAGGAAAAGTCCCAGAGCGAATTACGCCGAAGGATGAAAAATAGTTATTTAAGCACCAGTCCCTTGGCAAATAATGCCGATGTCCAGCGAGCAATCACACAAAGCGTTACTAGTCGAAGAGGCTTTCCGACTTCATAATGTTACGTTGCCAGGTAAAATTGACGTCTTTTCTGACGGCGTAGAATTTAATTATCGCAATAAAGTCGAGTTCAGTTGGTTCGGCGACAAAACGGACGACGACGAAAAAGAAACTCTGGACTTGGCATTTTTTTCAAGCGTGGCGGCAAAGGGAAAAGTTATCGTCGACGGAACCAGCTTGGCACATCCGAGCATAAATAAATTGGCAATTGAAATCCGCGACCTCTTACGGGAAAAACCGATTGTCGCGCGCCAATTAAAAACACTCTTGATTCGCTCAGATCAACAAGGAAACGCCGTCTGGCAATTGTACGTAAAAGATAAGATAGAAAACCTGATTTCCGACGATGAAGCCAAATTGCTATCAGCTGCGGGCGGCGAAATAATTTATTCCGACCCCAAAATCCCAGCCAGCCGAATCACCGAACGCTTAAACAAATTCAGCGACACGACACTGAGCGACACGATTTTAGGCGTCGCCTTCAACTACGCTTGCGAAGAATTTTTCCAAGTCAACATTCCCGTTTACGAAAAAGCCCTGAGCGATATGAAAGCGTGGATCGATTGCAATGAAAAAATGCCGACACTTGACCTTTATTCTGGAGTCGGGACAATCGGCTTGACAATTGGCGGAGATGACGTGACACTCGTGGAGATCAACGAGCATACCGTCGCGGAAATGCAGAGGAATATTGCCAAGCTGAATCGACCGAACGCCAAGGCGATTTTGGCGCCGAGCGAAAAATCTCTGGAATATATAACTGGCAAGCAAATTGTCATCGTTGATCCGCCGCGCGCTGGACTTCATGCGGACGTTACTAATCGACTGCTGGAAACTGAGCCGCCTAGGATTATTTATCTGAGCTGTAATCCAGTCACGCAAGCGCGAGACGTCAGCCTACTTCAGGAAAAATATGAAATCGTGCATCATCAAGGCTATAATTTCTTCCCGAGGACGCCGCACATTGAGCACTTGGTTATCCTTGATAAGAAGTAAAGTCGACTAGCGTGTTAACGCTTAACGCGGAACATCAGTAAATTTGACACAGACTCGTGCTGCTGATATAGTATTACCACTAGTATAAAGAAGGAGTTTTATATATCATGACAGAAATATCCAAATCACCAGGGAAAGAAGTGTCGCAGGAATTGCCAGACGGACAAAAAGCAACTGGCTGGGACAGCTTAGCAGACTACGACAATGGAGATTCCGAATACACTTATCACAGTCCATTTGGAGAAGTTCCAGCAATTAACGGAAACGATCTTCTCGACAGCGGAGTGCTCTTCAGAGATGTAATAGTACTGACGCAAAAATGCACTTCAACCAACTCAGAAACTCCAGAGGAAAATCAAAGCATTATTAAATCTTGGCGATGTCTATGTGCTCGTGGGTAAAGATTCTGATCCAAAGAAACTAGAAGCAGCCTGGGCGCGAGCTATGCGCAGACACTATGATCAACAGATAACTGTCACTGAAGACATTACTGATACGGTTGAAAGTTATCCGCTAGTAACAACCACCCTAGACAACATACCAAAAGAAATCCTTGAAGCTGAAGCAGCGGAAGACGAGGCAAAGCGCCGCGCCGGAGATGAAGAAATTCAGCAAGCAGACGCTATTATTAACAGGGAAAAAGACTACCGAAGATTGAAAGATAAAGTATGGGATGTAAAGCTTACTTTTGGTGAAGGAGACGAAAAATATACAACCAACGTCTACGGTGACAAACAAAAGCAACCAGAGGAGATTCCGTTTGACTCGGCATCCGAAGCTAAGATTTCAATGCAACGCACTTATGCCATACTGTGGGCAAAACTTATGCAGAAGCACCTCAATGAAGGTGAAGGCGAAAAAGTAGCTGACGTAGCAGAAGAATCTCTTAATGAGATGGGTATCGCTCTTTCTGAAAAACATGAAAATCTATTTGTTACAGATATCTGTTATGAGCTAAATGCCATATACAATTGGGAGCATCGCGCCGAGCTAAAGGATTGGTATAATGAAAGACTTTGCGAGGATATAGAGCCGCTTCCAAAAGAAGCTAGATAAACCAGGACTGTCAAGAATGATCCGGCAGGCATACGATATTTGCCTGCCGGCGTTTTTTATGGCGGTTATACTTTTTTCTGGCATTCATTAGCAGTTAATTTTTTGCCAGCGCGGCGGGCTAGCCACCACTGAGCTAGGGCGGCGATGACAACCACGGCGATGCCCGGCCAGAGCAGGGTAATATTCGGTACAGTAAAGTCGAAGAAATCACGCAGGAAACCAAAGCCAAAGCTTCCTGCCGCCACGATGATCACCGACAGAAGATAAAGCAAGCGAGCACGCTTGGCGGATTTATCGATGGTTACGTCCAGCATAATTCCCACCAAGAACACCAAATATACGCCAAATAAAGTCGCGGTAAGCACCGTCATCGTTGCGACTTCTGCAGCGTGACCAGGGAACATAACAGAGGTAATCCAATAGGTGAACGCGACAGTCACGCCAGTAATCAAAGCAATCGGCGTAACAGCCAGCAAAGTATCATGCCAAAATCTCTTCGGATTTATTCGATGCTTCGGAACGGGCGGAAACAGCGTCCACACAAGAGTTGGCATAGTCACCAGAAAATATTCATAAACGTAATGTGGCGCGGCGAATACGGATAATTCATATCGATAAGAATCGTCGCAAGAAGAAGCGTCACGCCGTAAATAATTTTATGGAAAAATAGAACAGCGATGACTTCGATTGCTTGCATAATTTGATTGCCCAATTTCATTCCCATCGGAAGGGAAGTGAACGAATTGTTGAGCAATATAATGTCGGAAACTCGACGAGAAGCTGGCGCACCAGCGTACATCGCCACGCCGAGGTCCGCCTTTTTCAGAGCCAAAGCGTCATTTACACCGTCGCCGACCATACCAGTAAACTTGCCAGATTGCTGGAATCGATTAATCAAGCGCTCTTTTTGATCTGGCAAAACTCTGGCAAAAATCGTGTAAGTGTCGGCCGCTTTATTAAATTCATCTTCGCTAAGCGCCGCCAAATCTTCACCTAAAATTGCTTTTTCTGGATGTTTAATTCCAGCTTCTTTGGCGATGTATTGAACTGTGCGCGGATTATCACCAGAGATTACGCGAATAGTTACGCCTTGACTCTGCAAAAAATCCACCGTTTCAACAACGCCATGACGCAGGGAATTGCGCAGAACAACCGCACCAATTGCCGTTCCAGAGCCGTTTTTCAAGTCTTTCAATTTGGTTTTATCATCCGAGAATTCAGCCAACATCAACACGCGCAAGCCATTGTCAGCCCAATCATTCAGCTTTTTCTGAGTTTCCTTATCTACTGGCGCCAACTTCGACACAAACTCTGGCGCGCCCATCATTAGCGTCCGAATTTCACCGTCAATATTCGCCCTCACGCCAGCCATTTTACGCGCCGACGAAAACGCCATAACTTCCAAAACTTTCGTATTTTTTGGCGACGTAGCTTCCGCCAAAATTGCACGGCCAGTGATATTTCCGCCGCTGGTTTCATGAGCAATTAACGCCGCAAAACTGGCAATGTTAGAGTCTGAATAGTCATTTTCATCACCGAACGCCACGACTTTTTCAAGCGTCACTTCATCGCTGGTCAAGGTGCCTGTTTTATCTACGGCCAGCAAATTTAGAAGTGCCATAGCTTCAATTGCTGACAATTTCTGCGGCAAGACTTTCGCCTGAGCTAATCGCAGTGAGCCGAACGCCAAAAGCAGCGAACTCGCCAACAACAAACCTTCCGGCACGACCGTAACCGCCGCCGAAGTGATAGTTTTTAAGATGACGACGACGTTATCGCCAGAGAAATAATAGACAATAGCGATAAGTAACGACAGGACAATTGCGCCGTAAGTCAAGAAATAAATTGCGCGCCAAATCGCTAATTGCAGAGGCGTGAGTTCTGGTTTGTAACGCTTCAGGACTTGGCTAATCGCGCCAGCTTTCGTGTCGTCGCCAATCGCAATTACTTGCGCCGTACCTTCGCCGGCCAGAACCGTCGTCGCCGCCAGCACAACATCGCCATCCTTTTTCTCAATCGATGCAGACTCGCCAGTCAACATGCTTTCATTCAGCTCCAAGCCTTTTGACTCAATAACTTTCGCGTCCGCCGGTAGTTCATCGCCAGCCTGAATAAGAATTTCATCGCCAATTTTAAGCTCGTCATAACCAACCTCGACAACATTTCCATCTCTTAACAATCGAGCTTTCGGCGCGCTCATCAGCTCCAATTGACGCAAAACTCGCTTAGCCCTTAGCTCCTGAATAATGCCAATCGTCGAGTTCACGACAATCACCACCGAAATAAACCACGCGTCACGATATTCGCGAACATAAACCAGCGCGCCAGCCAATAGAAAAATCACCACGACAATAGGTGAGAGCAGATTCCGCTTAATAATGTCCAAGTAGTCGCGCATTAGCTTGTCCGAATCCTTCTATAACTAAACCTCGCGCCGACTCGCCAATTTCCGTACGCGTCAGAATCGAATTGATATATCTCGCCATTTTTCACTTCAGAAATCAAAACCAAGGCGGGATTATACGGCGCCAAAGTTTTATAAAAATGCAAATCTTCATCCGTAACGTGCTTTCTTCCAGGAAAAACTTCGCGGAATTTGCGTTTGCCGATGTCTTCAAAATATCGCGGCTGACCTTTTGGTGGAAGAAATAATTCCGCCCGCATACCCATTCGCGAAATTATCTTTTTAACGTCAGATAAAATCAACGGCGAAGTCGCCTCTAAATACATCATCAGCTGCTTTTTATTCGTCAAAAATACCGACGCCTTAGCCGTGCGACTAACGTCAGCGTGCCACAAAATTATCGATTGAACATCAATTGGAAAACCAAATTTTTCCTTAGCAATTCGCTCCAGTGCCAGCTCGTCATACGTCGCCTTATTCATAGATAATATTTTACCATTTTTTTATGAGGTGCGCGAGATGGCGAAGATGTGAAATCTAATAGTCAACTTGCCTGACCGCTTCAATTGCTTGACGGGAAATATCCAAGTGGCTTTTACCCTTAAACGCATCTTCTGGATGTTTTTCATTCCAATCATCGACATTTTCTTCAGTACAATCTTTAATGGCGTGATTAACACAAAACTCAAGTCGCTTAATGCTTTGGGCGTTTTCAAGATAATCGATGGAAGACTGGACTGATCTTCGATATTGTTTTTCATTCAGCCAGGAGACTTGATAACTCAGAAAAATCAACGCAATCGTCAGCACAAACATATATATATGACTAAATCTTATCTTTTTTAAGTTTTTCATCTAATCCTCCTTATGCTAAATTTACAACCTTAGACGAATTCTGTAAATAGCAATTTTGATATCGCGTTCTGAAGACCGCCGACATGGTAAAATAAAACTATGGATTTTAATACTCGTTACGCTAAATTAAACGATAATCAACGACAAGCAGTCGACTACATTCACGGATCGCTTTTGGTAATTGCTGGGCCAGGAACAGGGAAAACCGAGCTTCTAAGTATGCGCACCGCCCAAATCCTAAGACAAACCGACACTTTGCCAAACAGCATTTTATGTCTAACGTTTACCGAAAGTGGCGCCACAAATATGCGCCAACGACTTCGCCAGATTATCGGTGAGGATGCGTATAAAATTGCGATTAATACATTCCACAGCTTCGGTACAGAAATCATCAATCAACATCGCGAGTATTTTTTCCGTGGCGCCGACACTCAGCCAGTTGACGAATTGACGCAATATCAAATTATCTCTGGAATACTCGAAGGACTTGATTGGCGAAATCCATTAAGCGCGAAAAATAACGGGGAATTCGTTTATATTAAAGACCTCATTCGCATTATTTCCGAGTTCAAGCAAAGCGGCTTAACGCCGTCAGAATTACGGGCAATTATTGAGGACAATCAAAGTACAATTGCCGAAATCGCGCCAGACATTCAGCAAGTATTTTCCGCCAAAATATCGAAAAAGACAATCGAGCTGTTTGCGCCGATAGCTGAGAAAATTGCCAATTTAGCCGCCAAAAATCCTAACGAGAAAAACTCAAAATTGCCAGCCTCAATCACGCCATACGCCAACGTTTTGGCGCTGAGCATCGTGCACGCCACCCAGGAAGCAATTGACGAAAACTCAACCAAAAGCCACTGACCGCTTGGAAAAAAATAAATGGTGCGAAAAAAATGCCAATGGCGAATTTGTCCTGAAAGATTTTACCGCCGCAGAAAAAAATTATCCGCTGCAATTGATGTTTACGAAAAAAAGTACGTAAATATTTTTATCCGAGCGCTCGTTATTTGATTACGACGACATGATTTTTATCCGTTATTCAAGCCTGCGAATCTCACCCAGAACTGCGCGCAAATCTCCAAGAGCAATTCCAATTCATCATGGTCGACGAGTTCCAGGACACGAACTTGGCGCAACTTCGATTATTGTTCAATTTGACCAGCGAGAACGATGATAATCCAAACATCATGGCGGTCGGCGACGACGACCAAGCAATCTTCAGCTTCCAAGGCGCAGACGTGGGCAACATCCAGCGCTTCCGCCAGCATTATCACGACCCAAAAATCATTGTTTTGACCGACAATTATCGTTCTGCCGAGAACATTTTATCGTCGGCGCGGGACGTCATCACTCAAGGCGCAGATCGACTGGAAAACACGATTGACGGGCTATCAAAGCAATTGACCGCGCACGCAAATAGCGAAGGCTCAAAAGTCGAAATCCAAGAATTCTCGTCTGTTAGCGAAGAGCGAGCGGGAATTGCCAAACAAATTGCCGAGCTGATAAAAAATGGCGAGAAGCCAGAAAACATCACGATTATTGCGCGCCACCATAAGGAACTCATTGAAATTCTTCCACATCTTTATAAGGAAAATCTTTTTGTCAATTACGAGCGTCACGACGACATTCTGGAGCAAGACATAATTCAGATTCTGGACAAATTAGCGCGAACTGTCGTGGCGATTAGCCAGAATAATTTGGACGTCGCCAATAGCTTATTGCCGGAAATTACGGCTCATCCAGCGTTTGGATTTTCTGCGCTGGACATCTGGAAATTGAGCCTTCAAGCTTACAAAAATCGGCAATTGTGGCTGGAAAGTATGCTGGCGAATAGCGTATTTAAGGAATTTGCGGAGTGGCTTTTGGAGCGCGCCAAGGACGTTCCGAATTTGCCATTGGAAGAGCAATTGGACAATTTATTAGGCTTAACTAACGATGAAAGCGGCGATCTTCCAGATCAATTCTCTCGCCAATTTCTATTTCTCGCCAGAAAAGCTAGATAAAAACCCAGAAGCATATCTGACAATTTTGGAAAGTTTGCGCACTTTGCGTCAAAAGCTTCGCGATCGAATCACCGATAAAAACCCAACTCTGGAAGATTTTTTGGAATTTATTGACCTGCATATTTCAACAAAAACCCGCTTAACGCAGATTCGCACGCACGCAAGTTCACTCAGCGGTGCCATAAACTTAATGACCGCGCACAAATCCAAAGGTCTGGAATTTCCGCACGTTTTTGTGATTGGGGCAATTGACAGCGCTTGGGGTGAAAAGGTCCGCACACGTAGCCGAGCCATCCGATATCCCGCAAACCTCCAACTTCAGCCAGCGGGTGCCACTTACGACGAGCGACTTCGGCTGTTTTTCGTGGCGATGACTCGCGCCAAAACCACATTGACCATGACTTATTCCCAAACCAACGATTCTGGCAGCGACACGATAATCGCCAGTTTCTTGACGAATTGCACGCCAACCATCATTCCGACCAGCGATGATCCAGCTGAACAAATTGAACTTGCTGAAACCGATTGGACGACGCGACTAACTTCGCCGATTGTTCCGGAATTAAAGGACTTATTGGCGCCAGCGCTGGAAACATACAAACTTTCCGCGACGCATTTGAATAATTTCCTCGACGTTTCACGTGGCGGGCCGCAGAATTTCTTATTGAACAATTTGCTACATTTTCCATCCGCCAAAAATTCCGCCGCAGCTTACGGAACTGCGATTCACAGCAGCCTCCAGCAAGCACATTGCTCATTCAGCGCCGATCACCAATTGCCAAGCACCGAACAAATCCTCCAATTTTTCCAAAAATCCCTCGAGAGCCAGCATTTGCCAGCGGATGATTTTCAATTGTATTTGGACAAAGGGAAGTCGGCTTTGACTGCGTTCTTAAACGCCAAATCTTCAGATTTTCACGATACGGACTTGGCGGAATTGGACTTTTCAAATCAAGGCGTAATTATAGATAACGCCAGATTAACCGGTAAACTTGACGTTGTCGACATCGACAAGCAAAACAAAACCATATTTGTAACGGATTATAAAACTGGCAAGCCGTCGCATTCTTGGAAAGGTTCGGCCGATTACGAAAAAATCAAACTTCATAAATATCGTCAGCAATTGATGTTCTATCAGCTACTGGTCGAGCATTCGCGAGATTATAGCAATTTCACGTTTACCGGCGGGCGACTACAATTTGTCGAACCAGACATTAAGACCGGCGATATTCTCAGTCTGGAAGATACGTTCTCCAGAGAAGAGCTGGTTGAATTTACGCAACTAATTGAGATTATTTGGCGAAAAATCACCACATTAGACCTGCCGGATATTTCTGACTATTCGGCGGATTATAAGGGAATGTTGCAATTCGAAAAAGACCTGCTGGCGGGCGAAATATAAAAATATTCTAGTATATTGTTGCATTTTTTTATAATTAGTGTTATTATAATAAACGCTTTTGTTGACAGAGCTGATTCTATATCGTGCTCTCCAGGAGCACAGTCATAGGGTCAGCTCTTTTCTTTTAGGAAGGACGGTGGTCGTAGTGTTTAAATACTACGCCAAAACGAAACCTACTGGCCTCTACAACAGGCTAGTGGTCTGCCTTCATTGCAAAGCAGACCTTTACATTAACCCGTCTAAGACGGAATGGGACTTTTGTTGCCCAGAGTGTGGAAGAATAGTGAGCTCATAAGCTCACCTCCTGGGCCTGATTCCCCAGCCGGTAATCCGGAAAAAGAATCAAGGGTGTGCTAGGTTTAGGAGCAGGACCTTACCAGCCGACAATGCCCGCGGGTTCGACTCCCGTCACATCCACTGAGATGGCACAACGGTGCGCCATCTCTCCCCACCGGGCTCGCGAGATTCACTCGTGGTAGTCGATTTCAGCGTTGAAATCAACTCCGAGCAGAACCGCTTGAGCCCGCCATCCCCCTCATTCTCAAAGACGAGAGTGAGGGGTTTTCTCCTTTTTGTGATAAAATAACAGAGATGATATCGTTTTGGAATGATTTACCGCAGCCATTTTTCATATTGGCACCAATGGAAGCCGTCACCGACGTCGTGTTTCGTCATGTCGTGAAACAAGCTGGCGCGCCAGATATATTTTTCACTGAGTTCGCAAATGCCACCGGCTGGGTTCATGCTGGCGATAAGGCCATAGCTGGGCGACTAATTAAAACCGACGATGAGCAGCCACTGATTGCGCAAATTTGGGGTGGCGAGCCAGGGGACATGGAAGCTTTCGCGAAGCACTGCGCGGAACTTGGTTTTAACGGAATTGATATCAATATGGGTTGTCCCGCCAAGTCTGCGATTAAAAGCGGTGGCGCTGCTCTGATTCGTCGACCCGACATAGCGATAGCTGCAATTGACGCCGCCAAAAAATCTGGATTGCCCGTTAGCGTAAAAACTCGGCTGGGCTATACTTATGTCGATGAATGGCGAGAGTGGCTGACGACAATTCTCGAGCAAGACATCATGAACTTGACAATTCATCTGCGTACAAAAAAAGAGATGAGCAAAGTTGCGGCGCATTATGAATTGATTGACGAGATTATTAAGCTGCGCGATGAAATTGCCCCACAAACGCTCCTGACTATCAACGGCGACATTCGCGACCGAGAGCATGGGCTGGAAATTGCCAGAAAAACATCCTGGCGTGAATGGAATTATGATCGGGCGGGGCGTTTTCAGCGATCCGTTTCTGCTTCCGTGAATCGAAAACTGACGCAGATAATCATAAAGAAGAACTGTTGGCGCTCTTAATTATCACTTGGATTTGTTCGATTCTTACCAGCCGATTTTAGGGCGACCTTTTGAAACTCTAAAACGTTTTTTCAAGATTTATATTCGCGATTTTGACGGAGCAAAGGAACTTCGGGAGAAGTTGATGCACACCACGGATACAGACGAGGTTCGCCAACTGCTTGAAAAAAATATAATTATTATGGTATAAAAAAATAATAAATGTTAGATTTACCTACTGAAGCGATATATCTGCCAGAGAACAATGGTTACGAAGACCCTCCTACAGGCAATGCTATAACTTTGTTTCATAAAACACCTGAAGAATTAACTCCAGAATCAAGAATAGTAATCCGGAATGACACACAAACGATAAAAGACGATGAGTCAAAAACACCCGGAATCCTAATATTGCCAAAAGGCGACCAGTTAGAGGTCGATTTCTCTTCCGACCCTTACCTTGATCCTTATGGGCTAGATAAGATAAGAAAGAGATCACAAGAGGTAACAAAACTTAATTCAGAACAATCTCGAGTGCGCGTCATTAAAGCACTAGGAGTGTTGGGTTCTAGCATCGTTATTTGGAGTCCCGCACCTGACACTGCAAGTTATTATGATAAATTTGGTATCACAAGTGACAGAAAAGCAGAAGACGAAAAAGCAGAAGAATATCTCAGCGGACTGGTAGAAATAACCGAAATTTTGGGCGCTTACGGATTAATATGTGCAACATTTGATACTAAACATATACGTAGCCACAAGGGCGCACTCTTAATAGATGACCAAAGATCGGTTCGAAGTCTGGATGAAGGTGACGTGGTCTACAGAACTATGGAGACTTATTACGAAGATCTCGCAAAACAAGGGATTACGGGTCGCCAATTTAGAAAATTATTCATACAGCCTCTTTATAAAACTGTCTCAAAACAAGAAGAATCCTTGCTGCACAGGAAAGTAATAGGTTCTATAAAATCATTCCTCTCCGACTACTAGATCGTAGCCACCATATCACCGGATTGCGATCATAAAGACAAATAAGACCTCCTGATAACGGGAGATCTTATTGTCGTACATTAAATCCTAGTGTCGTCGCTTACGCCTATGAAGATCAGCAACCTTCAATCGCACCATATGACGATCGATAAGCTGCTTGGCTTTCTCGCGCTCAACTTGATCGCCAGCCTCATCACGCGCCTTAATAGCACGCTCCAGAGCCTTCTGAGTTTCCGCCTCGATGATGTCATCGCCGTGATCAGCTTCATCAACCAGAATTTGCACCGACGAATAGTCAATTTTTACCACGCCACCAGAGATTGCAAAATATTCCAGATGATTATCGGAATCTTCTTTATGTCGACGCACGGTAATCACGCCGTCCCGCGCAATCGTCACTAGTGGCTCATGGCTTGGAAAAACGGAAATTTCGCCGTCGGTAGTTGGAATTGACACCGAATAAACTTCTTCGTCAACCTTAGTACCGACAAGTGTGACTAATGACAATTTCATGACTATTTAGCTTTCTTTTCAGAATGTTTTTTAGCCTCGGCAGATTCAGCTTCAGCGTCGCGAGCAACTTGATCAGCCAGCGTACCCTGGACCATATAGAACCAGTTTTCTGGCTTATCGTCATATTTACCAGCCAAAATGTCGGAAGCGTCGCGAATGGTATCTTCCAATTTAACGTAAACACCTGGATTCCCGGTAAATTTCTCAGCCACATGGAACGGCTGTGCCAAGAATCTCTGAATACGACGAGCGCGGGCAACAATCTGTTTCTGATCGTCCGACAATTCTTCCATACCAAGAATAGCGATGATGTCCTGAAGCTCTTTGTATTGCTGCAAAATTCGCTGAACCTCGCGCGCTACGCGGTAATGCTCTTCGCCGACAATTTCTGGGTCAAGCGAGTTTGAGCTGGAATCCAAAACGTCAACCGCTGGATAAATACCGATTTCCGTCAATGCACGGTTCATCACAATTGTAGCATCAAGGTGAGCAAAGGTCGTGGCAGGAGCTGGGTCAGTCAAGTCGTCAGCTGGCACATAAACAGCCTGAACAGAGGTAATCGAGCCTTTCTTCGTTGAAGTAATTCGCTCTTGTAATGCACCCATTTCCTGCTGGAGGTTTGGCTGATAACCAACCGCACTTGGCAGACGACCAAGCAACGCCGACACCTCAGCACCAGCCTGAGTGTAGCGATAAATATTGTCGATAAATAGCAAGACATCTTTACCTTCGTCACGGAAAGCTTCAGCCATCGCCAGACCCGACAACGCCACGCGCAAACGTGCTCCAGGCGGCTCGTTCATTTGCCCAAAGACTAGCGAAGTCTTGTCCAAAACGCCAGCTTCTTCCATTTCATAGTAAAGGTCGTTACCTTCACGAGTTCGCTCACCAACACCAGCAAAAACAGAGTTTCCAGAATGGAACTTAGCGATATTGTTAATCAACTCAGTAATAAGAACCGTCTTACCGACACCAGCACCAGCAAATAGACCGGCCTTTCCACCCTTAGCAAGTGGCGCAATCAAGTCAACAACCTTAATACCAGTTTCCAAAATCTCAGTCTTATTTGACTGCTCAGAAAGTGCTGGAGCAGGGCGGTGAATTGGGGCAGTCTTTCCCTTTGGTTGCGGCTTTTCGTCAATCGCCTCACCGACAACATTAAACATTCGTCCTTGGGTTTCTGCGCCGACTGGAACGGAAATTGGAGCGCCAGTCGCAACAACTTCTGCACCACGACTCAATCCATCCGTCGAAGACAGAGCAATTGCTCGAACAGTATGCTCGTCCAAGTGCTGAGCAACCTCCAATACCAAATTCTCATTGCCGTTTTTAACGTGCAACGCGTCATAAATCGCCGGAAGTTCAACGTCTCGCGGAAACTCCACGTCAACGACCACGCCAACGATCTGAATAATTTTACCTAAATCTTTTGCCATCTTTTTCTCCTTTATCATTGTTCCATCGCCTCCACGCCACCAGAAATCTCAGCAAGCTCCTGAGTAATCGCCCCTTGACGAGCTTTATTCATAGCTAGCGTCAAATCGTCAACCAAATCGCTGGCATTATCCGTAGCATTCTTCATCGCCATCATACGCATAGAATGTTCACTGGCTCGAGCGTCGAGCAACGCCTGCAACAGTCGCGCACCAACCAAGCGATACGCCACCGCGTCCAAAACTTCTGGAATACTCGGCTCATATTTGGCGTCAGAAATCGTGTTAGAAACTTCACTTGGATCAACCAAAATCTCTGTTCCTGCTGGCAATAATCTGTCCAATTCAGCAGTCTGAACCATACTATTCACAAAACGCGTATAGACAAGTGTAACGGCGTCAACTTCGCCATTTTCAAACATATTTACTGCCGTATTCAAAAATCGTGTGAAACGTCAATCCAGACGGCTGATCTGGCAAATCTTCATACGTACCGATGATTTTCGTATCTTTAAGGCGCGTTGCGAATTGCGATGCCCGACGACCGATAGTTAAGGTCAAGTTCTCAATTCCGCGCTCGTCATCACGCTTCAATAGCTCCAAATACTTCTTCAAAATATTGGTATTATATGCGCCAGCCAAACCCTTGTCGCTGGCCACCACGATAATCAATCGCTTATTTATCTTTCGCCTAACGAACAGCGGGTGATTGTCGGTTGCGCCTTGGCTAGCCAAATAGGACAGCAATTCTTCCGCCGCCATTGTGTACGGCGCAGAAGCTTTGTCCGCCTCTTGAGCGCGACGCATTTTACTAGCCGCCACCAATTGCATAGCCTTGGTGATCTGCTTGGTTGAGTCCACCGAACGAATGCGATTTTTCAGCGCGCGAGTGCTCGGCATGAATTACTCCTCAAATCCTTTCGCTATTTCTTTTGTAGCTTCATCAATCAGCTTCAATTGCTCATCCGAAGGCTTGTCGCCCTTGTTCAACTCACGCATAGCATCTTTAGAATTTTTCCAGAGATAAGTCAATAGAGCAGACTGCGCATCCTTAATCTTAGAAACTGGAACTTCGTCAAACATACCGCTAGTCACCGCGTGAATGCTGACAAATTGTTCCCAAACGCTCATTGGTTGATATTGTGGCTGCTTCAGAAGTTCAGTGAGTCGCTGACCGCGGTCAATTTGAGCCTTTGTTGCGTCATCAAGATCTGAGCCGAATTGAGCAAATGACGCCAATTCGCGGAACTGAGAAAGACCAAGCTTCAAGTTTCCGCCGACAGATTTAACGGCTTTCGTCTGAGCTGCGCCACCAACACGAGAAACTGATAGACCGGCTGAGATGGCTGGACGAATGCCTTGATAGAACAAGTCGGTTTCCAGGAAAATCTGACCGTCGGTAATAGAAATCACGTTGGTTGGAATGTAAGCGGAAATGTCGCCAGCCTGCGTTTCAATGATTGGCAGAGCCGTCAAGCTTCCCGCGCCAAGTTCATCTGACAATTTAGCCGAGCGCTCCAACAAGCGTGAGTGCAAATAGAAGACGTCACCTGGGTAAGCTTCGCGTCCTGGTGGACGGCGCAACAATAGCGACATCTGTCGATAAGCCACCGCGTGCTTTGTCAAATCGTCATAAATCATCAATGCGTGACCACCGTTATCGCGGAAATATTCACCCATGGCTGTACCAGCGTAAGGCGCCAAGTAAAGCAGGGAGGCCGCGTCGGACGGGCTGGTTGCAACGATAATCGTCTGATCCATCACGCCTTCTTCTTTCAATCGGTCGACCAATCGAGCGATCTTCGACAACTTCTGACCAATCGCCACATAAACGTTCACCACGCCAGTTTTTTGACGAGCCTGGTTGATCATAGTATCAATAGCAATTGCCGTCTTACCAGTTTGACGGTCACCAATGATAAGCTCACGCTGACCACGACCGATTGGAAACATCGCGTCAATCGACATAATACCGGTCATCAGAGGCTCGTGAACTGACTTACGACCCATCACGCCAATGGCAGGACGCTCAATTAAACCACGTTTCTTCGTCTAATCGCTGGACCGTCGTCAAGAGGTCGACCTAGCGGATCAACCACTCGACCTAATAATTCTTCGCCGACAGGAACGTCTAGCACCGAACCTTTACGGCGAACGCTGGCGCCAGCCTTAACATTATCTTCACCACCAAGGATCACCGCACCAATTTCATCTTCCATCAAGTTCAAAGCAAACGCCTCAACCGTACCGCCGTCAGTTTCAATTTCCAGCACTTCGCTATAACCAGCGCTACTTAAGCCATGCACCCAAGCCACGCCGTCGCCAACGCGAATAACCACGCCAGCATCTTCCAAACCTTCTGTCGCCTCTAGCTGCGCGATTTTTTCCCGCAGGCTTTTGGCTAATTCTGTCACATCAATCTTGCTCATTTTTCCTCCTAGATTTTCTTCGCCCGCAAGTCGTTTAACTTCTTCGAAACCGTTGCGTCCAGTGTTGCGGTTGGCGTTTGTAGCTTAAATCCGCCAATCAACGTCGGGTCAATTGACTCTCTTAGCGACACTTTTGGCTTGCTATTTTTATCGCTCGCCGCAGTCGCCAGAAATTGCTCTATTTTACGCCTTGTGCTGTCATCAAGCGCTCTCGCACTCTCGACCGACGCTACAATTTCACCACGCTCAGCCAACTCAGCCTCAATATCTCGCACCAACAAATCAACTTCACGTTCGTGCTTTTCGTAAATCAAAAGACCAGCAATTTCTTCCAACACCGCGTCATTGCCAGCTAAAATTTGTTCAGCTGCGTACTTTGCCAACTTCCTCCTGGACACTAATCTCATCTATTCAGCCTCCTCAAGCGCTTCCGAAATCAGCTTCGTATCTTTCTTCGCATCAATTTTCTCACCCAAAACCTTGCCAGTCGCCTCAGCCACCAACTCTAATGTCGAATTGTGCAGGTCTTTCTTAGCGTTTTCAATTTCTTGAGCAATCGTATTATGCGCTTCTTTAATCAAAGCTTCAGATTTGGCGGTCGCTTTTTTTAGCTGCTTCTTCAACAACTTCGGTCGCTTCTTCTCGAGCAGACGCCACGATGTCGCTAGCTTGCGCTCGTGCTTTTTCGCATCATTTCGGCAGTCATTTCTTCAGCTCGGTCGGCATTTTTCCTTGGCAGATTTTTGCCGCCGCGTCAGCCGCCTTTCAGGTCTTTTTTTCTCGCTTGACGAGCATTTCCATCATTGGCGGATAGACAAACTTGCGAAGAACAAATAGCAAGATTAAAAAAATGCTACCGTCTGAAACGCCAACAGCGCCCAATCAATACCCTAGCGAATCAAACAAACCAGCTTTTTTTCCGATGCGCCAGAATTGGCAAATTGTGTTAATATTTTCTCCACAATTTACTCCCGAAAACTACATAACTTTGCCGACGATTGCTGCGACGAAACCGATAATAGCAATAGCGTCGATGAATGAAATACCCAAGATCATCATTGTGCGTAGGTCGTTGATTTTTTCTGGATTACGACCAGCTGCGTTCATAGCTGCTGCACCAACGATTGCGGCACCGATTGCTGCAAATGCTGCTGGGATTGCGTAGGTAAGTGCAAATGATAATGCTTCCATTGTTAATATTCTCCTTTTAGTTAATTATTACCTAATTTAATCACTCTCTGATATCGCTAATTTATTGGCTTCAGCAGAGGAGTGAACTTCATCAATTGGCTCGTGTGAATCATGGTGAGCCAACCCCAGGGAAATAAACACAGTTGATAACATAAAGAAATATACGCCTGAATACCGCCTATAAACAACTCAAAGAAATAGAACGGCTGCAGAGCTACGGGCGACAAAAACTTCGTCATATAAGCGATAATTGCCAAGAGAATTTCGCCAGCCAAAACATTACCAAATAGACGGAAACTAAGTCCCAGCATTCGCGAAAATTCAGCCACCAATTCCAGAATTCCGACAAATGACATAATAGGATCGCGCAGTGGGTTAACAAAATATCGCCCCAAATTGCCCTTAAAGCCAAGATATTTAAACGCATAAACCTGAGCCGCGATAATCGTTACAATTGCCAGACCGAATGTCATATTAAGATCTGCCACGCCACCGCGAAATATAGGAGTGTGATGCTCGCCAATTGTAATCGGACCAACGATCGGCAAAAGCCCCAGCCAGTACTGTGCGATGATAAAGAAAAATAAAGTAATACAAAGCGGAGCAACTTTACGCGCCCATTTTTGATCTGGAATGACCTGGCAAACCGTATTATAAAGTCCGTCGAACGTCCACTGAATTAGCCTCGTGATAAAATTATGTTTCTTTTTACCTAAAACCGCTGCACGAGTACGAAACATCGCCCATACCAGCGCAATTAGCCCCAAAAACCCAACCAAATGTGAATTCGTAATAGATATGCCAGCAACATTGAAAACTTCGTCAACCTTTACTGAAATATGCGGACCAGCACTTGCCATATAATTAATCATTTCTTCAACTCCTGCTGTTTAATTTTAGCAATTTGCAAAGCTACGAGAGTCACTGAGATAATCGCGCCAGAAATAATTCCAGCAAGTAACCATCTCATCTTCATTCCGCTGACATTGTCCAGCCACAATCCCAACAGAGTCAAACCAATTGTCGGCAAAAACATCCGCCACGTCGTGCCGATTATCGTCTTCGTTAAAAGCGTCATCTCACCAGAATCGCCATCATTAGCCGAAATGTCAGTTTCTTTTACCATTACTTTCCACTATATCAATCTGTTATACTATTTTGCAAGATGCCACGGCGAAATTATTCAAAAAATAGTCAAAAAACCCAAAAAACATCATTGATGTCAATTTCAGGGTTGGCTAATTGCCAGAAGAAACGTCGCTTCTCAACAGAGATAAAAGCGCGCCAAGCAGCAGAAATCCAAGAATTAGCAAACCCGAATTTGTCGATTGATATATATCACTGCGAATGGTGCAAAAATTGGCATTTGACGTCGAAGAATTCTAAATAGACGTAACCGTTATGCTATAATTGGAAGTGTTATTAAATAGGGGAATATATGAGCGAAGACACAACGAACAACCATCAAGACACAAAAGTTGTCGTGTACAGCACCAGCTGGTGTGCGTTTTGCCACACGGAAATGGAATGGCTAAAGAAGTTGGGAATTGATTTTGTTTCCAAAGATATCGAGGCTGATCCTGGCGCAAAAGAGGAGTTGCTAAATAAAAATGGTGGCAATTTCAAGGCGTGCCAGTAACGGATATTAACGGGGAATTAGTGCTTGGTTTTGATCGACCGAAACTACAAGATTTGCTACGAAAAAACGGCTTACTAGCCGACTAATTTTCTTAAAAACGATTCAAGATTTTCCGTCAAATTCTGGCGGAAAATTTTTATTCTGCGCCAATTTGCACAACTTTGCCGCCAAGTTTTTCGCGGAAATAATTATCGTGGCTGACGTAAAGAATCGCGCCGGAATATTTGGCCAACGCCGTTTCCAACTCTTCAATACTCGGTAAATCCAAGTGATTCGTCGGCTCGTCTAGGATAAGCAGTTGTGGGTCATTCGCCAGCATAGCAATAATCTGAAAACGCGCCTTTTGACCGCCAGACAAGCGAGCCAGCGGCGTCATCCGATCAGCGTCCGTGAACAAATAGTCAGCCAAAAGTTGCCGAATTTCGTATCAGAAATCGACAAATCGCGACTCATATACAATTTTTCAATCGCTTTTTCTAACGGATCAGACAGATATCGCTCGTCAATTTCTTGCTCATAAACGCCAATTCGAACCTGCGGATCAAGGAAAATATCGCCAGAATAAAGAACAGGACCGCTGTCAAAACTCTTGCCCGACGCCAAAATCATCCGAATCAACGTAGTCTTACCAGCGCCATTGCGACCTCTAATTTCAATAGCTTCACCTTCACGCAGATCAATATTCACATCCTCAAACAATATCCTCTCACCAATCCCAACCGCCACATTTTCCGCACGAACCAACACGTGCTGACTGCGACTGGATGCGTCTTTCATACTCAGGCGAATATTACGCGACTTGAACTTTCCGTAACGCTCGGCCGATTTATAATCCAATTGACCAACGGATTCTTTGTCAATCCAAAACGTCGGCTTTTCCATTTCCGACAATTCCGCCAGCTCCGCTCGCGCCTCATTCTCCAAGCGCTTAAATTTCTGAATAGTACCAGGATTTCGCGATTTTTCCTTAAGTCTTTGATAGTCCAAAACTTTTTGTTTCAGGTTAACAATTCGCTTCTCAATCTGCTCAAAATTATTCATTCCAGCCGTCGTGGCTTGAGCGTTCTGCTTCAAATATGCGTCATAATTTCCGCGGTAGCTCACGGCCTGTCCGTCCTTAATCTCAACTATTCGATCAACTTGCCCAAGCACATCGCGATCATGCGTAATGATTAGCATCGCTTGATGCGGCTGCGAATTCATCCAATCAATAAACTGCTGTTTCGCAACGTAATCCATGTGGTTTGTTGGCTCGTCAATCAGCGCCAAATGCGCCTCCGAGTGCATAATTTTAACAATTTCCACCAGCCTTTTTTGACCGCCAGACAGGGAAGAAATCCGCCGATTGCCATAACCGTCTAATTGGAAATTGCTCAGCTCTCGCTCAATTTTTTCTTCGACTTGATAAAATCCTTTTTGGTCAAATCGCTCCAGAGCCTGTGTATATTCCTCAATTTTTCGCATATTATCGCCCATAGTCAGCGGATATTCATCGATAATTTTCTTTAGTTTGGAATATTCCGGAAGTCCACTAAGAATGTACGCCATGACCGTTTGCTCACCCAATCCATGATGTTCCTGAGCCGTAGTTGCTATTGTAATGCCGCGCCGAAAAATAACTTCGCCCGTATAATCAGTATCTTTTCCGCTCAATATTCCAAACAGCGTCGACTTACCGACGCCGTTGCGTCCAACCACACCGACTTTCTCGCCGTCGTCCACGCTGAACTTGACGTCTTTCATCAACGTCTTATCGCCAAAACTTTTCTCAGTAATGTGAATGTCGGCTATCATGCTTGAGATATTGTAACATAAGTCATATTTCAGCCGCACCAAACTAGACTAAATATACTGTCGCGTTAAGTTTTGCTATAATATATCCATGCCAAAGCCAAAAGCTAAAAAACCAGCCACACAGAATATTGTCAATCGTCGCGCACGGTTTGATTATGAACTTGGCGAAGAAATTGTAGCCGGCTTGGTTTTAACTGGGATGGAAGTACGAGCCGCCAGAGAAGGACACGTCCAACTTAAAGGCTCATTTGTTAGCTTAAGAAACGGCGAATTGTGGCTAAATAACGCCAGCTTTTCACTGCGATTAAACGTTCGCGGAGAAGCAAATAGCCGCTCAGTCGACACTTCAGCGCGGAAATTACTAGTCAGTAAAAAACAGTTATCTAATTTTACAGAAGCAAAAAAACAGGGAATGACAATCGTCCCGACCAAATTATTGACCAATGGAAAGTTTATTAAAGTTGTAATTGCGCTCGGAAAAGGTAAGAAAAATTACGACAAAAGACAAACCATCAAACGCCGCGACCAAGATAGGGAAACTAAAAGACTTATCTCTAATAGATAGCCGCACCGATTACAAACTCAGCCTGAGATTTATTGATTTTCGCGCGCGTCAATTAGCTTTTTGATAGAGCTTTTCAAGCTTCTTCACTTGACTTCGCTCCGTAAACTTGTTGGCTAATTTTTTACTTTCAGCGCTAAATTCTGCTTGTTTTTTCGGACTTTTTAGAATTGAAATTACTTTTTCCGCTACGCTTTCTGGATTATTTTCTGCAAAATAGCCATTAACTCCGTCTTTTACCACCTCTGAAACTTCCTTGTCAATAATAACAATCGGCTTTCCAGCGTGAGCAGCTTCGTGAAGCACCCAGCCCTGCGTATCTTTAAGCGAAGGAAAAGTAAATACCTTCATCACTTTATACGCCACGCCCAAATCTTCTCGTGGCATAGCGCCAGTAAATATAATCCTGTCCGCAAAATCCGTCTCGGCTGCCATTTTTTCCAAAGTTTTTCGATATTCAAAATCGCCAACAAACAACAGCTTTGATTTCGGACGGGCTTCGGCAATAAACTCGCTAAACGCCTGAATCAAAATTGGCAAATTCTTTTCCTCACCCAAACGCCCAACAAATCCAAATACTTCATCTTTTTCATCAAGACCCCATTGCTCGCGAAATTCTGCAACCCGTTTCGCGCTCGCCCGCGGAAGAGCATTTACGCCGTTTGGCATTAAAGTAACATCGTACGTGTAATCTTCGGTCTGCCAAGATTCCAATTGATCACGGCTTTTACGCGACAGGGCAATCACCGCATCCGCCTTACTGTATAAAATAGTTATGACGCGCTCAATAATATCTTTATTCCATTTCGTTACGCCATTACGTGGACGATATAATTTGGCAACTTCCAGCAAATCCTGTCCATTCAACTTCACCGACAATGGAAAAACCACTCCCGCCAACGCCAAAACTCCAGGCAAAACCGCAGGATAATGATCGACGAATTCATACAGATCCGTACAATGTTGGATAATCAAAGGAATATTATTTCTTCGCCGCCTTCACACCCAATAGCCCAATTTGCGACGGCGTAAAAATATGAACAATGTCCAGATGCATATTAGCAATTTGACGCTGCACTACGGGAGGGAAGAATACCGACGTGTCGTAATCATCAAAAAACGCGCCTGTAATTGAACGAAAACGAATTATTCGACTATTTTCATCTTCGTGAAGAAGTTCGGCTTGCTTGGACGGACTAATAGACTTTGCTGGGCAAAAAACATAAACCTCATGCCCCAAAGCTTCCAGCTCGCGCTTTAATGATTCAACAACGTAAACGATACCGTTAATGGACGGCCTGTAGCTGTCCGTAAAAAGTCCTATCCTCATAATGTCCTCATTATACCATTTATATCAGCGATCGATAAAATTCAACCAAGCGCTCGGCGCCAGCACTACTGTCAAAACGTTTGGCAATTTTCTCAGCACCAAGTTGCGCTTTCTTATAGGCTTTCTTATCTTTGCGCAATTTACTGATCAACTCCAAGAACTCATCGTCCGTTTTTGCCATAACAGCGTCGCCCTTAAATGTGTCGTTATATTGCGGAATGTCGCGTAGAATGATCGGCAAACCAGCGCCAGCCGCCTCCAAAACGCACATAGGATGATTTTCCTGCATAGCTGGCAAAACAAAAACGTCGGCAGCGACATAATAGTCACGAACATTCTCCAAAGGTATAACGCCAGTTACAGTGAGATTATTCGGCGCATTTTTTATCATATTTTGCATGGCGTTATAATCCGCGCCCAAATTCTTAAACGGAATTCCTCCCACCCAGAAAAACTTTACATCTGGCATTTCTTTGGCAGCTTTTATTAAAATATCCAAACGTTTTCGCGGCTGAACTTGACCATTTCCCATAACCACAAAATCATCATCCTTCAAGCCAAGCTTCTTCCGAGCCGACTTTTTCTCCGCAGCAGAATGCTTATATCTCGACATATTTATCGTATTGTAAAGAACTTTCGTCTTTGGCACGTGCATATCATTTATCAACTCATCAGCAACCATACCAGAGCAGGCCAAAACCAAATCAGCCTTTTTGTAAAAGAATTTCAGCCACGCCCGACCTAAAGGCTTCCAATATTTCGCGCCTTTAATTGAACCGATAAAACTATCCGGCACAATGTGAGCAGAAACAACTTTTTTGCCACCTTTTTTTCATCAAATGCCGAAACGAATACAAACCCATAGTCTGAATATGAATAATGTCAGCAGGACGATCAGAATTCACTTCAATATCAATATCTTTTCTTTTACGCAGCGCGTCCGTAATCTCTTTATAAGCCGTATGCACACCATGACCCTGAACGGTGAATTCGCTCTCAGAAATCATATTAACAATTAGTTTTTTATCGTCTTTCTTACTCATACCTACAGTATAGCAAATAATTATTCCGCCAATATCAATTCGGCAACCAGCTCTGGACTATCCAACACCGACAAATGCCCCGTATCAAGCTCCATAAATTTATCAATTTTTACACCATCGGCGGCGTTCACAGGAAGTGAAATCTTGTCCCGTCGCCCAACTATCAATCCCGTAAACTCGCGCTCAGAAATAATAATTTTATTGCCCCGAGAAATGTCCCGTGCAATTTTCGATTGCTCCAAATATTGCTGCCGCGTTACTTGCGTATTTTTCGTCAGCCACCGTATCAAATCCACGACATTTTTCCGTCTATTATTCACCAAGCACAGCCCACGAAACACCGACAAGTAATAGTTCAAATAAATATATTGATTCACCCGACGAGTGCGATAAAAGAACGACGAGGAAATTCTCGACATAACCGAAGTTTTAATCGGAGGGCTGATGTACCAAATTTTCCGGCATAGCATTTTATTTGCCGCCAAACATCCAAGCGAATGAGCGACAACCTCGTCAATTGACACGCCTTTACCGTCAAAAGCCGACATCAAATTCATCGCCCAATTTTCAACGTCGCTCATTTTCATATCTTTTATCAATTGACTTCTGCCGTGAGAAGGCAAATCAACAAACACCAAATTCGCGTCATTTTTCAGGCGGTAAGCCAGCGGAATCATCCCGTGAAAATCGCCACCAATGCCGTGAATTAGCAAAATAGTTTTATTTGAGCCGCCTTGATAAAAATAGCAAGCAGTTTTCACACCTCCGACGTCCATGAAATCGCTTGATATTTCACCCAAAAACTTATCGTACATTGGTAGCATATTCATTAAATTATATCATCACGGTATAATAAAATTATGAAGCTTTTCTCTTGGAACGTAAACGGCATTCGTGCGGTCATCAATAAAGGTGAATTCGCGAAGTTTATTAACACGTACAATCCAGATATTCTGTGTCTACAGGAAACCAAGGCCGCCAGAGATCAAGTTGAAATTGACCTACCGAATTATCACGAGCATTTCTATTCCGCCGCCAAAAAAGGTTACTCTGGCACGGCGATTTTCTCAAAAATCTCGCCCTTGAGCTGGCGCGACGGTTTTCCGCCGAACATCATTGAAAGGTTTGATTTAACAGGCGATGAATATGGCAATCCAGCCGACGAAGGACGAATTATCACCGCCGAGTTTGACGATTTTTGGGTTGTCAATTGCTACACTCCAAACTCAAAAGGGGATTTGAGCCGATTGGATTTGCGATATAAAAAGTGGGACAAGGCGGTGTTGGCTTATCTGGAAGAGCTGGAATTGTCAAAGCCAGCCCTTTATTGCGGCGATATGAACGTGGCGCATCAGGAAATTGACTTGGCAAATCTGAAACCCAACGTCGGCAAGCACGGCTTCACCGACGAAGAGCGGGAAGGTTTTCAGAACTATTTGGACGCTGGATTTATCGACACTTTCCGGGCAGCTTTCCCTGAAAAAACTGGCGCGTACACTTGGTGGACGCATTGGGCGAATGCCAGAGCGCGAAATGTCGGTTGGCGGATTGATTATTGGCTGGCGTCGCGTGAAATTGCAAATCGCGTTACTAATCCGCAAATTCATCCAGAACAAATGGGCAGCGATCATTGTCCGGTGAGTATTGAGGTAAATTTGTAATGGATATGAAATTTTGGCAAAAACAAGAACCAGGGAAACCACTTTTTCCAGATGTCGAATGGAATAAGCCAGAGCGACGCGACCAAGCGGGAAAATTAGGAATCATCGGCGGCAACAAATTAGGCTTTTTGGCGGTGGCAGAAAGTTATCAAGAATCCCTTAAAACCGGAGTGGGCGAGGCTCGCGTTTTACTGCCTGACGCCCTGAAAAAAAATGTTCCCGCGAATATGACCGACGTACTATTCGCGCCGACAAACCAATCAGGCAGTTTGGCAAACGAAGCGCTCACTGAAACTTTGGCGCTGGAAAGATGGGCGGACGTATTGCTATTATGTGGCGACGCTGGGCGAAATAGTCAGACGGCAATCGTCTACGAAGAATTGATCAAAAAGTCAGAAATTCCCGTCGTGCTGACGCGAGATGCGATTGACCTTGTACAAAATAGTTTTCAGGAAATTTTGGACAATCCGCACGTGGTTTTCATAGCAAGTCTGGCGCAAGTTCAGAAAATATTCCGCGCAATTTTTTATCCAAAAAAATGATTACGTTCAGCATTCAATTATCGCAACTCGTCGAAGCGCTTCACAAATTCACCATCACATATCCCGTAACAATTTGCGTTTTTCATGCCGACAATTTAATAATCGCCCACAGCGGAGAAGTCGTCACCCAAAAATGGGACGCACCAATGGCAATTTGGCGAGGAACCGTCGGCGCCCGCGCCGCAAGCTACTTGATTTGGTCGCCGAAAGCACCGCTAGCAGCAATCAGCACCGCTATTTGCAAAATGTAGCCTCGCATAAATATCCGCTTGACATTACGTACAATTAGTTGTATTATACTAACAAGCTTTCGCTCGGACTTGTCAAGGGCGAGAGTAGCCCTTGGTCACGAGTGAACACTTATTGAAAGGAAGTGTCATGCGGATAGCGACGACAGTACTTGTCATGCGGATAGTGACAGTACTTGTCATGATCATCGCGGTTACATCAATCGTCATCACCTTCGCCCTGATCGGGGCGGTATTCGGGATGCTAATCGCATTCCTGTTCGCCATAAACGTCACCCCCACAGCGCTCATTGGAGCACTGGGCGGATCATTCATTGGCTCTGCGTTCCTGCTGAATGCGGGTCTAAATGGGGGAAAAGGTCTAGGGCTGTAAAGCCCGCAGAGAAGACAGCTCGCCTGGAAGGCTATAAAGCCTCGGCACAATGCCTTTCTGCGGGCTGTTTTTTTGCATAAAAAAATCGCCCAAAATGGACGATTATCACCTGAAGCTGCCTCTGGTACCGCGGGCCGGACTTGAACCGGCACGAGCTATTGCTCACCAGATTTTTGAGTCTAGCGCGTCTACCAATTCCCGCCACCGCGGCACAAGAGAACGCTCCAAGCTACCGTATGATTGTAGCACAACTAGCAATTTCTCACAAGCACGACTTTTATTTGATATCAATTTGACGTATAATGAAAAGAAGTTATGTATCCGACGGATGATCAATCAAACGGTCGAGTGGGCATGCCGGTATCAGATCAGCGCCGATCTCTCACGCCGCCAACTCGCGACTCAGCAGCCTCACGAAATGCCGCTGCCGATGTTATTCGTGGGCAACTTGACGCTATTTATTCCAGATCAGAAGAACAGAATTCCGCACCAGAAAAGCCTCAGACGCAACCATTTTCCGCTCAATTGCAATCAAAACCCGAAGTCCGATCAGAACAGCCTAAGGTGCAAATAGCCAAGCCTCAGCAAGCTTCAACAGCGCCACAGCCAGAGCTGAAAAAAGACTCTGTCAATCACGCTATGCGGACGGCGCCAATTGCCCAAACCCAGATTCAGCCAAAGCCACAAATTAGCAATTCCGCACCCGCAAACCAAACCGCTCAAACTCAAAATTCAACCATCCACACTCAAGTTTCAGCCGACCAATGGAAGCAATACCACAGCGCTTGGCAGAAATATTATCAGATGTATTACGAGCGTTACTATGCTGGCGACATTGCGGCAAAAAACCGTGAGATCTCCAGATTAACGAAGGAAAATCAGAATATCACGCCCGTAGTCAGCGAAGACGAGCCTCTGGACCCACAAAAAGCAGCCATAAAAGAACTCCGCAGTCAAATTCAGCAAAAGGTTCGCGACTCCGCTAATAAGGTGAAAAAATCCCGACATTTTGTTCCGGCGATCGCTGGATTATCAGTGCTATTAGTCTTCATGTTTTTGCAATATAACCGCGTTATTTTCGGCGCGGTCGCAGCCTACACAACACCTGGCGCAATTAACCCGCAAAACATCATCGTTGACGCCTCCACTGACGTAACTGTCGGACCTGAACCTAGAATTATCATCCCAAAGATTAACGTTGACGCGCCAGTTATTTACGGCGCCGCCAGCGACACAAAATCGCAATCAAAAGCCATGGAGAAGGGGGTAGCTCACTTTTCAATTCCTGGCGCCAGCGCCGTGCCAGGCGAAATCGGAAATGCTGTATTTGCCGCACACTCCAGTAACGACGCTTTTGCTGGTGGCGATTATAAATTCGTCTTTGCTCAGAATGAAAAGTTGGTCAAGGGCGACATTATTTATATGAACTATAATGGAAAGCGTTACACTTACAAGGTAACTTCGACAGAAGTTGTTATGCCAACCGAAGTTTCAAAAGTTCAGATTAATACAGATAAGCCAATGCTGACGCTTGTAAGTTGCGTGCCTTTAGGAACCGCAGAAAGCGACTTCTTATCTTCGCAGAACAGATCAGTCCAGACCCAAGCAAAGCCACTGCGACGTCAGAATCCAGCTCAAATCAGCAGCAAAGCAACAACTCAAATATCCCAGGAAAACCCGAGCCGACTTTGCTTGAGAAATTATTCGGCGGTCGATAAACTAGCTATTTAATTAAATAGCCCAACAGATCCATTGTCCATATTCATTTTACTCAGGACAAATTTTCCAGAAGCGTTGGTCGTCAATCCGTAAACGTATCGCTGATTCGAGGACAAAACAGAATCCAAACCAGGCTTAACACTTATCAACGTATGAGCATTCGTGCCGTCAAACTCGCGAATCTCCATTTTTCCCGACGCAGAAATGCTACGGATATAGAAATTGTCAAGCCACTTCACTTCCTGCGCCACGCCAATATTAAACGCGCTCGACAATTCTTTACGCTCTAGATCATAAGTCTGCAATATCGCGCCGCTTTGCGCCACAATAAATCGCCCAGCATTGTCCATCGTCACGTTCGCAGTCGCATTGTCAGTTTTAATGGTCTTTGCCGTTTTTAAGAACTCTTTTTGGCGGTCCTTAGAGTCTGAAATATCGCCTCTGTAAATTGTCATATTTTTACCATCAGTCAAGACTACAGTGTCTTTATTGAAATAACGAGAGATTCGAATTACCGGGGTAGAATCAGTAGCAAAGGTGCCGATCGCAAATGGCTCTTTCCAATCTCGCTTCCAAATTCCTGCTACTTTTTTACCGTCAATAACAGCCAGGTAGGACAAACGATCGTCGCCGTAAAGCTTGAAAGATTCGATGCCAGTCAAGATTGGGCTGGAAATTGTCGAGCTATCAAGGTCAACTCGCCTCAATTCGCCAGTTTCCTGCAAAGCGTAAGCTGTGTGTGCGCCAGTTCCCGCAAAGCCAATTTGCTTAATTCCAAAACCAGTCATCGCTGTTACGTCGGTAATTTTCTCTGGATTTTCTCTATCAAAAACCAGCCACTGCACGCCCGTAGCGTTATTTTCCGCTGGATACGAATGCTTCACTAACGCGTAACGAGAATCGCGATCCCACTCCGACACGGTAAATGTATGATTGTCAGAGGACAGGGAATAGCCAGCCAAAACGCTCGTGCTTAATGCGTGCTCCGTAAATTTTTCCTTATCTTTGTTTGTGTCGCGAATGTCGCCAATTGTCAAAATCGGAGTTTTATCCTTAACGCCAAATCCCATCAAGAAATTACCAGCTGGCGACAAAGAAACAGATTGCAATGAGTCAAACGTTTTCACCTCGGTGGTTTCGCGTTTTGTCGGAATCAATCTGGCGTAATTCAAATTTGTAACGGTATCAGATTTAATACTCAGCGTTTTTTGCCACGGTTCGTATTTATCCAATTTCATCGAAAAAGTGTGCTTGCCAGGAAGAACGGTGCTTTTCGTTGGAGTGCGGCGCAGTTCCATATCGTCAACATAAACCAGCGCCCCGCCAGGATGTGATTCATATTGGACAAGTCCGGTTTGTTGCAATTCTTTCGTATTTGGATCAAACGTATAGCCGAGCATTCTAAACGTCAAAAACGTAAGAAGAATTATAAGTGATAATGTCATCAGCGTGTACACAAAGGTCCGCCGCGCGAGCTCTTTAGTGCGATTCTTTTTCTGGTACATAATTACGGAAATTATAACATATTTTTACACTTGAAAAAACCTTAGGCGATTTGTACTATGATATATAGTAATAAACATTAGGGGGATTAATGGCAAGTAAAAACTACGTGGTTATCAATGGACGAGCTTACAATACTATTACCGGAATGGTAATGGATGATATTAATATTGAAAAATCTGAAATAGAAAAAGAACAATCAATCGGTAGGCGCGGTACATCTGTATCAAATATTCACGCCGCACACGTTCAGAAATCCAGCACATTGAATCGTCGGCACGTTAAAATGCCACAGCGTACGCCATTGGCTGCCAAACCCCAGAAAGCTCGCGTCGACGTGAAGCAACATGTCGCCGTGAAGAAGTTTTCTACGTCAATTGTCAGCAAGCCAGCTCCTCAGAAAATTGCTATTAACCGCCCAGCCGAGACTCACCCCGTTACTCGTCGCGCTCAACAAAGACCTCTTAGCGTCAACACTAAATTGCGAAAAGAACGCCAGCCTCTGGCTATGAATAACAATCCGCTTGTCGCCGTCGCTCCGCAAAAAAATAGAAAAAGCCAGTCGCAAAAACCGCTCATCAATTGAAAAACGAAGCGATTGAGAAAGCTTTGTCGAATGAGATTATCAGCAATAAAAAAGCACGTCGACGCCAGAAAAAGGGCGGCGCATTACGCTGGTTGAATACGTTTTCTGTTGGTTTTGCGGTGATGCTACTCGGTGGCTATTTAACATATCTGAGTATGCCAAATATCTCTATAAAAATGGCAGCCGTTCAATCAGGAATTGATGCCAAATATCCAGGCTACAAACCAGACGGCTACGCACTGAACGGACCTATCAAATTCAAATCGGGCGAGGTCTCTATGAAATACGCCTACGCCGACGGAAGCTCAGGATATACCATAACCCAGCAAAAAAGCGGCTGGAATTCGTCAGCAGTAAAAGAATTTTTCTCTGAAAAGCACAAGAATCCAAACACCACGATGATCGACGGATTGACAATTTACAGCGGCGGAAAAGAAGCGGCTTGGGTGAACGGCGGAATCCTATATCAAATCAGCGGCGACGCAAACCTCTCAAGCAGCCAAATTGAAAAAATTGCCACTAGTCTGTAACTCATCAGATAACGTGCTATAATTTATTCATGACTATTAGAACTCGTTTTGCGCCAAGTCCGACTGGCTATATTCACTTAGGCAACGTTCGTACCGCGCTATACACATACCTTGTTGCCAGAGCACATCAGGGAGATTTCATCTTACGCATTGAAGATACGGACCAAGCTCGGTTCGTCGAAGGCGCGGAAGAAATGATTTTGGAAACCTTAAATTGGCTAGGACTGAATTGGGACGAGGGACCAACTCTTAACAATCCAAAAGAAGAGTCTGGCAATTTTGGTCCATATCACCAGACAGATCGCCGTGATATTTACATAGAGTGGGCAAAGAAAATGATTGGCGAAGGACTAGCTTACGCCGATCCGTACACGCCTGAAGAAGTGCAAGTTTTCCGCGACAAAGCCAAGGCTGAAAAACGAGCATTTTTATATCGCGACCATCGTCCAGAAAATCCGCCAGAGTGGCAACTTGGAATGCCGCTGCGTTTCAAAGTTCCGGAAATTAAGCGATATTCTTGGAAAGACGCCGTTATGGGCGAGTTGTCGGCTGGCCCAGAAGCTTTGGACGATTTTATTTTGATCAAAGCGGATGGTCTGCCAACCTACAATTTCGCGCACATCATTGACGATTTCGAAATGCAAGTCACGCACGTGATTCGCGGCTCGGAATATATTGCCAGTACACCTAAATATCTGTCGCTTTACGAAGCGCTTAAAATTACACCACCAATTCTGGCGCACGTGCCACATATTATGGCTCCATCGGGAAATAAAAAACTCGGCAAGCGTGACGGCGCTAAAAGCGTAACTGAATATCGATCAGAAGGAATTTTGCCAGAAGCGATGCTTAATTTCTTAGCGCAACTTGGCTGGAATGACGGCACGGAGCAGGAAATTTTCAGTAAAGCCGAGCTGATTGAAAAGTTCTCACTTGACCGCGTTCAAAAATCTGGCGCGAGATTTGACGAACAGCGACTCATTTGGCTGAACGGTCAATGGATTCGCTCGCTTAGTTTGGACGATCTTTATTCTCGCTGTCAATCATTCTGGGGTGACGAAGCCAAAAACGCCGACGAATCTTATAAAAAGCGCGTTCTGGAATTGGCGCAAGATCGCTTGAAGACATTGCAAGATTTGCCAAAATTAACAAGTTATTTCTTCGTCGAGCCTGAAATTGACACGGAATTAATTGACGGAAATAAGCAACTTCGCAAATTGACCGACGACGAACGACGAGATTTATTGTCAATTGCTCGCCAAGAATTCGAGAAAATTACAGATTGGACGCCAGAAACAATTCAGAATTGCCTTAATGAGTTACTGGAAACGACGGGGCAGAAGCCGGGGATTCTGTTTAGTCTGGTGAGAATTGTGACGACATGGGCGCCGTTCAGTCCGCAGCTTAACGACACACTGGCGCTAATTGGCAAAGAAAAAAACCCTGAAAAAGAATTGATAATTATCTACAAAAAAATAGTTTATTCGTGCGCCGAAAATGCTATACTAAGCATAAGCATGAATGTTGAAAAAAATAGATAAATCAGGACAAAAAAAGAACGCCCGCTGGGAGTCGTTCAAAGAATGGGTAAAAAAGCACATTCTGGCGATTGTGCTCGTGGTGAGCGCGATGGTTATCGCTGGAGTTTTCATAATTGCAATTCGCTCCATAAAATACGAGCAGACCGCTAGCGTGGAACTGAAATTGCCGACTAAAAAACCCGCGCCGAAGAAGTTTTATTCGCCGCTAACTGGCGTGGAAATCGCGAACGAAGCCGCCGCAAAGTTGCCCGTAACTGGCGTGATGATTGAGAATAGTCCAGCCGCCAGACCGCAGTCAGGATTGAAAAAAGCTGGCGTGGTTTACGAAGCCGTGGCGGAGGGCGGAATTACTAGGTTTTTGGCTCTGTATCAAGGAGAGAAACCTGCGTTGATCGGTCCAGTGCGAAGCTTAAGATTATACTATTTGAGCTGGGCGGCGCCATATAAAGCATCAATCGCGCACGTTGGCGGAAGTCCCAACGCTTTATCTCAAGTCAGAAACGGTAATTATCGCGACATCGACCAGTTCTTTAACGACGGATCGTATTGGCGATCTCGCGACCGCTACGCACCACACAACGTCTACACTTCAGGAGAGAAGCTTGACCAATTGAATAGCGCAAAAGGCTATAACAATTCCGAATTCACCAGCTTCGCGCGAGCAGACGGCAAGCCTGTCGAATCGCCAAACGCCACATCTGTAAACATAAATCTCAGCGGGTCGCTTTATAACACATCATATGCTTACGACAAGACATCGAATTCTTACCTCAGGAGCATGGCTGGCGCGCCACACACCGACAGAGAAGACGGGCAAATCGCTCCAAACACCGTTGTGGCTATGGAAGTGGGCGTTGAAGCTCGGGCTCAAAATTACGATGGCTACGAAGATGTCAAAACGACAGGATCCGGCAAGGCTTACATTTCCAAAATGGCACAGTCGCCACTGCCACTTGGTCAAAATCAGATATAAATTCGCCGCTTAAATTGACAGACGAATCTGGAAAAGACATCGCCTTAAATCGCGGACAAACATGGATTGCAGCCTTCACGCCAGGAAGGGGAAGTGTTTCATGGCAATAGATCCAGCGTCTAAAACCTTGCGCGAATACAAACAATATTATTGCCGAAAAGTCATATTAGTCCTACTGTCAGCGAGCGCCTGCATTATATTAGGACTGGGAATCGCGCTCCACTTCACGGCAATTTCCATATTCCAGCTAAATTTTTGGATTATCATTTTAATTACCGCTATCTTGCAAATCCTATTTTCAATTTCTATCGTTAAAATCATCGCTGCGCCGCTTAATAAAATTCTGGCGGCACTTTCTCATAAAATTGGCGAACTAACCACTGACACTCCGCCAAACCCCAACGACAAACGCTACGAAAAAACTGGATTTAAGACGGCGCTTCAGGCAATTTATGGCGATTATCAGCCAGAGCAAAAACCAACTAGTGACAACGACAAGCCAAAAATCCCGCTCACTCAAGCCCTGAATCAAGCCAGCACTGGCGTAGTAATTCTTAATTCCAATCAGAAGATTATCTTCGCTAATTCCTCCGCCCCGATTTCCAGGAACGCAAAAGGCGAGGATTTTCTGGCGCTTGATTTTCTAAACGAACCGAGCATTTCCGATTGGCTTCACGAAATCTCCAATGAGAAAATTAAAGCCGAACATCGCTGGCAACGCATTAGCACCAACCCTGATGTCATCCAAAAAAACGCGGATTTTTTTGACATCATCGTATCGTTTGAGAAGGGTGCTGCTGCCGAAACTGTCATTTTTCTCATCGACAAGTCTGAAGGATATTTACCAGAAGAAGAGGACCTCAATTTCATCTCATTTGCCGCCCACGAACTTCGCGGACCGATTACAGTTATTCGTGGATATCTGGACATTATCAACGAAGAGTTTGCTGAACGCTTGCAGGGCGATGAAAGGCAACTTCTTGATAGGTTGGTCGTTTCGTCCAATCGCCCTGTCCAGCTACATTGATAATATTCTTAACGTTGCCAGATATGATAGACACCACTTGAAGGTCTATCTGCTGGAAGACACTGTCGCTAATATTTACGCCTCGATCGCCGATGATATGCAGCTTCGCGCCTCGACTCAACACAGAATGCTCAGCGTCAATATTCCAGATGATCTCCCAACCGTGGCCGCTGATCACGGAAGTATCGGGGAAGTGATTGGCAATCTAATTGACAATGCCATTAAGTACAGTTTTGAGGGTGGGTCCGTAACCGTTTCCGCAGAGCAAAAAGGCGACTTCGTGGAAGTGTCTGTCGCCGATAATGGAATTGGAATGCCGGCGAATGTCGTGGACAATTTGTTCCACAAGTTCTATCGATCACACAGATCACGCGAGGCCGTCGCTGGGACGGGAATTGGGCTTTACATTTGCAAAGCCTTTGTCGAATCTCACGGCGGCTCGATAATCGCTCGATCCCGCGAAAATGAAGGTTCAGTCTTCTCGTTCACTTTGCCAATTTATGCTACAGTTAAAGATAAATTGTTAGAAGACGGCCAATTAAATAATCAATTGATACGAAAGGGTGGCGGCTGGATAAAAAATCACGCCATGTACAAGGGCTAGGAGGAATTATGATAAAGACAATTTTATGCGTGGAAGATGACCGATTTATTGGCGAAATGTACGTCAGGAGTCTGCAAAAAGCAGGCTACGATGTGACGTGGGTGGTCGACGGGAATGACGGACTAGTGGCTGCGCGTAACCAAACTTTTGACCTGATAATCTTAGATTTGATGCTACCAGAGCAACGCGGCGACCAGATTTTAGACGCGCTGAGAAACAACAATGTCGATTTGATTCCGAATAGTAAGATTCTGATTATGACCAATTTTGAGCAGGATGAGGCTTCACGAAAATCCGTCATGAGTCGTGTTGACGGATATCTAATTAAGGCTGACATTACGCCGCGGAATTTGATAGATGTCGTCAAGCAGATGAGTAGCGATGACTAAAAATATTTTGACGCAATAAAAAATGAAGCTGAGGATGTTCACCTAGAATATCTGAACTGTAAATGATTCAAGACAATAAAAAAGAGCCTCTTGCAGACTCTAAAATGACATTTTTGGTGACCCCACCGGGAATCGAACCCGGGTTGCCAGGATGAGAACCTGGTGTCCTAACCGCTAGACGATAGGGCCGTAACTCCATGGATTATACCATGGAAAGGGAAGGCTTGTCTACTTTTTCTCTATGTTAGACGTCGACTTTTTATGATAAGACAGCATAGCCCAAGAGCTATATACCAGAGCAAACAAAGAAATAGCAGCAGGTACGATAAACATATTAACCATTCCTATAGTCGACAAAAATCTCACAACAGGGACATCCTGACGCGCTATAAGCACGAAAAAGAAAAGCCACGTAAGAAACATCAACAGTATATTTAAGCCAATAATACAACAGATAACAATCATTATTTTTGATATTTTATCAGTTATCCAATATCGCCCAGTTTTATACCAATAGACTGACACACAAGCAAGTATGAACGCATATATTAGTAAAATATCCCCCAAAGAGCCAATGAATGGTCTGAATACATCAGATGTAGTGCCAAAAAAATTTACCGAGACGAGACAAATTATCACAAAAATTACAGTCCATCTAAAGGCCTTCTTTTTCTCGATATTTTCAGCCACTAGAGGTTTCATCATCGGAGCCTCCGTAAAAGCCCATTGTTGCTTCACATCTTTAACTTCAGGTGAAGCGATTGGCGCGTTATCCGTAGGGTTGTTTTGATTATTATACTGATCGTTATTCATAGAATTATTCTCCTGACTATTATATTTTCAAATTATTATCCTATCGCAATTAATAAAGGAATCAGTATTGCAAGCAAGACGATAATCGCAATAATGGCAATGATCATAGGCTTAATCCACTTATATGAAAGCGGTTGATTCGTGTAATGATCCGTATAATCTGGCTGGCGTTTTTCCATGCTCTCTTCGATGGGCTTTGCGCGACGGCTTCCTATATAGCACGACACCGTAATCCAAGAGACATACGCTAGCGCCACCAGCGGGCTAACTAAGACGATAAGTTTTAAGCTCCAGAACATCAAAGATATAGGAAGCCACATTATTGAATATTTATCTTCCATATCAGCTGACGGACTCAAGAAAGACATGATCGTGTAGAAAATTATAGCGGTAAAAAATGAGTTAACTACTTTGCCGTTTTTCACTAGATAATCCGCAATCCAATATCGTCCAGATTTATACCAATAAATCGAAATACAGATAATTATCCCCATAATCATAGCCGCAATAGGAAATATAGCTTCAACAAGCGACGCTAATCCAGCATATAGTACATCACGACTATAAAATACAACAATAGCAAAAAATACCGACGCAAGAAGACAGAGAATTATGTAAATTATGGTGCATAAAAAGGCATGCTTTTTCTCTATTTTTCCATCAATAATCGACATATTAATGGCAGCATATTGCCACACCGAATCTCTATTAGCAACCTCCAAGGCTGAAGCAAAAGCAGCGACAGGAGAGAGAAGGAGTGTGAATATTGTTATAGGTCTATCATACCCCCAGAGCAACGTTAAGAATATCACTACAGCTATTGCAGCATAAAAAGCAGCCTTGGGACTATTCTTCACCGCCCGGTCGATGAAATGGTAGCGCCCTTTTTTATATTGTGTGAGTACAGATCCAGCCAAAAATAGAGAGCTATATATAACACCAATGGACAAAAATTCAGTAGCTAAGAAAACGCTATAATTCTCAAAATTATTACCACGATTACTTAGACCCTGTGCAAAAATATAAACCCCCGCAAATATCGCAATCACAGAAATAATCACATAAAATACTGCATACTTAAATGCTTTATTCTTATCCATACTCTTATCAAACGAAGGACCTATGGCTACTGAGGATTCCATAGAAATTTGTTGATCTTTTACATTTTCAGCATTAGGCAGAGTGGGCAATTCATTATTTGTGAGATTATTATTTTGATTCCGATCCAAATCATTATTCATGCAATTACTATACCACATAACTCTTGAGATTTTCCTGAAAATTCGCCATAATAAAACTATGAAAAAGGGCGGGATTTACTTTAAGCCTCACGCAATTTCCAGATTTTGGCTAAGGAGATTGTGTGAAGTTGCATTACTGAGCTGTTTTACGATCATTCTTTTGTACGCATGGGCACGATTTATACCAACCGGTTATCAATTGCCAATCGGATTATCTGTCTCAGACTTGGCGGCTGGCGTGGCAGGAATCGGCAGCTTAATTGTGCTGATTTTATGTTTTTGGCTTCCCAGAAAACACGAAACTGAAATCGGAATTTTCGTATATTCGTTAACCGTCACCGTCGCCGCAACTACCATAATTACCAGCGGCGGAGTCGTTTCACCGTTCCTAGTTATGTGGATTATCGTGGCAATTTTCGCAGGATTTTTCGGCGCAATAATCTTAGGAATAATGGGGCTTTTGGTTATTCTGCAAATTATAGCTACCAGCGTTCAACAGGGAATAAACATACAATTCATCATCGGCTACCTATTCTTCGGATTTTTGCCTTTGATTTTTAGCCTTGTTCTATGGATTCGCCGCCAAAAAACTGACGACAACACATCCAGCTTGGAGAATAAACTTTCCGCCGTTGAGAGTAAGTCTGATGTAGTGATTAATGCCATCGACGACGGCGTTCTGGCGATCTCCAAAGACGGCAACATCGAACTGATAAACCCATCCGCCCAACAAATCATCGGCTGGGACCAAGGCGACGCGCTCGGACTTAATTGGAAAAGCGTCTTAAAACTCGTCACCTCAGACGGAAAAAGACGTAGAAGACCTCGAAAAATCCAATAGCCCAGTCCTTATCAAAAAAACCAGCCAACTCATAACGATAAATTATTCCTATTGACCAGCTCTGAAAAACGCATTTTTAGTGTCAATTGTCAGCTCTCCAGTCGGCACGGACGGCGAAGGAATCATCGTAGTTTTTCCGCGACATCACCAAAGAAAAAGCCGAGGAGCGCGAGCAGGCCGAGTTTATTTCCACCGCCAGCCACGAGATGCGCACGCCAGTTGCGTCAATTGAGGGATATTTGGGACTGGCATTAAACCCGGCCACCGCGCATATTGACGAAAAGGCGCGAGATTTCATCACCAAAGCCCACGAATCAGCGCAACATCTGGGACGATTATTCCAAGATCTTCTTGATATCAGCAAAGTTGAAGACGGGCGAATGAAAAATAACCCGAAGATCATCAATGTAAACGAATTTTTTTGAAGGATATTTTTTTGATGGTTTAGCGACGAAAGCTAACGAAAAGCAGCTCAATTATATCTTCATGCCAGACATAATTGATGAGGGCAAGGAGAAGTCATTGCAGCCGATTTTTTATGCCAATATTGACCCCGACCATTTTAGGGAAGTTGTCAGTAATTTAATTGAGAATGCCATCAAATACACGCCGTCGGGCGAAGTTGTCGTCAATGTTACCGGCGACGATAAACAGATTTCTGTAAGCGTAAAAGACAGCGGCATTGGCATTCCCGCCGAAGATATTCCGCATTTATTCCAGAAATTTTATCGAGTGGACAATTCTGACACGCGAGAAATTGGCGGGACTGGCTTGGGGCTATATTTGAGCCGCCGCTTAGCCGAGGCGATGTCTGGAAACTTGCGAGTTGAAAGCAAATATAAAGAGGGGAGTACTTTCTATCTGGAAATTCCTCGTATGAATAGTTCGGAAGCTAAGCAGCGATTAGAATCTGCGGAAGTTGAAAAGCCCGAAGATAAAACGCCGAACTCTCTGGATTCAGAAAAAAATGAAATTGCCACAGAAGAGAAGACGGAAAATGTCGTAACTGAAAATAATAGCGAAATTGTCGATTCAAATCCAGCCGTAATCGCAATTTCAGAGAATCCAAATCCAGCCACGCCCGCAGTCCCGACGACCCAGCCAGAAATTCCACAACCAGCCAGAAATTCTTCCGAGCCAACGTTGGCTGAAATTGAGGAAGAATTGCGAAGAAAACGCCAGCAATTGTCCATACCTGGCCGCGAATAATAGCCATAAGAACTATGGATTTTTTGTCAAAACTTCAGTATAGTATAAACATATGACAAAAATTTTATTGGTTGAGGACGACAAAAGTTTACGCGAAATTTACGGCGTACGACTTTTGGCGGAGGGCTACGATATCGTTTCGGCGGGCGACGGAGAAGAAGCTCTAGCCATGGCAATTAAAGAACGTCCGCGATTAATTTTAAGCGACGTGATGATGCCAAAAATTTCCGGATTTGATATGTTGGACATTTTACGCTCGACGACAGAAACAAAAGACGTTAAGGTAATTATCATGACCGCACTGTCCTCAGAGGACCAGAGAAAACGCGGCGAGCAACTTGGCGCTGATAAATACTTGGTGAAATCTCAAGTGGGAATAGAGGACGTCGTGAGAGCAGTCCACGAAGCCCTGGGTGACCTTCCGGGAGTCGGCACAAATCCAGTGCCAGTTTCACAACCAACTCACACATATGAACCAGCTATTCCAACGCCTCAACCAACTCCAGCAGCGCCGCAGCCAGTTACTAGACCTGACGTTTCTTCATTATCGCCGCAACCAACTACTCCCGCTACAACGCCAACGACTCCTACAGTAAATCCACTTATGCAACAACATCCACAACAGGCGTTCGCTCCGGCGCCACAACCACTACCTCAACCAGCGCAGACTCCAGCACCACAACCGATTTCGACACCCCAGCCTCAAACAGCAACTCTGCCGCAGCCTATGGCACCGTTTTCATCGCCCGCACCGCGACCTTCAGGGCTTGGTGACCGCATTATTCAACCTTTACCAGCTGACGATTCTCAGAATTCGGTAGACATCTCTAAACTTATGGCAGAAGAATTAGACAATACACAGAGAATTTCTCAACCAATTCCAGAGCCTCAACCAGCGCAGACTCCAGCACCGCAACCAATTCCGACGTCTCAGTCAGCGCCAAATCCTATTGAGCAAGCTAATGTAATACCTCCAGTCCAAGCACAAGCTCAAGAACAAAGCGTCCCACATCAACCATCAGAAATTCCTCAGTCGCCACAATTTCCACCGATAAATCCGCAACAATGACAGACCCAGACACAAAGCAAGAATCTTGGCGCCTCAATAAATTCGTGGCACTTTGCTTGGGTATTTCTCGCCGAAAAGCCGACGAATTGATAGAAAAAGGGAAGATTACTATTGACAGTCAACCCGCCAGATTGGGTCAACAAATTTCTGACGCAAATAAAATTTCCTACAACGGCAAATTGCTAGAATTACAATCCAAACAGCTCATTATCCTACACAAGCCAACAGGATACTTATGTTCGCGCGCCTCTCAGGGTGGCGTTCCGACAATCTACAAATTGCTACCAAAAAATCTTCACCACTTAAAACCTGTTGGTCGCCTGGACAAAGACAGCTCCGGGCTGATTCTCATGACGAACGACGGAGATTTTGCGCACAGTATGACACATCCGTCGTTTTATAAAATTAAGCGATATCTCGTTACAATCGACCAGCCATTGCAACCTCTACATCGCCAAATGATCAATGATTTTGGCGTGCAGCTTCCTGACGGACGCAGTCAATTGACGCTAGAAAGACAGCACGAAGGCGATGATTATCGCTGGATAGTGGAAATGAGCGAGGGAAGAAATCGTCAAATTCGGCGAACTTTCGATGCGTTAGGCTACACTGTTAAAAAACTCCACAGAACAAACTTTGGCAATTATTCGCTCGGCGACCTCAAGAGAGGCGAGTGGAGAGAAGAGAAATTCACGAATTCATAATTTACTCCGCGGCTCTTTACATTTTACGTTAAATATTGTAATATAGCTTTTGTGCTAAATTTGATAGAAAGTGTAATTGCAAAATGGAAACGCTAGGGCACGAATCTGAGCCTTTGCCCTCAGAAAAACTAAGAGCAGTTATACGCAACCTTAAGAAAGATCGGATACTATAGAAAAACTGTTCTATGAGAAGGATGAGCCCAATATTTTACCAAAACTCCTAGAAAACCAAATCTACGCTTACATCGAACTTATTAAAGAGGCTGAGACACATACTACGAAACTTGAATATCCTATATCCGTAGCGTTCAAAGATGACGACAATAACATTTACTACTGCATAAATAACCCCGAAGAAAATTATTACATAACACTTTACCCAAATCCAATTAGCAAACAACCTCCAAAGGCCTACATCCACAGTTACACCAGAAAATATAATAGCGAGAACGAGGGATATAAACTAGACATAGAGACCGAGGAATTCATAGCAAAAAGCGGCCTGAGCTGTTTTGAGGATTTCCTGAAAATAATTCGCCCATGCGAGGCTTACATAAATAGCGTGCTCGCCAAAATGTCTTAAAACTGCTATAATATATAATCATGTCTAAATTACCAACAGTCGCTATCATCGGGCAAGCCAACGTCGGCAAAAGCTCATTATTTAATCGCTTGACGCGCTCTCGCACGGCCATCGTCGCCAGGGAAGCTGGAACAACTCGCGACAACGTTGTTGGTAAAGTCTCATACAAACGACGTAACGTCGACTCTACGCCGTCAGATGACTATTCGCAATTTTGGCTCATCGACACGGCTGGACTTAAGACTGCCGAGGACGAATTTGAGGCGACCATTCAGGACCAAATCGCTGACGCATCTGCCGCTGCCGATGTAATCCTCGTAACTGTCGACTCTACCGCATATCCTTCTGATGCCGATCGACAATTAGCCAAAAAAGCCCTAAAAAGTGGCAAGCCAGTCATTTTAATCGCCAATAAAGCAGACTTAAAAGGCTCTCTTTCTATCGACGAATTCAAACGACTCGGCATTAAAAACATCATAAAAACTTCCGCCGAGCACAGCATCGGCATTTCGGAGCTTCTTGATAGCATCGCCGAGCTTATTCCGCCAGCCACCGAAACCGCACCTGACGACATCATTCGCGTCGCGCTAATTGGTCGCCCGAATGTCGGAAAGAGTAATCTATTCAATACCTTAGCGGGCAAGCAGCAAGCCATCGTCGCCAACGTCGCCGGCACAACTCGCGACGTAAACCGCGTTCAAGTTCGTTATCACGGTCAGACGATTGAACTGCTCGACACCGCTGGAGTTCGCCGCCAAGGAAAGCAAGAAACCGGAATTGAGAAGTTCTCAGTTCTTCGCACCATGCAAGCCATCAACGAAGCCGACGTCTGCCTGCTTCTTATGGATGTCAATGAGCTTAACGTTCAATTGGATCAGCGCCTAGCTGGAATTATTGACGAGGCGGGCAAGGGGCTTGTTCTGGTCGTCAGCAAATGGGATTCTGTCGAAGGTAAGGACGCCTACACGCACGATGAAATCGCGCCACAAATCAGCTATAACTTCAAGTTCACGCCGTACGCGCCGCTAATATTCACCTCTTCCGTCACTGGGCAGAATGTCGCCAAATTGTTTGACCTGGCGCTTGATATTTATAAGCGTCGTCGCCAAGAATGTAAAACTCGTGCCTTAAACGACATTTTACAGAAAGCCATCGCCGCACATCCGCCAGCTGGCCTGAAAAACTCACATCCAAAACTTCGTTACATCGTTCAGACGGACGTCGCTCCGCCATGGTTTGTTATTTACGGTAGCAATCTGAAATTCGTCCACTGGAGTTATAAGCGCTATCTGGAGCGAACTTTGCGTGAAGCTTTCAATTTTGCGGGAACGCCGATTAAAATGTCTTTCCGTGACGAAAAGCAATTAAAAGCCAACCGTGAACGCGTTGCGCGCGGTCTGGCGTCAGTCACGAAAGCCTACAAGCAGGCCAAGAACGCCGAAAAGCTCGCTTGATCCTATTTTTACGCCAATCTCTCTTGACTTAAACACTATTACGTGATATAAATAACATTGGCTTTTGTTGACAAGTTGAGATTTATGCCTTGTCCGAAAGCGCACTTTGACAAGCAGACCTTTGAAAGAGGTGATTAGATGTTTCCTCCAGATCTCATAGTGGTACATCGCCCCCAAAAGGGGGTTATGGCATGGCTCCTCAGGAGGGTCATGCCACAAGATCCTAGACCAGTATTTGTCTGGCCTAGACTCGTCGCTGCGATTGGGAATGTCGGATATTTCAGTAGACGGGGATTCAGCGTTCTTGCGGTAGGACTGATTATCGTGACAATCGCCACGATAAAGATACTCCTATTCGTCCCTGGATTGAATCAGTCCGTAGTTAGCCTTCTAACTCGCGGTCTTGAGACTTTCCTTCCCACAGGATGGGCAACGATAGCTGCCTGGGTTGTTGGCACAACGGGAGTCTTTCTCATAGGAAGCTTCACGAGCAGCTACACACCATCGCAGAGACTTCTGTACAGTCTCGAGGCGACTGGATGTGGAGTGTATGACGCTCTATTACTCCTCGCGTTAATAGAGGGAGCAAGCTTTTCGCTCCGGGAGCGAAAAGTGGAGCTGGCACGGACGAGCACGCGCTAGTGTATGCTTTGGACTCATACACGTCACAAACATCTGGTACAGTTTCGCAGCGGGTATTGCCCTGTCCGCTACTGGCTTCGGTTTTTTGTTGGTGTATTTGTGGTACTACCGCAAATACCGTAACCAGATAGTTGCGACAGCGGCGGCTGCGACAGTGCATACACTGTATAATGTTATAGCGCTCAGTCTAATTGTTGTCGCAGCAGCAATCATCTTGGTGATCGATATCGCCAAGATGATGTAGCGATGCCAGTCCCTAGCGAACCTCTGTCAAAGTCTCTGCTTGTCATGTTCGCTCCATAGATGTGTATCTATGCTGATGAGTCGGAAACGACGAAAGCGAACTTTTATTCAAACATCATCAATTGCGCCGACAAAACCTCACGCGTAATTTCATCCGCACGCTCACCAATTAGCACAATTTTTACTGGCTCTTCCGCCGCAGAATTAGCTATTTGAATCTGATTTTCCGTTGCCTCCAAATGATGTCGCGCGCCATTATCATCAATAAAACAGCCCTTCATTCGCCTGAGTTTATAAGCGCCAAAAAGTTCCGGCCAAATTTTTTCCAGAGTCGCCGCAGCAATTTTCATACCAGAAACATCCAGCACTGCATACGTCGGATTGTCTGGCACGACCAACTCGCCGTCATACTTATCGAAAAACGTTAGTAGTCCCGACGGCGTGGTTAATTTACTTAGGTCAAACCGACCGCGTGGTGCGCTGAGCACCTTGGCGTAGGGTAGGGTGTGCAATTTTTCCTCGTACTCGGCGCGTTCATTTTCACTTAGCAAATCTTCTTTGGTCACTAAAATCATATCCGCCGCTTGCAATTCAATTTCATGCACCGGCTCAATTCCGTGTAAAATATCATGTGCATCAATAACATAAAAACTCTGCGCCAACTCGTACTTATTGAATATTTGTGCATTAATCAATTTCTCAACCAAATTCATCGTTCGCGCCACGCCAGTCGCTTCAATAAACACTGGGGTGGGGGAATTGCGACAAAAGTCAAGTAACATTCGCGTCAATGCATGCTTCGACGAGCAACAAACACAATCGCCAGCCAAAGTCGTCACAATATCTGCCAACTTTTCCAATCGATAACCGTCGACGTTTTCATTAGCATATTCATTCTCAATCACCCGAGAACCCTTATAGTCACTTTGTTGCAATAAGAACTCAAGGACACTAGTTTTTCCAGCACCCAGCGACCCATTCACCAAATACAACGGAACTTTATCGATAACCGCTCGCCCATCATCAAACGGCGCATTAATGCTAAATTCCAAATCGTCATCACGTTTTGCCATATGCTTATTATACGTCATTTTCACAAGGTGATATACTAAGTCTATGAAAGTCATCTTAGCGTTGGGAAATCCAGGCGAAAAATACACAAACACGCGGCATAATGCTGGGTTTTTGGCTATTGATAAATTTGCATCAGAGCAGGGAAAAACCTTTTCAAATAAGCCAAAGTTTTCCGCGGATATCGCCGAAACAAACATTTCTGGAGAAAAAGTTTTACTAGTTAAGCCAACTACTTTTTACAACGAGGTTGGAATTTCCGCTCGAGCAATCTTAGATTTTTACAAATTGACATTGGACGATTTACTAATTATTCACGACGACACAGCGCTGAACTTCGGTAAAATTCGAACTCGCAAAGGCGGTCGAGACGCGGGCAGCAATGGCTTAAAGTCGCTCCACTCTCATATCGGATCAGACTTTTGGCATATTCGTATTGGCACAGATAATTTGCTTAGACGTCAAGTTGGTGACGTAGATTTTGTCCTAAGTAAATTCAACCCAGATGAGCAGAAAATTCTCCAAAGCTGGATATTGCCCGAATCAATTAATTTGATCGAGAAGTTTATTAACGAAACTATCGAGCCGTTCAGTATAAAGTATTAAACCAGATTCTAGCGTCGTTTTCGCGGCACAATTTTTGAAGCGCTGTTCTTCAACTGCTCTTCGGCTTGATGCAATTTTGCGGCCGCAGCTTCTTGCAGATTAATCGATCGAGCTTCCAAAATACTACTACCAACAGCCAGACTCACAAATAATAGACCCAAACCTCCAGTAGCCCATTCTGGCAATTCCAAGTGGAATAATTTGGCAATCATCATCACGCCAAGCGCCATAATTGCCCAGTGAGCGCCATTTTCCAGATATTTATATTTGCTAAGTGCGCCTGTTCGCAACAAATATACGGTTAGCGATCGAACCCAAATTGCTCCAGCGCCCAGTCCAGCCACGATTAATAGCACGCTGTTGGTAATAGCGAACGCACCAATCACACCGTCAAAGCTAAAGCTGGCGTCCAAAATTTCCAAATATAGCAAGCTAGCAAACGCCGCCCAGCCAGTTTTAATCTTAACGGATTTTGCGTCATCTTCATGGAAAAATGACCCAAATAGTTCCAACCCAATATGCAGCACAATTCCAAGCACTGCCGAAATCAACACCAAAGATTTATGCGGCGCCTCGACCGTAAAATACAAAACAGCCGCCACGCTAAGCATTATACACACCTTAAAATTCTCAAATCGCCCAGCCTTCGCCAAAATCGGCTCAACATGTCGCATCCAGTGAACACGCTTGTTGTAATCGATAAAATAGCTAAGCCCAATCATAATCAAAAACGCACCGCCAAATGCGTCAATCATCGGCGACGCCTCGTGCAGGATTTTGCCGTACTCAACAGGTTTATGTAGCGCCAGATTAACAACATCCATAAATCCGTGGCCGCTCGCAATCATCACAATAGCAATTGGCAATATAAATCGAACAACAAACACCGCCACAAATATACCAGCCGTCAGGAAGACTTTCTGCCAGATTTGACTCATTCCCGCCAAAACCTTGCTATTTATCACCGCGTTGTCGAAGCTAAACGTAACTTCCAAAACCACCAAAATAGTGAATAGCCAAAGACCGCTAACGCCCATATGGCTAAAAATCAAACTGCCCAGACCTAAGGTCAATAGGACCGAAAACCAGAAAATCCGAAACGGATGATGTGAATGTAAAAGATGCTTCATATTGATTTAGTATAGCATAAGCATGGAGTATAATTTTATATATGGCACAAAAATCGCCAGATGGTCGCATAAAAAAGTTTTTATCAGCCAACAGCGAATTGATCGGTTGGGTGGTTTTTGGCGCCCTTATAATTTCTATTTATCAATTCAGCTCACGATTCGGCGTCATGTTATTAAACGGAGAATTTGCAGAATGGTGCAATAAATTACTTCCGTCATTACAAGATTTCATCACGCTGACGCTAAGCGTAATTGTCGAGGCGGTCCCATTCTTAATTTTAGGAATTATCATATCCGCGCTTATCAGATACTTTTTATCATCAAAAGACGTTTTCAAAATATTGCCAAAAAACGCCTTTCTTCGACGAATTGTGCTCTCTATGATCGGGCTAATTTTACCCGTGTGCGAATGTGGTAACGTACCAATTGCACGCAGCTTAATAGCAAATGGACTGAAACCTGCCGACGTTATTAGCTTTCTTTTCGCCGCGCCAATCATAAACCCGATAACCATAATTTCAACCATGACCGCCTTCAGCTTTGACGCCCGAATGGTTTGGTGGCGAATTATTTTTGCACTAATTATCGTACAAATAACCGCTTTTATCGTCGGATTTTTTAAGGAAGATTCCATTGTCAATCCAGAGTTTGAAAAACTTTGCCACCCTCATAATCACGGTTCGAAATTGCCAAACCTATTCAGCTCATCACGTAATGAATTCTGGCAATTATTTACTATGTTGGTCTTAGGTGCTAGCATCGCAGCTGCCACACAAATCTTCGTTCCGCGATTCATAATAAACGCCGTCGGCGGCGACATTTTCTTATCAGTCATATCCATGATCACGCTAAGTTTCATCATTTCGATATGCTCCAGCATCGACGCGTTCTTCGCACTGGCTTACGTGCGAAATTTCACGACAGGCTCAATTTTATCTTTCTTACTATTCGGACCGATGATAGACATAAAAATGATTACGCTATTAAAAACAACTTTTCGCTGGAAATTTATTGCAACAATTACCTTAACTGTATTCTTCTTATCTCTAATTGTCGGACTGGGAGTTAATTTATATGTACGCTAACCTTGCAAAATCAATTGGCGGAATTGTCGTTTGCGCATATATTTTGCTATTAGCTTGGCGCGACCAACTCGGCTTTTACGTTCATCCACGCTATCACTCATTCGCAGTCATAATTAGCGTAATCGGCGTTATACTTTTGCTTATTGATATAATGTTGCAATTAAAAAATAAACCCGCAAAAGACAAATCTAGAATTGGCTTGAAAAAAATTGCCCCAATATCTTACTTTGCAATAATTATATTATCAGTTGGATATATGTTACCACCAAAGCCACTCTCTCCAAGTAGCCTTGCACAAAAAGAAAGTCCTGCGATTATTGAACCTGAAAGTCGCTGCGAAATACCTCAGCTGAAAGAAAACTCTTCTACAATCTCAATAAATCGCTGGAAAACCGCCATAAATTCCTGCAAAGAAGCCGCTTATTTTAACGGCAAAGATATCACCGTAACCGGCTTCGTTTCAAATGATCTGTTAAAAAACTATGGCTATAATTACTTCAATATTGCCAGATACGTTATAAGTTGCTGCACTGTTGACAGCGTGCCTATGAAAATCCTGGTCGAGAAGGACTTTTCGACAGACTACCCAGATGGAACATGGCTAATCGTCAAGGGTAAATTGTCGCAAAAAATCGTTAATAGCCAAGCTGAATACGTCATAACTGACGCGCATATCACAAAAATCAGCCAACCCAAATATCCTTATGAATTGCTCGGAATATAAGCCTATTGCACACTTGTTGCAATAAGTTATAAACTATTGATAGCACTATGCTAAATGAAATATTTGAACGTCACAATCTTCGCCTGACGAAACCACGCCAGCAAGTATTTGATATCCTGCGAAATTCAGATATTCCTCTTACGGTTGGCGATATTGCGAAAAACTGCAAAAACGTTAACCGTGCCAGCATTTACCGTACGCTGCTAATGTTCGATACTCTGAACATTATAGACACCATAACTATTGGCTGGAAGAATTATTACGAGCTAGCGGAACCGTTTATATCACATCATCACCATCTATATTGCATCAATTGTCAAAATGCCGAGCCCATACAATCACAAGAACTCGAAAAACTCATAGATCTCATCGGTAAAAAACATAATTTCATAGCCACAAAACACCACTTTGAGTTGGAAGGTATTTGCGAAAAATGCCGATATATTATAGAAAAATAAATAATTTTTTTCCCAACAAAAAGCGCCAGGTAAGGGTGGGCATCACCTGACGCTTTTTTACCCTTCAACCCACCCGAGCTACCGTATCAGCGAAGCGTCGCGACTAAAACTCCAAAAGTCCGCGCCTGACTATTATCAACACCAATTAGTGCTCGCCTCAACGGATGTCGCCTTTGAAAAAGGGCAGTTAAAGGGTTAGTATGCGCGTAACGTTGAACCGCAAAAAGTGGAGGGTAAGAATACTTAATGCCATTGCGCGCAACCTAACATATAGTTAGAATAGGGGGTATAAGGTGCGTTTGGTTAATGATTACTTAACCAATCGTCCTTGATTATAGCAAACATTTGACAAAGTGTCAATACTTTTTACCACATTTTTTATGGAAATCAATAGAATTACACCAGATGAGCATATTTTCTCCCAGAGATTAGCACATATTGCCAATCCACCAAAAAGCTTATGTTATATGGGAAAATTGCCAGAAACAGAGGCGCTGGTCGTGTCAATTGTCGGATCCCGTAAGCCATCTGCCTACGGAAAAGAAGTCACCGAGCGATTAGCAACAGATCTGGCAAAAGCCGGGTGTGTAATCGTGAGCGGGCTGGCGCTAGGTGTGGATTGTATTGCCCAAAAAGCTGCGATTGAAGCTGGCGGAACGGTCGTGGCGGTCGTCCCAAACGAGCTTCCTGATATTTCACCACGGACCAATTATCAACTAGCCATGAGCATCATAGAGCAGGGTGGCGCGGTCGTTTCAGAATGGATGAAGGGCGATAATAAAATAGTCAATCGTTGGAGTTTTTTAGAGCGCAATCGACTAGTTAGTGGGCTGGCTGACGGAATTATTATCACCGAAGCCGCCGAGCGAAGCGGCACATTAAACACAGCATCGCACGCACTGAACCAGGGAAGAGATTTGTTTGTAGTTCCCGGAAACATAACCAGCCCACTGTCGGCGGGTTGTAATACTTTATTAAAACAAGGGGCGTATTTAGTGACAGACGCCGACGATGTTTTATCAATCATCGCGCCAGAAAAATTGCAAAAAGACAGCGGTCAAGAATTAGCAGCTAGCGCAACAATTGAAGAGAGCATCATCATAAAACTCATCTCAGAAGGACTTCGTGACGGCGACGAAATTCAACAAAAATCAGGATTATCCGCGTCAGATTTTGCCACGGCGTTAACTATGCTGGAAATTAACGGTATTATCAAACCTCTCGGGGCGAATAACTGGACATTACGATAGTTTTATTATATAATGCTACTTTATGAGAAGCCCCGACAGTTTACATCCAGAAAATGACATTACAGACAAAAAAAGAGAAGAGCCATTTTTTAGCATAGAAGGCATACCCCCAACACTACTTAGCCTCATCGGAACTGCCGCTGCGTGCATTGGAATAAAGGACCCCACTACATTTAAAGGATTTGCCGCTTTCGTTATTGGCAGTGTGATGGATGCGCTAGACGGCAAACTAGCCAGAGCAACTGGAGGAGAAACTAAACTAGGCAAAATTGTTGACCATACTGGAGATAAAATCAAAGTATTCTATACGATATGGAAGATGTATGAAGCAGACACAGCCCCAAGATTGGTACTTGGTGGCATTGCCGCGTTTAACGCTATCAATGCAGCGTGTTCAATAAAAACTCATATAGACAACCCCGACATGTCACAGGCGCCTGAAAAAAGTGGCAAGATAGCCATGACCATGGAGGTTGTATCTCTAATATTATATTCTGCCGGTAAATTTGCTGAGCTGCACGGCTTAAGAAAAACTAGCAACACAGCCAGGGTACTAGGTGGGCTGGCAGCAGCAACTGCTATAATTCCTGCGACACTATCGACAGCAAGCTATATCAGACGAGCAAGCGGCAATAGCCACAATCTAGAAAAGCACCAAAATACGGCAGTTGATCGCAGTCTTGGAATAGCGGCACTACTTGGTCGCATTGGAGAATCTAGCCGTCAATAGAGATTGTTATTGTAGCTACATATCGATTTGTTATAATATAAAGTTATGAAAAATCTCGTTATCGTCGAGTCACCAGCCAAAGCTAAAACCATCGAGAAATATCTCGGCAAGGATTTTCACGTCTTGTCCAGCGTGGGGCATATTCGCTCGATTGTTAAGAAGACAAAGGATGGAACGCCGCCGATTGACGTGACTAACGATTTTTTCGCAATCTATGAAGTTGATCCTGAAAAAAAGAAAGTTATCACCGAGCTAAAGAAAAATGTCAAGGCAGTCGGCAAGGAAAACGTCTGGCTCGCACCGATGAAGACCGCGAAGGAGAGGCCATTGCTTGGCATTTATGTAAGGTGCTGGATCTCCCAATTGAAACAACCAAGCGAATTGTCTTTCATGAGATCACCAAAGATGCTATAACCAACGCAATTAAGAATCCGCGAACCGTGGATATGAATTTGGTTCAGGCGCAACAAGCCAGGCAAATCCTTGACCGCCTGGTTGGCTTTGAGCTCAGCCCAGTCGTCTGGCAGAAAGTTCCTGGCGGAAAATCGGCTGGTCGCGTTCAGAGTCCAGCAGTGCGATTACTAGTCGAGCGCGAACGAGAAATTATGAAGTTTGAGGGCAATTCTCAGTTCAAAGTTACTGCCATTTTTATTCACGACAATCAAGAATTTAAGGCCGAACTTAATCAAAAATTCGACACAGAAGAAGCGGCGAACGAGTTCTTAAATAGTCTGAAACCCGCCGAATTTATTGTTAGCGATATCTCAAAAACTCCTGGGACCAGAAATCCAGCGGCACCATTTACCACGTCAACCTTACAGCAGGAAGCCAACTCTAAACTTGGCTTCAGCTCCAAAGCAACCATGGCTTCGGCGCAAAAATTATACCAAGACGGAAAAATCACCTATATGCGTACCGACTCCGTAAATTTGAGCAGTCAAGCCATCGCGGCGGCTACCGATTTTATCAAGCGTCTTTACGGTCCAGATTACTCAACGGTTCGCAGGTTTAAGACCAAATCCGCGTCCGCCCAAGAAGCCCACGAAGCCATTCGCCCGACGGACATCACTCTGGAGACTGCGTCTAATAATAGCTATGATCAGAAATTATACGACCTGATTCGACGCCGAACTTTAGCGTCGCAAATGTCGCCAGCGAAGCTAGAAAAGACAACTATTACAATCGACATCAAGGGTGAAAAATTACCAAAAAGCAAAAAGCCCGCTCAGTTTGAGGCGAAGGGCGAAGTCATTACGTTTGATGGATTTTTGCGCGTTTACGGCGGCAATAAAGATGAGCTTCTGCCGAAGTTACAGTCTGGCGATGAAGTCAATTCTCACGACATTACGGCTCGTCAAACATTCACCAGACCGCCAGCTCGCTACACCGAAGGTTCGCTAGTCAAGAAACTGGAGGAGCTTGGAATCGGACGTCCATCCACATACGCCACAATTATCGACACTGTGCAGACTCGCGGCTACGTTGAAAAGGGTGACAGCGAAGGTCAACCGCGTGATGTAATTGTCCTGAACTATAACGGCGAGGAAGTTAGTCGAAGTATTGTCCAAGAAAAAACTGGCTCGACACGCGGCAAGCTTATTCCAACGCCAAGCGGCGAACTGATTGCCGATTTCCTGACGGACCATTTTACGCAAATTGTCGATTACGATTTCACCGCCAACGTTGAGACGGAATTTGACAAAATTGCCAGTGCTAATCTGGAAAAAAGCACAATGTTGCACGGATTTTACACACCTTTCCATAAATTAATCGAGCAATCTGGCGGAATCGACCGAAGTAAAGTCGGCGCTAATCGTGAAGTTGGAATTGACCCGAAGACGAATAAACCGATTATCGCAAGATTCGGTCGTTTCGGTCCAATGTTGCAACTTGGCGAAACTGACGGCGACGAAAAGCCTCGCTTTGCGCCGCTTCCAAAAGGCGCGAAGATTGAAACGGTAACCTTAGAGCAAGCACTGGAAATGTTCAAGTTGCCACGCATCGTCGGACAAACAGAGGACGGGCAAGATATTAAGGCGAATATTGGACGATTCGGTCCATACATTCAAGTCGGCAAATTGTTCGTTTCCATTAAGCCAGAAGATCCTCACAGCATTACTTTAGAAAAGGCACGTGAACTTTACGCCGCCAAATTAGAAGCCGAAGCCGCTAAGAATATCGCTGAATTTCCAGATGGAGTTAAGGTTCTCAATGGTCGATTCGGTCCATACATCACCAACGGCACCAAAAATGTCAAAATCCCTAAAGCCACAGATCCGAAAACTATTACTCACGAAAAAGCTCTGGAGCTATTAAACGCCACAACAGCGAAACCAACTCGCAAACGCGTAGTTAAAAAAGCCACCAAAACATCCACTAAAAAGAAATAGTGTTTTCATACTATCCAATAATTCCGGATAATAAAAAAACTCTTCATATAATCTATTGCAAAAAAACGTAAAATAAATGCTATAATTTATATCAGCAATTATGGCATTTATCTATTGACTTTTGTCAAATGCAATTGTATAATTAAAAACATATTTTCAATCAATATAACCTGTGGTGAGGCAGAGAGGATGTTTCTAGTAGCATGAGCGAGACAGCAAAAACCGAGCAAAGCGCCAAATTAAATTCTGTCGTCGATACTATTATTTCTAAGATTCCGCAAGAGCGCGAAAAGGAGATTATTTCTCGACGATTTGGTTTGTACGACCGAAAAGAAACGTTAGAGTTAATTGGCGATATGTTCGGCATTACTCGCGAGCGCGTTCGTCAGCTAGAAAAAGCAATCTTAACGCGTCTACGTGCAGCTGTCGCCGAGGGAGAACTTCCTTCGGTTATTGCTATGGAAAAAGAGATCACTTCGAGTTTGTCTGAGATGGGACGAGTTGCGCGCATGCAGGATTTGGCGTCGCATTTCCTCGGTAAAGAAGCTACTGCAATTGACCGCGCTCGTGTGGCGTTCATTTCTGAACTAGCAGAAAACATCACGATTGTTACAGAGAATGACGATTATTACCAAGCGGCAGCAATTGACACTCTCGGCAATGAAAAGCAAATTAGAGCACGAGTCGAAGAAGTTGTCAAAACAATCAAAAAGCATGGCGAACCTATTACTGCGGAAGAATTGCACAAAAAATTAGACTATGAGCACCCTTCAAATATTGCAGCCTTGGCTACTGTTAGCAAAAAATTAGCCAGCTTGAATGATCAATGGGGACTAGCCAAATGGCCAGCCGTTAACCCAAAGAACATTCGCGATAAAATCTACGTTGTTCTAGACACCAATGGCTCACCGATGCATTTTTCCGACATTGCTAAGGGAATTCGGGATAGCGAATTTAACCGCCGAAGCGTTACAACGCAGGCAATTCACAATGAACTTATTAAAGATAAGCGCTTTGTTCTAATCGGCCGCGGTATTTACGCGCTTGCCAGCTGGGGCTACAGTCGCGGAACCGTAGCAGATATCATTACCGATATTTTGAAGAATTCCGAAACTCCGCTTCATCGCGACGAAATCGTTCGTCAAGTCCTCGACAAACGACAAGTCAAGGAAACCACCATTCTATTAAACCTTCAATCAAAGCCACAATTCAAACGCGTCGCTAAAGCCACATACGTTTTTGAAGAAGCCGCTTAAGCTAAGTTGCAAACTTCTTTCAGAGGTGAGATAATTTACACATAATGCAGATTATTTCTTGGATCATCGGTACGTTATTACAATGGTACGTTTGGATGCCAATCGTGGCAGTCCTGATGTTTTTTTGACGTGGCGGAATTATCGGAAGATAGAAGATTTCACCCCAGTTGAGAGTGTACTTTTGGTTCTGGAAATCCCACGCACCAATGACAAGCAAGAACTTGCCGCCGAGCAGTTATTCGCTTCACTACACGGAATTCTTCGCGACAATAAAGAGTTGCGATTATCTGGCGGACACCAAGAGCATATTAGCTTCGAAATCGCCTCAGTCAATGGGCAAATTCGCTTTTACGTTTGGGTGCCAAAAACCTTACAGAGCTTTGTCGAGGGACAGATTTATTCTCAATATCCAACCGTTCAAATTCACCAAGCCGACGAAGATTACACCGAGCACGAGCGCGACCACGAAGTTGCTTACTCGACAGAATTGACATTAACCACCGACGAATTTCTCCCGATTCGCACCTTCCAAAACTTCGAAGTCGACCCGCTGGCTGGCATTACGGGCACGTTGGCAAAATTAGAAACCACCGGTGAAGAATTGTGGATTCAGGTGCTAGTCAGACCAATCCCAGATGACTGGCAAAATGCCGCAGATCGATATATCAATAGTATAAAAAACGGACGAATGTTCTCCTTGCCAGGATTCGGCGGCAGTATACAGTGGCTAATCGGTGTGCTTGGCGCATTATGGCAGCCACCAGAGCAGGGAGCAAATCAATCGACAGCTGTTGAGCTATCAGACCGCGATAAAACTCGCATTTCTGAAGCAGAAAAAAAGGCGACCAAGCTCGGATATGAAGTAAAAATTCGCTTGGTTTATATGGGTGAAAGTCAGACAAACGCCAAGCTTCGCATGCAGGCGCTCGTCGGTACGTTTAAGCAGTTCAACTCAACAAATCTCAACGGATTTCGCACCACCAAGGGTGTGTTTGGTAAAGAATTTATTGATAAATATCGCAAGCGTTCGTTCATCGGCGACGGTTTTTATCTTAAATATAGAAGAATTGGCGTCAGTTTTTTTCACTTGCCGCACACCAATGTTGAAACGCCAAATATAGTTTGGGCAAGCTCCAAAACCGCAGAACCGCCATCCAAATTGCCAGTCTTAACCGGCGAAGACGTCAACGATGACCAAATTTCTGCCTTTGGCGTCACCAACTTCCGCGGTATCAGCCACCAATTCGGTATGTTGCGCTATGACCGCTCACGCCACGTTTACATAATCGGGCAAACGGGTGCCGGAAAAAGTGGACTATTAGAGCTCTTCGCCTTAAGCGATATTTTCCATAATCAAGGATATGCTATCATCGACCCGCACGGCGACTTCGCAATCAACAACATGAAATTTATCCCCGGCAGCCGATTGAACGACGTGATCTATTTTAATCCAGCCGACACCGCGTATCCTCTGGGATTCAACCCGCTGGAAGTCACGAACCCTAATCAGAAAACCAACATCTCATCAGAAATCATCGGCGTTTTGAAGCGTATTTTCGGCGATTCGTGGGGACCGCGACTTGAGTATATTTTACGATATACAATTCTGGCTTTACTGGACCGACCAGAAGCGACAATGCTCGACATTACCCGAATGTTAACAGATAAGGAATTCCGAAAAGAAACGCTGACTTATTGTCGCGACACCGTGGTTTTGCAATTCTGGAATGTCGAATTTGCTAGCTGGAATGACAAGTTTGTCGCCGAGGCAATTGCGCCAGTCTTAAATAAAGTCGGGGCTTTCACTGCCAATCCAATCATCCGCAATATCATCGGGCAGCCGAAATCCACGTTCAATATTCGCCAGATTATGGACGAAGGAAAGATTTTAATTGTCAATCTGTCCAAAGGTCTTATCGGTGAAGATAATGCCGCCATCCTTGGTTCATTTTTGGTTACGAAAATTCAGCTTGCTGCGATGTCTCGAAGCGACATTCCTGACGTCCGCGATCGCCGTCCATTCTATCTTTTACGTCGACGAGTTCCAGAACTTCGCCACTGATTCGTTTGCGACTATTCTGTCTGAGGCTCGAAAATATGGCCTTAACTTGACCGTTGCTAACCAGTACATTTCCCAGATGGGCGACACAGTTCGCGATGCGGTTTTTGGCAACGTCGGCACCATGATTTCTTTCCGAGTTTCTGCTGACGATGCGCCGATTCTTGCCAAGCAATTCGAGCCGAACTTCGAGGCAATCGACCTACTTCAAATGCACAATCGTAATTTTGTTGTCAATATGGTTATTGGCGGCGAAAAACTCCTGCGTTTTCTGCCCGCACGCTGGAGCTTCCGCCAAGCCAAGCCGACAACACGCCGCACATTATTGAACATTCGCGTCGCATGTATTCGCGAAACAGGGAAGATGTCGAGAAAGAAATTGATGCCGCGATAAAGCCTGTTCGCAATCAGAAAAAACAGCCAGCCAAGCCTCAACCGCAGCCTGCAAACAACGCTCCAGCGGTCAATAGCCAACCGGAAAAGCCGCAACCTGCAGCAAACGACGGCGAAGTTGTTCTGCAAATTCGCGACAATGATAATGCACCTATAGAAACTGTAGTCAACACAGTTACACCGCTAGCTTCAGCCACGCCAAAAAGACGACGTCGACGTCGAAAAAAGAGCACTACCGCCGACTAAAAACTATTCGTATCGCCACTGACGCATATCGGAATTGTAAACGTCGGTGATTCGCGGAGAAACCAACGTAGAAGTCGGTCCAGATGGCACCGATATGGCGTTTTGTTTAGTCAGGAAGGTGAGCAATTTCTGGTTCTGGTATCGCAGGTTTTTCGGCAATGACTGACTAGCCACGGCCTCAGCTTGCGGCGCAGACATCACAAAACCCCACTCGCCAAATGACGGCACATTGACCGAAAACGCCGTCACATATCGCTCTGGATGAGATGATTTGACGGTGTTTGCCACCATATAAAAAGCATGTGGAGAGAAAAATGAAGACGTCGCCTGCGTCACCATAACCCCACGCTCCGTTAAAATATTGCCAATTTGACGATATAATTGCTCGGAATACAGCTTGGCTAATTTTTCATTCGACGGATCCACCAGATCAATCAACACAACATCATATTTATCCTTGGTAGAGAAGACAAATTGAAAAGCGTCTTGATTGACAATGGAAACGCGCGGATCATGCAACGAGCGCTGATTTATATCGGTGAGAAGATGATTAGTTTTCGCCAGATTGGTCATCACCTCATCGATATCAACCAACGTAATATGCTCAACGCTGGAATATTTCAAAACGTCCCGAGCCAGCAAACCATCGCCGCCGCCCATAATCAACACACGCTTCGGGTTAGCGACTGAAGACAGAGCGGAAGTGGACAGCGTTTCGTGATAACGTGTTTCGTCAAGACTGGAAAACTGCAAATTGCGGTTCAAAAACAACCTCGTGTCATTTATATCTGGTCAGGACAATTTTCTGATACGGCGTCTGTTGCTGCCACATCACCGGATCCTTGTATGTTCGCTTGTCAATTCCGTGCTCAATTTCCGTCGCAAAAATGAAAAATCCCACCAGCAACATTGTTGCAATAACGCTAATTGTCATCACAATTTTCGACGCTTTCATTTGCTTAAGAATCAGAACCGCAACGCCAATATTCAGTGCCGCCACCAGGTACGCGCTACGCATTAAACCAAGATACGGAAGCATAACGAGCGGGAATAATAGCGACGCAATTAACGCCCCAAAATAATCGAGCGCCAAAATCTTGCTAAACAATTTCACCGAAGACTTGCGACCGAACTCCTGAAACATCTTCATTAAAAGCGGAATTTCCAGCCCAATACAAATACCAATTGCCAAACTTATGACGGCAAAAATTAGCCAATGCGAACGCGTAAAAACGAATCCCAAATACATCAGCATCACCGAATTTCCACCAATTAGCCCCAGAATAATTTCGTTTGTTGCGAAGCTGGTCGCTGGATGAAGCTTAATGTAATTGACCAGCAGTGAGCCAATTCCCATACCGAACAGCGTCACGCCCGTCGCCAAACTGAAACTCAAAATCGAATCGCCCACCAGATATGACGCAGCTGCGCCTAGAATCAGCTCGTAAATAATTCCGCCAATTGCTACCAAAATTGCCGCCGCAAATAAAGCAACCTGCTCCCGTTTTTTCGTACTTGATCGTGACATTATAACTCCTTTTATTTACCAAGCCCGCCGCTGCTGCCGCCGTAAACACTGCGTGATCCGCCATGACCTCCGCCATTACTATTGTCGGAATTGTTGTCAAAGATGAGTGCAAACAAAATAATAGCGATAAATATGACAATAAATATAATCGTCGTCCAGTCAATCGGCTTAATGGTCCTGCCGAACATTTCCTTTTGCTCTTTGTCGCTTAATTGAATCTTACGGTAGGCATCATATTCGCGGTTATTATACTTCTCAATCGTAATCAACTGACGGTTTTTTTCGGCGCGCCAGTGTCCCTCAAAGTAGCGTACGCCATCAGTTCTTTCGGGAAAAACTTGATACGTGTTTTTGCCCTTGATATTCATAATTTCACCAATTCCAACCTCGTCAACCACCACAACGTGGTCCTTGCCATCATGTTCAGAAACGATGAATGATTGACCTTTTTCCAATTGCGTTGGATCAATTGCCTGGGCGAAACGAATCGGCTCGTACAGAGAAACGGTTTGATCGCTGTGATCATACTCCACCCAGCTATCATAATCAGCCAGCCCGGTAATCTCCCACTCTTCCCAGTAGTAAAATCGCTGTCTTTCTTATCCCATTCGCGAAAAAGCAAACAGCCAACAACTCGCAAATTCGTCTTCTTGCCGGTCAAAATCTGGTTAATTTTAAGTCGCGCCTTAGTTCGTTTCATCTTACAATGCCATTTCTTTCATAATTATGTTTTCTGCGTCCAACACCCGTGCAACCAACTCTTTTATTTGTTGCAATTTATCGTCATCCAGCATTTTACAAGTTGTCATCGCTATATACGCCACGCCGCTTTCCGGCCACGTATGAATCGCGATGTGCGACTCCGACAAAAGCAGGGCAGCACTGATTCCTTGCGGAGAAAATTGATGCGTTACCGACTCCAAAGAGTGTAGTCCCGCCAATTCCGTAACATTTCTTAACATTTTCTGCAGCTCATCCGCGTCATTAAGCAAAGCAGAATCAACTTCGCTCACTTTTATGGTTATAGACTGGACCGCAGACGCCATGCATAATGTAGTAATTATATCATCTCTGGAGCGTCAGGAATAAAAGGTAAAACGCGGCTCTTAGGGAATATCGGTATTTAGATTGTTGGGGCATTATAACCAAATAATACAGAAAAAAATCCCCGAATCCCATTACCGGGATTTAAGTGGGGATTCTTCTGGAAACATCCCCTCAGAGGATGAACCTCTTAAAGGGAGGGGATATTAATAACCCTACTATAGCAAACAATCCTCAAGATATCAATGATCAAATAATAGCCTGTAAATTTCTTAGAAGACAGATAATAGGGCGAAATACTCTCTATGAGGGCAACATAAGAAAAGCTCCTGTGTCGCCAGGGGAACTTATCGAACCTGGTTATAACACAGAGGCTTCTGATCGTAATGTAGCACGAGAAGCCCAGAATGTCAATGATAAGAATGATCACGCCACAACAAGAAAATCCCCCATGGAGCCAGCAGGGATGAACCCGTCAACTGAGTTACACCATCTAGGGGATTCTCGTGTGGATAGTGTAACAAATAATACAACAGGGCGCAATACTCTTTATGAAGGTAACGTGCGAAGCCAAGAAAAAGCCGTCCAGGCAACCTTAATGGTGCGCCCCGTGGACAAGCCGAACGGGGACTGGGCGACTTTTCTAATGAAAGTATAGCACGAGAAGTTCAGAATGTCAATGAGGTAGATAAATTAGGCAATGTGTTAGCTTATGATATTTCAGGCATAAGAAAATCGACTGGGCGCGGACTCGATGGTTCCGCTATTAGCGCAGATGCGCTTGACCAGTCGATTGACAACTCTAGTATACCAAACAATCCTCAAGATGTCAATACAGACAACCGTTATCAACACCCTCTTCAAGAAACTATTAACGAAATGGAAGCCAACCCTAAGTCTAGAATGACTAGGGAATTAAGAAAGGCTATAGACGAGTTTATATATGAGAATATAGACCACAACCTATTCAACAACAACGCTATCGTGTTGGAGCTATCTATCGAGATGGCTGGCAATCACACGACACGCTACTGGAAGAGGGGCTTGCTCACACCACGGTGGAGTGATAGAGTGGTTTGTATGAGTAAGGATATAAGTAATCAGATGAATAAAACGACAAAGGCTGTTTGTATTTTTTTGTTGTAGCTTTTGCTGGGTCAGTCGCGAGGTATGCCGTGAATTATGTTTTTCCCAAAAACTCTGTGCCTGAATACGATTCAAGCGTACTGAGCAGAACAGTTGGAGGTGAGCGTTTTAGCGTGAGATTATCTAAAGAGGCATCACTAAACACGGAGACTTTAGCCGCCATTAATAGCCGATTATCTGCCAACGGGGTCAGTGTTTCTGGCAATCTATACCAAGATTCACCGTTCAAGGGTTATGTTAATATCCAGGCAGGTTGTATCAAATATTCGTTTGCTGGGGACAATGCAACGTACCTAGCAAGCAGCGATAGCGTAAAAGACTCTCTTGACGGGATGAAGGGCGAAAATACATCAAAAGGATTCTCAGTAGAGGAGACTGCGCGTAATTACAGTCAGAACGGAGACGTTTATGGTGGTGTTCTTGATACTGTAGCGACTAAGGAGGGCACTAAGATATTTACTCGTCAAAAAGTATCGGTTAAGGGCAACTATAAGTGCATGTTGGCAGTAGTGGCATACGACACTAATATGCTTAATCATGTATACGACGATGTAAACAACTCTTTTGTCTACAAGTGGTAGTAATTGATTTCTTCCCCTGTTATGCTACAATGCAACCATGAAAAAAGCCGTAATCATCACTGTTATTCTGGCGCTTGTAGTGGGTGGTGGCGTGCTATGGAAAATTAGAGAAAACCGCTTAGCTGCTAAAGCAGCTTACCTAGAAGCTAAAGCAACTGAAGGGCAAGCATACAATAAAGGATTTACACCTTCTAAATATGATGTTGGTCCTGTAGATGCTGGCGAAATCTTGGAATTGGTTAATATTGAACGCGCACGGATCGGGGTGGCGCCATTAACGAACGACGAAAATATACACATGAGTGCGCAGCTAAAATCTGACGATATGTTAGCCAAGGGATATAAACAGCATAATATACCAGGTACAGATAATTGGTATTCATTAGAGATGGCTAACCTAATGAATAAAGCTGGCTGCCATACGGTTAGTGAAAATTTTTACTGGGCTGATTTTGCGGCAACAAGCAGAGATGCTTTTAACTCGTGGATGAATTCAGAACCACACCGCAAGGCAATACAAAACCCAGAGTATACAAAAATTGGACTTGGCATCAGTCGCAGTAGTGACAATAGCAAAACATACGCAGTTCAGCATTTTTGTATTTCAAGATAACAGTTAGTATATAGCACAAACCCCAAATCTCCTTTTGTCTCGAAAGGAGATTTTTCTTATGAATGACAACGCGTCATACCGTCAGTACTTGCAGTACCATGCTCTTAATAACCCTGGGGCAGCCAGGCGCACCGAAGCGCAAGCCCTTCTTAACCAAGTAGGTGATGATGGTAACCTTAATGGTAATTTCTTAATGGGTCAAAAAGTAGACCGAGGCTGGTTCAGATCCCCAGACGTTAGAGAGCAAAACATCAAACGGCTACACCGCTTCAACTCTTAATCGTTCGGTCAACCCATGGTGGATGAATTCATATGCCAGTTGGCGAAATTGATACAACAAAAAAACAGGCCTACCGCCTGAATCTTTTGTAGAAACATTTTAGCTAATGCTTTATTTTAACCTGTAGTGTTATATTGAAGTACCGAAACGGTACGATATGAGTATATACAACCAGAGCAATATTGTAAACCCCAAAAGTAAACGATATACTGAGAATAATTAAACAAGGATATCACAATGAAACAATCATATTCTATAGGTCTAGACATCGGTACAGGTAGCGTAGGGTGGGCTGTCATCAACGAAGATTTCAGTCTGCGCAGAAATAAACATCAGAACATGTGGGGAGCGAATTTGTTTAACGAAGCTCAAAAGGCTGAACTAAGACGCTCATTCCGCTCATCACGCAGAAGGCTCGCCAGAAGAAAGAGGCGTATCACGCTATTGCAGCAAATATTCAACAATGAAATCTGCAGCGTCGATCCCAATTTCTATCTACGCCTGACAGAATCCATGCTCTACATAGATGACAAAAGCTCGTCCTTAGATCTTGACGCCAACATATTATTCTCGGATCACACATTTACAGATAAGACGTATAGGGAAAAATATCCGACAATTTACCACTTGCGCAGCGAACTATTTCACAACCCAGAAAAACAAGATATTCGCTTAATTTATTTGGCGTTACATCACATTATTAAATATCGTGGCAATTTCCTGATCGAAGGAGAAGTGGATGGCGTAATTTCGTCATTCGATAGCCAAAACTTGCAAAAATTCATGGAGTTTATTGGAGCTGGCGATAAAGAAGCTAAGCAGATTAAGTCCATCTTGCTAAACCAATCTCAAACGCGAAGCGCTCGAAAATCAAGTATAATTCAGCTGCTACAACCTTCTGCTGACAATAAAAGCATTATAAGCGAAGCTGTCGGTGCAGCAATTGGACTAAAATGGAATGCAGAAAAATTGTTTGACGATAAATCCCTTGAAATAAAAGGAGAATTTTCTGATAAGAATTACGAAGATCAGCGAGACGACATAGCCGCAGCAATCGGCGACGATCGATACGAGTTGATAGAAACCTTAGAATCGGTCTATCAATGGACAATTTTCAGTCAGTTTATCAGGAAAGATAGCTGTCTGTCTGATATCATGGTCGAAAAGTATGACGCTTACCGTCAGGATTTATCAGACCTCAAAGGGCTATTCCGAGATTTTCTTCCTGAAAAAGAATATAAATCATTTTTTCACGGAGATGCTTCAAAATTTGATTTATACAACAGGCACAAGATTAACGCAGATGATTTATATAAATCAATTAAAAAAACACTTAGGCGAATCGGCTAAAGATGATGCGCAATATCAAAGATTTGAGAAACGGGCAGAATTGGGTGAATTTCTATCCAGACAGCGAATACGCGACAATGGTGCCATACCGCACCAAATTCATCAGTACGAGCTTGAGAAAATTATAGATAATCAAGCAACCCATTATCCGTTCTTGGCACAAAATCGCGATAAGATTATTAGCATTTTCACATTTAAATTGCCGTATTACATCGGACCATTAAAAACGGGTGGTGATTTTGCCTGGTCAATCAAAAAGAAAGATGGCGTAATTTATCCGTGGAATTTTAATGAAATCATAGACGACGAAGCTTCAGCTGAAAAAAATTTATCGAGAGAATGCGCAACAAGTGTACATACTTACCAGATAAAGATGTGCTTCCTAAGAATTCATTACTTTATCAAGAATATGAGTGCCGGAATGAGCTAAAAAACGCAACAGTTAACGGAAAAAGATTAAGTCCAGACATTCAAAAATCGTATAATTGACGAACTATTTACGAAAGAATATTCCATTACCTACAAAAAACTTGCAAAATATCTTTACGATAATCAAATATGCGACACTAGTTCGCTAGTTATTTCCGGAACAGCCGACGATAAATCTTTCGTGTCGTCACGAAAATCGTACATAGACTTTACTAATAAAATTGGGATTGAAATTACGCCAGAAAACAAAGCGGCAATTGAGGAAATAATAAAATGGATAACCCTGTTCGAAGACAAGAAAATCCTGTCAAAAAAACTACAAAAATATAGTGACATTTTTAGCAAAGACCAGATCGATAGTATTTTGAAGCTAAAATATACAGGCTGGGGAAGACTATCCAGTGAATTGCTTGACGGAATTGCGGCGCACACTCGTTACGGAAAAATGACAGTTATTGAAGTAATGCGTCAATGTTCTGATAATTTTATGCAAATTATCCAAAGCGACCGATATGAATTCAAAAAAATCATAGAAGACGCTCTTTTGAAGGATGCTACCCCGGAAATCACTTATGATGATATTAAAAATCTCGCAGCATCTCCGGGGATTAAGCGCGCCCTCTGGCGAAGTGTTCGGATTATAGATGAAATTGTCGATACGATCGGCTACGGTCCGAAATTGATTAGCATTGAAATGGCGCGAGGCGAAGAGGATAAAGTCAGAACAAAAAATCGATATCCTCAACTAGAAAAGATGTATAAAGAATTATACGGAAAAGAATATAATAAATCTGACATAAAGCCTCAGCTGGAAAAATTATAAAGATTGCCTTGATAAGAAAAAAATATTATCTGTATTTCTTACAAAATGGCAAATCTGCATACTCAGGTAAAAAAACTAGATATTGAAAACGGACTTAAAGATTGCGAAATCGATCATATTTTACCGCGCTCATTGACAAAGGATGATTCTCTGGATAACACCGTCTTGGTATTGCGAGAAGAAAACCAGCTAAAGCTTGATGATTATCCAATATCGCCCGACGTTCAAAAAAAGATGTTACCAATCTGGATGTCTTTAAAAAACGCCAAGTTTATGTCACAGCTCAAGTTCCAGCGATTAACTAGCCAAAAACAGCTGTCAGACGACCAGATCTATGGTTTCATTAATCGCCAATTAGTTGAGACACGACAAATCACCAAACACCTGGCTAGAATGCTAACCGAAAAATACAAAGACTCATCAACAGAGGTGTTTACTATTCGCGCTGGCATGAGTTCCGAATATCGCCGCATCCACGACTTGCCAAAATGCCGCGAAGTAAATGACCTCCACCACGCAAAAGATGCCTACTTAGCAGCAGCCCCTAGCCCAATACGTAAAAGTCCGCTATCCGAAGCTTGACAAGGAGTTTATCTACGGAGAATATAAGAAATTTAAATCTGACAAAAAGAAGAATAGAGAATACAGCAGCTTCATCTTATCGTCAATGAAATATGATTTTACCAACACAAATACCGGTGAAATTGTCTGGCAAGGTAAATCATCCTGTGAAATCATTGATAAAACGATGAGATATAATGACTGCTTGATTACGAGAAAAACCGAAATTGGTGATAATCAATTCTATGATCAAACCGTCTACGGTAAAAATTCGGGCAAGAAGATGATAGCAAGAAAAGACCATCTACCAGTCAACAGATATGGTGGATATTCTGGCAGAAAAGCAGCTCATTTTACAGCGATCAATTACTTAAAGAAATCAGGCAAAAAAGAATCTCTCGTAACTGAAATAATCAGCATTCCAGCACAAATATACACCCTAGAGAAAACTCATCCAGGATCGATAGATAAATATATCCAGGATAACTATAAAGATGCCGTAGTGCTTCTGCCTAAAATACCGATCAACCAAAAAATTGAGTATGACGGCAACGAGCAATTTATAGTTGGCAGTAGCGAAGTTACTAACGCCAAACAATTAAAACTTCCTTATGATATCGAATACGCCATTGCAATAGCACTAAAGCGCGGAGTTCCACGCGTTACAATTTCAGAAGAACAAGCCGATGAAGATGATAAATTACGCGACAAGCGCAATAGACAAATCGAAAAAAGAACTAAGGTTATTGATGGAATAAATCGCTTTTTGGAAGGTTTACTCTGATAAGCTCTCTAATCAATATCAACAATTCGGAAAGGCGGGGGATAATGCTCGCAATGCAGCGCTGGAATATGACAAACTGTCAATAGACGATAAAAATCAGAGCTATCGGCATGGTTTTGAAGGCTACACATGCTGGATCTAGCAGGGTAAATATGAGCAAGGAATTCCCGCAGCTGAAGCTATCAAGTAGGTTCGGACGGATGGATAATGAAACTCTCGACCCAACCAAACTTACCTTTGTTTACGAATCTATTACTGGACTACATCGCCGCAGATTAGACGGAAAATCATTAGGGCATAAGCGTTAAAATATGTCTTGGCGAACTGTAATCGTCAAAAATCGCTGTAAATTAAGCTATAAAAATGATTATATGCTTATTACTAGCGACGGCAATGAAAAAACGCTTCATATAAGTGAAATTGGCACTTTAATAATTGAAAATACTGCTGTTAACCTGACGGCTTATCTACTGTGCGAATTATCTCGCTATAAAGTCAAAGTGATATTCTGCGATCATCAGCGCAATCCGTATGGAGAGATAATTCCTTATTACGGATCTCACAACGCAAGCAAACAAATGTCAAAACAAAGCCAGTGGTCGCAATCGACCAAAAATAACTTATGGAAAACAATCGTCGCTCAAAAGATAATTAAGCAAGCCCAGACGATCTATAGAGAAACTGGCAATAGTTCCGCCTGTGAAGCACTAATGAACTTCGCTGCGAACGTATCTCCCGGAGATCTCACCAATAGGGAAGCTCACGCGGCCAAGTTCTACTTCAAAGAATTGTTTGGCCCAAAATTTTCACGAGACAGCTCTAATGATATAAATGCGGCATTGAATTATGGCTACGCTATTCTTTTGTCTGCCTTCAATCGAGAGATCGCGGCTGCTGGATATTCAACAACTATAGGCGTCAATCACTGTAATGAATACAACCCGTTCAATCTTACTTGCGACCTCATGGAGTCGTTCAGGCCTATAGTCGACAGCGAAGTTTACAAATGCCGCAATTTTGCATTTGACGACTTCTTTAAGAGTAGACTGATTGAGATTCTTAACCGTAAAGTTGTTATCCTCGGCAAAGAACAGTTCCTATCAAACGCTATCAGTATCTACGTGAAGCTATTTTTCAGGACAATGGAAACAGGGGACGACGAACTACCCGAATATGAATTAATATAACTATGAGAGTACGCTATATGAGAATGATTATATTCTTCGACTTACCAATGACCAATGCTAACGAGCGTAAAGTATACACCACTTTTCGCAAAAGACTCACTCAAGAAGGATTTGTTATGATGCAACAATCCGTCTACACTAAATTGGTACTCAATTCCACAAATGAAAAATCAACTCACGACAGAATCAAAAAAATAATACCAGAAAATGGCATAGTTCAATTATTGACCGTAACCGAAAACCAATTCGCATCGATGGAATATCTAGCTGGAAAATATGATGAATTATCAATTCAAAATACAGACAGGACAGTAATTTTATGAGAATTAAAGTTTCAGGATTCGACAATGCAGTATCGATACCAGAGAACGGGGAATTGCGACACTAGCCATTCACAACGATTTGTTTTTTAGAAAAATTATAGAAAATATACTTGACACATACACAAAAAGAGAAGAGAATAATCGCATTGTAATTTGTGATGATAACTGTAATCCGCTAGATATGGCAAAAAGACTCGCTAATAATTACTGACATATATTCATACGACTTGTCCAGTCGAGCTATTACTGCGGCGTTATATAAAAATATTCAGGACAACAGTGATATAGATCAGACAAAAATAGAGCAAATAGAATCGAATATATTTGATATCCTTGATAATATAAATATCGATTTCTCACAAAATTTAAGTTACCAATCAACCATTTCCATGAATGATATCTTAAAGATGGCGCACGTGGGACTGGAGGTAAATTTAAGGAATAACTATATTGATAGACTTTATGGTATCATAGATTCAGCGCAACAATTACTGTCAAAACAGCTAGTAGTTTTGGTCAATCAGCGCCAATTATTATCGCATAGTGAGTTGCGGGCTCTTTTACAATACGTAGAAGATAATCATTTTTCAGTACTTTTTATTGAAAAAATCTGTAAAGACAAATTAGACAGCGAAGGACTTTTGTCCATAGATGACGATTTTTATGATTTTAGTACTAATTCACGATAATATCAGGTAAGCGCTACCGCGTTTACCTCTGTAAAACCGCACATATGAGGTTTTACAGTAGTGTTATATTGAATAGTACTGAAACTAAACGAGGAGGCTCAGGTGCTGGTACCGTGTTTTACAGTAGTGTTATATTGAATAGTACTGAAACAACGTTAGGAATCTTATTTATTATGTTCAGTTTTACAGTAGTGTTATATTGAATAGTACTGAAACCAACAAGTTCGCTGGTGTTATCATCAAGGCGTTTTACAGTAGTGTTATATTGAATAGTACTGAAACTTGAGGTTTTTATCGTGAGCATAGGGACTTTGTTTTTACAGTAGTGTTATATTGAATAGTACTGAAACTCGCCCTGAATACATCCACAGGAACACAACGTTTTACAGTAGTGTTATATTGAATAGTACTGAAACTACTAGGGTTGGTCTATGGGTAAGCAAAGAGTTTTACAGTAGTGTTATATTGAATAGTACTGAAACCCAGACATCAGTTTTATGAGGAAGTTTAAGGTTTTACAGTAGTGTTATATTGAATAGTACTGAAACTTTATTATCAAGAGCCAATACACTATTAAAGTTTTACAGTAGTGTTATATTGAATAGTACTGAAACCTTTGGTGCTTCGGACAAAACAGGCAATCGGTTTTTACAGTAGTGTTATATTGAATAGTACTGAAACACACTTCCACGCTTTAATCCGTGCGTACAAGTTTTTACAGTAGTGTTATATTGAATAGTACTGAAACGTCAAATGTAGATTTTTATTCTTGATAAATCGTTTTACAGTAGTGTTATATTGAATAGTACTGAAACTGAAAATGGCAGATGACGGTATCTGGGTATGTTTTACAGTAGTGTTATATTGAATAGTACTGAAACTTCGCAAAAAGTCGAATCACGCCCTATTAAGTTTTACAGTAGTGTTATATTGAATAGTACTGAAACTAGGGTGTACAAACATATCTCAGACGAGCTGTTTTTACAGTAGTGTTATATTGAATAGTACTGAAACGTGATTTCTATTTGGTCCTACTACTTTACGGTTTTACAGTAGTGTTATATTGAATAGTACTGAAACGCGCTAGCCTGATTTAACACATCAGCAACTGTTTTACAGTAGTGTTATATTGAATAGTACTGAAACTGAGGTTATTGAACGTAAACCACTAAATGCGTTTTACAGTAGTGTTATATTGAATAGTACTGAAACATGATGAGGTTGGTGATGCAGAGGTTATCAGTTTTACAGTAGTGTTATATTGAATAGTACTGAAACGGTTCTACTGCTAATGTTGAGTTATGTAGGATTTTACAGTAGTGTTATATCAATATCTAAATTGTTAGGGAACTATAACCAGGCGACGTAGCGAGGGTTGATTAATTGTTTAGTTTGTGTTAAGCTCTAAGTTATAAAGCTTACTTCTTGCTTGGGGTGGGCTTTATTTTTATAGTGAATTATATCAATATTAATAACAACCGTTTATTGATTTTTTAATGACGGTTGTAGTAATGTGGCAATGTAAGGTGTATGCGCCCCGGGTCTGGTCTCGGAAAGCGGTGCGCCTTATCTTATTGTATATTTAAGCACATTGCGGAATCTAACAAATAGTGATAAACTGCAATCGCATGGTTTGAGCATCCATGCTCTCTTCCTGCCCTCTGAAAATGGGGGCGGGTTTTATTTATGTGCGGCGGACGCCATATGGTAAATTATCATTTTCAGGATAGATTTTACATAAAAAGTATACAAAATGCCTGCAAAATGATTACATTATGAGCGCAACTTTTGCTATAATAGAAGCACTCAGACGAGGCATATCAACAATTAGAGGATACGGCATATTATAATGAATCGCAAACGCGAAAAGATAATAAAAATATAAAACTTAACGCCTCGCTTGGTACTAGGGTCCTCTAAAAAGAAAGGAAAGGCTATGCCAATAGTAAATCGAATTGTAAAAAAGAATGGCAAGATTATCAAATCTAAGGTAGAAGTACCTGCGCCATTTTACAGCGTCAGGATTAAGCAGGAAGTGTATGAACGACTTGTAATGCTTGCTGCTGAAAACGGTCGTAGTGTAACTGGTGAGATAAACTGGAGACTTGAGCAATCGCTTAAAAAGTAGTATGATAACCGGGCAGCTGTTGTGATTTGCAACTGACATTGTATGAAGACACCTCAAAAACGAGGTGTCTTTTTTGATAAAGCACATTTTACTGACAATCAAAATAAGGCAGGGTATGCCCCTACTGCGATTTAAGGCAGGCGAATGGAACAGTGAAATAATTAAGCACAGAATCACCCAAGCTCTTTCGCAAAACTAGCAATTAAAAAACAATAGAACAAAATACGAACTAATTGTTAGTTAATTTTTAAGCGTGCATAAAGCCGAATCGGCTGAATATTTATATTGATAAATTTTTGCGCAATACAAGCATAAATTATAAATCCGAGCCAATGCAGATAAACCAATATACAACATAAAAACACACCAATCCGGCAAATAGGGCGGTTTATAAAACGATAAATGACAAGTGGGTTAATTTGGTGAAAATGAGATAAATTTATCGCGAAGAAAGACGATGGAATAGTCGTGTTTTAGATATAGTTTTAATGTCGCACAATATACCTTTTACGTAATAATAAACACCACACAAAGATGAATATACATATGTCTACATATATTCGCTAACACCTTAAAAACGAACTTTTTCTAGTAATTCGGCCAGGGATTTTCTATTATATACAACCTCATAAAACATACCGTCTTTTATAAAAAAATACACCAACAAAATACGAACTTAAAAAAATATTTTTTTAATTCCAGCACTACACATACTGGAGTGCTACATTGATATTTTTTTACATCAATATAAACTCTGAGTATGCGCGCCGTAAGCTCGTTAAGTTTTCCACAATGCATTTTATATTATTTGACATTTTTTTATATTTTTTTATTGCCCTACTCCCCTAGCTTATCATTTTGCGATTATTTGACTTTTGCATATTTTTATATTGTTATATATATTTTCTACGCCATACAGAAATAGAACAAAAAGAGAACTTACTCTATCCAGAAGAGAAGTTGACCGCCCTACTTATAGAACGACCTCTGATCTACCCTGACGTCTATATACCCTGGCTTCGCGCCGTTATTATCCAAATAATTCAAAGTAGCTATCACCTGTTTGACCTGAGCTTGAGCAGACCTATCTACCGTCATACGGATCTGGGTTTCCCTGCCCTCAACCTTAAACCAAACTTGGCGCACAGTATTAGCTGGCAAAATAACCTCTGAAACGTTCATTTTATGTTGCGAGAATTCAGACACGGCTTGGCCAAGGAAGCTCAAGAATTGACGATTGATAACCTCTTGACCACCTCTAGTTGGCAGGCCACTCTCATCACGAACAGCAACCGTAGGTGCGGCAAAATAATTTTGCTCAAAAGTAACACCGCTATCATCAACAAAATAAATCTTATCCCCAGAAGACCACTGAGCCACCGGCTGCCTAAACGTCAACTTAACAGCTGATCGTGCCAGAAAATCTCCCTCCACACGAATGTTTTTTACCTCAGGAGCTTTCTGTAAAAAGAATTGCTTTAGGTCATTATTATTTAGGAAAAACCGGAACCTCTCCGCCGGATGAGCACTGTAATACTCATTAAGAACGCTCACGTATTTATTAGCGCTACTGGAACTTTTTGCGTCGGGAGTTTGGATTGAAATATTGATTGTCAATTGAAACAAAAGAAATATCACAACAAGCAAACTTACCGCAGTCGCAAACATTTTCCGCATTACACGGCGACGCTTTTTCACCAATTCGTGAGTCTCAAGCCTCTCAGAAGTTTCCAAAGGAGAGGATGTTTGGCGGCTGTTGAGCGTCCTGTTTCGACGATACGATTGGGCGGGCAAATCATCATAATTCTCGGTTCGACGACGCGCCGCGATTTCTCGACGACTTAGATTCTCGTCCGATTTTTTCTTAGAGAAGGGGAATTTCACTTTCGCCTGCCCTGTCTTCGCATCGTAGTAAGAATAATCTTCGCCATATCTTTAGCCGCATTTGGCTTGGCAAATTTACCAAAGTTACTACCCAGACCTTTAAGAATTTTCTGAGATTTTAATACGCCAATTATTTTTCGTGCCAAGATTTGGTTATCCTTATCCAACTCGTCTTCGGAGACTATCAACGCCGCCAATGCGTCCTGGTAAACTTTAGCGTTTTTCAATTGATGCCCGCCCGTCAAATGGCCATTAGGGATGATAATTGTCGGTTTATGTAGCGCCGCCAATTCCAGAAGAGTAGTCGCCCCTGCTCTTGTCACAACTATATCCGCCGCTGCCAAAACTTCCGCCATTCCGTTGTGAACAAACGCCTGCAATCGCCAGCCTTCTCGCTCGTCGGTTTGCTTGAGAATTTCTTCATATTGCTGATTTCCCGATATCAAAAAAATACCGAAGCCTCAGAAAGCAGATTTTTCCCTAATTGCTACAATCGCGGAATTAATTCGGCCTGCTCCGAGTCCGCCGCCAGTGATAACAACCAGCGGTTTATTGACATTAAAGCCTAATTTTTCCTTCAGTTCTTTCCTCTCAGCCTCAGAATATGGATGGAATTCTGGTGCAACTGGAATGCCAACATATGAAGCTTTTTCCGGTGGATAATCGTAATATTCAAGCGGCGCGCCCGTACCAATAGCTTTCGCAAATGGACTCAGCAAGCGATTCGTCAAACCTGGATGCGCGTCAGAATCATGCAAAACCAACGGGATTCTTAATAGCCGAGCTGCACAGCCAACTGGCAAACAAACATATCCGCCCTTAATGAAAATAACGTCTGGACGCCACTTCATAAGCTTAACCAAGCTCTGGAAAAATCCAATCATCACCTTAAAACCGTCGCGCAAATTTGGAAATAAAATTGATGGGTGTAGATGAAACGAGATGCTTTTTCCGTGATATCGGCGTAATTTTCCAGCAATAATCAAATCGACCGGAATATTCTCATCGAACTTAGCAAAAATTCCACGTGCGCTGGCGCCAAATTTTTTATCGCACCAAAAACGAAGCTCGTGATCACCAGTTTTCTGTAATTCTCTAAATACGGCTAGCACTGGCGTAACGTGTCCGCCTGAGCCGCCGCCGACCGCTAAGATCTTGGCCACTTTCACCCTCCTCTAATGCTTTATGTGACGTATATTTGGAAATTTGAAAAACTAAACCTAACGCTGCCGCGATAAACAACATACTTGTACCGCCATAACTTAATAAAGGCAATGGGATTCCAGTAAGCGGCGCCAACCCTGTCATTGCGGCAATATTCAATATCACGTGAGAAGCAATCCAGCCAAAAATTCCCGCCACAATTAGCCGCAACGTTACGTTCGGAAGTCTCGCGGCTACGTGCAAAATTGACAATAATAATGCCGTAAATAGCGCCAATATAGCCATTAGTCCAACAAAGCCAAACGTTTCTCCCATGACGGCAAAAATTGAGTCGTTAGTCGCCTCTGGAAGATATCCTGTCGCCTGAACGCTTTTGCCAATTCCAAGCCCCAGAAGCCCACCAGAACCAATCGCAATCCTGGCCTGCTGGATGTGATAATTCTTGTTTTCCTGGCTACTCGTCCCTTTATGGCTATCGCCCTGCACAAAAGTCATCACGCGCTCGATTCGGTGTGGCGACGTAAAAATCATCACCAAACCACAAAGTGCAACAATCGCCAGAATCTTCTTGAAAATCTTCCAATCAATTCCAGCCACTAAAATCATTGATAAGATAATCGCTATCAACGAAATTCCCGTTCCCAAGTCTTTTTGCAAAAATACAATCATCAGCAGCGATAAGCCGGAAATAATGCCCAGCGGAATGATAGTTTCCTGAATGTCGTTTAATTTTCCCTGTTGCGACCGCCGCCCTAAAAATCCCGCCAAAAACAACAGCACGCCATATTTGAGTAATTCTGACGGCTGGAAACTTCCCAGTCCGCCCAATTGAAACCATCGATACGCACCGTTAGTTTCTTGCGCAAACGACAAATGAAGTACCGCGCCCGAGAGAAATAGTAAAATACATAGCGCAAATCCAGCATAGAGAATGTATTTCGATCTCTCACCCGTAAACCATTTGTACGGCGTAAAGTAAAACGCAGAAAGCCACGATGGCAATAAGCACACTCGTCAACTGCTTGCCAAAGAAATACGTATCACTATAATTCGTGCCGTAAGCATAGTTCATCACGTTAGCGCGCTGCGGTCCCAACGCATACATAACAATCAGCCCAAGTAGTAGCAAAAGCCCCATATAAAGCACAATCTGATACATCGGCCGATGACTTCGAACCGGCTGAGCGATAGATTGACGAGTTTTGGCGACCGAATTACGCAATATGACCTCCAGCGAGCGCCAGCATCACGCCAATAAACGCCAGCACACAGCCAATAACCCAAAAGCGCATCGTCACTTTAGTTTCTGGCCAACCAATCGCCTCCAGGTGATGATGAATCGGCGCAGATAAGAAAATCTTTCTCTTAAACAGCTTCTTGCTGACGATTTGAGTCAAGCTCGATCCCGCCTCGATTACAAATAGCAAGCCAATCACAGGAAGTAGTAGTAGAGAATCGGTTAACATCGCCACAACGCCCAAACACGCGCCATAAGCAAAACTTCCAACGTCACCCATGAAGAATCGAGCTGGATAAATATTGAACCACAAATAACTCAAGAGTACTCCGACAACCGTAAAGCAGAATCCCGCCAATATGACATGTTGTTGCAATAAAGCAATCACGCCAAACGCTCCAAAACTAATACCAAGCAGCCCACCTGCCAGCCCGTCCATCCCGTCAGAAATATTAACAGCGTTACCAGTAGCCACCACCGCAAATGCGAACAAAGGAACTATCAACCAACCGATATTCACCTCACCCACAAACGGCACATGGAAACTCGCCACGCCCAGTTTGGCGAAGAAAAACCAACCAAGCACCACGCCAATCAGTGTAATCAGCGCAAACTTCACTGGACTACGAAGCCCAGCCGCGCCACCACCAAGACCGCGCAGATTGATGATATCGTCAATCAGCCCAACAATCCCGCCACCAACCAACGCCGCCAAAGGAAGCCAGGTCTGCGCTCGGTCTAAATTGAAGAAAATCGTCACCACAAAGATTGAAATTACACCAATCACTCCAGCCATCGTCGGGATGTTTCGCCGCAATTTTGCCGCTTGGAATTTGGCAAAAACCTTTAGCTTTTTCCCATCAGTGCTTTCCGACCTTTGGCGCTTCCAGAAGCGATATCGATAAGCGAAAAACGTATAAATTGGCGTTAAAAACATCGCTAGTAAAAACGCGCCGACGCTGAGTAAAAATACGTGCGTCAATTCATTGGTCATTGTTTGTAAAGCTATTCCCATATTTATTCCTTTGGTGCTATTTTCATATAATCAATCATCCAATTGGATATATCTGTAAAAATTGGTCCAGCGTGAAGATTTCCTTGCAAATTAATCCCCTTGCCTGGAGCCGCTACACGTACCATTATGACATATTCGGCGCCATTTTTTCCACCGCCGTAACCAATATATGTAGCAATTGTTTCTTTTTGAGTATAAGCGCCATTAACCACCGTTTCAGAAGTACCAGTTTTTCCACCAATTTCATAGCCAGATTTGTCACTCTTTGACAAGAATAAAGATCGGCGCGCCGTCGTTAGCATCGTTCGCATCTGCGATGACGTGCCGCCGCTTACGGTTTGGCGAATAACTTTATTTTCCGACGATTTCAGATTGCCAGATTCGTCAATTGTACCAACGAGAATGGTTGGTTTGTAATATTGACCACCGTTAACTAGCGACGAAAATCCAGCCGCAACTTGAACCATAGTCAAGTTCATACTTTGCCCGTAAGTCATGGCCGAATAACGAACCTCGTTTCCTTCAGCGCTATCTGGTGGATAAATATAGCCCGAAGCCTCGCCCAGCTCAATTCCAGTTTTAGCGCCAAAGCCAAATTTATCGTGATAATATTCATACAAAGTCTGGCGAGCCGGCAAATTAATCTGCGATCCATTTCCTAATTTTCGAATCGCGGTAATCGTACCAACGTTGAGTGAATTGTTAAACGCGCCTTGAATCGTCATCGTGCCGCCCAGACCTCTCAGAACATTGCACATCGTGCGGTCGGCAACTTTAATACAATCGGTATTATTATACGTGCTGGACGGAGTAATAACGCCCTTGTCAATTGCCGTAGCAAAGCTAAAGGACTTGATAATCGAGCCCGGCTCAAACGGCACCATCGACGCGCTATCCACAAACACCGACCCATTTTTCTGCTTGGCAAAATCTGCCGGATTATAAGTCGGATAATTCGCCATTGCCAAAACTTGACCGTTTTTTGGATTCATAACAATCACACTTCCCTCGGTAGCGCCAGCTGCTTCGACTCCCTTTTTCAACGCCAATTCAGTCTGATTCTGAATGTTCCTGTCCACCGTCAGCGCCAAATTGTCGCCAGATTTCGCCTCGATTCGCATATTATTTTTTCCGACCGTCAAAGGTATATTCCTCACGTCAGTTACAGATTGCAATAGCCCGTCCCGACCCTTAAGCTGCTTATTCAAAGAGCCTTCGACGCCATATTGACCTTCGCCAGCCGCATTCACAAATCCAAGCACGTGCGCACCCAACTGACCTTCGGGATAATTCCTGATCGAACTTTGCTGATACAACACGCCCGCAAAGTTTTTCTTTTTCAATTTCTCCGCTTGAGTTCTGGTAATATTTTTCGCTAAAACTTCATAGCGCGACTTTTTATTATTGAGCCGTTCAGATACATTTTCCGTCATTTCGCCGCCAGCAATTTCCCTCAAACTATCAACAAGCTGATTCCGCTCTTTATCATCAATCGACTGTGGATCCGCAATCACCGTATAGACCGCCTGATTAAGCACCACAGGAACTGGCGTTTTCCCGTCCATCATGTAAATTTTCCCGCGCTCCGCAGGAATGATGAATTGACGCTGCTGACTCGCTCGCGCCAACTCCGTATATTTGCCATATTGCAAAATCTGCAATTGAAATAATCGCAACACAAAAGCCGCCATCACTACTAGTAAAGCGATGGCCAACCAACCAGTTCTTGAACGAATAAGCCGCTGCATATTGCTTATCCTATTATATCACTATTGTGCGTAATGCGTTTCAGTTGTCGTCATAGCTGAAGCGACATTGCTATTCTTCACCTTCTCTAACGCCGTCAGACGCGCATTTTGCACTTCCAATTCTGACTTTTTTGCGCTTAGTTCGGTGATTTTTGTATCCAAACTCTGAGCTTCATATCCGTAAGCCGTAAGCCTGGTTGCCTGAGTAAGATAAATCAAGCCCAGTACTGTAATCATCAATGCAACTAGCACTGTATGAGCAACAGGACCAAGTTTGACCTGAGACTGAAAACGTGTAGAATTCTGATTTCGGCGCAATTGACCGTGTGAACGTCGTGAAGTAAATGTGGTGGAGTTTGTCATTTGTCTCTATCTTTTATGTTTATATTTGTGTTTAGCATAACAAACCAGCCCGCCCGTTAAAGACAGGCTGGTTTCTCTAAGGTATATTCTGGAATACGCTTTAGTTTAGCCGCGGCGTACTGAAACAGCCTCTGCCTTGTCCGTATTCTGGAATTCTACTTTGATGTGGATTGGCATAATAGCCTCCTTCTTTTTGTTTTTAATTTTTTCACGGCGTATCGAAACTTTGCACTTCGACTACGCGGATTGTGAACATCTTCAGTTCCAGACACCGGTTTTTTCTCTGGAACAATCAGCTCAGCCTCATAGCCAGCCGTTGCTTGCTCCGAAAAGTAACGCTTGATCAATCTGTCTTCCAAGCTATGAAAACTAATTATTCCTACTCGCCCGCCCTTATTAAGTAAGCGTGGCAAAAGTGGCAATAGTTCTTCAATCAGCTTAAGTTCGCGATTGACTTCAATGCGTAGCGCCTGAAAGGTACGAGTCGCAGGATGATGCTTCATGCTACCGCGACCAACGGTTTGCTTGATCAGATCAGCCAACTCAGTCGTTCCCTGAATTGGTCGAGCTCTTACAATTGCCTGCGCAATTCGCCTTGCTCGCCCGGGATTTTCTTCGCCGTAACGAATAATCAGCTGCGTCAAATCATCAACCGAATATGAATTGACAATATCTGCCGCTGTGATTTCCGTCCGATTGTCCATCCGCATATCTAGCGGACCGTCAAATCTGAACGAAAAACCTCTCTCTGCTCTGTCAAGCTGTGGTGACGACACCCCCAAATCAGCCAAAATCACGTCAAACTTACGCCCCTGCTTGACCAAATCTTGCGCTGCACTCACAAAATCTTTGTGAATTAAAGTTACGCCTTTTTCAGCCAAATCGCCCAATGTCTTAATCGCGTTTTCATCGCGGTCAACCAACACTGCGCCCAAGTAATTATCCGTTCTATTTAAGAATGCCCTAGCATAGCTGCCATAGCCAGCCGTCAAGTCAAGATACGACTCGCCTTCGACTGGCTGCAGCTTGCTAAGGGTTATCTCCAAAAGTACGGGAACATGAATCGGTTCGCTCGCTTGGAGTTCTTCCGACTGTGGTGGATGTTCTTTAATACTCATCATTATTCCATTATACAGAAATAATGCTCGAGATCACCTAACTGGATATTTAATTCTGGCTTTTTTGTATTTGTGTTTTGTTTGTTTTTGTTGTCTTAGAGTGGAAATTTATTGATTGTCAGTAACAAACCTATGTTTTCCAAAGAGACTTATGTGTGAGGTGGAGTTTTTTTGGGAGGTGTTTGAGGAAGGTGCGTTGCCGTTTTTTTAATGTGGAGCAAATTGCACATGCCATTTTCAAATACCCAGATAGTTGATCTCGAGAGGTTTTAATTGTTAAAGTGCTTAGCTAATCTACTATTCCGCATTCTCGGCCGCTATTAGCCGAAAATATTCCCCTGCTCGCACAGCAACGACTTCTCTGTCAATTCCAGCGTAGTCAAGCAAATGCTGCTCAATCGTCACTCGTCCTTGTTTTTGGTCGAGCGCCGATGCGGTTTTACCTCGTCGGAATTTAACGTTCAAGTCGGCAACTCGCTCGTCCAGAATACTTCCAGTTAGAGCGCTTTCCACTTCCCGATCCCAGATTTGCTGTGGATACAAGTGGAGATATTTGCCAAACCCGCGAGTTAGCACGACGCCTGATGCAAATTCTGCCCTGAGCTCAGCCGGAATTGTCAAGCGTCGCTTGTCGTCCAACTTACGCTCAAGTAATCTGTCTGCACGTCGTCCTTCCTTCGTGGTAGATTAGTTGTTTTTTGTAGTGGATGTTTGTTTTTTGTTGGTGATTTTCCATCAACTTTCGTTCCACTGACTCCACTATACTACCCACAGCTACCCACTTGCAAGCCCTTTTTATGACTTTTTACCCATTTTTGCATCAAATAAAAACTTTTCCACATTTTTGTGGAAAAGCCTAGTGTTGAGTTGGTATAAGCCGACGCTATTTAATAGTTTTAGGCAATGGATTAGCAATTAAAGTTATTTCAGACCAGCCTACAGTTGAAAGGCAAACTAGTATACGCTTTTAACAATAAAAAGAACACCGGCGAACCGCTCAATTAAGGCGATTTAGTTCCGGTGGTTCTTAGCGTCAGTATAGTAAATAATTCTCAAGGAATCAATAGCAATAAGCTCCAGTACTCTATTCAAGAAACTACTAATGAGGCCTAAAGACCACGTCCCTATATCTCTCAGCAGACTCCCTACTTGCCTGCCTCAAGACTCATCAATTGCCAGCGCGTCAGGAGAAACTTCCAGCGCCCTACGGTTAATTCCGTATAGATATAAATTGTCCAAATCTCGCACGCGACTCAAAGCCACATAACCCATACCTTCAACAAACGCCTTTCTCAGGTCAATCTTAGCCGCATCCAGCGTCATTCCCTGACTTTTGTGGACTGTTATAGCCCACGCCAAACGCAGCGGCACTTGAGAAATACTCGCTCGTTTGCGCTCTCCGTCTCGCAATTCCCAAATATCCGGTACCATCGTCACCCGACGACCATCTCGAAACTCAACAACCGGATATTCCGTCAATGGCTCGAAATCAACCACCGTTCCAATGCTACCATTGGCATATAATTTCTGTGGCGAATTTTTAACCGCCATCACCAACGCACCCAGCTTAATCACCAAATTTTCTGGCGCCAGAACCGACCTTTGCAGATTCTCTACATAAATTTTCGAGCCCGTCGTCGTTTGTTGATACGAACGTTCTTCTCCTGATAATTCCGCCAATTTTTGAATATTGATGTCATCAACATCAACGTTTACGGTGTGCAGTTCCGTAATATCACCATCTGGCGGCTCAATTTCCGTGCGCGCCAGCAACGCCTCGACGTGACGTCGCCTAACATCGCCAGTTCTTAGAGCGGTCAGAATCTCCAAAAGCTGCTCATCATTCTGACGATATTGTCGCTCCAAATACAAAACCGCCGGCTGGAGCTCTTGCCAAGCATCAGAATAAACTACAAATCCGCCGCCCTGCTCGTTCGGACGATTCACTGGCGGCAATTGGAAAAAATCGCCACTCATCACCAACTGAATACCACCAAACGGCTGATCATTTTCCCTGACAGTTCGTAAAACTTTATCAATCATATCCAGCCGAAAATCGTGAAGCATCGAAATCTCATCAATAATCAGCACGTCAGTTTTGGAAATCACATCACGCCGCGTTTTTGATAATCGTTCAAAAAAATTGTTCGGCAAATGATCACTCACACCAATACCACTCCAGCTGTGGATCGTATTGCCACCAAGATGCGTCGCCGCCAGACCAGTTGTCGCTGTTACTGACACTTTTTTACCATATTTTCGCGCCTGTATAATAAAATTATTCAACAGGTGAGTTTTACCAGTTCCAGCCGCACCAGTCAGCAACGCTGACCGACCGCTCAGTAGAATAGCCAGCGCTAATTCTTGATCCATTTTAGCCTCGTGGCGGTTCGCCTTCTGGCTCATCGAGCAACTTCTTCGACTTAATTTCGTAACGCTTGCCCGTGATTTTGCTCTCGATATAATCCTCGTTGATGAGATTTACGAACATGTCCAAATCATTGCCGTCCATGATAATAATCGCGCCATTATCATCACTCATCAGCTCCAATTGCATCTCATCAGCATAGTCCAAAACATCTTCCTGTTTAACCGCACCGATTTCCAATTTCTGCAATTTATTAATCGTCTTTTTGCGCTCCTTCACCAACGCATTAAGATCCATTCCCTCCGGAAAACTTAGCTTATATTCCTTCTCAATTTCCGCTACTTTTTTATCAGCAATCACCTGCTTTTTATATTCATAGCCAAACATTCGCTCAAATTTTCCAGGATTAAACGCAAAAATATCTTTACCAACAATCAAAACTTGGTTATCATCCGGAACCTTAAAACCAACTTCCGCATTAAATGAACCAAACTTTCCGTCAGAAAATTCCCAAGCCAACGCACTCTTCAGCGTCTGACCTTGCTGGATTAGCTTAACCGTGTAAAATATTGCGTCAGGATTATTCGGGTCAGTAAATCGCGCCACAATCCCCTTCATACGCTTGAATTCGTGTTCAGCTTCCGAAAACTCCACGATGTCATGACGCTCATGCTCAATTAAATGAATCAGCGTTTCAGCTCGCCCAACCTTTTCCAAGTCAGTCCTCAATAAAACATTATCTTCCGATTCGCTCAATTCATAATCGCGAACGCTCAATCCAGTGCCTGCGCCCAAATTGACCTGATTGATATAATCAAACAAAAACAACGGTCTGAGCTGCTGCTCAACATCGCCTTTTATCGGCATAAAATACGGCGTGTAATTTTTGCTAAACAAGAATAGCTCTATCTGTAAATCATTCTTCTTTGCATCGTTTTGATTTGTCCACAAAAAAATATCAGTCGTTTCCCTCACTTCTTCCATTTTCCTAGTATAGCAATTTTTGTCAGATGTCGCTAGCAGTTATTTTGTCAATCTTTCGCCTTCACGCGCTCGATTGGCCCATTCGTCAGCCAATTCATTTCCTTCGTCGCCTTCATGGCCACGCACCCAACGTAAATCCGCCTGAGAATTCGAATATAGTTCGTACAATTCACGTACAATATCCAGATTTTTAATATCACCGTTTTTCTTTGTCCAGCCACGCTTTTCCCAGCTCGGAGCCCATTTGGTAACAACATTAATCCAAAACTCACTATCAGAATAAATCACGCAAGGCGCGCCATTAGCATCTTTCAGTGCCGCGATTAAGGCTTTACCTTCCATGCGAATATTGGTAGTATCACCGTCTTCCGAACCCAAAATCCACGGCTGAAGATCACGAATAACCGCGAAGCCGCCCAGACCAGGGTTTGGCGAAGCAGAACCGTCAGTATAGTAAGTTGTCATTAGTGTAATTATATACTAGTCATAGCACTTTTGGCCATATTGCGACGCTTTTTCTCTAGTTTCCTGTAAGCACGCTTAAACTCACGTACACGCTTACGACTCTGGTTTGTCAGATGCTTCTCTTTAGCGCTGTTGTCAGGAATATTAAAGTAATCTTGTTTACGCTGCCAAATATCAATTGCCGCATCAGCCGTCTCGTCGGTCATACTCACCAAATCGCCATAGATTTTATGCAATTTAAAGAAGTAATGAGCCGCCTTCTTGCCAGCCCGAGCTAATAAACGAGCGGGTGGTGTGGAAAATTGCAGCTCAAACGGAGCATACGGAATTCTTCCGTCACCCGTTTCGTAAAACCCCGTAATCTTTGCGTCAGTAAAACCACTACTGCTATTTTTAAAACTAAACATTCTCATGTCAACGTCCGGTATTTTATCGAGAATTTTCTGACGAATCTTTTCCTGAAAATCTAAAGAACCTTTAATCACAAAACACTCATTTTTTCGACCTGGAGCTGGATACGGAGTAATTTTACCGCTATCAATAGCTCTAATTACAGCATTCGCATATGAATCAGCCAATTGTTCATTGTCATTACAAATTACTGTCATACCATATAGGTCAATGGGGTGAAATTCTCCCACATCTTTTAGAGGCTGAGAATGTGTATCGTAGTAACCTATAAGTTGTAACAATTTTTTACAATATGAGCCACGACCCTTGCCTCGAGCCCTTACTCCTAATTCTGACCCATTTGAGGTTTTTACAGTACCAGATCCAAAAAACGTACTATGTAAAGAATTAGTATTTACGGCAGGCTTCAAATTTGATTCTCCCAGCATTTCAGAAAGCGCACCGTTAAAATTCCCTATAGCAAAATCAAATCGTGCAGGATCAGTTGAATGCCTGTTTCCAAAATGTAACGACACGATCCTATCAACCTCATTCATAGTTGAATCGATATCATTACTCAGGGCATCCTTGCGGTATAAAGCATCTCCAATATTACGCCCCGCCATAATGTCAATTTCATCTTTCAGCTCGGACTCTAAGTTATCCAACCCACTAATACTACACACTGGAATTAAAAAGTTTTCGGCAAATACTGCACATTTATACGCAAATGCACTATGATAAGGAGCACTTTTTAGATTAGCTAGAGTTATAGCCCCAGCAATCATCGCGGTTTCCAGACCTAGGCCCTGACCCTCGTCTTTTGTTGAGAACATCTTTATTAAGTTATCAATATGTGGCGCCGGAATTGGTGGGTTTTCAGCCCACGGGCTCTTACTGTAGCCATCACCGTCTACGTCTAAATCGTCAGGGATCACTTGATTATCCTCAAGCTTTAGCGCCCTTCCCGCCAGTGAATCTTCATCAATACCGTCAATATACGATAAAAATGCATCCTGTAAGACCTTATAGTCTTCCAATATACTTATAACTACGTCTTGGTCAATCTCTTTAGGTACACCATCAAGAGCCTTCCTAATGTAGTCAATCCGCCGCCTACCCTCTATATCTTCTGGCATCTCTATAATAATATTCGCGGCAAATCTGCGCGACGGAGTTAAATGGTCTCCGCTAAATGTTTCCACCAACTCCTTAGCCAGACATTCACGGTTAGAAAGGATTTCGCCTTGACCACAAGGGCTGGTAATATTGTCTGGTGAGTGTCTATTTACTTCTTTACTTGTCATAATCAGCTTGTGAATTATATCACAAACTATAAAACTTTGCAAGTATAGTTGCCTCTCTAGGATGTCTAAATAAATAAATTACGCAAAATAAATCCGCATCAATTCGCGCGCTACCCTGTCGGCATCGTGACGAATAAGACTACGTTGGGCCGCCAATGGATCACTACTTGAGTTCTTATTAACCCATATATCATCAGCGATTAGCCGCTTACCTGACGCATAATAATGTTTTTTCTTTAAAGATTCTTTATCCCACTCAACCAAATACTCGCCATCGTGAGCGTATTTTTTAATCAATTCCTCTGGTGGACGATGATTATTGTATAACACATAATCCATATCTACCCCAGAAATCGCTCAATCTCATCCGCAAAATCCGCCACCGTAAAACCATCGGTCTGTGTTGGTTTTGTGACCAAATTGCAAACGTAAACCTTTTTAGCTTTCGTTTCCGCAAGTGCACGAGTCACACCACGCACCAACAGTGCTGGCGCCAAACTGCCATACAAAAGTCCCGGCGCAATCACCACCAAATCGGCGTCTAAAATCGCTTGGCGAGCTCTCGGATTGATCGTAGCTGGCGGCTTAAGCTCTAGCCATGGTCTTTCTCCATGAGGAATCTTTAACGACTCCGCTGCGTGTTGACCGTCAACAACCGTGCCGTCTTTCAGCTTAATTGACATTGTCGTATCGTCCAGAGTAATCGGATAAACTCGACCATTGACGCCCAAAACTTCGCTAGCCAATTCCACTGCATCGGCAAAACTTCCTGTCATTTTTTCCAGTGCCGCCATGAATAAATTGCCGAACGCGTGACCCTTCATACTGCCCTCGCCGAACCGATAATTGAACAAATCGCGAACTTTCGGCGAAGTACTTAGCGCCACCAAGCATTGCCTGACGTCGCCCGCTGGTAACACGCCCAATTCATCGCGCAACACGCCAGTTGAGCCGCCATCGTCGACCATATTGACCAACGCCGTGATGCTGTGTGTATATTTTTTCAATCCAGAGAGCAGCGTGAAACTTCCCGTTCCGCCGCCAATAACTACAACTTTTACCCCAAAATAATCATTATTCGAACTATCTGTCATGCTTGAATTATAGCACCTTGGAAAGCCTAAACCAACGTACCTTTTGGCAACGCCCATTCCAAGAATGGCTGCTGTTGGCAATCAATCGCGTTGATAATGTGCGTGGCAATTTTCGCAGGATCGTTGAAAAACATATAGTCAGCCGGAAGATCGCGCCCATTCCAAAACGGAGTTTTCATAGCGCCGGGCAAAAATAGCGCAACTCTAACTGGAAGTTTTTGCTCATCTGCCTGCATCCCCAAACTTCGCGCCAAACCCGCTTGAGCGTGCTTCGTCGCAACATACACAGCTTCATCTGAGCGCGCTTTAACGCTACTTGTCGACCCAATAATCGTCAGTACAGACTTGCGATTCTGCGTTGACATCTTACGCCAAGCCCATTGAACCAGCGGCAACGCGCCCGAAAAATTAACTTCCGCCATACTGCGAACACTCGGCTGATCTTCAAAATTGCCGCGCCAACCATATCCAGCCGCCCACACAAATTGATCAATATCATCACCGTTCAAAATCTGCTCAATTCGCGCCGACGCCGACTCCACTTGATCCGAATAATAAACATCCAGAGGAAAGCCCTCACCGTGCTTCTGCGGATCATAAGTTTTACCTAGCACCAGCACTCGCTCACCACGTTCTCGCAGCTGCTTCGCCATTTCCAAACCGAGCCCACTCGTCCCACCAAGAATAATATGCATATGGTTATTATAGCAATGACAATATTAAATGTAAATTCCGTATCTAAGCCTCGGCCACGCTTCTGCCAGTTCCTCGGCCGAAAATTCCTTGACAGAATCCAGCCCCTGCAAAGGCGTTTCCAAACAAAGCCCAACAGCCACGGCAGCCACTCGCCTCATGAGATATTCCGCATTATCTATTTTATGGAAAAAGTCAATACTACTCTGTCGGCAAACTATTTGCGCCACACAATTTCTGCCACTTCAAATGCACTTTATATCGAAGCGGTGCACCCGACTCGTTCTCTTGGAGTCGCAACTCTTCAGGATCCATAAACATCACTTCGTCCGCATCGACGCCAGCTGAAAAATCAAAGTTTTCCGTCCACACACGACAAGAAAAACAAATTTGGTTAGCATCAATTCGCTCAATATAAATCTCGTCCGACGCGTCAAAAAGTTGATAGCGAAGGTTGCCATTATAGCCAACTTCTTCGTATAATTCCCGCTTCAAAGCCGACTCAAAAGTCTCGCCATAATCCATTCCGCCGCCAGGAAGATCCCAAAGCGGCCGCCCGTCCTCCTTAACAACCAAAATCTGCCCAGCATCATTATAAATCAGAGCCTTTATGGAAACACGATACAGACAATCCAGATGGTCCGTTCCATCTAAATTCTGTGTAATGATACGTCCGTTGGTGATTTTTGTCATGAAAGTCATTATACTACACCCGAGCGCTAGATAGCTAATACCATTTCACCCTACAGTATACTCTGTCTTTTCCAATATCCATTTACTAACTACTCATTGAGTGTTAATAAGTTAGGAATTACCTAAATTACCTAATTGTGATACTCTTTTATTTTTTTCCTGCATATTCAGTCAAAAGATTCTTTTGAATAAATTTTTTTCATTTCTTGAATCTCTAACTTCTTTCCAAAGAATAGCAGCTACTTTTAACTTATTCGAATAGTTGCGACTATTTTCGTCTGCACAGAAATCCTTTTAAAAAAATTGATTCCATTGACAAACCGAATTATCATATTTAGCATAATCCGATTTTTCCATAATAAACTTTTCAGCATATCTTGAATCGTAAAACTCAAATCATTTTCACTTTTTACTTTTTCTCCAAGCAGTAGCCATATCAGCAGTAAATTTAAAAGGTGCAATACCTGTTACGGCAGAGAAATATTCTCTAAATTTTGTATTAAAGGAAAACCCACATTCAAGTAATGGCATATATAGAGTAATGTTTTTCAACTTGCTTTTGTTTCGTTTTTTTATTGATGATTTTTTTAATTAAATTACCCTTAAAGTACTGCTCAATAATATAATTAAGTTCTTGTTTTGTACCTCTATGTTCTAATGCTAGCGACCTGCATATCTGTGAAAGTTCTTCACGATACCAATAGTATTGATTAAACTCATCAAACGATGTGATTTTATCAAACTCAGGTCTACTTTTTGTCAATCTTTTATCTCCTCAAAACCAATTTGCTTTTTTCACGTCCAATATCTACAACTCCTCAACCTTCACCCGCCTCTGCTCCGTCGTATCTCGCTCACGAACGGTAACGGTATCATCTTCCAACGTCTGAAAGTCGACAACTACGCAGTGCGGCGTACCAATTTCATCCTGACGGCGATAACGCTTACCGATGTTTCCATTGTCATCCCACATAACGCGTCCAGGGTTTTTCTTAGATAGGTTGGTGTAAATTTCACGCGCCTTCTCCACCAATTCTGACTTATTCTTAAGTAGCGGCGAAACGGCAAATTTAACTGGCGCCAAATGTTCTGGAAGTGCCAGATAAACACGCTTGCTGCCGTTCTGCTCATCCTCGCGATACGCACTCGACAACACCGCCATCAGCGCTCGCTCGACACCAAAACTCGGCTCAATCACGTGCGGCACAAACTTTTCATTCGTCCCCTTGATTGTATACTCCATACTCTTTCCGCTGACGCGCTGAATGTTCATCAAGTCAAAATCAGTCCGATACGCAATTCCCATCAGCTCTTCTTTGCCAATTGGAAAATCGTATTCAATGTCAATCGTTTTCTTACTGTAATGTGCCCTGTCTTCCGCCGGAACATCCAACTCGTGAATATTCTTAGAGTCTAATCCCAACGCCTCCAAAAACTCATGCGTCGACTTCAACAATTCATCAAACGCTTCCTGCCAATTTTCTGGATTGACAAAATATTCAATCTCCATTTGCTCAAACTCGCGACTGCGGAAAACAAAATCTCGCGGCGCAATTTCATTGCGAAACGCCTTGCCCTGCTGAGCAATTCCAAACGGCAAGTCTGGATAAAAACTATCAACAACGTTCTTAAAATTGGTAAAAATTCCCTGAGCGGTTTCTGGACGAAGATATGCAACGCTGTCTTCACTTTCGGTGGCGCCAACGCTCGTCCTAAACATCATATTGAACGTTCGCGATTTGCTTAGCGGATTTCCATCTGGGCTTTTAATTCCCCGTTCCGCAATCACTTCGTCCATTTGCTCCATCGTCAAGCCGTCAACATCAATACCATTGTCCTTAAGAATGTGGTCGGTGCGATAACGCCGATGATTAACCGTATCTTCGCACAATGGATCAACGAATGTATCAACATGCCCACTCGCCTTCCAAACTTTCGGATTCATCAAAATTGCCGCATCGACGCCATATATATCGTCGCGCTCATCGACAAACATTCGCCACCATAAATTCATAATGTTGCGTTTCAATTGAACGCCCAGCGGACCATAATCCCACGTTCCAGACAAACCGCCATAAACATCCGAACCCTGATAAATAAACCGCGGCGCTTACACAGGCTAATAATATCTTCCATTTTTGCTTGACTCATCAAAAAACCTTTCTCCATGTTGGCAACATGGCGATTCACATTATTTCCTAAATTATACCATTTTACTGACAATTTTACACTGCCGCGTGTTGTCTGGCGGTCAACCAACAATCGTTTATAACCTCAGATATTCCGCCGATTTGCGCCACATTTGCGAGCGGTTTTGCTTGAATCAGCCTCAGTAGCTTGATGGCGTCTGCACCCAAATCGCCCTGCTCTGCCAATCTCAAACCTTTTTCCGCATTGTCATACATATATTTTTTATCAGGAAGTAGCGCTGCCGTCGTCACGTCCGTTCGAAGATTAAGCTCATCTCCCAGCAAACTCGCGTATTGCAAATAAAACCACGTTTCAATCAATTTTTGGTTTATCGCGGGATTATTCAATTGCTCTAAAACTTGGCTCAGCACATAATACCACTCTGGTTCGTCAATATTTTCACTCGCCGCAGAAACCAGTTTCATCACTGAATACGCAAATTGCATCCGATCGTAATCTTCCAAAATATGCCGATAAAAAGCCGACAATCGAGCGGAAGTTAATAGCCCCAAATCGCCCCGACCAGAGCGAATAACCACGTCGCAAATCGCGAATAATTCAATTCCGCCCGCCAATTTACTGCGCTCGCGTCGCACACCTTTTGCGATTACGCTACGTCGACCTTTCGGGGTTAATAATTGCAAAACCCGGTCAGCTTCGGCGTAATTCGTTCGCCTCAAAACGATCGCTTTTACTCGCTCACTCTGCCCCGTCATTTAGAACCTCGCGAAAAACCGCCCGCGCCTCATTCGGACGCATCGATGTTTTATTCAAAATCGCCTTCACGCCAAGCGGACACAAATCGTCCATTTTAACGTCAATATTCGTACAAACCACAATCGGCAAACTCGCCAAATCCGCGTACGATCGCAGCTCATTCAACAGAGCAATCGCCGTTTCGCCAGCCAACAACATATCCAAAATTAAAGCGTCAGGTTGCCAATCGTCAATAATTTCAATCGCCTGACCACCAGAAACCGCCACTCGATATTCCGCGCCAACATCCGCGGCAAACTTGCCCAGAATATCCGCCCAATTCTTATCATCTTCAACAATTAACAACTTTTTCATATCAAGCTCAGCTGCCGACTAATTGGCATTTCTACATAAAAAGTCAGTCCATCGCGATGACGAATCAGACCAATCCGCCCGTTCATCGCCCGTGCAAATTGATTCGCCACGTAAATCCCCAGCCCGCTACTTTCCGGCCTTGTTCGTACAGTTTTTCGCGTTTCCATTTCATCAAGCAAAAGCCGATATTCCTTCAAACTCATCATCGGCCCAAAATCCCGCACGCTCATTCTCACGGCATCTTTTGTCGCCTTAACCGAAACCTTAACCTCCGATCCGTCCTCCGTATACGCCAACGCGTTATTTAAGAAATTCGCTAAAATTCGCCCTAAAAGTGTTCGGTTCGCTAATATCAATTGACTATTTCGACTACTCTTAGGCCAGCTAACTTTTCGCCCGTAAAGCATTGCATTGAACTTCGTTTCCATTGCTACTTGCTGACATAAAGCCAACGGATTGACCGGTTCAAGCGGAAATAACGACGGCGTTAAATTAGCTGAATTTGCCAAATCGATCGTAAGTTGCAACGCCTGCTCAGAAGTCCGAATAATTCGTTGCTGGATCTGAGTTTTATCAGCAGAACTGGTTAAATCGTCGTCCAACAATAATGCCAATTGTCTAATCAAAGCCAACGGCGTTTTCAGCTCGTGTGCCGCAACCAGAACACTCGGCAATCCCCCAAAATCAGCATCACTCCACTCTTTACCTGCCATACAATTCTAGTATAGCAAATATGTATCGAGTTTTTCTATTCAGAGATTTTTACAGTGCTCAATATAGTCTGGAAATCTGGCTTAAACGTATCCGCGTCGGTTGAAAAACGAATAGTTTTATCGCGAACTTTCATCAAAACCACAGAGCCACGCAATTCTTTCTCAAACGTACCGTCAATCCGAGTTGCTGAAATTCCATTAAACTCAGTACTGCTTGAGGTCAATTCACCCTTCTTTAGCCGTGATTGATAATCATTCAGCACCGTATCCATATTCTTATTGATAATCTCTAGCCTCAGCGCAAACCGACTATTTATTAGTTGTCGAAGGAACTGAAACAGGATGAAGATAAGCTTTGTAATCACCTCTGTCGCTACCGTCATTCCCTATATATACACTCCAAGTTTTTGGATACATGAACGATACTCGGCCGTATTCAGCAGGACCGACAAATTCAATACGCGGGTTTTTTGCTTCTTCAGAAAATTTCTTCTGGTCTGATTCGGCTTGCTCGCTCTTACCTTTAGCTACTTCAATCGCAACTTTACTATCAACACTGCTTTTTTCTCGGGAGTATTGCATATACGCCCAAATTGCCAAAGATCCAGCAATCAAAAACAATATCAGACAGCCGATTGTGCCGACCATCCAGCCATTAACTGAACCACGCTCATTCTTATCTCTCGTCATCATATTGTAAAGTATAGCTTATGCTTTAATTGATGTAAAGATCCTACTCAGCGTTAAAATCCTCGCTAAGAACCTCGATATCATGTCGCATATCTTCCAGCGTGACAGTAATTTTTTTCGACAGCTCTCTCGCCTCAATAAACTTCTGCTTTGCCTCGTCCAGATTAAAATCATCGCCTTGAAACCACGCGATTCGCTCGTTCAATTCAGTCATCATTTGCTCAATTGTCATATCGTTGTTCACTATTCTCAATCCTCGCTTTCATAATTATATCTTTTGTTGTAATCTCTACAATATTACCAATCTGTAAATCACCCTTGATCATTGCATAGCCACGACGTAGCGCCATTTCTGGGTCATACTCAGCGATGACTTTTTGTTGCGACAATGTTGCATTTGCAGCAGCATCCACACGACTTGACCACTGTTTTAGCGCTTCTTTTTGCAACATTGTTGCATTAAGCGACTGTTCTTCGATAGCTCTACAAATTGAATCTTTCGCGTCAATTAGCCTGTAATGCAAATGACGAATCACTTCTCGCTTGTCAGGAAACAGCAATTGTGCGGCGTTACTCGGCGTAGCTGCGCGAACGTCCGCTGCCAAATCGCACAAACTCTCATCAATCTCATGGCCAATTCCAGTCATCGTCGGGATGCGACTGCTCGCCACCGCCCGTACCAATTTCTCGTCATTAAAACTTGCCAGATCTTCCGCACTACCACCGCCACGAATCAAAACAATCACATCTGGAGATTCTGGCATTTGATTAAAATATGATATTGCTCGCACGGCTTGATCTGCGGCATTCGCACCCTGCACATTAACGCTGGAGACTACGAATTTCACACCACCCCAACGCTCACTGGAAATCTTCATAAAGTCCGCATATCCTGCCGCTTTTGTACTGGAAATAATAGCCACCCTCTGAGGATATTGCGGCAATGGACGCTTTCTTTCAGAATTGAACAAACCCTCAACTGTCAATTTTTGTTTCAAAAGCTCAAAACTTCGCTTCAAACTTCCCTTGCCCAATGGGCGAATCTCTTGAACATTCAAACTAAAGGCGCCTTTATCTCTAAGCACTGGCATCGCTCGAACGACAACTTTCATTCCATCTTCAATTGGCGTACGTAAATTGCTAAAACCAACAAAACACCGGACCAGCCCGTCGTCATCTTTCAGATCGAAAAAAGCGTATTTCGGAGGATAAGACTTGAAACTAGAAACCTCGCCCTCAACTTCAACCATCCCAGCAAAAGCAACGTCAAAAGTTTGATTGACAACTGCTATGAAATTGCTAACGCTAAATCTGGGAATCATCTGGCTTGCCGTATTTAATCAGTGCATGTTGATAGAAAATATAGCCAAAAATAATCGTGCCGGTAAGTAAAATTGCTCGCGTCAAAATTATTCCAGCAATCGCCAAATCTGGCGGAGTGCCTGCCATACTTAAGAAAAATAATCATAATGGTTTCATAAACTCCCGTCCCTCCAGGCGTAAACACGACAATCGCCGCCAATCCCGCCACGCCGTATCCAACCATCAGAATCGCCGGATTAACAAAAACACCCAGCGACAAAAACGCCACAGCAAACATCGCCACGTCAAAAACAGTGTAGACAGCTCCCCAAATCATCGGTTTTATTAGAAGTTTCGGATGATTGGACAAATCTTGAAAATCGTCCTGCATATCAACAAAAAACTCTTCGACTTTCTTCGACTTCATCACTCGTCGCTTCTTGCCTAAGGTTGCAATTTTTACCAATGTATTGATGAATTTAGACAATTTAGCGGCGGTCATTTGCATACGTCGCTTTGACGAAAACACAAAAATCAGACCAAACGTCAGCGCCAAAACCACGATAATCAGCAAGAAACTCGCCGCAACGATATAACGATTAACCTTACCATCAATAGCCAGCGCCAACACAGCAATCACCAACAAAACCAAAAGCGACAAAAATCCCGTCACGTAACGAATGACCTGCGCAAATGTCGAACGCGCCGAACTCACGCCAAGTTTATGCATTCGCCACGTCGTATACGAAATACCACTAACTCCGCCCGACGGAAAAATGTGATTGACCAAATTAAGCTCCAGTGCAATCCTCGTCTGCTCCAGCCTGGAAATATGATGAATCAGATTCTTCTCTCTTAAATATGAAAAAATCATCTCGCCACCAGCGAAGTACACGATAATCTGAAACGGCAATAGTAAGAATAATAGCCATAAATCCGCGTGCAAAAACAAATTCCACGCTTTCACGAGCTCATGCCGAGATAGAAAAATTATTATCGCCAAAACCACCAACGTCAAAACGCTCATAATGGCTCGTGGCGATTTCAACAATTGCAACACCTTCGGTAACATAACCTTCATTATACCACGATAAATGTTATAATTACGACATGTTTATAGCTATTCTTGGCCGTCAACCAGAAATCTCTATCGCTGAATTAGAGGCGGTTTACGGTGCTAAAAATGTCCAAAAAATCTCCAACCAAGCCGCCACGGTTAATTGCGACAATTTATCAATTGATAATCTCGGCGGAACGATTAAGTGCGGACAAGTCATCACGAAGATAAAGTCGCAAAAATCAGACCATAATACCCTGCTCCAAGCCTCAAAAATTATTGTTGAAAAAAATACACGAAAAAACTTTCACATAGCCAGAAAAAAATAACGCTTGGAATAAGTTTTTATGGCAATAAAACAGATCCGAGAAACGTCCAAAAAATCGGAATTATTTTAAAAAACAACCTGAAAAAATCTGGCGTCAGTTTGCGCCTAATTCCTAATAAAACCGCCGCGCTGTCCACTGCGACCTCTCACAATAATAAACTCGGCAGGTCTGAGGCGAAAATTGAAATTATCATAGCCAGGAACATATACGGAGATTTGATAATCGCTGAAAGTCGTGGCGCTCAAAATATCAATTCATACACTCAGCGCGACCGCGAGCGACCAAAGCGCGATGCCTTCGTGGGAATGCTTCCACCTAAACTTGCACAAATTATGATTAACCTGTCTGGTGCAAAACCTAACGATTACCTATGGGATCCGTTCTGTGGCACAGGAACGGTACTACAAGAAACTGCGCTTATCGGCGTGAATGCTTATGGCAGCGATTTGAGCGATAAGATGATATCTTACACGACCGAAAATATGAGCTGGGTGGAAAAAACTTTTTCGACAAACACTTTCTGGCAAGCACATCAGGCCGACGCCACCTCTGTAAAGTTAACAAATGAACAGAAAGAGCGAATTTCTCGCGTTGTTTGCGAAACATATTTAGGTCAGCCGTTTTCCGCACCACCCAGCCCAGAAAAACTTCACGAAGTAGTTGGAAATTGTAATCACATAATTAGCGATTTTCTACAAAATATCCATTCGCAAATCCGCCCAGACACGACGCTTTGTATAGCCGTTCCAGCGTGGCAAAATCGCGAAGGTAAATTTACTCACTTGCCCCTGATAAAAAATCTTAAAAAACTTGGATATCAGCAAATTATCGATAAAAACCTCTTATATTACCGTGAAGATCAAGTTGTTGCCAGAGAAATATTGGTATTAAAACCGGCAGATATAGCCAAAACCGCTTGACAACTGGCTTTATTTTCGATAAACTAGAACAGATTGTTTTATAGAAAACTATAAGGAGTAAAGAATGTCAAAGGTTAAAGCTGGTGGTTCTAGTAAGAATATCCACAACAATGCTGGTCAACGTCTTGGCGTTAAGCGATTTGGCGGTCAAAAAGTTTCCGCTGGAGAAGTTCTAGTTCGCCAAACTGGCGCCACTAAAATTTCTGGCGAAGGCACCTATATGAGCAAAAACTACACCATCCACGCTGCCAAAGCTGGTGTTGTGAGTTTCAAACGAGTCAAAAAACAGAGTTTTACTGGCAAGGCCGCACAACGCACACAAGTTTGTGTACAATAATAGCCTTAGCTAGCACAGTAACAAAATCCCTCAAAACTTAATGAGGGATTTTTATTATTTCTTATTTCTCTTGCTGTCTACTCTTCTGCTTCAACACGTCATTTACGTCACTGGTGACATCGGTCACACTCTCCCGCAATTCGTTCAGTTTGTAGCCCAACCGATATTTGTCTCTCACCTTTACTGCTATCTCAGTCGCTAGCACCTGAAGTCTATAATCTATTTTTAATTCTTCTATATACTCGCTAACTCTTTTTTGCACTTCAACCGCTTTCTGAAACTTTGGCAATTTTTGAATTTCAGGAATGGTATTGATTTTACCCATCAAACCACCAGGTTGACTGCCAGTATCATCATACCCGAAAATCGCGCACCACCTTGTAAGCAGACTATTAATATCTTCTGCCTCTACATTGCCAGAGTTCAGATTTCTTTCTATCATATTCACATCAATTATGAGCTCATCAATACCTTGTAACAAAGTCTTCATTGACTCTGGGTGTACATAAATATCATTCGTTGCACCGTCCAAACTCTCGAAAGAATCACCGCTATTACTTACTGATTCAATGTCTTCTGATGATTTTTTAGTTGGGGTATTCTTTTTTAGATAATCATCAATTGAAGCATATTTTCCCATGTAATCGAGTAATTCAGCTGTTTTATCAGGATTTAACCTTGTACCAAAATCTTTACTACTAATATCCACGAATTCATAGTTTGGCCGACCCTGATCATCAACACCATTCTCAACAATTGTAAGATGCTTACCGGGCTCATCACCCCCTAGAGTTTCGTGAAAATAAATAGTAGACAGAACTTCCCCACCAAAATTTTTATCAATAAAAGCTTTGCGACGACCTTCATATTCACTATCATCAGCATCGTCGACTGACGACATTTGTTCGCTGGTGACTAAACCAGTTTCTGGATCTTTTGGAAGATAAATAGCGGTTAGTTTTTCACTCATAATGCTATTATAGCAAAAAAATATTAATATTTGTCAATATCAAAATTACGACAAAAAGTCAACCGAATACTCTGATTAGCCCAAGAAACATTCAATCTTAAGACTAATCATTCATACCCAAATGATGTTTTACACGCGCCACTACGTCACCAATAACGACCTGAGATTTCACCAAATAATCATCGACACCCAAGCTCTCAGCTCGTTCCTTGTCCTTTGGCTGGCTAAGCGCTGTTAGCATAATAATCCTCACGTTAGCAGTTTCTGGCGTATTGCGAAGAATATCCAAAACATCAAAACCGCTAATCTTTGGCATCATCACGTCTAGTAATATCAAATCTGGACGATACTCAACAGTAGCAGACAAGGCGTCTTCTCCATTGTTGGCTTCCCTAACGTCAAACCCCTCAATCTCCAACCGCGACCTATAAACCGCAGACAGAGCCATGTCATCCTCAACTAGTAAATCTTCTTTTTTTGCCCGTTCATACTATCTCCATTTTATGTTGTCCAGCCCAAAAACACAAGCTTTATAACGACTTCGCCTTATCCATCTGCGGATCTACGTTATTATTGACATCATCCGACGAAAGATCAACTTTTACATCAGGCTCTATGCCAGTTTTATCTATATTTTTACCCTTTGGTGTATACCATCTGGCTTCAGTAACTTTCATTTGCGACCCGCCAGGCAGCCCAAGCACGATCTGCACGCTTCCCTTACCGTAACTCTTCTGCCCAACCAGCGTGGCTTTTCCGTATTCACGAAGCGCCCCAGCTGTAATTTCACTAGCACTGGCACTGTTGCCGTTAATAAGCACCACCGTCTTAATATTGCCCAGAATTGGCGTTCCAGTCGTACGCAGCGTTTTAACAATTTCAGAGCCTCGTCGCTCGGTCATAGCTATTTGATTGTCCAGCCAAATACCCAATAGCCCTTGAGCAGCCCCAACCGTTCCGCCCGGGTTGTTTCGCAGATCCAAAATCACCTTTTTAACACCTTTCTCAACAAACTCCGAAGCGTATTTCCTGGCCAAGCTCACTGTATCATCACCAAATCGGTTAACTTTCAAAATACCAATTTCTCCATCAATTTCCGACTCTACTGCCGGAGAAACTATATTCTGACGCACAACCGACACCTCACGCGTTTGGCCACCACTTAATAACGTCAATTTAACAGATGTACCAACTTCTCCGCGAATTTTACTCACAACTTTTTCCACTGACCAGTCAGAAGAAGCCTCGTCATTCACCTTAACAATCACCTCGCCAGCCTTAATTCCCGCCTTCTGAGCTGGACTGTTTTCCAGAGGTTTTATGATAGTCGGCTTATTATTTCTAAGACCAATCTCCGCACCAATTCCACCACCAATTTGACCACTTAATGACTTGTCAAACTCCTTCGTCTCGTCAGGATCCATATACGCCGTATGTGGATCGCCAGCCGCTTCAACTAGCCCGCGATTGGCGCCATAAATTAACTTTTGAGTATCCAATTTTCCGTCGTAATTAGCAATCAGTTCTTGATATGTTTTTTGAACGCTAGATAAGTCAATCGTCTTATTTGAAGTTCTAACGCCAAATACCGACGCCACGTTAGCAAACAGCGCATCGGAGCGGGCTCCCGCCACAAAACTAACAATAGCCACAATAACAAGCGTCAAAAACCAACTTAATTGCTGTCTTTTTTCTCCCGTAACCATATGCTTATTATACTACAAAACGCCCGTTTAACACGAGCGTTTTTGTGTATCACTTTATGCTAATTAGAAGTAAACGTATGTCAATCCTGAAGCTGAGCGTGTGTAATATCGATACAGGCCGTCCCACTTCAAATTATAGTCGCTAACAGTAATCGTGCCGTCACCATTTACAGATTCGACATACATGACATGACCGTATTCCCCATCCTTAAAAACCGCTGCCGAACCTACTTTTGGTGTCGAGCCACTAGATATACCATGACGGGCTGCTGTTGATGGCCACTGTTTAGCATCACCTGCACCACCAAAGTGAGGCACATACCGACCAGTACTGTCAATCTTCCAAGCCACATAACTCACACACTCACGAGTGTACAGACCCCACGGGTCAACGTACGCATCCAATGGAGCGCTCGCCCAAGCACCTGGGTAGCCGCCACCGCCTAGAATACCACCCGGGATTGATACGCCGCTTCTACTAAGAGACCGTATGTTGGCTGCAGCCTGCTCTTCTCGCAACTTCGCTACCTCGGAATTGCGCTTCTGAGCCAATGCTGCATAGTTATTCTGGTCATTCTTCGTGTCAGTAATCAGTTTTGCCTTCTCAGACTGTTTAGCAGCCATCGCATTGCGCTGCAATTCTTGGTCGCGAAGCGTATTCTCAACAGACTTCTTATTCTCTTCCAGCTTTCTGCAAAGACTTAATTTCTTTGATCTTATCATTCAATGAAGTTTTCAAAGAATTACGTTGTTCTTGCTTATCGATGTAATCGCTAATATTTTTTGAGCTAGCAAGCATCTCCAGTGGCGAAATCTGATCATCAACATACAAATCCGCCAAAATTCGCCCCATCGCTTTACGATTGTGCTTAATTAGATCTTCATTCTTTTTTATCTGATCATTAAGACTATTAATCTTCTTTTGACTATCAGAAATCTGCGCTTGAATAGCTGATATTTGTCCGTTTATCTTATCAAGTTCCGCCTGCAAACTGTCAGCCATCTCACCCAAGCGCGAAGCCTCAGAATTATAGTTGTCTGCTTCTTGTTGTTTTGCCTGAATTTCGGCGTTATAGTCACGAGCTAATACGTGTGATGCCAAAGCCAAAAATGCCCGATCCAGCGAGCAATGCAGACATCGCCACCAGAGACGCTCTGCTGACTAGTGATGCCGAAACTGGTGTGGTGGACCGTAGTTTCATACGTCTATGTTAGCATAAGCATAATCAGTATGTCAAGGACTTTTACAACTTAAGATATTTGCGAGTTGCCACCCAAGATGACGCCACGCCAATTGCCGCGCCGACCAGAATCATACTCAAGAAAACCAGCACGCCGTACATTTTTAGATGATTCAAAAGATTATCGATAGGAATTCCGTATTTTACCATCGGATCATGTGCAAGAATTAGCAACCCATACCCAACCACCGTTGCGATAATTGCCGCGATAAATCCGTACATTATAGCCTCAACGATAAACGGGCCTCTGATGAAACTGCGTTCTGCGCCAATCAACTTCATCATCTCAATCTCATCTTTACGGTTAAAAATTGCCATACGAATAGTGTTAAAGACCACAAGCGATGAAATTACCACGAAAACAACTGTAGCGATTGACCCACCGATACTCGCCAATCTCACCCAACTACCAACTGTTTTAATAGCCTGCTGGCGCTCACCTGAGAATGATGGTTCCCTGTTAGGATCTTTGTACTTTTTATACAGATCATCTGTTTTAACAAAATTATTTAATGACTGCTGGTTGTTCAATTCTTTCACGGAAACACGAAGTGTCGCCGACATCTCATTGCTAGACTCACGAATCGCCTCAAGCGTATCTGGATTGTCCTTATATTGCTCGGCTTGCTTTTCACGCGCTTCTTCCGCGGAAATATACTTAACGCTATCGACATTATCTAATTTTTCAATTCGAGATTTAATCGTTTTAATCGTTTTTTCTGGCGTGTCGCCCTTTAAGTAGATTGACATGTCGGCACGCTTGGAGACATTTGAAACGGTATCAACCAGAACTTGACGCGCTGATAATGTTATAAACACGATAATCAACGTGACGCTCATCACCGCAGTTGCGGCAATCGTTAGCCAGGCATTACGGCTAAAGTTATTGATGCCATATCGGCACATTCTGACAAACGTCAACCAACCTCGTCGACGCTGACGTATACGAATAGCCTCTTTGTTCTTGTTGGATTTATTAGCTGATTTCATTACTGTTTATAACTCCCTCTCGCCTGATCAGAGGTGATTTTACCATGATCAATTGTAATAACGCGCCGCTTCAACTTGTTAACAATCTCCACGTTGTGAGTCGTCAAAATAACCGTCGTGCCATACTTGTTAATCTTTTCTAGCAAGCGAACAATATCCCAGCTGTGCTTCGGGTCCAAGTTTCCAGTCGGCTCGTCTGCGATCAGAATCTTCGGCTGACGCACCACCGCCCGCGCAATTGCTACGCGCTGACGCTCACCACCAGAAAGCTGATGAGGAAAATGTTTTTCCTTCCCCTTAAGACCAACCAACTCGATCACCTTCGGTACAGTCGCCTTAATTTCCCGATTTGTCATTCCAGCAATTTCCAGCGCAAACGCCACATTTTCAAACACCGTTCGATTCGGAAGCAACTTAAAATCCTGAAAAAAACCACGCCAATTTTTCCGACGCAACAGCGGAATATGCTTGTCCTTCAAATTGTCATAATCAATTCCGCCAACCACAATTTTTCCAGAACTTGGCTTTTCTTCCCTGGTCAAAAGCTTCAAAAGTGTCGATTTGCCAGCACCCGACGTACCAACAATAATCACAAATTCACCAGCGCCAACATGAATGCTTGCTCGATTCAATGCCGGCTTGTTACTTTTTCCGTAGTTCTTCGTTACCCTATCTAACAGAATCATCAATAGTATTATACCATAAGCTAAATATTTTTAGAATTAGCATTTTGTTCTAAATATGCCGTGATAAATTCGTCGATATCGCCGTCCAGAACACCTTGAGCGTTGCGATTTTCGTGCTTTGTGCGCGTATCTTTAACTAGCGTATATGGATGCAAAACGTAATTTCTAATTTGGCTGCCCCAGTTTGCCGATTCGCCAGCCCTGAGATCCGACAAAGTTTCGGCGTGTTGCTCTAATTTCATCGCTAACAATTTTGACCGCAAAATCTTCAATGCCGTTTCTTTATTCTGAATCTGCGAGCGCTCATTCTGAATAGCCACCGTAATTCCCGTCGGCTCATGCGTCACTCGAACCGCCGAATCCGTCGTATTTACACCTTGACCACCTTGCCACCCGAACGATAGACATCAATTCTTAAATCATTCGGGTCAATTGATATTTCATCAGGCGCGTCAATTTTTGGCAAAACCTCAACAAGTGCAAAACTAGTCTGGCGCAAATTGTCCGCATTAAACGGACTTAATCGCACCAAACGATGCACGCCATTTTCCGACCGCAATTTTCCATAAGCAAAGGATCCAGAAATCTCCAAGACAACCGTTTTAATTCCAGCGTCATCATTTGTCGAGCGTTCCAGCGTATCAACCTTCATTCCAGATTTTTCCGCCCAGCGCAGATACATTCGCTCCAACATCGCCGCAAAATCCTGAGCGTCCAGCCCGCCCACGCCAGCGGAAATGCGCATAATTGCCGAACGGTTGTCGTATTCGCCAGAGAATAACAAATCGGTTTTATGCCTATCAAAACTCTTCTCAATTGCCGCAACTTGCGCTTGGAATTCCGGCAATAAATCGTCATCACCAAGCTCCATCAACTCAACCATATCACCAACCTGCACCGTCAAAGTCTGCCAAGGCTCGACGGTCTGACGAAGACTGGCGGCTTGTTTCGTTAATTCTTGAGCGTAATCAGGATTATTCCAAATTTCTGGCTGGTTTAATTGATCGTCCAGCTCCGCCAATTTCTGCTCCAAATCAGAAAACTTCAGCGCTTTTTTAGCCTGTTCAATTTCTTTTTCCAATTCACCAATTTTCTTTTTTAGCGGTTGCATATATTTTATTGTACCATTTTTCAGCGCTCAATTCTCTGTTAAAATAAAAAGATGGATAAAGATATTGAGAAAATTCTATTTACGAACGAAGAAATAAAAACGGCAGTTCAAAAACTTGGGAAAAAATTGACCGAGGATTATCACGATAAAAATCCTGTTGTCGTGGGTATTTTACGCGGCGCAGCGCCGTTTATGATCGACTTGATACAAGCGATGGATTGCTATATGGAAATTGATTTCATGGCGGTTTCCAGCTACGGCGACGACACAAAATCTTCTGGATCTGTAAAAATCATCAAAGATTTGGATACCGACGTGACGGATAGGCACGTGTTGATAGTTGAGGACATAATTGACAGCGGTCGAACCGCTCAGGCGCTAAGAGAATTATTTGCCGCAAAAAATGCTGCGTCGGTAAAAATATGCTCGCTATTAGACAAACCAGCACGGCGCGAAGTTGACGCAAAAGCCGATTACGTCGGTATCGATACACCGAATGAATTTGTCGTTGGCTACGGTCTGGATTTTCGCCAGCAATATCGCAACTTGCCATACATCGGCATCTTAAAACCAGAAGTCTATCAAGATTAAAGTTCTTCTACGGCGGCGACGAATTGCTCGCCACGATCAGAATAGCTCTTAAACATATCAAAGCTGGCAGCCGCTGGGCTAAGAATCACCACGTCGCCAGATTGCGCTTTATTTTTGGCTAATTTGGCAACTTCTTTCATTCCTGCCATATTCAATTGGACAATTTCGCAATCAACCTTTTCTTCCCTTAAAACTTCCCTAATTTCATCAGCGTTAGCGCCATTGATAATTATCAGTCGCATATTTTGCTTGGCAATTTCTTTTGCTAGTTCAGAATAGTCCGCGCCTTTATCTGAGCCGCCCAAAATCAAAATTTTCGGCTCCGCAAAAGCTTTTAATGCCGCAATCGCACTGCCCGGAGTTGTCGAAATGCTGTCATCGTAATATTTCACGCCGTATTTTTCAGCAACAAACTTTAATCGATGCGGTAGCCCCGTAAACTCACTAAGCCCCTTCTTTATCTCATCATCCGACACGTTTGGCAAAATCGATTTCACCGCCGCTATCGCCGCGCACGCATTGTCAATATTATGTTTCCCTGGCAAGCGAATCGCAGAAGTTATATCGTCCGAAAGAACAAATGGATATTCCTTTTTCTGCGCCGAACTCGTATCTGCAATCGACGAACTGAACTCATTTTGAGAATTATAGACAACATAATCGTCCGCGGTTTGAAACTTGGCAATATTCGCTTTTGCTGCCAAATAATCATTAAAATCAGCGTGAACGTTCAAGTGGTCAGGTTCAATCATCAGCACCACGGCAACGTGCGGAGATTTTTGCAAATCCCACAATTGAAAACTGGACAATTCGTAAACAACAACGTCATCTGCTTTAATTTTCGGCAAAATATCCAAAGCCGGCACGCCGATATTTCCCACCAAATGAACGGTTTTACCTGCCGCGCGCAAAATCGACGAGATAAAACTACACGTCGTCCCCTTGCCTTTTGTGCCAGTCACGCCAATTATAGTCGCTGGGCAATTGGCAAAAAACTCATTTGTCGCCGACCAAATTTGACCGCTAGTCTTTATCTTTTTTGGCGGAAGACTTGGCGACCTAACAATTAAATCCGCATCCTCCAGCTCCGAAAATCCCGTCTGATAAGCCACATTTTCCGGCAAATTATCCACTTTTTCACGCTCGTCCGCCACCAAAAAATCAGCTTCCGGAAACTTCTCCCGAAAATAACGCAAATTAGATCGACCTTCAACACCAAAACCAGCAATGACAATTTTCATAACCTGATTATATCACGGGCAATTTACGATTACACCCTAAAACAGCTTGTCGAGCTTGTCGTACAGCTTTGTTAATAGCTCTTTTTCTTCCGAAGTAACTGCTGCCAACGTCCATGTGTTGGATGCAAAAAATTGACGAGCCGTTTCAATCAACTGGTCAGGAGTTACCGCCAAAATAGAATCTGGAACGGCGGCATAATCTCTCACGAAATCATCAGCAAAATATCGTCCTATGTAGAAATTGCTGACTTGCCCAACAGTTTGAGCACCCATTTGATAACGACCCAACGAATACGACTTCACGCTTTCCAAATCTTCTTCAGAAATAGATCCAGCCAAAACTTTCTTCAACTCTCTCACGATAATATCAAAGAGCTTTTCTGCAGTTTCAACATTTACTTGTCCGCCAAAATCCCAAGCCGAATCGTAAAAACCAATCGACGTATCACTAAAAATACCATACGCCAAGCCTTTTTTACGAGCCGCGCCAAAAATCCTCGAGCTCATCGTGCCGGTCAGAATGTGGTTCAATGCGTTCATGGCCGTGACCTCTTCATCACTTAACTCGCGCGGAATCATCATTGACCAACCAAACGTCAAATTCGTCGCCTCTTTTCGTCTGACTAAAACCGGATTAGCCCTGCGCGGTTCATCACGCGGAATAACGAATCGCTCGCCCGTCTCTAATTGCCAGCCCTCAAGATGTTCTTTAATAGCCGCTTTTCGTCCAGCCATTTTTCCAGCCACCACAAACCGCATATTCTTCAAAGTATGCGTTCGCTTGTGATGATTTTTAATGTCTTTCAGTTCAATATTAGCAATTGTTTTTAGGCGCTGATTATACGTCAAAATATCTTCACCCAGCGCCTGCTGAATGCGCGGCCACATCACGCGGTTATGATTGTTGAGATAACCAGTTAGTTCAGAGCGAACATTGCCCTTTTCCGCCTCAAGCTCATCGGCGTTAAAGCGTGGTGTCGTAATAGCCAGCCTCTGAAGCTCCAAAATCCTGTCCCACTCAAAATCCGCACAAATCGCTTCATAAACCATTGAATAATCAGAAGTGTAGGCGTTGTGATAAGCGCCATTCTTAGTAAATTCCTGCTCGTAATTGTGCTCCGAACGAAACTTTTCATTCGCGCCGAACGCCATATGCTCCATAATGTGAGCCGTTTCGTAAATGTCTTTATTCAGGACGTAGCGGTTGCCTGCCCTGAATTGCACCTGAAAACTCATTACCGTAGCGTCTGGAACGTCAATCAACAAGCCGCGCGCACCATTCTTCAGCCTAATTTCCTCAACTGTATGTTTCATTGCCCGATTCTCTGATTATTTACGATTTTTCTTACGGTTCTGTCGCTGAGCCTTTTTCTTCTTTCGAGCTTGATTCTTCGCACGATTTGATTCCGCGCCAGTCTTGCCCTTTTTCACAGAGAAGTCATCGTCGCGATTTTCCTCGCCCGAACCAATTTCATTTACGCCACGCTCAACAGCATTTTCCGCCAATCTAGTTAGCTCAGTGTCATATTCGTCGTCTTGAGATTGACGGACTGTAGCGTCGGCTTTATGAATATTAAATATCGTTGCCAAAACTTCATCGCGGAGATTAGCTTGCAAACTCTCAAACAACTTCTGGGATTCTGATCGATATTCCACCAAAGGATCGCGCTGTCCAACACTTCGCCAGTGAATTCCCTCGCGCAAATGTTGCATATTTTCCAAATGCTGCATCCACAATGTATCCAACACCGCCATGTAGACTTCGCGCTCAACTCCGCGCAAATCATCAGCGCCAATCTCACGCTCTTTCTCCGCGTAAGCTTCTTCAGCCAGCTCCAGCGCCTTCTCATAGCGTAGACGATCTTTCTTCTCCCTACCAACCTTTTCAATTTTTTCCTTATCAACCGGGAAAATTACAGAGAAATCTTCGACAAACTTTGGATTATTCTTTGATGGAAGAGTTGTCAATTCGTGAACTTTAGCTCGCAATAATCGCTCAATTTCTGGCTTAATATTATCGCCTTCCAAAATCCTACGTCGCATAACATAAACGACGCGGCGATGGCGGTTAATCACATTGTCGTATTGAACAACATTTTTGCGCGTATCAAAGTTATAGCCCTCAACTCGCTTCTGTGCCGCTTCCAATGTTTTCGATACGGCGCGAGTTCTGATTGGTGTATCATCATCAACACCCAATCTGTCCATCAATGATGCAATTCGCTCACCCTGGAAAATTCGCATCAAATCATCTTCGGTCGAAACGTAAAACTGAGTCTCGCCTGGATCACCCTGGCGTCCGCCACGACCGCGCAACTGATTGTCAATTCGGCGAGATTCATGTCGCTCTGAACCGATAACAACTAATCCTCCCAATTCCTTAACACCCTCACCAAGCTTAATGTCCGTACCGCGACCAGCGATATTCGTAGCTAAAGTAATTGCGCCTTTTTCGCCGGCTTTCGCAACAATTGCAGCCTCACGCTCATTGTTCTTGGCGTTCAGAATCTCAAATTTAATACCTTCTTTTTCCAAATATTTAGCAATTTGCTCGTTCTTTTCAATAGAACCAGAGCCAACCAAAACAGGACGACCTTGCTTATGGTAATCCTTAATCGCCTCAGCGACAGCCTTAAGTTTGGCTTTTTCAGTCTTAAAAATCAGGTCTTCCTTATCCTCGCGAATAACTGGTTTGTTCGGTGGAATTTGGATAACGTCAAGTGAATAAATTTGCTGGAACTCCTCAGCTTCGGTAAATGCCGTACCAGTCATACCGCTCAATTTATTGTACAAACGGAAATAATTCTGGAAGGAAATTGTCGCCAAGGTCATACTCTCTCTTCTAGTACAGGAACGCCCTCTTTCGCCTCAATTGCCTGGTGCAAGCCTTCGTTGTAACGGCGACCCTGCATCAAACGACCAGTATGTTCGTCAACGATGATCACCTCGCCGTCATTGGTTACGACGTAATCCTTGTCGCGCTTGAACAATGTCTGCGCTCGCAAAGCTTGGTCCATGTGATAAACACTACGCACGTGATCTGGTGTGTACAAGTTTTTTATTCCCAACAATTTCTGGACCTTTTCAACACCTTCATCAGTCAAGGCAACACTTCGACGCTTCTCATCCAAAACGTAATCTTCCGGAACCAACTTCGCGGCGATTTTAGCAAACGTGTAATAATTGTCAGGATTTTCAGCCGCTGGAGCAGAGATAATAAGTGGCGTACGAGCTTCGTCGATCAGAATTGAGTCGACCTCGTCAACGATTGCGAAGTTCAATTCACGCTGCCTGAGCAAATCGACATCATTAACCATGTTATCGCGCAAATAGTCAAAGCCAAACTCGTTATTTGTGCCGTACGTGATGTCCGCAGCGTAAGCTTCTTTACGTGAAACTGGGCGAAGCTTGCGCATTCGAGGATCGTCGTGATGCTCATTGTCATAATCTTTATCATAAACAAATGACGCTTCATTGATAATCACACCAGTAGTCAAGCCAAGGAAATCATACACTTGACCCATCCAACCAGCGTCGCGCTGAGCTAAATAATCGTTAACCGTCACCACGTGAACACCCTTGCCTTCCAAAGCATTCAGATAAGTTGGCAATGTCGCCACAAGAGTCTTACCTTCACCAGTTTTCATCTCGGCAACGTTACCCTCATGAAGAACCATACCACCAATCAACTGCACGTCATACGGACGCTCGCCAATCACACGCTTAGCGGCTTCCCTTGCCACAGCAAACGCATCTGGCAAAAATCGTATCAAGCGTCACATTTTTTTCTTCGACAAACGCTTTTTTTCAGTTCATCAGTCTGCGCCCGAAGCTCCTTGTCGGACATCTTTTTCATATTTGTCATTCAGACCGTTAATAACGTCAACTTGCTTACGCAATCGTTTCAAAATCTTCTTCTGTGGATCGCCAAAAATCTTACTCAGCGCTTTTTGTTGTGTAATTGCCATAAACCTTAAAACTCCCTCACTTTCAGGCATTTTCAAAAACTTCTTTTATTATAACTTTTTTCGGGCAATTTGAAAAGAAAAAGCGCCCAGAATCTGAACGCTTTCCTGCTAATTTCATCTATCAATTATTTTCGACCGAAAGTTCGCTTCAGCTTCGCCAAAATTCCGCGACTTCCGCCAACGTGAGCCAGCACATCGTCTTTATACTTACGAACTTGACCATTCAACCTAGCTTCAACGATATCTACCGCAGCCAAAACGTTCATGGTTGAATCCTTAGCTACAATTTTCTTATCTGGCACATTGATGATAACTTCAACCTCGTACTTGTTGCCGCCAGGATTGTCAATCTGCCTAATCTTCACATCTGCAGACGCACTTTTTCGCGCGTGGCGTGGCAAGTATTTACCTAACGAACCAATTTTCCTTTCAACATATTTTTTTGTTGTGGCGTTCAGCTCATATTTAACGCCAGTAATTGTAATATCCTTAATCATTTTTCCTCCTACTAACTAGTACGCTCTTATTATATCACGTCACGACCATTCATATATGGACGAAGTACTTCAGGGACAGTCAGAGTTCCATCTGGATTCTGGAAATTCTCCAAAATCACCACCAATGAGCGAGCCAGCGACACCGCAGTTCCGTTCAATGTGTGAACAGATTCAATCGTGCCGTTTTCTCGCCTGACTCGAATATTCAGACCACGAGCTTGATAATCAGTACAATTCGAACAACTCGTCAGCTCGCGATAAGTTTGATCAACTGGCGACCAATATTCAATGTCGTACTTCTTTGCAGCCGGCGCACCCAAATCGCCCGCCGCGATATTGACCACGTGATAAGAAATCCCAATTTGTTGCCAAAGCGCCTCTTCAACGCTAAGAATTTTCTCATGAATCTCTTTAGATTGCTCAGGCAAACAAAACGCATACATTTCCAACTTATTAAATTGGTGAACTCGGAACAAACCGCGTGTGTGCTTGCCGTATGTTCCCGCCTCTTTTCGATAGCAAGGACTATATCCAGCGTATAACAATGGCAAATCTTTTTCGTCCAAAATCTCATCCGCATGATAGCCGGTTAATGGCATTTCCGCCGTACCAATTAGTGTCAAATCTTCGCCGTCAACTACATATTCGTTACTGCCCTCGCCCTTCGGAGTAAAACCTGCGCCTTCAGCCGTTCGCAAATTGACCATATGCGGCACAGTCATAAATGTGAAGCCCCTGCTTTGTTACGTAATCCAAGGCAAATTGAGTTACTGCATTTTTCCAATAAAGCCAAATCGCCCTTCAAATAATAAAACTTCGCGCCAGCCACCTTAGCGCCGCGCTCAAAGTCCACCCAGCCGCGACTTACAGCGTAATCCAAATGGTCTTTTTGCGCCAGTTTTGCAATCGCCATAAACTTTTACTTCAACAGAATCTTCTTCACCGCCCAGAGGCACGTCATCAAAAGTGATATTCGGGACGTTTTTAAGAATCTCTGCAACTTTTTTTCCTCGGTCGATTTCAAATAGCTCTCACGCTCTGCCAGCTCAACTTTCAATTGCTTGCCCTGATCAATTAACTCTTGATCTGGTCGACCGCCCTTCATCTTCGCTGAAATAACATTACGCTGTTCGCGTAGCGCTTCAACTTGCTTCTGCAAATCGCGACGCTCATCGTCTAATTGCAACAATGCCGCAATATCAACTTTATAGCCTTTATCGTTTGCCGACTTTTGTACCAAATCGGCATTTTCCCTGATGAACTTAATGTCTAACATGTCTCAATTATATAACAACATAGACTATATATAAATAAACCCCGCCGGATTTAACGGACGGGGCTTATTGTTAGCTAGGCGCAAACAACCTACTTAATATGTAGCCGTGCCCGGTAACCCTGTTGGCCATGGAACATTCGAGTCGTCCGCTAAATAAGAAACCGTCAAAGTCACCGGAAATGCTGGTGGGGTTGATTGAGGATTCACTCCGTAAGCATTAATAGTTCCATTAGTCGTCACAATCAATTGTATGTCTGAATCTCCTTCTAACCCTGGTATATAATATCGAATTTGAGATCTAGGCCTAAATCCATCAGGCAGAGGCGTTCCACCCCTATTCCATTCATATGCCCATTCTGTAATAGTAGCCTGAAGATAAACAGTCTGATTAATTCGCCTAATCTTTACCGAGCTAGCTTTCATAGATGGGGATAGAATTTGAGGAACACTTCTCCAGCCAGTGTCACCATGTGTCACCTTCCAGCTATACTTAGTATTATAACCGGTGCCGATCCACCTTATAGCTCCATTAGAGGCGTTGCCGTCAACGTAGTGCACACCCATAGTAGCAGTAACTTTTCCTACAGGTGAGCCTGAACCTCTAATCTCGTATGAGTCCTTCCACTCTACATCACAGTCATTATCTGATTTCTTAGCTAAGATTTGACCAATTTTACCGCCTGAAGGAAAATTCCTTCCCGTAAACTGTAGCCCTAAATTACTCGTTCCATTACCAGTTACAGTTAACCCCGTAGAGCAAGGTTGAGTGCTATTAGTTACAGAGATCGTAGCATTTTGACCAGCCGCTCCTGTAGCACCAGTAGTGCCCGTGGCTCCAGTTGCCCCAGCGGGACCCGCCGCACCAGTGTCGCCTTTGTCGCCTTTTTGGCCATCTCTACCATTCTGACCATTAAGACCATCCTTGCCGTCTCGACCGTTCCTGCCATTTTGACCGTCAACTCCATCTCTACCGTCTCGACCATCCTTGCCCTTTAAGTCTGAGTAGGCTATGATATTTTTCCATTCAGATTCCCCGGCATATCGCCACTGGATGTACAGGGAGTTCTTCTGAATTTCAATTTCACGACTATCAGATTTACTAGATTCTTTCTTGCCATCTTCCTTATTAGTACCGTTATCCTTATTTTTCAAATCCTCAAGCGAAACTATCTTTTGCCAATTTCCATCGGCATACTTATATTGGATTTCGCCCGAATCTTGACGAATAGAAACTGCATTCGGATCAATTACTCCACGTGGTGAAATCTTAATAAAAAAACAATAATATTATGAGTATTATTGTGATCACAAAAAGACTTAGCACGAAAGCTTTTTGATGCGGGCTTTCTTGTATTTTCTCGCTCCACTTAAAATATTCCTTTAAGCCTTATTTGATATTGATTATGCTTTTATTTTACATGTAGTCGAATGAAAAATCAATCATATCTAAACGTGAGAAATCACACCAAAGCCAAGCATAACCAACAACAATAAGCCCAGGACAAATCGATAAATTATAAACGGTCGAAAATTATTGCTCTGAATAAATTTCAATAGCCACGACACAGCCAAATAGCCAACACCGAATGAAATTACCGTGGCGATTATGGTTGAAGTCCAGCCAACGCCGCCGGAAATGTGTTTATATTTGGTGACAACTTCCAATAGTCCTGCTGCGACCAGAGCTGGAATACCCAAGAAGAAACTTAATTTCGTAACCGACACGCGGTCAAATCCACGGAATAAACCGACTGAAATCGTTGCACCAGAACGGCTAATTCCAGGAATGAGCGACAAGCACTGCCCCGCGCCAATCGCCAGAGTGTCTTTCCAGCTCGTCTCAGTTTCGCCACGCTTGTTATTTGCCGCGCGATTGTCAGCAAGCCACATAACAAAGCTCCATCCAATAAGCCCGAACGCCACAAACCACAAACTACGCAGAACCGTTTCTACTTCATGCTTGAATAATAGTCCGACAATCGCAATAGGAATTGAGCCGATAATAATTGCCCAACCATATTTATAATCAAACTTTCGACGCGCTCGCTTCCACCATAAACCACGCCACCAAGCCTGAAGGATTCGCCAGATGTCGCTCCAGAAATAAATCACTGCCGCCAAAATTGCTCCGATCTGGATTATCGCCGTAAAAGCCACGACGCTCGGATCGTCAATTCGCATACCTAACAACTTCTCAGCAATCGTCAAATGTCCAGTCGAAGAAATCGGTAAGAATTCCGTAATTCCCTCAATTACGCCGAGAATAATTGCTTGCCACCAAGCCACGCTTAAAAATTACCTTTCATCCTTCAAGTGTAGCATTAGCGGTAAAATCATTCAAATGCGCGGGCTTAAGATTCGGGATTTTCCACTTCAATCGAGTTGTGATAGAACAAACCGCTAACATTCACGCCCGCAGGAGCATAAATTTTCAAGCCAGTTATCGGCTTATAGAACTTCAAGCAGCCATCAAAGAATATCACGTTACACTTCTCAGAAACGGACAGTACGATTTTATCGCCATCGCGGCGCACGTTAATTTCTGGCTTATTCGCCTTTGGTAAATCCACAAACTCCGCCTCCACCTTAAACTTGTCAGAATTTATTCGCGAAACATTCCCCACTGGCATATCAATAAAAATTGAATTAGCGTTTGTCGTATCTGGAATATCGATATTTACTTTCTTCGTGAGTTGCTGCGATTCACGTGCATATTCCAAGCCAGCGTGCGTGCTAAATATTGCGGTGCTTGCCAAACTCATGAAAACAACGGATGCCGCCACGATCATTGTGATTACAGACATTCGATTGATCTTCCAAGCGAATATGCTACGCGTTACAATTGCGCCAAATATTACCGTCGCGATTCCGCCAATTGCCAAGGAAGTCCATACTCCCCACGCCCATATTTGCATTCCCAAACCGCCGAGCATATCAACCGCAGAAACACCAAGCGCCCCGCCAACAATCAGCCCAAACAGTATCGCTAGCGTCGTAAGTAACACCACGGCGCCGACAAAATATTGTAAAAATTTCGCAATTGGAGTTTTTCTGGCAGACACAGTTGAACTTCCATCAGCAGAAGTCTCCTTGAGCGCAGCCAAAGTTACTGGCTTTCCGCGCATTCGTAATTTGTCCGACGCGGTTTTTGCTGGCGGCATTGACACCCACATCGCGAGGTAAACCAGAACCATCGTGCCGAATGTTACGAACGGCGAAACAATTGCAATCAGTCGCACCCACAACGGATTGATATTAAAGTACGCCGCTATTCCCGCACACACACCACCGATGACAGCCCCGTCTGTGTCACGCATCAATTGCTTTTCTGGCTTCTCATTATCATCTGTCAATTCATCAGTTGAGTCCTCGCTATCATCTGAAAAATCACGCGGTTCGCCCATTTGATTTTTTTAATCGCCAAAAACGTCATCGTCGCCAATAACGCCTTCTTTCATCACGCCACGCTCGGCTAAAATCTCAACCATTCGCGCCTCAATTTCCTTCATCGCTTCCGCGTCAGCGTGCATATTTTTCTGAATCGAATTAAGATATTTTTCTAGCGACTTCTTAGCATCAATTTCCACACTAAACGCTGTTTTTGCCAGATGAATCCTGGTTATTTCCTTCATTATTTTGTTCCTTTCTCTAAGTTCTTGAGCGAATTATTTAACATATTTATGCGATCTTTAAGTTCATGAATCAACTTATCGCCGTGATCTGTCAATGAATAATATTTTCGCGGCGGACCTTGCTCGCTTTCCTGCCATTCGTGTTGCAAATATCCGTCCTTCTGCAGCCTATTCAGCAGCGGATAAATCGTACCTTCGACCACTGTTAAGTCCGAATCGTTCAATTGCTTAACGATGTCGCCAGCGTACTGCGCCTTATTAGAACAAACCAGTAAAACACAGTAAACCAAAAATCCTTTTCGCAATTGGACCGCCAAGCTTTCCGCATAGCTATCAACGTCCACTTTTACCTTCTTTCGGAATATTAGAACCCTTAATTTTGCCGTCTTTGATCAGGATTTGATAATCACATTTCTTAGCCAAGTCAACGTCGTGCGTCACGATAATCAGCGTTGCGCCTTCTTGCTTGTTGTAATTGAACAGCAATTCTTCCACCTTCGCGCCAGTTTCGCTATCCAAATTTCCCGTAGGTTCGTCCGCAAAAATAATCTGAGGACTACCGACAATTGCCCGCGCAATCGCCAAACGCTGCTTCTGACCACCCGACAAATCCTTCGCACGATTCTTACGCTTCTCGTACAAGTCCACCGCCTTCAGCGCCTCATTGATCTTACTTTCCCTCAAGCCCCTTGGCATTTTCACAATTTCCAGCGGCAAACTTACATTATCCGCCACGCTTTCATTACCCTGAACAAAGAAACTCTGAAAAATAAAACCTATTTTTCTCGCGCGGAACTCGTCAACTTGCTTTTGTTTCAATTTCAAAATATCCTGACCGTCAATAATCACCTCACCTTTCTGCGGTCGATCCAAGCCAGAAATTGCGTGCATCAGCGTCGATTTTCCCGAACCAGATTTTCCCAAAATCGCCACGCTCACGCCTGTTGGAATTTGCAGACTCACATCATTTAGCGCCACAAATTGGTTCTTCTTTTTGCCGTAAATTTTCGTCACATTTTTAAGCTCAATCATAACAATTCTCCTATTCCGTCCTTAACGCTTCAATTGGATCTAATTTTGTTGCCTTGCGACTCGGCAGCCAGCCAGAAAGTACCGCCATAATCATCAGCCCGATTATCAAAAGTCCCATTTGCAGAGGATTAACGACTAATAGATTCGTACCTTGCTCCAACTTCAGTAAACTAGCAATCATAGGATTAAGTAGTGACATCAAACTTGCTAATCCAACACCAATTAAGCCACCAAGAAGTCCAACCCACGCCGCTTCATACCTGAACATTTTACCGATATCGCGACCTCGCATACCCAAAGCTTTCATCAGCCCAATCTGACTAGTTCGCTCCAAAACCGAAATGTACATTGTGTTAATAATCCCAAAAACACTCGCCAAAAGCGCCAAGCCGCCAAACCCAATCAGCGCCATTTGAGCCACATTCACAAAAGTTAAAATAACTTTTTGCGTGTCCTGAATCGAATACGACTCATAATCCTTGCCAAGCTCATTCTTCACTGCCTCAACATTTTTTTCTCATCATCAACTGACGCAATTACGTAAGAATATTCATTAGGCAAATCTTTAGGGTGACTAAAGTCGTAAATATCCTTAGCGTCGTCCACAGAAACGCGCACAGTCGGCTGGTAAAACAGGATCGTATCCGAAGGTTTATCGACTGCTGCGACTTTTAGAGATATTTCCTTGTCAGCACCCTTGCTTGATGAAGTTCCTTTTTGCAATCCTAGTGTAATCGTTTGCCCAATTGCTGATTTTGCATCACTGAATCCCATTTTTTTCACGTAAGATTCTGAAATAACAACTTCACCCTTTTTCGGCATAAAATCATCCAAACTACCAGCCGCAAGTTCCATTCGGGTTTTATCAAACTTCACAGTTACGCTAGGCACGAATTTCTTGTCGCTTGCCGAACTTTTGACATATAAAACTCCTGACATGGAATAAGCTGGCGTCACTTTTTCCACGTGCGGGATTTTCTGTATTTTTTTCACGTCGTTATCAGTCATCGAATATTTCTCTATCGCCTTAGATTGACTATTTTCCGTATCTTCCGAGTCGCTATATTCTGGAAGATTGCTATCAGGTCCCGACGAGGTCACTTTTTTATAGACCGAAACAGATTTTTTATCGCCAGCCGCGTCGACCATGCTGTTTGTATACAGCCGACCGCCTTCTCCAGCCATCAGCGCCAATCCAATCGTAAATGCTCCGACTGAAATCGCCAGCGCGGTTAAAATTGTGCGACCTTTTGATTGTCCCAAATTTCGACCGGCGCGTTTAATAATGTCAATTCTTCTCACATTAAGCTCCTTGTTGATTTACTATACATAGTACTATGTTATACAAGGTACCTTAAATAGTCAAGGTATTTTTGAAAATAATATTCAAAATTTTCTATTTCCGATGATCCTTAATCCACTTATGTAAGCCACCAACTGCATATTCGCAAGTCTTAGAGAAAGAAGACATAGCCTTTTTAGCTTTATCTTGAAGCTCAGATTTTCTTAAAGCCGCGTTAGATTTCGACACCTGCTCATCACTCTCTTCGCATTTCGAATACTTATCGCTAACTAGCTTAGTCATATACACAGCGGCATCAAAAAATACTGAATCGCCCCATATTTTAACTTGTCCATCTTCTACATCAATCACGGCAGAAATTACTAACTTATTTGCTTGATCGTCAAGCGTCTCCCACATCTCTTCCTGATCTGTAAAATCAATTTCCTTTCCGCTATCGACACCAAATGATCCTTTGTAAAATCGACAGTCCGCAATAACACCGCAACGGAGATTGTCACCATCCTGTACATATACTTTCATTAGAATTACTGAATTAAAATCAGCTGGATCAATTTTATCGAGAGCTTTCACGGCACACCTCTTATCTATAGCTAGTCTACCCAGACCTCCTGCCTGAGTTTTGTCTACATATATAGCATCATCATCAAACTCCACTTCGTCGCCCAGATCAGAAAACTCCGAATCATCCATTACGGTATCGAGGATATATAACTTTTCTATCGGCATATCTTCGACTGATAGCTGTCGCAATCGATCAGGAATGCCATCTCCAAAATATTGCTCTTTAGACACATTAATCTCCCTGCCCACCGTTTTTGTCAAATATATTTCTTAGTATACCACCATATATAAATCGTTCTCTATTCCTCATCATACTCATCTTCAATCTCTTGGTCCAGAATCTCTTCAATCACGTCTTCTAGCGTAATAATTCCCAGCTCCGTCTCATCGTCCATCACCACGAACAAATGATTGCGCGTTTGAATAAATCGACTTAAGACCGTATCCAGACGCGACCTCTTGTCAATATCGTAAATTTTATCGCGGTACAATTGGCTAATTGGCAGCGGCAAATCTCGTCCAACGATATCCTTCACGTATAAAACTCCAACCAATTCCCCGTCAGATTGAACCGGAATTCGCGAATGTCCAGCGTGCTTAATCTGAGCTAGTAAAGTCGCGTCCAGCTCGTCATCCAAATCCACGACAAAAACTTCGCTCATCGGCGTAACCAAATCGCCAGCCGTCTTTTTACTAAATTGTAGCGCGCCCGCCGCGATTCGACTTTCGTCATAATCAACCGGACTATCCGACCTAACGGCATGCTCGTGAATGATCTCCTCCAGCTCCTGATGAGAATATAATTGCGGCGTTTCCTTACCCAACCAACGATTCAACAATTTCGACATCGGCTTAGCAAGCGGCCAAATAGCACGTAAATCACATCAAGTAGCCAAAAGAAATATCGCACAAATCTATATCCACGCTGCGAGAAAATCGCCTGTGGCAAAATCTCGCCAAACATCGTGATAAGAAGCGTCGCAATCAAACCGCCAACCACGCCATTCGTCATATTGCCAAGCAAAATTGACATCGCGGTATTAACGCCGACATTGCCAAGCAAAATACAGAAAATCAAATAATAGCCGTCTTTTCGATATCGATACACTCGCGCCGCAATTTTGTCGCCCTGCCTGGCTTTTCGCTTCAGATCATCAGGCCGCGCCATCATTAAGCCGATATTCAGCCCGGAAAATAGCCCAGAAAGCGCCAATAAAACAGCCGCCGCCAACCACAATAAAATATCAGACATAATTACAACCTCTACTCTGAATCGCAGCTAAAAACAGCCTGCCAGAAAATAACTCCAATAAAAAAATCCATATCTTTAATTATACCAAATTCTACCAGCCGCCGCCTCCGCCGCCGCCTCCGCCGCCACCAGCGAATCCACCGCCAGACGAACCGCCAGAAGTTGAAGAATAATCACTAGCATGGCCAGCCGCCGTCGACAAACCGCTTATCCCAGACGAAAACGCCACAGCATTGAATGCGCCTTGCCCAACGTACCAATCTGGCGCCTCGCCAACTTGCTCGTAATATTTGCCCATTTGCTTGCTCCAATTTTTCTCTTGCCCAAACAACACAGCATAAGGCAAAACTCTTTCATATAATTTAACAAGTTGTTTTTCGTCGTTCACGTCAACAACTACTTTTTCCGCACCCTCAGGACTTTGTAGAATATTCAAGCGCTCAGCCTCAGCCACGCCGATATACATTTTCAATCCCTTCAAATATCGCCTCAAACTTAAACCTTTATCTGTCAATGACCAACCTCTAGACGCAAAAGTAAGCATAATTGACACAACAAGGAACATCGGTGACAAAAACAAAACAGCCAACACAAGAACCCGCTTAAACCACCCTCTCATTATTCGTTTCACTTCTGGATTTTGCTCGCATAAACCATATTTCTCTCTGGCTAGCGTCTCCAAATTTTTATCATCGTCACGCGTTCGCGTCATGTATTTTATATTATTTTGAAGATTTTTCAGATTTAGGCGTTGACCTGGCTTTGGGATAGATGGACTGTCGAACATATCCTGGATAATTTCAATTTCCTCGGCTTTAAGTTCCTGTAAATCTTTAATAATTTCAATCTCATATTGCGCACCGCTAAACAGCGAAGATTTTTTCACTTCATAAATTTTAATATAATGCCGAACCGCCAGAGCCAATAATTGCGCGACCTTTGGCAGACCTTTGACCTTGAATGGATCATCGTATTTTTTTCAAAACATATGTCGACATCAAAACACTAATATCCTCTGGCGGCAAATATTCCGGTGGAATCGGTTTTAATTCCTTATCTCTGCCAACCAGCCGCCTATATCGAATTATTAGAAAAATCGCCAAAGGTGTCGCGATTGTATAAGCCAAAATCTGCATCAAATGCCAAATTCCAATCAACTTTTCCATCAGCGTTTCTTGATATTCAGAAAAAGTTCCGCTCTTAAATCCAACCGCCACAGTTGCGCCCTGTTGACGACTCAACTTTATCTATTTTCGCAGTAATCCGACCCTTATCTTCGCTCAAATCACATTGCGTCGTCGAACCTCGACTGCCGACATAACAAAAAGCTTTTCCTTGCCTTGCCGCAGCCAAAGATTCATCAAACTTCACAGAAATTTGCACATTTTCCATCGGCACGCGCCATTCGTCACCGATCACATCCCAATAGAATTCATCACGCCCCGTATCACCGTAATTCTTAGTTACATCACGCTGTGTAAACTTAATAATGTAAGTTTTCTCGCCCTCCACGTAAGTATTTTTATTGCCAATTCTCAACTCGTCGTCATTCCAGGAATATTCAAGCGGCGTACCATTTTCATCAGTTACAGATTGCAATGAAAAATTCGTCGAGTGATCATCATATTTCTTAACAAAAACCGGCGCGATTCCCCGATTTTGGTTCGGCGGAAAATTAGCAGTAATCCGCCAAGTGGTTTCCAATTTTGATCGATTATCAGAGTCGCGACTCAGTGAATATGACGCATCAAATTTTGTGATAGTAAAATTATCCGTCGAGCGTGCCGCAAACGCCATTTTGCCAGACCCAGCCAACAATAGCCCAACAGTTAATAGCCCTAAAAGAAAACGTTTCATGCTTTAATTATAACAAAATTACAAGTTGACTTGCGGATAAATCGCTCGAGTTGTTTCGTCAATTTCACTCTTAAGCTGCGGGAACGGCACACCTTCACGCGCTGTAACGCCCTCGAAAATCCAGAATACCCTTTCAGAATATCCCCAGCCACAAGCCGGCGGCATTCCGTATTCCAACATCTCAACGTAATCAATATCAAGCATCATCGCTTCCTCATCACCAGCGTCACGCATTTGCTGCTGCTCAAGGAAACGATTCAATTGGTCAATCGGATCATTAAGCTCAGAGAATCCATTGCCCAACTCCGAACCAGCGATCACCGGCTGGAAACGTTCCACCGTCTCTGGATTTTCCGGATTAGTCTTTGACAACGGACTAATAAACTTCGGCGTATTCACCAACCAAACCGGACCGGCAACATCTTTGCGAATATTCTTCCATAATTTATCAATACTGCGCGGAATAGAGTCAGTTTTTTCGACTTCCAGATTATGCTCTTTTAGCTTAGCGGCAACTTCTTCAATTGTCGTGTTATAAACGTCGATTCCATAGTGCTTGCGAATAACTTCAGCGTAATCCCAAACTTCCCACTCGCCACTCATATCAACGTTGAATTTACCCAATTGGAATTGCAAAGTACCAAAAGTCTTCTGAAGCACATCTTTATACATCGACTCCATGAAACGCATTCCCTGCTTCCAGTCCCAGTAAGCCGCGTACCATTCCATAGCAATATGCTCCGGCAAATGCTCGTCCGAGTAATTTTCATTGCGAAAACGCGGACCGAGGTCATAAACTTTCTCAAATCCAGCACCAATCAATCGCTTCAATGGCAATTCGTGGCTAATTCGCAAATAAAACTGCTGATCACCCAGTGCATCCATATGCGTCACAAATGGGTTCGCGTCCGCGCCGCCAGTGGTGTGTTCCAAAACAGGAACATTAATCTCAATAAATCCATGACTATTCAAATAATCTCGCGTTGTTTGCCAAAACTTACTTCGGCGAATAAATCGCTCGCGAACTTCAGGATTGACGTTCATGTCAACATAACGTCGACGCAAGCGCTCTTCCTTATTCTCTAATCTTTCTGGCATTGGCCTTAACGATTTGGTCAACAACCTAAGTTCGCGTACACCAACGGATTTTTCGCCCGTTTGTGTAGTGGTCATCACGCCCCTCGCCTCGATAAAATCGCCAGTATCCAGCAATTTAAGTTGCCTCATTCCAAGCACACCGCGTGCAGCATCCAACTCCGCCACGTCATCACGCTGTAAGTAAAGCTGCACATCACCAGATTGATCGCGTAATTTAATAAATGCCAATTTGCCAAAACTACGAATAGACACTACACGACCCGCAACGACAACTTCCTTACCAGCTAGCTCATCATACTTAGACAAAACCTCAGCACAAGTATGAGTTCGTTCTGATTTTGCTGGATATGGTTCGACGCCTAATTGACGTAACGTTTCCAGTTTTCGTAGTCGTTCATTGCGATAATCTTGAAGTGTAGCCATAACAGAGATAATTATAGCACATTATACGCGGCAGATCTCGCCAGACTTAAGATATTGACTTAATAATGTAGGTAATTTCGGCTTTTGGCGTTTTAATCGTCACTTCGTCACCAATTTTCTTACCAATCAATTCTTTACCAATTGGCGACTGATCTGAGATTCGTCCAGCCAATGGGTCAGCTTCAACCGGTCCAACCACCGTGTAAGATACGGTTCTTTCTGGGCATTGCAATTCAACTGTACTGCCCAGGCCAACACTTGAGCTGCCGTTGGATTTAATAATTTCGGCGTTCTGCAGAATATCTTCAATTTCCAAAATTCGCGTTTCCACCAAGCCTTGCTCTTCACGTGCAGCGTCATATTCCGCGTTTTCACTCAAGTCGCCAAAAGTCTCGCGCTGCCGCAATTTTTTCAGCAATCTCGCCACGTCGCCCTTTCAACTCTGCCAATTCTTTTTCTAAATCAGCCTTTCCAGCTTCTGTAATTTGATAAGTTTTTTTCATAAAAATTTCCTCCTCTACTGTATGTAGTGGTATTAGTCTTACGATCTACACTAAATATAGTGTTTTTAATTAGTCTTGATTAAGTCTATCTGAGTATATCAATCGCTATTTATTATGTCAATATAATCAGCCCTACCGACTCAAGCAAAAATCCATCAATTGCTGATAATCCATTTTTCGTGTTTCGCCAGTTGCTCGTTCCGTCAATTCAAACAAGCCATCGCCGTCAATCGCTCGATCACCGATCGTTATCCGCCATGGTAATCCCATCAACTCAGCATCAGCAAATTTCACGCCTGGACGCTCGTCGCGATCATCGAGCAGCGCGTCGACGCCACTGTTAGCTAGCTCGTCATAAAACTTGCCCGCCAGTTCCTGCCCTTTTTCACCAATTGCAACAATATGAACCTTAAACGGCGCAATATTTTCTGGCCAAACCAAACCTTTATCGTCAGCAAACTTCTCAACAATCACGCCCATAACTCGCGTAATTCCAATACCATAACTTCCCATGTAAGCATATCGCTCTTTGCCTTCGGCGTCGGTAAACACTAATTTCATTTCTTCGGATTTCTGTGTGCCGAAATTAAAGATATTGCCAACTTCAGCAGTTTTTACCTTTTCCAACTCACTACGATCGACACCGAGCTCCTCAATTGCCTCATCCAGAACTTCTTCATTAACAGCAATATTTTTACCGCGATGCAGATAAATATAATCCTCACCAGCATCGCAAATCGTCTGAAACTCATGGCTAAACTTCGTGAAAGCGCCGCCAGAAGCAAACGTCACATATGTTTCATCGCCAATTCCAAATCGGTCATAACAACGCTTATACGCATCGATGACTGAATTGTAATAATCATCCAAACCCTCTTTGCTGTCGTGAATCGAATACATATCCTTCATCACAAATTCACGACCACGCATAATTCCACTCTTAGCACGAAGTTCGTTTCGCAATTTATTCTGGAATTGATAAACGCTAATTGGCAAATCTTTGTAGCTCTTTAAGTAATTGCGAAGAAGATCAACAATCGGCTCCTCGTGCGTCCAGCCAAAACCAATGTCCGTGCCGTCTTGCAATTTAGACTTAAACCAGACATCGACCAATTCATCACTCCAGCGGCCAGTTTCTTGCCACAATTCCTTTCGCTGCAAAGTACTCATCACCAATTCCTGGCTATTAACCTTGTCCATTTCTTCGCGAACAATTTGCTTAATATCTCAAGAACCCTCAAACCCAACGGCAAAAACGAATATACACCCGCCATCGTTTTATGTACGTAGCCAGCACGAATCAAAAGCTGAGCGTTCCGCGCAACCTCGCCAGCTGGTGCCTGCTTCAAAGTTCTAGTAAAAAGTTGTGTCATTCGCATATTTTTCTCCTTTACATAAATATAAATGGCAATAACGATTCCGTCTGATTAATTGCGCCCGTATTGACAAACAAGAAATAAAAAGCTATTCCGTTTTTCGCCATATGCATCATAATCGGCACCCAAATTGCGCCAGTGTATTCCCTGGTCGCACACATAACCAAGCTTAAAGTAAATGTATCAACTGCCACCGCCCATTGCAATGGTGAATCTGGACCAACCCAAAGATGTGCCGCGCCAAACGCTATGCTTGTTACGATAATTGATAGCCAAATCGAGAAAGAATTACGCAACTTGCCATAAAGATATCCGCGATATAAAAGCTCCTCAACAATCGGCGCCAGCACCACCAACACAACGAACGCCATGATAAATTGCCAATGAGTCGCTAGCATACTCTGGCTGAACGGTATGATCTGCTTTTGCTGCATATCCACTAAGAAAACAACTCTGGCGATGCTCATTGTAACCATTGTTAGTAAAAAGTACGCCACAAAAGCAAACGGAGAAATGAATATTTCCAAAAACGTCGGCCAGTCATTCACGCCCAAATTGCTCAAAGTTGTTCGGCGCTTCTTAACCAAAAACGGCACACCAATCACGACAATTAGTGACAAAATATATACAACAACCGAAAGCACCGTATTAAAAATAACTGGATTCGCAGAATTGAGTGGCACGCCGATTTTTATCAAAGCACCGACCGCCAACGAAACAACAACTTCCACCGCCAAAAATACGCCATAAACCCAAGCTGGGAGCGCCAAAATCAGCCACCATTTGCGGTTTTTTATTTTCTTAGAAGAGCTTTTCCAACATCACTGATCGTCACCAAAATTGTTAAGATTAATAGAATCAACATACCGGTTGCCTGAATATTTTCTTCACGCTCTTTTGTTAAATCTTTCTTAAATAAGCGGAAAATTGTCATCGTGAACCAGCGACCGCCGTCAAGCGCTGGAATTGGTAAAATGTTCATCACTGCCAGCGTCAGCGAGATTAACGCTGCCACGAAAATGATGTATTCAATTCCAGAACTGACAACTGACGGGAATAATACGCCCAGTATGCCAATTGGTCCTGCTACGCTCCCGCTAACAGACGCCAAATCAGCTCGTGCAGATTCTTTTGATTCTGCGGAACCAAATATTTGTCCAATTGACCCGTGCACGGTTTTTACCAATAACACACCAACGCCTTTGATAGTTTCATATGACAATTGCCCAGTAGTCGCCACACCCACAATAGGCGCCGACCACGTGCTATACATTTTCTCCGTCTGCCCCGGAACAACACCCAAATATCCGCCATTTTTCACGGACTTTTCATCATTCAGCTGGATATCAAGCGACGATTCTTTGCCGTCACGCCTGTACTTGACGTTGATTTTTTTGCCAGCATTCTCCTTCGTGACAATTGGCAACTTTCCCGCCTCTGTAAGTGGCTGATCATTTATTTGCACCAATTGATCATTGATCTTAAGTCCAGCTTTATCGGCAGGCGAACCTGGCGTAACTTTCGCTATCGCCACCGGCGAACGCCTAACCTCTGTATCAAATGGCAATTGGACTTGGTTCGACAGGATTTTCGGCATGCCAATTATCGCAATAATCGTGAACAAAACAATCGCAGTTATCCAGTTCATCACGACGCCAGCCAACAGAATCTTCGTCTTTACCCAAAACGTCGATCCGCCGTACGTGCCCTCGCCTTTCGCGGAATCGTATTCACCTTTCAACCTGACAAACCCACCAAGCGGCAGCCAGTTCAGACTAAACGTTACGTTTTCACCCAAGAAACTTCGCTTTACTTTCCATTTTTTTGCAGCGGGCGGAAATCCGATTCCGAATTCCTCAACCTTGACGCCGTTTCTCTTGGCGACGATAGCATGACCTAATTCATGCAAAACCACCAACAAAATGAGAACAAATAGCCCTAAAAGTACTCCCCAAATAATCATTTTCCAAACCGCCTATTCCGATTAGCATATTCCTCTAAAATCACCGACACGTCGTCCACCGTCATGTCTGGCCAATTCTTCTCAATAAACATCAACTCGCTGTACGCCGATCGCCACAACATAAAGTTGCTGAGCCGCTGTTCACTAGAAGTTCTAACAATCAAATCACATGGCGGCACCTCTGGCGCGTATATATTTTGAGCAATCAACTCAGGTGTAATTTCCTCAGTAGAAACTCCAGATTGAACAATTTTTTTAACCGCATCAGCAATCTCCAAATGTCCGCCATAATTTAAGCATAAAACCAATTCTCCGTTTTTCAAATCGGCAGTTTTCTCCTCAGCCTCGTCAATCGCTTTGATCAATTGATCCGACAAGCCTTCCCTGGATCCGATAACCCTCAAACGAACCTCGTTTTCAATAAATATCGGAAGATCAGCCTTCAGTATGTTCAATAGCAATTTCATTAAATGTCGGACTTCTTCCTCTGACCGCTTCCAGTTTTCCGTACTAAAAACGTAAGCGCTCGCATATTTCACACCTCGATGAAGAACCTCCAACGCCACGTCTTTTAGCGCGTTATAGCCCGCCAGATGTCCTTCATATGTCGGCAAGCCATGCTGCTTTGCCCATCGCCGATTTCCATCAACAATAAACCCGATGTGCCGCGGTAAATTCGCATCTTCACTCATTATTCGCCCTCCATTCATCAATTAACTCAACATCTCGTACGTCTTTTTCACGTCCACGCCAACTCTTCCATTTGCGCAGAAATTCCAAATCAACAAACCTTACGCCATCATATTCCACCGCGTAATCAAGCAAAGTCATCATAGCTAACAGCCTGCCCATCAAAATCCCAGCCGTCCCAAACTTCAGCCGAACCATCATCTTTTACAAAATAAAAACGCTGATTGTCATCAAACTTTTTAAGCCAATCGCCACTTTCCTCGGAGAGCTTTTTCATCAAATCAGAACTCGCCGCAAGATCAATATCACTAGCTGGACGAATCCCCAATTGATCCAAAATCCCGCTACCAATAGCAATAATTTGATCCAACGGCAAATTCAGCGCTTTCACTTTGTCGGCAAAAGTTTCGCTCATTAAACTGTTAAGACGTCCTTTTCTTTCGCCTTAAACGCCTCGTCAATTTGCGTCTGCATCTTGCTCATTAAGCTGTCAATTTCTTTCTCTACGCGCTTCAAATCGTCTTCGCTCAGCTCTTTATTGTCCTTCATTCGCTTAGCATCCTTAAGGGCGTCTTGGCGAATATTACGCATCGCAATTCGAGCTTCCTCAACCTTCTCGCTAACTTGCTTCACCAGTTGATGGCGGCGCTCTTCAGTCAAAGCTGGAACTGGAACGCGAACCATTCGCCCATCGTCAGACGGATTAAAACCTAGACTTTGATTGTCGCGAATCGCAGAAGAAATTGCTGTAATATTACTCGGGTCAAATGGCGTAACTAACAACATTTGCGCCTCTGGAGCGGTTACGTTTGCAACCTGATTAAGCGGCATTTTTGAGCCGTAAGCCTCAACCATAACACCGTCAAGCATTCCAGCGTGCGCCCTGCCTGTTCGCACCTTCTTCAATTCATCTTGAAAAAAGCTAAACGCTGCATTCATTTTTTCTTCATAAGGGTTTGTGTCGAACATATTTCCTCCAATTTATCTATCCGTTATTATATCAGACTTCAAGCGTCTTGTCTGCTAATTTTGCCTTACGCCCCGTGCTATAATAACAGAGTGATTTCTAAGATTAAGCTATACAATTTTCGGTCTTATCATCTGCACGAAGCGACTTTTAGCAATTCTGGTACGGTAATCGTTGGACCAAATGGCACCGGCAAGACGAATCTGCTCGAGGCGGTTTATGTAGCGCTACGCGGCAGTAGTTTTCGTGGCAGCCTCAGCGATTGTATGACACTAAATGCCCCGCAAACAATTGTTCACCTGGAGGGCGATTTTGGCGAGAGACGTATTAAGCTTGATTCAATTTCCGGAAAAATCAACAAAGAATTCATCATCAATGACAATAAATCAAAGACCTTAACCAGAAAAAACCGCTTGCCCGTCGTTTTGTTTGAACCAAGCGAACTAAGATTAATTTCCTCCTCACCATCCCGACGACGCGATTTTCTGGATGGCTTAATTGCCCGACTTGACCCCAAATACGACACAGATTTAAGGGCTTTCAATCGCACTCTTTTACAGCGCAACGAACTCTTAAAATCCCACCAAGAAGACTCATCGATTTGGCGCGACAACCTGTTTGCCTGGGACATAAAATTTGTCCAATACGCAACCAACATTGCCCAAAAACGAGCCAAATTCCTCCAGACAAACGAGCCCCGCATAAAAAATTTATACGAATCTTTGGCGGGAAAAGATACACAATTATCCATTGAATATGGCGCTATTGTACCTCTAGAAAATTACGACCAAGCCCTACTAAATCGCTTAGGAAAATCTCGCGAATATGAAATAGTCACAGGATTTACTTCTGCTGGCCCACACCGTGAAGATTTCACAATTTTCCTCCATAATCAGCCCGCTATTAAAGTTGCTTCACGTGGCGAAATGCGAACCATTATGCTGGCGTTCAAATTATTAGAGCTAGAACTTCAAACAGAAGTCAGCCAATCTCGACCGCTAATTCTACTGGACGACGTTTTTTCTGAATTAGACGCCACTCGCGAAAAGCTCCTCCAAGAAACCATCCAAAATCACCAATTCATCGTCACTACGACAGATGCACGCCACCAAAAAGACGGCTGCTCAATAATTTCCACACAATAAAAATCCGCCCTCTCACGTGAAGGCGGATTTATTTTTCCTAGGCTTATTTATGCTTGAATCGCATCAGAATTATTAGCTAATTCACCCAGAACAATCGCCACGTTATCTTCAATGATCTCATCATATTCTGGAACTCGCTCACGAATCCATGCGTCAATTTCTTCAGCTGGCGCATCATTGTCCTGCATCTGTACCAACTCTTTCAGCTGATCATCGTCCAGAGATTCAACGATTTCTTCGCCAATTTGGCTATTGATCGTATCTTCTACGTGCTGAATCAGCGCCTGCATCTGATCTTCCGGTAGATTGATGCCGATTGAATTCAGCTGCGCCTTGGTGACTATTGTTACTCGAATGTTTAATTGGGTTTGGTCGTTATTCATGATTTTATAATATCCTTTTTATGTTTTATTATCAATTATGCTTATTTACCGTTGCTTGATTAGCTATTTGCCTCAACTGGGTCAAGTTTGTTGGCGATCGCCCTAGCAGCCCTACCAGCTCTCGACGAGATACTCTTACCGAGCCGCCTCATCCAGTCAGCGCCCTTGCCAGCAACCCGCGCCAGTTTATCTTTGGCAGATTCCCATTTGTCGCCGAGAGCCTCTCTGCGAGCTTGTCGTCGTGCGTTTTTACGTTCCCGGGCTTTTTCTGCACGCTCCTTCATGGCTTCCTCAGCTTTATCTATTTCACTCTTAGCCTTATCAATTTCTTCCTCGGCAGAATCAATCTTACTCTTCTGCTCACTAACATTAAATTCAGCAAGCTTCAACTCCGCTGCGGCAGCCTCAGCCAGACCACGCTTTTTAGCAGCCTCCAGGCGCAACTTCTCATTCGTTTGATCAGCTTCAAATGCCTTCTTTGCGGCGTCATACTCAGCGGCAGCTTTCTTAGCCTTCTCTTCCGCTTCTCGTCGTATCTTTTCTGCTTCTTCCAACTTGGCGGCAGCCTCTTTTTGCTCTTGCTTAGAGTTTTTACAGTCTCTTTATTGCTATCAATTGTCGACTTGTCGGCCTCATTGTCTGCCTTATCCTGCTCTCGCGCTTCGTTATATTTCTGCCTATCCAACTCGCGCTGTTCTTTAGCCTTAGCCCGAGCTTCCTTACGTTCTTGACGAGCTTTTTGCCTTTCTTCTTTTCGCGTCCGGGCTTCTGAGGCTTTCTGAAGAATAAACTCTCGACCACCCGCAAACAATTCCGCAACCTTATTCTTTGCTTCAGACAAAGTATTGCCTATTTGTTCCTTAGCGCGTCCAGCTCCTTCAGCAATCTGTCCAGGTAATTCAGAACCCCGACTCACGCCAATATAAAAACTATCTTTCAAACCCTTCCATACGCGACCAAGACCTTCTTTAGCCTTATTCTTCAGCGCAGCAACTTTCTCTTGGCCATCAGCAATACGCTCATCGCGCGACTTTGGTATATCCCTAAGCTCATATGTCTTTGTATCAGACACTGCAGCGTTTGGATTAAATCTTACTTTTTCGCTCATATCTTTCCTTTTTTTGTTTTTACTATCATTTTTGATATGTACCCATACTAGCACATATTTGCGATATTGTCAATATGTTTGTGGTAAATATTGACAAAATAAAAAATCGACCGCATTACTACGGCCGACTTCTTCTCTGCGTGAAAATCTATTCGCTTACGCCCAACTCAATTCGCTTAAACTGACGAACTACTATGTTTTCGCCTAATTTCGCAATTGCTTCCTTAACGTGTTGCTCAACAGTCTTAGAATCGTCCAAAATGTATGCCTGACTCATAAGAACCTGCTCAGCAAAATGCTTCTTCAATTGACCTTCAACGATCTTTTCGCGCATTTCTTCAGGCTTGCTTACCAAAGACTCGCTCGCCATAAGCTCAGCTTTAACGCGCTCCATTTCCTCTGCTGGAATGTCAGCTTCGGAAACATACTTTGGGCTCATCGCTGCAATTTGCATAGCAATTTCATGTGCCAACGTCTTAAAGTCATCAAGTCGAGCCACGAAGTCGGTTTCACAGTTTACCTCAACGATAACGCCAATTCGACCAGAGTGAACGTAACTTTCGATCAAGCCTTCACGAGCTTCACGATCACCTTTCTTTTCAGCTTTCGTCAAGCCTTTTTTGCGCATAGCTTCCAAAGCTTTATCGAAATCGCCCTCAGCTTCAACCAAAGCTTTTTTAGCGTCAGTCAAGCCTACGCCAGTCAATTCACGCAATTTTTTGATATCGTCAATAGAAACGCCCATCCTATTTCTCCTCTTTTTTAGCTGGCTTTTCTTCAGCCTTTACGCTACCCGCACCTTCAGCAACAGCTGCGGTGAAGTAGTCTAATAGCAATTGAATACCCTTAACAGCGTCGTCATTACCTGGAATTACGTAATCAATTCCTGTTGGGTTAACGTTGGTGTCAACAATCGCAAATACCGGCACGCCCAAAGTTTGAGCCTCACGAACTGCATTTGCGTCGGTCAATGCGTCGACCACAACAACAGCGCCTGGCTTGCCCATCAAATCCTTAATGCCGCCATATTTCATATTCAAGCTATCGATTTCCTCCTGGAAACGCTGAACTTCAAGCTTATTGTAACGCTTTTCCAAGTCACCTGAAGCCATTCGCTTTTCAAGATTCTTCAGCTTCTTAATTTGCTGAGCAATAGTTGAACCGTTAGTCAACATACCACCAATCCAGCGCTCAACTACGTATGGCTGGTTGATCTTTTCAGCTGCTTCACGAACAACGTCTTTGGCTTGTTTTTGGTACCAACAAATAGAACCTTACGGCCTGATGCGGCGATTTTTGTCAATTCTGGCAAAGCCTTGTCCAAAGCTTCAACGGTCTTAGTCAAGTCAATAATGTGACTATCCTGACGCTTACTGTGAATATATGGCGCCATCTTTGGGTGCCAGCGGCTGGTTTTGTGTCCAAAATGAACACCTGACTCCAGCAAAGCCTTAATGTCTACCTTTACAGACATTCTCTTCTCCTTTTGCCTCATCCGCCCACGATTTGGAGTGTGAAACGGATTGTGTCATTAAAATTAGTTACCTGGCAATTATACCACTATTCTTCATCAGGAGCAACCACCTCTTGACGAGACTTAATAAATTTTTCCAATTCCTCTTTAAGTTCTTTTTTTTTCTAAACTAGTATCTAGAGGCGAATTTATAGAAGACACCCTTTTAATATCGCAGCACTTAATGAACTCAAAGTATTCAATTCCATTACCTGAAACGACAGCACCATAAGTACTAGTCTTACGGCTAAAATCTTCCATGGTCATAGGCGGGGTTGGTTCGCCAGTTACGTTTGCCGATAGCTTAAAGAATAACAATGCGACTTTCTCTCCCAAACGGCCCCATCTTCTATATATCCGTCAAAGGCTACGACCGAAGTATGAACGTCCAGCGGCATCTCCCTGTATAAATCCTGAATTACTTCGTGCGGATTAAATAATTTTGCAGTTACTTCCTTAGGCTTACCCGGTGTCTGCATAACTCCAATCCCAAACTCCTCGCCAACTAGCGCCAGCATACGCTCTGACTCCCCCGAATTATATAGCTCAAAAGATTCGGTTTTATCGGGATTTTCTAATATCACCCCTAACTCTTTTGCTATTGCCAATTCCTTAGAGCGACGAAAAGCTTCTCCCGCTAAATATCTCAAGCCATTATCCCTACTCTTATCATATACATAAGAACCATTTTCCATAGCGCATACTCCTCCTAAATTAGCGTATCTCATCTGTAATTATGCGCTACTTTTTACAGATACGTCAATACGTCCGCACGCCTTTTTGGTAAATATTGCAATGCCTGCGGTTTTCTGTTAAAATACCAAGGTTATGAAAAGCAGTATTCACCCACAGAACTATCGCCCTGTCGTATTTAGCGACGAACAAGCGGGCTTCGCGTTCTTGACTCAGTCAACAGCGCAAACAACCGAAACTATCAAATGGGAAGACGGCAACGAATACCCATTGGTTAAGGTTCATATTTCATCAGCTTCACACCCATTCTTTACTGGTGAAGAAAAGATTATCGACACCGAAGGTCGTGTTGATCGCTTTAAGGCTCGTCAAGCTGCCGCTGAAGCTCGCCGAGCAGCTTTGGCAAACAAAGCAAAGAAAGCTAACGCTAAAAAAGCAGCTAAAACTGATTCTCCAAAATCAGACAAAAAGACTAAATAATCTGACAAATTAGTCCGACAATCCAAAGACCGCTCAATCACTGGGCGGTTTTATTTTATATTAATTTAACTTGACAATACTTAGAGATATCTGTCAATGTATGATATAATTTTATAGATATGGCAAAGATTTCTTTAGATATGGATTCTCTGAAAAATGAGCGAGCTGATTTGAGCAATTTTTTAGCGCAACCTGATGCTTACAGCTCACCAGATTTTACGGTAAAAAACAAACGATTTTCAGAATTAGAGACGCTTATCTCCAAAGGCGAAGAGCGAGAAAACCTGGAAAAAAACTTAGTAGAAGCCAAAAAGTTAGCCAACGAAGGCGGCGAATTGGCCGCTCTGGCGAAACTTGAAATTACTGAAACCGAAGCTCGATTGACCGAATTAGAAGAAGAATTATTCATCCTGCTTACCCCGAAAGACCCCAACGATGAGAAAAATATCATAATGGAAATTCGCGCTGGCGCTGGTGGCGACGAAGCCTCCCTGTTTGCGGCGGAATTGTACCGTATGTATTTACGCTGGTGCGAATCTAACGGCTATAAAATAGAATTAATTAGCGAATCAGCCAATGATTCTGGCGGCTATAAAGAAGTTATTTTCATGATCAAGGGCGACGCACCATACTCTAAATTGAAGTTCGAAGGTGGCGTACACCGAGTTCAGCGAGTTCCAGTCACTGAAAGCCAAGGTCGCGTCCATACTTCAACTGTAACGGTGGCAGTTTTGCCAGAAGCAGAAGAGGCTGACATTGAGATAAACCCGAACGATTTGCGCGTTGATATTTACCGTTCCAGCGGACACGGCGGACAGAGCGTGAACACCACAGACTCGGCGGTGCGAATCACCCACTTGCCGACTGGAATGATAGTTACAAACCAGGATGAAAAGTCGCAAATTAAAAACCGCGAAAAAGCCATGAGCGTGCTTCGTTCGCGATTGTTGCAGATGAAAATTGACGAAGAAAACGCCAAATTAAGTGCCGAGCGACGCTCATTAGTCGGGACTGGCGACCGTTCAGAGAAGATTCGAACCTACAACTTCCCTCAGGACCGAATCACCGACCACCGCATTCACTACAGTCGCAGTAATATCCCCGCTGCAATGAACGGGGATATCGACGATTTGATTGAAAATCTACAGAGATATGAGCGCGAGTTGAAAGCTCAGAATGCTAGTAATTAGCGCAGCTTACTTACGCGGCCTGGCAGACTCCAATAGTTTTGCCAACTTATTTATTTCTTCCACACCGACTGGTTGACGATTCAACCCCATTTGCTGCTCTAATTTACAATTCTCTACTTCATTTCTACACATATCGAGCGCACGCTTCATGCCCTTAATACTGATACTTTCTTCGGGGCGCAGCACTCCACTTAACTCTCGCGAGAGCTCAGCAACATTGTCATCATACCTTAAAACCTGATCATCTTCTATATAATAATGATGACTCTCTTTATCTCCCCCAGCCGACTCAATAATTCGTACGGATCGTTCTTCATCTCCATTATCAAGCGTAGCGGACTCCACTTTTGACCAATACACGAGATCCGTCTTCTTGAGGAATTTCTAAAGGAACGCTCGATTTTATCCCATCTGGTACTACAATATGGTCATAAGTTATCGCATCTCCCGCGAATCTAAGAAACGTCGATAGAACCAGATCACCAAATTTCTTTGCCGCCCGTATTTTTTCTTCAGTAGTTAGCTCAGGATCAGACCCTTCTGCAAACTCCATTCGCTTTGCGGCTTCGCTACTGTGCGTATTATTTGGCTTTGGCAATTCCATTATATATTCATTCCTTTCGCTAATGATATGAATACTATAATACTCTCTTTCTCTTGATTTGTCAATACTTTTTACCATTTTTCTCAGTTTTTGCAAGCATTTTACTTTTTTTACATTCCATAGATATATGTTATAATTAGCCACATGATTATCTCTGAATGGCTAAAAATTGCCACAAAATCCTTAAAGACAGCAAACATCCCGTCCGCCAGATTAGACGCCGAATTAATATTAGCCAACACTTTACGGAAAAACCGCACTTACCTACACGCTCACCTGGACGAAGAGATTGACCCCAGAAGATTTGATATCGCAAATGCCAGACTAGACCTAAGATTAGACCGCGTACCAATCGCCTACATTCTGGGCTATAAAAGAATTTTACGGGCGTAGATTTACCGTATCTCCTTCCGTTTTAATTCCCCGCCCTGAATCCGAAGACCTAATTTCATTATTCTTAGAACTGACCGCCAGCGAAATTGCCGAAAAAGTTTTAATTGACATTGGCACAGGGTCTGGCTGTCTGGGAATTACTACCAAATTAGAGAGAAGTAATTTGTCGGTAATTTATCTGATATCAGCAAACCAGCCTTAAATATTGCAGAAAAAAATGCGAATGCCTTAAATGTAGACGTCCATATTCAACAGCAATCATTGCTTAATGGTCAACTCAAACCAGTCGACTACATTTTTGCTAATTTACCCTACGTCGATAAGAGCTGGGACGTATCGCCAGAACTCCAATACGAACCAGAAATTGCGCTTTTCGCCGAAGACGAAGGATTGAAATTGATATTGCAATTGATCTCACAAGCACCACGATGCCTCACCTCAGAAGGTTTATTGTTTATCGAGGCGGACCCTCAGCAGCACAATAGAATAATTGACGAAGCCGTGAAAAATGGTTTTGTAAGAGAGAGAGTTCTCAATTACATCCTAGTCCTGCGTTTCACTGGCGCCCAAGATTAAATTACTACAGAATTTAAGAACACTAGCATCACTAAGATAATTCCGATAGTAAGAATCACCGGAGCGGATATGTCCGAAAATCGAATAGCTTTGTGTTTGTTGTAAGATTGGTAAGCTTTACTGGCGACGAGCGAGAATAGCAATAAGATTATCGTAACCTGTGAAACGCCGCCAAATAATGATTTTCCGTAGCTATAAGTCCAATAATACGACAGCCAACCCAGCTCAGCAAAGACGAGTCCCCAGATTGCCGAAAGTAAAACCGTTTGTTCTTCGTCATAACTGTGTAGGAAATGACGCGCAGAACTATAACCGATCAAGAACATCAGAATAACAACCACAGAAACTGGCCACTCGTACGACACCACCATCAGCGCAGTTACGCCGACAAAAATAGCGATCAACGACTGCATGGCGACCTGCCAGCGCTTAGACATCGGCTTAATCACAACCAGCCAAATTGCATATAGTATCGCCAATGCTACGCGGAAATAAAACACTGACGTAGGTAGATACATCAGGCCAACAACACCAATTCCGACCGTTAAGTCAACCAAGTTAGCCTGAATGTTTGCCCACCAAAAACGCGGACGAACGGCAATTATGCGCCATTTGCTCAGCACAACAAGCGCTAACGCTGGAAATGGGGTCTGAAACGCTTGAGCAATAACAAGTAACGCAGCCGCCAAGCCAATATTTAAGACATAGTAAACCAACTCGCTCCAAAACGTTCTTCGTTTAACAGTTTTCAGTAACTCCATAACTTACTCTATTATACCAAATTATGAGCCAGTTCCCACAACAACGATAAATTGTGCGTCAACATTCAAATTATACTTCGAGGAATCTGATGAAACCGAGCCGTACAACTCCTTAAATTTATCTTTCGTGGCAGTTTTTTCTTTACCAGCTGGCAATTGATAAACTTGAGTCTTCCCCGGCTTTTCATTACCTGGAGCGTTGCCGACATGAACAACTTTCATTCCTAATTCTGTCAATTTGTCCGCTTCTTTCTGCGCTGCGCCAGCCACACCAGAGCCGTTCAAGACAGCAACTGTGGCTTTTTCCTTAGATAATGGCGTTGCGTAAATCTCAGACTTTATATAAGCGCGGATGTCGTCATAATCATACAATCCCGCAGCTGGCTGAACTATGCTTGCGCCACCCGCCGTGCCAGTAGTCATAAGTACGTTGCCTTCCTCCACAAAACTCAATCTGTGAATATCAGATTCTTTTATCTCTGAGCCAAGGTTCATAATTGTGCGGATTTCTTTCGTGTCAATGTTTGTGCGCAAGTTTTTGCCCATGGCATCCATCAGAGACGTCACCTTACCAAAGTCAGTTAGCGTTCCCGTGGAAGTAGCTTTGTTTTTCAGTGCCATAAGTACCAATTGCTGGTTTTTCTCTCGGTCAAAGTTGGATTGTTCCAATCCGTAAGTTGGCGCCACCAAACCACGCGCCCGAGAGAACCACATCGCCTTTTCGCCGTCCATTTCATGCTTGCCGTTAGTTAATTGCATATAGTGACCCGTTGGACATCGTTCGCGACGTTGCTGATAGTTCAATTCCTTCGCTCGGCACATCCAGTCCATGCTTGGATCAAGGATTCCCCGCGGATCACGACTCTGTACGTCAACAGTAACTCCGCCGACCGCATTGACAGCATCACGAATCACCGCAGTATTAATATGCGCCACGTATTGAATATCCATACCGAATATATCGCCGATGAATTTCTTCGTTTTATCCATTCGTTCAGCTTCTGCCTGCGCACTATCTCCGTTATTCACGCAGCCAAAATATTCATTGATTTTACCAGCGTAGCCAGAATTACACGCCATACCAAATTTTACATACAAGTCACGCGGAATGCTAAACATATACGCATCCTTCTTTGTCTGATTGACGCTAAGAATCATCATCGAGTCAGTCAATGTCGCACCTGGATGGTCCGGATCGTCATCTGTTGTACCTAAAATCAGCACATTACTTCGACCATAAGCATCCTCTTTCAGCTTCTGCTGCGAAAACAACCCTAAGATTCCGCCGTTATGGAACACCGAGTTCATCGTCTGCCATAATTTTAATAGCAGCCAGCCCGCCACAATTGCAATAATAATTCCGATAACCGCAAGAATAATCCTGGTAATTAACTTTTTCTTACGCTTCTGTTTGCGCTCCTGTCGATGAGAAGGCTTGGTGTTTTCATCAATCGCCGCCAACGATTCGCTAATATTCTGCTTTAATTTATTAGCAGAAGTTGGTTGCTGAATATTCCTTGTCGCATTATTCGACACTTGCGGACTATCTTCGTTACTACGAGGATGCCCGAGCGTAGTCGTTTTTTTACTAGTAATTTCCCCCAACGAAGTTCGCTGTGGTCGCTTGGCGACAAATCCGTCCATCGACTGTTTGCGTGGTTTCATATCTATTGATTATAACACACAAAACGCTTATAATTGAAACAATGGACGCTACTTTTATGGATCGTCATCCAAAATTACAAGATGGCCTGGGAATGGTCATTTTCGTTGTTGGCGTGGTGATCGGCACACTTTTATTGAACACTTTTGTATTTCAAACTTTCAATGTTGAGGGTGCCAGTATGGAAACGACGATGTACACTGGCGATCGTCTGATTGTCAATCGATTGCCCGTCACTGGTTCAAAATTGCAGAATAAAAATTATGTTCCAAAGCGCGGACAAGTAATTGTGTTTAAGAATCCGAATTTTAACGCCTCGACAGGCAAAGATGAGTACATCGTTAAGCGTGTAATTGCCTTTGCCGGTGAGCGAGTTACTGTGAAAAACGGCACCGTAACTGTTTACAACACAGAAAATCCCGACGGATTTAACCCTGACACCTCAGTCAATAAAAATGAGCCAGGACAACCTACTTCTGGAGATGTCGATACAACCGTACCAGAAGGCACGATATTCGTCATGGGTGATCACCGCCAAGGAAGCTATTCTTGCGACTCTCGAAACTGCATGGGACCGATCCCTCTTTATGACATCGTTGGGCCAGTTAGCCTACGAATATTTCCATTCAATAAAATTCGCTCGTTCTAATAAAAATTATTTTTCGAGTAATTCTCTTATTCGTTCAAATTCAAGATTATCCTTAAACTTGATGCTAATCTGACCAGCTCCACGGCCGTTTGTACGAATTTTCACCCCTGTTCCAAATCGCTTTGAAAGGCTTTCAATAGCATCTGCATGAGGCATATCTGCTGGGCGGCGTTTGTTCTCAATTGGACTAGCCTTCGCCTGCTTCCACAAAGTAACAACTTGCTCAATCCGTCGCGCTGACCACTCTTCGCGAATAGCTCGCTCCATAATATCTTCCGCGGCGTCATCAGGTAAACCAATTAGAGGTCTTGCCTGCCCTTCATTTAATCGCCCCTCAAACAACGCCTGCTGCACAGACTTCGGCAATTTCAGTAGCCTCAACGTATTACTGACCGCACTTATAGATTTGCCACCCAGACGCTTGCCGATCTCCTCCAGCGTCATATTGAATTGGTCGCGCAATTTCTGATAAGCAGTCGCTGTTTCAAGCGCATTCAAATCATGTCGTTGCAAGTTTTCAATCAAAGAAGTCTCCAAGCGATTTTGGTCGCTCATACTCCTGACAATACACGGCACCTCTGTTAAATTCGCCCTATTCGCCGCACGCCAACGTCGCTCGCCTGCCACGATCAAATATTTATCGCCTTTTGGCGTCACAACAATCGGCTGAACCACACCATGCTCGCGCACCGATTCCGTCAACTCGTTCAAAGCGTTCTCATCAAAAAAGCGACGCGGCTGATCTGGATCTGGGACGACTTGATCAATAGCAATATCTCTCAAATGAGAAACTTTCACGTCCTGTTGTGCTGTCGGGTCGAACGTTTCATCGATCAAATTGGTTGGAATCAATGACCCAAAACCTCTACCTAAACCTTTTTTCATCGTTCCACCCTCTCTATAATTTCTTTCGTTAGCGCCTTATAAGCCCGAGAACCTTTTGAAAAACGATCGTACGCTCCAACTGGCGCGCCATGACTAGGAGCTTCAGCCAAGCGAATATTTCGCGGAATGCTATTCTTAAAAATCTTATCTGGAAAATACTTTTTAACCTCAGCATGAACTTGCCCAGATAATGTAGTCCTGGAATCCATCATCGTCAATAAAACGCCCAATAATTCCAGAGGTGGGTTAAGCCCCTTCTTTATCAATTTCATACTTTCCAAAAGCTGCCCCAATCCTTCCAATGCGTAAAATTCTGCCTGAACTGGAAGCAGTACATAATTAGCGGCAATCATACCGTTGACCGTCAACAAACTCAAGCTCGGCGGACTATCAATAATAATATAATCGTAATCCGTCGCCTTTTGCAAAGCCTCTCGCAAGCGAACAAACCTTCCCTGCGCCTGTGCCAATTCTACTTCCGTATTCGCCAAATGGGGTGTAGCTGGAGCGATTGATAAGTTTTTATATTCCGTTGGCAATATGATATTCGCCAGGTCAATTTGTCGCATAATCACCTCTGATATTGTTGCGCCCAAATTCTGTTTATCTATTCCAAGTCCACTGGTGGCATTGCCTTGTGGGTCAAAATCCACCAACAATGTTTTCTTGCCAGCTTTTGCCAAAAAATATGCTACGTTAATTGACGTCGTTGTTTTGCCGACGCCACCTTTTTGATTTGTCACCGCAATGATTTTTGTCATTCGTTCCCCTTTTTACCTGCCTTAATTATAGCATGAGCAGAACATAAATAACAGACATCAAAAAACCGCTTCCTTTGCGAAAGCGGCTCTTCAGGTTATTTGATTGATGTAATTTCAATCTTCGTGTACTTCTGGCGATGACCAGTTTCTTTGTGTACACGCTTCTTACTCTTGTAGCGGATAACGCGAAGCTTGTCGCCCTTAACTTCCGCTTCTACGACCTTAGCTTTAACGCTAGAGCCTTTTACAGTTGGCGTACCAACCTTGATTTTATCACCATCAATCACTAAAAGTGCGTCGAGAGTGAGTTCTTTTGTGCCTTCAGGGAGGAGATCCACCAAGAGGGACTCTTTTTCGCTGACAAGATATTGTTTGCCAGAGATTTTTACGACTGCTTTCATTTCGTTCCTTAATTATTATGAATTAACTCTAATAATTCTATCAAAAACTAGCAATAAAATCAAGTACAGTTAGCAGGTAGCGTTTTTCGCCATAGCGTTATTCGCCTTCAGCCAACCGCTCGGCGATCCACATTCCATATATTCGCCCTTAGCTTCGCCAACAACAATCACGCCGCCGCTATCGATGTACGCATTAATCGCGTCCGTTAGCTCAAACTCGCCTCTCTTAGGGTTCGCCGGCAAAATTCGCGCCAACTCAAAAATCTCTTTGTTCAAGACGTAAAAACTTGAATTACTGAGGTTACTTGGAGATTCTTCCAATTTTGGCTTTTCAATTATTCGCACAAAATTGCCCTGATCGTCAGTTTCAATAATCCCTGTTTGCGGAATAAATTCCTCTTCGACAGGATTTCCTAATAGCCCAGCCGACAATCCACGCGATTCCACCAACTCCGCCAAATCTGCCGCATTTGAGCCGCCGTCGCCGCGCCAAAAGAATTGATCGCCCATAATCACAAAGGCCGACTCGCCCTGTTTGATGAATTCACTCGCCAAACCAACTGGAATGCTTGTGCCGTAACCACCAGTTCCCGGCTGAGTTAAAAAATGTATTCGGACGTCGCGAAGTGGAGCCACCAGAGGAAGCTTGTCCCGTTTGCCCGCTCGACATAAATAATCGTTCAATTGAATATTCGAACGATAATAGCTCTGCACCTGCGTACTCTGCTCACCCACCACAAAGTAAATATCCTTCACGCCCGCTCGCACAACGTCTTGCACAATATAATCAATCACTGGACGAGTACCGACCGGCAACATACACTTTTCGATAGATTTGGTAATCGGCAACATTCGCGTACCCCAACCGGCGACCGGAATAATGGCTTTAGTAATCATAGCACCTCCTACATTTTCAGCTCTTTGTGAGCTCTTCTTAAAATCTCCAACATTTCCGCATAGCGTTTTTCATCAGAAGAAACCCGGGCGTATAGAATAACTATATTGTCCATCACTTCAATGTTAGCTTTTATATCCTGGTCATACAGCCACGCCATAAAACTCGGATTTAATAACTCAAAGCTTGCCGCCTGATCTTCGTTTGTGGCAAAAATAGTATAGCGTTTATTAAAATCACCCCACTCCATTTTGACTTTTTTGTATCCAAACGGAGCTGTCACGCGCTTCCTAAAAATGCTATTATCATCCCTGTCGACCAAAATTCCACCGTAAGATTTGGGTAGCATAATCTGACCGATAAGATAGTTAACCTCATCTTTGTTTTTACCCTCGTCCGTAAATCCATTGCCATTTTTAAGCACGCAAGTATAAAGCTGAACAAGAATGCCACCATCCCAAATACCAATAACGTGGTTATTTACGTCAGCAGAGCTAAAATAGCGCGGCAAATAAGTTACCACCCTTCGGAAGAAGTAGCCTACCCCAATCCAGGCTAAAATACATGCCATTGTCCTTAGCAAACTTATTCAGCGAGCCAACTAATGTATTAATGTCCTCAGTCGGCTGATTTATGCCGTCCAATTTCCATTCATTGCCTTCACGAACAAAGTTCCACTTCTCCGCAAACTCTTCGTTAGTGCTTCGGAGTTTCTTACCTGTAGCAACCTCCTCTAGCCTATCGTCTGCTTCCGCCAAAAATGCTACACTCACCCGATCGCTTTGATTATTAGCATCATCATGCGCGTCGGCAAAAATAGTCTCATTTATCCGCACGTTATCGACGATATTCCTACGACCCATTTGACGCAAAGCCTGCATTACTAGTCCAATGTGATTTGAATATCTCTGCGTCGTGTACTTACGAATTGACTCATAATCTAAGTTACTCCAATCATACTGAAACCTCTCGAAAACTTGCTTGGCATAATTAGTAAGATTATCTGGCTGCCACAACGAATCAGCAGAGGAGGCTTGGCAAACTGTATTCGTAGCCGCCTCACTATTTTGGCGAAATACTTTGAGCTTATCAACAAATACAGAGATAGCAGCCCCCACAAAAGTAGAAATAACTGCACATATGAACCACATTAAATCGGCTAAATACAGTAAACTAAAAACTAGTCCAACAGCAACACCCACCAAGAAGCCTGCTATTTTCGATCTAGTCTTCCTTTTTACAAAGCCTGCCACACCGCCCGATACAGCTGCAGGTAGCATCAAAATTAAGGATCCCCCAGAAGAGCCCGACCCACCTCCGCCGGCTCGAGCAAAAAACATTAAAGACTCAATTAACATGAGCTAATTATACACTATTATCTGTCAAAATCGCCATCCGCACGAGACCAAAACTTGCGAATATCCTCTATATCGTCGGCATCTAGACGAATTGCCTGTGGCTCCCGCTGCTCTTTAATAATCTCTTCAGCAAGTCCATCCGCCAGCGGATCAATTGGTGAAAAACCCTACTTTACTACCAAATAATTTGTTGAATAAATTTTGCATAACTTTTTTTATTTTTTTATCAATTAACATTGATATATTAGCATAAAGTACGGTTAAAAGTCAATAGAATATCCTCCCCATGAAGAGGAGGATATTTTTTACTGAAATTCTTATGAGAATCTACAAAATTACGATCGCTTAATAATTGCAGCACCGCCAGCGGTAATTGCCGTAATAGCAGCGGCAATAACTGAGTATACACTCGCGCCAGTTTCAGCTAAAGTCTCAGTAGGCTTAGCTTCTTTGCGTGGAGAAGCTGAAGCTGGGGTCGATTCTACTAGAACTGGAGTAGCCGCTACATTAACGTTTTCCGATTCAGTTGAAGCTTCAGGATTTACTGGATTTGCTGGAGTAGCTGGATCTGGATTAGCAGGAGCTTCCGGCAAACTTTCTGGGTTTCAATGTTGCAACAAGCGGCGCCTGATTCAACTTCACAGCCTTTGTCAGATTGCCACCAACAGTCAATGCGACAGTTTGGCGCAATGAGCTGTCGTAATTACCTTCTTTGTCGAACCAGTATGTGTCAATTAAAATAGGAGTATCGTATGGGATTGGATTGGCGGAACTTGGGTAATACTTCTTCACCAAATCCTCGATCGACAGCTCACTGCCCTGCATCAATTCTTGACGAATTGGGCTTCTCAACTGAATCTTATTTGTACCACTCGTTAGCACGAATCGATAGTGGTCGTTAGCAACCCCTTCGAACTTAATTGTGTTTTTCTCACCTTTATACTGAGCGGTGGAAATTGTTATTTTTGGTGCAGCTGGCAGATTAGCTTCTAATGCAGATGCGGTTACGTTGCCGAATATTACGCCAACGGTAGCCAATGCAACAATAGCTCCAGCCTTAATCAAGTTAATCATAGCTTATCCTTTCAAATTATTATGCTATGAACTTGTTATACTAGCTGCCCTTGACTTTTGCAAGCATAGACGTTATAACTTAGTTTTTTACGCCTTTTTCAGGGAAATTTCTACCAACTTACCTTCGATCTTGACGTCATATTTTTCTGATTCATTGACCGCAGAATTCAACTCCACAGCAAGCGTTTCAGCTTTAATGACATCAGCGAAAGCGTCGATAGCTTGAGATATTTCAGAATCGTCGCTAGAAATACTCAATACAATTCGATCATCTATCTGCAGACCAGCCTGTTTGCGTGCGCTTTGGACGTGACGAACGATTTCACGCATCAAACCTTCGCGCTTTAGTTCAGGAGTGATTGTTAAGTCATAAACAACGCTCGGTTGCGCCGACTCAGACTCTGAATCTGTAACAATTTCAACCGATTTCACGTTCAATTCATCTTTAGCGATATCAATCAAGAACTGCGCAACTTCCGCCGACGTATCCTGAGAAATAGTGTTGATAAGTTTCACAGACGCCAACGGCTGACGCACCTTAATTCCTTCCGATGCGCGCTTCGACAAGCCATCATTCACCGCAGTACGCAGTGCATTCATGTCGCGAAGCATTGAATTGTCTATTTCACCAGCCGGCAGCCAATCTTTAAGATGGATCGACTCGTTATCGCCCGTCAAATTATGGTACAATTCTTCCGCTAAGAATGGCGTAAACGGCGCTAGCATATAACTCAGTCGCACCAAAACGTAATGGAGCGTGCGATATGCGTCATTTTTATCGCCGTCATCTTCAGATTTCCAGAAGCGGCGACGGCTGCGTCGAACATACCAGTTGCTTGCGTCGTCTAAGAATGGCAAGATCGGCTTGGTTGCGTCCTGCAGATTGTAATTATTAAGACCTTGCTCGACCTCTGTTATCAATTGATGCAGCCTCGACACAATCCAAATATCCAACGGATTTGTTAAATCATGAAGCGGATCTGACAAATCGCCATTAAACTCCAGCCATCAACTTCAGCATACATCGTAAAGAAGTCGTACATATTCCAGATCATACCAAGCTTACGCGCTACATCCATCACGTCCTTATCCGCCAAGGCAAAATTTTCGCCGTTTGTTAGCGGACTTGAAAGCATCAAGAATCGGAAGCTGTCGGCCGAAGTCTTGTTCATAAGTTCCATCGGGTCGGTATAATTCTTTAGCTTCTTGCTCATTTTTTTACCGTCGGCGGCATTGATGAATCCAGTACAAATCAAATTCTTCCACGGAGACTTACCAAACAAAGCCACGTTTACCGCCGTTAAGCTATAAAACCAACCGCGCGTCTGGTCAATCGCCTCAATGATAAAGTTAGCCGGAAAACTTGCTTCAAATTTTTCCTTGTTCTCAAATGGATAATGGAACTGGGCGAATGGCATCGAGCCAGACTCAAACCAACAGTCCAAAACCTTACCGATGTGATGCATTTCTGCGCCGTCGCACTCAAACGTAACGTCCATAACTTGCGGCAAATGATAATCGTCCAACTTGCGACCCGTAACTTCTTCAAATTCCGCAAAGCTACCAATCACCTTCACCACTTCCGTGCCATCATTTTTCACGCCCTTCCACACTGGAATTGGTGTTGCCCAATAACGATCGCGGCTCAAATTCCAATCCGGCGCCTGCTCGATGATGTTATGGAATCGTCCAGTCCTCAGATTATCTGGCGTCCAGCTTGTCTGTTCGTTCGCCTCCAACATTTCCTTTTTCTGGCTCTGAATATCCATAAACCAACTCGGATGAGCGCGGTACATCAATTTCGTGCCACACCGATGACAATGCGGATATTCGTGGCGAATATATTCAATTTTCAGTGCCCGACCTTCTTCCAATAAGGTCTTCGCTATCTCTTTATTTACTTCCCAGATATTGCGACCCAGCCATCTACCTTCTGTGTAATTTCCATCACCATCAACCAACGATAGTACTGGAACGTCATTTTTTCGACACAATTCATAATCGTCCTCACCGTAAGCTGGCGCAATATGAACAATTCCCGTACCGTCCTCAGTCGTCACGAAATCGGCGTGAAGAATCTTATGCGCAGACGGCCCACGATTTTCGAATAGCGGCTCAAATCTTTTACCCACCAATTCGGAACCCTTAATCGTCTTAACAATCGAATATTCCAGCGGCTGGTGCTTTTCGTCCGTCATAACTTTCTCAACACGGTCGCTTGCGACGTAAAACTTTTTATCGCCATACGCCACCAAAGAATAATCAACGTCTTGATTCACCGCCAAGACCATATTTGCTGGCAAAGTCCACGGCGTCGTCGTCCACGCAAGCAAATACTCATCCTCATCCTCCAGCTTAAAGTAGACGAACAAACTCGGATCAGTGTCTATTTGATAACTATTCTCCATAGCCACTTCACTCTTAGAGATTGGCGTCGCATCCTTCGTACAATAGACCAAATCTTTTCGCCTTCGTAGATTTTGCCTTCTTCGTAAAGTCTCTTGAACGCCCACCAAACAGATTCCATGTAATTATTATCCATGGTTTTATAAGCGCCCTTAAACTCTACCCAACGACCAATTCGCTCAATCGTATCTTCCCACTCGGTGCCAGTTCGAACCATAGCCGCTCGACATTCCTTGACATAATCTGAAACGCTGATTTTTGTGCCAATCTCTTTTTTATTAGAAATGCCTAGCGTTTTTTCGACGTAAACCTCCGCTGGCAGCCCGTGACAATCCCAACCCCAACGGCGCTCAACTCGCTGACCTTTCATCGTGTGGAATCGCCCCATCGTATCCTTCACCGTACTAACCAACAAATGCCCGTGGTGTGGCGTTCCCGTCAAAAACGGAGGACCGTCATAAAAAACCCAAGAATTATCAGCAGGACGTTGCGCAATCGACTTGTTAAATGTGTCATCCTCTTTCCATCGCTGCACCCAATCTTTCTCATATTCTGCAGCTCGACGACGTGTTCCATGTTTGAATTTCATTACTTATCCCTTCCGCTTTGTATAGTTTACTTGTCTTCTAAGTCTTTTAATTTTTTACCATTAAATACCCAATAAGCCGCACCCTGGTACGCACCGCTAGCATTACGCTTGCCTTTTTTCTGGAAAATTTCACGGGTTAACGGCGACAATTTATAGACTTCGCCGTCATATTCAACCTCCCTCTCACCAACAACAGTTGCGCTAATGGATTTATCTTGCGCAAAGACAATCACGTCACCGTTTTTCAGTCCTTTTCGATAAAAACTAAATAGCGACCCCTGTTTTCGCAACCGCACTACATCGTCAAACGCATGCTCCTTATTGATATTTTTCGGATAAACTACTTGACCATCAAATGCCAGCAACAGCTGTTTAACGAGTTCGCAGTCTAGAGCAAACAACTCACTATCGTCGACTCGATGCTTACTAAAAATTTCATGCAGCAACGCCTCTTTATCATCATAATCGTTGAGTTCGATAGCAAAAAATTGCTTCAGCCCAGAAACGTTATAATATCCATTACGCTCAAGATGTCGCATTCTCTCGTTGTAGTTTTGCAATCCAGTTTTACCGATTTTAATCAGCCCAGAGACTGCGGTATTCATAATATAGACAATACCTTTCATCGCACTCCTTTCATAAATTAAAAATCACCTCTTTTGACTTCGAGAATCCGCTCAGGTGTTTTATGCGGACGGTACCATCTCGATTCCAAAAGAAGTGATTCTTTCAGCTCTTTATTTGCTATTTACGCAAGCTCACGGCAGGTTCTAATCTCGACTTTGTGCCAATTTCTTCCCGCAGACTTCACGGCTGATAACCGCTCATTTCACGCCAATTCAACATACGCGAAAACGCCCTACTGTTATTGTAGCGCGTTTTCATCAAAATCCCAAGAACTTTATTTAATTTCCAGACCGCCTAAAATACACTCACCCTTCAGATATAGCGTCTTTTTGGCAGAATCTTTAGGTAGAGTTTTGTCATCAGTTCCGCCCAAAAATCCGCGCACTTCGTTCTCGATAATCACATCGTCTGGCAAAGTAATATTAACGCCACCGCAAAATGTAAAAATTTCAATCACAGAACCGTCTTTAATCTTTGCTTGGCGCAAATCCAAATCCACGCCACCAAATATCGCAACCAACGAACCGCCAGTATAATCACCTTTTACAGAATCTTCTTCACCCCAAAAACAAGCAATTTTCTCATTAGCAGCGCCGTCTTTATCCAACTTTTTAGAACGCTTAACACCCTTAGGGCTAGTGTTAAACATCATCGCCAAACCAGCAGCAATCAAAACTACAGGCCAAAATACCTTCCAAATACTAACGTCAACTATTCCGTAAGAGTTGAAGCCAATCAGAACGCCGATCGCAATCAGTAATAATCCCCAAATCCACGACGTTTTATTTCGATAATTGAATATATTCACCAGCCCAGATAATACAAATCCCGCAGCCCAAACCGTACCCCAGAAAATGTCCCAGCTAATGTTAATAACCTCGAGGTTCTTCAATAGTAAAACCCCGCCGAGCGCCACGACTACAATGCTCAAAAACGCTCTAATCAGAGAACTTTTCTTCATACATCTATTCTATCACTTTTTTTATAAACTCAACGCTTTTTAAATTGAACAGTTTTTTTGTTCCGCTTTGATTTTTATAACAATTATCACTATCAAAATAATGAACAAAAGTATTCCACCGCCAATCATCATTAACGCTGTGGTTGATGGCCAGAAGAACAATTCTTTTGATTCGGCGGTTTTGGTGATTAGCTCATTTTGGTCCTGACTAATTCCCCATTCGCCAGCCTTCTTTTTATAGGAAATCGACAGCTCTACCCTTATATTTTTCCACCCCAAAACGGCGCCAGATTGCTATCATAATTAAACTGCCGCGTTTCATTCGCAATCGTTGCATTCACGCCACCGTTTTTATAGACAACATTCCCCATCGGGTCTTTCACGACCAACTTTACGTCAACATCAGCCGACACATTGCCAGAATTTTTTAAGGCAATTTCATACAATTGACTACTGTTAGAATTCTTAATGTTAAACTTCTCAATCGTCACGTCGCGGTGAATATCGCCAGGAACGGTTATCGCCATACGGATAGCCTGACGAGTCTGAACTTGAATGCCGCCAGCATTATTTGACGACTGTTTAACCTTTCGCTGAACAACCATACATGCATTATGCTCGCCAACATCTGCTTTACTTGGAACATTTACCGTAAAATCAACAAGCGTGTTCTCGTTCGCGCCAAGAGTCACCTCTTTTTAGAGACAGAAACCCATTTGCCCGCACCAACTTTATCCTCCGACTTCTCCTTGCAAGTCATATCACCGGTCGTTGTAACTGTGCCGTCAACCGAATAAACTTCAATCGTTTCTTCTTTATCAGACCCGTTTTGAACATACAATTGATCAGATTTCGAAGCGCCGCCAGGAAGATTATAGATGAAAATTGAGCTTGTCCTGGAATTATTCGGATCAGGATTTGCTGGTCGGCCACCAATACCATTAGCAGACACCGACATAGGCAAAATCAGCCCTGCAATCATTGCCACTCCAATGACCTTACTCCACAACAAACTCTTCATATCCCTCCTTAAAAACCTATTATGCTTATTATACCAATGTTACACATAAAAGAATAGACGCTCATCAAAGCGCAGTAATGGTCTGAGTCATTGGAAGCATATACACTCCCGATGGCTGAGAGGGCGGGATAAATTGCCTTAGCTTAATACCTTTTATTTGACCTCGCCAAAAATCATCAGCGCTAGCAGAGGCGCTCATTAACGTCACAGAATCACTTCCAGAAAATCTAGCAGAAGAACCCACTGTAATTCCAGTTCTTGTATATGGCGAGAATACCGCAAGCGTACCAACAGACGGATCAACAGTCAAAGCCCCTTGGCCGATGTATCTATCATTATACTTATACTTCTTGCCATCGCCCGTGGTCCATTCGCTAACTCCTGGATTGGTCGCATTAAGTGTTAAGGTCCAACCATTATCCGCCGCGCCTGGATTTACAATACACAATAAAGCATTATTATTTCCAAACTCCCCCTCTGAATTTTGTGAGTTCAGCTGTACTGATTTAGTATCCATCTTAAATATCGGGTCGGATACTGGTGTGTAGTTCGGACCACTACAAAAAAACGCACTCAACACTCCGGGGGTAATTGTCTGAGAGAATTTGGTATCAGCAGTATTTACTGCACTGGCTACTGAAGAGTCAATAGTCCCACGTAGCCACAAGACACCAACAATACTGACACTGGCAATGATTAATATTTTTAATTTCTTCATTTTTCTTCCTATTCTATTTAATTATTCCTGTAAACCTATTATGTTTATTATACCAATGTTGTACATAAAAGAATAGACACTCGTCAGAATGTCTATTCTCGCTCAATAATTTAAGTACGCTAAAGAGCCGTAATCGTTTGAACCATTGGCAATACGTATGTACCTGCTGCCTGACCAGCTGGGATGGTTTGGGCTAATGAGGTATTAGTTATATATCCAGCCCATACTTTGCTAGCAGTCGCTGAAGCGCTCATTAGTGTTACGGGACTAGTACCAGAAAAGGTCGTAGAAGTACCCTTGGTAATACCTGCAGCTGCACCAATTACAGGGGTAACTGTACCGCTAGCTGGATTAACTGTTAGGCGACCTTCGTTAATGGTTCCATTGTATTTATACTGTTTTCCACCGCCAGCAGACCAAACACCAGTTCCTGGGGTCGCTACGTTTAGCGTCAACGTCCAGCCATTATCTGCGGCACCTGGGTTTTCGGCATAAATTCGATTGTCGTTATCTCCAAAAACACCAATTCCCGACCCCAATGAGGATGACACTGTCGTAGCGCCCATAGCGAATGTTGGATTATTAACTAAGGAATTAGTCGAGTCACGAATATCAGTACTCAAAACTCCAGGATTAATTGTCTGAGAGAGTTTAGAGTTAGCAGTAGTTGCGGCATTAGCTACAGAAGGGTTTGTCATATTATACAACCCCAATAGACCGACCACGCCTACGCTCGCAATGATTAATAGTGCTAATTTCTTCATTTTTTTCTCCTTACTTGATTGATTTAATTTATTATGCTAATAATTACTGTGGTTATTTTTTTCATTCATCCCTCTTTTTTTCTGTTTTTTTAACAATAAATAACATAATGAACGCCGCAACAATTACACTAATACCGGCAGCCATAATCATCCATAAATTAATTCCCGTATTAGCCAAAGTCTTACTTATCTCTTTAACAATCTTTGGAATAACAATAACATCTTCAATGGTCTTTTTCGGAGTCGTAAATGAAAAATCAGCAAACCGCACTACTTCTGGGGATGTCGTATTAGCCTTCAGTTTAGTCGTAACACGACCGTTATAGGTATGTTCTGGAGCTGGTGGCATAAAATTATCACCTGGATGATTATTCTGCCAATTTGAAATCCAACACCCATATATTTCCGTTAACTTTAAGCTCGCTATCCCGTCCCAAAACAAAAGTCCGACCATTAAACTCAACCTTCAAATCGTGCTGACCTGTCGCGGGATCAGCCACCGTATGAACCGCGTCATAAACGCCATATACCAGCAGATCTTTCCCATTTACCAAATCAAATTTAGAGAATTTTGGCAGAAAAATCGGACAAATTGATTCATTCATCTGGCTACCATTTTCTAGAGAATCATGAGTACAATCAGTAATCACCTGTGACAAATTAGAATTAGCCGACGAGTCCGCAAAAGCCGAATAAGGACTACTCAAAGTAGCTAGTAGTGTTATGACGATGAATAATTTTTTTACTCTATTTTTCATACTCAACCTTATTGCGCTGTTACCGTTAATGTCATTGGCAATTCATAAGTTCCTGGTTTTTGATATGCTGGAATAGTCTGATTTAATCGAACGTTCTGTAGCAAAAATGCGCACCCCAATTGACCAGTTGACCCGCTGCTGCTCATCAATGTAACACCGTTAGCCGTGGCAGTCCCTACCTTAAATTGAGAGTCAACGCCCTTTGATATTCCTGATGTCTGGCAAGTTGACCCACTCAATGAATTACCTGAAGCTAAGACAGATGATGTGCCAAAATTGACAGACAGAAATCCCTGATCGCCATTAGTGCCGTTGAACATATACGATTCTGTGCCGCCAGTTCGCTTCCACTTGGCGGTCGCACCGTCAGATGCCGACAACACAACGCTCCACCCAGAACTGGTCTGTGTATTCGTCACTTCAATTTGCTTCGAGCTTGAGTTGGACAAGATAGCGCTAGTGGCTACACTGCTATTACTCATAGTGGAGTTATCAAACTTCGTACCAGTATCCGTGATTGTGGCGCCAGTATTATCCCTAAAACGAATGTCTAACGACCCAGGAGCAGTCTTAAATTCTGGATACATTGTGTAGCTGTCAATACTAGATCCAGGAGCGACAGTCGTGTCGGTTGCTACGCGGACGCAATAATTTTCATTCCTGTCGAGCCCTTTATCGACAAGCGCCAGATCCCACACGCCCACTTCACCAGCAGATATTTTTTGCGCATTCGTGAACGTGCCAGCCGCCCCGCTTTTTCTCACCAGACTTTGAGGTCGAGAAGCGATAGCTCCTGCCGGCAACTCTGGATCGGTTGAATTGCTATTTATATTAGCGCCGTCAGCAGGACCATTCGCAGAATAAGCAAGCTTTGACACTCCGGTCACGACTTGCCAATCTGAACTACTTACAGCCGAACAAGTTGCCGCGCTGCCCTTTTTTGCATATTCGACGCGCAACTTCATTGACGAGGATTCAACGGCTCCTCCTGGAGGCGCAATTAGCGTAGGGCGCGTGACAGGACTATTACTCGACTGGCCATTCCCTACCTGACCCTTGTTATTATTACCCCAACAATACATCTCGCCCGTACGTAAAGCGCATAAAAAGTCTTTACCTACATACATGGAAGTTTCGCTAGAACTCGTAAATGGGACATTCACTTTTACGGGAGAGGGCAAAAATCCTGTAGCAGTCCCACTACCCATTTGACCATTAGAATTATCACCCCAACAATAAATTTCGCCAGTGTTTAATACTATACACGTAAATTCGCCGCCAGCGTAAATATTTTTAATAGTCTTCCCTCCAGAAAGGACATTACTGCCAAAAGGAACTCTTGAAGCAATATTTCTATAGCCAGATGCTGTATTACCCAGCTGACCCTTGTTATTTCTTCCCCAACAATACACTTCTTGACCGCCAGAAATAACAGCACAGGCATGTGAATCACCAGCAGATATTGACTCAACTTTTTTTCCATTAAAACCTTTGACTTCAGTAGGATACTGAGTTTTACCAGTAGCAAGTCCTACTCCAGTCCTTCCCGTAGCATTAGACCCCCAGCAGAATACTGTGCCTTCAACCGTCGAAGCGCACGTAAATTTATCTCCTGCAACAACCTGTTTAACCGATTCCGTCCCAAAGTTACTCATATTAACCGCCGTTGGTGTGTTTGAGCCTAAGAATACGTCACGACCTAATTCCCCGTTTATACCTTTACCCCAACAGTACAATTTTCCCTCCGAGTTAAGCGAACAAGTATGCTCATTACCCGCCGCAATTTGAGAGACGACTGTGGTTGCGAATTCTCTAACTGGATATGGAGCATTCTTCTGAACTATACCATTATTCCCCAGTCTTCCAAATGTACCATAGCCCCAACAATAATCTTTATCGTCAGAAGAGATTACACAAGTGTGATAATAGCCAGTGGTAATCTGTTTGATAGTTTTCCCATTGAGAACGTCTTGTGTATATACGGGTACTGGGACCGTTGACGAGGTGGTTGAATTAGTGCCAAGAACTCCATACTGACCATTACCCCAACAATAAACACTATCATCCGACATAATGGCACAGTTATGCTCAGACCCACTTCCGTATTCAGCTAATTTTTTAAAATATGCACTCTTATTTTGAAGACCAACCCTCAGCCGAAAATCAGCGCCAACTTTTGGTAATGTGGCAGTGGTGTTGGTATTTGCAAGCGGACTACCTGGATTAATACCATTGGACGATTCGTATAATCGATAAGAAACTTGCTCCACTTCAACCTGCTTGCCACCACTAGGAATAGTCGCACGACTTTGCTGAGAACTCAAAAACATAAATCCTAAAGCTGCGCTAACGACAATAAAACCGCCAAGGATAAAAAATTTCTCGGCTTTACGGTCTTTTATTATTGATAACGTTCTATTATGTTCCATAGTGGTGGTATAGATTGAGCATAAATATACATCATAAATATACCATAAGCACTTTACATAAAGCAAGCAAAACTAGAACAATTGGCTGCCGAATTTGGCGATTATCGCGACAATTACCGCGACAATCAGCGACACCATGACAAGCACATCATATCCACCACCAACGATCTTCTGCGCACAACGACAAGAGATATTTTTCTGTAGAACATTATAGCGTGTCAAACCGAACATAATCATCAACATTCCAAGATCTAAGGTCAAGCACCACGGACAAAGCACACCAATTTCGACGTAACTCATATAAAACATCCAAATAGCAAATATCATTCCGATGATAGCACCAGCCTGCGCCGCCTGCATAAACCACTTTGGAAACTTCGCTCCCGCCAACAACGCTACTGCAATTGTTACCATAACAGGCAAAGTCATCACGCCGATAAAACTGTTTGGAAATCCTAAAATAGCCGCCGACCAATGATTTGCCACCGCCGAGCAGCTCAGAGCTGAGCTAAAATCGCAACTTAATACAGCGTGAGAGTTTTTTGCTAATTCCAAGGCTTCAATAGACAACACAAATGATGCCAATAACCCTAACCCACTACCGACAAGCATTATAAACGCCGCCAAATTTTGCTTTTTCAAATCCTCGTAAAATAGCCAGTTTTTGATTTTACTAAACATAAAAACTCACTTCGCTAATTGTTGGTAGCGGCAAGCCACGCCAAAGGTTTTGCAGTTGACCACTGTCACTCAGCGCGATAATTGTTGGATATTCCACAATATCATACACTTCGCAAAAATTATTACCTTCTGCAGAATCAGGACTCATTTCCTCTAAAACCCGACCGGTTTGTCGGCTAAAATCGCGCAAAAAGTCTGAAACTTGGCGCGCATAATCGCTTTCCGAACGATAAATTACAACTACTCGCATTATAATTCCCGCTCGCCCTTACTGCGTCGCTTTGCTAAAATCTCTACAAAATCATCCAGCGTCTTAAACTCATAAAAAACACTGGCAAAACGAACATACGCCACCTCATTGCGTTTTTCTAGTTCGTCCAAAACTTGATCGCCAATCTGTTTTGACGTAACTTCTGATTCACCCAGCGCATATAAAGAGTCTTCAACCGCCGTAATGATATTATCGACTTCCTCGTCAGACTTAAAGAATTTTCCAACTGAACGGCGGGTCGAATTCGCTAATTTCACCCGGTCAAACAGCTCACGATCGCCATTTTTCTTTATCACTGCCAGGTTCGGTTTTTCAACTCGCTCATACGTAGTAAATCGCTTGCCATCTGGGGTTTCTCTGCGACGTCGAATTGCGGCACCGTCAGAAACTTCGCGTGATTCAATAACGCGACTATTGCCGATATTAAACACCATTTTATCTACTCCTTGTTCTTCTTTCGTCGCCTCAGAAATGCCGGCGTATCATCCTCATCATCGTCAGATTCAACGGTTGGATTTTCCCAAATATTAGTCTCCGGCTCAGCCGCAAAACTTTCGGCAGATTCTTCCTTGTCCAACTCTAGGTCAATATTTTTAACCATTTCGTCATCAACTTCTGTTTCGGCAGGTTTTGTATCGTCACCCACAGTCAAGCTGACTTCCTGCTGGCGGAATGTATCGCTATCAAATCCTGTCGCAATCACCGTAATAACCAGCTCGTCTTCCATCTCCGGCTTCAAAGTCGCACCAAAAATAATGTTGGCGTTCGGACTAACAGCGCTAGTAATAATTTCTGCAGCTTCCTGGATTTCCGCCATACTCATATCGTAGCCACCAGTTACATTGAATAGCACACCCTTGGCGCCATCAATCGACACCTCAATTAGAGGACTTTCAATAGCCTGCTGTGCCGCCTGAACCGCTCGGTCATCACCGCTTGCTCGTCCAATTCCCATCAAAGCCGAACCGGCATTACTCATAATCGCCTTAACATCGGCAAAGTCAAGGTTAATCAAACCATGCTCGGTAATCAGTTCAGAAATACCCTGAACACCCTGCCTCAAAACATCATCGGCAATCTTAAATGTTTCTAGTAGCGGCGTTCGGCGATCAATCGTCTGCAATAATCTGTCATTTGGAATAGTAATCAAGGTATCAACCTCGCGTCCCAAGTGAGAAATCGCCCAATCCGCATTAACTCGACGCTTCTCACCTTCAAAGCTAAACGGTCGAGTTGCTACGCCAACTACCAAAATACCCAGCTCTCGCGCCACTTCTGCCACAACATAACCAGCACCAGAACCAGTTCCGCCACCAGCACCAATTGTCACAAATACCATGTCCGCGCCTTCTAGCGCTTCCCTGATTTCGTCACGAGATTCATTAGCTGCAGCCTCACCAACGGTAGGGTCGGCACCAGCACCCAAACCATTAGTTGCGTCACGACCAAGATGAATCTTTATGTCAGCCTTCGAATTATGCAACGCCTGAGCGTCCGTATTCATAGCAATAAATTGAACGCCAGTCAAACCAGCGTCTTTCATTCTGTTAATAGCTGAACCACCAGCGCCGCCAACACCGACGACTTTTATGCTGGCAAATGTTTGAACTTCACTTGGTTGTATTTGCGGCATATATTCCCTCTCTTAATCCTTACATAAAGTATATCATTTATTTAAATCTAGCGAAAATATTTTTAAGTAAACCGCCAGCTTTTTTAGTGACATCATTTGCGCCAACTATAGGTTTTACCTGCTGCGAAATACCCATAGAGTCGATCAACATCAGACCAACCGCAGCTGAAAATTCCGCACCTTTCACTTCATCGCTAACTCCGCTATAGCCAGCCGGGACGCCCAAGCGTGCCGCCACGCTCAATTGATCTTTCGTAAACTCTACCATACCCTTGACTTTCGCCGCACCACCAACCAGCACAACGCCGCTCGGCAGTTTTTCCTAATCGTCCAGCTCGCTTCAGTTCTTTAGCAATTGCTTCAAAAATCTCTTCATAGCGCGCCTGAACAATCTCGTCAACTTCTTCTTGATTGAACTTGTATGTCTGCTTTTCAATCTTCGTCTCAACTTCACCCAAAGTCTCGCCGCCAAATCTTGCATGTGCCAATTTCACAACTTCCGCAATTTCCGGATCCGTCCTAAGCCCAATAGCCAAATCGTTCGTTACATTCTGACCGCCCATTGGGATAACCGCCAGATGTTGCAAATCGCCCTCTTCGTAAATGGCAATTCCTGTAGTTGCTGCACCAAAATCAATCACCGCAACGCCATTTTCACGCTGACTTTCCGTAAGAACGGATTGAGCTGCCGCCAAAACCGACGGGACAACAGACACAGCCTCAACCTTAGCCATTTCCGCCGACTTCTGTAAATTAGTAATGTGTGGAACCAAACCAGACACAACATTCGCCCTAATTTCCAGACGCGCGCCAGTCATACCAATTGGATCTTTAATATTATCCTGACCATCCAGCCTATACGCGTGTGCAATAATATCTAAATCTCTCTATTCTGCGGCACTTTTCCAGTTGTAGCAACTTCCTCCAGCCTCAATATATCATCATGAGTGACTTCATTATTAACGGTTCCAACTGTAATCATTCCGTCGGCTTTTGTACTCAATAAATGAGATCCGTTAATGCTCAACGTAGCTGCGTTAATCTGATGACCGCTCATTCGTTCGGCTGGCTCCAGTGCCTTATCAATAGCTTCGGCTGGACCACTCAAATTCGTTACAGTTCCCTTTCGCATTCCGCTATTCGGCGCTTCACCGACACCAACAATTTTTGGCGCGCCATTTTCTGCGTCAATATAACCAACGACACAGCGCACGTTTTTCGTGCCAATATCAATTCCTACCACATATCGAGATTGCTCCTGCATAAGCTCTATTATACAGGTTATGCCTATAATTTGGCAAGTAAATTACCTTGTTGCTGCCAAAAAATATTTCTGCTACAATATCCTCACAATGAAAAACATAAACGGTTTTACTCTTGTCGAGCTTATTATAGGCATTTGCATTATCGGTATTCTTACGGGAATTGCCACTATATCATATTCTAAGTTCAGAGAGAACGCGTATGACGCGGCTGCAAAAGAGACATTACATCAAGTCGAAACTGCTTTAAATCATACGTAGCCGGTGGAAATAAAGTTCCTTTAAGGTATTATAAATCGCTTGGATTTTATGATAGTCCTGGTGGAGGATATACTGATTTAGGCATAAAAATATTTAACGGCGGCGGTATTGGTCGCGCTATGCATCAGGCTAATTACCTTCCAGACAACTTATTAAATACCCTAAAAAATGGCCCAACAAAGGACACTTCGCTAAAAAATAATATTGGATACAGAGAGTGTGGCAAAAATAAAGTATTTTTCTACATTGAAGTATATAATGACGGAATCGAGCAAAAACAGATGCGCAAAAAGATGGACGATCTAAGATGCAGTGAAAAAACATATCTAGATTGGCAAGCCGAGCATGGCATAACGAGTTATGCCGGCGGATGGGGTAGCGGTGATCTTGCCACCCGTCCCCGATATATAGTCGCCGAGATAGATTTCGATAACGAATCGCTGGATTCAGATTAATAATTAAAGCTTCGTCAGAATTTCAGCGCCAGTTTCGGTAATCAATACCGTATGTTCAAAATGCGCACCCAGACTGCCGTCTTTCATACTAATTGTCCAACCGTCGCTGTCGGTGATAATTTTTTCGCCGCCCAAGCTCGCCATCGGTTCAATTGCAATTGTATCGCCAGCGTGCAAAATCGGACCAGTTCCTCGCCTGCCGTAATTCGGAATTTCTGGCTCCATATGCATACTCAGCCCCACGCCATGACCAACTAGTTCACGGATTATACCAAGTTTAGCCTTCTTCAGTACAGCTTCCACTCCCGCTGAAATATCACCAACTCTCGTTCCATCGCCAGTTATCGCGTCAATTCCAGCATATAAACTCTGTTCTGTTGCGTGCAATAAATGTTTCTTCGCACCCTTAGGCTCTTCATCGACAACCATAGTAAAAGCGCTATCCGTCTTCATTCCACGATAGCCAATCACCAAATCGAAGCTAACCACGTCGCCCTTTTCAAAAACATATTCGGTCGGGAAAGAATGCACCAATTGCTCGTTCGTCGATATACAAATCACTCCCGGAAACTTCACTTCGTCCGTAAGATAAGTCGCTTCTGCACCAAAATCTTTAATTCGCTTGGCTACAAAATCATTAGCGTCCAACTCACTCATTCCAGCCGTTACGGATTTTTTCAATTCATCATAAATTGTCGCAAGCATTTTGCCGCACTCGCGCATATCTTTCATCTGTTGCGGCGTTTTTTCTCCAGTGATCAATTGACTCATTTTACGCCCTCAACGATGCCGCGACTGACCAGCTCTCTCTCGATTTCATCATGAACTTGACCAACAGTTCCAACACCGCTCATATGCACAATTGGAACACCATTGTCATTCAAATAATCCAGAATCGGGTAAATTTCACCTCGATAAATACTGAGTCGTTTGTCGATTGCTTCAGGCGTGTCGTCAACTCGACCGCGAACTCTCAAACGCTCCAGAATTTCATCGCGCGGAACTTCCAGCACAATCACCAACTTAACGTCTTTTCCGTGATGTGAACGCGACTCAATCAGCCATTTAGCCTGCTCTAATTGTCTTGGATAGCCGTCCAGAATTACACCATTAATATCCTTAGCTTTATTAAGAGCCTCGCCCATCAAACCGTTGATAGTTTTCATCGGCACCAGTTCGCCAGATTGCATACGATGAATCAATTCGCCATCGTGAGTATCGCGCAACAACTGTCCGGCACTAAGCCAACGCCAACCATGACGCGCCGCCAGAATCTGCCCCTGCACGCTCTTACCAGCACCGGCTGGCCCAAAAAATACAATCATTTTTCCTCCTATTTTGTGAGTTTTTCTTTAACAATTTTTGCCACCAACGCGCCATCTGCAGCATTGCCAGCCTTACTTTTTACCGCGCCAATAACTTGTCCCATTTTTCTGAATTGAGACATCGTCCATACCCGCAATAACTTCTTCTACAATCTTCGAGATTTCCGCTTCGCCAAGTTGCTCTGGCAAAAATTCTCGTAAAATTTCCGCTTCTTTTTCTTCAGGTTCCGCCAACTCTGCACGGTCATTCTTTCGATATAAATCCGCACTTTCGACGCGCTTTTTCACTTCTCGAGCAACGACTTTTTCAATTTCAGCATCATCCAAGCCATCTTCTCGCTTGCCCAAAGAAACTTCTTCGTTTAAGATTGCTGCCTTTAGATTACGCAAAACATCACCACGAAAACGATCGCCGCTCAATAGAGCGGCTTTCATTTCACTAGTAATGCGCTCTTTTAGCGCAGACATTAACGCACCCCTAGGCGCATTTTTGCCGTTTTTTCAGCTCGTCGCTCGCGGCGAATAATAGCTTTTTTACGACGCTCGGTCTTTGAAATTGGTTTTTCAAAACGCATAACGCTCTTAGCGCGAGCCAAAACACCGCTTTGCAAAAACCCTGCGGTTGAAACGACGAATGATATTTTCGTTCGCTTCCTTCTTATCTTTACGTGTTACTTGTACCATACTGCAAACATTATAACAGATAAGAAAGTATTTGCCAACTAGATTGTTATTTTATCACCACTCCCATTAAAGTTTAGAAGTATTCAGACTATAAATTAGCGCCAAAATAGCTGGAACATTCATGACATTATGTGTATGACCATCCAAAATACCAAATAGTCTAGCCTCAGCAGCTGTTGACCTCGGCTCGCCATTGACTATGCCAACAATATGCGCAATATTACGCATATTAGTTAAGTGACTTCCTTCAGGTGTAAAAATGTTAATCTCTCGCTGAACATTCGGTGCGGCTCTTAGCAAATCTTCCGCAAAACCATCTTTACCTAATGCAAATGTATCAGTTAGGAATTGCTGGCGCCACCCCTGCTTCGGTACGACAAACTCGCTATTCGACCCTTCCGAAACCTTCGATTACTTCAACGTACTTAGGATCTTCCCTGGTCAAAAATTGCAAGCCAAGTTCTTTTACACTTGGAGCTAGCGATTCCTTATCGTAGCGCATTAACTCCCAACCTTCTTTTCCTATGAAATTTGCCACCAAAGCAACAAGTCCCATGCGCGATCCCACTGGATCAAATAGCCGCAACTCGTCAACCTTAGAATCCATATAACTAACAGACGATGTAGCCACACGTGCACCCAGAGAATGTCCACCGACCATAATAGAATCGTAATCTTCACCAATATAATCAAGCACCGGACCAATATATTCGCCCAGACTATCATAACTACCAGTTTCTCTTATCTTTTTACGAGCTAATTTAGGCAACATCCCAGAATTGCCCACACCCGGCATATTCATAACCATGTAAGCTGCATTCGGATCATTATACGTCATAGTAATAGCTTCTATTAACGCGTTTGGATGGCGAAAATTACCTCCCCATCCATACAAAACAACCTGTAGTTTATCTGCACCTACATTGCCTATTATCGCTGTCTCAACTCCAACTCCGCCCAATCCTCGAATGTAGCGCGGATTTTTCACTTGCTCGACAATCTTGTTCATATGCTCCAGACTATAAGGATCTTTAGACAAACGCCGCATATCTTCAGGTGTGGCAATTTGTATTGACTCGCCCCGATGCATATTGCCATCCACTTCAGCAATCCGCAACCCGTTCTCAAAAGAATAATCCGTAGATTCAGATGGTATCCAAAGTTTTTCCGAACTCATAAAAATATCACTCCAAAATAAATTAATAAAGTGGTAATATTATATAATATAAAAGAAAAATGATGCAATACCTACACCCCAGAAATATGTAGCAATCGCCCTTCAACTGACTTCATCCCTTGCCATTCATTTACGGTCGGCTGAAACCAAGCAGATACTTCGTCGCCCACTTCACGGAAAAATTCTTCTGGTGCATTAAAAGCCAGCATTTGCAGCGCAACATCATTCTTATCACGTAAGGTCAATTTCACGTGTTGCCCATCCGCACCCATTCTCCTCACATTTAAAACCGTCGCTTCAGTTATTTTCAATATAGGCTCCGCGTTACCATTGCCAAACGGTTCCATCTTCGCCAAATTATCAATCAGGTCCTCATTAATTTCCGAAAAATCGTCAATCTCAACATCAGCTCTCGGCAACAAATATAATTCCTGATTTTTTAATTGCAGCGAGTCATAAAACTCGTTCACCCGCCTACGAAAATCATCAATTCTCTCGGTCGCCAGCGTCACGCCCGCCGCCGCTCCGTGACCACCACCTTTAATAATAATGTCGTCAGCTGCGCGAACCGCGTCAGCTGCGGAAAAATCACCAAAACTTCGCGCCGAACCCGTAGCCTCATCGCCACGCTCGCCAATTATAAAAACCGGCTTTTTGTATTTCTCAACCAACTTTGACGCTACAATTCCGATAACTCCGCGATTCCAATTGCCACTATTCACCACCAAAACTCGATCATCAGCCATCTTGTCCGCCTGCTGGCAAGCTTCGTCAAAAATCTCATCCTGAATACTACGGCGTTTGATATTTAATTCTTCCAATTTTTCACTAGCCTCCAGTGCTTCCAAATCATCACTTGCCGTCAGCATATCTAGAGCATATTGCGCCGTTTCCAGCCTGCCCGCCGCATTCATTCGTGGACCCAAGCCAAATCCCAAATGCCTAGCATTAACCTTCTCCGGCTCAATTCCCGCTACCGACATCAATGCCTTCAAACCAGGACGTCTCTGCTTTCTCAAAACCTCCAAGCCCCAATAGACATTCGCCCTATTTTCATCCGCCAGCGTAACTATGTCGCAAACCGTCCCTAGCGCCACCAGATCCAATAGCCACTTCTCGTAACCATCCGGCAACCCGTCCAGTTCGGTTTGTAGAGCTTGCACCAGCTTGAACGCTACACCAGCACCGCAAAGATCGCGGAACGGATATTTATGACCAGGAAACTTCGGATTAACTGCGGCAACGCTCGGCGGTGGAGTCTTAGCAACATTATGGTGATCAGTCACCACCGTATCAATCCCCAAACTCGATGCGTATTCAATTTCCGCATGACATAAACTTCCCGTATCAACCGTAACAATTAAATCCGCGCCCATATTCCGCACCTTATCAACTGCGCCCATCGTCATTCCATAGCCTTCAACAAACCGATTCGGAATAAACGCACCAACTTCCTTAAAGCCAAACTTACCAAATGCATCCAATAAAATTGCCGTTGCACTCAGTCCATCAATATCGTAATCGCCGTAAATAACAATTTTCTCACCCTCAGTGTGCGCCTTTTTTTCAAGCGGTCCACCGCTTTTTTTCATATCTGGCAATAAAAACGGATCATGCTTTACTGACGCGTAATTCGGATGCAAAAATTCCTCACGCGCCGCACGCGTAGTCAAGCCTCGAGCCGCTAAAATTTTCTCAAATAATGTCATTAGTCTTTATCAGCCATGCCGCGCTTTGATCGCGCTGAATATTGCTGAGATTTAATCACCATACTTTGCAATTCCTTAAAAATTGGGAATTGTTTATTAGTGAAATACGTACGTGAGTTACCTTGCTTTTCACTCTGCAAAAATCCAACCTTTTCTAGTCGCTTCAATTCTCGTTGAATATTTCCAGGATCTTCCTTAATTAGCTTTGCTAATCCGCGAACATGTGTGTGAAAATCAGGATACTTAGCGTATACTACTACAATTTTTCGCCGCACCCTAGATGTAATAAAAACGTCTAACATAACCTCCCTAACGCATCTTTCTTAATTAAAGTTTATCACAATTTTACAACACCCGACAAGTTTTTTATTTCCAATTCAAAATAACCTGATTAATTTTCGCTATCGTTTCCTCTTTGGACGGCAGTGTATTATCCTCATAATAATGATTTAATCCCATAAAATTCTCCTTCACATCCAAGATATGCATTTCATCAACCGTCATATGCAATTTATCCACCGCCGCCACACCACAAAACGGCACCGCAATCACCAATTTCTCAATCCGAACTGACTTCAGAAAACTCAAAGCCACGTCCAAAACCGATAAATCATCACCAAAACCATCACTTGCCAAAATCACCACCCGATCCTTCAGCATATCCTTATCGATGATTCCGCCATCGCCTAAAAGTCTATTCATTTTCTGATGAGCCTCACGCTTTTTCTCTTCCAGATAACCGTGGAATTCACTAGTATATTCATTAATCTCACCGTCAGAAAATTGACTATTATACGTAAATTGCCCAGACTGCGACATCGCCCCGATGCTTAAGCTTTCCCCAGGAATCTCGATCCCTTCGCTAAGCAGCATCATGAGAACACAGTGAAGTTTCACTGCAATTTGCTCACCAACCAGCACGCCACCTTCGCCAATTGCAACCACTGCGCAGTTTTCGTAGCGATACTTTTCCAGTACTTGATCAGCCAGAATTGCCCCAGCCTGCGAACGACTCTCAAAATACATATGCTTATTTTAGCATTTTTTTCGCGATATAATATGAACATGCATTACTATTTGGTTTCGCCAACAAGAATCGTTCGTGCCGACGCAAGTTCGTTTACGTATTCTTCAGAGGAAAGACTGCCGACCGGAATGATTGTTGCTATAGAAATCGGCAAAATCAATGCTATTGGTGTAGTTCTACAAGAAGTTCGCCAACCAGATTTTGAAGTCAAGCCAATTAGTAAAATCGTTGAAGAATATCCCTTGCCAATCGAACTCGTTCAGACTGCTATATGGATGAGTAAATATTACGCCACACACCAAGCAATCGTCTGGCAAACAATTTTACCTAGCGGATTATCCAAAAAACGTCGCTCAATTAGCCAGTCCACCTCAGTTAATCCAGCAGAAAATCGAACAAAAAATGTATTCACTGATGAGCAAAAAGCAGCCCTCCAGACCATCGAAAATCTCCATTCTGGAACGGCACTTTTACACGGCGTAACTGGCTCAGGAAAAAAACCCTAGTGTACATAGAAGCCGCAAAACAAACCTTAAAAAGAAGAGCGATCGGCGATAATTTTAGTCCCCGAAATTGCCCTAACCTCGCAACTAGTTGCCGAATTTTCCGCTCATCTACCAAATGTCATAGTTACCCATTCCAAACAAACCGAAGCACAACGATATGCAATCTGGAAAAGAGTCATCAGCTCAAACGATCCGGTAGTAATCATCGGTCCGCGATCTGCTCTTTTCATGCCCGTGCAACAGCTCGGACTTGTGGTAATTGATGAATGTCACGAACCGAGCTTCAAACAGGAGCAATCCCCTCGATATTCAGCCCTTCGCGTCGCCTCAGTTCTTACGAATCAACATCGCGGCAAGCTAATTCTAGGTAGCGCCACTCCAGCGGTTACCGACTATTACATTGCAAAAAAATCAAACACGCCAATCATTACAATGACAAAACCAGCAAGACTAGACACCGTTCGCCCCAACGTGGTGCTGGTCGACATGACAAAGCGCAATAATTTTACTCAACATCAATTTCTCTCTGACTCACTTCTGAAATCTATAAACACAGCTCTATCAAAAAACGAGCAAGTTCTTATTTTTCACAATCGGCGCGGCACAGCATCAATCACATTATGCGACAACTGCGGCTGGCAGGCTGGCTGCCCACGCTGTTTTATTCCGCTCACTCTGCACGCGGATAGTCATAAATTGTCATGCCACATTTGCGGTTTTTCGACCAAAGTTCCTACTAGTTGCCCTGAATGTAAGAACGCCGATATCATTCATAAAGGCATCGGAACTAAGAGAATTGAAGACGAATTACAGAGGTTATTCCCGAACAAAAAAATTGCTCGATTTGATAAAGAAACCGATTTGAAAGCTACCGTGGAAGTGCGTTATGATGAATTGAAAAATGGCAAAATAGATATAATTATCGGCACGCAAGTTATTGCCAAGGGGTTGGATTTGCCCCATTTAACAGTCGTCGGAGTCATTCAAGCCGACACCGGACTTTCCCTACCTGACTATTCATCGCCCGAACGAACATTTCAATTGCTCGCCCAAGTCGTTGGCCGCGTAGGCAGTCAAGCACGCCAACGGAAGTCGTCGTCCAGTCATATCAACCAAATCACCCGTCTATTACAAACGGACTCTCTCAAAACTATACAGATTTTTATCAAAGAACCATATCTCAGCGGCAAAAAACCAACTTTCCACCTTTTACTTACTTATTAAAACTAACTTGCGTTTATAAAACCGAAGCCGCTGCCATAAGGAACGCTAAAAAATTATCCGAACTATTAAAATCCAATTTTGACAACATTGAAGTTTTTGGACCAACGCCCGCTTTTTATGAGCGCGTCCGCGATACATATCGATGGCAAATCGTAATAAAAAGTCCCAAACGACAAGAGCTTCTTGACGCCTTAAACTTCCTGCCGTCATCACACTGGCAGTACGAGCTTGACCCTGTAAGTCTACTGTAATTTCTGGTATAATTATAGCAATGACAAAAGACGATATTATCACATTACCAAATCCACATCTTCGCCAAAAATCATCAAAAATCCACGTTGTTACTAATGATGTTATAAAACTGGCAGACGAAATGACCGCAGCCGCACTGGACTGGGAGGACTCCAGACCTCACGAAATTAGCGCCGCCCTGGCTGCTGTGCAAGTCGACAAATTAGAACGTGTCGTGATTGTTCGAGCCGACTTTGAAAGAAAGTCAACTCGCGAATTCATCACTCTTATCAATCCAGAAATCGTGAAATATGAAGGCGAAATTGTTGAAGACTTTGAGGGGTGCTTAAGCGTTAAAAGCATTTACGGAAAAGTTCCCCGCTATAGTAAAATTCGCGTAAAAGCCATGGGTTTAGATGGCGAAGAAGTGCGAATTAAAGCCGAAGGATTTTTGGCACGCGTATTACAGCATGAGATAGACCACTGTAATGGATTAGTTTTTATAGACCATATTAAGAATAAAAAAGACGCTTTTTATACACTCGATGAGAAAGGCGAGTTGCAACCGTTAGATTATGACAAAGACATCGCCGAAAATAGTATTCTTTGGGACTGAAAATTACAGCCTAATCACCCTAGAAGCTCTCGTTGAAGAGGGATTTAACGTTGTTTGCGCTATTACCAAACCCGACACCAAGCGCGGTCGCGGACACAAACTTACTGAACCTCCAGTAAAAACATTCGCTAAATCTCACAATATTCCAGTTTTGCAGCCAAGCAAAGTCAGTGAAATTACCGACTACATAAAACAACTTCAGCCAGTAACGGGAGTTTTGGTTGCATACGGAAAAATCATTCCCCAGTTAATTATCGACTTATTTACACCGGGAATTATCAATGTTCACCCTTCTCTACTACCAAAATATCGAGGACCTTCACCCATTGAATCAGCTATAGCCAATAGAGATACCGAAACTGGCGTGTCAATAATGCAACTTGATAGTAAAATGGATGCCGGCCCCATATACGCCCAAACTCTACAATTACTCACTGGAAAAGAAGCAAAGTTCGAATTATACGACAAATTATTTCACGATGGCACCTCTCTGCTAATAAAAAACTTGCCAAACATCATCAATGGAAATCTTCAACCAACACCGCAGGACAATTCTCAAGCTTCATATTGCCAATTATTAAACAAGGATAACTCATGGCTCGATACGGAACGTATGACCGCCGCCGAAGCTGAAGCTCACGTCCGCGCACATCTCGGTTTTCCACGTAGCCGAATGACAATTGACGATCGAGATATCATCATCACAAAATCCCATTGCGACAAAACTCCGAGTTCTCGCCTTGATAAAAAATTTGCCGACGGCAACTATTTAATTATTGACGAGCTCATCGCACCCAGCGGAAAAACAATGACCGCAGAAGAATTTATCCGCGGTCATCAAGTCTAAATTCACTGACTAAGCAGCCAAATCAAAGTCGCTTTGAGTCTGCTACGGCGCTGAAGGTGCACTCATGCCACCTAAAATAGCATCGCGGTTGGCAATAATTTCCTTTTTCAAGTCAGCCATCACTGCAGCCACAACGTCACGATAATCTGGTCGATTGACCTCTAGCCACTTAGTAGCTGCAAATTCATCCTTCAGACGCGGATCGTCAACAGGCAAACCTGAAGCTTGTGACATTTTCTGCAACATTGGTTCCTGCTGATAATTAGGCGCATGTTTCGCTAGAAAATCATCCACAGCACCAGGAGTTTTATCGATAATTCCCGCAAACTCCTCCAACTGAGCATTGCTCATTCCCTGGCTTAATCGTTCGCCAACTCGAAGCTCCAATTCACTATAAATATGCTGCAACAACGATTTTTGCTGATCTTCCGGCAGCTGGTCCAGCCCCAATTCTTTAAGAAATTCTTCATTCAGTTGGAACATAGTCCTCCTTTTCTTTTTCTATATATCTAAATTATATCAATAATATCACGTGATTACTATTCAGAAAATTGCCTACCCCAGAGTTTTTCTTCACTAATTCTCTAGTAAAGAACTCCAGCTTGTCGCCAATTTCTAAGGTAATTTTTTTCTTCGTCCTGAGGCTCAATCCACACATTTCGCCTTCAAAGACTTCTTTTGCCTCTTGTTGCTGACGCTGCACAGAAGAAACCTCAACCTCGGCAATTTGCTCTCCGCCACGTTTTACGCGCGCCAGCAAGTCCTTGGCGACTTTACCGCACTTCACTTCACCGCCAGCGATTACTTCTTCGCGCATCGTCCTAAACACGCCCTTAACCTCCAGCTCACCAATTTCAGTTTCAACGATTTCTGGCGCTAGCAAAGCCTCCATTGAAGCCTTAGCGTCATCCAACAGCTCATAAATTACCTTAAAAATCCGTACTTCTACATGTTCACGCGCTGCTAATCGCTTAACTGCTGGTGGCAAATCGACATTAAAGCCATAAATCACCGTATTTTCACCAACCGCCAAATGAATATCGTTCTCGGAAATATTGCCAACACCAGTTCCAACAACATGAAGCTCAACTTCGCCATTCGTATCAATCAGCTTCAAACTATCGACCACAGACGTTACCGAACCCTGAACGTCAGCCTTAACGATTACGTTAAATTCTTCCGCATCAAGCTTTCGATTCATCATCTTAAGAATATCTGCGCCAGTAACATTGGTTGTGGCTGCCATTCTCTCCTGTTCAATTTAGCCTTTTGCGCCAAATTGCGAGCTTCTTTTTCGCTCTTCGCAATCTCAAATCCATCACCGAATTGTGGCAATTCCTTAAATCCGGTCATATTCACCGGCATACTTGGACCGGCATCTTTAACGGTTTTACCACGGAAATCTTGAAGCGTTCGGACTCGCCCGTAAGCCGTCCCAGCAACCAGATAATGACCAGGTTTCAAATGACCATTCTCCACCAACAAGCCAACTACGGCGCCACGACCAGTTTCCATGTGCGCCTCAATAACCAAACCTTCAGCCGGAACATCTTCATCTGCACGTAAATCTTCCATATCTGCCACTAGTAAAACCATATCCAAAAGCTTGTCTAAGTTCTGGCCAGTTTTTGCACTAACCTCAACCATCACAGTGTCGCCGCCCCATTCTTCAGGATTCAAGCCATGTTCAGATGCCAATTGAGTCTTCACCAGTTGCGGATTAGCCGCCTCTTTATCAATCTTATTAATTGCCACCACAATTTTAGCGTTAGCTGACCTAGCAAATCGAATAGCCTCAACAGTCTGAGGTTTAACTCCATCATCCGCCGCCACCACGATAATCACCACATCAGTCAGTGTAGCTCCGTGCTGCCTTAGCGCCGCAAAAGCCTCGTGACCTGGAGTGTCTAGTAAAGTGATAGTTCGTCCGTTGCGCTGAGCTTGATAAGCACTAATATGCTGAGTAATTCCTCCAGCTTCACTAGCCGCTGTTTTCTTATCAAGAATCGCGTCTAGTAAACTCGTTTTACCGTGGTCAACATGCCCCATCACAGCCACAATTGGCGGACGAGGAACTGCCTTGTCTGATAATTTGTGCGCATGGTGATGAATTTCCGTAGAAACCGTCTTCCGTTTCAGCTGCACGTCTAGCCCTAACTCTTCAACAATAATCTGTGCAGTCTCAAAATCTAGTCGCTGATTAATTGTCGCAGCGATTCCGTTCTTAAACAATTCACCAATCAGCGTAGTTACTGACAACCCCAGAGTTTCGGCCAACTCGCCAACCGTTACCGAATCCGCAATATTGACGATTTTTTCTGCCATAATAAGCTCCTCTCACCTCTGGGCGTAACTACGCTTCAGGGGATTTGTATTATTTTTTCTTTGATGATTTGCCGAGTGAAAGAGAAATCTTACGATTTTCCTTATCGATATCCAAAACTGTAAATTCTTTACGCTCGTTCAATGTAAATACTTTTTCAGGATCAGTACCGTCACCGCCAAGCTCTGACACGTGGACCAAAGCCTCAACCGCTGGACTCAACTGTACGAATGCTCCAAATGGAGTAATTCGAGTTACAGTTCCCTCAACTTTCTCGCCAGGCTTAAATTGCTCAACTTCGTCCAACCATGGATCTTTAGTCAATTGTTTCATACTCAAGCTCAAGCGCTCTTTGTCGATTGCAATAATCTTAGCTTCGATAGTTTGACCAACCTTTACATAGTCAGATGGATTGTTAACACGCTCCCAGCTAATTTCTGAGATATGAATCAAACCTTCAATACCTTCAACGTTAACGAATACACCAAAGTCAACAACACCTGTAACAACACCTGTAACTGTGTCGCCAATTGCCAACTTCTGGAACCGCTCTGCCAAGCCTTCTTTAACCGCCTCTTTTTCAGAGAAGATCAATTTGTTAGCTTTCCGGTCAGCGTCCAAGATTCGCGCCTTGATATCTTTCTTTACCAAGCTATTCAATCGTTGCAAGATTTCGTCCTTGTCGCTAGAACCTACACGAGGATAGTGTTCAGCTGACAATTGCGATACTGGCAAGAATCCGCGAATACCTTCGTATTCAACTAGTAGTCCACCGCGGTTAGCGTCGTATGGCACAACAGTGATAATTTCACCAGATTCCAATTTAGCCATAACTTCATCCCAACCACGATCTTTCGCAGCCTTGCGCAATGAAAGTAGCGAATAACCGTCTTCCAATTCGGTATCAATTACGCTAGCAATTACTGAATCGCCAACATTGTAGTTCTTTGAAAGGCTAACTTCGCGGCGTGGAACCAAACCAACACCCAAAGGTCCTAAATCGATTAAAATTTCGTGCTTCTTTACTGATAAAACAGTACCGTCAACTGTTTCACCGACAGTAAGTTGTTTAACATTATCACCTGCTTGAGCCAGCAAGTCATCCATTGTAATTTTGGCATCTGCCATAAGTCTTCTAAAGACCCCTTCCTTAAAATTGATATTATTCTTCAGGGACATAATAAAAATATCCCCACAGATTATCACAATTATATCACAACAGACAGATAGAAGTCAAAGCTAGATAAGATAGCGAGATCGCTGATAAGCTACCGTCAAAAACGCCAAAATACCAAAAGCTACCGCAGAAATAGCTACATCTTCTGGTCCAGTTTTTGGTAATCCTTTATCAGATTGCTTAGAAGGAGTAGAAGGAGCTGGCGTTATAGATGATGGCGATTGTTGAGACTGGGAAGGCGCAGGTGTAGGAGTTGTCTTTTTCGACTCTTCAGTCTTCACGTCGGTTCGTGCCTCACCTCTTCCACCTGATTGATTATTCGTTTTTTGATCTGCAGACTGCTGAGATGTGTTGTTGCTCTGTGAATTCTTATTACTATTCTCTGATGCTACCAAATCGCTAGAGATTGGCGACCCATCTTGCGACAAATTATTCTGCCTAATTCCGTAAAGAACAGCCAAAGATATAGCCACTAAAATAGCGCCTACTACTACAAAAACTCCAATTGATCCAGTCTGATTTACTCGCTTCATATTATATCTCCACTCAAATTTTCTTTATTATATCATAATGACCTCTTATAAGTAAAGCTGGTGATATAATAAATATATGATTATTACGGTTGACACAGGTGGGACCAAAACATTAGTAGCCAGCTTTGACGAGGAAAAAAATCCTAAGCATATCATTAAGTTCCCCACCCCTAAAAACGTAGACCAATATATTCAACGCGTCGCCGATCAAATTCACCTGATTACGAGCGATAAGCCAATTGACGCAATTTCTGTGGCTCTACCAGGAGTGGTTAAAGATGGCGTAGCAGTGTGGTGCCAAAATCTCGGTTGGAAAAATCAGCCCATCCGCGATCTCCTTTCCCGATACTTTCCTAATATACCAATATTCATTGCAAATGATGCCAATATGGCAGGACTGGCAAGTATGCTCAGATTGCCCAAAACTCCCAGATGCGGTCTATACATCACCCTGGGGACCGGCGTTGGCACTTCCCTGATCCTGGATGGAAATCTACATAAAGAACTTAGCGATTGCGAAGGCGGACATATGTCTTTGAATTACAATGGCAAGATTACCACTTGGGAAGAGATTGCTGCAGGTAGAATTTTACAGAGAATTTTTGGCGAATTATCATCAGACACCCCCCCTGGAAGTCTGGGAAGAGGTTGCTAATAGAATAAAAGCTGGATTGCAACCGCTCATCGCCTTTACGCAACCAGATGTCGTTGTTGTTGGCGGGAGCATGGGAGCATTCACATCCTATTTTTCAGATATTTTAAGCGGTCTTCTGGCAGAAAACTTACCCGCCGCCATATCAGTACCAAAAATAATCAGCGCTCCCAACCCAGAAGAAATTGTATTATACGGATGCTACGACAATGCCATCAGTCAGCTTGCCTCAAATTGAACACGATTTTTCAGAACTGCAGTTCAAGGAGGGTGAAGTATTTTCCTGGAACCCTAATTCACAAACAGTCTATTACGAAAAATTAGATTCACAAGAAGACTTAGTGCAACTTTTACACGAAATCGCCCACGCTAAGCTTGGTCATAAAAATTATCAATACGATATCCAGTTAGTTGAAATGGAAAGATCCGCCTGGAAGTACGCCGTTGATACTTTGGCTCCAAAATACGGCTTAACTCTCAGTATGGACGACGATAATATTCAAGATTCTTTGGATAGTTACAGGGACTGGCTACATAAACGTAGTCTTTGCCCTCAGTGTGGCGCAGTTGGATTGCAGGCGACCGCCTCATCTTACAGATGTATTAATTGCCACTCAGAATGGCGCGTAAATCAAGCAAAATCCTGCCAGCTTAAAAGATATCAAATAAAATAAGCCTCTCATACGGAGGCTAATTTTAAGAGATTGGAGCGGTCTTATTCTGCAATTTTTTGTACTGTTTTCTTAGTACGGCGTGAAATGCGTCCGCCCTTAGCACCAGCGATACGAGCCAAAGCTGGATTTGCAGCAAAGCCACCAGTTCGACCGTTTTTACCGCCCTTACGTCCGATTTTTGCGTAAAAATCTGGATCGCGAGCTAGATTTTTTTGAGCAGCCTTTAAGCCGCCAGCCTTTGTTCCTGCCATAGGAAGGTTTTCCTCCATTTTTAAAAAAGATTTCCACATAAATTTAAATGGAAACCCTCACCTTTATATATCACACATGATATGTGTTATGTTTATATGCTAGCATATTACTAATACTTTGTCAATATTTACATAAGTAGTTTTTTATTGTGAATAAAATATTGCATTTTACTGACGCGTTAGCTATACTAATAAAGTCAGTTACTGACGGCACCTGTTGGAGCTTTAGAAATTATGAGTTCCACCACAAAAAATTCTCGTTTTCTGCGAGATTCGAGAAGAAAAATATCCCATCACATAGAGGGATATTTTTTATTACAGATTTATTCTAAAAACTCTCTTAATAGATTATCTATTCTAAGCTGAGATTCTTGTGTCAACTCATTTTGTAAACCAATCCAAGCGTTAATAGCCACAGTAAATTTATCCCTGGCTATAGTAAACTGGTCGCTGTCTTTCTTTTCGTTAGCCGACTTCAAATCACGCACAGCCAATAAAATAGCGTCTATTCTCTTCATCACTAACTTACATAAGCCAACCTCGCCCTCTCTAGATTCCAACCTCTTCTTTGCACCAGTCCATATTTTCTCCATAGCAATAAAGTCATTTTGCTTAGTCTTCGATAGATTATCTGACACCGTACGTATTTCACCGCTCAACTCCTTATCAAACTCCATAAAGCTGACAATCTTATCTATACTCTGTATAGTTCGGTTCATCTTCTCTACTGATTTATTGCATTCTTCCGAATACTTTTTAAATCTAGCATTAATGTTCTTCTGCCAAGATATAAAAAATACCACATCGCAGCTTTGGCGTTTATTTTTTAAATCAGCCAAATATTCGTTCAATTTTTCAGCGGATAATTTGTCTTTTTGCAAATTAATAAACAGCGAGCTCTCCATTTCATTAGCGTTTTTTGTTACGCTTTGAACGTTTTCCCAAGATTTCCAACTCATGAATCCATACGCCAATATCATTATCAGTGTTATAAAACTTATGACAATGGCTAATTTAAGTGTGCGATGATTTTTTATCAATTTCATAATTCTATCCCCAGCGTGGTTGACCACAATTCACTATCAAGCGGCCAAGGATTAAAAGAACACCCCTGTAAATCAATTGATTGCTGCTGCATAACCGCCGCTGGATTATTAGCTCCAGAACAATTCAAATGCCCATGCCCCAACCAATGCCCAACTTCATGATTGATTACCATATGTCGATAATTACGAATATCACCACCCGCCTTATTCCACGCTGTAGTTGCGCCAGACCATCGATTATCATTGATAATGACAGAAGACCCGACTCGACAGCTCCAATCCGCGTCACAGCCTGATGAGAACGAGGACATTAATTCGGCTTGCGACAGAACTAAATTGAAACTTCCACCCTCTTTCACCTCTTTAAAAACAATTCCATACGCGCCCAGCCTCGATTGTCGTTTAAGGTTTCGTTTACCTGTTTCGAGAACTCAGCTAGATTTGATCGGACATTGCCCTTTGTTGATATTGTGTATGTGACTTCTTTTTTCACTCCAGAATTTGATTTTTTTGACGATTGAGATGTAGAATGCCAATCTGGAGTCTGGATATCTGACATCTTAAAGCTAGATAGCGACGACGGAGATTTTATTTCAGAGAAAATTTTAGCGCTAATCGCCTTCTTCGCATCACTCTTAGCCTCATTGGGTGCTGTTATGTTAATCGTTGGTGTTAAAGCAACAGCAATCGCCATACCGCCAGTAGCCACCCTGCACACTATACACATACTTATATTCTATCACCCGCCAAAACATACCACAAACGTTTTAAGACAAAGAAGAAAGCCACCCTATTAGGATGGCTTTCTTATAATTCGGCACCGTGCTAGTTTCCCACTTTCGCAGTATAATCGCCGCTGGGGAGCTTAACTTCTGTGTTCGGAATGAGAACAGGTGTTTCCTCCTCGCTATAGGCACCGAAGGAGGGGGTTACGACGCTTGGTTCCGTATATACTCCACGGTGGGCCAAACCCCTTTCTTCGATGTCCAACATCAGCACGGAATTGATTTTTAATTGACTGGTACTTTTGAAAAGCACCAATTACTAGTTAAGTCTACCTTATCCGCAATGTTTATGCAAGCATAAACTCCACGGACAAGGACATAAAAAGGCAATGGGACTATTAGTACGCTTTAGCTCCATACATTACTGTACTTCCACCTTGCGCCTATCAAACAGATAGTCTTTCTGTGTCCTCATAGGGAAACCTTATCTTGAGGTTAGTTTCGCGCTTAATATGCTTTCAGCGCTTATCTAGTCCGCACATAGCTACTCGACAATGCAGCAGGTGGCCACAATCGATACACCAGAGGTGCGTCCGCCCCGGTCCTCTCGTACTAGGGGTAGATCCTCTCAAGTTTCCTATCGTCCATACCGGATATAAACCGAACTGTCTCACGACGTTCTGAACCCAGCTCGCGTACCACTTTAATCGGCGAACAGCCGAACCCTTGGAAGGTGCTCCCCCTCCAGGATGTGATGAGCCGACATCGAGGTGCCAAACAGCGCCGTCTATGTGAACTATTGGGCGCTATAAGCCTGTTATCCCCAGGGTAACTTTTATCCGTTTGCGCTGTCGATCCCACATTCATGTACAAATGTACGTACAGCGGATCACTTGCTCCGACTTTCGTCTCTGATTGGAATGTACTCCTCACAGTCAAGCTGGCTTATGCGCATACACTATCACTTCGATTTCCATCCGAAGTTAGCCAACCTTTGAACGCCTCCGCTACTCTTTAGGAGGCAACCGCCCCAGTTAAACTACCCACCATACACGGTCCGCTAACCGGATAACGGTCAGCGTGAGAACACAATCACAACAAGGGTGGTATTTCACCTGGCGACTCCACAAATACTGGCGTATCTGCTTCAAAGTCTCCCACCTATGCTACACATGTTGAAACCATATTCAATGTAAAGCTGTAGTAAAGCTCCATGGGGTCTTTTCGTCCTGGTACGGACAGACGGCATCTTTACCGCCAATGCACTTTCACCGAGTCCTTCGCTGAGACAGTGCCCACATGATTACTCCATTCGTGCGGGTCAGAACTTACCTGACAAGGAATTTCGCTACCTTAGGACGGTTATAGTTACCGCCGCCATTGACTAGGGCTTCAGTTCGCACCGTGAAGCGCTCCCCTTAACCTTCCAGCATTGGGCAGGAGTCAGCCCCTATACATCCACTTTCGTGTTAGCAGAGACCTGTGTTTTTGATAAACAGTTCCGTGGGCTCTTTTGCTGCGGCCCCCACATCGTTAGACATCAGAGGTTCGCGTTCAAAAGAACAATTCGTTTGCTCTATCTCAGAAAATTCGTTTTGTGATTAAAAATGTACTCTTTAACCTAATATTCACTGAGTGAACGCGGCTGATATCCACCGAAGTGGGGGCAGACCTTATCCCGAAGTTACGGTCGCTGTATTGCCGAGTTCCTTAGCGAAGGTTCGCTCGTAAGCCTGAGTCTACTCGACTCGAGCACCTGTGTTGGTTTGCGGTACGGGCGGCTAAGTCCACGCGTACACCTGCTTTTCTAGCCAGGGCTTTCACCAAAATCGCGACTCCGAAGAATCACTTTCACTCCCTTTGCGTTCCCGCTCGGTTGGACGGATAAACCATGAATCCGCTTCGATTACTTCCCCGTGAACAGTGTACAAAACTTAACCGGTTCAGGAATATTAACCTGATGTCCATCGCCTACGCTCTGCGCCTCGGCTTAGGCCCGACTAACCCTGAGATGATTACCATGGCTCAGGAAACCTTGCTCTTACGGCCGAGAGGATTCTCACCTCTCTTATGGTTACTCATTCCAGCATTCTCACTTCCTACCGCTCCACCGAACCTTCCGATTCGACTTCACTGCTGATAGGAACGCTCCTCTACCACTACACACTAAGAACAAAATCAAAGTTTTTTAATCAATTTAAACCTTGGAATGATCTTTCCGTTCTTTTCAATATTATCCAAAAACATTTTCTTAGGTCTAGCCCATAATTCCCCGTCGCCATAAATGGCTCGATAAACTACAAGCTCTTCAAGCGTCTCAGTATGAACAGCTATACTTACAACAACATACTTATTGCCTTTATAGTGTTTATAAACGCTACCTATGTAAATCTCATTTTCCATAAATTGATTGTAACACAACTTTAACTTTGCACTTAGTGTGTAATCCATATCTTCGGTATAACGTTTTAGCCCCGTTACATTTCCACGCAAGATCTCTTGACTAGTGAGCTGTTACGCACTCTTTAAATGAATGGCTGCTTCTAAGCCAACATCCTAGCTGTTTAAGAAATCTCACCTTGTTTCCCACTGAACGTTAATTTAGGGACCTTAGATGATGGTCTGGGCTGTTTCCCTTTTGAGCACCGATCTTAGCACCGATGTTCTAACTGCCGTGATTACACACATGGTATTCGTAGTTTGTTAAGGGTGGGTACAGTTGCCCGCCCCAGTCCTTTACAGAGCTCTACCCCCATGTGCTACCAACACGACGCTAGCCCTAAAGCTATTTCGAGGAGAACCAGCTATCTCCGAGTTCGATTGGCATTTCACCGCTAACCACAAGTCATCCAAACACTTTGCTGCGTATCCTGGTTCGGTCCTCCACCACCTGTTACAGTGGCTTCAACCTGCTCATGGTTAGGTCACCCGGTTTCGGGTCTAATCCTTACAACTTAATCGCCCTATTCAGGCTCGCTTTCACTATGGCTCCGTCAATTGACTTAACCTCGCTGTAAAAATTAACTCGCTGGATCGTTCTACAAAAAGCACGCCGTCACCGGACAAGCCGGCTCCGACTCCTTGTAGGCACTAAATTTCAGGATCTATTTCACTCCCCTCCCGGGGTTCTTTTCACCTTTCCATCACTGTACTAGTTCACTATCGATCGTATATTATATTTAGCCTTGGCTGGTGGTCCAGCCAGATTCAAACAGGGTTTCTCGTGCCCCGTCCTACTCGATAAAACATACATAAGGTCAGCGTCGTTTTCATATACACGGCTTTCACGTTCTTTGGCTAGTCATTCAAACTATTCTACTAACCACGCCGATTTCTTACCTTACTAACTGTTGATAGCCAGTTATCGCAAATCAGATTATTTGAATGAATCAAATTCTCTGACTTGGTCATATGTAATATCACAACCCCTTATAAGTATTCGTCTATCAACTTATTTGCCTAAATTAATAGGCAAAAACTTAAAAGGTTTGGGCTGTTGCGATTTCGCTCGCCACTACTTTCGCAATCGTTATTTACTTTCTCTTCCTCATCCTACTAAGATGTTTCAGTTCAGATGGTTCCCGCTCGCTTGCCTATGTGTTCAGCAAGTGGCAACATGACATGACTCATGCTGGGTTTCCCCATTCGGAGATCTCCGGATCAAAGCTTGTTGACAGCTTCCCGAAGCTTATCGCAGTCTTCCACGTCCTTCATCGGTAATATACGTCCAGGCATCCATTTAGCGCCCTTGAGTACCTTTTTATGCATTGACTTAACTAGTAGTTGCTACTTTGCAATTACTACTACCGTCAATTAAAAACTCAATTTCTTTTACTCTCAAATTGTTAATGATCAGTGCCTCACACATTTGAGTGCACAATCGACAAGTCAATAAATTGACAAATCTATCTACACTCAGATGTTTTCTCACTGCCCTCGCACGCTTTGCAGTGTATTGCCAGAGGTTCGTTTGAACATTCGCTTAACTAGTAATTAACTATACAGCAGCTGAGATTCTTTTGCAAGGGTTTTTTCAAAGTTTTTTCGACTTTTTTTGCTTTTTATTAAAATCAGCGCCAATCGCCTCAGAAATACTAGAAAAACCGTCATTTTTTAACATCATAGACAGCTCGCGATTTATTCGCCCAATTAGCTGCGGACCTTCAAAAAACAGCCCAGTGATAAGACCAACTAGACTAGCCCCTGCCTTAATCTTAGCGTATGCATCTTCGGCCGAAAAAACTCCGCCAACACCAATAATAGTCAGTTTATCTCCATAGTTTTTATATGTATGCTTAATCAATTCTAAGCTATGTGCGCGAGTAGGTTCGCCGCTTAATCCACCCCTAATGTCATCAGTCAAAGGATCTTTAAGATCTACCCTCTCACGATCCTTTATTAAATTAGCAACCGTTACGCCCTGAATATTATGCTCAACAATAACCTTTAATAGCGAGTCGAATTGCTTCAAATCATACAAATGTGGCATTTTAACCCAGAAAGGAACATTTCTCTCTACAGAATCTAATTCGCTTAATAAAGTCTCTAGCGTATCGGCATAGATAAACGGCTCCTTGCCAGCATTCGGACAGGAGATATTGATCTCTATAACACTAGCCAAGCTGTTTTCTACGATATAACTAACCGCTTTTTTTACGTCCCGAATTATATATTCCTCCGGAACAACTGGCCCAAATTTGTCTTTCGTGGATTTATCAGCAATAACAGCCACAGACACAACTGTCGGCATTGATTTAACTTTAGGTCTGTTTAGTTCAATGTAGTCACTAATCTTCTCTAATCCATAATTTGGCATACCAGCGTACACAACTACAGATTTGGTGTTCGGCAGTCGATGAAACCATGGTCGCAGATTCCCCCTTCTCGGCTCCATAGTCACAGACCCACCAGAAGCAAAGCCAAATCCAACATCTTCCATTAAGGGTGACAGTTGTACGTTTTTATCAAATCCCGCCGACAAACCTATTGGGTTATTAAATACAACTCCATCAATTTCCTGCTGTAGCGACTTGTCCTGGAAGCTCCATAACTTACGAATAGCCCACCTAACAGGAGGGAATGCTTGCGCCAAACGACCGCAAAAAATAGTTAACTTATGAGTAAAATCTGGTGTTAACAAAAATAATATCGGCTTAATAATACGCTTATACATATTCTAAGAGTATAACTATCTATGCTTTATTAAGCAAGGTTACTTGTAAACAAAAAATCGCCTACTCGGCGATAATCCTGACTATCTATGATTGGTGGGCGCTGAGGGACTCGAACCCCCGACCCTCTCGGTGTAAACGAGATGCTCTAGCCAACTGAGCTAAGCGCCCATATTAAAAAATATGGTGGGCGATGAGGGACTTGAACCTCCGACCTCGTCATTATCAGTGACGCGCTCTAACCAGCTGAGCTAATCGCCCTCATTCGTCTTGGTGGAGTGTCGTGGACGTAAGCCCACTTCACCCCATATGGTGGAGACACAGGGACTCGAACCCTGGACCCCCTGCTTGCAAAGCAGGTGCTCTAGCCAACTGAGCTATGTCCCCATAAATTGCCAAGACCTTTTAATTGTACAGTATCTTTTTAATTCTGACAAGTGTATAATTAATAATATGTTATATCAATTTAGTTTTTGACTCATTATTTTTTGGGATTTTGGTCTTAATTGCTGGTGGAATCGTCGTCGTTTTTCATCAAAAATTAGCCGACAATCTGGGAAGCGGCGTAAGTAGCTATGACCGTTTCAAATTTTGGGGACTTGTTACATGTGGAGTAGGATTCGCTATTATGCTCAGCCTACACACTATCCCACTAAACTGGCTACTAAACTCCCTTTTTGGCGGCGGACTATAATAAGCGTCAGCAAAAAGCATAAATAGCCAAAAATTATTGGCTATTTTTTATAATCACAATTCTACCAAAATATCAGATTTTAATTAAATCTACCATATAAAAAGCCCCTCTCATAGAGGGACTTTTTCGTTTAACAACTTGATTGTGCAATTCATCAATCGGTTTATCGTAGAGAAAGGTTGAACTTTTGTCTCGTCCTCGAGAGGACTATTGTAAATATGTAAGCTCGACACATTTACGAGACCGACTAGCTCAATCTGTGATTGCTCGACAGATTGGCATCGTTACTCCCTAGAAAGGAGGTAATCCATCCGCACCTTCCGGTACGGATACCTTGTTACGACTTAACCCCAATCATGCCCCCCACCTTAGGCCGACGAATCGGACTTCGGGTGTTGGTCACTTTCATGGTTTGACGGGCGGTGTGTACAAGACCCGGGAACGTATTCACCGCAACTTGCTGATTTGCGATTACTAGCGATTCCGACTTCATGCAGGCGAGTTTCAGCCTACAATCCGAACTGGGACTAGCTTTGATGCGATTTGCTTCACCTCGCGGCTTCGCTGCGCATTGTACTAGCCATTGTATTACGTTTCTAGCCCAGGACGTAAGGGAAATACTGACCTGACATCATCCCCTCCTTCCTCCCCGTTACCGGGGCAGTCTGAATAGAAAAATACAACTATTCACAAGGGTTGCGCTCGTTGAAGGACTTAACCTAACATCTCACGACACGAGCTGACGACGGCCATGCATCACCTGTCACAGGGTTCCAAAAGGCACAGTCTACTTTCGCAGACCTTCCCTGGATGTCAAGCCCTGGTAAGGTTCTTCGGTTATCATCGAATTAAAGAACATAATCCACCGCTTGTGCGGGTCCCCGTCAATTCCTTTATGTTTTAGCCTTGCGGCCGTACTCCACAGGCGGGATACTTAACGCGTTAGCTTCGCTACTGAAGGGGTCGATACCTCCAACAGCTAGTATCCATCGTTTACGGCGTGGACTACCCGGGTATCTAATCCGGTTCGCTCCCCACGCTTTCGTGCCTTAGCGTCAGAAATGGCCCAGTAACCTGCCTACGCCATCGGTGTTCCTTCTAATATCTACGGATTTCACTCCTACACTAGAAATTCCAGTTACCTCTACCATTCTCGAGTTTAACAGTTTGAATAATAGTCTGTATGGTTGAGCCACCAGGTTTCACTATTCACTTATTAAACCGCCTACGCAACTCTTTACGCCCAGTCACTCCGGATAATGCTTGCACCCTACGTATGACCGCGGCTGCTGGCACGTAGTTAGCCGGTGCTTATTCATGAGTTACCGTCATATTCTTCACTCATAAAAGAAGTTTACAACCCGAAGGCCTTCATCCTTCACGCGGCGTTGCTCCATCAGGCTTTCGCCCATTGTGGAAGATTCCTCACTGCTGCCTCCCGTAGGAGTCTGGACCGTGTCTCAGTTCCAGTCTGGCTGATCATCCTCTCAGACCAGCTATGGATCGTCGGCTTGGTAGGCCATTACCCTACCAACTACCTAATCCAACGCAGGCTTCTCCCAAAGCGCCCGAAGGCTTTAATCCGAAGACCATATGCGGCATTAGCTACCCTTTCGGGCAGTTATTCCTCACTTTGGGGCAAATTCCTACGCGTTACTCAGCCGTCCGCCGCTCGCCGACATTTTACACAAAATTCTTGAATAAATCTTCTATATTATCCAGAAGCTTCCAGAATTCAGCGTAAAACTCGCTGCCGCTCGACTTGCATGTGTTAGGCACGCCGCCAGCATTCATCCTGAGCCAGGATCAAACTCTCCGTTAAAATCTACTTTGTATCAAAGTATTAAGGCTCTACAAAAATATAAACTGACGATGATATTGCACAATCAAATTGTTAAAGTTCATCTTAAGTCAGCCTGAAGTATGATTTACCTCGCTTTACAGATTGTAAATCGTTGCTTAACTCGCACTCCAGCAACCAGACTTGTTACTAATCTTACAGTATATAATTGCCTAGGTCAATAGATTTTTACAATTATTTTGTTGCGAAAAATACAACGGCAGCTACAACCACACCAATAGCTGCTCCAGCAGCCACTTCTACAGGGGTGTGACCATGAGCAACGCGAAGTTTTTCAACTTACTACCTTGCTCCGAAATTAACTTATTAAGTGTTTCACCCTGCATTCCGGACGAATAACGGACCATCATGGCATCATACATCACTATAATAGCTAGCCAAGTAGCTAGTCCAAATACAGAACTATCCCAGCCGTCTTGTAGTCCCAGAAATACCGCCAACGACACGACAATCGCACTATGAGCACTTGGCATACCTCCGGACAGAAGTATTTTTGGGTTCGTATCACCACTAAACACTCGACGATTTCGCCCCATGAGATGAAACACTTGCTTCAACCCTTGGGATATCGCCCATGCGATTACTGGGACTATCAAGACTTTCACTATTAATTACCCTCATCCTGCGGGCGACCTACCATCAAACCGATCGACGAAACAGCATCGCCGTCAGATAGACGCATAATCGTCACGCCCTGGGTTGTCCTTCCGAGCAGCTTAATATCGCTCAAGCCCAGGCGGATAGTTTGACCATTCTGAGAAACCAATAATGCCTCTGTTATTTCTGGATCAATAGTCTGCACAGAGATAATCGGACCAGTTTTTGCAGTTACAACTGCGGCTTTTATACCGACTCCGCCACGTTTATGACTTGGGAAATTCGATACCTTTGTACGTTTACCGAAGCCTTTTTCACTAACCACCAGCAAGGTTTGGTCGTCACCCGTAACGATATCCATACCAACAACAGAGTCATTTGGACGTAATCTTACACCACGGACGCCACGAGCTGATCTACCCATTGGGCGCGTATCTTTCTCGTTAAAGCGAATAGCTTGTCCTGCAGACGTAGATATAATCACATCATTTTCGCCAGTCGTCCTCTTTATCCAGCGGAGTTCATCGCCCTCATCCAATTTAATAGCAATCAATCCATTCGTACGAACATTGGCATAATCTTTCACAGGAGTCTTCTTAACTGTGCCCTTCTTTGTCGCCATGAACAGATAGCCGTCTTCGTTGGCGTTCTTTTCGTGCTTGATAATTGCCGTTATCTTCTCTTCTGGCTGAAGTTGCAATAAGTTAACGGCCGCAACACCCTTCGCACTCAAGCTGGCGGCTGGCACTTCGTAAGCCTTCAGTCGGAAGATTCTACCCATATTAGTGAAGAATAATAGATAATCGTGCGAGCTCGCCTGAACAACCTGATCAATGACATCTTCTTCCTTTGTTGTCATTCCACGCTTGCCCTTACCGCCACGATTTTGCCTACGATAATCACTCACAAGAGTTCGCTTAATGTAATTTTCGCTTGTAAGTAGAATTACCGACTCTTCCTCTGGAATCAATTCCTCATCAGAGAACTTTCCTAATTCGTGATTAATAATCTTACTGCGCCGCTCATCGCCATACTTTTCTTTCATAGCAAGCAATTCTTCCTTAACGACACGCAAAATCTCATTCTCGTCAGCCAGAATTTCCTCCAACTTCTTAATCAGTTCATGAAGTTGCTTCAACTCTTCTTCAATCTTGTCGCGTTCCAGCCTTGCAATCGTCGTAGTTGCATCGCCAAAATTGCGGCCGCTTGAATTTCCGACAAACCAAATCGCTCCATCAAACGCTTGTCGGCGTCATCATAACTTTCGCGAATCGTCTTAATTACCTCGTCAATATGATCAAGCGCAATTTTCAAACCTTCCAATATATGAGCTCGTTCCTTAGCTTTGCGAAGTTCAAACTCAGTCCTACGTCGAATAACACCTTGACGATGCTTAATAAACTCCGCCAAAATCTCTTTCAAGCCCATAACTTTAGGCTGAATACCATTGACCAAAGCCAGGACATTATAATGGAATGACGTCTGTAATCCAGTCAATTTATACAATTGGTTAAGAATCTTCTTTGGATAAGCATCTTTCTTCAGTTCAACAACAACTCGAACCTTACCGCGAGCACTTTCATCTCGCGCATCGGCAATGTGCGTTATTTTTTTAGCAAGGACAAGTTCTCGAACCTTATCAACAAAGCCCTCTTTGCTCATGCCGTATGGAACTTCGGTGATTATAATACTGTAACGACCATTTTTACGCTCTTCAATCGATGCAACTGCACGAATCGTAACCGAGCCACGCCCAGTTTCATATGCTTGACGCATTGGCGCACCACCATAAACTTCCGCACCCGTCGGAAAATCAGGGCCCTTAATGTGCGTCAATAGTTCGTCCAGTGTAATTTCAGGATTATCTATCTGAGCGACTGTAGCGTCAACCACCTCACCAAGGTTATGCGGTGGAATATTCGTTGCCATACCAACAGCAATACCCATCTGACCGTTCAATAGAATATTTGGGACGGCTGACGGCAAAACTACCGGCTCTTTCTCTGTTCCGTCGAAGTTATCACGAAAGTCAACGGTTTCTTTGTCGATGTCAGACAGCAACTCGCCGCCAATTTTATCCATTCGCGCCTCAGTATAACGGGAAGCCGCTGGCTCATCTCCGTCCATAGAGCCGAAGTTACCCTGACCTTCAACTAGCGTATATCGCATCTTCCAAGGTTGAGCCAAGTTCACCATAGCGTCATAAATCGATGAGTCGCCGTGTGGGTGGTAGTTACCCATCACTTCACCGACGATCTTTGCCGACTTCACTGTAGCGTGAGGAGCGCGCCAACCGTTCTTATTCATCGCATACAAAATACGACGATTAACAGGCTTCAATCCGTCACGAACATCCGGCAAAGCACGGTCAATAATAACCGACATGGAGTATTTAAGGAAGGAGTCTTCCATAACACGCTCAACTGTCGACTTTCAATACCGCGAACTTCTGGCTCTTCGTTCAGAATTTCTGGTTCTACTATATTTTTATTATCGTTGTCCGCCATATCTCCTCCTTAAAAGTCCAAATCTTCCACATTAACCTTAGCGGCATTTGTTTGAATAAAATTTTTCCTCAATTCTACGCTATCACCCATAAGCTTCGTGAATATAGCGTCTGCCCGTTCTGCATCCTCAATATTAACCTTCACCAATGTTCGATTTTCTGGATTCATAGTCGTTTCCCATAATTGAGCGGCGTCCATTTCACCAAGACCCTTAAATCGCTGCTGCGCCGTGTAACCTGCCTGCTTAAACTTCTCAGCATTTTCATCAATCTTCACACCAGCAGCCTTACGCTCATTGATCTTTTCGTTCAATTTCTGCTCGAGGGCTACTTCATCATAAACGTAATCTATCTTACGATTGCCGCCAGTTCCTCTACTCAACCCAAACAGAGGCGGCTTCGCCAAATATACGTGGCCCGCTTCAATCACTTCAGACATGTATCGGAAGAAGAATGTCATCAAAAGTGTAGAAATGTGCGCGCCGTCAACATCGGCATCTGTCATAAATATAATCTTGTCGTAGCGAATACCACTGATATCAAATTGGTCGCCAATTCCAACGCCCATAGCCTTAATCAACGAAACAATTTCAGCATTAGCAAACATCTTATCAAACCTTGCGCGCTCAGTATTCAGCACCTTACCACGAAGAGGAAGAACAGCCTGAATAGTTGAATCGCGACCATCCTTAGCTGAACCCGCAGCAGAATTACCCTCGACAATAAATAATTCACAATCTTTTCGGTTACGAGATGAGCAATCCGTCAATTTAGATGGCAAGTTTAAGCCTTCAAATGCCCCCTTACGGATAACGTTGTCGCGCGCAGCCCTTGCCGCCTTGCGAGCTCGTGCCGCCAATGTAGCTTTACCAACAACCTTCTTGGCTGTAGCTGGATTTCCTCCAAGTAATACGCAAAATATTCGCTCATCACCTGGTCCACATAGCGACGCATCTCTGGATTGCCAAGTTTATTCTTAGTCTGACCTTCAAACTGAGGATCTGGCAATTTCACCAAAATAACCGCCGTCAAACCTTCGCGAATGTCATCACCAGTCAGATTATCCTCTTTTTCTTTCAGCAGACTATTCTTACGAGCATAATCATTAATTACACGCGTAAGGGCTGTTCGGAAACCAACCAAATGAGTACCACCATCAGGAGTTAAGACGTTATTGGCAAATGGCTTTACTACTTCAGCGTAAGTGTCGTTATACTGAACCGCAATTTCCACCATACAATCTTCAACCTGCTTCTCGACGTAAAATATATCGTCCGATAAAACATCCTTGCCAATATTCAGGTTTTTTACATAACTCTGAATACCGCCCTCAAAGTAAGAAAGCTTTTCGTTCGCCAGTTCGTTCGTCAATAACCGACGTGTGAATACCTTTCGTAAGATATGCCTGATGGCGAAGATAATTAACAACCCATTTATAATCAAAATTAACCGTCTCCTTAAAGATAGTTGGGTCTGGATAGAATGTAATTGTCGTACCAGAACCATCAGACTTTCCAACTACTTCTAATTCTGTCTGAGGCACGCCTGTTGCGTATTCTTGGCGATAGATTTTACCGTTCTTTCTAACTTCGGCGATCATCCGCGTAGACAAAGCATTCACAACACTAGAACCAACACCGTGAAGTCCAGACGAGACTTTATAGCCGCCGCCACCAAACTTACCGCCGGCGTGTAAGATTGTTAATACCGTCTCTAGCGTACTCTTACCTGTCTTTGGGTGTTTATCGACAGGAATACCACGACCGTCATCAGATACTCGAACACCACCATCCTTTAACAAAGTTACTTCGACCTTTGTAGCATAACCAGCGATTGCCTCGTCAATTGAGTTATCGGCAATCTCCTTAATTAAGTGATGTACGCCCTCATACCCCGTACTACCGATGTACATTCCTGGACGCTTACGAACCGGCTCAAGACCCTCTAAGACCTGGATTTGTGAGCCATCATAAGATTGTTCATTTGTTTGTTTAGCCATATCTCCCTCACTATTATCTGAATTATCAGCTCTTTTCAACAACCTTATTATACATCAAAATAGATATATTCTCAAACTATTTACTTTTTCAGCATGCTTATGCTAAAGTTAGATTAAAGTTATATAACAACAAAAATAAAAGAGGTCAAAATGTTCAAAAAAATTATCTCGCGCCTACCATATAGCCCTTCAATGATCCACAATTTGGGCTTTTATGCGAAACGCTTACGCAAAGAAGAAGCCACTCGAAAGATCGGGCTTATCTTAACCGCCCTAGCGCTTATTGTGCAATCTTTCACTGTTTTTTCACCGCCAGAATCAGCCAATGCAGCAGATTCCAGCGACCTAATTTACGGCGGAATTTCTAGTGGCCAGCAACTGATGGCTCATTATGACGCGAACACAAATAATATTCACGACCTCTATAATCATCTTGGCATTAGCCGCTCTGATTTGGTAGCGGCGACCGGTAATCTCCAGACATTAAATAGCAATATGGGCACCTATTCATGGGGGCTTACACCTCACTTTGGTGCAGCGAGAGGTGAAGGATCTTACGTAGTTCGTACGTCACAAGGTGGCGCCCGCACCTTCTATTATCGACCCCACAACCTCTGGGGCAGCTTCTCATATAGAGCATTCGTTGGATATTCAGCTGGAACCGGATGGTTTGCAATCATGCTTAACTGCGGTAACTTAATCCTTAAAATTGCGCCACCGAACCATCAATGCCCAACGGGCAAGTCGGAACATACCCAGACTGCTCTACTCCGCCACAGCCAGTAGCTACATGTAACGCCTTAGACATAAAGAAAAATGGCGATACATATCAATTTACTGCTAACGCCAGCGCAGCTAATGGCGCGACAATCCAAAAATATGTATATAGCGTTTACCGAGGAAATACTCTAGTTAAGACAATCGAAGGCAACGATAAAATCGTAACTTATACAGAGAAAACGCCAGGATCATACAAAGTTGTTCTAACAGTAAAGAGCTCATTAGGCGACAAGACCTCAGACGCCTGCGTAAAGACATTTACTATACCAGAGCCAGCAAGGTGCCCTCAGAACCCTAAATTATTGAAGGACGATCCTCAGTGCCAACCATGCCCTGGCGACTCTACGATATGGATTAACGATAGTCGATGTTCTGCCTCGTTCGTGCAGACAAAAACCGCAGTTAATCTCACCCAAAATAACGCCGACGCAACAACTACGGTTGCGAAATCTGGAGATCGAATTACCTACACTCTTTCGGTAAAAAACAAAGGCCTTAAAGAGGAAGAATTTACGTTCAAAGATCAAGTCAGCGACTTATTAGAATATGCAGACATATTCGATGCTGGCGGCGGAACATTGACAGATGATAAAGGCGCTAGCGCGGGCAGCGGCAACGCAAAAGTTCTAGTATGGAACCCTATAAAGATCAAGCCAGGAGAGACCCAGAAGCGCAGCTTCACCATCCAAATAAAGAACAGCATCCCGGCAATGGCTAGCGGTAAAAGTAATCCAATGTCTTACGACTGTAGGATCGATAACACATTTGGCAATACTGTCAGCACAAAAATTGACTGCCCCGCACCGAAAGTTATTGAACAAACCACTTCTCAATTACCAAAAACTGGCGCCAGCGAAAATATGATGTTCGCAGGAATTATTGCAGCTGTAGTTGTATTCTTCTATGCTCGATCACGTCAATTAAATAAAGAGGTTAGAATCATTCGGCGAGACATGTCCGCAGGAACTTTATAGGAGGTGAAAAATGAGTGAAAAATTAAAGTCTACCGTAGAGAATGCTGTCGACACCAGAGAATTAGCAGATTTAAGCAGAGAAAAAGCTGCTGAAATCGAAAGATCCCTAGAAAAGGCGGTTGAAAAAGAAGAATCAAATATCGAAAATGAAAGTAGAATTAAAACATGAGGGCTATTAAAATCGCTGCTCGGCACGAAGAACAGCAAGAGAAAAAAGAATCTAAAGAGATAAAAGAAGATAAGCCTCTTACAAAAAAAGATATTGAAGCTTCGTATAAGAAGACTTTGGAAAATGTACAAGACCAACTATCAGCTCCATCCAGGGCTTTCAGCAAGGTCATTCATAATCCAGTCGTCGAAAAGACTAGTGACGCAATTGGCAATACTGTTGCCCGCCCTAACTTAATTATTTCTGGCGCCTTAGGAGCAATAGCTTCTGTTGTCGTGTATTTTATCGCCAAACGATACGGATATCTATTATCAGGATCAGAAACTATTATCTTGTTTGTAGCCGGCTGGTCTATCGGCGCTGTTATCGAATACGCTCGAGTAGGGTTTATCAACAACAGGAAAAATAGCTAGATAGATGTTGAATCTTATCTCAAGCTAATCATCACTTCGCTATCGTCATCATCGCCATTGCGCAAATCGAGCCGATTCTTAACCACAGGTTGGCTCGGTTACATTTACAGAAGAAACAGGGTTATTATTTGTAGTCATAGACGCATTTGTCCTATTGATGACAGCACTATCTATCGCAGAAGAAGGTTGACTTTGCTGTTTGCTGTCAAGATTAGAAGTCGTAGCATTTACGCTATTTATATTAGAAGACACATTACTCACCACCCCTGGGCGGCCTTGCGGATTCTGTATTTGTGAGGAAGTCTGTGGGGCTTGCGAATTTACTGGTCTTACGGTTGTTGAGTTAGAAGCGGGCTTTCCTCCTAGCTGTTGTCTCTTCGCTAGCCATTCATCCAAGAACGATGACCCACCGCTCGACGATTTCTGACCAACAGAAGGCGCTAATTGAGAAGGACTCGTCTTTGGTTGTACACTGCCTCTAATCCTGTCAAATATCTCCTTTTCAACGACAGCTCGTGGTCTACCGTATTTAGCAGCAGATAGCCTTACTAACGCGTCCCTCAGCTGATTATTAACTTGCCCCATCGGAGGAATCCAATTCATACTAAACGGCGCAGACGGCACATTATTAATCATCACAGAGGTTATAGATTGGAAGTTTGGCAATTTAGCCAAGTCGTCGACATCAAAAGTCGGCTGAAACTTCTTAACCATCAATTCGGCGTCAGTCACACCGATACGTCCAGAAATAACCGTACCGACGTTACCAATAATAGCTTCTCGTATCTTATCTGTTAACTGCGTCATAAACTGGTTACCCATAATAAGACTCAATTTATACTTACGAGCCTCAGACAGAATAGATTCAAAGCTGTCAGTGGCGAAGTTCTGGAACTCGTCAACATACAATGAGAAATCAACTCGCTGGTCCTCTGGAATGTCCGCTCGAGACATCGCTGCTGCCTGGAACTTCATCACAAAAATAATACCCAAAAGCTTAGAGTTAAGCTCACCCATCTTACCTTTCGACAAGTTAACCAGCAAAATCTTATTATTATCCATAATTTCACGCAAATTAAATCCAGATTTGGTCTGACCAATGATATTACGCATTGCATCGTTGGAGATAAATGGGCCAAACTTTGATACAACCCATGAAATAACCTCACCTGCCTCATTTGACCTCTGTGACGCAGGAAATTCCTTTGTCCAGAAATCAATAACTTGCTGATCTTTTACATACTTAAGCTTGCTTTTCACAAATTCAGGATCAATAAGACACTTCGGCACGTCAATAAACGTTCCACCAGCAGGATCCGACATCAACAGCAAGGCGCAGTTCCTAAAAATATGCTCCAAACGAGGACCAACAATTCCTGTATGACCTGGATCGTAAAGACCATACAGCATATTAATCGCCTCTTGAACCAAAAAGTCTTTTTGGTCTGGAGTGTCAAACTCAAACATATTCAGACCAATTGGATTGGTCATGTCGGCAGGATTAAAGTAGATAATATCCTCAACGCGCTCTTTTGGAACCTTACCTAACAATGACTCAACCAAATCACCGTGCGGATCAATAAAGGCGAATCCCCGACCATCCATCATATCCTGATAAGCCATATTTTCCTGCAAGACAGACTTACCAACGCCTGTTTGACCAATAATATATACGTGGCGGCGGCGGTCTTTTGTTCCGATTCGAATAGGTTTTTTGACTCCTCGAAATTCGTTATACCCAATCAACAAACCTTCATCCAAAACGTCTGTTGGCCCATCAACCTGCTTGGACATCTGTCGCTTAACTTGTGAAGTCGGGATCGCATTAGCTCCAGGCAAATGGAATAACGTTGCCATTTCTACACTGTTGAGAATATTACTACGAGTTTCCTGAGGGAAAAACCTCATAATATATGCTGTTGTCATTTCCTCAACATTCCTAGTTAAAGAGAACTTAAACCCATTATTGCGCGGTGAGTCAAACAACGAGAAGGCTGCTATTATATTTTTTAACAACACTTGAGAGCGCGCCGCAGTGTTTGACGAAATTACAACACGTACCAAAACTTCATATGCAGGATAGCGAGCCTTTTCGCTAATAGCATCCACTTCCGCCTGCTCTAAAGATGTTAGCTGCTTGTCATCAGAATTAGAGCCGCCGTCTTTTTCATTATTCTCTGGCGGTTTCCACAGAGCCTCCATAATATCCATAGGAGCAACACCACCAAATCCCTTCTTTTTGCCCTTATTTTTCTTCATCCCATCAATATGAGACTCTGAAGCCTTAGACCAACCGTCATACGCCGGACGCAGTAAAAATTGTACACCTATTCCATCTTCTTTAGATGCCGAAGACAAAGCATTTAATAACGCCCTGGAAGCATCTCTTTTCGACTCCTGATAAGTCGATATTGGATAAACAAAGGACTTTTTCAGGGTGAATTCGCCGCCGATGGTTCCGCTCATCTTGCCGACCTTGCTGAATATATTAGTATCAGATACCTCTTCTAGCCTAGCAGAAGGATATGCTGCCGCTACAGCTTGACGAATAACATCAACTAACACTAGCGGAACAACAGCATAATAATGAACTAACCCACCATGTGCAACAATCTCAAACGATATATGACGTTGGCCGTAGACTTTACTTTTGAATCCTTTAGTTGCCGTACTTGAGATAATGTTATACATCACCTGGGCTTGCGACAGCACCTCTTCAGTTAAATCTCGCTCATCTCGATTTGAACTATTGACGTCTTCACTTGTCGGAGGCAAATGTATAAGTAACGGCACCATCTTCAAGCCTCGTTCATAATTTTTGGCTTCCCTCAGCATGTTACGATACAACACAAAAGCTACCGCAGAACCAGCGGTTATAATAACAATCGCGATAAAACTAACTATCAAAGGACCCGCACCCATATAAAACCCTACTTACTACCGTCGTCATTTTGACCTAAAGTCTTATTATATCGTTTTTTTAAATAATCAGCCTGCAGCTGTGCAATAACTCTATTCCTCTCATATGGATTATCTTTTGTTAAAGCTATAATCTTTTTAACTTTATCCACCCATTCTCTTTCTATCAAGTCTTCATCCGCTGCCACCAGAGGAGTATCATCATCAGCTACTACCCCTGACTGCTTCGCACTTTGATCGTCGTTTTGAGATTGAGATAAAGGAACTGTTGTAGTATTATCAACAGGCAAAGCCACAGGGATATTGTTATATTGTTCAACCCTAGCACCAAGTGACTGCTCGGATTCTCTTCCGACTTCAGGATTTAATGATGTATTTTCTACATTATACTCACCACCACCTATATTTTGTGGCTGCACCTCAGGGGTCCTATTAACTTGTGGCAGTTCGGGATTCATAAATATATTGTACCACGTAACTACTTAAAATACACGACTACATTCAGGACGGGATTAGTATCTTTTATGTATAAAAAAACACGCCAGCAACTCAAACACACCAAGTAATAATATCTCAAAAATCCCAACATCTCCCATCGATTGCATACCCACATAAATAACTGGAGCAAGAGAGACTACAGTAGAGTAATAATACGTCTTATACTTAGATTCATTACGACTATTCTTGAAATTTAAAAATTTCGCAGCTATTCGCTCCGATGTTAAAAATACTACATAAGTCAGACAGATAAATAGCACATACAAACATACGAAAAACGCTAGAATCCCAAACGGACCAGCAGAACTAGGGCTTGTCGCATTCAAAATAACCGCAGTCAAAATCAATGCAACCAACGCTATAAAACTAATTATCTTCATCCCCATACTCACATCATACTATACACAAGAAGCCTGAGCGATAATAATATAGCATATAGACACAAACCATCCGCCGATAAAAAATAACTATTAGGCGCGGGTGCTACTTGCCCATTACCGCTCGAGGCGATTTGACCGCTCCTTAATTAAGGAGCATCCTTGCAGTGTTCCTCTGCATACATCCAGGATTCTCACCGCTAGTTCTTTAACGAGGATTAACTGGATGTATGCGGTACTAACCGCGCGCTCAACGCTTTTACAAGGCGGAGCATTGGCTGCGTCATTATAAAAATCATGCAGCCAACTGTCCGTCAATTTATACACAAAATGTAGCTTTATATAAATTTTATTGTTAATGTATTTTTGCTTTTTTATTTTTCTAAAAGCTTAACCTTATACTAGCATAACCCTATTTAGATGTCAACCATTACTCGATCAAAAAGTATTGTAATTTTCACCTATTTTTTAATGTTGTTAAAATTATCATCTGTTAATTATTCTCCTCTCGCTTTATGGTCATATGTGTATTTTACAACAAGATTGTCATTTTTGAGCATTATCTGGCACAGATTACACACCATTCAATGAAGATATCATCTACTTAGCGACCACCCAATTACACGACTAACCTATGATTACCTATCATCTAAACATTGCCACAAAAATAGGTTCGTACAGTCAACATCAGACCAACGTCTAACACTCAAATCCGTGATAAAATAATATTCTCTATTCCCCGCTTTATAAAACTCTGTTCACTTTCATTGTCGCACTATAGCAGACTTAACAAAAATTATTTTTTTATATTATTACAAGAACATCCAAGCATCAGTATGCATATTAAATCTTATACATCAAAAATGTTATACAACAGTTTTAATTAAAAATTACAAAACGAAAGTATAAAGTTTATTCATAGCACACAAAGCCACCTTTTACACTTCAATAAAAGAGTCCTGGAAAATGTGCGACAATTTAATTTGTCGCTACACATAAAAAGCATAAAAAGCGGTCAAACAAACGCCAGTCTCTGGCATATAACTTCATAGTGAAAGCCATTAGAAAAAAATAGTTGCGAAAATTAGAAAGAAGATTATAAAATGTGTGGTATTTTTTACTAAACTTTTTTACAAAAAAATATTGTTGACATAAGCATTTATATAGCTTATTATAGGGTAGCTTCTGAATAAAAAAAGTTATACAGAGGCCAAAAATAAAAAGAAATTGTAAAACTCAACTTTTTTGAAAACAACCACTACTCGCAGGTGGTTGTTTTTCTATCTTAAAGATAAATTCTACTCTTCAATATAAATAAAGCCAGCGACAAGGCTGACTTTTAATCTAATCTATCTGGTGGAGCTGCCGGGTACTGCCCCCGGGTCCAACTGGTATCATGATATTCGTCTACAAGCATAGTCTTATTTCAATTTAATTTATAACGCCACTCGACTTAAAAATAAGCCAAAAATACCGAGCTACGTTACGTAGAAAAAGTCCCATGAGTCTGCTACTTCCAGAATCACAGCGAGCAACATAAATATAACACCTCGTCCACACTATGTTGCCTGCGCGGCAAGATGGCTATAGAAAATTACGCTACAGCTGGCGCGAAAGCACGAACCTGGAATAGGCCCGCAACTTTGCTTGCAAAGTTTTTTGCATCTAAAAATATACGTTACGCGTATAATCGGCTTGCAGAATATCCTGATAAGGTCCAATTGTCGAAAGCTATATCAGCCCCACATATCGATTCATATTATACCCTGATCTCATTCAAAAATCTACATGCTTATGCTTTAATAGATTCATGATTAGTAGAGTTATTTCAGCTACACCTTATGGATTTAGCGGGCAAATCATCGAAGTTGAGGGAGATATGTCAAAAGGACTTCCTAGTCTGCAAATTGTCGGAATGGGCAATAAGGCCATCGATGAATCCAGAGATCGAGTACGTAGTGCAATAAAAAACTCTTCCCTGGATTTTCCGAAAGGAAAAATAATCATCAATTTAGCACCGGCAGAGTTACCAAAAGACGGATCTCACTTTGATCTTCCCATCGCCTTATCTATTTTATGTATCAGCGGCGCGCTCAACCAAAGCGATATAAACGATGCGGTTTTTGCAGGTGAATTGGCACTAGACGGCAGTCTACGCCCAATACGATCAGCGATCATTACAGCCGAAGTAGCCAAAAACCAAAAAATTAAATCAGTATACGTGCCAGCCCAAAATGCCGAACAGGCGGCGCTAGTGACTGGAGTTGATGTATTTCCAGTAGAAAACCTAAAATCACTCTTCTTACATCTCAAAAAAGAAAAGATCATTAAGCCAATAGACAGATCATCAATAAAAAATATATCTCGCAATCATAAAAACGCTCCAACCATTGACGACATCTACGGACAAGAACAGGCAAAGAGAGCGATTCAAATAGCAGTTGCCGGAAGACATAATATTTTATTGTCCGGCCCTCCAGGGTCAGGAAAAACTATGTTAGCAAAATCTTTGAAAAATCTATTACCGACCCTATCAGAGGATGAAATAGTAGAAGTGACAAAACTTCACAGTCTTGGAGAGCACACTATAATAAACAATCCCATAGTAGATAGACCGTTCAGATCACCACATCACACCGCAAGTAGAGCGTCTATTATTGGCGGAGGATCGAAAGTGCAGCCAGGAGAAATCAGTTTAGCCCATAGAGGTGTCCTATTTCTTGATGAGTTACTCGAATATCCACGCACTGTGCTTGAATCACTTCGTCAACCCTTAGAGGATCACGAAATTACCGTCAGTCGTGCAAATGGTAAATTCAACTTCCCTGCCAATTTCTTATTAGTAGCCACAATGAATCCTTGTCCTTGTGGATTTCTTGGAGATCCAGAAAAAACTTGCATATGCTCACAAAATCAGATTCTAAATTACCAAAAAAGATTGTCGGGACCGCTACTCGATCGAATAGACCTAACGGTATCGGTTTCACGAGTCCCCCATGAAAAATTATTAAATAATAAAGTGTCGACAAAATCACAACAAGAGACATTTTTATCTGAGATACATAAAGCCTACTCTATTCAGAGAGACCGATACAGGTGTAGCTATAAATACAACAATGACATTCCAAGTAGTAACGTTGATAAAATTACATCAATCTCAGAATCTGCAAAGACCTTCTTGACGAACGCAGCCAAAAAACTAGATTTAAGCACTCGCAGCTACTTTAAGGTCATAAAAGTTTCTCGCACTATCGCAGATTTAGAAGGATCCGCGTCTATAGAAATTCCGCATATAGCAGAAAGCCTACAATACAGACAGATTAACATAGGTTAATTATTATCCTTGAAAATAACAAACATCTCTGTTACAATAGCAACTGAGTTAATCTAAAATTGCTTCAAAAAGGAGAGCCAGAGATTAATAAATCAATCCGTATCAACGGAGCAATCCGTGCAAAGAGAACTGCGGATAATTGGTCCTGATGGCGAGCAACTAGGAATCATGTCCCTAAAGAGGCTTTTAAGTAAGGCCAACGACATGAATCTTGACCTAGTTGAAATATCACCGGGAGCCAATCCGCCAGTTGCTAAAAATCATTGACTGGGGTAAGTACCAGTACCAAAAAAATGAAGGATCAACAGAAGAATCGGCGCCAAGCCAAATCTGGAGACCTAAAGCAGATGCGCTTTGGTCTAAAGATAGGAGCTGGAGACCTAGAGGTTAAGCTGAAGAAGATCCGTAAATTTTTTAGAGGGCGGGCATAAAGTTCGTATACAAGTGGTCTACAAAAGGTCGCGAAATGGCCCATAAAGAGATCGGCTACGAATTGATCGACAAAATCATGGAGCACCTTAGTGAGGATGCAATATTAGAGCAAAAAAACCTCAGATGGCTGGTCGCAATCTGAGCGTAGTAATAAGGAGTAAATAATGCCAAAGCTAAAGACCCACAAAGGCACTGCGAAGCGTATCAAGCTGACCAGCACCGGAAAATTGACCCGCCAGCGCGCATTTGGCGGCCACTTGTTGGCTAAAAAGTCAAAAAGTCGTAAGCGCGCAATCAACACAACAGCAACAGTAACTGGTTCGATGGCTAAGAACGCCCGTCGAGCAATGGGAGTATAGTTATGCGAGTAAAACGAGGAGTTGCCGCACGCGCTAAGCACAAAAAAATCTTAAAAGCAGCTGAGGGAATGCAACATAATCGCACCAGAAGTTTTCGTCTTGCAAAACAAGGTGTTATTAGAGCTCTACAATATGCATACCGCGATCGCCGAAATAAGAAGCGTGATCTACGCGGCCTATGGATTACCCGAATCAATGCAGCCGCTCGACAAGAAGGCACAACTTACGGCAAACTTATAGCCTCTATGAAATCTAAAAACATTGAGATTGATAGAAAAATATTAGCAGAATTGGCAGTTAACGAGCCAAAAGCTTTCGCTGAAATAGTAAAAGCAAGCCTATAATAGGACAAATCTACCAATATAAAACACCCTGACATTATGCAGGGTGTTTTATTCATAGTCTGCCTATAAGCCGGGTTCTGTCTAGGGCAATCATCTATCTAGTTTGCTTGTTGCCAAACAAATCAAGCGGTTATCGATCTGCGGACGGATAATCCTATTTGCAAATCTCCTTGCAGCCGACAGGGTTTACCTCTCGTCTATGTCGCCATAGACGACTGTGGGCTCTTACCCCACTCGTTTCACCTTTTCCCTCGTATATAAAATACGAAGGTAGTTTTGTTTCTGTGGCACTTTCCCTAGAGTTGCCTCCGGTCGCCGTTAACGACTGTCGTATCCTTCGCTGCCCGGACTTTCCTCTTAAGTACAACTTAAGCGATTGCCTAACAGACTACATGACATATTATAGCACTAAACCCCAGACTTGTCTGTGGGCGCTAGATATTCCCCGCATAAATGCAAGGTGGGTGCTCGCAACTTATTGCCACGACAATAAATCATTAAAGCTCCCTATTGTATGATGTTAGGAAAATCATACGCGCCCACGGATAAATCCAGGGTCTGCCTATATTATACACTAAATATGTTCATAAATATACGCAAAATTACCTGAATACAACCCGACATAACTTGCCCGATTACATCAGAAAACAGCACAACTATAATCATCACTAGAAGAATGCCGTTCTGCTCAATTTTCTGCATAATACCCCTGACGCTATCTGGCGCTACGGCATACAGTACTCTAGATCCATCCAAGGGCGGAATTGGTAACATATTAAAAACAAAAAAGCCCAAATTTACCGATACAGCAGTAGAAATAATCAATCCAAATATCGTAGGCTGTATTGCGCCAGCACTACCAATAACGCCGCTAAACACTCCGATACCAAACGCTATAAAAGCGATTATTAAATTAGTAATTGGACCGGAAATAGCAACAAGAGCCGCTCCCCAATCACCAAAACGAACTCTATTTGGATTAAATGGAACAGGCTTAGCCCCTCCGAAAACTGGAGCATGTAGCACCACCATAATCAAAGGAAGCAAAATAGTCATCATAGGATCGATATGTCTTATGGGATTAAGTGTCAATCTCCCCTCTTCTTTTGCAGTATTATCGCCCAGTGCATACCCCATAAAAGCGTGCATAGCCTCGTGAATGGTCATAGACAATAATATAACAATCAAAACTATTATTATTTCTAAAATCATAAGTGTTATTATAGCATCAATACACGATCTTGACTAATTACACAAATGCCGCTACAATAATAAGGATTGTTATTAATAATAAAGTAAAGAGAGTGGAAATGGCATCACGATGTGATTTAACAGGCAAAGGCAAGCAGTATGGCAACAACGTCAGCTTTCTCCCTGCGCCGCACTAAGCGCGTTTTCAAACCAAACCTTCAGAAGAAGACTTTTTGTTGTTGACGGTCAAAAATTACCATGACTTTTAAGCACAAAAAGCTATTCGCACCCTGAAGAAAAAGGTATTTTGGGCGCAACTGCTGATAAGTAATCGCTAAATCAAATTTTAATAAAATAACTCCGATTGTATTATCGGAGTTATTTTTAATTCAACGAGAAGACCCTAGCTTTTCGATATTTGAACAACTGTTAAATTATCTGGTAGATCCGTTATTTTCTTTAACTTCCATTTTGGACCAGTCTCAACAACTGGAGCTCCTAGGTTTTTTACAAACTCATCCACGCCATCCTGTGGAACTTCATAATGCAAAGTAGCGTCATTGTAGTGTACCGGAATCACCACCTTAGGATCCAATTGACGAATTATTGAAGTTGCTTCCATTGCGTCTAATGTATATCCATTTCCACCGACAGGTAATACTGCAAAATCAACAACACCTATATTTTCGAGCTGATCATCAGTTAGTTTATTCTCAATGTTACCAACAACCACTCCCTTAGCTTCACCAATCGTAATTTTATATATTGTAGATTTTTTGACATCATCCGAAGTGTCGATGTGCCGGCGCGCCGGAATTCCTAACAATGAGATGTCTCCGACTTCATATTCACCTGGGCCCGAAAATAGTAGTCTTGGTGTAGAATTCACAACAGCAAACCGATCCTCCGTAACCACCTCTACGTCATTATCCACAGAAACATTTTTTCCTCCGACAATCTCTAAATTCGGATCAAATACCACACGAAGTTTCTTTGTGGTAATAATAACAGCATTTGCTCCTTTATACTCTATTTCAAACATACCTACTTCTTTCTCATTATATTTTCCGTATCTACTAATACGGAGTGCTTATTTCTTATAATATCCATTATAAACCTATCTTTGACACTCATCCTATAATAGAAATCATCATAAGATATTACGGCATAATTTATCTCTATTTTTCTATTTTTCGATTTTTTTAACAAGATTTTTTATAGTTACGGCAGACATATCATCGCCAACCAATAGCAAATCAACAGCAGAGCTTGATCCGACTACTAATTTCCCCGAAATAATAGCCAACCTTAAGCCTCTCATTCTTCCTAAAGAGTCTTTCCAGGAAACGCCACTCGCAGTACCCATGCCGCCTTCTGTATTTTTATCTGAGAATATAGCCGCAAGTGGCTTGATATACGGATAATCCTCATTTACGCTATAGTATAACTTATTATTAATAGCGTCCTGTTGTACTATGCCGACAGACACCATATTAGCTAGCTCTCGACGAACAGAATTTATTTGCTCATCGATCATTCTAGTAATTTCCCTCACATAAAATGATTTTTCTGGATTATTCAGAAAAAAAGATGTAATAATTTTACCCTAGTTTTTTTGAACCAAATAATGAATCAATCATTGTACTATAATTGTAACATATTTTTTACTTACTATCTAATACTCGAGATAAATATTGTTCACACGAATGAATATCTCCCCATTCAATAAATGGGTTTCGTCTAAACCACGTCAACTGACGTTTCACTAAGTTTACATCACTAACGATAAACTCCCGAATAGCCTGATCTTCGTCTATTTCTTTCTCGATTAATTTCTTAATAATAGGATAAACATTACCCGTCATAGCCTCATTACACCACCCGGCATTATTAGCTAATCCTATTGTTTCTTCTACAACACCATCCTTGAACATTTTTTTTGCTCTATCTGTAATTCTCTGCCTTAATAGCTGTTTATCTGTAGTAATTCCGACAACGATGGTATTACTCAACGGCACTTCCAATCCAGACGACTTTTTACCAGCTCGCTCAATAGCCCTAATTAGATATCTTTTATTTTTACTATTCTCCGGCAAGGCTACATCGTGATTGACGCAGTATTGTTGAAGTTCAGATATCGTCATTTCTTGTAAGCTAGCTCTCTTTTCTTTGCTGTATTTAGCTCCAAACTGAAAATCAAATATAACAGAATCAATATACAACCCTGTTCCACCAACAAGAAATGGAATATTTCCTCGACTTCGTATTTCTTTAATCTTCTGACGAACATAGCCCTTAAATTGCGACGCACCGAAAGAATCTCCTGGATCCACTAAGTCAAGACCCCAATGAGAAACCTCCTGCTGCTCTTCCAAAGAGGGCTTAGCTGTCCCGATATTCATACCACGATAGACAGTCCTACTGTCAGCACAAATTATCTCTCCTCTATAATTCTTTGCCAATTGTATAGCTAATGATGTTTTACCGCTAGCAGTAGGACCAACAATTACAATTAGTGGTAAGCGACCTTCATCAACGCCGTTATCTAATTTTATAAACCTATCCAATTAGCTCAACCCTACAAAGATTTTATATACTCAGCAAGCTGCTCCAACGATATTTTTTCTTCGCCAGATTGCGTGCGAATACTAACCTCGTTAGCTTCCATATCCTTTGTTCCTACGATAAGTTGAACAGGTATCTTCATAGAGGTAGCTTCCCTAATCTTCTTGCCTAATGATTCATTTCTAGAATCTATTGTAAATCTTACATCATTATATCTAACTGGTTTCATGAAAGTAATCTCTGATAATATAGTTGTTATTTTATCAACATATTCTAACACTGTGTCGTTAATCGTCAAAATACGAACTTGTTCTGGAGCCGCCCAAAACGGAAACCATCCGCCAGTGTGCTCTATAAACACACTTAAGAATCGCTCAATTGAACCCAATAAGGCGCAGTGAATCATAACTGGTGTTGTAAAATTGCCATCAGCATCCGCATACTCCAAACCGAACCTTTGTGGTTGCACGAAATCTAGCTGCACGGTTGCAACTTGATGTTCACGGCCGATTGCATCCGTTGCCATAAAATCGATCTTTGGACCATAAAATGCCGCCTCACCCTCTTGCTCAAATAATCCAACCCTACTTTCTCGACAGCAGATTTTAACTGGTTCTGTGCGGAATCCCATAAGCTAAGATCACCTAAATACGAATCAGACTTGTCACGATAGCTTAATCTAACCCTGAGCTTCATATTGATTGAGTCATATAACTCACGAGCAGCAGATAGCAAATTATTAATCTCGCCTTCAATCTGATCAGTACGACAAAATATATGGCTATCATCCTGGGTTAATGAGCGCACACGATTTAACCCGCCTAACTCGCCAGTTTTTTCGTCGCGATAATCTGTTGTCGTCTCCAAGTATCTTACCGGCATATCACGATAACTTCGCGGTCGTGAGGCGAAAATTTGCGTATGATGCGGACAATTCATAGGCTTAAGAGCCATCTCATCACTAGTTTCTTGGCTTTTAACTAAAAATAGCTCTTCTCCGAACTTAGCCCAATGACCCGATGTTTCATATAGATCTTTTTTCGTAATATGAGGGGTCCAGACCTTTTCAAAGCCAAACTTCTGTCTCAGCTGGTTCGAATATCGAGCCACTATATCTCGTAAAATCGTACCGCGAGGAGTAAATAAAGGCAAACCAATCCCTACCAGAGGAGAGGTCGTATATAGATCAAGCTCCTTGCCCAACTTACGATGATCTCGCTGTTTTGCAATTTCCAATCTATTAAGATATTCATCCAGCTCTTCCTGCGTAGCAAACGCTACACCATATATTCGTTGCATTTGTGGATTATTCTCATTGCCTCGCCAATATGCTCCAGCTGTCTTAGTAAGCTTGAATGCGCCAACTTTTCCAGTACTGTCCACATGTCCACCCCTACACAAATCAGTGTAATCACCCTGAGAATACAAAGAAACAGTCTCGACTTTACTATCGCCATCAGACACAGATCCCATTTTTTCTCCAGACAATTCACTAGCAACTGTAGTACCAGATCGTTTAAGATCATTCAGTAGTTCCACCTTAAATGACTGATCTCCCTTTATAGCCCAATCAATAGCCTCTTCTACTGACACATCACGCCTCTCAAACGGATAATTAGCCGCTACGATCTTTCGCATCTCCTCTTCTATCTTCGGAAGGTCAGCTTCAGAAATTGTCCCGTTGTCAAGATAAATATCATAGTAAAAACCATTATCGATAGCTGGACCCACGCCAAATTTCGCCTGAGGCCATAAATGCTGAATAGCCTGCGCCATAATATGCGCTAGGCTGTGTCTCATAGATTTTAGCTCTTCTTCACTCATACCAATATTATACCACGCTCCTTGATAGTAGGCGTCTGTTATGATAATATTATCATATCTGGGCGATTAGCTCATTTGGCTAGAGCGCTTCATTGACGTTGAAGAGGTGAGAGGTTCGAATCCTCTATTGCCCACCAGATACGACAATTGTATAACTCTTTATCGGTTACTGATGAAGAGTTTTTTTAATGTCGTAAAGGAGTAAAGAAAATGACAATCGCAAACTCAGATAACATCAGATCTCATATCTCTCGCGTGTATGTTGAGTCACGTACCTCGAAAGAGAACAAGCCGTATAGTGTATTGAATATTGACTGGGCTATGCCGAATGAAAAGGTATATAAGCAGACTATTTTTCTCTCTGCTGAACAGTTGGCTCTTATAGAGTCATCAGTTGCTATTGAGGCTCTACTTTAATTGTAGGCCTTTATATTTGGTGCTTGCACTTAGAAAGTAAGTTAAATGTCAATGTAGACGCAGCCAGAGTGCCATTGTAGCGGGCTGGTACTCAAGTGTTGTATTGAATAATTAAAAGCTACAAGAAAGGATTAAAGCAAGTTATGAAGCTTATTGAAGCAGCTGACGCTACTAGCATCATTACGACAGTTATCGGGTACTTTACTCAAAACTGGCCTGCTCTTGCAATTCTGATCGGCTTCGGCGTTGGTCTGAAGTTGTTCCGCAGCTTTGGCAATCGTGGCCTTAAAGGTCGTTTCTAGTAGTTCGCGGGATGCACGACTCCCACCACACGTGTGTCCCGCACCTTGCTTAAATTAAATTATGAAGACTATAGAGATTGTACAATTAATAACTCAGACTCTATCTGCTAATTTCTCTTCTCTTTTGGCGATCGTCGCTGTCGGTGCTGGAGTAAAGATAGTTTTGGATATTATTTTTTTAAATCTCTCTATTCAGTTACTAATTCGAGATAAAGGATTCTTTATATGTCGTCTACAGACTTACAAACAATTTTAGATAAATTCCTTGTAAAATTCTTCGTAATTCTATTCTCTGCCTTCATTTGTTGGTATTTAATTCGACGAATTTCGTATTCTGGAGGTGATAAATAATGAATTCTAGTGATATTGTCAGTCTAATTTATAACGCTATTACTCTTTTTCGCATTGGGGTTCTGCGTTTATTTTCTTTACACTGATGTTTTTTTAAGAATAGGAATAATAAAAAAATGATGATGCTTATAATACTTTTCTCTATTTTTTTATTATTTTTTTGGTAGTCTTTTTCAATTGATGAAGAAGTTGAATATCAAACGCATTTAAGAGAAAAAGGTTGATAATGAGCACAAATAAAAGATTTCTTTACGGTTTATCCGCTCTTTTGATTTTTTTGGTTATTCTATTCTCTTTCCATTTTTTTAATGTTTCTGCTCTTGATGATAAGAAAGATCATGCTCCTTTTTCACACTACTAAGAATCTTTATTTAGAGTATGGTCCTAGTAGTAAAATGGACATTACTAATTATTTAGTTACTACTCTCTTTACTGCTAAAGATGTTTATAATCGTAAAATTGTATGGAATTGTCCTGCGCTGACTCGTGAACAAGCCTATGCTAGCTATAAAAAAAGCTATTGCTAATAATTCAGGTTGGCTTATTACTCAGTACCAGCGTGTTTATACTGAACAAATTACTTCTTCTAAATCTGCTCTTTATTCTTCTCATCCTGTGCGTGTTTATTGGTCTGAAGTGAAGCCAGATGAACAGACGATTTATTATTATGGTGATCGTATCAATCATAGTATGTATTTATTGGGTGTTAGTCCCTCTATTCGTTCTAGTTTTCGTTATTTGTCTTTGAATTATTATAGTGGTGATGAGTCTATCTATATTGGTTGTGAGATGTCGGCTGGTAATTACCAGACTCGGATTTCGGCTGATAATCCTGACGTAGGTGATTATTATTTAGAAAAAGGTGAGTCTGAAAGAACGTCTACTTTTTTGAATACTTTCCCTTACAAGCTCGATAAGTCTATTACTTGGGATATCGGTACTATTCCTGATGCTGAGCAACAGACCTTATACCCTCACTTTGAATATGATTTAAAGTACCTCAAGCTTAAATTAAAGCACCTTAAAAAAGAGGATCATATAGGGTTTCCTGGTGCATGGGCTAGTTATGATAATAAAAAAGGTTATTATATTCCTGACAAGTCTGACTATTATATATGGTTTACCGTCCAGAAGCGTAAAGGTGGTGATGTGGTTCAGAATGGATTGCAATATATAAAAGCCGATGGATCTTTTGAAGTTGATTTACCTTCTTTAGATGAATATGCTATTTCTGCTAGGTATACTACTAAGGTTTGCTATGCTTATTCTTATGATAGGGATAAAACTATAACGCCTGATAAAAATGATTATTGTTTTTATGCAGGACCAGATGAGACACCTTATCTTAAATATGCTGAGCGTACTATTTACTTAAAAGCTGACGGATCCGTAAAGTCTGGTAGTACTGTAGGTCTAGATTGCCCTTATGGATTTTGTTCTGACTTAAAAGAGAAGCCAAAATATGAGGATTGTTCTCAATATGATTGGAAGTTCGGTGATATCAAGATTCCGTCGCCAGGTTCGATCGCTTGTGCTGTTCGTAACTCTTTTGTTTGGTTCTTTACGGATTTTATTTTTGGTATTATCTTTCCAAAGATTGAAGATCTTCAATCTCTATGGAATGATTTATTGAATACTATTATTGATCGATTAGGTTTCTTGGCCTTGCCGTTTACATTTATAAAAGGTGTTTTTACTACAGTTGAAGCTATGAATTCTAATAATAGTACTTGTGCTATTTCGCTTACTATTTTTGGATCTACTGCTAATCTTGAGATGTGTAAATGGCGATATCAATTACCTGCTGTTTGGTCATTTATGCAGATATTTCTTCAGGGTGGTATAGCTATTGGTTTCTTATGGACTTGTTATCGATTGGCCAACAGGTTCTTTGGAATCTATGTAGAGGATTATGAAGAAGAGGAACATGAAACTCAATCCGTTCGCTGGCTTGACGAGCGTACTGGTGATCATGGTGACTGGGAAGAAAGGAGAAAGGATTAGTATATGATAGTAATGTTTATCTTATCTTTTATCGTCGTTATAATTAAGTTTATTCTATCTCTTATTCTTATTCCTGCCGCTCCATTAGTTTTTCTTAATGCTATCAATAATGTTGTTCCTTATTTTGCCTTTCCAATTGTTGTTCTGAGAAATTATATAGGTGATACATTCTTCGCTACAATGCTTGTTATGATCGTTACTAGTATTACTGTATTTATAGCAATACGTCCTGTTCTTTGGTTTTATAACAAAGTGAGGGGTCATTAATGCCTAATATTTTACCATTTGTTTCTAAGTCTTTTAATTTTGATAAAGAGGCTATTAGAGAAAATAGACGCAATCGCAAGGATCCAGACTATTTTCAACCTTCAGGTATTCAGACCTTCTTTGGTGAACAGGGTGACGGTAAAACTATAACTTTGATCCATTTTTATAAGAAGATTGCAAAGCGATATCCGAAAGCTATTATTGTTTCTAACATTGTATTAAAAGATCGTACCGCTCTCAGGTTCGACGGATCTTTAGATAAATTGAAGTCTATTCTTTCTCATGAGATCGATACTGTTTCTAGCTATATCTATTATTCTTCTTTGGAGGAATATGCACTTGTCAATCAATGTGTTCGTAACGGTAAATATGGTGTGATAGTTATTACTGATGAATATCAAAATTATTTTTCTAACCAGGATTCTCGCAACGTTCCGCCTTGGGTAATTCATCAGGCCGCTCAGAATCGTAAGCAGAAACGGATTCACCTCGTTACTTCTCAGGATTACGATCAATTGGTGAAGGCTGTACGTCGTCGATCGGATATTGCTTTTAAATGTAAATCTTTCGCTCTTCCATTCGGCTTGTCTGCTGGCCCTATTTTTACAGTTTACTGGGCGTTTATCGCTAAGAAGCTGGAGTTTGATAATAATGGCAAGCGTGTTGACGGATCGCGTCCTCTTAAAATGGGATTCTTCTTCCAGTCGCAAGCGTTGCGCGATTCATACGATACCAACCAGGTTGTATTTACTGGCTCTCAGGCTGACGGCGTCTATCTCGCCTCACAACCTACTGTCACGATAAAGAAACTTGCTGTTCCCCTTAGAAGGAGAAAGGGGGTGTTTTCCAGGTAGAAGCGACTCTCTGATCGGCGCGAAAAGTTACGCTTTTCGCGTCCGGGCGGTGTCTATAGGTTCCCGCCCGTAGGGCTACTTGATAACCCAACACTTAACAAGCGTTTACAGAGGTAAACAACACATAAAAAATAACATATTGGGGGTATGTTTTATGAATCAATCTTTAACTGTAATTGAACACATTACAAAGGAATACCCTAACAATATGTATAAAGTCACTATTTTTAACAATCCCTTAGTTATTCCACGGCCCAGATTGGGTCATAAGTCCAACAGAAATTCGGATCAACCGTCGGATAAAGCTATTGAAGAATCACTTCGTCGTACTCGTACAACTATTTTCGATTATGCTTTATCTAACAACTTCTCTTACTTTGTTACTTTTACTTTTAATTCTAAGAAGGTCGATAGGTATTCTATAGAAGCTACTTTTTAATACTATGAAGTATTGGCTCAATCGTCAGAAAAAAAGCACTCTCCTGATTTTTGCATACGTGATTGTTCCCGAATTCCATAAAGACGGTGCTATCCATTTTCACGCTTTGATTCGTGATTATAACGCTGAATTAAAATCTACTAATGTTTTTTTCAAAATGGTAAACGCGTCTATAACCTTACAGGTTTTACTGCTGGATTTACAAACGCTCAGAAGCTTGACGATGATCAAACTAAGGCCGCAGCTTATCTTACTAAGTATATTACCAAGGATATGCTTAATCGATTCAATAAGCGTCGTTATTGGGCCTCTAAGAATCTACACAAGCCTGTAAAGCGTTATGAATCATTATCTGAATTAGGGTTGGATCCGTATATCTTTGATGACAATTTAGTCTTCTCTTCTGATCAGTATAATTTATCTGTTTATCAATTCAAGCGTAATCCGGATATCGATTCTATTTATGATCTATTGATCGATAGAGATACACCTACTTTGGCGTCTACTATTCCTATTGGCATCAGACTTCGTCAAGCATCATTACCTACCGTCTTCAAGCAGACTCGCCCTCTTCCACCTTAATTTTTTGTTTTTAGATAGTCTTCTATAATTTTCTTTATCTCTGTAGTTTTATTATAGATTCCTATTGTACAGAATGCTGCCATTACTATTATTACAACCACTAGAAATGCTATTAGCGCTACTATTGCAATTATAATTTCTAGTTGATTTAGGTTTAATTCCATGTTTATTACCTTTTTTTATTTAGTTTTATCTATAGGTGCATTATATAACATAAATTGGAGGGTAGAAAGTGATTCTTTATGAAAATATCTGAAGCCTTTAAGCTTTATATTTGCGATTATGTATTAAGGGCTGGCAAGTCTATTAATACTGAATCTAGTTATTTAAATATCAGTAAGTCCTTGATCTCATTCTTTGGGGATGTGGATATTGAAAGTTTGTCTTTTTCGGATTTTAGAGATTGGCACAACTTTGTTTCATCTCGATGGAGATCTAATACCGTTCGTAATGCTATCTCTTGCATTCGTATGGTTTAAAGATGGCCGCAAGGAGAGGATTTAATGTTATGGATTATGAAGAGTTAGTCGTCCCCAAGCGTGAGAAGTATATTATTCAATACTTATTACCAGAGGAGATTGAGGATTTTATTTCTGTTGCCTCTCGCCAATGTAGAGGCTATGGATCCATGAATCGATTGCGCAACATTGCAATATTGCGTTTGTTGGCTGCATCGGGTATTCGTGTTTCTGAGTTAGTATCCTTGAATCGCAATAGTATTCGTCATCGTAAATTTACGGTCATCGGAAAGAGTAAGAATCCTCGTGTTGTTTTTATTGATGAAGCTACTGAAGATGCTATAAATAATTATTTAGCTTGTCGCACCGATGATAACCCTGCCCTTTTTATCTCTCATCAAGGCGCTCGATCTCGTCTTACTACTGGTGGCATTCGTCGTATATTCGAGTCTATTTGTGATAATTCGGATTTTATTAATGTAACTCCTCATACAATCCGTCATTCGTTTGCTACAATGCTTTTAGATAAAGGTATTGAATTGTGTTATATTTCAGATCTACTGGGTCATCAGAGTTTGGATACGACGCGTATTTATACACACTATACGAATACAAAATTACAACATATTTATGATTCAGTTATGGCTTAAATATGTTATTATATATGTAGTTAGTAATCTTTACAGAGTATTCCATTGACGTTGAAGAGGTGAGAGGTTCGAATCTCTATTGCCCACCAGATGCGACATATAAGTCTCGTCGACAGTAGACGAGGCTTTTTTATTAATAGAATTAGTTAATACAACAAAAAAATAACCAAACCTACACGTTTGCCATATAGACCTTGACTTTATTTGATAAGTATGTTAGAATTTAAAGTATGAGTAAAATGATGACTCACCTAGTTTAGGCACAAAAAAAGCTGCAACATTGTTCTTTATTGAGCAAGACCAAAATTCACTACGAATATAACAAGAAGATCAACGAAGAAAGATCTATACTTAATTAAGTTACCAGAATTTATAAAGTAATCGCCTCTAAAACGAGGCGATTTTTTTATTTTACACAGCACTTTTTCCACTGGATTTTTTTATAGTTGTATGTCAATATATTGATATGATATGCATAAAATGTTTTCACGAAAAAACCCACGTAACAAATTCTCGTCAAAATAAAAAATACCCAATAACCTGGCGTAGACATATATGCGACCAATGCGGCTATTCTTTTACAACCTACGAAAAGCCTGCGATTTCCCTCGTTGTCACATCACAAGATGGCAAGAAAAATAATTTTTCTATAGGAAAACTGATACTTAGTATTGCGCAAAGTTTTAATCATAACGAAAAATTAGCAGGCTCATATAGCTATGACTTGGCCAATACTATACAAGATAAATTAATGCACCTACACAACAAACCCGCGATATCATCGCAGCACATTGCCGAAATAACCCACTCAACATTACAGAATTTCGACCAAATAGCCGCACTGCAATACGCAGCACAACATAGTCTTATTACTCCTCAGAGGAAGAAACGTCGTGGTCGCCCTTCTTTTTCTTATTCTGAACACGGCTCTGATCATTCATCTCTACAGTAGTCTTCTCTGTCACATCAAACTTATCAAGATATTTACCAAGCAAAGATGAGTCTGGGCATTATACGAGGCCATTGAGCTATATACTATAGCAATTACAGGCATCAGAGCCCATTGCAGGACCATTAATACATTCCTGCTCTTTTTATATCTTTCTGGACGCGAAGGCAGAAGTTTAAATGATACGAAAATTGAAACCAGAATACCCACCATAGCTATCTGTTGTATTAAGCTAACCGTATCCGGCAGTTGATGTGCGGCAACACTACGAGCAGCCTCACCATTCAGCACAAGCGGCGCCCACCCGCCAAAAGCAACAATTAGGGCAATACAGGCCTGCGTTACATGTCCATCTAACAACCTTATAAACCTGGCTAGACTAGGCCAAAATTTTACTGTTCTATTTTTATTGAATACGTTATTACCGACGTATGCCACATCTGAAGCCCCGTAGCTCCAACGACGCAACTGAACAAACTGCGCCTTCAGTGTCTTTTTATATCCATTAGACAATACCGCATCCTGATAAATCGGTACAAAAATTGGCACAACCTCGTAATTACCATCAAAATAGAAATAGCTTCTCCAGTACTGGTGGCCATCTTCAACAATTGTTCGCGTACTCCAAAAGTTCATCTCAACGAGAGCATTCATTGGTTGCGAATGTGACGCAAAGTTACGTAAAGAATATGGACGCATAGAGCTTATAATATTCCAAAATGAATTCCCTGTTGCCACTACTCGCATTGGCGCAGGAACATCCCATATATTATTAGTAAACAAACATATAGGCTGGAACGATAAATGTTTTCTATCTTCATGAGTAATATACTCATATGTCACATAATCAAAATAATACTTATGCGACTTATTATCACAGTCCATTGTTGTAACAATAACATCAGAAAAAGCTATTTCTTCCTGTTGTAAATATTGCTCCAGCCACTTGCCTGCATACGTGATATTTCCACCCTTACCAACTACCTCATTTGGTAGATCTTTTGGATGTTTTACAATATGAAAAGAATGAAAGTACTTGCCGTATTTCTTTTTCAGTATTTTAGCTGTTGTATCAATATCAACACCGCCACGCTCTTCGTATGCAAAAACCACAATCAGACGCTTCTTATCATATGTTGTATCTAAAACTGATTTGAGAGCAGGCTCAATAACCTCTATACTCTCGTTATATGCAGGCATAATAAGAGCGTTGTAAATATTACTAGGCTTAGGATAGTACCCATCTTCCGCAGCAGACATAAATCTTAGATTGTCTACATGTTGTTGATATAACAACTCCTTAGATTGATTATCTCTCAGTCTAGAGTATGCTTCTTTCGGATCTTCCAAATCAGACAATCGACCATTCCAGTCGACTCTCGACGCTTTTTCCATATTACTATAACCACTAATTACCCTATAGCTAATTGCTATGGCTTTCACAAACGCGGCTAGGATTATAGACAGTAAATAAATTGACGCCAGAACAGGATTTAAAATAGACAAAACAACCAAAAGAATGATAGCCCCGTAGCTCAATATCCCAGGAAGCATCTCAAGAAAACGATATTTTTTTGTTCGTTTACCAAGTGGAATTTCAATGTCCATGTATTATCCTATCGATGCAATTTTAATTATAGAATAGGCTAAAATAGCTAAAATAGCTAAAATACCCAACGTCAACCATAAAATAAATATAGCCAAGCTTCGTTTCTCTAGTGAAATTAACTTGACACTTAGTGCAGAGTGACCAAAAACTATCATAAACGCCAAAGCAAAATAACTAAATAGACTAGACCAGTGGCTCCTATAAAAATTCGCATCACCATACGTAGTGTAGCGCGTAATAACCTGAGCCTCGCTATGTTTTATTGATGATCCTAAAAATATAGATATAACAATAGCCACAACAACGTTAACGATCAAAAGAGTTGCCACAGTCCTGTCGCTAAAAACAATTTTTATCGATTTCTTTATAGTGTCTTTCATAAAATGGAGCCGTTGACTGGGCTTGAACCAGCGACCTGCTCGTTACGAATGAGCTGCTCTACCAGCTGAGCTACAACGGCAAACTCCTTAGGAAATTATAGCAAAAATAGGAGTTTTTTCAAACTAGAACGACTATTTATCAATTGAAATGAAATATTTTACTTTATTGTTATTTTTTAAGTAGTTAAACTGGTTATTAAATTCAGTCAACGGAACTTTTACGTAAGAGTAATTTACGGTGTTACCTTCAATATTATTAAGCGTCACAAAATAATATCCGTCACCCGAAAGAGTCTTTATAGGACCTGAGATTTTACCCTTTGTTAATGACATAGCCGCTTTCGTTAGACCTCCGTCAGAATTATCCGTAGAGACGGATAATTCAAATACCGATTGCACCTTGTCGCCCATTTCCGTAGCAATATCCTTTAATGACTTACCCTCTTGCAACCTCTTCTTAATGTCAGACACTAGATTATTAGCTGTTTTATCAATCTTAAAAGACACTTCCTGCTTTAACAAAGTATATTTCATAGCAGTTTTTAGCTCATCCATTGACCAGTGAAGATTGTCTTTTACTACAGACTCATAAGCAGACTGCGATAGTTTGCTAGATTCCTGCTGTTTTTTGATAAGATCTTGGACCTTTTTATCATCAACCGTGATATTATTTTCTCTCGCAAGTTTTTTGGCATATGCCACCTCTAATGCCTTGTCTATGGACTGGTTTTGATAGAACTTAACTTTATCTTTTTGGTCTGCCTGACCTTGAGATTGTAATACTGCTAATGAGCTACGATGATACAGAAGATAATCGCTATACTCAGCATTCTCTCCATCAATATTAGCCACAGGAAGAGGTAAAATCTTAGTTATCCTATATGCGATATCACTTGTATCTTTCCAGACATATAACTGCGCCCAACCAAGAGCAATGAAAACAATCAGAATAACAACGCTAACGAGCATCGTTATCCATACCAATCGACGTTTGGTGTACTGGATGGGATATTTATGCTTACGACCAGCCGCCAAGACCTTCTCGCGGTGCTGAGCTACTGTATCGTTTGTAATCCTCTTAGGTAGCTCCTTTGGCTGTTTTTTATCTTTACGGTTCAATAGATTCTTCATTGATATCCTCCTTCTTTGTCGAAATTTCCACTGCGTCTTGTAGTTTATTATAGATCTTATCTGGATGTTCTACAGTTTTTTATAACAAGATCTCCAACAAAAGTTTGAATGACTATTGCACCAAACTTAAACATTTCTCCGCTAAACCCCGGGATACTATAACTAATATTCTGAATTTTTGACAATTTCAGCTCAATGACATCTTTGCCAAAAAATCCATGTTGAGTAATCTGACGAATCCTCTGATCGGTAACAATATAGTAAGTATAAAACCACATTAGAAAATGATAGAAAAAGAGCATCAAACCAAAAAAATAAATCCACCAACAAACACCCATAAAAGATTCAAATTATCTTGCCAAATTAAAAAAAGGCAATGAACCAAGCGTCATTGATCCTAGAAGCAGATAAAATCCTTTTCTCATAGCAATTATGTGACGACGAAACACAAACAACAGTTGCTCTCCGTCACGCTGCCCATCAAATTGCTTATCTTTAATTTTCTCTGTCATATATATGGTACCCCGGGCAGGAGTCGAACCTACAACCTTATCCTTAGGACGGATCTGCTCTATCCAGTTGAGCTACCGAGGCATACAACCATTATACCACGGTAGCTCTCAGGAAAGACTAGCTTAGCGAGTAAACTTTTCGCTTAATGTGTGATAATTTACCAATTCTTCCGGCTTGAACCAGTGTTCGATCTCACGAACAGCCTCATCTGAATCGCCGGATGCGTGAATCAAATTTGGAACTCCCTTTTGACACTCATCTGCATAGCCAAAACTAATGTGTGAGTAATCACCGCGAATTGTTCCCATGTCAGCCGACTTAGGCTCTGTTGGACCAACAATCTTCCTAACAACAGCGACAGCTTCAACGCCCTCTAGTACCATTGCTATAACTGGACCATCCATCATCATATCTAGTGTTATGTTCAAAGTATCCTCGCCTCGACGAGTAGCCAATTTACCGATGTCCTCGTAATGAGCATAGTAATGGTCTCTGGATGGTGATGTCATTTTTACACCAACTATTTTTAGACCAACTCGCTCAAAACGTTGTAAAATTTCCCCAACTATACCTCGTTGAACTGCGTCAGGCTTAAAGACAATCAATGTCCTTTCAACGCCACAGTAGTTTTTTTCGCTTTCTGCCATAGATACTCCTCTGCTTATTATTTTCTAATATAGTAACAGAAATAAATAATTTGATAAACATATTCATTAGCGATAGAATAAATATTATGTTTATGTCAGAAGCTTTTAACTGATTTTTTTAGAGCACCTAGAGGTTGAAGGTGGGCGTAGTCAAAAAACCATCATAAATTATCAACTATATCTGGAGAGATTCATTGATTTTGCTGGCGATATAGATGTTGAGAAAATTACATCAGAGCTAATACGCCAGTATCGCCTCTGGCTAAACCGTTATAAAAATGACAACACCGGCGAAGAGCTGTCTTTAATTACCCAAAGTTATCATCTTATTGCATTACGAGGTCTACTGACCTACCTTTCTCGTCGTAATATCAAAGTCTAGCAGCCGACAGAATTATATTGCCCAAAGTAGTCCGTAAACAAGTGACTTTTTTACAATATGACGAGATTTTACGTATGATCGATCAAATACCGACCGATACAGAATCTGGACTGAGAGATCGAGCAATCGTTGAGTTGCTATTTTCCAGCGGGCTGCGCGTTTCAGAATTGGTCAATTTAAACCGAGATCATATAAACCTAAAGAGGCGCGAATTTATGGTGCGAGGAAAAGGACAAAAGGATCGCCCTGTTTTTATTTCAAAAAGTGCTGCCGAACACATATCGGCATACCTGGAAGCTAGAACAGATAATCTACCCGCTCTATTTTTAAGCTATAGCAAACGCCGCGCAACTCCCAACACCTCCGGAGACTACCGTAGGTTAAGCGCGCGCAGCATTCAGAGAATGGTTGGTCAATATGCTAGATTAGCTGGTATCACAAAACATGTAAGCCCACACACTATGCGTCACAGCTTTGCTACCGACCTACTTATGAACGGTGCGGACTTGCGTTCAGTTCAATCAATGCTGGGACATAGCAATATATCAACAACACAGGTATATACACACGTTACAGACCAGCATCTGAAAGATATCCACGACCGATTTCATAGTGACACAGAATCTTAACCTATAGCTTACATTGACCTACAGTAGCAGATCCGCCACCAGATACAGAAAAGTCTTTGCATAGACTGTTCTTTAATTCAACCGCATTGTTAGGATATGCGAAATCATCTCCAATTTGCAATCGAGCTTCAACTCTTCTAAACAAATCACTTGCCCGCCCCGTGGAATCGACAATTGGCTGGACTCCATCAAAATTGACAATCGTTCCGTCGGTTTTTTGGAGAGAAATCTTCACACTACCACCTTTATATATAGGCAACAATCTCAAGAATGCAGTTTCGCTACCAGCTGGAATCTCATCAACATCAATCACCGCTTTACACGAATATTCGCCAGAAAACTTGAATGTCTTGCTGCAAGAAACCACACTTGTTCCATTATTATGTTCATTCCCGTCAGTTGCGCGTGGATGATCAGAAATCTTACCAGAAACAGCAGTACCATTCTGACCCGCTACGTCTGACCTTAAAACGTTCGGTCGTAAGAAAGAAGTGACACCAGTTGAATCTAACGCTGCTAAATTAAAGGTGGCGCCTGGGTTAATAAGCTGCACGCGCATCAATTGTGGCGAATTAGCATTCCAGTTGTTTTTCGTCGGCAAATCCCCCGAAGTGGATATTTCAGTGTTAGCGGCATTGGCGCCATTCAAATTACTCTCATCATCGCGCCTATACCATTCAATAGATATCTTGTTGAATGAACCAGTTGCGCGTAGTGGCACAATTTGAGATTTCCTCAACAGATTTATATATAAAATCTTGAGATTTCATAGTGATTTTTACACAAGTATACGCTTGATCAAATTTTTTACCCGCATCTGTACCAGTTTTAATAATAGTTTCACCAGAAGAGCTACCTCCAACAACACCAGATGCCGCGACCATATTACAATTGATTGGACCATTCAGCACTCCTGCTGCCTGAATATTCCCCGTCTGGGCGGCGCGAACCACGCGCTTAGCGTCCTCAACCCCAGCCAGAGCCGCGTCATAAGCACTCTGCGACAGATCATTATTCGAGGATTGTCGCTGATCCATAATCATCAACTTGATAAACCCAATAGTAACAATAGTCAGCAACATCGCGCCAAATATGACCGCAAAAAGAGATACAGCACCTGATTGTCGCGTATTTTTACCCATTTGTCCTCACAATCATCTCAAATTTATTTATAGCACAGAACTCAAAATTGCTATCATCTTCAGTCGGAGCTTTACAGGAAGAATTCCTTATTTCACTCATCTTGCTCGTCCCTAGTGTAAAAGTCAATTTGTACAGTGCCTCCCTTGAATTGTCCGATGTAATCTTTTCTAACGTAACTTCGTGCACACCAATCGAACCATCACCGCTATTGATAGACCTGAGCAAATTGGACGATTTCGCAAGATCGACAGTTTCTGGATATTTGCCAGAAGCATCTTTTTTTACACAATCCGCTATCCGCATCAACTACGCGCACCAAATTCACTGGATTACCATTAACCTTAAACAGACTATTTCCGCCCAACAGGCTAGGGTCGTCCAAATACTTTGGATTATTCCACACATAAGAATGAGAGCCAAGGCAAAGTCGACCAGTTGACCAATTGCTATTATTCGGCACCCTCAATCCCGTGCTATCAATCTTTTCGGCATTTGCCTGAAGAAAATCGCGTCGAATCGTATCTGAAATATCTCGCCCCGCTTGATTAACATCACGAAGCACAATGCCTCTGCTATACATTTTTCCCGCTTGAATACCCACCATCGCAATCGACAACAAAAGAACAGAAATAAAACTCATGGCGAGCATCAATTCGATAAGTGTAAATCCTTTTTTATAACCCCGAATCATACAACCTCACAATCGTACCAATGGTTGCCGGCATTTTGCTGCCAACTGGCATCCAGCACGCTTTTATGTACGCATCGTACTTGTTACTATCCCTGCTTCCAGTGACCGTACTCGGCTTAACCAATCTAACTGATATTCCATACGTTTTTTTAGTATCGCTATCAACCCGCGCGTATGTTTCTGCCGCTTTATAATCGCCAGGGTTATTCAATATACTAATCTTCGAAGCAAGTGAAGGCGTCGCAGCCAAAGCAAACTCTTTCGTAGAAAAATCATCAGGACATTTTTCAGCACCCAAATCTCCTTCATTGCCATTAACAGCAGAAATACTCACCGAATTATTATCTACCAATTTCTTCCAGGTATCATTTTTCATATCATGCGCATATCTTAGCATTTCAGCCTGAGCGTCAACCTGTTGGCGAACCAGCGTCGTCTCCAAAGAATACTGAGCAATAGCCATCCCGCGATTCATGGTTTCTAATGCAATAACGGCGACTAGGCTAAAAATAGTTACTCCAAGCAGCACTTCGACAAGTGTGTCGCCTCTGTTAAACTTACGCATCAGCACAACCTCCTGTCGCATTGCCCACAACTACAGCATCAGCAGAACCTGCGTGTGATCGTAGAAAAATAGATAATCTCTCTCCCGGTAGCCAGCCGTCATCATAAACACAAATTTCCCTCTGTTGACGCTGCTCGCCAGCAGATTGCACAACTCCAGCACTATTTTTATTATTGACGAAATCAGTCAAATTGTCACCGAATCGGCTCGTGTCAGTTCTAATGTCCAACTGCCCCGTCTCTGGATGGCGGTACATCAAAATAGAAATATACGCACTATCTTTGGCTTGGTTAGAAAACCTAGTTTTTGCTTGCCAATTCACGATATATTTATCAGACTCAGCGCCCCGCCTATAAGTCCACGCACTACCCTTATCTGACCTATAAGCATAAACTGGATAAGTTTTATACAGATTGCCGTCTGTCGAACCCAGAGAACCTTCAGTGGTAATATAGCGACCAACAATCACACAATCAGATTGACCACGTAGAGTTTCAGCTCGACCGTCAGAGCCTTCAATTAGGCAAGCGCCCTTAGATCGCTCATTCTCAACATTGACCACCTTCGAGTATTCATTTCGCAAAAAACCAGCATAAGACTGCACTGAATCACGATATTGCTGACGATTAATTGACATACTTACGCCGACCATTAACATAGAGGTCAGTAAGCCAGAAATAGCCACAAACAAAATCACTTCAATTATAGTAAAACCTTTTTGTTTATTGCCCATCACTTCTCCATTATAGCATAAGCGCTTTTTACTTAGACAATAAGAAAGCCCCACTCTAAAATTTGTTGGCTAAAGAACCAAGCGAGCAAAAACCCTACGATAAGCAATGGGCCGAAGCATATCCGTGAAGTTACTTGCAATTTTCCTCGCACCATTGATGGCAAGACAAGAAGCGTGCCAATAAGATTCGCAATAAATAATGCCGCAAACGCCAAAAGCCAGTTTCCCAAGAACAAACCCAGTCCAAGTCCAAGCTTAACATCACCAAAACCGATCCAAGTTTTATCTTCCCCGTAACGATATTTTGAGAATAAATATAGCACCATATATATTCCGCTCAGAATCGCAATCGACCCAAATAACGTCATCAAGCTTTTTGAAAAATCGCCAGCTAGACATACTTTTATTCCCGCAAAAATAGCACCAAGAATGATAAATGGAATATTAATTACATCTGGAAGAAGTAGCCATCTGAGGTCATAGACAAATAAAATCGCCAGCAGAACCAAACTTGCCAACCACAAGACCAACAATGCGACTTGCCAGATATCCATCAATGATCCCGGCCAAAAAACCATAGACGCGACGAACAATCCAGCCATCACTAGTTCCAGCAAGATTTCCGTCCAACCGATAAATGCTTGCAATATCTGCACCGCCCCAATCCAGCGACCCAACTTACCACAGGAATCAAATCGCACCACTTAAGATCATGCCCACAAGATAAACAACGAGATCTATCTTTGGAAATTTTTTTTATCAATGGAGATAATTTCTTTAATTCCTTTTGGTCAACCTTTTCTCCAGCTTTTTTATCTTCCACCAATTGACGAGCCCGCAAGCGCCAAATTTGCGCTCCGGCGAAACTGCCTAAAATAGCCCCTAAAAATCCCACTAGTACAAACTTAATCATACTTCTTATGGTAACAAAAAACCATAAAAAAATCAGCCCCATACCGAGGCTGATTCATAATTTATCTATAGATTATACGTCTTGGCAATACAGCTGCTTTTGAGAACCGTTATTTTCCAATAGAACCACAACTGCTGCGTTGCGTGAAGATCCGTTTTGCAAAGTTATATTTGCTGGATCGTCAGCAGATGGAGCTGGCGTGCTAGAAGGACACTTCTTACCTCGCATAACCTTGATTTCGTTACTAGCTACTGACATTGAAGCACCAGGTGTAGCAACCTTTAACTCTGAGGACTTGTCGTATTGATCAAGCTTATCGACATACTTACGTAGAGACTCTTCATTAAACGTGCCGCCGTTACGGTTAGCCGAATTCCAATTGGTAATAGCTGCGGCAACTGTTGAAGCGTCGTTCTTCCTTGATTGGTCACGCTGGCTACGCTGCAAAGCTGGCAATGCGATAAACACCATCGCAAAGATAAGTCCAGCAATAGCCAAGACTAGAACAACCTCGATGATTGTAAATCCTTTTTTATTATCTTTTTTTGTCATTAGATTTCCCACCTTTCTATGGTTTACCTATATTTACGCAAAAATGCTTACGTTTATAATACACTAAAAATATAAGTCAGTCTAGCGAATATTGATATTGCCAACCAAGCTATAGATTGGAAGCAAGATAGCCGCGACCATCGTACCTGCAACTATAGCTAAGAAAACCATCAAAACTGGCTCTATCGCCGTCGACAAAGCGCGAATTTCCTCATCAAGCTCATCTTCATAAACTTGAGCGGTCTTGCCCATCATCTCATCAATTTTACCCGATTGCTCACCAATTTTAATCATCTGTGGCACCATTGCTAGGAAATAATCTTCATTAGATAAAGAAGCTGACAAGGCCTTACCACCCTTCACCTTATCTGACGCACGAAGTATGCTTTCGCTAATAATCACGTTATTGACAGCATCAGACGTAATTCGAAGCATATCAAGCATCGGCACGCCAGTACTCAGAAGAACTTGACCAGTTCTAGCAAATCGTGCCATGTACATCTTTCGAAACATTCCCTTAAATAGCGGAACATTAAGTTTGAAAGTGTCTTTAGTTTTAATGCCCTGCTCAGTCTTCAGATACTGTGCTAGGAAATAACCGCCGATAATCATTGCCAATATAACAAGCCACCAAAGACTACTAAAAAGTTCGCCACTTTAATCATCGCAAGAGTTACAAATGGCAACCCCTTATTTAAGTCACGATACAGACCCTCAACTTGCGGAACAACCGTGAACAACATAAATCCGATAACCAAGATAATCACTGCCAAGACAATTGACGGATACATCATAGCACCCCTAATTTTACTCATCATAGCAGCCTCTTTTTCCTGCTGAGCAGCTAACCTCTTAAGCGAATCATCCATTGTACCTGACGTTTCACCAGCCGAGACTAAAGCTACATAAACTTTATTAAAAGCTTCTGGATGCTTTGCGAACGAATCAGACAAGGATTTACCGCCTTCGACGTCAGAGATAATTTCCTGGACTATTTCCTGCATGCGCTTATTCGTAGTCTGCTCCTGAACCGTTCGAAGGCTTTGCGCCAAAGGCAACCCTGCCCCAATAAGAGTTGCTAGCTGACGAGTAAACACAACCTTATCCTTAGTGGTGATTCTACCAGAAAACCTCGCAAAGAAATTTGTTTTATCGTCCTGTAATTCAATTTTTAACGGCACAAAGCCCTGAGCCGTCAAGAGTTTTGCGGCAGCGTTTTCGCTATCAGCCTGAACAACTGATTTAACGATTTTATTACTTGCGCTATCTCTGGCTTCATAATTGTATTTTTTCATTTATTACCCCCCTCATCAACCTCTCGAATTCCGTCAAATCGACAGCAAATTCACGAGCGCTATCATACGTAATCGTACCGTTCTGCACCAAATTGACCAAAGTTCGATCCATTGTCTGCATCCCCTGGTCAGCACCAGTCTGAATCACAGCGTCCAACTGATGAGATTTACCTTCGCGAATAATGTTGCGCACCGCTGGATTAGCAATCAGAACCTCTGCCGCCACAACTCGCCCGCCGCCAATAGCTGGAACTAGTCGCTGTGAACAAATTGCCATCAAAATATTACTGAGCTGAGCACGAATTTGCGGTTGCTGGTGCGGTGGGAACACGTCAATCATACGGTCAATTGATTGCGCTGCGGAGTTCGTGTGTAGCGTTGCAAACACCAAGTGTCCAGTTTCAGCAATTGTAATCGCTGCTGAAATCGTCTCAAGGTCGCGCATCTCACCAATCAACACAACGTCTGGGTCTTGGCGAAGACTCGAGCGCAAAGCCGCAGAGAACGAATAAGTGTCGTAATGAACTTCACGCTGAACTACCACTGATTTTTTCGACTTGTGAGTAAACTCGATAGGATCTTCAATGGTAATAATATGCTGTGAACGCTCAGAATTGATCTTATCAACCAGCGCCGCCAAAGTTGTTGACTTACCAGAACCAGTTGGGCCAGTAACCAACACTAAACCGCGAGGAAAATCCGCAAACGTATTAACAACCGGTGGCATACCCAGTTCAGACGCCGACTTAATTTCATTTGGAATCAAACGTAGAGCTGCAGCCAAATTGCCACGTCATGAAAGGCATTAACTCGGAATCGCCCCAATGTGCCAAACGCAAACGAAAAGTCGAATTCCTTATCTTTTAGCAAAATCTGTCGCTGATCTTCATCAAGAATCTGGAATACTAGCCTCTCAACCGCAGGCTCATCCAATGGCTGAGTTCCGGCGGCTGGCATTAATGAACCGTCAATTCGTAGCATTGGCGGCAAACCAACTTGAATATGAAGGTCTGAAGCTCGCTTCTTAACGACTTCTTCCAGCAAAATCTCAATTCGCAATTCTTGATTATTCATGTTTCCTCCTTTTATGCGGTATCCGCCGCTACCCTATTAACTTCTTCTATTGTCGTTATTCCGTTCAACGCCTTCAGATAACCATCTTGACGCATCGTAATCATACCTTGCTGAATTGCCGTTCGCTGGATTTCCGCTGAGGTTGCGCGCTTAACAATCAAATTCTGAATCTCTTCAGTAATATCCATGACCTCATACAAACCAGCTCGACCAGCATAACCGCGAGGAGTTTGCGGCGTATCTTTTCCTTTTGCCAAGGCAAACGACGCCTGCGTCGCTAGCGGCAAACTTTCATATCCCAAATCTTGCGCGTATTGAGCGACCTGCTCCCTTGTTTGTGGCAATAATCCACCAACCGCCTCGCGAATTGCCTGTGTTTCCAGTGGTGACGATTGATAAATATCCCGACGACGCGCCACTCGCCTCACCAAACGCTGACCGATGATTGTGTTAACCGTGCTAGCAATAAGAAACGGCTCAATTCCCATATCCAACAGACGCGGCAACACTCCAGCGGCGGAATTTGTGTGAAGTGTTGAGAAAACCAAGTGCCCCGTTAAGGCTGCCTGAATAGCCAAATTTGCTGTTTCATTATCGCGAATCTCACCAACCATCACAATGTCTGGGTCTTGACGCAAAATTGAGCGTAGCCCAGAAGCAAACGTCAAGCCAACTTCCGCGTTGACCTGAATCTGATTGACGCCATCCATCTTATACTCAACCGGATCTTCAAGCGTCACAATATTCACAGTGTCGTCTTTAATCTCTTTAATCAACGCATACAAACTCGTTGACTTACCAGAACCAGTTGGACCCGATGTCAAAATCATTCCATTTGGTCGCTTAATTCCTTTACGAATCGTCCTTAATGCACGCCCGGCGTAGCCCATATCTTCCAAATTGAAAGAACTTCCGCTCTTATCAAGCAGACGAATAACCACTTGTTCACCCCAGACAACTGGAGAGATAGCGATACGAAGGTCAACTTCTTTGCCTGCGACGTTAACTGCAAATTGACCGTCCTGAGGAATGCGATGCTCATCAATTTTCAGATTGGAAAGAATCTTAATACGACTGACTAACGCCGGCTCAATGCTCTTTGGGAGCTGCATTATTTCACGCAAAACACCGTCAACACGACAACGAATCTTCAAAGCCTTCTCTAATGGCTCAATATGTACGTCAGATGCGTGACTCTTTACCGCGTACTCCAAAATTGTCGACAGCGCTCGTGATATTGGCGAGTCCTGAACAATTGTTTTGATATTGCCAGCTTCCGACAAAGACTCTTCCTGCGAAGCCTGTGCAGCCACATTAACAGACGACAAGTCAGTCTTATATTGATCTAAGACATGACGAACACTCTCTTCCGAAGCCATGAATACTTTTATCGGACGCTGGATGCGGTTCGATAAATAGTCCACTGCTTGAACGTTATTCGCGTCGATCATCGCTACTGCTAGTCGATTCTGAACTTCGGCCAGTGGCACAGCCATAAATCTCTCAGCAACGTCGGACGGTAATAGAGATAAAATATCCTGGCTAATAACACTATTCGACAGATTGACATACGGCACGCCCGAAACTTGAGCTACGCCATGAACTAATAGCTCATTATCAAGTAGTCCCTCTTCGCTAAGCAAGCTAAATAACGGCTTGCCGCTCTCAGAGGCACGTTTTAAGGCGTCATCAATGACAGACTTCTCAATAAGCCCCTCGTTTACAAGCAGCTCGATCAACTTATCTTGGATGTCGTCCGTCAGTAAAGCCATTTACACCCTTTCTCTATTTGGCTGCATCTTGACCTACGAATATTTCAACAGTTGGATTTATCGCATTATTATTAAAAATTGCTGGGTTTGGTTTTTCTACGTCAGGTGATATTTCTCGAATAGTCTGTACTTTTGTACCAGATTCTGGGACTTTTAAGAACGAGATATTAGAGGCGACAATATAGCCGATTGCCACACCCACACCCGCAATCAATATTACCATTGCTATGTCTGTTTTCTTCATGGCTTAACCACCTTATTCTCTAATTGTATTGTTTGCGCTGGCTCGTAATAAGCGACACCTCGAACTACCAAGCTCAATCTATCCTCATTTCGCTGGATTTCCACGGTCTTCAGGTCAATGACTCGAATAGACGCCTCTAACTTAGTCAACAATTCTTTCAATTTCAGCTGGACCGCTCACTTCCATAGTAAATGATACGGCATTTTCAGATGTTGACCCAGAGCTTTCACTATCATATCCAGATTGAGCAACAGTCAGATTTTGAATAGTCACACCGGTAGTCGTGTCAATAAATTTATTCTTCAACGAAGCACCAAGAGCGTCAGCGTTCGCATTATCTGGCAACGCGTCCAATACTGTCTGAAGAGCATTACTTTCACTGCTTGATTTTATAGAATTAAGTGCAGTATTTGTATCTAAAACTCGGATATTCTTCTTCAACTCATCAACTGATGACAGGTTTTTATCTAAGCGAGAAATTGTATTTTGCTTCTCCAGAAGAATCTTCGAATGAAATACAATTTGCTGCACCAAAAATATACTCACAACAAGCGCAATTCCCGCCAAAAATGCCGCAGAAGCCACGAAAATAAACATTGTCTTTTTTGACGAATCAATCTGTTGACGCTTGCGTATTGCAACTTCTTTATTATCGGTCGCCATTATTTCTTCTCCTGTTTTTTCGAGTTACTCTTAAACAAGCTATCCGGAATTCCCTGACGTGAATCTGTAACATCAACCTTACCAGTCGGCGTCAATACGGAAACTGTACCATTATTTGCAGGCGCTAGTAATTCTTCTGCGTATTCAAACGAGAACGAGAATTGCAACACTTTTTTACCTTCTGAGTTCTCCCCAAAACTAGTATCGCCATCTTTTATCTCCTTAGTTAGGCTAACCTCGGAACTTTTATCGCCGTCAGTAGTCTGAACCTTCGTATTTAAGATGGTTTTCTTCAAGGTCTCTAACGCACTGTAGCCGTTAACCGCACTGCCCTCCAAGGTAATAGTTTTTGACTCAGGATTAACTTTTATATCCGAAAAACTAACATTATTTGGTGTAACCGGATTAACCGCCGTTACAACATCAAAGATCCTTGAATTAATCTTCTTTCCAGAATGTTGCTCATTGATCTTTGTCAATTGATTTTGAATCGTTACAACCTTATTAAGATCCTCGACCGCCATCAATTTATCGTTTCTATCTTTGATAACTCCGTTCTGGACTGCCTCGGCTGCAATTTGACTACCCAAAATCAACGCCAAAACAACCACTGCCGCAATCGAAGCACCGCCCACCAAGAACGATATCGAAATAACCCGATTACGCATAGCTCGAGTCTTCAATAGCTCGCGCTTAACGTTTGGAAGAAGATTTATTTCAATCATGATATATTACTCCTTTGCGCCAACCCTACGGCAATAGCAAATTCTGAAGCAATCGGCGCCAATTGCTGTTGATCTGACTGAGAAACTTGAACACGCTGCCACGGATCTGCGGTAATTGACTGGACTCCGGTTTTATTCATCACATATCCATCAAGCTGTGGAATAGCTGAACCAAATCCTGATAACAGAATTCCAGAAACTGCTACGTTTGGATATCGAGTTTGGAAAAACTTTATAGATTTCACCAGCTCTGAAGAAAAATTGTCGAGAGTTGAATCAATTGCCCTTAACACTTGACCATCCAATTTATCCGGTGCCAAACCAAATTTCAAAATAAATTGACGCGCTTGATCTTCCTGGACGCTAAGATTCTGAACCGCCGATCGAACCAAAGACGAAAGCCCAGTTGGAATCATACGGATAAGTCGCGGCGCCCCGTTATAAACAACCGCCAAATCCGTTGAATTTTCGCCCATATTGATAATCAAACGCGCATCCTGAGAATCGGTAGCTGATAAAGAGCGAACCATAGCAATAGCGTTTGGCTCTTCAGCAATCACATTGAAGCCAAGATTTTCAACTAATTCCAGACGCTCTTCCGCATAAGACTTCGCTGTACTTGTCAGCAAAATCTCATACTGATTCTGAGCATGCAAACTATCGCCCAATAAAGCCCAGTCAACTTCTGCCTCATCCAAAGACATTGGGATATATTGGTCAATTTGATATTTCATCATAGCCTTCAATTCCTGCTCAGAAACCTTTGGCACATCAATAATGGTAGAAAATGTCTTATTTGACGGCAAGCCGACAGCTACATTGGACGTCTTAATTCCAGCCTGACCAACGGCGGTCATAATAGCCTCACCTAAGCGTCGCTTAGACTCTGGAGAATCGCCGCTCGTTATCTTAGAATCAACTGGCGTATAACCGTAATGCGATAAACTCCATCCCGTGCCAGTACGAGACAATTGAACCACCCGCACCGCATTCGTATCGATGTCCAGTCCGAAGAATTCGCCCAACCCTTTTGCTAATTTCATAACTAGTAATAATTATATACATTAGCGTTTTAATTTGCAAACTTTTAATATCTTGGCGGCAATTCGCGAACATTCATCGTGCTAATCGCGCCAGTGTTTCGATAATTATTGTAAGCCCAAATATAAGTGTCAGCCCTCAAATTGATGATTTCTGCTGGAGTTCCAGGGTGCATATTCGGATCATTCTTTGCAGATGAAGCATGTTTTCCGCCGTACGTTCGCCGCAAGAACAAGCGTCCAGTTTTAATTGGCCCGTTGATTTTCAATTGCTGCTTACCGCAAGAAGATTCAGAAACTCCATTCAGCCAATCTCTGGCGCTAATTACCACGCCACAAGTACTAACATATCCGTCTTTCTGAGTAATCAACCAAGCATTCACTTCCCCGACCGAAGGCTCTATAATAATATTTTTCGCGTAGATAATTAGTTGTGGCAATTGGCGCACATCATTCGTGTCTGTATATAACAAATCACCCGAAATCCTAACTACGCCCGAGGACTTTATGACTATACTCTTGCCTACACTTAATTTTGACCCCGTTAAGGTTACGTTTCCAGCGTTATATTCACCCGAAGCTAGACTATTCACATCTACATTGCCAGAGATATTACCTCTCGCCTCACCAATCGACGGTAAAGTGAAGTTGTCTGGAACGGAATTAGTTGCGCTAAAATTGCCAAACTTAGGCGTGTCAGCAAAAGTCAATTTATTATACTCCCGAGGCGTCACACCCAGCCGACCATTAAATGAAGACGATAAACCAGCTCCAGATGACGAGTCAACTTTACCATTAGAGATAATTCCATATTCACCCCAAGAGCCGTACACATTCTGATTTGCACTTGAAGTCTTATTCGTAATAACATCCTTATCTGTCTTAATGTCGCCGCCCCACACTTGAACGTTAGGTTTTTTAGAGACAGTCAAGCACTTCATTGCGTACCGAAAACGTTGCATCGTAGCGTCTTGCGTATAATTACTAACAGCCGTGAGATAGCATAAACTATCACCGGGCGAGGAAGCTAACCCGCCTATATCATCTTTTACTTTCTCCCTCATTCTGTCCCCGATATCTCTGATGGCGTCCTTGGGCATAGATGGATCACTCTCTTGCGTATATTTAACATCGCAAGAGGACTGATCAAGGACGCCACCGCGACTCTGAGCTATTTTCTTCGCCAATTCACACTGCCAGCCATTAGATCCCAGACCTACAGACGAGTCAATACCTTCGCCAAATATACTGCCCTCTAGTTGATTGCCAGCGTTATTCTTTGCCAGAAACCGCAATACTGTATGAGCGGATGTTTGCGACTGGTTTGGTCCTTCATTACGCACCGTTGCCGTAGTAATAGTAACGTCTTTCTCTTCAGTACTTATGGACGATTTATCTGTATTTATCGCCGGCATCAGAGAAAATCTTAACTGATCTTTCCTGACAGTCACCAGCACGTCTTCACATCCGTGACGCCAAATACTGCTAGACGGGTTATCCGCCCCTCGGCGACATATAGTCAGCCTAAGATCCTTCGTTTCTCCAGGACGCACCTCTGAAACATCCAAGGTCGCCTGAAGAGAGCCGCCTTTACCAGTCCACCCAGAACGATATCCATCATATCTACCTCTATATAACACACTACCGGAAATACTTAATCTTGTATCGTTCGACCCAATCTGAATTGCATAAAAATCGTCTCCTGCACACTGATTATAATAATCTATTCCCGAACCATGAAGATACACCGTAACATAATTATCAGTAGCAGTTACATTTACCGTTGTCGAATAATAACCATTCTCCCTACCCCATCCATCCGTACTTGAACTCGCGTTTATCCATAGGGCACCCTGAGGACATGTTTTCTTGCGCTGAAGATAGCATACAGCCCTGTCTTCAGATCTGTTCCACGCGTTCGAAGAGACAGGAGCATTACCGTTATCACACTCCGGTATAGATGATGAAGCCTGTGCCGAAGGCGAGTAGAGCACACCAGCAGCCAGACACAAAATCAGCCCCGCTACTGTCAATTGCAGAAAGGATAAGATTTCTTTGCTATTCACCCTTACTTTCCTCTACCGAGTTATTATCACCCACCACACTCAGCCTATCGCTCAACTTTCTCAGACTAAGAAAATTATCTATCTTTGTGTCAATATACAATCGGCCATTCGACGTAACCTTAAGTTGATTGTAATACTTTTCCGCCAACGATTTATCACCTTTATTTAATGCATTATCTAGCATAATATATGCACAAGTCGCATCACTTTCATGAGTATTTAATTTCTGTATTTTTTCCGCCAAACTACCCAGTTTTTGCGACATCTCTTTTTTTGTATCGTCGTACGACTTATGGTTGATCGCATAGACAGCATTATACTCAGCCACAATATCATCGCCACAAACAACATGCGCTACATAAGTACGCTGGTCAGTGCTCTTAAACATAATGACCATTCTGTCTTTTATCAAAAAATAAGCCACAAACACAACAATCAAAATCACTATTAATGCTGCAAGGTATTTCTTCTGTTTCATAATACTTATGGTAACCCAATAAACTATAATCCACAAGTGTTTGATATAATAAAGTTATGAGTTTATCTATTGGAATCGTTGGTTTACCGAACGTCGGCAAATCGACACTTTTTAACGCTTTAACAAATAACGACATTTTGGCGGCTAATTATCCGTTTGCGACAATTGAGCCGAACACAGGAATTGTTCCCGTGCCAGATAATCGCCTGCAAATTTTGGCCGATCTTTATCACGCGCAAAAAATTATTCCAGCCACCGTCACTTTCGTTGATATTGCGGGGCTGGTTGCTGGCGCGTCTAAGGGTGAAGGTCTGGGCAATAAGTTTCTTCACAATATCAGAGAGTGCGACGCGATTGTTCATGTTGTCCGTGCGTTCGAAAATTCAAAAATTTTGCGCCACGATGAAGCGCCAATTGACCCAAAAAAGGATATTGACATTATCAATACTGAGCTGATTCTGGCTGATTTGCAAACTCTCGAAAAACGCTTGCCTCAGCTTCAAAAGGAAGCTAAAGCAAACCCAAAAGCTCGCCAAAAAGTTGAATATCTGCAATCTTTAATTGACAGTTTACAAAAAGGCGTACCAATTTCCGCCCTGTCAGATGTGGATTTGAGGCAATTTCCGACCTACACCTTCTTACTGCCAAGCCAGTAATTTATGCGTTTAATGTCGACGAGGAAGGATTGAACAATTCTGATCTACAGAGCCGACTAACCGAACTCGCCAACCCAGCAAAAACCGTTTTTGTCTGCGCAAAATTAGAGGAAGAATTGAAGGGCTTATCTGAAAATGACGCCAAAGAACTATTAGAAAGCTACGGCGTCAAGGAAACTGGACTCGCCAAGCTTATTCACGCAGCCTACGATACGCTCGGACTACAAAGCTACTTAACTGCGGGCGAAAAAGAAGTCCGGGCTTGGACAATTCGCAAAGGCTGGACTGCACCGCAAGCTGCGGGCGTTATTCATTCGGATTTTGAGCGCGGATTTATTGCCGCACAAATTGTCGATTTTAACGATTTAGTCACAGCGGGATCGGAAGTTAAGGCTCGTGAAAACGGTAAAATTCGCACCGAGGGAAAAACCTACGTTATGCAACCAAATGACGTCGTTGAGTTTCGGTTTAACGTTTAGCTAATTTCAATTTGTAAAATCGCTCGAGATTGCCCTTACTGCCAGCTACTTCACTATCTTTTTTGTCTAAAACAACGAAATATTTCCTCGCCCAATCTTCAAAATCGGATAAAATTTGCCGACGTACTTTGTCGTTTTTAATAATTCCCTTATTAACCTGATGCCGCCCCGCCTCAAATTGAGGCTTCACCATAGCAATTAAAACAGTACTGCTATTCATCAAATTTCTGCCACGTGCGGCAGAATTTCCCTCAGAGATATAAACGACACATCGCCCACAATAATATCAATTGCTTCATCTGTATAAAAATCACGAATATCGGTCTTTTCGTAGAGAGCAATTTTTGGATTCGGTCTCAAGCTTGGATGAAGCTGATCCGTTCCGACATCAACAGCAAATACCTTTTTGGCACCATGACGCAGTGAATAGTCAGTAAATCCGCCCGTACTCGAACCAATATCCAGAACAGTTTTATCCTGAAAATTAAGATGAAAATACTCCGCTACGCTTGCCAGTTTTAAGCCAGCTCGCGAAACATAAGTTTCTTTCTTCTCGAGCTTTATCTCGTCCGAATCAGACACCATAGTCCCTGATTTTTGGACAATTTTCTTATTCAAAAAAAAACATAGCCCAGGCGAATAAAATTATCCGCCTGAGATCTTGTTGTCGCCAAACCACGCTCGACCAGAGCTTTATCTAATCGCTGTTTCATTAAATAGGACTATTTCTTTCGCTCGCGATATTCACCAGTGGATGTGTCAACGCTAATGATATCGCCCTGCTTAATAAACGCCGGAACTTTGACAACTAGCCCCGTCTCCAAAGTGGCGTCTTTTAATACGGATGAAGTCGTATCGCCCTTAACCACATCTTCTGTATAGGTAACTTCCAGATATTTGTTCTTTGGCAGCTCAACGTTAATCACTCGACCATCGAAGAATTGAAGACTTAATTCATCGCCTTCTTTCAGGTATTTACTAGCATCGTCCACAATTTCCGCAGCCAGCTCAAATTGCTCAAAGCTAGTCGGGTCCATGAAATAGAACTTGTCGCCGTCGTTATACAAATATTGCGCAGTTTTATTATTTACTTCCGCAGCTTCGATTCGCTCTTGACCCTTGAAAGTCTTTGGAATAACACTTCCGTCAATTAGGTTTTTCAATTTCACGTTAACAATCGAACCGCCACGACCCATAACTTTTTGGCCATATTCTACGACGCGATATGGCTTGCCGTCAATTTGACAAACTACGCCTTTTTTTCAAATCAGTTGGCTGATACATATTTTTCTCCTTTTCCAATAAAAATATCTCGCTGCCAAATATGTAATAGCAACGAGATATTGCGCATTAAACGTTCCTAGTTGCTAGTAACAAATGGCAACAAAGCCAAGTGGCGAGCACGCTTAATTGCTACTGCCAAGCTTCGCTGTTGCTTTTTCGCTCAAAACCAGTCTTGCTGATTGGCTCGATTTGACCGTAAACATTGATGTAACGTTGCAAAGTTTTTACGTCTTTATAGTCAAAAATAATCGGTGGATTTTTCTTCAATTGTGCCATTTTAATCTCCTTATTAGAATGGAATTTCGCTTAGGTCAATTGGCTTATCGTCAATTTCCGTTACGACTTCCTCTTTTTTAGTAGTCTTTGGTGCTGCAGAACCTGAATTGTCGCCATTTGGACCGTCTAAGAACGTTACGTCCGAAGCAGTAACTTCAATTCGACTCTGTCTTTTACCAGTATCCTTATCTTCCCAGCTATCCTGTCGCAGTCGTCCTTGGATCAAAACCCGACGACCCTTGCTTAGATATTGCATTACCAAATCACCAAGTTTATCCCAGGCTGTGATATTGAAAAAGTCAGCCTGATCGTCTTGAGATTGTCGATCAACAGCGATACTAAAACTAACTACGTTCTTGCCAGAAACAGTTGTTCGCTGTTCTGGATCACGTGTCAATCTACCCAACAAAATCACTTGATTGATACTTCGTGCCATATTCTATCCCCTCTTTCACCTTACGGCAGTTAGGCTTATTTACTTGATTCGCTTGAATCAGATTCTTCGTTGCGTGCTTTTTGCTCGCTTAATGCTTGACGAGTTTTTCATCAGTTTTTACCAATAGGTAGCGCAAAACTTCATCGGTAATATTAAGTGTGTTGGAAATCTTCAATAAAGCTGGTGCCGGCAATTTAACCTCAAAACAAACGTAAACCGCAAAATCTTCACGCTTGATTGTGTAGGCCAATTTTTTCTTGCCCCAGTTATCTTCTTTAGTAATTTCACCACCGTTAGCAGTGATTAAACCACGTACCTTATCCAACGCTGAATCTAGATTAGCCTCTAAATCCGGGTGAATAAGAACAGTTAGTTCGTATTCGTTCATGTTTCCTCCTCTGGAATCCATTTACGGATGCTTACGCTGTCTCACGTAAGCTTAGGTTAATATTCGCCTATATTATACCCCATTCTGCGATATCGTGTCAATGAGCTTATAGATAGTGTCTATATCGTCAGCGCTGAGGGATTGAGCATTATTTCTTATGTCGGCGATTAATCTTCTGGCGTCTTCAGGGTTTCTCAAATCCAGACTTTCTAAATCAAGATTACTTGGACTTATTCGTCGTCCGTCTACGGAATATTCGACCTTATATTCTCCCTCAAGAGGTTGCCCCTTCCAACCTCTAATATTCCAGCTATGCTCTATATAAAGCGGCGGTAAACCACCTGAACGACCCACCACCTCAGTAACGTACAAACCTAATTCAGCGGAACATTGCGTACCGCCTTCCAGCATAGATTCTGGTAAATAGGCTATTTCGCACCCCTCCGCATGACCGCCCGAAGAAACACGAATAGTTTCTAGTGGAATTGAAAAAATATGATGTACTATTTCTGGCGATAGCTTATATGTAAAAATGTTCGCAGCAGCACTACTATCGTCTATTCTATAGCGACCATTCTCTAAGCCTTCAGCGCCCTTCTCTTTAAGAACCTTACCTGCTGCTTGTACTATAGCGACAAGAGTCTCCTGATCAGGAGCTAAGTCATAGTTACCAAGAAAATACTCGCTCATAATGTTTGGTCAATCTTTTCACGATTCCGCCAGCAATTCCTCAAGCTCTTCTGGACTAGAAATCAAAACATCGCGCGGCTTAGAACCATTCTGCGGACCAATAATTCCCCGCTCTTCCATCTCTTCAATAATTCGCGCTGCTCGCTGATAACCAATTCCCAAGCGTGTCTGTAGCATGCTCGTTGAAGCCTTGCGACGCTCAACCACTACACGAACCGCGTCCCTAAACTTATCATCGCCACCCTCCGACAGATCCATGACAACACCGCCCTTTCCATCCAATTGAACTGGCTGAGCCACCACTTCGTCGTTATACTGAGGTGCCATCTGCATACGCAAATGATCAGTAATTTTATTCACCTCGTCATCTGTCACCCAGGCGCCCTGAATACGTTTCGGCTTACTCATACTTGTTACGTAAAATAGCATATCTCCTTGACCCAATAATTTCTCAGCGCCAGATTGGTCTAGAATCGTTATACTGTCAACCTGACTAGCCACCGTAAAGGCAATTCGCGCTGGAACGTTCGCCTTAATCAAGCCAGTAATCACGTTTACGCTCGGACGCTGCGTTGCCAATACCAAATGAATACCAACCGCTCGCGATTTCTGCGCCAAACGAACAATTAACGTCTCAACATCCTTTTTAGCCATCATCATGAGATCGGACATCTCGTCTATCACAATCACGATATACGGCATCGATCCATCTTCATGCTCCTGAATATTGCCGTTTTCATCAGCAATTGCAATCTTCTTGGCGCGAGACTGCAACCTCTTGTTGTATTCCTTAATATTACGGATTTCTCGCCCGCCAACAATTTGTAGCGTCGTTCCATCTCATTCACCGCCCATTTCAAGGCTGAGATAGTCTTCTCTGGTTCATTGATCACCGGAGTAAGAAGGTGCGGAATATCGGCGTACGGCGCCATTTCGACCTGCTTCGGGTCAACCAAAATCAACTTCATATCACTCGGACTATTGCGATATAGCAAGCTACACAGCAAAGTATTAATCATCACAGACTTACCAGAACCCGTTTGTCCAGCAATCAACAAATGTGGCATCTTCCCCAGCTCACCCACAACAACTTGACCGGATATATCTTTACCAATTCCAAAACTCAAAGGATCACGAGCAGTAGCCCACTGCTTTGATGACAACATACTTCGTAATCGCACCTCGGCAGCCTTACGGTTAGGCACCTCAATACCAACCGCTCGCTGACCAGGAATTGGCGCCTCAATCCTTAAACTTTGTGCTGCCAAATTAAGCGCAATGTTAGTTTCCAGCGCCGTAATTCTCGTCAATTTAACCCCACTTGGTGGTCTTAAAGTGTATTGCGTAACTTTTGGACCAACATTAATATCGCCCATCGCTGCCTCAATATTAAATTCAGCCAACGTATCGTGAATTATTTGGGCATTCTGGCGCGTATCTCCAGCATCAGCACCGCTTTCATTCTTCTCTAATAGATCCAAGCTTGGCGCCTCCCAATTCGGATCACGAGTTGCCACCAAAGCCTGTTCTTCATTGACCTTCTCTGGCTTCTCTACTTTCTTCAATAGACTCTTTTTCTCTTTGGCTGTATCAATTATTGGCACACCAGCGTTTAGCTTAATTTCTCCCAAATCCGTCTTTTTTTCTTCTTCCGTCGGCTGAGCAATTGACGCCCTCTTCATAATAGAACGATTATTATCGTCCTCCTTGGTATTGCTCTTAATCATCTCCCAAAGTTTACTGAAAACCGTAAACGGTGACGTTTGAGTAATAAATAGAACTGTTATAAACGCCAAAACCAGATAAATAATCACAGCAATTGCTGAATCTACCATTTTCAAGGTTGCCGTGTTCAATATGTCGCCCACAAATCCACCAGAATTCGGATGCGAAGCCGTCTTCATTAACCCAAACAATCCAGAAAACCACACAATTTCCAGAATTGCCGCAAATTTCACCACTGCGGGTAATTGATTCTCTTCTGCTCGAAAAGTTTCAACCGCCAAATAAATCAGCAATATCGGCAAGGCGTACGCAGTGTAACCAATAGTTTACGGTTGCCATATCAATCCATTGCAAAACTGGACCACCGACGCCAAACCACGATACGACGAGTAGTAGCGACAAAAGAATAAGCATCACCGCGCCAACTTGTGACCAAAAACCCGCCGGCAAACTATGCTGCGGCTTGGCTGGTGCGGATTTTTTCGTGATCTTTCGTTTTTTTGCCATAATCGTTTTTATTATACACTGATTTTACACTTATTAACAGATGTAAAAATCAACTTATCACGCTTAGTATTATAGCATAATTCACCAGTAAAATCAATCCAGAACCCTAGTACGGACGAGTATTCTGTCGTTCTCTGGCTTTTGTGTCGTTTGCTTCAGTATCTGGCACTTGACGCTGCGGGAAACGGCGGCGTGGAGCAGTTGGAAGAGTCATCTTTGGCTCGTCTGAGGCAGGCTTTTTACCGCGCGCTGGCGATTTCACGGCAGAATGCGTTGGTGTAGCTGCCGACTTAACAGACTTCAAGCCACCAACTTCATTTATCACTGGAATGACAATCGGTGTTCGGCGAGTCTGATCGTACAATATATGCGTAATCTCATCTTTAATTTCTTTTTTAATCACATCCAAATCATATTTGCCAGAAAAACTACGTGCCGCTTTTTGCTTCAAATATTGGCGAATCATATTCATCAATTCTTCAGAATCGCGCAAGTAAATAAATCCGCGAGAAATAATGTCTGGGCTGGTCAATAATCGTCCCGTGCCACGCTGTACGGTCAGCACCACAACAAACATTCCCTCTTGCGACATGTGAATGCGGTCTTTCAATACAACCTCAGAAACAATCGCACCAGTATCATCATACATCACGCCACCAACGTGAATTCGCCCAGCCTTCTTTGCTTGCCTTTCAATATCAATTTCAATAATATCTCCAGCATCACACACAAAAATATTCTTACGAGGAATTCCGCATTCTTTTTCTGCCAACCTGGCATTATGCACCAACATATGGAATTCACCGTGAATTGGCATGTAGTAAGTTGGGTTAAGCGCGTTGATCAACTTGACGTGATCATCATAATAGCCGTGACCCGACAAGTGCAACGGACCGATTCCCGTCAGGTGAGTTTTACCGTTCTGAATAACATCAGAACCCTCGCGCATCAGACCGTCAACCGTTCGCACCACACTTTTTTCATTGCCAGGAATTGGATTTGAACTAAACACCACAACGTCCGAGCCCTTAATTTTCATATATTTATGAGCGCCCGTCGCCATGCGATTTAAGACGGCGTTAAATTCACCCTGCGAGCCAGTACAAACTACAGCAATTTGATTATCTGGCAATTTAACAATATCTTCCATCTTCATGATGGTGTCTTTAGGAATCTTAATCGTCCCCGAACGCAACGCCACTTCCAGGTTCTGAATCATCGAAAATCCAGCAAATGCCACCTTGCGTCCGTGCTTATGCGCCTCTTCCAAAATTAATTGCAAGCGATGCACTTGCGACGAGAAACAGCTCAAAATTACTCGACTATTACTGAACTTGTCCATCACCTGACCGATGGAATACTGAATATCAAACTCCGTGTGCGTGTGTGTTCCAGCCGACTCACAGTTGGTCGACTCGTTCATAAACATCAAAATACCTTCTTTTGAAGCCACTTCCGTAAGTCGTTCAAGGTCAAACTTTTGACCATCAACTGGACTTTCCTCAAATCGCCAGTCGCCAGAATCGACAATCACGCCCATTGGGGTTCGAATAATCACCGCCGTAGAATCAGGAATTGAGTGGTTAACTCGCACCAACTCGATTGAAAAATGCTTAGAAACTTGAACAATTTCGTGACTCAACGGATCCATCACTCGATAATCTGGCTTGAAATCCACTTCTGAATCGTCCATCGTTCGATCAAGCATACCAATCGTAAATTTAGAGCCATAAACTGGCGCTGGAATACGATGAATGAAGTGACGGAACGAACCAATGTGATCAAGGTGTCCATGCGTAAATACGTGCGCCTTAATCTTATGCTTATTCTCTTCCAGCCAAGTAATATCTGGCGTGATGTAATTAATGCCCGGATAATCACTGCCTGGGAACAGAAAGCCCATATCTACGATGATAATCTCATCATCATATTCGATGGCGTTCATATTCTTACCAATTCCCATTTCGCCCACGCCACCAATTGGAATAATCCGAAGTTTCGGCTGACCGCCGCAAACGGGTTTTGGCTGCATTTTGGCGCTAAATTGCTCGCCGCCGTATCCGTTGTAAACTGACTTATTCACTGGAATATCAATCAAGTGCTGTGAAGCCCTGAGATTAACGTTCTCGCTTGTTCGTCGCTGAGCTCGAAAAACCTCACCCTTACGAGTAGTTGTGTTGTTCAAAACTGCATTGTTGCTTTTCTTTGACTGCGGACGCTTATTGGCGTCGTCTTTTTGCGGTGTTGCTAGTCGCCGCTGACCCATATTGTTATACTCCTTTTTTATTACAATATAATTCAAAAACCAGGTATAGAGGTGAACTGATGTAAATTCCTCTAGTTAGTACTCTTATATTAGCAAACCGCTCATTTTTTGTCAAAGAACAATGTTTTATAACAGAGGTCAATTAATCGTCGCCATCCACCGACGTGTGTGCGAATTTACGCTTGCCACGATAAGCGAAGAAGCCGATTGTCAATAAATTAGCCACCAACAAGAATCCAGCCAAAACCCACATACTACCGCCGTAAAATGCGTTATCTAGCCCGCCCGAAATAGCCTGGCGCAATGCACGAATCGAGTAAGTCATCGGCACTAGCGGATTAATTGCCTGGAAGAATCCGTTGGCAGTTTGGATTGGGAATGTTCCTTCACTGGAGCCCAATTGAAGCACTAAAAGAACCATCGCTAGGAATCGTCCTGGATTGTCCAAAACAATCACCAAAAGCGACACAATCGACATATACGCAAACGACGTCAGATAAATTGCCCCGATGAAATGCGCTGGATGCTCTGGAGTTAGCCCTAAGAAAAACACCATCACCAGCATCAAAATCGTTGCTTGCATAAACGCCGCCACGCCAGCCACCGAAGCTTTAGATAACCACCAACGAATCGCACTTTCCTGTTCAGAAAAAGTTTTGCGAATCGGATAAATAACGTTCAGGACAATTGTTCCAACGAACAAACTTAGCGACAAAACATACGGCGACAAAGCGTAGCCATAGTTCGGAACATTGCCCTTTTCGGTCATTTCCGACTTCACTGGATTTGCAATTTGCTGCTGAGTCGTAGCGCCAGTTGGTTGAATTTTTATGCGATTAGAAGCGTCCGCCAATTTATTCGCCAGCGTGTCCGCGCCGTTTGCCAGTTGCGAAGCTCCATCAATCAACGCACCCGAGCGACTCTCTAATAAACTTGCGCCATTCGCCAATTTGACTGCCCGATTTCGCTTCGCTTAAGCCGTTTGCTAAGCTTGCCGAGCCCGCCAGCAATTGATTATTCGCAAATCGCACGCTGTTATAGCCGTTAAATGCGGTGATTGCGTTTGGTGTCAATTGATTAACGCCGTTGTTTAATGCAGAAACTCCAGCTTGAAGTTGTATTTGTTGCGCCGATAACTGCTGAGTTAGCGTCTGAAGATCGCCAAGCAATGTCGTCGTCTGCGCGATAATTGTCTGAGTTTTTGTGAATGCTCGAGAAATATTGCTGATTTGCGGCAAACTTATCGTCGTAGAATTGCTACCAGAAGCGGCTGCTTGCGCGCCCAAAGTCTGCAAAGTGCCGCCCGCCGCCAACAAGTCGGATTTCGAAGCTTCCATTGTTTGCGCCAAAGTTTGCGCGTCGGTTTTTACCTTGTTTTGCTGAGCCACGAGCGCTGGCGATGGGTTACTCACGCTGGCGTTTAGCTGATTTATGCCCGATTGCAATTGTTTCATTCCGTCAGATAATTGTGACAATTGCGATTCAGTCGGCAAATTGTTCGACAATTGCCCCAATCCCGCCTGTAATTTACGAGAACCGTCGCTGAGTTGCGCCAGTCCGCCAGCCAAGGATTGCTGGTTTACTGCCAACTGTTTCACGCCACCAACGTATGCTTGTGTGCCAGATTGCAATCGCCTAATCCGTCGTGCAAAGTTGACGCGCCGTTAGCCGCCGTATCCAGTCCCATTCCAAGCTTGTCCAAATTCTCCAAAATCCCCTTAGCGTACGCCTGAGTGATTTGTTCAGACACCGAAGATTTGACCTTGGCGGCAGCTTGATTGCTGACTAGCGAACCGATATAGTTTTTCGCTGGCGTGGTCGTAAAATTAATAACCGCCTGCTGGGGTTCAGATTCGGTAATTGACGCCGCTTTCTGCGAAAAGTCGGACGGAATAGTTACCACTGCATAAAAATGTCCGCTATTCACACCTTCGTCTGCTTGTTGTTTACTGACAAACTCCCAACCCAAATCGTGATTATCTTTCAGTTTTTTCTCGACAGATTCGCCAATATTCAGCGATTTGCCATTTAAGCTAGCGCCCTTGTCTTCGTTCACAAACGCCACCGGCAAGTTTTTTGTTTGTCCGTACGGATCCCAAATTGAGCCTAGGAAAAATCCACTATATAAAATCGGGATAAACGAAATCACAGCCATGGATATCAGCAATATTTTATTATTAAACAAGTGCCTCCATTCGGCTTGTAACATCTTATTTAATCATGTGCAACCTCCTTTGCGACATCTTCCAGCGTCACAGTTTTCAAATATTCACTCCACTTTTCCTGCGCTTCAGAAAAAACCTTTTCTATCATATTCATGCCAATTTCCACCTGGCGAGGACGTGATTGAAAAACTCTCTCAACAATTCCCTGAGGTTGGAAAAATGGCGATTCTCCTTCAATTGCAAGGACAACATCATGCAACGTAACTTCGTTCATTTTTCTCGCTAAAATAAATCCGCCACCAGTTCCCTGCGTTGAAGTGATTAGCTTTGCTATTACCAATTTCCGACTAATTTTCTTCAAGTACGTCGGCGAAACCAGCATCTTTTCAGCCAGCGCATCATTAGTTACCGGCGTCGTCCTTTTCGGATCCGCCAGAATCGCCATAATGCAGCACGCCTGTTCAACAGCTCCCGATAATCTCATACAAATCCTTTCTCGACTTAGATATAATAGATATCGACTATCCACTATACTACGTCTGGGAAACTTTTGCAAGTAATCGCCTGATTAAGCGTCGCTATTCTTCTTCACAAATTCCACAGCCTGAATAAAATCATCAATTAATGTCTGACGCATACCGCCATTATAAAGCGCAGCCGCCGGATGATATAACGGAATCACTACGAATTCGAGATCGTGCAGACGCACTTTACGTGGACGACCGTGTTCTTTACTGATCTGCAATCCCGGAATAAACCCACCGCCGCTGTGCCGCCCTAAGGTCAGAATAGCCTTTGGCTGGATAATCTCCAATTGCCTGAGTAAATATGGCCAAAATTGTCGCTTTTCCTCTGGCAATGGGTCGCGATTATTCGGCGGTCGATACTTAACAATATTGGTAATATATACATCTGACCGTTGTAAATTGGCAGATTTTAACATCTCATCAAGAAATTTTCCCGCAGCACCGACAAACGGCTTGCCCTGCAAATCTTCATTCTTCCCCGGCGCCTCGCCAATAAAAACGATATCAGCATCAGGGTTTCCATCGCCCATAACAAGCTGTGTCGCCTGATCTGCCAAATCCGAGCAAATCTTCTCTTTTACAATTTCTTCCGCCAACGCATCCAGTTTAGTCTGCTTGTCCATATATTTATTCTATCAAAAAAACGCCCCGTAAGAAACGAGGCGCTTCTGATATTTAGTAAAACTATTTATTTACCTTGTCTGCCAATATAATTCCTAGGTCGTTTAATTCACTCTTAATTTCGCCCTCTTCTGCTATTTTTTGTAGTCCCGAAGACCATTCGCGAGCAGTCTTCTGTATTGCGGTAAGAGTATCGTAAAAATCACTGATATAGTTAGAGTCGTATTTTTTGTAATCAGATTTCATTTCAGCAACTTTTGGCAACATTTCTTCAAGTTTTTCCAATTGAGCAGTAAAGTCCTTGACGAATTTCTTGTTGTGTTCATTCTTAATGTCTGCACCCTTAAGATCCTGTCGAGCTTTCTTAACCGCACTCTCTAAGGTAGATATATTAGAGCTGTTGCTGCTGTCAGAAAAATCAGCTACTGCTGGAAGTATCTTTCCGTAAACTTCATCAAAGGCATCTATAGCATCGTTAAACTTACCTAGCTTATTTTTCAAAGCATCATACTTTTCACGAACCTCTTTATCGCCAGTGACGGCTTTCATCTTGCCGATCTCAGTTAATTGATTATTGACTTCTTCCTTTGTTGAAGCAAGTTTCTTGCGAGTAGACTCTAACGAAGACTTGGTTTCTGAGGTAGAAACATATGAAAGTGATATAGAAGTCTCGTTGTATACTTTAATCACATCATTCAACTTTTCTCCAGCAGCTTTATAGTCCGCCTTGCTTGGACCACTTAGCAGTAAGACAGCCAGGACTACACCAAGGATAATTACGACTAATCCAATTATTCCGCCGATGATTCCCCACATGGCACCTTTACTCATTTTCTTTTTTGGTGGCATTTGGTATGGAGTTCCCATGACTGGTTGTTGTGGGAATTGTTGTTGTGGTTGAGGTTGCTGAGCCTGAGGCTGTTGTGGGGCCTGCTGGAATTGTGGCTGAGGCGGTGTTTGAGGTTTGTTGTTGTTGTCGTCCATAAATAGTAGTCTCCTGACTTTTATACTTTTTGTCATTATATCGCTATAGCTTAATTACAGTCAAATAAAAACACCCCGATTTCTCAGGGTGTTTTATTTTTAATTACAGACTATTTATTAGCTTTTTCTTCCAAAACTTTCTTAAAGTTTTCGCTAGCTTCTTTCCATTTATTTAATGTATCTGCCTTAATGTCTATCTTCGGTGATGTTGGCGCCTTTGGTCTTGATGCTCCCGATGACGCGTTCTTAATGTATTCTGAAAGTTCTACGTAATATTGCTTTATTTCTGAGTAGTATTTCTTCAGATCTTCGCCATATTTAGCAACTAGCTTGTTGTTAGATTTCGACATCTTATCCAAAGAATCCATACAGTCTTTCATATTAGAGTCAAAATATTTCTCAACACTTTCTTTGGATTCCCGAATATGCTTACTTACTTCAGTTAACCTACACTTCTCGTAAAAATTATTTTCAGTAAAAGCTCCTATGAACTCAACATATTCTTTTGCGCCGTTATTCCAACTGTCCAAGTATTTATCATACGCCGCTTTCACATCCTTATCGCGAAGCGCTTTATGTGAGCCCATTTTTTTATTAAGATCGTCAATTTTTCCAATAGTCTCGTCTATTTCAGCTTTCCTATTTTTAGTACCAGTGCTACTTTTACTGATAAAGGCATTATTTATATCAAAGCCAGTAAACTGTGAAAGCAGGTCTTTATAATCCGCCTTGCTTGGGCCACCTAATAGCAAGACAGCCAGGACTACACCAAGGATAATTACGACTAGTCCAATTATTCCGCCGATGATTCCCCACATGGCACCTTTGCTCATTTTCTTTTTTGGTGGCATCTGGTATGGAGTTCCCATGACTGGTTGTTGTGGGAATTGTTGTTGTGGTTGAGGTTGCTGAACCTGTTGGAATTGTGGCTGTTGTGGAGCCTGCTGGAATTGCGGCTGAGGCGGCACTTGAGGTTTGTTGTTATTACTATTGTCCATAAATTTCCCTCCTAAAATTACGCTTTCGCTATTATATATTTACAAACCAATCATCGTCAAATTGATCTTACCGCGCTCGTCAATTCCAGTAATTTTCACGCGAACAGTTTGACCTTCTTTCACGACATCAGTCACTTTTTCAACTCGATGTTCCGCCAATTTCGAAATATGAACCATTCCGTCAACACCAGGAAGTATATTCACAAACGCACCAAAATCCTTAATACCGACAACTTTACCTTCATAAATCTTGCCGACTTCTGGCTCCTCAACCAGACTCTTAATCCAGTTCATAGCCTTTTCAATCGACGCGCCGTCTGGGCTAGCCACAGTAATCAAACCATCTTCCTTAATATCAATCTCAGCGCCAGTTTCCGAAGTAATCTTATTGATCGTCTCACCGCCCTTACCAATAATCACGCCAATCTTATCTGGATCAATCTTAATCTTCTCAATTCGTGGCGCATACGGACTGAGCGACTCACGAGGCTCTGGAAGCACGCTGAGCATATGTTCCAAAATATGCGATCGGCCAGCTTTACTCTGCTCAATCGCTTGACGTAAAACCGCCACCGGTAGTCCATGAACTTTCATATCCATTTGAAGAGCTGTAATACCTTTTGAAGTACCAGTAACCTTAAAGTCCATATCACCAGCAAAGTCCTCAGCATCAGCGATGTCGCTCAACACATACGGAGTATCGCCGTCCATCATCAATCCCATCGCAATTCCACTCACGGGAGCCGAAATTGGCACGCCAGCGTCCATCAACGCCAAGCAGCTAGAACAAGTCGCCGCCATTGAAGTCGAACCGTTCTGGCTCATAATCTCAGTAACTGAGCGAATAGCGTATGGAAAATCTTCTTCAGTTGGCAAAACTGGCAGCAAAGCACGTTCCGCCAAATATCCGTGACCAATTTCACGTCGACCTGGACTACCCATTCGCTTGACCTCACCAACCGTATAGCCCGGCGCATTGTAATGATGCATATAACGTCGCTCACCGTCGGTAATTTCCATAGTGTCAATCAATTGCGAATAGCTAAGCGGCGCCAAAGTCACAATATTCATTCCCTGAGTCACGCCACGCGTAAACAAGCTGGAACCGTGAGCACGCGGCAAGAATCCAACTTCCGAGCTGAGCGGACGAATCTCGGTCAATTGTCGACCGTCAGGACGAACTCGTTCAGCAACAATTCCCCGACGAACATCTTTATGCAGAGCCAAAGTGAACGCTTCGTCGTAATCGCCACGAACTTCGCTATATTCTTCCTCGTCCAGTTCCAATTTTTCCGCCATCGCCTCATGGAACTCGGCACGAATTTCGCTTATCATTTCATTGCGCTCTGGATATGGACGACGGATTTTCTCACCAAATTTCCCATCAGCCCACGCGTTAACTGTTTGCTGAATTGATTCGTCTGGCAAAATTAGATCATATTCCTGCTGTGCTGGCGCAACTTTTTCCGCCAATTCGCGTTGCAAGGCAATCGCTGGCTGCATCATCTGGTGAGCCCATGCCATAGCATCAACGATAACGTCCTCCGAAACTTCTTTGGCGCCAGCCTCGACCATTGTTATACCGCTTTCAATACCAGCCACAACCAAATCAAGATCCGACTTTTCGCGCTCTTCTGGAGTCAAGAACGCCTTAAATTCGCCGTTCACTCGACCCACGCGCAAACCAGCCACTGGACCGTCAAACGGCGTGCCAGTTAACATCAACGCGCTAGACGCAGCGATCATCGCAATTACGTCTGGGCGGAAGCTTGGATCCATGCTCAAAACAGTTGCAACGACTTGGATTTCCTGACGATAACCCTTCGGGAAAAGTGGACGAATCGGACGATCAATCAATCGACCAATCAACACAGCTTCATCGCTTGGACGACCTTCACGCTTGATAAATCGGCTGCCAGAAATCTTACCTGCAGCATAAAATTTTTCTTCGTAATCAATCGACAATGGAAAATAATCCAATTGTACTGGACGCGGACTAACTTGAGCGCTACCCAAAACTACAGTGTCGCCATAGCGCACCAAAACGCTACCAGTCGTCCTAAAACCGACGCGATTCACTTCTAAAGTCAGCGGCCGACCACAAAAATCAGTGGTAACACTAAAAATCTCCTTGCCGCTTGGATTGATAATACTCATAAAGAGCTCCTTTCTTGCGGTAGTAACAGGGATGAAATTACTTGGCAATTTAGTCGTCTCATCTCTATCACTTCCGCGTTACAAATTGCTCCTTATATTATACTAAAACCTCAGACCAAACGCCAGCCGCGAGCGCGCTTAGCATGACCTTATTAACAGACGAGTGTGCTATAATTTATTCATGTCACTTCAGCTAGATTCAGTAAAAAATCGCCAAAAAAGTTGGAAAAGCTATATCTTAACTATAATCGCATTCTTAATGATTCTTGGCGGAGTTTATTTGCTTGTTCTCATCAGCACGCCCCTTATTTTATCGCAAAACATCAATCCAAAAGACAACCACACCACTCAGCTCATCACTAAAACTGAGAATAAAATTACCGAAAATCGACTTTATATACCAAAAATCGACATAAATTTGCCTTATAGTACTGGCGGCGCCGAGACAATGGAGCATGGTGCGTGGTGGCGTAAACCAGAAAACGGCAACCCAAAAGATGGTGGCAATTTTGTCTTATCTGCACACCGTTTTATTATGGGCCTAACTCCTCAGCAGACGCTCAGAAAATCGCCTTTTTATAATATTGATAAATTGACTGTCGGCGATGAAATTATCATTGATTATAACGGCGTGCGTTACAATTACGTCATCAGCGAAAAACAAAGTGTTAAACCAGATGCCGTGGAAATCGAACAGCGCACAGATCAGCCGCAACTAACTCTTTATTCCTGCACTTTGGGCGGCGCAAACGACGGACGAGATGTGATTATCGCCAAATTGAAAAATAGCCAGAACAACAAAAATCCCCTTTTCGTCAAAGGGGATTTAAGCAGTTTTTAACGTAAATTATTTACGCAAACCTAATTTGGCAACAACTGCTTTGTAAGACTCAAAATCAGTTCGCTCCAAATATTTCAGCAAACGCTTGCGCTTACCAACCATTTGGATCAAGCCGCGACGAGCCATGAAGTCGTGCTTATTCGCCTTCAAATGCTCTGTGACTTCTTTGATACGAGCCGTCAAAACTGACACCTGAGCTTGTGGGCTACCGACGTCGTTTTTATTGACCTGAGTCAAAGCAATTGCTTTCGCTTTATTTTCTTTGCTAATCATAGCTCTGTAATTATACCAAGCTTCTCTGTTTTTTGCAATTAGCTAGTAATCCCGAAGTCCACCAGGGTCTTTGCTTGATCAATAGAATAGTCGGCAATTTTCGTACGACGCAGATTTTCACAATACGCGCCCGTCCCCAATTTCTCGCCAATATCCACCGCCAACGTTCGAATATAAGTTCCACTTGAAACGTGAGTTCTGATCTTTAATTTGGGATATTCGTATGCCAATAATTCCAATGAGTAAATTTCTATCACACGCTTCGGAATCTCAACCTGCTTACCTTCACGTGCCAATTTATACGCTCTTTTGCCGTTAATTTTTATTGCGCTAAAAATCGGCGGGGTTTGCTCAATTTTTCCCACAAATTGACTAACCACCCGCTGAACTTCTTCCAAACTCGGCTCATAATCAGACACATCAGTAATTTCCCCCTCTGGATCACCCGTCGAACTATTCTTGCCCAGAATAATTTCTGCCTCATACCACTTATCTAACTTGGTGAAAATTTCAGCTTCGCGACATTTTTTTCCAGTCACAATAATCATTAGCCCAGTAGCAAACGGATCAAGCGTACCAGTGTGACCAACCTTCACCTTCTTTCCCGCCTGATTAGATAAAACTCGTCGCAAGCGCGCTACCACCCCAAAGCTAGTCATTCCCTGAGGTTTGTCTATGAGAATCACTTCGTCCATCAACTATTGTCCTGGGATGTGGAATTGCGCTGGATTGAAGTCTGCGTTTTGAGCTGGCTGAGTTGGCATCGCGGTGATCGGCGCAGGCGCTGGAGCTTGCGGAGCGGCTACTGGCTCAGGAGCCACTCCCTAGCGGCGCAATCTGTGGCAATCCATTTACATCAACACCTGTAGGCGCTGGCGGCATTGGTGGCAAAGCGCCGAAATCTGGCATTGCTGGTGGCATTGGCAAATCAAAGCCCGGAATGCTATTCTCAGGATTTGTTATTGCTGGCTCAATTGGCGCAATCGGCTGACTCGGAGCTGGCGCTACTGGATTATTCAATTGATTTGTGTCGTTGGTAATTGCCGAAATAATCGACTCTTCAGATTGCGGCGCAACAGGTATCGTCGACAATTTTTGCTCAGCGGCGTTAGTTGTAGCAAACGGATCAATCTTTGGTGGTTCATCAGACGCGCCCATAGCCGCATTTAACGGAGTATTGCCAAACGACGGCGTGTTATCACCCACATATTTACCGTGCGTTAAGATGGTTTTATTTTGATCGCTAGCCAATTCCCTAATCTTATCCTCGGCAGCCTGTGTAGTCGTTGCATTCAGAGTGCCACCCATCAGTGGAGTTTCCTCAAAAGAAAGCTCGCCCTTTGAAACTATTTTTTCACTCGGCTTTTCTTCCTCAGCTTGCGACTCTTCCTTTATCGGCTCAATTTTAGCCAATTTCTCTTCAGCAATCCTAGCAGATTCTTCTTGCTTTTCCTTCGCTGTTTGTTCAGCCACTTCATCAACATCACCCTTCTTTTCGTGACTAATCGACAAAGTTCCGTCCGCGTGTACAGTTTCCTCATCTTTCTCTACTTCTTCAGTTTTATCCTCTGAAGCTTCTTCTTTTTCTGGAGATTTTTCTTCGATCTTTTCAATCTTCTGTGGCTCGTCCTCTACTTCGCTCTCTGCAATCTTTGAAACCACCAATTGCTGATTTGCGCCAGCCGCCATAAGTTCTGCGGCCGTGGTCATAACCTTTGATGATGTATTTCCATTACTAAACCTCTCAGTTACCGCCACAATTCCCGTAAGCAAAGCCGTCGCCATCTGCTCGTCCAGAGTTACCTTTGGCGTTTTCAGGTCGTCAAGCAATTCCACAACCATTTCACTCACACCACTCGCGTTAGATTCGTGCCAATCAACAGAACCCAGACCACTCTTTACACCGCCCGCCGTTATAGCCACAACCGTAGCATCGTGCAGAATCTTACCGTGAGCCGTTAAGGCCGTATCAATACTTTCACTATTTTCAACATTTAGCGCCAAAACTAGCTCAACGTTATAATCACCCTGCGAAAATTCCAAATCTTTATCGGTAATTGTCGTACGATATGGCGTAATGAAAATCTTTACGGCGTCGTCAACAACTTTATAGCGCAAATGGTCAGCCTTCTCTTTATCTAAAGCAATAATAAAATCACGTAAAGAATCTGCGGTCTGCTCAAACGTCTTATCAGGATTCAAGAACGTAATTGCTGGCGGAATGTCGCCGCTAAACACAGCCGTAGCGTGCTTCCCTAGTTTATTGAGGAAAATCGTCAATCCTAACGCTGCCGACAATTCGTCGACTGACGGGCTAGAACTCACCGTCACTAAAATATTAGTTACATCCTTTATACTCTGGATTACTTTTTGCTTTGCTGATCCGTTTGACATGATTTTTCCTATGTTTGTTTTTTTGTAATTACGCTTGGCATCACTATACCATAAGCAGTACTATAAAGTCAATATCTAAGCCGCCTCTTTACAATTTATGCTATTTTCTGTATAATTCTTCCTGATTAGCGATACAAATCTATAGAGGTAAAGGAGAAACATGCCAATCATCAAATCCGCCATCAAGCGTGCTAAACAAACCTTAAAGCGCCGCGAGCGAAACATCAGCATCAAAAAAGACATTAAGACTGCTGTTAAAGCTTTCGCCGCAGAACCAAGCGCAAAAACTCTTGCTGCAGCACAAAGCGAAATCGACACCGCTGTTAAAAAAGGCTTGATTAAGAAAAATACCGCTGCTCGCCGAAAGAGCGCATTAAGCAAAATTGCTAAAAAAGCAGGTGTTACATTAGAAGCTGCTAAAAAACCAGCTGCAAAGCCAGCAACAGCAAAGAAAACTGCCGCTAAAAAAGCTCCAGTAAAGAAGCCAGCTGCTAAGAAATCTGAAAAATAATCTGTAAAGATTACTAGAAAATACCCCGGAATTAACTGGGGTATTTTTATTTTCCAATTCCAACCAGCGCCGCCTCCACAAGCAGCCACGGATTTACAGAAGTTGTTTTCATTTGCAAGTCCGCCCGAAGTAGCGCGTCATTTATCCTTTTCAGTTTTTTCTTATCGACACCTTTTGCTGAAGACGTCAATTTTCGTAAAACATACGGATTAGCCGAAAAATCCGCAGCCACCAACTTACTGTCGCCGTCAGCCAAAACCAACGCCGTCAAGTTAGTTGCCTGCGAGGCAAGCAATCCCATTGTCTGATAAGCGCCATCAACGCCACTTTCCGACTCCAAATAGCTAATTATATCGTGAACCTTATCATAATCGCCCGCCAGCACCGAAATAAACAAATCAAACACATTCTCCGTCCTCGCCAAAGGTATAAAGTTGTCAATTAAATCATCCGTCACTTTTTCCGCCAGCGCCAATTGGTCCAAAAAGTTACTCAGTCGCAACTGATCAAATCCCAAACGATCAACAATTATCTCTGCTTGATGATTCGTTAATTCACACTCGCGAACCTTCGCCTCCGCCACGCACCACTTTAAAAGCTGCGGTTTTTGACGATCACTAAGCGGTGAAAACTCCTGAACTTTGGCATTTTTCTGCAGCCACTTATACGTTTTCGTTCGCTTATCAATTTTATCTTCCACCAGAATAATCGTCCTGTCATCATCAAACTTTATGTCTGGAATTTGCGACCAAATCTCAGAATTTTCGCTCAATTTTGAAATCAAATACACCGACGAGTTCATAAACAGCGTCTGCCCAATTGCTATTTCATGCATTCCAGCCAGCGTCAAATCTTCGCCATCATGTCGCGCCACTTTTTCATCGCCAATCAGCTTGGCAATTGCCTGCCGTTTCTCGAATTCATTTTCGCCGTAAAAAAGGTAAATCACTTCGCCTCCACTTGGCAAACTGGACAAATATGAGTACCTCGTCCAGAAACCTTCATCTTTACAATTTCTTGGTCAGGATGCCGATGACACGGCTGACCTTCCCGACGAAATACGTGCGCAAACGACAAATAATTACCCTTCCTGCCTTCAGCGTCAACGTAATTTTTATCCGTCGAACCACCCTGATTAATGCTCAATTGTAAAATCTGACGCAGTTCGTTAAACAAATCTTCCAATTGGTCATCACTAACATTTTTAACGCGCGCCTGAGGGTGAATTTTCGCAGCCCACAGAGCTTCATCGGCATAAATATTGCCAACCCCAGCAATCACCGACTGATCAAGAAACGCCGGCTTTATCATCGAATTTTGCCGACGACGAATTCGCTTAATAAAGTCACCCGCCTCAGTTTTTTTATCGAGCGGTTCCGGACCAACTTTCTGCATAAACGGCAAATTTTCTATCTCATCGATCGGCATCAATTTCATCCAGCCAAACTTACGTTGATCATTGAAAAACAAGTGCGAACCATCCGTAAAATCAATTTGCACGCGTGTCGATTTATCCGGCAATTCACCAATCAAACTATCATTCGGATGACCGCCAGCAAAACTATTAGCCCCACGAAAAATCAATTGCCCAGTCATCTTAAGATGTATCACCAGCGAATAACGCGTATCAAGATCAATCATCAGCACTTTTGCACGACGTCGCACCGCCGTTACGTGCGCACCATATAAAAATTGCTGAACGTCTGTGGGAGAATTCGGAAAACTCTTTGGCGAATCAAATACTGTCGCTCGCACAACAGCCTGACCTGGCAGTAAATCCGCCAAACCGTGACGAACTGTCTCAACTTCGGGTAGTTCTGGCATTCGGCAAGTCCTACAGCTTAAACAAAGCTTCTTCTTGACTTAGACCAATTCCAGCCGCCATTTTTTTGCCGTCAGGAATTTGCTTCAAAAACATATCCAAAATCTCGTTTACATTAGCTTGCGCCGAACCTTTAGAGCCACTACAATCCGACGTCCACAAACTCTTCACAACGGAATTGTCCTTCAAAGTTTCAAATTTGTAAATTTTACCGCTAGCACAAATTCCCCGCAAATCATTTTGCTGCTCAGTCAGCGGCGTACCTTCCATCATTTTTCGCTTATCAAGCGCATAAACCAGCTCCGTATAAGCCCTGCTGTTATTGTCCAATTTTTTCTCTGCAATCGGCTTATCCAAATATCCCTCGTACGTCGTCATTTCGCGAGATTCTGGCGAAATAGTAATGCTATATGAGCGGAAATTCTCATTCGCTACAATCGGTCCGCGCACCGTCAATCGAACCGCGCTTCCCACGTCCGTCGACAACAAAGCAACTTGTCCCTACGTTAACATTCTGATCTGTTGTTTGACCTGAATCATTTTTACCAAATAATGCTCGACCAATCGCAATAACCGCTGCTACCGCCACAACCGTGATAACAATAACCAGCAAAATTGGTACAAATCGAGAAAATGAATTTCGTCGTTGAGTGTATTTCATGGCGTAATTATACCATATTTTCTACACTTCACCCCAATTTGCGCCCGTGCCAACATCAACCTTCAACTTTAATCGGCAATTCTGAACAAACGCCTTCCATTTCCGCTTTCATAATCTCGCTGACTTTCTGGACGTCTTCAGGTTTGCATTCCACCAAAATCGAATCATGAACCTGTAAAATCGCATCAGCCAAGCCCGACAATTTATCCTCCAGCCGAATCATTGCCAATTTCATCAAATCCGCTTCCGTGCCTTGAATTGGCATATTCATCGCAGCTCTTTCCGCCGAAGATCGCACCATAAAATTGCTCGATTTTACATCAGGCGTTGGTCGTCGCCTGCCAAAATACGTTTCAACAAATCCCTGTTCTCGCGCTTGAGTTAGAATTTTATCCAAGTACTGACGAATCGGCTTTCGCACCTCAAAATAATGATCAATAAACTTTTTCGCCTCTGTAAATGACATTCCTGTAGCCGCCGCCAAACCGTGCGGACTCATTCCGTAAAGTACACCAAAATTGATCACTTTCGCTGCTCGACGCTGAGATTTGCTCACTTCGTCAATCGATATTCCGTATGTTTCCGCCGCCGTTTTTGCGTGAATATCAACATCGCTATTAAAGTCTTCGATCAACTTCTCGTCGCCCGCCAGCACAGCCGCCAGCCTCAGCTCAAATTGCGAATAATCCGCGCCGACAAAAACTTTGCCATCACTCGGAACAAACGCTTGACGAATTTTCCTGCCCAATTCAGTCCGTACCGGAATATTCTGTAAATTCGGATTTGTACTACTCAGTCGCCCCGTGCTGGTTACATCCTGATTAAACGTAGTGTGAATTCGCCCATCAGTCGCCATCAATTTTGGTAACGCCTCAATGTACGTGCTGATCAATTTGGTCAATTCTCGATATCGCTCAATCAACTCGATAATCGGATGTTGTCCACGTAATTTGTCCAACTCTTTTTGACCTGTTGAATATCCAGTTTTTCCCTTTTTTATGCCCGCAGTTGGTAATTGCAATTTGGTAAACAAAACCTCAGAAAGCTGCGCTGGACTAGACGCGTTAAACTCGTATCCTGCCATGGAATACATTTGTTGTTCAAGCTCACCAACTTCCGCCGCCAGCTCATCGCCCATCTGTTTTAATAGCGTATCGTCCAACTTCATCCCGCGTTTTTCCATCTGGAATAGCGCCCAAATTACTGGAAAAATCAAACTCGTAAGCCACACGCGCAATTTGCGAATTGTTCGACATGTAAACTTTTTGTTCACGATAAATTTTATGCAAGCGAGCCAATTGATAAGGCGCAGAATTGTCATCAGAAAAATCGCCAGACAGCGCATTCAAACTACGATCACGCTTCAGCGGATCAATCAAAAACGCCGCCTGCCCAACATCCCAAACTTCGTGAAAACGCACCGCCACGCCATATTTATCCAACGCATGATATAACCGCTTAACGTCCGCCGCGATCACAGTTCCCTGCGCCAATAATTGCCACATGGATTGACTAATTTCGCTAATTTTCGCCGTCCACGCTGACTCAGGATTTGAGCTTATGTAAATTACGTCAGGCTCCGACGAATCGATATATATTATATTTCCGCCTCAAACATCGGCATATCGGGCAATTTTTCAATTCGTGGAACATCCAACTTCGGTTCTTCTTTTTTCTCATTTTCTGCCATTTGCATTGTTTTTGGCAATCGTCCAATTAGCGAATTAAACTCCAACTTCTGCAGAATTTCCGTTACTCGCGCAAAGTCGCAATCATTAACATCCGCCAGATCCCAGTCCAGTTCAATCGGCGCGTCCGTCCAAATTTCCGCCACTTGCTTAGTCAAATATGCCGACTCACGACCATTCTCCAGCTTCGTTCGCAAAGCGCCTTTTTGCTCGTCCAGATGTTCATAAACTCCGTCCAGCGTTTCATATTCTTGCAATAATTTCACCGCCGTTTTCTCACCAATTCCCGGCACTCCCGGCAAATTATCACTTGAATCACCCTTCAAAGCCTTCAGGTCTAAAAATTGTTCCGTCCGAATTCCATATTTTTCTTCAAAATGTTCCGCCGTAAACTCCTCGATATTTCTCAAGCCATTTTTCATAGCGTAAACTTTGGTCATTGGTGATATCAATTGCAATGCGTCCAAATCCGACGTTATCAAGCACGTTTCAATTCCGCGAGATTCCGCTTGCCTGGCAAACGCGCCCATAATATCGTCCGCCTCGTAATCATCAATTTCATAAAGCGGCCAGCCAAACGCATCAAGTAGTTCGTGTAAAATCGGAATTTGCTGGTAAAAGTCATCTGGCGCTGGCTTGCGACCAGCTTTATATTCTGGATATAATTCCCGCCGCTTGCGAATATTTGTGCCTCGTTTATCCCAAGCTACCGCCACGTAATCCGGCTCCAATTTCTTAATCAGCTCAATTGCCAAACTTACAAATCCATACACACCACCAGTCGGAGTTCCGTCAGCCATCGACAATCCCGGCATGGCATAATAACCTCGGTAAAACACCGACTTTCCATCAATAACCACTAGACGCTTCATAACTCTATTGTAGCATTTAAGCGGCTGTCGTCAGAGAATTGATTATTGACGCTTCAGCAAGTTTTCTGTACTCTCCCAATTCTCATAAACTCTCACATTTTTTTCGCTGAAACGAATCTCTGTTTTTTTCAGCCTCTCTCGTATCTCTTATAGATCTATAAAGTCCAGAATCGTAGGACTATCATCGTCATCCATCCAGCCTATGACTCCCACTTTATCCCTGTCTAAACTGAAGACTGACAGTATTCACTTGCGTATTCTATATCTCTGATCGTCGATATATGCATCATGCTCACAACAAATTATAAAACTCATAGAGAAATTTTATAAAGTCGACCCAGTAACATGAAATAGAAGCTCGTCCAAAATCTTTCTATAGAAAGATCATCTATAAAACTCATCATCAAACTCATCATCTGTGGTATCTTATATATCTGATATCGATCCTTTGGATTAGATGACAAAGCGGCAGGATTTTCCCAAATCATCCAAATCTGCCCGTATTGATCCTCAATAGGCTCGCTAATAAGCCCCTGCCATTTCTCGCTACCATCTGGGTTATGATCAAAATTTTGATTCTAGCTCCTCAACCTGAGCTCATTATCTTATAATTACTTTTGTCGATTTTCTTGACCCGCTCAGATATCAAGGTCAGAAGGAGAATTCTGAGGTAACTCTTCAGCATGTCCATGAAGTGTTTCCATAGTGTGTAACTTAAAGATACTCTCTATTTGGAAGAATGTCAACAAATTGTTAAAATTAGTACATGACACAACCATACGCAAAAATTATCGCCCTGGTTGGATTGGCGGGCAGCGGCAAAAGCTCAGCTGTCGAATATTTGACAGAAAAAAAGGATTTCCAAAAATTTACTTCGGTGGCGTTATTTATAAAGCCATGGACGAGGCTGGGATTGAAAAAACTTGGGACAATCAACAGCAATTTCGCGAAGAAATTCGTCGCCGTGAAGGCAAAGATTTCGTAATCAAACGCGTCATAAAAAAACATCCACGACTTTAATAAACGCTGGGCAAAAATAAAATCGTTTTGGACGGATTATACACTTGGAGTGAATATAAATTCCTTAAGCACGAATTTCCTGGACAAGTTGTCGTTATTGCTATTGTTACACCAAAATACCTCCGTTATCAACGAATGGCTAAACGCATAGAGCGCCCAATGCAACCGCACGAAGTCGATCAGCGCGACTGGTCAGAAATCGAGAATTTGGAAAAAGGTGGACCAATTGCTATTGCTGATTATTTCATCATTAACGACGGCAGCCTCGAGCAATTACATCCAAAAAATAGACGCCGCAACTCACGACGCCCATTTTTGTAAATCGCCCGAACAGTGTTAATTAATCCAGATATTCGTAAAGTTTTTTCGCATCTTTGTGCTTGCGAAGTTTTGCTAGCGCCTTAGCTTCAATCTGGCGAATTCGCTCACGCGTAACTGCAAACTCCTGACCAACTTCTTCCAAAGTGTGATTTTTCCCATTGTCCAAACCAAAACGCATTCGAACAATTTTTCTGCTCGCGATCGCTCAAACTTGATAGAATTTCCTGAACTTGCTCTTTTTAATAATTGATTTGAAGCGGAATCTTCCGGTGAAACCGTATCTTCGTCAACGATAAAAATCTTGCAAACACAGAATCGTCATCTTCACCGTCACGACCAACACCAGCGTCCAAAGAAGAAATGTCTTGCTTGATCTTAATGACATATTCAATTTTCTCTGGTTCCATATCCAGCTCTTTAGACAGTTCTTCAATTGTCGGCTCACGGTTCAATTCCTGTGTCATTCGTCGCTGAGTACGCAGCAATTTATTGATCGTTTCCACCATGTGAACTGGAATACGAATCGTTCGCGCCTGATCAGCAATCGCACGCGTAATCGCCTGGCGAATCCACCAAGTTGCATAAGTCGAAAACTTAAATCCCTTATCCGGATCAAATTTCTCAACCGCACGCAAAAGTCCAGTATTTCCCTCTTGAATCAGATCCAAAAAGTCCAAAGCCACGACCCAGAATAACGCTTAGCAATTGACACCACCAAACGCATATTCGCCTCAGCCATCTTGTCCTTAGCCTTTTTATCGCCTTCAACAATTCGGCGTGCCAAGTCCATTTCCTCCTCAGCGCTAAGTAGTGGAATTTTACCGATTTCCCGCAAATACAGCCTAACTGAGTCATCCGACACGTCGTCCAAATATTGCCCAGTTGTCAACGAATCCAAATCTTCCGATTCTTCTTCGTCTATAAGCGTTGGATCAAAATCATCATCTTCATTTAAGTTTACTGGCTTCGTCGTGATGTCGTCGCTCACATTTTCTCCTTAATCAGATTATTTAAGCTCTGGCGCAAATTCTGAGACAAAATCTCATCACCCGACGCCTCAGCCTCTCTAAGCTGCGTTAATAGTTGATTCTTTTTGTTTTCGCGATGTTTGATTGTTATCTGTCTGACTAGCCGAGCCATCTCTTCGTCCAAGCTTTTTTGCTCCCAATTGGCGTAACGACTTTCACTTTTCAACTGTACTATTTTCACATACTGTTCGATTTTTTGCAAGTCCAGCGGAACCTCGCCCAAATCCGCGTCTGGATTCTTCCGCAAATAGCCAATCAACTGCCGCGCGTTGTCATCATCCAGCATTTCTCCAGAAACCGCCGCCAACCAACGCCGCACAGATTTTTCACTCGCCGCCAACCCCGCCAGCATATCCTCAGTTTCATCCTGAACCGGAGTCGGTTTTTTTCTTTCTCAATTTTTCGCCTTTTTTTCAATTGATGTTCAGCGACTTTTTTTCATTCGACAATTTTGCCTTCAGCGCGGTAATTGACGCGCCAGTTTTTTTCAGAAATCACCGACAAATAATGCTCTTGTTCCACCGGATCTTTCAAGCCTCGGACAATTCTCAGCGCAATGGTCGAAAATCTTCGCTTGCCTTCCGCCGACTTCAAATTCTCCATTTCCGCGTATCTGGCAATCACCCAATCCACCGCTGGCTGAGATTGGTCAATTGCCGCCTGCCAAAGCGCTGGATCTTTTTGGACCAATTCGTCTGGATCTTTGACGCTATCAGGCAAACTCACGACTTCCAATTCCACGCCGACTTCCTGCGCCAAATTGATAGCGCGCTCCGTTGCGTTAACTCCCGCTCGATCGCCATCAAATGCCAGGCGAATCCGCCCCGCCAATCGACTAAGCGACTTCAAATGTTGCGTCGTCATCGCCGTTCCAGAGGTCGCAACCACGTTTTTTTGACGCCCGCTTGATGACTGCTAATTACATCCAAATTGCCCTCAACAATCACCGCCACATCGCTTTTTCGAATCGCTTCTTTGGCTTGATGCAAACCAAAAATATGTCGCGATTTATCAAACAACAGCGTTTGCGGCGTGTTCAAGTATTTTGGCGCGCGCGGATCGTCACGAATAATCCTGCCCGTAAATCCCACAACTTCGCCATTGCCATCGCTCAGCGCCACCATCATTCGCCCGCGAAACAAATCGCCACCAAACCGATTCGATAAGCCAGCGTCCGCCAATTCCTGCCTAGAAAATCCTCTTTTTTCCAATGCTTTCGTCAACGTGTCGCCATTCTCCGGCGCATAGCCAATCAAAAAATCACCAATTGTTTGACGATTTAATCGCCGTTTTTTAACCACATAATCCAGAGCTAATGAATTTTTCACCAAATTCTGCTGATAAAAATTGGCGGCTAATTTCAACGCTTCCCTAGCCCTAGCGCGACGCTTGGCCGTTCGTCCGTCGCCGTTAGAAAACAAAGTCAGATCAACGCCTGCCTTCCGAGCCAAATGTTCCAGCGATTGACGAAAATCCATTCCTTCCACCATCATCACAAACGTAAAAATATCGCCACCTTTTTCCAGAAGAAAAAAATCGTGCCAAATCTGCTTTTCTGGACTAACCATAAAGCTTGGAGTTCGTTCATCGGTAAACGGACTCAAACCCTTCAAGTTGCGGCCCGCTCGCTTCAACTGAACATACTCACCAATCACATCCTCGATGTTCAGTCGCGCCCGCACTTCTTCTTTGGCATCATTCATATTTTTTTATTATATCACTCTTTACCTCTGTTATTGTTTGTGGTTAAATAGAAATATGTATCCTGACAATTTGAATAACCAACCTCAAGGTATCGATTATCTGAATCAAATTGCCACACCTCCGCCAGCGGAAGGTTTTGATAAAAAAACCAAAATCATCATCGCTATTTTGAGTTTTATCGGCTTGATAACCCTGATCGCGATATTCGTTTTTTCACAAGATTCTACGCCAAACGCCAACCCGTCACAAGTTGCGGCGCGCGTTAATAAACTACTCACTATTTCCAAAAAATACAATAATAAGTTCCGCTCAACCAGTTTACAAACCACCAATAGTTCTCTGGTTGCAGTGCTGACTACTGCAGATGCCTCAATGAGCGAAGCGCTTCAAGCAACCGGCATCAATTATAAGGAAAAACAAAAGGACATCCTCGCCCTTAGATCCGTCAGAAAAATTAGAGAAAAAATTGGACGAAGCTCTTCTGAACACGCAATTAGATATTACCTATGCCCATGAGATGAATGTGCAAATAACAGATACAATCAACATGATGAAAAAGGTATACAAGTCCACCAAGTCAAAAAAGATGCGCGAATGGCTAGTAAAAACTGCTGGCGACTTAGAAAATATCCAGAAGCAGATCAATCAAATTATTAAAGGCAGATTAAGCTTCCGAGACTAATCGATAGCTCAACCTCGCCAAATCAAAGACCTCTTCGTCAGTCAATTGACCTGAACAAATAATTGTATTCCAATGCTTCTTGTTCAAGTGATAGCCTGGTAAAACCGTTTCGTATTTTTCTCGTAAATTCTGCGCCAACAACGGATCGCATTTTAGGCTTACTCTGAGCGGCTTTGAGCCTTCCGCCACCAACGCTACCATTTTCCCTGCGCCGTCATTATCTCGACCAAATTTATATACCGCAATATTCTCACCAAACGGATAATCCAGCCATACGCCTGGCAAACTCAGAATAAATTCTTCAAATTGTTTATGTGTCATACTCTCACCTTTTTTAAATAATATTCAAGTTCCATAATACTGCCGCGGATGTCTTCCAGTGCTCGATGATCTTCTGGCTTGGCGAATTTCTTACCGTATTTACCTTCAAACACCACCTTCCATGCACTCACGTCCAACACGCGATAATGTAGTCTTTTTGACAACGTTGGCCACCATTGGTCAATGAATCGACGATCCTGATGAATTGAATTGCCTGCTAGCAAAATCTTCGTCTCGCCCGCAAAATGCTCATCGCAAAACGCCAACAATTCGTGTTCTATTTCCGCCAAAGGCTTGCCCGATTCATTTTGCTCCTCCAGCCCGCGTCGCGCTTCCGGATGCTCATTCCAAAAACCAGCATTTCGGTCCAACAACTTAGCCAGCTTTTCCGAATCGTGACGCACAATTCCTTCGTACGTCGCAATTTCCTTAAAATTCCAATCCGTCGCAATTGCCGCCACTTCCAAAATCTCATCACGCACTGGATCTAATCCAGTCATCTCCAAATCCACCCACAAAATCTTCTTTGGCTTAAAACTTGCTTTCATATCTTTATTATACTACTTTTTGGCATCGTAGTAATCTCGAGAAAACCGCTCTGGCACCTGTCTTAATAGCCTTTCAACAACGTCATCAAACTTTGCCGCACCACCATTTTCTCTTTCAATCCGAAGGGATTCAAGCACGCCATCAGACGGGACAAAATCCGTCTCATTCACTAGATAATAATACATCTCAATAGCACTCATATCTTCACAACCATACGGTATCATTCCATAAAACTTTAGATTTTCCACATAGCGTTCGGCCAATTCGTCGCTGGCTTCTAACGCCTTATCTAGCTGTAGCGCTTGCATGAAGTAATCATCCCTTGGATCACCATAAATATCATCTGGCAATTGAACACTCTTGATGGTTGCATAGTCAATCCCCTGAACTTGCATATCAGACAGAAGCCTCACTGCCTTGAGGGCTAATTTATTGCCAATTCGATAGCCATAATCAATGTCGTGTTCAAAAACTGTCGGTCTAATAATATGCTCAGCAGTATCCAACACCGCTTGAGTGCTAGCCAATAGCCTCCAAGCACCGTTGTTCTTGTGTATGAGCACTTGATTGATTGTAAAATCATGCCGCCTCATAAACTCGGCAGTAGATTGTACATACTCCGCGCCATAGCCATTCATTGCATCACGTGGCGAAAAACGCATTGAAAGATCGCTCGCTACCGCCCGAATCTCATCTGGATCATAATCGCCACTAGCAATAACTTCTTCTAAAATTACCAAATCGACATCGCGAGGAGGCGGTAACTGACGGTCGCTATGAACTAGAGACTCCAAAACCTGACGAGCCGCCCCACCCTTTACACCAATAAATGGCGGTAATTCGTCTAGACCAAAACCCAAATTAGCCCGCTTAATAGCATCGGCAGGTAATTCATATTCATATATTTCATTGCAGCGAGCTTCCGGGTTGCCAGGCTGCTCGCAATCATAATCTTTCAGCTGGCAGCTAATTCCCTCAAATTCTACGCGGCGCTCGCCGCTATCAAGCACTTGCAAGGCGCAAGGTTGATGCATCTTCGCCTCTATATCACTCGGAGTCGGGCTTAATTTCCATAATTACTATTATAGCATAAACAATTTAAAAAGTCAATCAAAGAAGCCCTCTCATCACGCACTGGATCTAGTCCAGTCATCTCCAGGTCGATCCATAATATTTTTTCGCCTTACTCATACTATCTATTATACACTCGTTATCTGTTTATCTGACCATAAAAAGCTTCTTGCTGCTCGCTCGTTAACACATTCTGCACTTCAGCCCAAACCTTAGCTTCCGCCTCATGGACATTGTGACTATTTACCGCAGACCCGTCTAGAACCTGATGCAATTGACCCTTTGGTGATAACTCGCTGATGTTGTAAATCAAACAATACTCTTACTTGTTTATTAGCCTTGTTTTTCATTGCGTCCACTATCAGCGCGATTTGCTCATCTGTTATGGCGGGGATTTTTTGCTGCCGCTCTGGACCGAGTATCAGCGAGCCGACTTTCGGCCGCGTCACACGAACCAAGTCACCATTAGGAGCAACTCTATCACCAAGGGATTCAGACACAGCGCTGCTACTCAAGGCTTGAGTAACTTGATTCTTGGTTACTGGTAAAATTGTGTTGAGTGTGTATCGACGACCATCACGCGTATCATACCACCACGGTAAAGCCAGGGCCAACTTCAGCGCCTCCGAGCCCATACGTCGCACTAAGCTGTGCGAACTAATTTCATACTCAGAAATACCACGTTCGCCAGTATGAACATTCTTGTATTGATTAACCGTTGTTCGTCCAATGCGCCGACTACCAGTTTTGGCATACAATAATTCCTGAAACCCGCGCACCAAAGCCACCGATATATTGTGTTTTTCCTCGCTGTTTAGTTCACCTATGTCGATATCGTTTGGATTAACCGACAGGCGCCGACATATTTTTACTAAATTGATAGTGAATATTATCCGCCTTATTGGGATCAATACCATTAGTCAGGTAGACATCATTGTCAGTACGACAGCCGTCATAAATCTCTGGTTTTCAAAAAAAGCATCGTATTCGGCAAAAAGTCATCTGTTGTATCGGGGCTGACAAATTCCTGGAACAATTCCTTTGGTTGATGCCAGGCGGCAAAGCCACCACCCGAGACGGAGGCTGCCATGGCCGATAATGCCAACACTTCACGTAAGCTTCCCCATTCTTAATCATTTCTGCTAATGACCGAGAAAGTTCTGGCGACAATGGTAAATTATCCATAAACTCACCAATTTTTTTGTGATCTGCCCCTCTCCATCAATTGCTTCCAGGGTTTCCAGCAAATCGTACGACTCTTGAATAACTTTTTTTACTAGCAACAGGATGCATCAGGTATCGGTTCAGATCCTCAAAATCACCATTCAGATGGATAGCTGACAAAACGTTGCGCACAATATTCGTGTGATATATCTCCGGTGGAATATGCTGTTCACGGGACGCAATATCATAAAATCCTTTCAGCTCATCTGGCAAATAAATCTTATCGTAAGATATCGGACGAGCCAATACAAACTTAGCGCCATCAATATCACGACCGCCCCGCCCCGCCTGCTGCATCAGCTCTGCTTGAGTACACAATCGAGGTGGCAACCCTCCGTGCCCTCTTCACCAATTTCTTTACTCTTCGTCAGTCCATTTGACAACACCAAATCAACCTCAGGGATGGTGATTCCAGACTGTCCAGCCGAGGTCGAAACGATGACAAACGACTCATCTTCTGCTGGTTTGGCAGTAAAAATCTCTCGGCGCGCAGCTTCTGATATGCCAGAATGTAGTTTGAAAAATCGTATTTTCCCGGATTGATGGCGAGTATGGCGTTTGATTGACGCAATGGTCTCATCAATACTCCTCACACCTTCAACAAAGATTAGTGATTTTTTCGAGTCCTTACCATATTCAAGGTATGCTTCGGATACGGTATTCACCTTATCTTCTTCAATATCAATATCATGCGGCCGACCGTCAATAGTTACGACTGGTAGTTCTGATCCGTTAATATCTTCATACATCGCCTGAGAAACTTCCGTGTCAGGCGTGGCACTAGAAAAAGCCATATGCCATTTGTCGGTATTCTCTATCGATTTTGCCGCCAGAGCGGTAGCAAATTCCATCTCCAAATTGGCTTCATGTATTTCATCAACCAGGATAAGCGTCTTCTCGTCCTGCCAGTCGCTAGAAAATTGTTCCAGCTTTTTCGTAAACGTTGCTGGAGTCATGAAACAGAGCCTAGTGTCCGGCGTCGCTTCAGTGGCACGTCCGTGAATCTTGCCCACCAAGTGGTTAGGATATTGTTCGCCAAGCTGTTCACGCAAACTCTTCTCGACATATTCAGTAACATTATCGACGATAACCCGCCGCGGCATCAACACCACGACACGATCAAACCGCTCCAGTGCATACTGAGCGGTTTGTGTCGTTTTACCACTACCCGTCGGTCCGCACAGCCAGGATATTTTACTTTCCGATAATGTGTCTAATATCTCTGCTTTGTGCTTATATGCAGGTAGTTTTTTGTCACCAAGATCATAGTCAGCAAAAGGAGTTTCCGGTAGTTTACTGTACCGTTCCCGCAATTCTTTTAAACGCTGTCGCCTCTGTTCGGGCGGTTCACCATAACTATACGACGGTTGACTGGGTCTTTCAATATTTCGACTCAATAAATGACTACTGCTAGGTTCTTGCGATCTACGTAAATAGCTCGGACGCCGAACTCCATCTTTCACACTACTCTCTCCTTTATACTCACATTGTAGATAGGAGAAAGTAAAATAGCAAACGTAAGCGTCTTAGCTTTTTCTTGTCTAGTTTGTCTAACTTAAAAAAACGAATATTTGTATAGCAAATCGCAATTCGTATTACACTGCCGCCTCCCTTTTGCATTTATGTTATTTTCAAGCGCGCTATGATACACTGGTGTCATGACCAAACGTATTCTCCTCAAACTCTCCGGCGAACAACTTCAAGGCGAATTCGCCAGCGGCTTTGACCCAAAACGCGCTCGCTGGATTGCCGAACAAATTCGACCAGCACTGGACGACGGGGCTGAAATTGTAATTATGGTTGGCGGCGGCAATTATGTTCGCGGCAATCAAATCATCGGTCACGGAATCCAACCTGTTTCTGCTCATAATATCGGGATGCTTTCTACGCTTATGAACGCCATTGCACTGGCTGACGTATTAAACGACGCAGGACTTCCAACTCGCGCATTATCTACGGTCGAAGTGAATCAATTTATCGACCACTATACTTTCCGACGCGCCATTAGCCATATTAAGAAAAACCGCATCGTAATCGTGGCGTGCGGCACTGGCAGACCGTTTCTGACTACTGATACCGCAGCGTTAAATCTAGCACTAGAAATGCAGTGTGACACCGTGGTTAAAACAACGAAAGTCGACGGAGTTTACGATAAAGACCCTATGAAATTCCCTGACGCCGTAAAAATTGATCATTTATCTTACCAAGAAGCCCTAACAAATCCTAACATTGCCGTTATGGATAAGGCGGCAATTGGGCTAGCAATGGACGAACATATTCCAGTCGTAATTTGTGATTTGCTTACAGACGGAAATATTCTCCGCGCAACTCGCGGAGAATCAGTAGGGCACACTTATTAGTTAAGATCCTAGTCTTTTTTCTTATCTAATTTATCGAGTTTCAAGAAGTGAATGATTGCATATACAACAAATGCAACGGCTATCAACGTGATTAACGAGCTAACAAATGCGCCGTATAAAAACTCACCTTTACGTCCAGCAACTTCAACCGTAAATGAAGCTGATTGTAAACCTTGTTGAGAGCCAACGATCAACTGCACTAACGGGTCAACAAATGCCGTCACCAACTTTTTCACAGTATCACCAGCTGCGGTACCGATTGCCAAACCAACCGCCATACCGACAACGCCCTGTTCGCGAATAAAATTAACAAATCCAGCCATATGAGTGTCTTTTATAGCTGCACTTACAATTTTCTTCTCTTTAAGAGCGGCAACTTTCGCCGCAGCTTTTACACTCTTCGAAGCTAATTTCTTAGCTGATACTTTTGAACCTTTAGTTGATTCTGAAGATTTCATAACTATAAAACTCCTTTTATTAGATATTTATTCACTAATTTTATCACAGGTAGCATCGCACACAATCGCACCAGCAGCCTTCATAGACCTCAGCAACTTTTCGGCAGCCCTTAACTTCCCCACAGCCAAGCTATCATACTTAGGTTTACTATTGATAATTTCCTTGTACAACCTAATCGCCTCATTCAATAAGTTAATATCCCTATCATGTTTAGCTACTTTACGCATAACATCAGGAAGAAACAGTCTGTTCTTTGAAGAATCTCCCGACAGCAAACTATCATTTACCACGGACGCTACTTGAATAGCCAAATCACCACTGCCTTGTTTTATTAATTCTCTACATAATTTATCCGCTTCTTTCAAATCATTCCGAGAATCAACATCCAAATATATACCAGACAAGTCTACTATTTTATCCGCGGCCTCTTTATATCGCCCATTCAACTGATCAATTCGAGCCTTATATTCATCTAGCAATAATAATCTACCTGGAATGGACGGCAGAGTAAGCATCTGTAGTCGTGCATTTCTTCCGTAGCCATCTCGATATTTCATACCATCCGAGAACATCAACCATTCTCGTCGAGCTACAAAATCACTTCTATTAACGGACGAAGGCAATTTCTGCAATAATAAATCTGTATATAAAGTACTATTAGCTCTGAGTTCACCATAATACAATTGCTCAGCTGGATCTATTCCATCAAAGCCAATGGCGTCAGTCATTTCACAGCGCAATTCCTCTGTCAAAACATCTATTATAAACGACCTATTACTACTACGATCAAATAGCGTGATGAACGTGTGTTGATTTGCATAACTAATGAAATGTTCAATTCCTAATTTTTCTAAACATTCTGACGCAACAATTGTATGTCCATAACAATTAGCAGCTTCGTCTTTGGCAATATTTACCGCTTCAAGCGGACTTGAAAAATTACCTGTTGACCTAAAATTAAGCGTTTCGCAAACAAGCTCTGCAACAGATTTAGCAGCTTCCGCTATATCATCAAACGTCTTATCTGACTTTTCGTACACACTTTTTATGTCACAAAGCTTCTCTGACTCTAACAAGAGTTCTCGCTTAACACCTCTTTTCTCTGCTATATCACTTCTCGGAGTTAATAGCTGAGTAGATAAATACCGATCATCAAATGATGTATACGGTTGCTCGTCTAATTGTTTACTCGGTCGTTCATTCACGAATTTATATTATATACTAATATAGTATATTTTACAACCGTTCTGGTGCCACGATTCCCAAAATAGCCAATCCAGCCTTAAGAATATCGGCGTAAATTGCCACGATTCCTACACGATGTGCCTCTTTGTCACTGCCAATAACCTGATTTTTCTCGTAATAGCGATTAAATTCTTGCGCCAATTCAAACAAATATGTACAGACATGATGAGGCTCCAGACTTTCTTTGGCGCGGTCAACCACGTCCACGTACTCACTCAATTTTCTGACCAGCATCTTATCCTCGTCAAACAACTCTATCGGAAAGACAATTTCTTTATCGGATTTAGCTAAAATTCCCCGCGCTCGAGCATGGGCGTATTGCAAGTAACTTCCCGTATTTCCAGTCAAACTTACCGCGTCGTTAATATCAAATATGACGTCGCCGCCAATCTTCACTTTCAAGAATTGATAACGAAGCGCGCCAGCAATCACGTCGTCAGTTGGTTCGCCGCCAGCTTTTTCAATTGCTTTCTTAAACTCATCAAACAGCCAGCCAATTGTAACAACCTCACCCGTTCGAGAACTCATTTTTCCAGTTGCCAATTTAACAAAGCCAGTCGCGTAATTAAACAATTTTCCCTTCAAAGCCGGAATCGACAATTCACTAGCCGCAATCACGCCACGGAAGTATGCTGCTTGCTCCTCGGCGTTTACTGTGATTGACAAGTCCAAATTCGGATAATCCTTATATTTCAACTGAATCAATCCCATATCATGCGCCCCGTAAAGACCATTGCCATGAGATCCGATGAACACATTGTCGAACGCGCCGTATTTGCTACCCTTAAAAACATACGCACCGTCAGATTTGGTAAACACCTCTGGAGTTTTCTCTTTAATCAAAGATTTTCCCAATTCTTCAGTTTCGCTCTCAACGTAACGTCGCTCAATCGGCACGTTTCCAAGTCGCCCAACATTAGAGTCAATTTCGTCAAAACTCCAACTTTTACAGATTTCGTAAACTTGTTTATATAGCGGATCATCCAGGACGAATGACTGCTTGGCTAGTTCATCAATTTCTGCCTTTGCCTCTGGAGATTCTTTCGCCGCACGCGCACCTTCAACGTACATGCGACTCATAAATTCATTTCGCTTATCAGCTGGGATTTCGTTCAATTTATTCACATCGCCGTCAATCTCACGCAAAATCGCCCACATACTTTACCGACATGCGTTCCGACATCACCATGATAACTCACTCGATGCACAATTGCGCCATCAACCGCCAACAAATTAGCCATCGTGTCCGCCAAAATCGCATTCAAAGCGTGTCCGATATGCATAGCCTTAAATGGATTCGGGCAATTAGTTTCAATTACAACCGTCTGACCGGCGCGCTTCGTCGTTGGCTCTTTTTTCAAAGAATTTAGAACGGATTGATCGCTCAGTTTTACATTGATAAAACCTGGACCAGCCACGCTTACTTCACTAAACTCCTCTTCCTTGCGCAGATTTTCAGCAATCATCTCCGCAATTTCACGCGGATTCTTCCCCAGCGGCTTAGCCAATTGCAACGCCACATTTGTAGCAAAGTCACCAAACTTCGGATCAGGACGCGTCAATTGTACCGATATATCCTGATCAAAAAGTTGCTTCACTACTTGAGAAATAATCTGTTCCATACTGTCTAGTATACAACAGAGGTAGACTATTATCTAGCTAAATCTCTACGCAGTTTCGTCAAGCTCTTCCAGTTCCAGACTTAATTTCGTCGCCGAACTTGGGCTAGATCCTTTCACGTGTTGCAATACGTAAGTCAATGCCGACATATCGTCTCGACTCAATACGCCTTCGGTAAGTCCGTGAATATCTTTTTCTTCAGCCATTTTATTCCTTTTTGTTTTAATTTTTTATACAGTAAAATGATATCACATTATTTTTGATTTGTCAATATAGATCTAATCAAACCAAAGAATAACGGATGTGAACGAAACGGTCGTGACTTAAATTCTGGATGTGCTTGCGTTGCTACAAAATATCGATGGTCTGGCGCCTCAACAAATTCTACTAACTTACCATCTGGTGAAGCTCCAGAGACAATCAAGCCTCCTCGTTCAATTTCTTGAATAAACTTTTGATTCACTTCATATCGATGACGATGACGTTCAACTACTTCAGTTGCATCGTATGTCTTGGAAATAACGGAGCCTGGCTTTAGGTTGGCTACATAATCTCCAAGACGCATAGTCCCTCCTGTAGACTCTTTACCCTGCTGTCCATCCATAATATACACTACGTTGTTATCAGAATCAGCGCCGAATTCTTCGCTATTAGCGTTTGTCAAGCCTCCCAAACGCGCCGCAGCAATAACTGCAACCTGCATTCCCAAACAAATACCCAAATATGGTTTATCTTTCATTAAGCAATACTTTGCAGCAGCAATCTTACCTTCTACACCACGAGATCCAAATCCCCCCGGAACAACAATAGCATCAACACCGTCAAAATCTGCTTCATTTGCAGTCTCAGCATTAATCCATTTTATAGATATTTCACTTTTGTTTGCCCAAGCCGCAGACTTAAGTGCTTCCGTTACAGATAAGTATGTGTCAGAATTGTCTATATATTTAGCAACCAAACCTACCGTAACGCGCTTAGCATACTCTGACGTATCTCGTTTGGCTAAATGTTGCCAACGTCGTAAATCTGGCTCAACTGAATTATTAGTAAATTCGCCAAGTAGCTTACCTAAGTCGCGGTACACTGTTAGTGGAACTTCATATACAGTATCGACATTTGGCATCATCACAATTCCTTCGCTGCGAATACCAGACGAAATAGAAATTTTCTCACCAATACTACGCGGCGGTTTATCGTGACCTTCCGTACGAACCGCCACGACATCGGGCATAATTCCAAAACCACGCAAATCAGCCAAAGCGTTTTGAGCGGGTTTTGTCTTATATTCATGCGACGCCTCTAAAAACGGCACATATACGACATGAACAAATAGACAATTTTCGCGACCAACATCTAGGGCGAATCCTCGAATAGCCTCAATAAAGCTAAGTCCTTCATAATCGCCGACCGTGCCGCCGATCTCTACGATATGAACATCGCCCTCAGCAGCCAGATGAATGGCTTTCTTAATAGAATTAGTTAAATGAGGGACCATTTGTACTGTTTGACCGCCAAATTTACCAGCTCTCTCGTCCGCAATCAAATCACGCAATAATCGGCCGGATAATGTTGCATTTTTTTGCGTTAATTCCAAATCCAAAAAACGCTCATAATGGCCCAAATCTAAGTCAGTTTCAGCACCGTCTTTTGTCACAAAACATTCGCCATGCTCTTTTGGGTTCAATAGTCCAGCATCAACGTTCAAATATGGATCACATTTTTGAACCGAAACAGAAACACCCTTAGCTTGAAGGACAGTGCCAATGCTAGCAGCGGTAATTCCCTTACCTACACCAGACAATACACCACCCGTAACAAATATATATTTACGCGGTGACGACATATTATTCGCAACCGTCACAAATAGTCAAACTTGCTGGGTCAACTGGTGCCGCAACAGTACCGTTCGACTTTGCTTGATCGTCAGCCGCTTCCTGCGCCGCTTTAAGAGCTGCATCAATGGCACTCAATTTTTCTTCCAAAGTCATGTCATCAGTAATAATCTGATTTGCGTTCATTTTCATTTTCCCCTATATTTAGTAGTTACTTAACTAATTTTACGCTAGATATAGTGCTTATGCAATAAAATGCAGCCAATTGCCCGTTGTAGTTTTTTCATCAAGTTCACCAATTGGTGCAACGTATATTTGCGGATTTTGACAACGTGGCATAAAATCAGCCAACTTCTCTTTATAAGCTGCAATTGCCGCCTCTTTCTCAGATTCTGGAAGTTCGGTCACGTTAGTTTTTAAGAAAACTGCTCGCTTTTTATCATCCCAAACCACAAATTCCGCCTTACCGTTTCGAAACGCATTTTCTGAATGGCGCGCAGTCGGCTCTGATATCCAAACTATCGAATCACCCAATCGCGCAAAGTGCAGCGGCGTCACCAAAGGAGTTCTATCAACATTCACCGTCGCCAACGCACCAACTTCGACTGTATCTAATATTTCTTTCGCTAATTCGTTCATATCATCAACTCCCATTACTTCGTGGTATTAACTTCGTAACTAGTGTTTGTGCTTTCAAAGAAATTCACCAATTCCAGAGTATCATTGGCAGCTGCCATCCATTTGGCTGGATTTGGCACGTTATATTCAGGCTCAAAACCTAACTCCTGCAAGCGTCGGTCGGTCATATGCATAACATACTGGTTGACATAATCAGCATTCAATCCCAAAATTCCCTTTGGTAGCATATCCTTATTGTAAGCCTTCTCAAGCTCCACTGCCTGCAGAATCAAGCCACGGATTTCTTCTGCGAATTCCTGCGTTTGCAATTCTGGGTTCTCGTCCAAAATTGTCAAAAGCAGATTGATACCAAACGTCAAGTGAAGATTTTCATCGCGAGTAATCCAGTCCAGTAGTGAGCCAACATTGCGCAACAAATTACGCTGACGGAAACTCATGCCAACCATAAAGCCTGAATAGAACCAAATTCCCTCCAGCACGATATTATATGCCACCAAAGACCTAACAAAGTCCTTCTTACCTTCCAGAGAATAAATATCCAAATTCGGATCAAGCATTACATCCAGGTGCTTATTCTGGGAAGTCAGCCTTATCAGCCAATGACTTTTTGCCAAAGCCCGCAGCGTAAATTTCCTCGCGATCAAACGGAAATGTCTCAATAATGTATTCAAATGTCATGAAGTGATTGGCTTCTTCCCACATCTGTTTTGACAAATATAGTTGAGCTTCCGCCGCGTTTACATATGGATAAATACCGAACGCCAATGATTTATTAATTAATAGCTCGTTTGGATTCAAATAGCTAATAACCGTTTTCAATGCATGCTTTTCATCGTCTGACAATTTTTCAAAATCCGCCAAATCTTGGACTAATTGAACTTCGTTTGGAAACCACGTGTTAGCCACTGCTTGATTATAAAGATCATACGCCCAAGGGTAACGAATTGGGTGAAGTGACAATCCATCGCGTAATCCTGAACCTAAAATTCCCATCTTAATTTCCTCCTTATTTATTAATTTTCGCAAATCCAAATCCGCGCACTTTACTATTTGTGCGGACTTTTTGTTCTGCAATTTTATCAACTGAAACTGTTGTCTGCTCCGACTGATGACGCGGCTTAACGTGCAGATAATATGTCGTCTTCAAGCCACGTTTCCACGCTTCCGAATAAATCTTCACATATTCATCAATATCTCGCGTCTCCAGATACATATTTCGAGAAATCGCTTGATCAACCCACTTCTGAGCCCTAGCCGCCACCTCAATAAACGCGTACGGACTAAGCTGGAAACTTGTTTTATAAACATCCTTGATATTCTGAGGAATGCCGTCAATATCTTGAATATCGCCTTGCGCCGCAAAAATCTCATCCTTCAAATTGTTCCACAAACCAAGCTTCTTCAAATCGCGAACTAAATTATGGTTCACTTCCAAAAACTTACCATTCAGAGTCGAGCGACTGAAAATCTGCGCAAATTGCGGATCAATTCCAGGAGTCGTTCCCGCCACGTGACCAATGTTAGCCGTCGGCGCAATTGCCATAAGAGTCGCATTTCGCATTCCCTTCTTCACCTTCTTTCGCAAACCATCCCAGTCCAGTCGCGTCTTTGGTCTATTTTCACCTTCACACCGCGATCTTTTGATAGCTTATCGACCGTATCAATCGGAAGAATTCCCTTGCTCCAGCCACTGCCCGCGAACGTTGGATAGCTGCCCAATTTCTTCGCCAAGTCAGCCGACTGGTCGATGGCGTGATAGCTAATGAACTCCGTCAATTGATCAACCAAATCATACGCTTCTTTCGATTCGTAGCAATAGCCCAACTTTTCCAACACGTCAGAAAGACCCATAATCCCGAGGCCAATTGCTCGAGTTTGCTGATTCGAATGCATCGCTTCTGGAATTGGTGTTTGAGTGATGTCGCACAAATTGTCCAATTGTCGCACCGCCGCGCGAGCCGCTTCTTTCAATCTATCCCAATCCCAAGTCTTATCCTCACCGAGGAATGCCGACAAATTGATACTTACCAAATTACACGTCGCAATGTTGTTTTTATCCTGTGGCAATGTAATTTCCGTGCACAAGTTACTGAGGTGAATTGTGCCCGTATTGTTATTTAACGCACGCACGTTAATCGTGTCTTTCCAAGTTAGCCACGGATGCGATGTCGCCTGCAAGCTGGTCAAAATGCGCTTAAATTGCTGACGAGCTGGAACTTTATCAAATGTTCGCAATTTCCCAGCTTCCGCCATCTTGATATATTCTTTATATCGCGCCGAAAACGCCTCGCCATATAATTCCGTCAAATCTGGAGTCTCCGCTGGATCAAACAAATACCAATCTTGGTCTTTTTCTACTCGCTTCATAAATTCGTCAGAGATAAATACCGCGGTATTTGCAAATCTGGTTCGTAAATATGGGTCGCCAGAGTTTTGACGAAGATCGACAAATTGATCAAAATTCAAATGCCAGTTTTCCATGTAAATTGCAGCCGCACCAGCCTTTTTACCCTTACGAGAAACCGCAAAAAGCGCCGTATCAATCATCTTCATAAATGGAATTGGTCCAGTCGATTCAGTGTTAGTGGTTTTAACTGGACTGCCCGCTGCGCGCAACTTTGTAAACCAATACCGATTCCGCCTGTACCTTTAGCAATCCACATCGTGTCGCGAACAGCCTTAGCAATTGATTCCATATCATCATCGACATTAAGCAAAAAGCAGTTACTGAGCTGCGGGAACGAACCTCCAGCATTAACTCGCGTCGAACCACCCGGAACGTACTCCAAATTGCTCATGTGATTATAAAACTCAATCGCCGCAGTCGTTGGGTCAGACTCGTTATAGCTAAGTCCCATAGCGATACGCATATGCGTAAACTGAGGCGTTTCAATTGGCGAGCCGTTTTGCTTACGAAGAGCATAGCGATTTTTATTGGTTACCACACCCAAATATTTACTCAAATCATCACGCGCTGGATCAAGTTCCGCCGCCAGCTTCTTCAAGTCAAATCGACCGTCAGCCATGCGCTTATCTAGCAATCCTTCTTTTACCGCTGCCTTAACAAACTTCGGAAATTCGCGCACATGAAGCTTTTTCAATTCTTCCGCCGTTTCATAATCACCCAAAATCTGCTTATAGACAGTTTTCAATAATAATCGTGCCGCGATTTTATCATAGTCTGGGTCGTCCTTAACGTTTTGGAGAACTGTTTGAATGACGGCCTCGTCTAGTTGTTCGGTCGTAATTCCATCAAATAATGTCAATTGCAATTCAGTCGCCACCTGAACGACCTTAGAAATTTGGTCCGGCAAACCTTCGCACGCTTTTAAAATAGCCGTGTTAATTTTATTAGCATCAAACGGTTCTTTTGTTCCGTCGCGTTTGACTACGTTAATTTCTTTCACATACCCTCCTTAATTTTCCCTCTTAAAAACAAACCACCAACACCTCATCTGGTGGCTTATCTTCGTAGCTTGTGTTTTTGTTTATTTATGGGCTCGCTATATATATAGCGTACAATAATAACTATAGCCGCTATATCTAGTGTTTTGCAAGCTATTTAGTAAAAATTACAACCTATTTTTGCTATAATCAGATACAGTATGAAATTTGCCTCAATGCGCGACGCCACTTATTTTTTGGACGAGTTAATCGCCCATCCGCCCGAAAAACATAATCGGCTGGTATATGTAGCGCATATTTTGGAAACCCTTGGTAGTCCGCAAAATCAAATTCCCGCCATCCACATCGCTGGCACCTCCGGCAAGGGTTCGACTGCTTATTATGCTACCAGTTTACTGAACCGGGCTGGCTATACCACCGGTACATTAGTGTCGCCGCATATTGCCAGCGTCGCCGAGCGCTCGCTCATCAACGGGCAGCCGCTGCCTGAACAAGAATATTTGCATTATTTTCAAGCGTTTGCCAATCTTTACACAGTACACAGCTTGCATCTATCGTATTTTGAATTTTTGACGATTTTTAGTTTTTGGCTATTTAAGAAAATAGACGTTGATTATATCATAATTGAGGTTGGGATTGGCGGTCAGCTAGATACAACCAACATGATTTTCCGTTCGCCAACTGTACGTGTCATCACTGATATCGGACTAGACCATACGGAATTATTAGGCAATACTCTGACAGAGATCGCCCGAGAAAAAGCTGGTATTATCCATCAAAGCGATTCAGTCGTGATGAACCGACAAGCTTCTGAGATTGAAACGATTATTCGGCAACATGCAGAGTCACAGCACTCACAGTTCTCTATTGCTTCGCCAATTATTGACGATTTTCTGAAAATACTGCCGGATTTTCAGCAGCGGAATTGGACATTGGCGTACCGTGCCGTTGAAAAGCTGCTGGCGCTAGATAAAAAGCCTCCTCTGCCAAAAGAAGCTCTGAAAAAATCTGTACATATCACTATTCCCGGACGGTTAGAGAAGCGCAATGTTGGTGGAGTTAACGTCATATTTGATGTTGCACATAATCCCCAGAAAATCCGCGCCTTGATTGATTCATTACGAAAAATATATCCAGAGAAAAAGCCTGTTTTCGTGGTAACATTCGGGCAGAATAAGCAGTTGTCGTTGGCGAAATCACTCGCCATGATTGACAACTTGGCACAGCTGACTTACGCCACCACGTTCAGCGCCGATTACGGTAAAAACCACCGCAACGTACCGCCAGAAGCCATCCAGCACCTCATGAAATCTAGCGCTAAAATTGAACAGAACCCGGCAATCGCCTTAGCAAAGGCCATCAAAAAAAGCCCGGCAGCTCAATACGTACGTCGTTGTTACCGGGTCGTTTTATTTGGTGAGTGAATTTGCGGCAAGCTAAAACTGCTATAGTTAAATTATCTTATGTTCGATTACGTACTGAATTGCTTGATTGAAAAAAGGACGCATATCAATGTTATGCAACTCAGCGACAGACACCCACTTATAATCGCTATGTTCCCAGCTTAGCATCACCGCCGGCGTATTATCCAAATGCGTGACGTATAATAGCTTCGTAACCGACTTATTCTCTTTCTCATCGTATATAGTCTCGGCGTACGCTAATTGTATTTTTGCTGGATCTAAGTCTATTCCGCATTCTTCTTGCACCTCGCGGATCACCCCCAAGTTCTCTGACTCACCCGCATCCACGATTCCACCCGGCAAGTCTGGCTGATATGATTTCTCTGGATATTTTAAGTGTTCACTCAAAGTCAAAGTTAAAACATTACCGTCACCATTGATGATTAGAATTTTTGCAATTGATTCTAATATCGTGTTCTGCTTTGACATGAATTAATCCTTCTGGCGGAAGGAGAGGGATTCGAACCCTCGAACAGATTGCTCCGTTACACGCGTTCCAGGCGTGCCAGTTCAACCACTCCTGCATCCTTCCTTGTTGATAATTATACCACAACTTTATTGCCCCTTATGGTTGCACTTACTGACGTTCATTCTCTATAATAAGTCAAAGATGAAAGAAACTATTCCACCACGCATTAGGCTTGTTAATGTCACCAAAAAATTTGGCTTTGGTGATGCCGAGATTCGCGCCTTAGATAACGTCGATTTAACCGTTAAAAAGGGTGAATTTATCGCTATTATGGGCCCCAGCGGTTGCGGAAAAACTACTTTATTAAACACCCTTGGACTATTAGACCAGCCCTCAGAGGGCGAATATTACCTGGACGACGTCGCTGTCGACAATCTGAGTTCGCGACGACGCGCCAAAATTCGCTCCAAACACATCGGCTTCGTTTTCCAGAATTTCAATCTTATTCCTCGCCTGACTGTAATTGAAAACGTAGCGTTGCCGTTAACGTATAAAGGACTCGGGAAAGTCAAACGGCTTCAGGAAGCTAGCCGCATTCTGAAACTTTTCATCTGGGACAGCGTGAATATTATATGCCACATCAATTATCTGGCGGTCAGGTTCAGCGCGTAGCAATTGCCAGAGCGTTGGTTAATAGTCCGTCAATTATCTTAGCCGACGAGCCAACAGGAAATTTGGACAGCAAATCGAGTCATCTAATTATGGAAGAATTGTCCGACTTACATCGTCGCGGCAACACTATAATTATGGTTACTCACAACCCAGAATTGACTCATTATGCCAGTCGCGTCATCACTATGTTGGACGGAAAAATCGATACCGACGAACATAAGGAAAAGCGCAAGTTCACTAAGAAGTTGATTGTAGACGACGAAAAAGACGAAAAACCTAAGAAGCAAAAATCTTCAAAGAAATCGAGGGCGAAAAAATCGTGAAAATATTAGTAAAAAATCATTTTGAGAACGCTACTCAGGCGCTACGAGCTAATCGCGGACGAACATTCTTGACAATTGTAGGCGTAGCTATTGGTATCGCCAGCATCACCATGGTTTTATCTCTAGCTGGCGGATTTAATCACCTATTCGGCGACAATTCCAATCAATCATCCACTCCTGTCGCCATCGTTAAATCTGGTAATCAAAAAGCCGTCCCGAATCTGTTGACCGAATCCGACAACACGACGACAGTCAACACATTGACTGAAACGGACGCCAGGGATATAGGGAAAAAAATTGCCAATACGAAAGCCGCGCCAATTGCTTTCCTGCACGCCGAACTGCGCGCCCGCGAAGGTAAAGTCGATATCCAAAACGCCGCGTTAATCGGCAGTACGGAATCGCTAAAAGACGTCGCCAATTTGCAAATTGCTACTGGGCAATTTATTAACGACATCGGCGGAGTTGTCGTCGGTCAGCAACTGTCGGTCGATTTGTTCGGCACCGAAAGGTCCATCGGAAACGTTATTTACATCCGAAATCAACCATTGACCGTTGTTGGCGTGTTGAAAAATATTGAAAATCCAGCCAGTTATTTGGACGTGAATTTTAATAACGCCGCGATTATTCCATTGTCCGTGATAAAAAAATTCACCCAAGGAACGCCGCAGATTCAGCAAATCATCGTAACTATCAAAGATCATAAAAATCTCAATTCAGTCATAAAATCGGCTGACGATATTTTGAAGAAGAATCATGATAGCGATAAAAATTATCGAATCGTTTCTGGCGAAGAGATAAACGAAAAGAAGTCTAATGTCGCGAGGTTTCTCTCGATAATCTTAACTGTCATCGGCATTATTTCTCTGTTAATCGGTGGAATAGGCGTTATGAACGTGATGCTTGTCAATGTCGCCGAGCGCCAGCGTGAAGTCGGCGTCAGACGAGCCGTCGGCGCCACGGGCTGGGACATCGTCAATCAATTCCTAATCGAGGCAGCAATTATCGGATTCCTCGGCGGAATATTGGGCTATGGACTAGGCTTGGCGGGAGCTTATATTGCCAGCTTATATTTACCGCTCACGCCTTATATTTATTGGCAAACAGCCGTCTTATCAATCGGACTATCAATAATCATCGGCGTAATTTCTGGCGTATATCCAGCAGCCCGCGCCACCAGACGCGACCCAATCGAATCTCTACGATATTAAATTAACTAAGTTCCGCTTTCAATTTTTCAATCAACTGAACTGGACCAGGATTGACTCCATTGAGAATGGCTGTGTAAATACTAGCCGCGTCAGCCAACACCAAGCCCCACAGCAATTGTTCCATAAGCGTCTTTCCTCGAAGCTCCAGAACGTGCGCTTTTGGTCGCTTGCCACTCAACAAACGATCACTCAGCTCCATTCGTTCGCGGATTCTGCCCCGCTCCAAATTGCTACGAATATCAAAAACCGTAAACGGCTTCTCCACAGGATGCGACGACCAGCCAATGAACTCGTTGTGATTAAATTCTGGATATTGATTCGAGAACGCCAAATTCTTCGCCGATTCATTCCAGCTAATTTTCCACTTATACGCCAGCGGCCAAGTCAATTCACCGCCAAAAACAACCAACGTCTTGCCAATTGTTAATTTCGCAATCTGCTTCGCCAAATTATCAGCTTCTGGCGTTTTGGCTGTCCAATTAGATATCTCGCCTGCCAACCAATCAGCACTATTTTTCACCTGATCATACAAATCATTATCAATCACCCAAAAATGTTGTAATAATTTCAACAATCCTCGCAAATGGTAAACCGTCGACATTCGCGGCTGCGCACCAGCTGGGACTTGAGCGTAAGTTACATTGTCATTCTTCGCTCGCTCAATCAACGCTCCACCAGTCGACATAGCCGCCAGACACGCCTTCTTCTCCAATGCTTGCTGATAACAACTCAAAGTCTCCTCGGTGTTGCCCGAATGACTAACCGCGATAACCAACGTTTCCTCGCTCACAAATCCCGGCAAGTCATAGCCCTTCACCACTTCAAGCGGAATATGCAACCAGCCCGCGGTCAGAACTCGAACCATATCAGCCGCCAAAGCCGAACCGCCCATTCCCGCGATCACGATATTCTTAAATCTCGACGCTGATTCGCACCTTCGTGAATCGACACTTCATATCGAGCTTGTTCTGGAATATTCAAAACGCCGCTTAAAACGTCGCCTGGATCGTATTGTTTTATCACATTCATATCATCTAACATCTTGCACTCCTTGATTAACTCATGTTATAGTGTAACATATATAAGCTTAAACAATTTAACATATAAGGTGGGTTATAATGGATTCTCAAGCTAATCAATCATTCAGTGACGACCAAGAACTGGCTAAGGTATTAGCTGGCGTGTCACAAGGTACAGACAATAATTTACAATTCGAAGAAACAAATGCTACAGCTTCACCTGTAATTAATCCTGCAACCATCTCACCGGATCCTGTTGCTACGGACCAGAACGATGAGCCTGCTACTGACATAACGAAGCCTGCCGCTCCAGATCCAGTTATGCCAACTCCAACAATCAGCGTACCAGCTTCAGCTGCAGCCGCAGATCCTGCACTCGATACGATTAAGCAAACTGCCTTGAACGAGTTGCGTCCATTAGTCGACAAGCTGGACGTTTCTCCAGAAGAAAAGTTTGACACTTACCTGCTACTTCTTCGTTCTACGGACGATAAAACTCTGATCGCGCCGGCACACGACGCTGCTGTAGCTATTGTTGACGAAGCTCGCCGCGCTCAGGCTCTACTGGATATCATTAAAGAAATCGACTATTTCTCAAATCCTCGTTAAGCCATTTCTCCAAAATAAAAACCCGCCATCTTCGGCGGGATTTTTATTGCTCAGGGCAGATTTACATCATGCCCATCCCTGGTATACCGCCAGGAGCAGCTGCAACTTCAGCCTCTGGAATATCAACCACCAAAGCGCCCATAGTTGCCGCAGTTGACGCAATTGACACTGCATTTTGAACAGCTTCTTTAGTTACGCGAGCTGGATCAATCACACCAGCCTTCTTCACGTCAATTAGACCATCTTCTGGCTTCATAACGTTAACGCCGAATCCAGGTTTGCCAGATTCAACTTGAGCAAGCAACGCATCAGCATTCAACCCAGCATTTTTTTCATAATCTGCAAGAACGGTTGCTTCAGGGCATCCTTCAAGATCTGTCGACCAACCGACAAACTATCCGCGCCGCTAACTTTTAGATTGCCAGCCAAATTGACCAAAGTTACGCCGCCACCAGCGACAATTCCCTCAGCCAAAGCCGCCTTAGTAGCCGCCACTGCATCATCAACGCGAAATTTCTTCTCGTCAATTTCCGTCTCAGTTGCACCACCAACCTTAATAACCGCAACCTTGCCAGATAGCGCTGCGGCACGCTTGTCGAATTGCTCTTTTTCATACTCGCTAGAAGCATTTTCTGAAAGCGATTTAATCTCAGCAATTCGCTCCTTCACGCCTGAAGGCTTGCCCGCGCCTTCGATAATTGTCGTTTCGTCTTTACCAACAATCACCTTACGTGCCGATCCCAAAACTTCCAAGCCAGCGTTTTCAAATGTCAATCCGTGATCTTCAGAAATCACAGCCGCGCCAGTTAACACAGCGATGTCACGAAGTACGTCTTTGCGACGATCACCAAAACTTGGCGCCTTAACGGCTACGGTGTTGAATACGCCCTTTAGCTTGTTCAGCACCAAATACTCAATGCCTCGCCTTCAACTTCGTCAGCAATCAAAACAACGTCCTTTTTACCGCTTTGTGCCAATTTTTCCAACATTGGCAAGAATTCTTGTACACTAGAAATCTTCTTATCGGTAATCAAAATTGCTGGCTTTTCGTACACAGCTTCCTGGCGACCCGCGTCAGTAACAAAGAACGGACTCACCCAGCCCTTGTCCAAGCTAAAGCCTTCAACAACTTCAGCTTCTAGTTCCAAACCTTGACCAGCCTCGACAGTAACTACGCCGTCTTTACCGACTTTATCGATTACGCCAGCAATCAACTTTCCGATTTCCGCATCTCCCGCCGAAATCGTAGCAACTTCAGCCACGCGGTCAGACTTACCTTCAATCGGCTCAGCCAATTTGTTCAATTCTTTAACAATTTCCGCGCCAGCTTGCTCGATGCCTTTCCTAAGTTCCATCGGATTATGTCCAGCCGCGATCAATCGATTCGCCTCTTTCAAAATCGAGTACGTCAACACCGTTACAGTCGTTGTGCCGTCGCCTGCTTGCTTGTTCAAGTTCTTAGCGGCCTGCTTGATTAAATCGGCACCGACTTTATAGCCCAGCGTTTCGTCATCGTTTTCTGGCAATTCAATTCCTTCAGCCACAGTTACGCCGTCATGAGTAACCGTTGGACCGCCAAAACCTTTCGCAATCACAACATTGCGACCCTTTGGACCGTAAGTTACCTTAACTGCGTCGTATAGCGATTTAGCACCGCCAAGCACGCGATTTCGCGCATCGTCATCATAAAAAACTTTTTTTGCCATAATTAAACTCCCCTTTTTATCCAACAACCGTTGCTAAAATATCTTCTTCGCGAACAACTAAATATTCCGTGCCGTCAATTTTCAAATCCGTAGTCGAATATTCCTTATAGACAATTCGATCACCGACTTTGACGTTCTTCACATCGCCGCCAACTGCTTTAACTTCCGCAACTACTGGCTTTTCTTTAGCGTTATCAGGCAAGTAAATTCCGCTCGCTGTCTGAGTCTTTGCTTCTTCACGCACCGCTACAACACGGTCGCCAAGAGGCTTAATAGGTGTACTCACGTTATCCTCCATTTCGTTAACAACGTATCTATTGTAACGCACCAAATTAGCACTCGTCAAGTGTGAGTGCTAATTTTCCGTATTTGTCCGCTTGCTTTAATCAATTACTAGTTCAAGCTGATCCAGATCCAACGTGTCGTCACCATCAAATTGCGGCAGCGATCCCTCCTCGAAAAGTAACTCTTTAATCGACGATGAAGATAGGCGTCTTTGAATCCTGCCCGTTCTTGGCGTAGACATAACTTCTTTAATAGCAACCTGGCCTAAAACCTGCAGCGGATCATCGGTTGTAATCACTTCAGCAGAAAAATCAGCCTCAAGCTCTTCAGGTTCATCGCCTCTTCTGGCTGCTAATTCATCACCTTCAAAGTCTTCCATTAATGTTAACCGTAATTTTGCCCCAGTCAAAGGCTGTTCGCGCAGCATCGCGTCTAATTTCGCCGCATTAGGCGGACTAACAATTCTATAAGAATCCATTTCCTTCACTACATCCTATCTATAAAATTTAATTACATTATTATCTGCAGACACGTCTTCAATAGCTCTATCCATCACCGCCCGAAAATACTCCTGCCTTGACTTAATCTGTTCTCTACTAGGAATTAAGCCATCGCCAAAATCGCTGTTTTTGAATCCCGACCAAATTGCAACGTAATCTCCCCGATCACTATACCAGCGAGCCCGCCTATTCGCTTCTTCAGCATTTTGCTGGCTTGATTTTATATCAATTCCTAACGTCACGCCGCGATATGTCACGATAATATCCTTACCATCAAACTCCTCCTCAGCACTAGCCCCGTCAATTCCATAGACTTCAGGCAAAGAACTCAACACGCTCTCGGCAGCAATTTCATGGCGCATACCATTAATAGCAATTCCCGCAGTATTCTCTGCATAAGCAATCTCCTCCTTACTATATCCAGCATATAGTAAAGTTCCGCTGACAAAGCGCTTTATTTGAGAAATGGTAGTATATTGCTCAGTGTCAATCATTTCACGTACTGTCTTATTAAACGCCACCACTGGCTCAAGGGTTTTTATTCTTTCCCTTCGCGTCATCTTATCCCTATGCTTATCTAGTTTCTGCTGAGCTTTTAGCCAATCGGGCAGAATTGCCATCAGCTCTAGTTGGCGCATTTCATCACTTTTCGTTGCTTCATATCGAGCACCTTTCTGTTCTTTAAATCTATCGACAATCTTCGGCGCAGCGCTCAATGCAGCTCCCACCAATGCCACCTTTCCAGCTTTCCGCCTATCTAGGGTTGACGCTTCTTTCAAAAATTCATTTGTCCGAGTGATCGCTTTAATGATTTCACCTGGCGATCTCTGTGCTCTCAGTCTATCATGAGTCATAACTGCTATAATACCATAAAATCATTAAAAATGCAACCTCAAACCCTTCTCCCTACTATTCCGCAATCTGTTATAATAACTCCATGCAATTATTCAAACATCTCTTAGAAACAATTCTCGGCTCTTATGTAAAAAAATATCTTAAATCTCATCCTGATACCAAACTAATTGCCGTAGTTGGCAGCGTTGGTAAAACTAGTGTAAAATCAGCAACCGCCACTGTTCTATCAGAAAAATTCACCGTGCGCCATAGTCGTGGCAATTTGAACACAACCTTAAGTGCGCCGCTGGAAATCTTAGGTGTAGATGGACCAAAAAACGCCAAATCTCCCCTAGCCTGGCTAAAAGTCTTTTCCTCGGCGCGCGCCAGCATAAAAAACCCCGAATCGCCAGATATAATCATTCAAGAATGCGGTATTGATTGCCCTGGTGAAATGGCTACTTTTATGCGCTACATTCAGCCCGACATTGCCATAATTACCTCTGTTGCTCCTGAGCATATGGAGTTTTTCAAAAATATGGATACGGTAGCTCATGAGGAATTGTCAATTAGTCAAGTCGCTAAAAAAACCATCTTCAACCTTCACGATATCGATGAAAAATATCATAATCTCATAGTTGGAAATCGCGTAAGTTACGGCGACGAATCTGCCGACGTTTTCCTGGAAATTAAAAAGACTACAGACACTGGTTGTGTTGTCAATCTGAAACACTCCGAAGAAACTTCTCAGGACATTAATATTTCTGTATTAGGCAAGCACAACATCCGCTCAATCACTGGCGCGGCGGCGGCAGGATTAGCTTGCGGAATGAATATTGAAGAAGTTGCGGCGGCTTTAACAAAAATCAAACCGGTTTCAGGTAGAATGAATATTTTACGCGGCATACGCGGCTGTACATTGCTGGACGACACTTATAACGCCAGTCCTATTGCCATGGAAAATTCGCTAAAAACGCTCTATTCCATCTCTGCTAATCATAAAATTGCCGTATTGGGCGATATGAATGAATTGGGTGAAACATCCGAATCGGAGCATAAAAAAATCGGCGAAATTTGCGACCCTAAACAACTAGAATTGCTTATCACCGTCGGTAAAATGACTAGGAAATATCTCGCGCCAATTGCTGAAAAAAATGGCTGTAAAGTAATTTCTTTTGACACGACGCATGAAGCTGGAGAATTCCTGAAAAAAATAGCGACATTAAAGATACGACAATTCTATTCAAAGGCTCACAGGGCGGCATTTACCTTGAAGACGCCGTGAAAGAATTACTGCTCGACCCAAGCGATGCAGAAAAATTAGTTCGTCAATCACAAAGCTGGAAACAGATTAAAGCGAAATTTTACGACTCTTTTTCTCAATCTCAAAAATAATTTTCTGAACGACCTTCTTGTCATTCCACGGAATTCGCTTGCCATTCACAATTCTGTACTGCTCATGACCCATGCCCGTAATCAGAACAGTATCGCCACGAACAGCCGACTTCAAAGCCTGATAAATCGCCTGTTTTCGATCAGCAATTTCCGTCATTTTATGAGCCTTTTTCGTTTGCTCAATTCCCTGACGAATCATTGCCCGAATTTCATCTGGATTTTCGTTATAGCTTTCCTCGTCAGTCAGGAAAATCCTATCCGCCAAATTAGCCGCCAGTTCGCCCATAATCGGTCGCTTCGTCTTATCTCTGTCGCCGCACGCACCAAACACCAAAGTTAATCGCCCCTTGGTAATTTTATGAGTGGTTTTTAGCAATTTTTCCAGCGCGTCTGGCGTGTGCGCATAATCCACAATAATATCAATTCCAAGCTTGTTTTCTACTCGCTCGAATCGTCCAGGAATCGCCTCCAAGTTCGCTACGCCCTCTTGGATATCTTCCAACTTTATTCCTAACAAATACGCCAACGATACCGCAGCCGACATATTCATCACGTTAAATTCGCCAGGTAAATTAGTCGCCAGCTCCAAATGAGTTTGATGGTCAATCAGTAAACTCGCCTCTGTTCCCTTTTTATATAGCTTAACGTGCGTTAAGTGAGCTTCAGCTTCCGGATTCGTTCCGTAAGTCATTTTCTCGCCAGAAGCTGTAAACTTATCAAAATATTCAAACCACTCGTCATCACGATTCAGCACAATATATTTCGGCTTTTTCTCAAACAATTTAGCCTTGGCCGCCGCGTAAGCTTCCATCGTTTTATGGTAGTCCAAATGGTCTTGAGTCAAATTAGTCATCACCGCCGCCTCAATTGGCACGCCGTCAAACTTATGCTGTGATAAAGCGTGACTTGTTGCCTCTAAAATCACATACTCCACGCCTTCACGCTGAGCCGTCTGAAAAAAACTAAACAGCCTTGCTACAGTCGGAACTGTCGCATTCAAATCATTTATCTTTTCCTTGCCAGCAATTTCAATCACTGCCGTCGTAAATAATGCAGTCTTAAAGCCAGCTTCTTTCAAGATTTCATTGATATAACAAGCGGTCGTAGTTTTCCCGTTCGTCCCTGTTACTGCGATAATTCTCAAGCCACGAGCTGGATTGCCGTATCTCAGGCTAATCATCTTCGTGCGCGCAACTCTATAGGCGTTTTCGGTTTTTTCCAAAGCTCCTTGAGGTAGCGTTTTTCTAGCAATTTTTACCAACTCGTTTTTCATAATACCCATTTTACCACTTATATTTGCTATAATAAAAACAAATGAGGATTTTGGGAATTGAATCCAGTTGCGACGAAACAGCGGCGTCAATAGTTGAAGATGGCGAACGCTTGCTTTCAAATGTCGTCAATTCTCAAATTGATATTCACGCAGAATACGGCGGAGTCATTCCAGAAATTGCCGCTCGTAGCCACTTGGAAGCTGTAAATCCCGTCATTAAAAAAGCTTTGTCTGACGCAAATTGCACTTGGGACGACATCGACGCCATCGCCGTTACTTACGCGCCGGGGCTTATTGGCTCACTATTAATCGGCACTCTCGCCGCCAGAACTCTCGCTATTATCCACAATAAGCCGCTCTTTAAGATTCATCACGTAGAAGCTCACGTGTACGCCAATTTTATTAATAAGCAAGCCGACAATTTATCTCTAACATTGCCGAAACAACAGCCGTCATTCCCTATGCTTTCGTTGATCGTTTCAGGTGGGCATTCACAACTTGTCCTATTTAAAAATCACGGCGATTATCAGCTTATCGGACAGACCCAAGACGACGCGGTTGGCGAAGCGTTTGATAAAGTTGCTAAAATCATCGGCTTACCTTATCCTGGCGGCCCAGCCATTGCTAAAGCTGCTGAGCTTGGCGATCCACACGCGTTCCACTTACCTATTGCCAAATTATCCGGCGAATACGATTTTTCCTTCTCTGGGCTTAAGACAGCCGTTTTGAGAGCCGTTCAGCACGAAGTCGGTAAAGACTTCACTTTTCCCTCTCATGAGCTTCCAGCGCTCGTAGATGACGAATTACGACGTAATATGGCGGCGAGTTTCCAGTATACAGCCATAAAAACTCTCGTAAATAAAACCAAGAAGGCGTTTGACAATTTCCAACCAGCTTCCGTTGTAATCGCTGGCGGAGTCGCAGCTAATCAAGAATTGCGCCGTCAATTACGCGAAGCTTTGCCAATTGACATCGAATACGCCCCTATCCAACTCTGTACAGATAACGCCGCGATGATTGCCACTCTCGGTTATTTCAGATCTCAAATTGACGAGCCTACAGATCCATACGATCTGGAAGTTCAGCCAAGTTTATCAATGACAGCAATATAACGTTGTGGAGGTTACAACATGAATCAACATTTTTTACAATCTGAGGCTTGGGGAAAGTTTCAAACCGACCTCAAGCGAAAAGTAGTCCGTAAACACACTAACTACGGAGATTTTTTCGGTATCGTCGAACGAGGTCGCTTCAATTCTCGCCTCTATATTCCCTACGGACCACAAATCCAGTCACCCGACAACCTCATAGAACTCCTAGAAATCATTAAACAATCTGCTAAACAACAAAAAGTCGACTTTATTCGCATTGAACCATTGGGTAACATCGACACTGCCATCCTCAAAAAAGCTGGCTATCGGAAAGCCAAGGATATTCAGCCGTCTCATACTATCATTAACACCTTAGCAGACGACGAAACTATACAATCTCTTACTAGCCAAACTGTCCGTCGTATGTGGCGCAAAAATCTTAAAGCAGGCGTTACCTTTCAAGCTAGTTACGACCCTCAGGATATCGAAATTTTTATCAATATGATCCACGACGTAGCTAAGCGTACAGGCATGGTACCGCACAGTGACGCTTATTTCCGCCAGATGGCGGCTTCCCTATTTCCTACCAAGCAGGCTGGTATTTTTTATGCTATCTACGAAAATAAACCAGTAGCTAGTATTTTATTTTTCAGCAATGGCGAAACAATGTATTACGGTCATGCTGGATCTTATTCAGAATACCGCAAATTAAGTCCAGCCACCGCTCTTGGTTTAGAAATGCTTCGTTATGCGCATCAAACAGGTCATAAGTTTTTTGATTTTTACGGTATCGCACCAGAAGATGCGCCAAAAACTAATCCATGGTACGGCTTTACACAATTCAAAAAGAGTTTTGGCGGTCAACCAACGGAGTTTCCTGGCACTTGGGAATTACCACTACGTCCTATCGCCTATAATCTTTATCATCTCTATCAAAAGATTTATCAAACAATTCGCCACCATTCCTAACGTCTGCCCTTTGGTTTGTGGTATAATTAAGATGTAATATAAACATGTGGAGAAATTAGAAGATTACATATTTAAGGGCTTTTGCACGTGAAAAGCTACTTTGTTTTCTTTGTCTTTTTTCACATGAAAAAACCATGGAATAACTTATGCAGCTAGCTAAACAATACATACCAAACGATTACGAACCAAACATTTACGCCCTATGGGAAACCAGTAATGCATTAGAGCCAACAGGGGTAGGTAAGCCATATTCAATCATTATGCCGCCACCTAACGCGAACGGTAATCTGCATATCGGGCACGCACTCGATATGAACCTGAAGGATATTCTGATTCGCTATCACCGAATGAAGGGCGACGACGCTGTATTTATTCCAGGCGCCGACCACGCTGGGTTTGAAACTTGGGTTGTGTATGAAAGGGAACTGACGAAGCAAGGGAAGAGTCGCTTCGATTTTTCACGTGACCAATTGTATAGTCAAGTTTGGAATTTTGTACAAGAAAAACGCGGCAATATGGAGCTGCAATTGCGCGCGTTAGGTGTTAGCGCATCATGGAAGCATTTGACATTCACTCTGGACGACAAAGTCATCAACACCGTATACGATACATTTAAGAAAATGTGGGATGACAATTTAGTTTACAGGGGTGAGAGGATTGTTAATTACTGTACCGAACACCAAACCAGCTTTGCTGACATCGAGGTAGAACATAAGAATGAGAAAGGGAAGTTGTGGAAAATAGCTTACCCGACATTAGATAAAATTGGCGAGATTATCATAGCTACTACGCGCCCAGAAACTATGCTCGGCGACGTCGCCGTGGCGGTTCATCCAGACGATGAGCGATACAAAAAATTGATTGGAACTCGCATTTTACTGCCGATTGTCGATAAGGAAATTCCTATCATCGCGGACGAATACGTCGACATGAGCTACGGCACAGGTGCGGTTAAGATTACACCAGCACACGATCCGAACGACTTTGAAATTGCAAAACGCCATGATTTACCTATAGAATCAATTATCAGCCCAGAAGGGAAGATGATAAACGTGCCAGCGCAGTTCTTAGGATTAACGCCAGTAGAAGCTCGCGCTCGAGTTTTGGAGGCGTTGGAAGCGCTAGAGCTACGCCGCGGCGAAACTGAAATTGAACACGCCGTTGGACATTGCTATAAGTGTGGCAGCGTAATTGAGCCAATGATTAAAGAACAGTGGTTTATTAAAACACAATCACTCGCACAGCCAGCAATTGACGCGCTTAAAAAAGAAGAAATTACTTTTTATCCAGCATCCAAGCGTAAAGAACTCATCGCATATCTTGAGCAATTGAAAGACTGGAATATTTCACGACAAATTCCATGGGGAATACCAATTCCTGCGTTTGTAAATGAAAACGACCCTAAGGATTGGATATTCGACACTCGCACTAACGAGCAGAGTATTGTTGTAAATGGCACAACATATATCAGGGAAGAGGATACCTTTGATACTTGGTTCTCATCTGGTCAATGGCCATACATCGTAACAGATTACTTAACTGGCGGCGATTTAGCTAATTATTTCCCAACTGACATGATGGAAACTGGTATGGATATTATGCGCGCATGGGTTTCTCGAATGATCATGCTTAGCCTATACCGAACAGGGAAGTTGCCGTTCAAAGAAGTTTATCTACACGGAATGGTTAATGACGAGCACAACCAAAAAATGTCCAAGTCTAAGGGTAATGTTATCAATCCGATGGAATTGGTTGCGGAATTCGGATCTGACGCAACGCGCATGGGAGTTATCGCTGGACGGGCGCCGGCTCAAAGCCAAGCTTTCAACAAGGGATCAGTCATTGCGGCACGTAATTTCTGCAATAAGCTATGGAATATTGCCAGGTTTGTCGAGGCGCAAATTGGCGATAATCATCAAATTGTCGACTTAGAGCCGCAAACTCCGGCGGATCACTGGATTATTCGCCAATTGAACGACGCTGCCAACAACATTGCCGTTAGAATAGAGCAATATCGTTTCTCAGAAGCATCAGAAACTGTTTACCACACCATTTGGGACGACGTGGCTGACTGGTACATTGAATCGTCTAAAACCGCGATCAATCGTCCGTTATTATCTTGGGTTTTGGCGACTTCTTTGAAAATCGCTCATCCATTTGCGCCGTTTGTTACGGAAACAATTTGGCAAACGCTTAATTACACCGACGGTATTTGATGCGTGAAGCTTGGCCGACCCCAGAAAAATTCGATCCTATTGCTGCTGAACAATTCGAGCAACTTAAGCTTCTGGTCGCCGAAGGTCGCTGGGTGATTGCTGAACTGCCAGGGAATAAGAAATATCGATTGTTATACGGCAACGACAGTCTTATTGCTGACAATCAAGACACGATTAAGCATCTGATGCGGCTTGAGGCAATTGAACACACCGACCAACCGCGCGGACTGAGATTGGCGGCAGCAAACAGGGAAGCGTGGCTAGATATTGACAGCGAAACTCTGTACCAACATCAGGAAAATCTGGAAATGCGCCTAGCCGAAGCACGTCAGAAATTGGCGGGGTTAAAGAAGCGCCTGGAAAATCCAACTTACGTCGAGAAGGCGCCAGCTCACCTTGTTGAGGAAACTCGCGAGCAATTGGCCGAGCAAGAAAAAATCATTACTCGGCTTGTTTCAGAACTGGAAGTAATTAGCTTAAAATAACCTAGACCATACCTTCAAAATCAAGGTGATATCCGTCAAAAGTATGTTGACCACGAGCGGCATATTTTTGGCGCAATCGCTTCTTGTCGTTATTTCGAGGCGTAGTTCGCGGTCGCGCTGAACCTTCTTTCAGCACATTTGACAATTGAGCGTGTTCTGGATGAGTATGGGGCTTTGTTTCTGGCATTTTTATTTCATCCTCAACGCTACTCTGAACGCTATATGTTTTCCAAGATGACAAAAACGCTTTATCGACGTTGGTGTCGTGCAGCAGCACACCAAACGCTACATTCAAACTGATAAACATAGTTGTAACGGTGAAAAACTGTTGTACTAAATTCATTTTTTTATTCTTTCTTTTTTGTATCTATTTTTTTAGAATACTGATTACAATGTTAGCATAAGCTTTGTTTTTTGTCAAGTATATTTCCCAGCATAGAAATATTCATCCTGAACTTTACAGAGAAAATGTTTAGTATAATGGAGTTTATGGGATACCTAATTTCTATTAAGGTCGCACTAATCCTTTTCCCAATCTTGGCTTTTCTTATCACATTACCGTATATGATTGCGAACTATCGAAAATACGGCTCCGTCAATAAGCTGCGGACTTTGATTTTCTATTCCTTTATTCTGTATTTATTAACCGTATATTTCTTAGTTATTTTACCGTTACCAAATCCAGAATCCGTTCACACGACTTACGCAGAAAATCTGAATTTAATTCCGTTTTCATTCGTCGCAGATTTTATAAAGAACAGTCCACTAGTATTAACAGATAGCTCAACTTGGATTACGGCGATAAAACATCCCACTTTTTACATTCCTGCTTTCAACGTTTTAATGCTCATTCCGTTCGGAATTTACCTGCGCTACTATTTCAAATGTAGCCTTAAAAAAACGTTGTTATTAACAGCTGTTTTAAGTTTATTCTTTGAGCTAACTCAATTATCCGGGCTTTATTTCATCTATTCAGGACCTTACCGATTAGCCGACGTCGATGATATCATCCAGAACACGATAGGCGGATGCATCGGTTACTTTCTAGGCTGGTTTGCGACGTGGCTACTTCCGTCCAGGGAAGAAATAGATGAAAAATCCCTTGAGGCAGGTTCACGAGTTTCTGGAATTCGCGTTGGTTTGTCTCTAATAATCGACGCTGTTATCGTCCGTATTCCTTACACTTTATCAAAAACCCAACTTCCGTTTTCGCTATTTTTAGCCCTCTATTTTAGCCTAATTCCTCTACTGAATGGTAAAACTTTTGGTAGCGCATTATTAAAGTTTGGGTTAACATTTGAAAATAAAAAATGGATTCGCACAATTTTCAGAGGAATCTTACTCACGATATATTTTCGAATCATTCCCGCAGGCTTGTTTTACCTAGCGAATAAATTTAATAAGGAAGCAGATTCGTTATTATTTCTCTGTCTGCTCGCAATTGCGTTATTAGTATTCATATTATTCGTATTAATTACAATTATAATAGCCCTATTTAACCGACGTTTTATGTTTGATCGTCTATCTGGCGCAAGTTATGAAAGTACGATTCAAGTCAAACAAGAGAAATAAAAAACTCCATCAAAACCAATAAAAATAGGAGACTCACATGGATCTCCTATTTTTCAAATTCAATAGCACTATTTTGGCGGAAGGGGAGGGATTCGAACCCTCGGTACGTTTTACCGCACGCCGGTTTTCAAGACCGGTACCTTCAACCACTCGGTCACCCTTCCGTACTATCTCTGAATTTTGGCGGAGGAGGGGGGATTCGAACCCCCGCTACAGATCTCTCCGTACTAACGATTTAGCAAACCGTCCCCTTCAGCCACTTGGGTACTCCTCCAAACTCACTATTTAGTGTACCATAGAAGTGTAATTATTAATAGCTTTATCGTAAATAGGGTATAATAGAATTATGATAAAAGAATACGTCTCTAAAATTACAATAGGATTACTTACAATTGGGTTCGGTATAGTTTTGGCAACCGCTCCAGTTTCTGCATTAGGCGAAGGTGGTGCTCCAGCTGGAATTAGCGCGGCACGCGGCGACAATACACCGTCCAACTTGGCTAATGGTGATTCATCAATCATAAGGCGCGCCATCAACATTATGCTATTCGGCGTCGGCGTCTTAAGCGTCGTTATGCTAATCTTCGGTGGTTTCCGCTACGTAATATCTGGCGGTAAAAAAGAATCTGTCACAAACGCCAAAAACACAATTTTATACGCAATCATCGGTCTATTAGTCGCGGTCTTTGCTTACGCCATAATCAACTTCATCCTTGGCGCAGCTTTAAGCGGCGGATCAACTACTAACGTTTAATTGTTCACTAATCCTCATCGTGATATACTAACGTCATGAACGATAGTCCAGAAAACCAAGACTTTGAAGTACCATCACCCGACAGGATTAATTTGACTGAGCCAATAGCTTGGAATGCGCCAGAAGGCGTACAGGTTCAACGCGGTAAATTGTGGTACGTGTTTTTCGTCATCGTGTTGATAGGATTAATGACTTTGGCGATTTTAGTATTTAAGAACTGGACTTTCGCAGTTTTACTACCAATTATGGCTGTAGCTTTGTTTGTATTATCGAACAAAACGCCTCAAATAATAAACTACGCGATTAGCCCCAAAGGCATTTACATCGCCGACGTTTTACACGATTTTAGCGAATTTCGCGCGTTTGGATTAATTCACGAAAACAACCAACATTCTATTCTATTATTGCCAGTAAAGCGATTCTCACCAGGTTTAACTATTTACTTTTCCGAAGCAGAGGGCGAGAGAATTGTCGATATGCTCGGAGCGCGCCTACCGATGCAAGAAATTAAGCCAGACGCCTTAGAGAAGTTTATTCGACTGATAAAGCTATAGCTTGATTGACTATATTTTATGTGGTAGAATACAAAAGTTCAGTGCTTTATAGCAATGAAGGTACCTTATATTTTTTGTTATGGCCAATCGATTTTCGAAAGGCTGTATGCACCCGTAGCTCAGCTGGATAGAGCGCTGGCTTGCGGAGCCAGAGGTCGTAAGTTCGAATCTTGCCGGGTGTACCAATTAACCTAAGGAGGGGATATGGATTTTATTAAGTACGTAAAATATTCAGGATTAGGAATTGTTGCAATCTGTTCAACTGCTATAGCAATTTTAGCTGGCGCAGAGTTCTTTGAATTGATAACTTGGAATGAAGCTAGTAAGTGGATGATTAAATTTTGTCAATTAGGCGGCGTCGGTCTAGCTCTATGTATCGTATGGAGCATTATCGGCACTATAATCGCCAAAGATTCAAAGAAAACCGATAAGAAATAATCGCCCGAATTAGTTAGATACGGAGAGGTGCAGGAGTGGTTGAACTGGCCGCTCTCGAAAAGCGGTATGGGGCAACTCATCGAGGGTTCGAATCCCTCTCTCTCCGCCATAGATATTATGAAAATCACCATTATAACAATCGGAAAAAAGCACGAAGCCTGGGTTCAACCAGGCGTTTCTCGTTTTTTAGAGCGTCTACGGGCGCCTTTTGTCGCGGAAATGATAATTCTACCGCATTCAAGCTTTGAAGGCGACAGAGCGCGCCAGGAAGAGTCTGAGCGTATTTTTTCACGCCTTAATTCGGACGATTTCGTTATTTTGCTCGATGAGCGCGGCAAAAACCTATCATCACCGGAATTATCTAATTTAATTACAGACAACATCAATAAGCATATTGTCTTCATCATCGGTGGCGCCTACGGAGTTACTAGCGACTTGCGCCAAAAATCCAACGTCGTCTGGTCATTATCAAACTTAGTGTTTCCACACCAATTAGTTCGTCTTATTTTAGCTGAGCAATTGTATCGCGCTCAAGAAATCCATCGCGGCAGTCATTATCATCACTCATAGCTTCGGGCGCCCGTGCCTGGCAATAACCGTAATTTCCACGTGTTTAGCGCCATTTTTCTTCAAACATTCCGCCGCCGCCAACACAGTTGAGCCAGTCGTAAAAATATCGTCAATAATGATATATTGCTTATTTTTATCAACTTTACCCGCAATTTCAAAAAACTCCTTTGCTTGACGTTTTCTCTGGACGGAAGACTTCGTAAAGTGCTGGGTGACGTTATTTCTGCGCCGGAGTAGGGAACGACATTCTATTTTTCTTCGTCGAGATAGTTTAATAGCAATTTTTCGAATATGATCAAATCCACGACGCCGAATATTCTTAGAAATTGTAGGAATTGGAACAATTACTGTATCTGACGGCAATTCAGGCAGGGCTTCGTCTAAGGACTCGCTTAGTAAATCAGCCGCCGCCTGAACGCGATTGAACTTATAATCATCAATAATCTTTGCGACAACACCTGTACGTCGTGAAAAACACCAGATCATATCACAGGGGAGATTATGTTTTTTACATAAGTTGCCATTTTCCAACAAATCGCCACATAATACGCACATATCATACTTCCGACTAGTGATGTATTTTTTACAATTTAAGCATAAAATACCACCCGTTTTACCACACTTATAACAGTGGTGAGGAGCGATGATCGATAATAGCGTGTCAAACATTGTAATTTTTACGTTTTAAGCCTTTCTCTGTTGATTATAACGCACATTACAGTTATACTAATAGAGACTTTGTCAATGAGCCTATTATAAAAGTGGAGGAAATTATGGCCCGAAAGCAAGATGATACATTACTAACAGAACAGGAATTGGCTGCGGCGTTTATTGATGATGATAACGACGATCTGCTACCTGGTTTTAACGACGACAATAGTAGGGAGTAATAGCACACCAGCAACACGATCCGATGACAACTGGGAAGATGAAGCTGATGATGCAATGGGTCAATTGGCTGTTGACGTTTTTGAGACAGAAAACAACCTAGTTATCAAAGCTCGTACTGCCGGCGTAGATCGAAATGACCTAGACGTGAGCATTTCTGACGGCATCTTAACAATTAGCGGCACACTGTCTAGCGGTGACGAAGCAGATGTTCGCCAATGGCACATCCAGGAATGCTACTGGGGCGAATTCAGTCGTACATTAGCATTGCCAACCGCTGTGAATGAAGAAGGCGTTAAGGCAGAATTGAAAGATGGCGTTTTGACAATTACTTTCGAAAAGATAAAGCAAGAAAAAGCAAAGAAGATTCAAGTTCTGTAAAAACCATTTCACAGAAAATACCGTCACAAGTTGGCGGTATTTTTTTAGCCACAAAAAAAGAACCTCGTCGGCGAGGCTCTTTTTTATTAATAGGAAAGATTATGATCCTGATGCAATCTTACTGATAACCATATTGACGATTGCGTATGCCAAGATTGCAACCACCAAACCGACAATTGCGTACAAAACTGTGTTCTTAGCTGCCTGAACCTTATTGCTATCACCGGCTGAAGTGGTGTAGCGGATGCCACCCCAGATAAGCATAATAACACTCAATGCACCAACGGCAAACAAGAATATGTTTACAAATTTCTTAACTAAAGATTCAGGATCTGTAGATACCTGACCAACACCCTCTCCTTGCGCGCTGCTAACGCCGCCATTTAGGGTAAAGTCTCCTTCAGCGCTTGCAGCTGGGGCTACAGCCAAAGCAACAGTTGGTACTACCAGTAGTCCCGCCAAGATTAATTTTAATTTATTCATTGTTATTTTCTCCTTGTTTAATGATATTACTATTATACATTTTTATCTGTTATTTGCAAAACTAATTAGTCTTTACCTCAATTCCGAATTGTCTCAAAATCATCTTAACTATAACCCACGCAAGAACAGCTACAATTAGACCAACTATCGAATAAGTGAGAGCAGTTTGAGCAGACTTCGTTTTTGCGGCATCTCCAGCCGAAGTAATATAGCGAAATCCGCTAAAAATAATCATAATAACAGACAAAATACCCACAGCCCACAGTAGAAAAATTAATCAATATACTTATTAGTCCACCTTCACCCGCAATGCTTTTATTTTGCATATCTGTTGTCGTGGCAGTTGTTATACCTTTCTTTACACCGTCAGCAGCTTGCGCGGAAACGTTCGTAGAAAGAGAAGCTGTCGATACGGCTGAAAATCCGAACACCGAACAAGCTACAATTAATGCCGATAATATCATTTTTTTCATTTTTACTCCTTATTATGATTACTAGATTCATCATGCTTAACAGGCTTATTAAACCCGTCAAACACAAAATTGACAATCGCCGAAGCGAATACAGAAACTATTAAGCCAACGACAGCATATAAAATAGTACTCCTGGCTTTTGCAGCCTTCTGAGTATCACCGCTGGAAAGTGCAAACAAAATACCACCAATAACTATCATAATAATCGAAATAGCACCGACAGCCATAAGTAGAACTTCAACGATAGTTTTTATAATACCGCCCACTTGAGCTCCGCCGCTATCTTTATTTTGGCAATAGACAGAGTTGTCGTTTTCATTTTCTTTTGAACAAATATCGATACCGTTAGCCGCAGACACCACTGGAGTAAACACACCAAGGAGACTAACCATTAACATTCCAGCTGTCAGAATTTTCGTAAAAATCTTCATTTTAAACCTTTCCTATAATATAACCTGTTATAGCAATCGCGTTAGCAATAATTACCAAACCGATGACTGCATATAGAATAGTATTCTTTGCGCTAGCCGTCTTAGCTGGATCGCCGGCAGATAGGGAATAATTTATCCCAGCAATAATAACAATTATAACAGCTATGACACCAGCCACCCAAAATGCCAAATTAACAAACCTCATAATATCTACATCATTATTCTGCGGCACACCAAGACTATCAGCACTCCCCAACAATCCAGCAAAAAATTCCATATACCTCATTCTATACTCCTATATTTGATGATATAAAGTTGACCAACGCAACAGAAGCTAGGGCAATAACCAAACCAATCGCGGCACTCATAATAGTCTTTCGTCCATGAGCAGCCTTGTCTGGAGCACCGTTACTGGTCATCATCAAGAAACCACCGTATATAATATATCCAACGGTCGTATAGCCAATAAGCTGCAGTAAATCATCAACGATATTAAGCACGATTTTCCAGATAAAATTTGCCTGTGAGTCAGCGTCTGAACCAATATCTTTAATAGAACAGTCACCTTTCGTCAATCCATAATACCACGGCTTTAATGTTAAAATTTTACCTTTTTTATCACATTCATTAATTTCACCTTCCGCAAAAGAAGTATTCGGGAAAGTTACGCTCGCCCCAAACGACCCTATAATCATTAAAGACATTGCTATTATAATCTTTTTCATTAATCGAAAACTCCTCCTGGAATAATAAAGTTGGTAATTGCCACCATAAACGCAAACATTATTATCCCAATGACAGTATTCGTCCAGACTTCACGTGCTTTTTTTATCTTATCCGGACTACCCTCAGAGGTGGTATATAAGAATGCGCCATATATAACAGCACCAACCGCCGCGACCAAAACTCCAGCAGTTAAGATTTTAATAACTTGCTTGATTATGTTGATAATTGCCGTGCTGCCTTCGCCTTCACAAGAAATAACAGAAGTTTCCGCGCCACCACAGTTGGCAGCCAAAGCTATTCTGGGTATAAAAAAACACTTCCTGCGATTACTGTTGCGATAAATATGCTAATTACAATATTTCTTTTTGTCATAAAATTTTCTCTTATACCTAAATTGTAAAATAGTCAAGCAAAAAAAGCAAACATTTTCCTTGAAAAGACAGAAGTAATCTGATAATATAAGGGATATTGATATGCGCTCGTAGTGAAGTTGGCCTATCACGCCTCCCTGTCACGGAGGAGATCGCCGGTTCGAATCCGGTCGAGCGCGCCACAGATATTTTCACCCTGACAGGGTGTTTTTTTATGGAAAATATTCCATATTTATTGCATTTCTGTGCAATTTATGTTATGATATTGTCAATTGGACTGGAGAGTCTAAGGAGTTTTTATAATAAAATATCTGACAATGTCAGAGAAAGGACCCCAAGCGTTATGGTTTATAACCCTAATAATATCAATAACCTAAGCGGTTCAAAAGAAACAAACCCTCTGCTAAGAAAAGCTGTAGCTACGATCACTATTGCTGCTGCCAGCATGTTACCAATGTCAGCGTGCGGTGAGATTCACAGCGAGCCAACTCCAGATACAACAACATCTACAGCGCAAAATCCCACAGAAATCACACCATCAACAGAGAAGTCACCAGATAAAACACCAGTTTCAAGAGAAACTGATGTTGAAGAAATGCTAAAACCCCTAAAAGACTGGAATTACGAAGGTATTGATCTGAGTATCTTAGACGACAAGAATGCCTCTAGAGAAGACTTGGTAGGAATTTTAGATCAGTTTATTAGAAATAACTACGATAACGGTGAAGAGCCTACTTTTGATCCAGTAACAAAGAAAACAGCTTGGAGTGCATTGAGAATAATCCGACTAATTCAAATGCTTAGTGTTGATCATTCTGATGACGCAAACTACACAAGGGCAATGAATCTAGCTACAGCTATGTTTAATCCGGAAAAGACTGAAGAGTTAGAAAAATTCAAAGAAGCAATAAGAAAGCTTTGGGCAGCTTCAAACCCAACATCTCCTACATGCAAAAAGGAACTCTGTACCGTTGAGCAGCGATCACTTTATTATGACTACACTGAAATACTGAAAGTAAGTAAACAACCTATCGTAGTCACTAATTCTAAAGGAACGAAAGATTCAGCTGTTAGATTTGAAGCAAGTGGAGACACCATAACTGTGCCATCAAATAACAAGGACTTCGAAGCCCGTCCTATTATTATGTCCGTGGAAGTTAATACGTCGAACATTCAACATCTGATTGAACTTAACGAGATAACATTCGGTGTAGAAAAAAAAGAATGGTGGTCTTAGGGTCACTAATCTTACCATGACAATACCGCATATGCTATAATACAAGCATATGCGGTATTTTTACTATAATCCTATAAAACCACTGCTGATTATTTTATTTGCATCGCTAGCTTTTATAATTTTGCAGCCAATTTTAGTTGCACATGCGGATGAAGTAACTTCCCGGTCTATTAGAGGAGGTACCGTTATCTGTAATCCTGAATATGGTAACTACCCAAAAACCCCCCAAGGTGAAGAGTCTAAAGACGATGGATGGTGGTGGTGTTATAGTGGTAAAAGTAGCCATAGAGTGAGCTACGACGGTCTTAAATGTGACAGTGGATATAAAGCTGAATCACGAGAAGCACAGGGATCAATACCTAAGGAAGGACCCTATTCACAGGGTAGGTGTGTGGAATTATCAAAAGAGGAACAAGTTGAAATTGCCAGAAAAAAGGCCGAAATAGATGCTGCCACTAATCAAGTAACTATGCCCAATCTAGAGGAAGCTCTAAAACCAACAATTACAAATAGTTCTTGGTATAAGGAGTTATCGGATAGCGAAAAATTCGAAGCTGGATGCGCAACTATTGGTGATAGCATAAGCTGTGATCAAAATGCGACAAGCAAGATTGTAAAGAAACTGATAGGAACTTGTATAGTTGCAGCCGAAAAGTCTGTATCCTCTCGTAAATACGGAGGAGGAGATACTACAACTAGCGCCAAGGATCAATACTTCACCGACTGTGTCAGCGGAAGAGGAGGTATAGATAAGGCTCAAGTCACGCAAAATATGACAACTATAGCCTGGGATGACGTTAAAAAAGAGATGGACACTGCAGCTCAAGAGGCAGAAAATGCTCTTAACAAGCCAGAAGAAGGTGTAGAAGAGGAAAAAAATTCATGCGGCGTAGATGGTATAGGGTGGTTTATTTGTCCTCTAATGAACTTCGCTAGTAATATTAGTGACTCTGCTTATTCTGCAATATCTCAATTTTTATCTATTGATCCAAAAATTTTTAAGAATGATTCGACATCTGGAGGATTAAAACAAGCTTGGAACTTCTTCCGAGATATCGCAAATGCTGTATTTGCCGTAATATTCCTATGGGTGATATTTTCACAAATAAGTAATGTTGGCGTCAGCAACTATGGAATTAAGAAAATCCTGCCAAGGTTAATAATAGGAGCTTTGCTCGTAAACTTATCTTTTTACCTATGTCAATTAGCTGTAGATTTATCTAATATACTCGGTTTTTCTCTCAAGGGAGTTTTAGAGGGGGCTGCATCAGGAATAGATACCCAATCAGCAGCGGCTGGCAGTTTTTACACTGTTGTAGTTGGCGCATTAGCTCTAACTGGAGCAGTTTTATTCCTATTTCTAGCAGTAAGCATACCTACTATCACGGCTCTACTTTTGGCTTTACTCGTCGTGCTAGTTATATTAATTGTTCGACAAGCCACTATTATATTATTAATAGCAGTCTCTCCACTGGCATTTGCAGCATGGCTTCTGCCAAACACTGAAAACTTGTTCAAAAAATGGATATCAATGTTCAAAGGTTTATTGGTAGTATTTCCTGTAGTTTCTCTTCTATATGGAGCCGGAAAGTTGGCGGGGGCTATATTAGCAGCATCAGCCACAGACGATCCAAACAACCCGAAAGAAACTATGCAATTCGCAGCCTTGGCAGCGTCTATTCTCCCATTAGGCGCCACACCTTTCGTGCTAAAGAGTTCATTAAACTCATTAGGTAGTTTTGCAGGAAAACTTGGCGGATTGAGCGGTTTGGCTAATAAGAAGCTGGGTGGAGCTATTGGTAATTCTATTGGTAATTCTAGATTAAATGACCTTAAAAAAGGCTGGCAAAAAAACTCTGCTAAAAGACAGGCTAATCGTAGATCTGGCAACACTTGGCTCGGAAGAAAAGCTGACGCACTCAGAGGCAGTAATAGTAGATTAGCTAAAGGGGCAGGAATTATGCTCAATCCTAGGAGAGCACTGGACAATAGTTGGCTCGGACGAGCTACGGGATTATCTGAGGGTGCCGCCCGCAGTCAAGCTGTATCTGACGAATTATTCGAGAATGAAGTTAAGGGTCAAGCTCTAGCCCTAAGAGGCATGACATCGAGTGAAATAGCTACTATTGCCAGAACGGGTAAAACCTCTAATGATAAAAAAGTCTCACGAAGTATGTATGCAGCCGCAATAGACCATACTATGTCTAATGGGGGCTTTGAGGATCGTGCTAAGGTACTCAGTAGCTTAGCAGGGAAAGATGCTGTCATAAAGAATCGCGCCATCAATGCTGCATTTGCTAAGGGAGATAATAATATACTAGGTAACAAATTCGGAGATGCTATCCTCGAAGATAAAGTTGGAAATATGACTGATCTAAAGGATTTGGCTATAGATAACGCTGCAGATGGCAATCTACAAGCAGAACACTTAGTGCAAAACGCAGCAGCTACCGAATGGTTAATTGATACATCTATGGATGCGAAAACAAACAAAACCAACAAAAATGCCCCAAGTGCCGTATCGAATATTAAAAATATGGCCCTTAAGGCTAGAATTAACCAAAATACTTCTAAGAATATAAACGGAAAATTAGATGCTGCATTCAAAAAAGTTGGTGCTTAACCCCTTCTCTTGACTTTTTCCATCAAAAATGCTAATATAACCTCAGATGGAGTGGTTAATTTCCCGTAAGCAGCTTCTTAACAAGTGGCTGCAGTGGTTTGTATTGCTGATAGCAGGGGTGCTGGTGGGCATTTTTCTTAATACCTTAACACACTCAACCTCTGTTTACGCCGTAGACGCAGAATGGAGCGGCCATAATTTAACCTATAATAAAGAAAAAAATATACAAAGGTAAGTGATGATAAAAAGATCAAACAATTTAACCTACCTGATAATTCGCTTGTTTATGTTAATGAAGATAAGAATAAAAAAAGAGACCAAAGTTATTTATTTCCCAGCAAACGAAATATCTTCGCTAAGTTCGGCAACCTACGCGGTTTATTCATTTACGCCACCAAACACCTACGAACAAACCAGCACCTCAACTATTTCAATTGAATCTCCCTCAGAAAATTCAACCAGCACTTCCTGTGACGTACAGGGAATAGGGTGGATTATCTGTCCAGTTTCCAACTGGCTGGCTGATGGCATAGATTATATGTACAGCGCGCTTCAGGAGTTCTTAAAAACTAAGCCGTTAGAAACAACCAACCAAAACAGTGGAATTTATCTGGCGTGGGTTATTATGCGCAACATTAGCAACGTGGCGTTTATCGTGGCGTTTTTGGTGATTATCTACTCACAATTGACCTCTGTAGGAATTAGTAATTACGGCGTTAAAAAAATGCTCCCTAGGTTAGTAATTGCGGCAGTGTTGGTCAATTTATCGTTCACGTTTTGTGCTGTATTACTAGACTTATCAAACATAGCCGGCTACGCTTTCCAGGATGCCTTCATGGGAATTAAAAATACCATATCCACTGTAGGAGAAAATACAAGTACATGGACGTGGTCAGAGGTTATCAGTACAGCACTGTCGAATGGGGCGCTGGCGATAGGAGCAATAACGTTTACTACGGAATTATTACCAATGCTGGTACCTGCCGCGACATTAGCTGGCTTAACTTTACTCCTCATACTCCTAATCATGGCCGCTCGTCAAGCGCTCATTATTATCTTAATCATAATTTCACCTTTAGCCTTCGTTTGCTACTTACTGCCCGGAACAGAAAAGTGGTTTAAAAAATGGCGAGATTCATTCTTAACAATGCTAGTATTTTTCCCAGCATTTTCTGTAGTGTTTGGTGGAGCCCAACTGGCTGGAATATTAATTATCCAAAATGCCTCTGGCCCAAATGGCGCAATAATGCACGTACTAGGCATGTTGGTTCAAATAATACCTTTGGCTATAACTCCTCTAATTATGAAGTTCAGCGGCGGAGTATTAGGCAAATTTGCTGGGTTTGTTAATGACAAGAATAAAGGCTTATACGACAGGACTAAGAACTGGTCTAAAGATCGTCGTGAGATCATTAAAAACAAGAAGTTGGCTAATGCCAATATGGCGCGATTCAATCCAAATCGTTTACGCCGTTGGGCAGATCATAAAGGTAGAGCACTCAAAAAGATCTGGAAACTTCACAGAAAAATGCCGAAAATTCATTTAGAGAAACAGCCATGTATAAGAGGTTAGACTTAGAGGCCAGACAGGCTTCCAGGCGTGCAGATCTGTTATCCGCACAAGATGACAATCGCTACACCGAAGCTACGCTGGGTCACGCACCAACTGATACGTATGGAAAGAGACCTCTGTACGATCGCGCTCTACGAGCCGCGTCAGCTACCTATGCAACTCGACAAGATTTGAAAGCTCATCAGCAGCAAACTGCATTCATGAATGATATTAAAGACCTAGAAACCGAAATTGCAGTATCTGGACTAATTAAGAATAACGCTCAACGCCAGCAGCATAGTGAATTCGCAGAGCAATTGATAAACAGCAAGGAACTTCGAGAGAGGGCTGGCGGTAACGTATTCAAAGATGCAAATGGCAATTTGATTGGTGCAAATGCAGCCTTAGCTTCAGCCATAGCAACCAGCCGTAGCGAATATGCCAAGTCAATTGATGAGGCTCGCCAAATTATAAAGCACTACAAATTGGATGCAAAACAGAGGCAGGGATTAGCCCTAGATAAAGTATCTATAAGTCTTCCTGGTGGAGTTAATTTATCTGGAGATAGTATATTTGTACGTGAAGCTGCAATTGAAGAGCAGATTAAATACGGTACCGCAGCGGAAGTTGCCGAACTTCTTTAGTGAATTGCCGCCAGAATTCTACTCTTCTGCAGCTTCAGCGCTAGCGGAATCTGGTGTAAGGAATAAGGCGTCCTTTATGGGAGGTAAGCTCATCGATGATATGCTGAAGGGCGATATTAATAACAGGGGAGACCTCATGAATCACTTCGCTGAATGGCTAGAGGGCGGTAAGTACAAGCCAGAGACTTTAGCACCGACAGATGCTGACGCTGTTAAATTGTTAATCGAAGCTGTAAATACTACATCTGTGATTACTGATAAGAGACGTCAAAAACTTAAGAAAGTCATCGACACTATTCTTACAAATGAAAGACTATCTGCAAACATAACAGATGCCGCCCAAAGAACAATTTGAGAATTTCCGAAACATACTATAATAGCTGTGATTTTGATATAATATAAGCAGTATGTCGGTGTATAAAGTTCCTCAAGATGTCGAGGCGGAGGACAAACTGCTCGGGCCGTTTAGTTTCCGACAGTTTGTATTCTTAATTATAGCTGTTATCGGAATCGCTATTGCGTACGGTTTGAGTACAATTTTACTACCTTTGGCAATAATTCCTGTGCCGATAATTATATTTTTTGGAGCGTTGGCTTTACCGCTTAAAAAAGATCAGCCAATGGAAGTTTATTTGGCAGCAGTCATTTCTTTTATACTAAAACCAAAAAAGCGTCTATGGCAGCCTGATGGAATTGAAAGATTAGTCGAAGTTATCGCGCCAAAAGTCGAGGAGAAGACTTACGGCAATAATTACGATCAAGCCGAAGTCCAGCGAAGATTGTCATATTTGGCGAATTTGGTAGACAGTCAGGGTTGGTCAATTCGTGGCGTCAATAATCCGAATAGCTCGATGCGTGCCGATTTATTCAACGAAGGGCAGGCAGCCAACGACATATTGGATGAAAATAGTGCTACGGCGCAAAATATCAATCACTTAATAAATCAGTCAGATGTTCGTAGGCGACAAGAAGTTATCCAAAAGATGCAAACAGGGCAATCTGCTACGCCGCCTCCTATGCAATCACCTCAACCATCTCAATCAGATAATCCTGCTCCAGCCACACCACTACAAATGAATCCGTACCCAACGATGCGTCAATCTGTATTAAATCCAGTGTCCGAACGACCTGCCACGAGCGCTCCAGCTCAAACTCAGCCGACAACCACGCCGCAAGCTAGCGTAAACGAGGTGCCACCTGCTATAATAGAACTGGCAAATAACCGCGACCTCTCGATTGAAACGATTGCGCGTGAGGCAAATCGAATTCAGCAAGAAAATAAATTATCAGATGAGGAAGTGGTGATTTCACTACGTTAGGTGGGGTTTATGCAACCAGAGTTACAAAATCAACAATCTTATCAGCAGGTTCCGCAAACCAATGCGGCTCTTCCTGGTGTCTCTCAGCAGCCATCAGCAGCAATTGGTTCGGGACCAAATCCAACCGCACCATCTCCGGATAAAACCCCTGACGACAAGAAGCAAAAAGGACCAATTAGCACCCAGAATACACTGCTTTTCTCTGAGATGCGCGAAAATATGATCATCATGAGCGACGGTAGTTTTCGGGCGGTAGTGGAATGTGAATCAATTAACTTCGACCTGATGAGTTCACGTGAAAGAGAGGGAATTGAGTTCAGTTATCAAAACTTTATCAACTCTCTATATTTCCCAATTCAAGTTCTTATCCGTTCACGCCGCGTGGACATTGGCCCATATCTGGACAGATTGGCTGAAATTCGCCGCAATCAAGATAATATGCTTCTCAACGTCCTAATGGACGATTATATGGATTTCATTGACATTCTGGCACAAGAGGCAAACATTATGGATAAGAGTTTTTATGTTGTCGTTCCATATTATCCAGCTGGCGAGGAAAATGCCTTCAAGCAGCAAACTAAGGGATTGTTCAATAGTTTCTTTAGTGGAAAAAAAGAGGCAACCGTAACAAAAATTGACCAAGTTACCTATACCAAAGCCAAAGATGAAATTAAAAACCGCATTGATTCGGTTATGAACGGACTATTCCAAATGGGCGTAAAAAGTTGGCAATTAAACACCAGACAATTGGGTGAGTTGTTCTACACTTCATATAATCCCGACACGTCGTCACGTGAATCGTTAGAGGACATTGATCCAAGCGAGCTTACGACCACTTACGTAACTAAGGGAACTGGTCCATCACCGAGAGGAGGAAGGTCATAATGGCAAAGAAGAAATTAGATGCCGTTGATATTGCTGCTCAGCAACGAGCAAGGGAGCAAGCCGAAGTCGAACAAGCCTTCTTAACTGGTGTTCGAACTTTGCGTGATTTTATCGCGCCAAGTAGTATTGAGCTTCATTCCGACCATTTCCGACTTGGCTCAAAATATGGCCGCACGATGTATGTTTATGGCTATCCTCGCCAAATCTACACCGGCTGGCTTAGTTCAATCATTAACATCGATGAAGTGCTGGATATTAGTATGTTTATTTATCCAGTCGATACACAAATTGTCCTGAATAACCTGCGTAAAAAAGTTACCCAGCTGGAAGCAACCATGAATATAAACATGGAAAAGGGAAAGGTGCGCGACCCAGGCTTGGAAGCAGCTTTGCAAGACGCCGAAGAATTGCGCGATCAATTGCAGATTGGCGCCGAAAAGTTCTTCCGCTACGGCTTATATATTACGCTTTACGCTGACAGCTTGGATGAATTGAATTTTATCCAGCATAAAATTGAAACTATTTTTGGCCAGCAATTGGTGTTCTCAAAAGTGGCTTCCAGCCAGCAGGAGCAGGGATTGAATAGCTCTATTCCACAATTGACTGATGAACTACAGATTCGCCGCAACATGAATACTGGCGCAATTTCAACCAGCTTTCCATTCACTTCAGCCGATTTAACGGACAATAAGGGCGTGCTTTACGGAATTAATATGCATAATAATGGCTTGGTGATTTTTGACAGATTCTCTCTGGAAAACGCCAATATGGTCGTGTTCGCTAAGTCTGGTGCTGGTAAATCATTTACCGTTAAGTTGGAAGCTTTGAGAAGTATGATGGTCGGGGCTGACATTGTGATTATCGACCCAGAAAATGAGTACCAAAAACTATGCGACGCGGTTGGTGGCAGTTATATTCGATTGAGCTTAAGTAGTGACACAAGAATCAATCCGTTTGATTTGCCGCGTGTTATTGATACTGATGAAGCAGATGACGCACTACGTGCTAACTTAGTTACACTACATGGACTACTCAGGCAAATGCTGGGCGGCGCAGGAGTAGGAGCTGGCGGGCAAGTCGTAGCAGGACTATCGCCAGCGGAAGAAGCTGATATTGATCAAGCGTTGATTGACACTTACGCGCGCGTCGGCATTACTTCGGATCCATTGACACACAATTCTACGCCACCGACGATTTCCGACCTATACGACACTTTGCTTCACATGGGCGGAACTGGTCCAAGCCTGGCTCAGCGACTCCGCAAATTTACCTCTGGAACGTTTGCGGGAATATTTTCACAACAGAGTAATATTGATATTAATAATAATATGGTTGTCTTTAACATTCGCGACTTGGAAGATGAGCTGCGACCAACGGCGATGTATATTGTTCTGAACCACATTTGGAATATTACGCGTACCGACCAGAGAAAACGTATGTTGATTGTTGACGAGGCTTGGCAATTGATGAAATATGACGATTCTGCCAATTTCTTATTCTCATTAGCCAAGCGCGCCCGCAAATATCAATTAGGCTTAACGACGATCACTCAGGACGTAGAAGACTTCGTTGGAAGCAAAATGGGGCGAGCAATCGTTTCCAACTCTTCAATGCAGCTACTTTTGAAACAGTCTGCCAGCGCCGTTGATGTTTTGGCGCAAGTGTTTAAATTGACAGACGAAGAGCAGAAGCGACTAGCCAATTTCCCAGTTGGGCAAGGATTATTCTTTGCTGGACAAAATCACGTTCACATCCAGATTCAGGCTAGCGATACAGAATATAATTTGATCAATACAAATCCCGTATCACAACAAATAAAACCGTCAGATTCACCGATCGGCGGCTACGGAGCGGTGTAGAAAAATAGCGAGAAAATATGGCACGAGTTGATTACACGACGGATTCCAAAACTGACAGCAGATTAAATCCTGCTGAGCAGGCTGAGTTTGATCAAATCTCGGCTGGTTATGACAGCGGGTCAGAGCTAAGTGATCGCGAAAAAGATGCCATAAATGACCTTGAATCTCAGTTTGATAATAAAGATTCGGACTTGAATCCTAGCCAAAACGATTCCGCCAGCGCCGCCGTCAATGACCAAGAATCTTCTGTTCCAGGCAACGGTTTTTATCAGCCGTCTGCGGGAAAAAAGAAAAGTCCAGTAACATTCAAGTCTTTACTGAAAAAACGCGGACCAATTGCAATAATTTCTATTATATTAAGTATAATCAGCGCAATACTGGGAATGATTACCAGTTCAGCTACGATGATACAAAAATATTATGGAGAATTTCACCTGGAAAAACGACTCCGCATCAATTGTTAAAGAAGTTCGTATGAAAAAGGTCATGAATAAAATGATTAACGCCGGCGATGATGCGGGAATTTGTAAAAATAAAAAAATACGCTGCAAAACAGGACGACTTTCCAACAGAGCTCTTAAGAAATTCAAGAAATCTGGATTAGTCCCAGTTGATGCTAATGGTAAAGAGATGGACATAAAAGGAAGAGGATATCCAGAAAAAAATCCAACTCACTGGAAAATAGAAGGAGTAAACGACGGAAAGCCTATCGAAGCATCAAAATTAAAAGACGAACTGCTCAAAAAAGAGAATCGTAAAATTGCCAGTAAAGTCTATGGAAGAACAGGTCTGTTGAAAATGCGTTTCCGTGCCTGGACAGGAAAGCATATAAGTAAGCTCTACAATAAGTTCGGCCTTAAAAAGAAATAATGTGATGTCAAAAAAATCGATAAAAAAACTTGGTATAAAAAGAAAAAAAGAGAAATTAAAAGAAAAAAACTTCCAAAGTTCGAAGAAGGACACGCTCTTGGAAATATTAGAGAAGGCGTTAATAAATTAGGAGGTAAGTTAAAAAAAGGCGGCCTGGCTTATACTATTAGCGCAGGGGCTTGTGCTGCAGTAAAAATCCCAAATCTTATTGCGGCAGGTGTAGCAGCAATTCAGTTAGCTCCACTATTAGGTCTAGTTATGGATGTTATCCTATCTCCTGGATCGCATGCTAAGGCTTCTGGTCTAGACAGCCAGCCTGTTGCATCATTATTATTCGGACAAAAAGCTCTAGCTGCCGAATCTACAGGCAGTGGATTCTCTCAAGAAACGATGGAAACAATCGGTACGATGCTAACCGAAGAGGTAAAATGGAAGGATCTGAAAATACCGAAGGATCAGCCCTAGATTCTCCTTACCTTCTAGCAGCAATGGGAGTTAATAGTAATAAGCCGGGAATCGCCAAAAATTACATTCCAGGATATTCAGTAGCTACGAATCCTATAGTCCAAGGCTTTAATGAAGTTAAAAAAGCCACTGAAGGTGTATGCGACTATATATTAAGTCCAGTAGCCATGTATTCCTCTATGGTAGCAGAAGCAGCAGTCTCAGCCTCTACTGGTGGTATAAGTGCGATAATTAGTTGGGTAGGTAAGGCGGCGCTATCTGAAGCGATTAAAAAAGTACTCGAATATGCAGTTGGCGATCAAGTAAAAAATATTCTCACAGAATTAGCAAAAAGCCTCCTTACACCAGACAAGTCTCAATATAAAGACTTGGGAGATGCACTCGGCGTTGGTGCCGCAGCATTCTTTTCAGCAGGCTCTATGGGGCAGATGTTGCCAGGACTTAAAATGAGTCAATTGGCAGAATTCAATGGAATCCAAATAGCGAACGAAGAGTTCCAAAAAGAAATGGATATTGCTTCATTAAGCCCATTTGATATATCAAGTAGGTATACATTCTTAGGTAGCATATTCCATAATATGAGCAATATGATGATGGCTAATGGGACTTATAGCAAAACTCCAGTAGCAATGCTATCTAATATTCTCAGACTACCTTCTATGGCATTGTCTTATTCATCCACTGCAAAAGCAGCAAGTGGTATGTATTCTGATAAATATTGCGGATACGCAAAAGACTTTTCTATGGGTAGCGGATCATCGGAAGATCCAGCAATAAACTTAGCTGGTATGCCATGTAGTGGCATTACAAAGAGTCAAGCCAACATGTCAGTAGAAGAGGCTATTCAAATTGCCGAAGACGAAGGATGGATAAAGAAAGATACAGATATTCCAGATGGTGCAGATATATCCGATCTCATGAATAGCGGATATATAGTTAAAGATACACCTCTTTATGATTTCATTGAAGGTTGTAGTGACGCGAGTAGCGGGAAATTACTGGTTTAATAGTGGCGGATGTGTAGCACCAACAGATTCAACACAGATAACATCATCTACCGCACCAACATATAAAGATAATGAAGGTAAAGATATTACTGACCAATCTTTCGGAGCTGAAAACTCCGCTAAGCAATACGATGACAGAAAACTTTCCGCTATGTCCGTATTACTAATTGACTTCCAAATCGCGCAATCGATCAATGGTGAAGATGACGAAGAAGACGCCCCTTCAACCACAGCTAAAGCTCCAGACAATGGTGAGGCCGTCGGAGAGCCTGAATTAGATGAGGCTCAATCAGGATGGGGAGGCTACAATAACGGAGAAATTCCAGATTCAGAACTACAGGCCCTATCATTCTCGCCGGACAACAAGATGAGCAAGAAAGCTGCGATTGCTATGGAAGAGATGAATAAAGCATATAAAGCTGATAATGGGTCAGACTTAACTATTAATGAAGCATATCGAGATTGTGCAACGCAGGCTGCTTATGCGACTCCTGGAGACCCTCTATACCAAGGTGGTCGTGCAGCCGACTATCCTCCATGTAAATCAAAACACGGTTGGGGGCTAGCCGCAGACATTAACGTTGGAGGATTTGATTCTTCTGTATATACATGGTTAAAGGCTAACGCTCATAAATATGGATATGTACATCCCGCCTGGGCTGAACCAGGAACTGAAAAGCCAGAAGCTTGGCACTGGGAGTATGCAAGGAAGGTTTAAAATGAGTCATAATATTAGATACAAGGCAAACTATTTCACGCGCAAGAAATTATCTATTCTCATATATTTCATTGCATCCGTCTCTATTGCGACACAGCCAATAGCAATAGCTACAGGATATCCAGACTCATATGTTACAAATGATATTCTCTGGTATAAAAGCGGAGAGGCAGATTGTGCTAACGCTGCAGGTTCCGTGTCAGCCGAATTATCTAAAAACATCCCATCGGACTGGGGAAAGATTTTTCTGCAGCAGCAGAAAAGAGTAACGTTAATCCTAACTTCCTGGCAGCATTATATCTAACAGAACAGGGGAATACTTGGAAACCATTAAATTCTCAATGGGCATATTCACCAGTCGGCGCTAGTGGTCCTATGCAATTTATGCCAGGAACGTGGGCTAGTCATGCTCAAGACGGAGACGGAGACGGCAAGGCTGATATCATGAACCCTTACGATGCAGTTTTCGCAGCTGCAGATCTAATCAAAAGTATGGGTACCGACAAAAATACTCCCCTAGGAGATATTGGCAGCCCATGGAAGCGGGAACCTATGACAATTCTATATGCAGCAGGAGCTTACAACTGGGGTGGTGGTAGTATCCAAAATAACACATCAGATTCTAGTCCTTTAACTGATGCTCCAACGGAAACTCAAAACTATCTTAAAAATATCTACGAACTATTTAACAGCGACTTTACAAAATCAGGTCACCCGAACTACAAAGGATCCGGCACCTTCAGGAGAAGGTGGTAGTGAAAATAGCTCAGCTAATGTGTCAAATTGCGCAAATAGTGGCGGCGTACATGCCGGAAGTATAGTAGAAACGGCAAAAGGACTGATAAATAAAGACAACCCAGACACACCCTCACAGGCATATATAGATGCTCGTGCTAAATACAACCCTGAAGCCGGTGGCGATATGAATGACTGTGGAAAGTTTGTATCTACTGTTATGCGTGCCAGTGGAGCTGACCCAGACTACCCACCAGCAGGCACCAGCATCCAAAGAGATTATGTAATGAATTCATCAAAATATACCATCATAAATACTAAATCTCCTAGTGACCTTCAGCCTGGCGATATATTAGTCTACAGCGGTTCGGGATCTTACGGGCACACAATGATATATATCGGAGATCAAGGAGATGGTAACGTTGCGGTAGAAGCATCACTTGGAGACCATCCGCCTAGGTATGCTAATATTGGTCGCGTTCAAACGCAGCTAGGATATTCAACTAATGTAGTAGCGAGGTTAAATAAATAATTATGTTCAATATTTTTATGCAATTAGATCGCAGAGTCAAAATAGCTATCGTCTCATTCGTAGGGTTATCCATCTCACTGATCATATACGCAGTTTATCTACTGCAATTCGATGCCACGATATATGTATATTCCATACCTGATAATTTGACGATGTCTTATGGTGACGTAAAAAGCCAGCGAATTTCATCCAGGAAAGATATTAAAGTAAAACACGGCAACCATAAATTTACTTTCTCGGCTAGCGGATTTGAAAGTTATACTACAGAAATAAATATTAACACAAAGGAGAAGAAAAACATCATATTCGCCTTAGAACCTATTACAGATGAAGCTAAAAAAGAATACGCAAAAGACAAATACACTGATATCAAGGAGGGCATAGCTGGTAAAAAAGGTAAAGAAGCTACTAGTCAATTGGAAAATAAAAATCCTGCTATCAAATCTTTACCTATCCACGGCAGAGATTTCTATATATTTCCATGCGACAGATATCGATCTGGAGGAGATAAGACTATAGGAATATGCATAACAGTAACGGACTATTTTAACCGCTCTCAAATTGACGAGGCGTTTGCCAAGCTAAAAGAAAAGGGAATAAATCAAGAAGACTATGACATCAAAGTCAATAATCACATCTGGCCAACAGAGAAAGAGAAGTCTACAGGAGTTGCAGTTCAATGTAGAGGCTCAAATCCTGACTGGTGCTACACCTACAGAGATATTTAGCTCTTAAGCGGCATAATAATGTGCGTATAATCAGGATTTTTTACTTGCTCGCGAATTACGCACGGCGACAATTTACCATTGAACGAAAATACGATTTCATCCGCGTCAATAATATTCAAAACCTCAGTTAGGTAGCGTGAATTAAGCGTTACTTGACCGTCTGCGGATATCTTAGCTGTTGCCTCTGAGGTGTTCTCGCCAAGTTCAGACGCAATCGAATGAATAGAAAGCAGAGAATTTTCCTCTGATGCGGTAATTGTAATTCCACCACCAGATTCACGCGCAAATAACGCCGCGATTTTCGTAACTCGACTAAAATCAGACTTCTTAATAACAATCTCAGTTTCAGCAGTCGATGGAATTAATTGACGATAATCAGGGAATTTCCCGTCAATCAATCGACTGACAATTTCCATATCTCCCGTCTTAAAGCAGACTTGAGAATCGTCAAAAAGAACCGTAATTTTCTTCTCATCGCCGACACTCTTACTGACTTCCGCCAATGTAGACGCAGGAATGATCGCCGACACTTCATTATCTGACTTTATCAGACGCTTTTCTGCCAGCCTGTAACCATCAGTAGCAGCCAAGTATAGCGATCCTTCATAATTGTGCCAATAAACTCCCGTAAGAACTGCTCGCGTAACGTCAGAGCTAACAGCCAACTTCGTTTGGACTATGGCTTTCTTTAAGTCCTCAACGTCAATTTCATATTGCATAGCGGTCTTTTCATCAATTGTAGGCAGCTCAGGATATTCATCAGCTACCACGCCATTGATAACTGATGAGAATTTTCCTGAAGTTATATGCAAATGTTCGTTTTTAGTTTCAAGTTCCACCGGACCGCTTGGTAGGTTTGTAATGAATTCTGACACCAATCGGGCAGGGATTGTAATAGATCCATGATCTTCAATTTTCGCGCCAATGTATTGAGTAGAAGCAATTTCCAAATTTGTTCCAGCAATCAATAATCTTCCTCCGTCAGTGCGAAGTAAAATATTATTCAATATCGGCAGTTCATTGCGACTTGATGCGATATCTTTGATTAGATTAAGTGCTTTTGCGAGTTTTTCTTGGGTGACTGATACTTTCATTATACTCTCCTTAATTTTTAATTAGTCTTAATAGTAATAGGTGTTGTGGAAACTGGGTAAAAAATGTGTTCAAACAGGGGTAAAGTGGCGATAAAATAGGTGGAAAACTCTGTGTGTTGTTTGTGGACTTTATAGTGGATATTTGTGTATTATTCCACCGTCTGCTGACTTGTCGTTTTCTTTCCACAGATCTGCGTGTTGGTAAGTCGCCGCAAAAACACAGCATCTGCACAGCTTTTCCACAATTAATGAACATATAATTTATCCTTAATGTCGTTAATTTGCTCGCGAATACTGACATTAGTAAGACTTTCTTTAGTGATTTTTTCAATTGAATGCATAGCGGTCGTGTGGTCTTTTCGTCCAAGCTCTTGGGCAATTTTCGGAAAACTCATTTTCAGCTCACTACGCAGAAGAAACATCGCAATTTGTCTTGGCATTGCGATAAATTTGTCTCGTCTGGATGAGCACATATCTTTTACGTCAATATTATAATATCGCGCCGTCTTATCAAGTATCTGTTTGGCGGTTATGTGTTGCGGTCTATTGCGTTTGATATCTCCCAAAATTCCTTCAGCCGCCGTTAAATCAGGAGTGAAATTCTGCATTTCCGCATAAGCAAGCAGTCGATTCAAAGCGCCTTCCAGTTCGCGAATGTTTGTCTTAAAGTTGGTCGCCAGATATTCTACGACATCGGAATCTAGCTCAGTGTTGCTGAGTTCGGCTTTTGCTTTAACGATAGCGCAACGAGTTTCATAATCGGGCATCTGAATATCAATCGCCATACCCCATTCAAATCGACTGCGCAAACGATCGGTTAGAGTAGGGATACTTTTTGGCGGTTTATCCGAGCTAATAATGATTTGTTTGTTGTTTTGATGAAGATCGTTAAACGTATGGAAAAATTCGTCCTGAGTTTTTTCTTTCCCGGCGATAAATTGCATATCATCGACAATCAATACATCGACATTGCGATATTTATCGGAAAAACCTTTTTTCTTGAAACGAATAGAATCCAGAAACTCGTTAACAAACGTTTCCGTAGTGATATAAAGCACTCGCGCCGAAGATTGTTTTTTAACTATCTCGTTACCAACAGCTTGCATTAAGTGAGTTTTACCAAGTCCAGAGCCTCCGTAAAGATAGAGTGGATTATATTTTTCTCCTGGATGTGCGGCGACCGCTTGGCAAGCAGCATAGGCCAAGTCATTGCTTGAACCGACGATGAAATTATCAAAGGTATACCTGGGATTAAGATTACTAGAATGAGATTTTCTCGACGGTAAAATCAGCGGCTTCGCTGGTTCTTTTTGTCCACTTTTATCAACTTCACGATTAACGCGCGGTTTTTTATTGCTAGATTCGACGTTATAAGAAATGGACGGGGCGTTAATGCCGTTGTGAGCCAAGGCTTCTAATATTTGCGGGTGAAATCGCTTTTCAAGTTGAGTTCTAGCAAAAATATTCGGCGCAATTATAAGAACTTCTTTTTCGGAGATTATTTCCAATTTGGTATTTTTAAACCACGCAGTAAACGACGAAGACGATACAGTTACTTCAATCTCACCTAAAACACCCTGCCAAACCGCATGACTATCCACGAAAATTACTCCCTCAAATCCTGTTAACTATCTTTACTATAGCAAATATGGGGAGTTTTCCACAAGTATGAACGGAGTAGAAATGTTATCATCCAAAACAGGGGTAGAGTTTTCCACAATTAAAATTCTCATCTGTTAAAACTGTGGAAAAATATACGTCGATAGTGGAAAAGTCATTGTCGACTTGCAAAAAGTACTGAAAGAATATATACTATTTGTTGATATGCCAAAGCGAACATTTCAACCACACACCCGACACCGTGCAAAGACGCATGGTTTTAGGGCACGAGTTTCTACCAAGGCTGGTAGGCTGGTTTTGAAGCGCCGCCGCCTAAAGGGTCGCGCTAAAATTGCTATTTAATTGATAGCTAAAAATTATCCCGTCGATGAAGGCGGGATTTTTTGATATAATTGTAAAATATGTTACAACAATGTAATCGGTTTCATGGTCATGGCAGTCTTAAGTTTGTCTATAAAAATGGACAGGCGGTTCGTTCGTCTATAGCCACGATAAAATACGTAAAAAATCCGTATCGAAGTCATAGCAGGTTTGCGGTTGTTGTTAGTAAAAAAGTTCTAAAATCAGCGGTACGTCGGAATCGTATACGTCGACGTGTTTATGAAATTATTCGTTTGGAACTTCCTAATATGAAAAATGACCAAGATGTGGCTGTTATTATATTTTCGGCGGAAGTTTTATCGATGTCACATAAAGATTTGAAACAGACGATAAAGAATCTTTTCTCTCAAGCTCAACTGTATAAATAGGCGCTTTTTTGTTATAATTAAGACATGAGTTTTTTTGATGAGTTTATTGTTCGACCGATTTTAAATTTGCTAATGGCTATTTATAGTCTGATTCCGGATTTTGGTGTTAGCGTTATTATCTTTACGATCATTGTAAGACTTTTACTTTGGCCGCTGATTAAAAAGCAACTTCATCAAGCAAAGGCAATGCGTAAAATGCAGCCAGAGTTGGTGAAGATCAAAAAACAGTACGCAAAAAATCCACAAATGCGCAACTTAGCGATGGTGGAGCTTTATAAAAAACACAACGTCAGCGCTTTTGGCTCAATTGGCGTTATGATTATTCAGCTGCCAATTTTGATTGCAATGTATCGAGTGGTGCAGATTTTCGTTTCTAGCCGCGCCGACTTAGGAAAATATGTTTATGGTTTTATGAAAAATCTGCCGGTTGCTAATAATCTAGTAAATAATCCAGATCAATTTAATCAGAATTTCCTGGGAATTATAGATTTGACACAACACGCGATATCAAAGAATGGTATTGTTGTTGGCTTGGTTATTTTGGCAGCAGTTGCGGCATATTTGCAATATTTAACTTCAAAACAATTGTCGCCTCAATCTGACAGCAATCGTAAATTGCGTGACATTTTAGCTGAGGCTGGCGATGGAAAAGAGGCAGATCAGGCGGAAGTAAATGCTATTATGACGCGAAAAATGATGAAATTTATGCCAGTAATGATGTTCTTTGTGATCGTATATTTGCCAGCAGCTTTGGCGCTTTATTTGACGACAGCTAGTGCCGTGGGATATCTCCAGAATTATATTATCTTTAAGCAAGACTCTAAAGAAATGCAAGAAATTGCAGATAAAAAATCATCTCAAAAATCTAAAGCATCGACAAAAATCGATAAACGTGTTAAAAAGGCTACAGAGGCCAGAGTAACTCGGATCAAGGCTAAGGATTAAGGAGGATTTATGGACCAAATTGAAACGGTTGAATTTGTAAAAAAATATTTAGAGGATTTGCTAGCGTTCTTTGACTTGAATCTGGAAGTTTCAGTAAAAATCGAAGATGGAATTGTTGTAGCTTCAATTCCGCATAGCGAGCGAAGCAGTATTTTAATCGGCAGAAATGCGGAAACATTGCGTAGTATTCAGAATCTTTTGTCGACAGCGCTTCATCATAAAGAAGCGTCAACTGTTCGAGTAAATTTGGATATTGCGGACTATAAAAAGCAGCACGCTGAAAAAATTGCCGAAAAGGCGCGCGGATGGATTGAAGAAGTCCGTCGAACTGGCGAGTCAAAGGTGGTAGATTTGAATGCCGCTGACCGCTGGACGGTGCATCACTTGGCTAGTGCATATAGTGATATCGATACACATTCTGAAGGTGAAGGTCGCGAACGACGGTTGATTATTAGTCAGAAGAGTTCTTAGCGTCTTTAAAGACTATTCTGGAATATAGAACATAATTCCAAACGAGGCTGACCACTGTGGCAGACAGCTTACTGATTAATAGAGCGAGTGATTTATTTAGTCCGAAGTTTATGAATATCGGTGTAATAATGGCGATAATAATTGTCTGAATTACCCATAAACCAAATAGTGTAACTGCCGCGAATAAAAGAAATTGTTTTTTCAAGTTTTGGGATGTTGACTTGAAAGTATATTTTTTATTTGCAAAAAATGAGAACAAAAAGGCAACGAATGTTGATATAAAATTAGCAAACTCTTTTGGGATATTTAAGAAGATTGTTAGGGTGAAAAGTATGCCAAAATCTAGTATTGTATTAGTGCTGCCAACGATAAGAAACCTTAATTTATCGGCGTGTTTTTTTAATATTTCCTGCATGATACTCCTCTATTAAATATAATGGTCTGTTTTTTGTTTCAATAAATATCCGTCCTACGTATTCGCCAATTATACCCAGGGATAGTAGCTGAACTCCTCCGAGGAATAAGATAACTGCCATTAGCGAGGAATACCCAGCCCCAGTAGAAACCCCGAACAAAGGGCGAACTAAAAGATAAATAATCCAAATAAAAGCAATAAGCGAAATAATGAAGCCGAAAATAGTTGCCATTCGTAGCGGTGCGGTAGTAAAGCTGGTAATTCCGTCGATTGCCAAGTTGAGTAGTTTTCGATAATTCCACTTGGTCTGACCAGTCAATCTGGGGTCGCGATTATAAAATATCTCTTTTTTCTTATATCCAATCCAGCTGAAAATCGCTTTTGTGTTGCGCTGAGATTCGCGGAATTTTTGCAAAGCCTCAATGCATCGGCGATCCAGCAAGCGAAAATCTCCAGTATCAACCTGAATGGGAATGTTGGTTGATTTTTGCAATATTCTGTAATACCATTGGCTGGTTTTTTTCTTCAGCCAGGTTTCGCCTTGTCGATTGTTGCGGCGAGCATAAACGTCATCATAACCATCTTCCCAGTACGAAATCATTCCTGGATGAGTTCCGGCGGGTCTTGCAGATCTGCGTCAATAATCACCAGAGCGTCACTTTTTACGTGATCAATTCCAGCTATCATGGCAATTTCCTTACCGAAGTTTCGCGATAGATTTATATAGCTAATTCGAGAATCTTTTTTCGATTGCTCGGCTATGATTGAAAAGGATTTATCGATGCTGCCGTCATTTATGAAGAGAAATTCGAATTGATAATTGGGTGTGTTTTTTGTAAATTCGTCCAAGCGCTTAAATAATTGCGGTAAAACAGATTCTTCGTTGTAGACAGGAATGAGAAGGGTGATGGTTTTCATAATTATTTCAAAGCTTCTTCAAATGATTTCATTAAGGTGTCTACATTCTTTTCCCATGAAATTCTTTGCACCTGTGCTTGCATGCGATCACTCATTTCTTTGCGGCTATTCGGATTAGATAATACAGATAAAATCTTTTCAGCAAAATCTTCGGGATTTTTGGGCTGAGCGTACAAAATAGCATCGCCTCCAGCTTCGCGCAATACTGGGATATCTGAAGCGACAACAGGAGTTCCGCTCGTTAAGGCTTCGACGATAGGCATTCCAAAACCTTCATAGATAGAGCTCATACAAAAAAGGTCAGCTTGTTGATAGAATGCAGGAACGTCTTCTTGAGGTATATATCCTGGGCGTATAACATTTTCTCCTGCAGCTTGCGCTTCCTTTATGGCAAGCTCAGTAGATTCCGTTTTCCATCCTTTTCCGCCTGCTAGGACTAGGGAATATTTCTCGCGAATTTCCTTCGGTAGTGATCGAAAAGCGGATATCATTGTCGGTAAGTCTTTGCGCGGCTCTAAATTGCCGATTGAAAAAATATATCGTTTGGTTGGTAAGTTGTATTTGGTCGCGACGTCTATTGTGCTAGGTCGGCGATAGATTGGGTCTGCTGGTATAGGTGTTACAACAATTTTTGACGCGGGGACTTTGTACTCGGCGATAATCTCTGATTTGATTGATTCTGAAACTGTAATGATGATGTCAGCTTTTTTGGCAGAGCGAGGAACGCATCTCCTAAGATGCGCCAAGTTGCGCTGCTCGATGGTCTCAGGAAAATATAAATATCCAAGGTCGTGAATAACTACGGCGGAGATGGAGGATTTTATTGTCGTCCATAGATCAAAATTTGGAAATATTGATACGTCTACGCGAGGGGAAAATAAATCATACGGTAGCGGAATATTGTAACTTTGAAGTTTTGTGAACAAGCGCTGCGGCATAAAAATATGTTTTTCGTGCTTGACGGCTTTATTTAATTCGGGGTCTTTATGCTTGCTAAGAAAATTAAAGTAAAATGCTGATATTTCCGTATTTGATGGAGAATAGGTAGCTAGGCCGTTAGTGAGCATTCGTGTGTAGTGACCCACTCCAGATATATTTGGGGCAGTTAATGCAGCAGTTTCAATACGAATCTTCATATATTAAAGTATACCATTTTTCGTATATAGGAATAAATTGCGTCTTCACTATGTTGTGAAATACGAATAGATCCAGATACTGTTGTCGAGCTGCCATAGATAGGCTAGTTCTGAGCTCGTCGTCTTCATATAATTTTTTCATAGAATCCCGTAACGCTGATGTGTTTTTAGAAGGAATGAGAAGCCCTGTTTTATTATTGTGAATAATTTCTGGATTTCCGCCAACATCGGTTGCTATGATAGGCAGCCCTAACATACTAGCTTCGATTAAGGAAACGCTAAACCCTTCATGATATGTTGGATGCAGATATATGTCAGCGGATGCGACATAAGGTAGAGGATTTGTCTTATATCCATAAAAAGTAACGGGTAACCCTTTGGCTTGTTGCTCAAACTGTAATCGATCAGGGCCATCACCAATAAGTACTAATTGTGAATTTTTATACGTAGCGTTAAATTCTTTAAAAGCAGTAATCGCTTCTCCAATACCTTTATCTATGACAAGGCGACCGGATATGCAGAAAGTAAATACCGTATTCTTAGGCGATTCGTATTTTTGCTTTTGATCTTCAACTCCATTGTAAATAACGATTATTTTATTGCGAATTGGCGAGTTTGCGGGTAGATTATTGGAAATAAGAGTTTGTTCGCTTTTACTGACTGCGGTTATAGCATCGGCAAAGCGAGCTGACCACGCAACCAACTTACCTGTTGGATTCTTATATTTTACGCAGAGATTTTTCCAGACATGTTTGAGATCGGCATGGTCAGTCCAAATTACTTTAGTACCAACAAGTTTTCCGGCAATAGATCCAGCTATAAAATCATCTTTACTTTGCAGGTGTACAACGTCCGCTTTAAATCTACTAAATTGAATAACGTAATATATAGTCAGTGATAATTGCCACAATATATAAAACGGCACGAGCAGGGCATTTTTTCCGCTCCAATTTTGCTTAGACCACCACCAAGATCGATAATGTGGAATGTTTTCGTGCTCAGCGTAATCATGCAACTTTTTATGGTGACTTAGAATTATTGGAAAATGTCCTAATTTTTGCAGTTCTTTTGCTAGGAAAATAGGAAAACGCTCACCTCCGCCGAAATCATAAGATGCGGCATTGCGTACCAAGACGATTCGTAAAGCACTCATACTATAGAGTATATATCTTTTTTATGCAATTTGATATAATCGTAAGGAGATGCGTATTCTTGTGAATAAAGAAAATGAGGCGATTTTACGCGCGATAGTTAGTACAGATTTTAAAGTCAGATACCAAAGTTCAGTTTTGGGATATGTTTGGTCTCTCTTAAAACCTATGTTTATGTTTGGTATTTTGTATGTGTTGTTTACATATGCATTTCCTCAGGGTAGTAAGGGAATCGAATCTTATGGGGTTTGGTTGCTAATGGGAATTGTGTTGTGGAACTTTTTCTCTGAGGCTACTATGATAGGTACGCGTTCCGTTGTTGATAACGGACAGTTGATTCGCAAGGTGGCAATTCCGCGACATCTTCTGGTTATTGCAAGCAGTGTGTCGGCGCTTATTAACCTTGGATTAGGAATGATAGTGGTGATACTTTTTGCGTTTCTTAGTGGTTTATTTCCTACTTTTTCGTGGTTGCTACTTATTCCAGCTATAGCTGAGCTATTTATATTGTCCGTTGGATTGTCCTTGCTACTTTCTGCTCTTTATGTGATATTTCGCGATATTGCTTATATATGGGAAATCTTATTGCAGGCAGGACTTTATGCGAGCGGTATTATTTTTGCGGTTACTTCTATGCCGTCTGTCATACAAAAGATTGCATTTTTAAATCCAATTACGCAGATTATCCAAGACGCTAGGCACGCTTTAATGCCTAATAATCCCGCATCTCAAACTATTTGGCAGACTTTTCATAATCCGTTATTGTGGTTTATTCCAATCATTATAGTTATTGTGATATTTGGTTTAGGAAGTTGGTATTTTCAGCGTAGACAACGATTTTTCGCGGAGGACATTTAAATGACAAAACCTGCAATTGTAGTAAAAGATATACATAAGGAATTTATTCTTCCACAGTCAAAGAATTCTAGCATTAAAAGCGCCTTTGTTAACATTGTTAAGAAGAATAAAAAAAGACAGTTCAGAAAGTGTTGGATGGCGTTAGCTTTAACGTAAATCAAGGTGATTTTTTTGGTGTTGTTGGTCGAAACGGTTCAGGTAAGAGTACTATGCTTAAGATGCTAGCTGGAGTTTATCAGCCAACGAGCGGAAGCATTGAAATAAATGGCAAATTGACGCCTTTCATAGAGTTGGGGGTTGGGTTTAATCCAGAGCTGTCTGGTAGAGATAATGTTTTTTTGAATGGTGCTCTACTTGGATTTACGCGTAAGGAAATGGAACTGATATATGACGATATCGTTTCGTTTGCGGAGCTTGAGCCATTTATGGATCAGAAATTAAAGAACTATTCATCGGGTATGCAGGTTCGTTTGGCGTTTTCAGTAGCAATAAAAGCGCGCAATGATATTATGATTTTTGATGAGGTGCTAGCTGTTGGTGATGAAGCTTTTCAACGTAAGTGTATAGACGTTTTTGAACAATACAAGTCCAGCAAGCAAACGGTTATATTGGTTACGCATGATATGGATACCGTTAAAAAGTTTTGTAATCGAGCCGTGTTAATCCACGAGGGCAAGATTATTAAAGAAGGTAGTCCAGTGCAGGTTGCGGATGAATATAGTAGGCTCAATCAAGCTGTAATAGATAAAGCTGTAGACCAAGAACATCAATATACAGGTAAAAGTATTAAAACCGCCATATATGATAAAACAGGCAAGAAGCGCCGCAGCTTTAAAGTGGGAGAAACGATTTCTCTTGACTTGTCATGGGATAATGATAAGACTAAGGCTATTATGGTGGATTTGTATCGTAAAGATAGTAATTTGGTATCGAATTTTATCACCAACAGAGAGGGGTTTCCTAAATTGCCTAGCGATAATAAATTAACTCTTGATATTGAGGCAAATTTAGGTCCAGGGTCGTATTATGTTGATATTAATCTGCTCAATCACAACGGCACCGTGAAGTATGACGTGATGTATCATGCTGAAGAATTTATTATTACGAATGATTTTTTTCTGCAGTCGAGCATTCATTTGGCGGCTTAACTATGATTCCGCGCAAGTGGCATACTAGTAAGAAATAATATAGAGAAAAGTCTATTTATTAATTTATTTTGATGGGCGAAGTTTGATTTTAATAATATCAAGACCCCATTTAACGACTATTCTGGCGGCAGTTCGCCCAGTCGATGCTATATTCCACAATTGATGTAATCCTTGTAGAATATTGCCTTTTTTAATCATACGATACCCGACGCGCATTAGTATAAAGATATACGCATGTTTAAGGCTTATTCCAAAGTCATCAGTAACCGAACTTTTCATATAATAATTAAAAGATTGTTTGATTTCTGATCTAGATGTAACATCTGGGGAAATAATATCCCAGCTGCGATACGATAATTTTTTAGCAAGAAGATTTTGTTCGTCGCGTCTTTGAGCTGATATGCTGCCATCGCTAATTCTATATCTAAAAATAGGATAAGCGACGTTAGCTAGTTTGCCATATTCGGCAAAACTGCTAAACAAATCGTAGTCTTCGGCTGGACACGTATTAGGATATAACCCCGCCTCAATTGCTGTCTGTTTACGATAAACTACTGACGAATGACAGAATTGGTTAAAAATACAAAGACCAAGCCGAATGTCTTTGTCGCGAGTAACGTTAATAATAAAACCAGTAGGTACGCTGTCTTGGTTAATGATTTCTGCGCCACCGCCAACAAGAACCAACTCGTCATCATTCTCCAACATATCAACCTGAGTTTTTAGTTTATGAGGTAACCACTCGTCATCTCCGTCTATTCGAGCGATATATTTTCCTCTGGCCTCATTTATACCACGATTAAGCGAAGCGACGAGACCCTTATTCTGCTGGTTAATGAGGCGGATGCGATTATCTTCTTTTTGAAGGCGCTGAACGATTTTTTTTGTATTGTCAACGGAGCCGTCGTTTATGATGATATATTCAAAATCAGTAAAGTCCTGAGATAGAACAGAGCGAATAGAATTTTCTATATACAATTCATCGTTATAAGTCGCAGTAATAATTGATACTAGCGGTGTTTTATCTTCAGAAGTCTTTTTACCATATGTGATATTATAACATTTTTTTATAGCGGCGTTGAAATCTTATTACCGAAATGTTATTATTATAAGCAATAAAATAAAACGAGAGATTAGATCGTGAAAAATCAAACAAAAAAATGAAGAAAAAAACTAGAATTATACTTGCCTCTACGCTGGCTTTGGCTTTAGTGGCGTGTGCTACAGTTGCGTATATTTACAGGCCGCAACAAAATAATACTGACGCTAATAATCCCGTAGTAAAAGAGTCTACAGATAAAAAAGAAGACTCTAAGAAAGTTGACGACAATAGTACGAAGCCAGAAAAACGTGATGGATATAGTCCCGATAAACCAATTAATACTGGAGATCAACAGTCGTCAGGGTCAAAAAAATCAGTAGTTCCAATTGTGAGTGGATATGGATTGAGTGCAGATAAGCAATATTTACAGATTGATGGGGGAGTTAACTCTATAGTTGAAAATGGTGGTAGTTGTGAATTTACACTATATTGGGCTGGCGGAAGTATTTCTCGTAAAACTAGTTCATTTGCCGGTCCAAGTTCGACGAGTTGTCATATGATTGAGGTCCCATTGTCGGAATTGCCATCAGGGGTAGATATATCAGTAAAGGTGAGTTATTCATCAAAATTGTATACAGGAGAGTCTTCGAATAATCCGTCATTCCGTAAGGAGAGCTTGCGGTGATTGAAATAAGGCGTACGAAGTGGACGAGATTAAAATATGTCAGCTGCACGTTAGCTGTGGTGAGTGTTATTGTCTTAGGGTTTATTTTTTGGCCGAGGACTGGAGCGTTATCTCCTTGGAACGCTGGTAGGATTATTGATGATAATGTTTTTTATGATACGAATACGTTTGCTAGTGTTCAAGATATCCAGAATTTTATAAACGACCACACTCCTGCCTGTGATACATGGGGAACTGGACGGTCCGAATATGGCGGCGGCACGCGAGCGCAATATGCTGTTAACCGTGGCTGGCATGGTCCGCCGTATGTTTGTCTGCGTAATTATCACGAGAATCCAAACACTAAAGAAACCTCATTTGAAAAAGGCGGCGGCTGGTTTAGTGGTGGATTATCTACTGCACAAATTATTTGGAATGTGTCAAAAGAATTTGGCATTAACCCACAGGTTATGTTAGTGATATTAAAGAAGGAACAGGGGTCTTTGTTTACTGACTCGTGGCCTTTAAAGAGCCAATATAAATATGCTATGGGATTTGCTTGTCGGACAACGGTCCAGGAAATACTGCAAATTGTTCAAGTGAATATGCTGGACTATACAACCAGTTGCGTATGGCTGCGCGCCAACTACGGCTTTATGCGAATAGACCAAATGAATATCGTTATAAGGCAGGACGAACCAACTACATCCAATATAATCCAGATGCAGCTTGTGGCGGAAGTTGGGTATATATTGAGAACCAAGCGACCGCGAGTCTGTATAACTATACGCCATATCAGCCGAATCAAGGGGCTTTGGATGCTGGCGCGGGAACCGCACATTGCGGAGCTTATGGCAATCGAAACTTCTGGAGGTTTTTCAATGAGTGGTTCGGTTCTCCGTTGAATTCTGTCAAAATTGATTCATCATTATCCATAAAGACGGAAAAAACCGGATCAAAATTGTTTACGAATATGGAAATAACAGCATCTTTCACTATTCGTAATTCCACTAATCAGCGTCGTGACTTAGGCGTGATGGCAATTGCAGGTCGGGATAGCAATTCGAATAATTACGATTTTGGCAGTCAGCGCGTTGTTCTTGAGCCGTGGCAGTCATACACTTATCGAGCGTCAACTAGATTGGATAAAGAAGGTGATTATAAGTTTTGGATCAGTAATTATCGTGACGGTAGTGGGTGGAGCGACAATTACCCAGAATCTTCAGCGGGAAATGTTCGTGAGGCTGCAACATTTGTTCAATCACCTCCAACGGTAGTGTCTGCCGTCACGACGCAGATTTCGCGTATTCATAAAAATCAATCAGTTAACGTGGGCTTTCAGGTAAAAAATAATAGTGCCAAACCTGTTGATCTTGGTTACTTTGGCTTAGCTATAACAAGTCCAAGTGGAAAGAATGCTGACGTCGTCTTTGACACGGTTAATCAATTATCTCCAGGCGCCGTATATAATTACAACAAAGAGTTTTTGCCGCGTGAAGAAGGACTGTATCGAGCAAGAATTAGCGGGACTCTTGACGGCGGTAGGACGTGGACAGAAGCTCAGTATCCTGTAGCTACGGACGCCAGTGCTGGTAATCGCACTACCTTCACAGTTCTCCCTAGCTTAACACTCACTCAAGGTATAACATTCTCTAGCGCTAACCCTCGTTCTGGCGATTCAGTCACAACTACATTCAAACTAAAAAACTCCTCTAACCAACCAATAACAACCAGTGAGTACACTTGTCTAATCCTGCGTAATCAAAGCGGACAAAACTACGATCTAGGATGTCTTTCTCCATCAACAATTCAGCCAAATCAAGAGTTAGAATTCAAAGCAACTCGTCCATTCCCAGTAGGTACATATAACGCATATTTCTCTACATTTGACGGTAGAAGGTGGCAAGACTACAAAACACCACCTCTCGAAACTGGAAAAGAGGTGGTGAAGGCTGAGATGAGGGTTTTTCCTGACGTCGTTCTTTCTGAAGGACTATCAATTAGTAGCGCTACTGCACATGTCGGTGAGCAGCTAACGGGTACTTTCAAGTTAGAGAATCTTAGCTCTAGCGCATCTAATCATAATCAACAACTATGCTATATCATTCGCAGGCGACAGGGTGGTAACTATGATTTAGGATGTTTGCCTACGGGTGGAATTCCACCTAAGAGTCAGTCGAGTTTCTCTCTAAGTCGTACTTTTAATGACCCTGGTGAATATGAAGCGTTCTTTTCGCTTTATGACAATGGAGTATGGCGCGAAGGAGTTTATCCTCCAGGACTTACAGGAAAGGAATCTTCTCGCACTACCTTCACAGTTCTCCCTAGCTTAACACTCACTCAAGGTATAACATTCTCTAGCGCTAACCCTCGTTCTGGCGATTCAGTCACAACTACATTCAAACTAAAAAACTCCTCTAACCAACCAATAACAACCAGTGAGTACACTTGTCTAATCCTGCGTAATCAAAGCGGACAAAACTACGATCTAGGATGTCTTTCTCCATCAACAATTCAGCCAAATCAAGAGTTAGAATTCAAAGCAACTCGTCCATTCCCAGTAGGTACATATAACGCATATTTCTCTACATTTGACGGTAGAAGGTGGCAAGACTACAAAACACCACCTCTCGAAACTGGAAAAGAGGTGGTGAAGGCTGAGATGAGGGTTTCTGCTTAATTGTTCGAGAACATACTCTTAACTTCGCCTATAAACGAATCTTCCGAGAACTCGCGGGATGCTTTCTCCCGCAAGTTTTTGGCTTTATGGAACGATGACTCTATATCGTCCAGAGTCTGCTTAATACATTTAGCATATGCTTTTGGATTAGTGACATCGTCAACTATGAAGCCGTTTTCACCTATAAAGTCAGGAAGTCCGCCAACTCTAGCTGCAACTATTGGTAGTCCGCGCAAAGCTATCTCAACTGGCGTATTTGGCATACCGTCAAAAAGTGAGGTATATAGAAAAGCGTCATATTTTTCAGCCGGCAAAGATGCTACTCCGTTAAATCCACCGATATAATGAACACGTGGATGCGGCGGTAGACTACTTGCAGGAAACTCTGGTGAAGGGTCTCCGTACATATCTATGTGAACGTCTTCAGGAAGGAGCTCTGCGATTTCCGATACTAATTTAGGCAATTTTTCTGGCGCCAGTCGAGAAGCCCATAATATCCTACGGCTATTCGGTAATTTATCTACTACGGGATAATGATTTTTTGTCAGTGGTTGATGATGCACGACTATTTTTTGAGGATCGTAGGCATATTCATTGACCCACATAGATTTTACTGCTTCGTTGTCTGTCGTAATTAAATCAAGAAGTTGATATACCTGCGGTATGTGACTGTGCGAAAATCCAAAAATTCGTCCTGTTTCATCAGTACTCTGACTATATGCAGTAGCTATTACTCGCTTGTTGGTCGCTTTTATGTATGTTTCGTGATCACGCACAAAATCATAAGCCAGCTCGGAATTAAGAATGTGTAAAGTTTTAACATTGGTGTTTTCGATCAATTGTTCAAGTAATCTGTATTTTTGGTCAATACTAAAGAACCGAGTTATTGTCCCAAATTGTAAGAAATCTATTTTCTTATCTAGCTGCGATCTCCATTCTGAATAATCGGCAGGAACTTCATTAGTGGAGATAACGAGCACTTTCTTTCCTATTGAAGCCGCGGTGTTTGCGTAATTGATGGCAAATAAATCTGCGCCACCTCTCTTAAGCCAGGGTACAAATAGGGCATAATCGTAGCTGTCACTTCGTAATTCCTTACATATTTCCCAGTATGCAAGGCCAACTCGATAATGGTCGTCGGTGATTGTGTGGTATGTGCTTGGTAGTGGTGATGGCGGAAAAATTTCTTTTTCTATTGAGTGAAGAGCTTTCCATTCTGTTTTCAACCATTTTGGTATAGATTCTGCAGTTTGTGAATGTGCTGGTCGTTTTAGTAGTGCATTGCGTCCACGACGTATTATAGCCAGAGGTCGGCGGATCAATCCTAACGGTATGCACGATCTTATGATTAATTCTTTGATTGTGTTTTTTGTCTGACGGTGTTGCTCTGACTGAGGAACGTGGATTTTGTTAATGTCTATAGAGCGAAAATTGGATGGCTTGAATATTGGATGTGCGTGCAGTAATGATCGACTAGCTTTTTGGCGTGCCCACTCTGATCCTGATGATTTGCGACGTACAAATATTGCTGTTTGTGGAATGAGAATATTTTTTACGCCATTTTCAATCAAGCAACAACTTAAGTACCAGTCCTCATATCCATATCCTGGGCTATTTGGTGCATACGGGAATTTTTTAAGAAGCGTAATCGGTGCAATGATAACGGAATTCCAGCGTCCAGATAGAACGCTTAATAAGATATCTTGGTCTTTAGTGGTGCAACCAGTTTTTTGGACAATAGAGTCCGCGCCCTCGAATTCTATGGTATAAGCGCTGTGGGCAACATATTTGCCATAAGGTTTTTTTAATAGCAATTGAACACTGTCGTGTAGCCAATTTTCGCTCATCAGATCATCAGCGTCGATAAAAGAAACAAATTGACCATGCGCTTTTTTTATGGCGCTATTTCGCGAACTCGAAAGATCTCCATGATCCCATTGATATATGTGTATAGGCAGACCGGTATAGTTATTGAAATAATCAATAGTTTGATCATCACCTCTGTCTATAGAAACTATCACTTCATAAGGTATGGATGCTTCCTCAATTTTTTTTACAGCACGCTCGACTGATTTCATAGTCTTATGCGCAATAAGACCCTCGCGGTGGGCAGTTATAATAATAGACAATACACAATCTTTCTTATTCATAATTCAGATTATAGACTAGGTAGCTTCTTTTAGTCTATTTTGTGCTATTATGATATTTGTAATGAAAGAGTGGAGTAAGAATAAACCTGGGGTAGTTTTCTTTTTTGTAGTCTGGTTTATATTATCAATATCATTTATTGGTAATTTTTTTGGAACAGGACTATGGAACGGCTGGTTTGACGGTTTTCAGAAAGATTCGTCTGCCATAGTAGAGAAAACTGCTTATTGCAAAAATAAATATGATTATAAAGGTCCGTTAATAGCAGCCGACAGTAAAGATTACAATAAGATAATGATGAGCCAGGATTGTAATCCGTCTCAGGTAAAACCTTATGTATCTCAATACGGTTTACAGGCGAGAGTTATAGCTGGATTATCTCCGAATGATGCTTCCAAAATCCCAGCCTACATCAAAAGAGTGTCTATATTCCTGGCTGTGCTTACCGCCTTTTTATTAGCCTTAGTTGTTCAAAAAATAAAAGCGCTGTTCGGCGGAATTACCGCCTCTGTCTTCGCCGTAATGCTGGCATTTAGTCCATGGATTGCTGGGTATGCTCGCAATATATATTGGATAGAACCGCTGTTAATAGCTCCGTTTGTGATATCTTTCGTTGGCTATCAATATTTTAAGAAATCAAAAAAACTTTGGCTATTTTACATTATTGAATCTGTAGCTATGTTTCTCAAGCTACTAAATGGATATGAATATGTATCGACAATCGCTATATCCGTATTAGTTCCTATAATATTCTTTGAATTAGTTCATAAAAACGGGAAAATCATTAATCTTTGGAAGCAAGCAGTGCCCGTGTTTGCTGCTACGGTTGTTGCGTTTTTTGGTGCTTATTGGGTAAACTTTGTGTCGCTTACTGATTATTACGGATCATCCGATAAAGCCGCAAGTGCCATAAACGCCAGGGCGTCGGATAGGGGAATTTCTGGTATACGTTCTATGAGGGCATATGCCGTCGGTAATTTTAAAATCCTACGACCCGAATCCTATAACTTCATAAATCAATTAGTTAATCTGGACAATATGGCTAATAATAGCGGAAAAACATATAAGTATATTATTGTAAATGTTGTCAATTATTTGCTACTGCCAGCAATTACTTTGCCTGTACATATTAATGGTATGTTTGGCGAGTTTATACAGTCTATTCTATTCTGGACTATTCTCGGGTATTTGATTATTCTTAGCTCCAGAAAGATTATTGGTAAGAAATACAGCAGACCTTTCCTTTGGTCTATGAATTTATCTGTTATTGGAGCTTTTTGTTGGCTCGCTCTTATGCCGGGGCACGCATTACCACACGCTCACATAAACGGCATTATATTCTACATACCTCTACTATTGTTCGTATATATATTGATTGGGCTGTGGGCTGATTATGTAGTAAAAAGGATGGTGAAGTATGAATAGTACAGTTATTATTGGCGGTGGATTTTATGGGCTAAGAATAGCACTATATCTGCACGAAGAGCTTGGTGTGGATAATATAATTATTATCGAGAAGGAAACTGCGTTGATGGATAGAGCCTCTTATGTGAATCAGGCGCGCATCCATAATGGGTATCATTATCCTCGCAGTGTTTTGACTGGGTTTCGTTCAGCGGTTAATTTCCCAGTTTTTGTTGACGAATATGGTCCAGCTGTAGTATCTAATTTTGAGAAATATTATGGAATTGCTAAGCACCTTTCAAAGGTTAACGCTAAGCAGTTTGAACATTTTTGCGAGAAGATTGGTTCTGAAATTGAGCGTGCTCCGCATGATATAGAAAAAATGTTTAATCCGTCGTTGATTGAAGAGGTTTTTAAGGTTAAAGAATACGCGTTCAATTCACGCAAATTAAGAGAGCTTTTGGTAGAGCGCATTAATAAATATAAGGGCATTAGTATTCATACTGGAGAATCTGTCAGTAAAATTGAGCTGCCTGCTGGCGGCGCGGGTAAAATAAATGTTGTTACTGATCGTGATAATTATGAAGCGGATTTTGTTTTAAACTGTACTTATTCAAATATCAATACGTTGCATCGTGCATCTGGGTTGCCGCTAGTTGGACTCAAGCATGAAATTACCGAGATGTGTCTTGTTGAGCTGCCTAAGCAGCTTAAGGATTTTAGCATAACGGTGATGGATGGTCCGTTTTTCTCGATTATGCCATTTCCTTCGAAGAATTTATATACTCTTTCACATGTTCGTTACACGCCACATGAATCGTGGATTGATGATGAAAATACTAGCGCCGAGCGTATTAAAACTCATGAATATTTGAAAAATCGCCCCTTTAAATCAAACTATAGGCAGATGTATAATGATGTTGTGAGGTTTATTCCAGCCTTAAAAGATATGAAATATCGTGAATCTATCGTTGAAGTGAAGACAGTTTTAGTGAAGAGCGAAGACGATGATAGTCGCCCGATATTGTTCAGAAACGACTTTGGCAACGATGGGTATATTTGTATTATGGGCGGAAAATTAGATAATATTTATGATGCTTTTGAGGAGTTGAGGAGGATATATGGTCAAGAAAAAGCAAACTAATAGAACTGTAAAGAAACAAGATATTTTTGTATCTGTTGTGGTTGGAGTTGATCGTAACTATACTGGCTTGGGCGAATATTTAACGGATTTATCGAAATTACTTAGTGGTAGTTATGAAAATTATGAAATCATTGTGATAGATAATGAATTGAAGCCAGAAGTTGTAAAAGAAGTAATAGATATGTTGAAGGTGTTGCCGTGCATACGCTTAATTCGTCTGTCTAGGGAATATAGCTATGACATCGCTCTTATGGCTGGTATTCAGGGAGCAATCGGAGATTATGTAGTACTGACTAACCCGGCGATTGACCTAATAGACGCCATACCTTCTATCGTCGAAGAAAACAAGAAATACGATATCGTTAATGGAATAGCAACTAACCATACAAAGAAAGATGATTTAGGTAGGCGAACATTTTATTGGTACAACCGTCGATATCTCGGTGTTGATATTCCTGCCGCCGCGACATATTTTATCGCACTCAGTAGGCGCGCAGTAAAAGCTGTTTCTACTACAAATAGACACGATGGGCATATTCGTCATTTGATTCGTCAAATTGGATATAAATGTGCGGAATATCGCTATGAAGTGAAAGTAGACCCAGTAAAGACACGTAAACTGCGCACGGGAGTGTTGGAGGCTATAGATATAGCAGCTAGCCACTCCACTCAACCACTAAGGGCTATGTCGTGGGTTGGTGTCGGTGCTAGTGTTATTAATCTAATTTACGCATTATACGTTGTTTGCGTATCAGTATTTAAGCGCGACGTGGCTGCGGGATGGACAACTATGTCCTTACAGCTTTCTGTGATGTTTTTCTTGCTATTTATGTTTTTGGTTGTATTAGCGGAATATATTGGAAAAATACTTAAAGAGGCGCGAGACGATGCTTCATATATAGTGATGGATGAATTAAGCAGTACGGTATCTATTGCCGATACGGAAAGGAAAAATCTTTCGGAGTAATAATATGAGTAAAATAACTTCTGAGAAAATAAATCAATTACATCCAGAATGGGAATTTCCAGAGTTTGAAATTGATGAGATAAACAAGAAGAAGCATAAATATTGTGTGTGTGTTTTTGTTATCAATGAAGGAGAGCGCATTCAAAAACAGCTACAGAAGATGAAACCGCTGGCTGACCAAATCGATATCGTGGTGGCTGACGGCGGAAGTACTGATGGGTCGCTTGGGATTGATTTTCTAAAGTCTCAAGACGTGCGAGCTTTATTGACGAAAAAAGGTAAGGGTAAACTGAGTGCGCAGATGAGAATGGCGTTTGCCTGGGCTCTCTCTGAAGGTTATGAGGGCGTTGTGGTCGTTGATGGAAATGGCAAGGATAGTATAGAAAGAATTCCTAACTTCATCAAATTGCTTGACCAAGGATATGATCACGTCCAAGGATCACGATTTATACCAGGCGGTAAGGCTGTAAATACGCCGCTCTCGAGGGAAGTTGGTCTTCATCTTATTCACGCGCCGTTGATAAGTCTTGTGGCTGGAAAAAGACATACCGATACGACAAATGGATTCCGCGCTTATAGTGCAAAATTGCTCAAAGATCCAGACATTGCTGTATTTCGTGATATATTTCAAACTTATGAACTTCATTACTATCTCGCTATTGAAAGTAGTCGTCGTAAGCAGTATAAAACAGCTGAAACGCCAGTTGTACGAACATATCCGAAGAAGGGCAAAACACCAACGAAGATTAGCCCAATCAAGGGGAATATGCACGTTATGAACGTACTACTTCGTGCAGTAGCTGGAAAATATCGCAAGCCTAAAAAATAGTCTACTTGCGATAATATTGTTAATCAAATATAAAATCACTCACAATTAGTGCTTGTTGGTTTCTGTGCATTTATCAGCGTTATGTAAGCGGAAGTTACTCTTATAGATATATAAGTTATCTTCTTTAACAGGTATCTCGCGGTAAGATATGTCTTGTATTTCGAACGAAACTCCTGGTATCAAACTGTAGGCTTTAGGTGAGATTCGTACAGATGAGTCGTTTGGTCCTAGCGCTATTGGAAAACTCCAACTAGTGCTATACGGTGGCAGTGATATTGGATATTCCTGTAGCGACGATCCAGATATTTCCAATAGATATCTTGGCAACTTAGAGGTCATAGGTAAGATACTTTTTGTCTTATAACGCACAGATATCTCAAACACTCTAATATTATTGCCAGTGCCAGCATTAATGACGTAATCTCCGTTTGAAGATTTTTGTACACGACGTTCTGGGTGTATCGTGGTTTTCTGGTTTGCGCTATCGGATTGGCGTTTCCATAATACGTGAGAATCATTTGTCGCAATTACGGTATAATTATTCAAAAGTTCTTTGTAAAATTGCCAATGACGCGACCATAGCCATTCTTCGTAAACGAAATACGACGGATTTAAGGTTATGACGTAATCGGGTTTCTGCTCTATAAAATCTTTAGTGTATTTATCTCTTCTATCGGGACCTAATGCATGTATGATATAGTCTTCGCCTCCCGAAGATCCGTTTTTCTGCTTGTGAATAGAGTCGTAAACGCTGGTATAAGTAGACCAGATACTAGCACCATTTTTAATGTACGGCGCAAAAGCCTCTAGCCGCTTTTTCCACGTAACACTCACGTATTCAGAGTCGTCAGTAGAATGTCTAGCCTTCCTTGATTCGGTGACAATATGTTTTACTGGCATCCAGCTGATTTTTTGCAGGAATATCGCCGTGTTGTATCCAATAGCAACTACGCAGCTGAGCAGTAGTCCGAACACTATAAACGAAACTTTCTTATTTATAGCATTAGCGTTCGTCTTCTTTGTTCGGATTATTTTATCCGCCGCGTAAATTAAGACCATTACAAGAATAGATCCCGCAGCTCTTTCTAATGGTATAAGTTGTGCGCCAGGCGCCCAATAGCCAGTTATAGAGACAGTAAACACTATAATTCCATACAATAATAATACAGAAAAGGTGGAAAATTCTTTTTTGGATAATATCTTTTTCTTTATGCTTATTATATATGCAGCAATTCCACCTATCATAACAGGCAACATATAAAGTAACATTCTTTTTGTGACGAGCTGGTCAAGGGTATTTAATTGCAGGAAACTATTTGGAGGAGCCCCAAAATACCACCCTTGGTCTTTAGGGACTTCAATCAATGCGTAACGAAGCGCGTCGTGTGCATGACCGAGCGTCATAATTGATAGTACGGCGTAAGTTGCAATTGTCACACCGAACAACTCTCCGAAAAACATCATTATCTTTTTCTTTGTAGTTTCTTTTGAGCGAATGTATCGAATGGCTTTAATGATAACGTAAGCAAGAATAAAGGCTAGTCCTTGTTCGGTGCCGCACGCGACAGAAAGCCCCATAATTGTATATAAAATAGGATAATAGAGGTTAATTTTATTTTTGCCAATAGTCATCTGCCAATTTGGACGCCATAACATGAAAGCTGCAGCGATAAACGGGAATGTTGTCCTGAGACCGAGAAGAGAATTGCCCGCCCAAATAGCGTCAATAGCGTCAATAGATATTATTGTGAATATGCTAGTTGCGAAGATGGATTTTTTAACATTTCTAAAATAAGCCCAAAACAGGAAAAAGGACGAAACGAGGAATAATATTGGCGATACTAACAATTTTGCAACTTCCACGGCGAATAAATTATGTCCCATAATATAAAAATAATGGAAAATGAAGAAGTGGAACTCCGACTCCGTGAAAGAATGGGAAATCTCGTGCCAGAACTTCACCGTTTAGTAGGCGACGTAGCGGGTTGTATAATTGGAAAGTTCCATTGGCTGCATACGAATCCATAGCTAAGCCGTTTCCCAATGCCGCAAGTGTAGCAAAAATTACAAAAACTAATATGTAAACGACACTTACAAATACTGCAGTAAAAAGTAGCGCTCGTTTAAGATTTATATTACTTAAAGTCTTACGTATATTCATATTACTTAAACTATTCTAAATTGATATCAGGGATATGTCTATACTAACTAGTGTTATGTCTTTTATATAAAATCTACTATAATAAATATAGGAGGAATTATATTAATGAAAACTGCACTAATTGGATACACTGGATTTGTTGGTGGAAATATTAAGAACCAACACGAGTTTGACGATTATTATAATAGTAAGAACATATCTGATATTGAAGGTAAAGAGTATGATCTCGTGGTTAGCGCTGCGAATCGTGCTGAGATGTGGCGAATTAATCAAGAGCCAGAAGTTGATCGTGCAGAGATTGAGGATTTTATATCGCACATCGAAAAGGCGAAAATTAAGAAACTTGTGTTAATTTCAACAGTTGGAGTTTATAAAAATCCAAATGGCGCCAATGAAGATACGCCTATTGAAACAGAAGGTCTATTGCCATACGGAGTTAACAGGTATTATCTTGAGCAATTTTGTCGCGAGAATTTTGACACGACTATTGTTCGCTTGCCGGGTTTATTTGGTGACGGTTTGAAGAAGAATGTTATTTATGATCTGATGAATAACAATATGGTTGAAAAAATACACGCTGATGGTATGTACCAATATTATAATCTTGATAACATCTGGCGAGATATTAACATTGCTCTGGAGAATAATTTACCATTGGTCAACCTTGCTACGCCACCAGTCAGTACGCGAGAAGTTGCAAAGGTTGCTTTGGTATAGATTTTACCAACAAGCCAGAGGGAATAAATCCTGCATATTGGGATATGCACAGTAAATATGCGTCTGTTTATGGAGGTGAAGGAGAATATCTCTATACAAAGGAACAAGAGCTAGACGATATTAAAAAGTTTGTTGCAAGAAGTAGGTAATTATGTTATAATACAAGCATGAAATCTACGGAATCGATGAAATTAGCTATATCAAACATCGCTTTTGGCGAAGACCAACAAGCAGCGTTAGATCGTGTATATCAGAGTGGACTTGATGGAATAGTAGTTGCGCCTCCAACTATCTGGCCACACCTACCGGAAATTACCGACCTTTCTGGGCAGGATCGTAAGGACTGTATTGAAAAGATGGGGCAAGATGCTGAAGATTATTCTAAACGACTTGGCGATCTTGGGTTGAAAGTTTTTGGATTTCAGTCTTTGACTTATAGAACTAAGGGAATGTCACTTTTTGGAAGTGAGAATGAGCGTAATCGTTTAGCAGAGCATCTAGAAAGTCAAGCTATACTTGCTGGTAAAATTGGTGCGGACTCAATGTCGTTTGGTTCACCTGGATTACGCAACCCGAGTGAGTTGAGTGGTGAGCAGGCTATGGATTTGGCGTCTGAATTACTTGGTAGGGTTGCTACCGTGGCTTATGATAATGGTACTCAAATAGCGTTCGAGCCATTATCGGGTTATGGTAATAAATTTGTCGAAAACTTAAATGATGCTATGGAATTAGCTAATCGTGTTGATAATCCGGGTTTTGGAATTCATCCCGATACGGCAGCGATGTATGGTGCTAAGGATGGTCCTGAAGGTCTAAGCTTGATGATTAGCGAGTATGATGTGCGCGGTATCGATATTAGTGCTCCAGAGTTAGCGCGACTTTCGCTTGCGCCAGAAATTCCCCAAGGGGATTACATAACGGCCATTAAGAAGGCTAAATATGATGGTTGGGTATCGCTTTGAGATGGGCGGCCCTCTAGACTCGACATGTTATTGGTCAGAGATTGAATATATTAAAGAACAGTGTGGTCTTTTAGGATTAGTAGTGATATAATCATCATATGAATATGAAATTAGCTATATCAAATATTGCCTGGACTAACGAAGAAGAGGCGGACGTTGCAGCGAAACTGCAAGAGCTTGGCGTGCGTTATATTGAGATTGCGCCAACTAAGATTTGGAGTGATCCAACCAAGGCTACTATTGAACAGATCAATGAGTATATTGAATGGTGGAAGAAGTACGATATTGAGATTGTAGCTTTTTCAGTCTATGTTGTTTGCGCGGCCTGACCTTAAAATGTTTGAATCAAGCGAGCTTCGTGATGAAACACGTCAATACCTCGCTGATTTTTTGCGATTAGCTGGCGATATGGGCGCTAGTCGATTAGTTTTTGGATCGCCGAAGAATAGGCAGCGAGGCGGAATGTCGACAGAAGAGGCAGATGATATTGCCAATCGCTTTTTCTCTGAGCTTGGTGATGTCGCTAAACAATATAATACGATGCTTTGTATCGAGCCAAATGCTCCTCAATATAACTGTGATTATATAACAACGGCGGATGAGGGCGCACGACTTGTTCGCACAATCAACTCGGAAGGAATTGGTCTACACCTTGATACCGCATGTATGGCTCTAGCGGGCGACGATATTAGCAAATCAATACAAGATAATGGCGATATATTGAAACATTTCCATATTAGCGCTCCTATGTTGGATCGGGTTTACGATCGTGATGATGTTGATTATCGTGCTGCAGCTGATGCGTTAAAACGTATTGATTATAGTGGTGTTGTTTCAATCGAGATGCGTCCAGGCGAGCAGGGCGAGAACGTTAAGCGCGTGGAAGACGCTGTTTCATTTGTGCGGAATATTTTTGATAAACTTGACTAATTAAGGTCAATGTGATACAATACTAGGTATGAATCGTATGAAAAGTCCTATTATAGAAGGAGCGCCGATTGTCGGTGTGACCGGGACATATTATCCTGATCCCGAAGATATCCGCTTTGAGATTGCACTTGATACTGCAAAGGGCTGGTCTGAACAAGAGTTACCGCTTGTTGTAGTTGATGGGTCTCCTGATGATAAAGTTGCGGGTGCTTTACGTGCCCGTGGAGCTACTGTTCTGACTGCTCGTCAACCAGGAATTGCCAGTCAACGGCAAGAGGGCGCGCGATATGTACTAGGTCAAGGTGGAGATAAAATTATCACCCATGAACCAGAAAAGCCATCAACACCAGCGATAGCTCGTGAGGTTGCTGATATGCTTGATGATCATTCAATTGTTGTCATTGGAAGGACGGAGCGTTCGAAAGAATCAATGCCGCCATTCCAACGGCGTACAGAAGAATTGGCCGGCTGGGTGCTTGAGCGTACGCTAGGATTGCCAGCGGATGCGCTTGCCGGTCCACGAGGTTATAATCGTCAAGGAATGCAACATCTGCTAAGATACCCATCAGATAGACCGGGGATGAATAACTGGATTTATATGTACGATAATCCCCTAGCTGCAAGAGATAATGGAGAACGTGTAGGTGATATCCAAGCCGACCTTATATATCCAGAAGCTCAGGTTGAGCAGGAAACAGGTAATTATGCTTTCGATAGGAAGCGATATGAACAATTTGCACTTCAGCTTAATTATCTATTAAAAAGACCTGAAGCTGAGCAACAAGCATCTGATTTGCGTAATATGGTACTAGGATCACTTGCGTTAATGTCAGTAGAGCCGACAGACGCGGAGATAAAAGACTTTTTTGGTGTGCTAGAAGATAAATCAAGACAATTTGGCTATAAAAATTAGAGTCGTCAATATATTTAATCAAATAAGTTTTTATCCTTGCTCGGAAACAGATAGCATTTATGTGCTTAAATCGCTATAATATGTAGTATGATAACTGTAATAATTGCTGGTGGTTCAGGTACTCGTCTATGGCCGCTTTCAACCTCTAATCAACCGAAACAACTTTTAGCGCTAACTAGCGAACGTACTATGGTTCAGCAGGCTTATGATCGAGCGAGGAAGCTTGGTGATACGATTTATGTAGTAACTGAAGCCAGTCACGCTGAAGCGCTTAGAGCGCAACTGCCAGAATTGCCAGACGAAGCGTTTGATTGAGCCAGGACGGCGGGGAACTGCGCATTGTATTGTATTTGCCCTAGATTATATCAATCGTAATCACGATCACACTGAGCCTATTGCTTTTATTCATTCCGATCATAACGTCCGCGATATTCAAGGTTTTGCTCATTCGTTCGATACGGCGGCGCGCGTTTCTAGTGACCGCGGCTGTATTACGCTTATCGGTATTGAGCCTACTTTTCCGTCGACTGGATTTGGCTATATTCAACGCGATGGCGTGATTGATGCTCGAGCGGGTGTTTATAATGTCGAGTCATTCAAAGAAAAACCTAATTATGATACGGCGAAGCAGTATGTTGAGTCGGGGAACTATTTGTGGAACTGTGGCTATTTTGTTGGCTCAGTTGACGTTTTCATGAATGAGATGAAACGAAGTGCTCCTGATCTGTGGTCAAATTATCAAACCTTAGCTTCCGTTACTGAGTTTGGCGGTGAAGAATACAATAGGACGTACTTAGAACTTGATAATCAAGTTATTGATATTGCTCTTATCGAGAAAGCGGCTGAGTTGGTGGTAGTGTCGGCTGACTTTGACTGGATGGATATTGGCAATTTCAAGGATTTACATAATGCAGTAGCTAGGGATGAAAACGACAATTATGTTCGCGGCGAGAATATTCATACTATCGACATTGACAACACTTATATTCGCAATGAACAACCAGATAAACCAGTAGCGGTAATCGGTCTTGATAACGTGGTAGTCGTCAATACGCCCGATGGCATACTAGTAGCGCGCAGGGATGTTGCGGCTAAATGTGGCAACATAGCTAAGAAGCTTCAGGCTTAATCTCAACTTTTCCGACCATATTTTTCATACACAGCCAAAGTTTGCTCGGCCATGCGCTGCCATGAAAATGTCTTAACGTGTTTCTTGCCTTTTTTAACTAGTTCATTGCGTAACTTATCGTCAGATAAGATGTCGTCGATTGATTTTGCTATATCCTCGACACTGAAAGGGTCAAAATAGTGAGCGGCATCGCCGTGGGTTTCTGGTAAGCAAGTGGCTGTACTCGAAGCGACTGGCGCGCCGTGTAGCATTGCCTCTAGCCCTGGCAGACCAAATCCTTCACTGAGCGAAGGGAAGCAATAAACTGCCGTATTTTCGTACATCCAGCGCAATTGCTCGTCTGATATAAAGCCGGTAAACACGACGTTTTTAATTCCGTGTTCATTTACATATGTCTCGTGGCGAGCGTAATTGCTATCTTTTTTGCCTGCCAAAGCCAGTGTTAAATTTGGATATTTTTTCTGTAACAAGGCAAAAGCGTCAATTAGCCGTCGAAGGTTTTTATGTGGCGTTGGTCTACCGATATACATAATGAATTTTTTACCAATCAGCTCATCAACAGGCTCGTTGCCTTTTGGTAATTCATCTGCAGACTCCAAAGTTACAGTAATTTTCTCTGGGTTTACGCCGGTGAATTTAATCAAATCATTTTTTACGAAGTTAGAAATTGTAATAATATGCGAAGATTTTCTGGCAACTTTTTTATTGACCCATTTGTAAATTTGCTGCTTAATCCAGAAAATGACAGGATTTTTATCTGGATTCCTGAATCTAACAGTAGTCAAATCTTGCATCGTAGTAACAACTGGGCTGGAATTATACCAAACAGGTTGCTGAACCATCGCAAAATGAACTAAGTCTGGATGAAGACTTTCAAGTTGTTTTTTAAAGCCGATTTGCTCGGCGAAAGTGTATTCTTTGTAGGGACAAATGACTTTTTTTAAAGCGCGGATTGCTCGGCTGCCAACTGTCAAAATCCTTTGGCTTGAGCAGAATAACATAATCGTTTTTATTATCAATTTTCTGCAAATAATAAATCAGCCGTTCAATGTAGCGACCAGTGCTAGTCCTTAATGTTCGGGCGTCAATTACGATTTTCACGATAATGTTCCTTCCATGATTTATCAACTATATTTTTTATCGCTTTATGGAAAATTGCAGCTGAAAATTCGTTTGCCGTGGCTGAGATTTTTGTTGGTGAAACTTTTTTTCCTGGAAGTTTCTCAAGGTTTCTATCAATGAAGAATCTGTTTGCTCAGAAAAAGAACCAGCCGTTTTTTTCGGGTTTTATATAATCAAGTGCGCCGCCAGCTTCATACGCAACCACTGGAATACCAGACGCCAACGCTTCAACTGGCGCAATCCCAAAATCTTCGTGCGAACAAAAAATAAACAAATCTGCTTTTTTTAATATATTTTTCTCGTGTGGCATTATCGACGAATCCTAAAAAAGTAGTGTGTTTATCGGCGATATTTTTTAGACTATCAACGTCTGGACCTTTTCCGATAATATCTAATTGCCAGCCAAGTTTCTGGCAAGCTTTAATAGCAATATCAAGCCGTTTCATCGGTACAATTCGCCCCCAAATCAGACAGCGAGGTTTCTTTGGGATGGACGTTTGCTTGCGATTTTTGGCAAGTGGCGAAAAGCTCGATACGTCAATTGGCGGAAAAATAACCGTACTTTTTCGCTGGTAAAATTCTTCAATGTCAGCCTGAATTCCCGTAGAGTTGGCGATAAAAACATCAACTTGCTGAGCGGCGTTAAAATCTCGTTTTTTCAGTGGTCGGACTAAGGTTTTTAAGCCTAGGCGTGCCAGCCATTGCGGGCGAAAACTTGGTCGTTTGATATATTCGTCGTAATGTCGCCAATAAAAATGCGTTGGCGTGTGGCAATAGCAGATATGAAGTTGATCTGGTCTGGATTTGCGGACGAATTTTGCCTCACCATTTCCAGAGCTTGAGATGATAATGTCAAATTCGCTAAGATCAAGCTTAGCAAACCACCATTGTCTAAGAAGTGGCAATAATCGTCGAATTTTTGAAAACGGCCATCGCTGTAAATAGCCAGTAACGACTTTATTATCTAATCTTTCTCGCCATTCGTCACTACAAAAAGAAGTGTAAATTGGCGCATCTGGGTACAATTTGTGAATTTCCAAGACGACTTTTTCGGCTCCGCCGCCGTAAATCCAATCGTGAACTATGGCAATTTTTGGCTTACTCATTAATTATCTTTCTGGAAAATAACCAAGCAGGTTTTTAATAAAATTGTAATGTCCAGCCAGAGACTCCAGTTCTGGACGTAGTATAAGTCAATTCGTCGACGCTCTTCAAAGCTGATACTGCGCCTGCCGGATACTACTGCAAGTCCAGTGAGTCCTGATTTGACTGCTAATAAAACGTGTTTTTTGTCGTAGGCGCTTAATTCGTGCGGTACCAGCGCTCGCGGTCCAACCAGGCTGATGTCGCCCTTTACGACGTTGAATAATTGTGGCAATTCATCAAGGCTAAAGCGACGAATAAATCGACCAACTGGCGTTACGCGAAAATCATGATCAAGTTTGTCGCCGTTTTTACGGTATTCTTCAATTAGCTCAGGCTTACCAACCATTCGAAAGACTTCTTCGTCAGTTTTGCCGTCAAACTTTGCGTAATGCGAGCGGAATTTGTAGACCTTAAACGGTCGATTGTAGCGAGTGAGACGTTTCTGTTGTTTGCCGTGCATTAAAATCGGTCCCGCTGGGTCGCTGATTTTTACGGCAATTGCCACCAAAAGCATAATTGGCGAGGCGATGATAATCCCAGCTGTCCCGCCTACAACATCCATAATGCGCTTCACAATTCGCCCATAGCCCATTAGCGGCGTTGGATGAGTGTGAATTAGCGGCACGGAGTCGATGATATCAATAGTGTGTTTGGTGGTCATAATTCCGTCAAATTCTGGTGCTTGATAAAAATCCAGATAATGTTTCTGGGCAATTTGATAATGTTCGCTAACGTTTTTTGAGTCGGTTTGGATGATAACGTCAATTTTATCCATGGTGAGCGCCGATTCTAATGACGAGCGTCGAAGCTTTTTTAATTCAATAGGAATAAATTGGGTTTGCGCAACAATTCCGCTAATCTTAAAGCCAGTTAACGGATTAGTTTCTATAAAATCAGCCAGAACGTGAGTTAAATCACAATTGCCAATTAGTATAACACGACGCGCACCCAAACCGCGTTTTAATAGTTTCAGGCGAACAATGTTGGCAGCGCTGCGGAAAATCATTAGTAAGATGAAGCCGATTCCAGTGGCATAACCAGCGACGAGTTTGGCTGGGAATAACGGAGTGTTGGTGAAAGAACGTCACGGAAATCATAATCATAATTCCAGTTATTGACGCCAAAAGTATTCGCCCGAAATTTCGTAATGGGTGCGTGTAAATCTCTCGGTCGTATAAGCCAAAGAAGTAGAACATTACAATCCACAACGGCAGCGTCATAAAAATGGAGGTGATAAAATCAATAGCATTGATGCTGATATGGAATGGTCTAGGATCCAGGGAAATTCGCAAATATAGGCAATAGTAAATGCACTTAATAAAGCTAAGATATCAAGAATGACCAGAGCAATTTTGAAGTAAAAATCAGACTTTTTCCGCATAATCTCTGGGGTAATTATACAAAAATATGCCGATTATAGCAAAACAATGAATCGTATTTATGAAACTACCAAAAAACCAGAAATGCACAAACATCGCGATGGTTAGAGATAAGATAAATTGAGCTTTAATTTTACGGATATTTTTTATGGCGAAAAATATAATTATCAATGGGACAATTAGAAGGGCGAATAGCCCAATGATTCCTAAGCCGCTGAGTAATAATATGTAAAAAACGTAGACTGTTTGGTCCGCTGGGACGTTTACGTGAAGGTGTTTTTGGATGAAATTTCCGAGGTTGCCGAGTCCGATGCCAAAGAAGAATGTTCGTGGCGATGATAGCCAGGATTTTATGGCTAAATCGCTGGCGCTAAGTCTATCGTTGGCGGAAGCTTCAACGAAACCGGCAGGCTGGAAAGAATTTTTGCTTGACGGAATGTTTTCGGCGGGTTTTGGCGATGGATTTTTGGCGACGGATTTTTGCGGAATCTTAATTTTCCCGAGAGATAATTGATCAACCATACTGACGAAGGTATTGTGTGCAATAAAAGGTGTATTGGCATATTTAATGTTGGCTGATGAGAATAATAAGGCGAATCCGAGTAATAATCCAGCGAAGATGATTGGAAGTTTTTTACGGATAAAAGATGCGTCAATTCGTTTTATGAAAGTGATTATAAATAAGGCTGTTATGGCGATAAAAATTGCTAAAAATCCGCCACGGGAAAATGTTAAAGATATGGCGAGAGTTGTGAAAAATAGGCTAAATTTGGCTAGGCGAGATTTTGATTGAAAGAGCGCAAGGAAAAATGCTGGAAGTAGAGAATTGGCGAAGAACTGAGGTTCGGCGGCGAATAAATTAATTCGCGGAAATCCAAAAACGTCGGCTTTACAGCCAGCGCAAAGCGTACCAAATCCTGTTGGCTCAAAAGTGGCGACGATGAGCTGAATGATTGCTAAAATCCCAAAAACCAGCCCGCTCCATAATCCAACGCTGATGAGTTTACGTTTTTCTGATTTTGACAATTCGCTGTAAATTAAGCCAGCGGATAATCCGACGGTGAGTAAGAATAATAGCGATAACGAATATAACGCGGTGCGCAGGCGTGCTTCTGCGAAAAATATGCCGACGACGATGGCGATAAAAATTGCCAAAAATCCGCCGATTAGCCATCGGTTTTTCAGTAATTCTTGGCGTTTTTTAAGTAGTAGTGGCAAGGAAAGTAACAGTAGACTTACGGCAGTGATCTGATATAATCCTACGCGCAGTGACGGGAAATCCAGAATTGATAAGCCGACACTGGGGTGCAGGGCAAAGCCGCCGCCAAAAATAATAATAGCCAGGAGCCAGAATCGAACGTCGTTAATGTATTTTTTTGCCATATTTTAAGTATAGCGTATGGTGTATACTTTAGATATGAAACTGACGAAAAAGCAAAAAATAATGTTGGATTTTATCGATGGGTTTATAAAGGGCAATGGTTATAGCCCGACGCTTCGGGAAATTATGCGCGCCTTGGGGTATAAATCCGTATCGACAGTGGCAAAACACGTTGATAATTTGGTGGCTGCGGGATTTTTAGAGAAGCAGGACGGCGAAGTTAGGTCTTTGACGCTGAGTAGTGAGAAAAAAGAAGTTTGGTGGCAGAATTTAGTGAAAGGAAATTAAGAAAAGAGAAGCTGAAGATGACGAAAAATCACGCTCGGAAGTGGAGATTTTAAAAAAAGCATTGGAAATTGTCCGTCAGTAACTTTACAACTATTCAAAAACTCGCTATAATACAAGACATATTCCGGGGTAGCTCAGCGGTAGAGCGGTTGGCTGTTAACCAATAGGCTGCGGGTTCGAACCCCGCCCCCGGAGCCAAATCGAATTTTAAGACTTCAACAAGTATAGCTGAGGTCTTTTTTTATTGGACGAATGTTATTTTTTTCAAAATCTTACTCTTTTTGCTTTAGCTATTTCTATGATAGTAAATAACGTAAATGCTTATTCTGATATAATTAAAGAGCAAATAATTAACAAAGGATAAAAGCAATGCCAATGAAAATAGTATCACTGTTTTCGGGAGCTGGAGGCTTGGACCTTGGTTTTGAAAATGCTGGTTTCCATATTATATGGGCTAACGAGTATGACAAGACTATTTGGGATACCTTCCAGTATAATTTCCCGCACACAATATTAGATAAACGTAGTATTACAGACGTCCCTGAGAACGAAGTACCAGATTGCGATGGTTTGCTTGGCGGTCCTCCCTGTCAGAGTTGGAGTGAGGCTGGTGCGGGTCGTGGAATAGCCGATAAAAGAGGGCGTCTTTTTAACGACTATATTCGCATTCTTAAAGCAAAGCAGCCAAAAATTCTTTCTTGTTGAAAATGTTTCTGGTATTCTCGCTCCAAAACACTCCGAAAGCTTCAATGGTTTTCTTAAAGATTTTGAGGAAGCTGGATATAATATTAGCTGGAAGCTTGTCAACGCAAATGACTACAATGTTCCAGAGGACCGCCTGCGTGTAATCATAGTGGGTTATCGCAAGGATTTAAATCGTACATTTACATTTCCGGAGCCAAATGAATATAAACCTAATCTCAGAGATGCAATTGGTGATTTACCAGAGGCGATACCCGCTCTTGAAAAAAATAAGACAAATGGCGACCTTGAAATTGATAACCACGAATATATGATAGGTGGATTTTCGCCGATTTTTATGTCAAGAAATAGGGTTCGCTCTTGGGATGAGCCGTCGTTTACTATTCAGGCTGGCGGACGACAAGCCCCGTTACATCCTAAAGCACCAAAGATGGTTAAGGTTGAACCTAATAAGCAGATATTTTGTGAAGGCAAAGAACACATGTATAGACGTTTAAGTGTGCGAGAGGCTGCTAGGATACAAACATTTCCGGATAGTTACAAGTTTTTGTATAGGGATGTAGCGAACGGCTATAAGATGGTAGGCAATGCCGTTCCAGTTAATCTTGCCAATGCTATTGCCGAGCAGATAAAGAAGGAGCTTAAAGACGTATGGACGAAGACATAAGTACAATCAACTCAACAATAAAAGGTAAGGCATATGAGTATGCTTGTCTTACAGCTTTGGTAGAGACGGTTAAATCAATCCGTCCTGTTGAGATTGTAGAGAATAATAGTCTTCTTATTGCTCGTGGCAGGTATCTAAATGATATTACGGAAGAAGAACGTAATGATATGCTTACTTCAGCAAAAGCGGGCATTGAAGCAATAATAAAAATGGAGCCAAAGATCACAGAAGATGGACAAGATAAACTTACTGTTTCACTTCAGTCTGACGACGTGGCAAAATTAGGCGACATTAGAGATGTGTTGATAATCAGGCGGGATGTCCAGTGGGAAATAGGTGTATCTGTAAAACATAACCACGAAGCCTTGAAGCATTCAAGACTTAGTGCGAAGTTAGATTTCGGGAAGTCTTGGTTTGGCATACCTTCATCTTCTGCGTATTTTGAAGAAATATCCTTAATTTTTTCGGAATTGCAAAACCTGAAAAGCAGAAAAGTGAAATGGCGAGAGCTGCCAGATAAGGAGCATAGTATATATGTGCCGATTTTGAATGCATTTATAGATGAATTGCAGCGAGCCTATGAAAAATATGGTGACGATGTTACTGCTGGTCTTGTGAAGTATCTTCTAGGTAGTAATGGGAACGATTATTACAAGCTTATCCACTACAAAAATCATACGACAAGAGTTATACCTTTTAATTTGTTTGGTACACTTAACCAGTCTAGTAATTCAAAGGAACCTGATATTGTAATACCTGACATAGAATTGCCTACACGGATAATTGAACTGTCATTTAAGGATGGTTCAAAAACTACGGTTCATTTAACTATGAATAATGGTTGGGCTATATCATTTAGAATACACAACGCTAGTACGATTGTTGAGCCAAGCCTCAAGTTTGATATTAAGTTGTTTGGTCAGCCATCGAGTCTATTCTTTATTGATGTGGATTGGTAGGTGAGATAATGATAACTATGAATAACACTTATTGTGATGGTATGTGGGCTAGATTTCTTTCTAGCCAATGTTTACGGGATGATTTTAAGAGCAGCCCAAAGAGTAATGACTTAAAGGATATTTTTAACTTTGCCAGTAGTTCGGCGGAGAGCGCTGAAGATTTTGAGCGGCGATTTCCGGTGATTGCGCATATTGATATTTATGGACATACCGCCGTAGACGGCTACTCGTATGTTCGGCTGATGGAAAATGAATTGCCAGAGATACGAAAGTTAGCGGAAGAGAGGCGAGAGGTTGGCGTCGTTAAGCAGATAGATAATTTGATGAGGTTTATAGAGCTGGGTGTTAATGGCGCAGATGGCGATGTAGTTTTATTGATCTTTGATGGTATGTAAACACTCTGAGGCATTTGCAGATGTCTTAAAGCATTTTTACGGAACGCTTGTTTATAGTGGTTTGCATGAGAGCAATAACCACACCCCAACCATTAGCTAGGTCGCGACTTATTACGTCCGATTCTAGTCCATCGCCGTTTCGGGCGATAGTTAATCCATTTGTCGACATAGTCGTGCCGGTGCTGAACGAGGAGAAAATTCTTCAAAGCAGCATTGAAACGCTTGACGAATATATGATGGAAAATTTGCCATATCGTTATCAGATAACAATCGCGGATAACGGCAGTCAAGATAACACTTTAAAAATAGCGAAAAACTTGGCACAAAACCATCAATCAGTTCGTGTGGTGCGGTTGGCTGAACGCGGGCGCGGGCGAGCATTAAAGCAAGTCTGGCAAAGCAGTCAGGCGGATATTTTGACGTATATGGATGTCGATTTATCCACCAGTTTGGATGATTTTCTGCCGATGATTCAGCCGCTTGTGGCGGGCGAAGCGGGCGTGGCGATTGGCTCTCGATTGATGAAAAAATCAAAGACCAGCCGCGGTTTTAAGCGGGAATTTATTTCACGGTGTTACAACAAGATTATCAAATTGACGTCGCGAACCAAATTTAGCGATGCGCAGTGCGGGTTTAAGGCAATTCGTCGTGACGTGGCGAAGAGATTTTTGCCAAAAATCAAGGACAATGAATGGTTCTTCGACACTGAGCTTTTGATTAAAACGGAGCGCGCGGGCGTGCCGATTCACGAGCAACCCGTTACTTGGATTGAAGATACTGATAGTCGTGTGAAGATTGTAAAAACTGCGGTCGATGATTTAAAAGGGCTGCATCGAGTTAATAAGGAATTGGACAATCGTTCGTGGTTTGAGAAAATGACTCTTCCGATTCTGTTGATTGCGACGGGTGCGTTGTATATGTTTGGCGCGATTCATAATGGTATGGCAAATAGTTATTACGCGGCGGCGGTACAGGCAGCAAGCCAAAACTGGACGGCGTGGCTGTTTGGTAGTCTGGATGCGGCGAATTATGTTTCAATCGACAAGCCTCCGCTGGCGACGATGATAATGGGACTTAGCGCTCGACTGTTTGGATTTCCAACTTTTCAATGTTACTACCAAGCGTATTAGCGGGCGTCGGTTCGGTTTGGCTATTATATTCGGCAGTGAAACGTCAATTCGGCTTCACTAGTGCGATAATCTCCGCAGTTACATTAATGTTAACTCCTGTTGCAGTGTTGATGTTTGGATTTAATAATCCAGATGCTATTTTGACATTTATGCTCACCGCCAGCGGTTACACATTTCTCAGGTCATTAGAGGGCAGGCGACCGCTTTTATGGCTCGGTCTGGCGGGACTATTTACGGGACTAGCGTTTAACACGAAAATGCTTCAGGGCTTGATGGTTTTGCCCGCGATGGTAATTGTCTATCTAGCGTTCGCGAAGCCGCCAATTGTTACGCGATTTCTACATTTGATGTTTGCGGGCGTGATTACGACGGTGTCGACTTTATGGTGGAGCGTGCTTGTTTGGCTGACGCCATCTGGCAATCGACCGTGGGTTGGTAGTACGAATGACAATAGTATTTGGAGTTTGATTTTTGGCTATAACGGTTTTGGTCGACTATTAGGAAACCGCGGCGGCGGAGGTGGCGGAACTCCTCCGAATAGTACTGGTATGGCAATGGCAAGTCCTGGCGGAATGGGTGGCGGCGCTCCCAGTGGCGGTCATGGTCCTGGTGGTACTGGATTCGGTGGGCAAACGGGAATATTTAGGATATTTAATAACGATTTTGGACCGAACATTGCATGGTTGATGGTCTTGGCGTTAGCGAGCGGCGGACTACTTTTATGGATTTTGCGCAAGACTCCGCGGACTAATCGCGGACGAGCGGCGGTGATATTCTGGATGCTTTGGTTGATTATTCACATCGTAATATTTAGTATGACTAGCGGCGTGATTCATCCGTACTACGTGGTGGTTATGGCACCGGCTGTCGCGGCTCTGGTTGGGATTGGTGTGCCGTTTCTTTGGGGCGCGTACGTAAGACGAAAGTCGTATGCTTGGATTCTGCCGATGTTGGTTGGCGTGACGGCGGTGATTGCGATAATTATCCTTAGCTACGCTGGTACGATGACTTGGCTAATGTGGACGGTTGGTGTTCTGGGGGCTATCGGTATGATTGGACTATTGGTCAATCTATATACGCCGAAACGTTGGCTTCAGAACTTGGCAATTATCACCTCTGTGGCTGCGTGTATGACGGCTCCGGTTGTTTACACGCTGTCGACCGTCAACGTCACGCATACGGGCAGCATTCCGACGGCGGGCCCAAGTTCAACAGCGATGCAGGGAAGCAATAATGAGAAATCTCAGGCAGACAGCGCGTTGGTTCAGTATCTTTTACAAAACCAAAATGGCGCGACTTGGTTGGTGGCGGTGGATAGCGCGAATGAATCTGCGGCAATTCAGCTAACCAGCGGTCAACCAGTCATGGCAATTGGCGGATTTAACGGTAGCGACACGCCACTCACGCTTGAACAATTTAAGCAATTGGTGGCGGATGGTAAATTGAAATATTATGCCGCTAGCTCGCATGGTCATGGCGGTGGTCCAAATGGAGGAAATAGCGAAATCACAAATTGGATTAAGAAAAACGGTAAAGTCGTTAATTATGGAGGTAGTGATGTAACATTATACGAACTATCTGCATAGGAAATAAATTTAGCCAAAGGAGAAATATTATGAAAAGATTAGACCAAGAATCTCAAACAACACCAGAAAATATCTTTAACAATTCGGAAAGCACTTCGAACGAAAAACGCTCAATTAGCGTCGGCGCGGCAATAGGAATAGCAATTGGTGGCGTGGTTTTGTGCGGACTGGGATTTGTTGCGGGTATGCAAGTTGGCGGCTCTAGCGGAAGCCAAATGAGCGGGCAAGCTGGCGGTCCTCCAGGAATGAGCCAATCTCAAGGCGGTCCTGGCGGATCTAGGCAGCAACCTGGCGGAAATGGCAGCACGTCTCAAGCTCAATCTGATCAATCGGGACAATCGGGTTCGTCTTCGACTGGACAAACTCCGTCAGCTCAAAATAACACAACTAACACGCCGCCATCAGACGCTTCACAGTCTGGCGTAGCACCGCAACCAACTTCTCAATCCTCTCGACAATAAAAACCTAGTTCTCAATAAAAAAATTACCACCTCATCACGGGGTGGTAATTTTATGTAGCCATAGGTTAGCGTAGAATTAATAGTCCTGCAGCAACTAATGCTAGGACGGCGATAACACCTAAGAAGACATTAAATCCTGTGTTTGCAAGTAGACCACTTACAGCATTTTGAGGCTTATTAGCTGGATTGTGGGCGGCAGCTGATGGACTAGCAGGCTGTGGCTGAGGTTGTGGTTGCGGTTGTGGTTGTGGCTGTGCTGTCCTAGGGATTGCTGATGTGTCAACAGCCAGAGTACCACTGAACGTAGCTGAAATTGCTTCGATTGTTACGCTTCTTGTCCAAAGAGCATTCAGGATAGGAGATGCTCCGCTGGCTGGTAGTGACAGTACCTGAATATTTCCAGGAGTTGCCGTGCTGTTAATAACGTCTGCTGAGTTGGTTATGGAGACTACATTTCCTGCCAAATCCTTTAATGGCGAAGCGAATGATTTGTCGGTAGGCTTAATACTAGACTGTTGATCTTCAAGATTTAGTGAAGTTAGGGAAGTTAGTCCAGCTAGTGGGCTTATATCTGTAATCTTGTTCTCTTTAAGTGACAGAGTTTTTAGGGAAGTCAGTCCAGCTAGTGGGCTTAGGTTTAAGATCGAGTTGTGATTTAACGACAAATTCTTAAGATTCTTGGCGGCTTCTATTCCAGCTAGGTTGGTGATGTTTGAATTGTCTAAGTTAAGATCTGTCAATTTTTTTCCAATTCTACGTCAGTAATTTTTTTGATTTTTCCGTACGAGTTGTACCAAGTTTTTCTCCTAGTTTTTCATTGAGTAGCTTGCGTAGTTCCGTGTCTTTGACTTCAACCTCTTTGGGTTTTCGCATCTCGTATACGCGGACGTAGTCGATTGACATAGTTGCCGGGAAGCCTTCTCCATTTGTAGCTCCTACTGAGTTGATAGGATCATCCCATGGAGCGTCAATGTAGTTACCGCCAATGGCTAAGTTAAGTCGTAAGAAGAAATCCTGATCAAAGGGTCCATTAGGACTCCCTGTGGAGTTCGAATTCTTAAATTCGGTAATTGTGTGATGCCATTCTCCGTCAATGAAGTATTCAAGTTTGCCTTCAGTCCATTTTACGCCGTATGTGTGCCACTCCGTAGTGTCATTATTAGTGCCGAACTTACTTGGTGGAATAACTCCTTGACGGTTTCTGTGACTTCCAGCTTGACCGGTCGGTGTATTCTTGTCTCGCCAGTGTGCGTCGGATGCAGCGAATTGGCGATTAGAGCCTTTTGTCTCTACGATGTCGATCTCGCCCCAATCAGGCCAACCAGGACCGTACGGAGAGTTGTTAGGACTCATCCAAAAACCAGGCCAAGTACTCTTGTTCTTTGGCATTTTTATGCGAGCTTCAATGTAGCCATATTTAAAATATGCCTTATTTTTCGTCTGTACGAATCCGGAAGTGAAGTTACCAGTTTTAGTATTACCAGTACATGTTTCGCCTGGTTTATATAGTCCAACCAGATTTAGGCTACCGCCGTTAACATTGACGTTTTCCGGTCTGTCTCTGTAGCAGTTTCGAACTTGTTGGTTTTCGTCTTTCCATCCACTAGTATAGTAACTCCATTTGGTCTCATCTAGCGAATTTCCGTCAAACTCGTCACGCCAAACAGGTTCTGGATTCCAGTTTTCACTATCTGTTGGCGGATATGGACTTCCTGCACTTTTTGGCATTATCTATAGGCATAGTGAACAACGCCCCGCCAATAATAAATGCAGCGACCATTAATCCAGTTACTGCCTTAAATTTTTTTATTTAAAAAAACGTTTTTTTATTAACATTTTTTTATCTCTCCCAATATTTTTAATATTTAACAACACTATAACAATAAGCGGAATAAAAGTAAAGTTTAATATGTAGCTATTTTTAACAACAGAACTATAGAGGTGTCGAATACTGAAGTTTCAGGTTGAAATAAAAAATTGCCACCCCGTAATGAGATGACAATTTTCCCGTAAACGCCTAAGCTAATTAGCGGTTAATTGTTAGGTTTATTGATTTTAGAGATTTGATGTTAGAAACTGCTCTTAGGTCAAAGACAGAGTTGTTCTTAAGAGATAAAGTCTTAAGGTTTTTAGCTGCTTCTAATCCTGTTAGATCGTGAATCTTTTCTGCTTCTGATGCGTTGTCGGCTGCATCTAGGTTAAGATCTGTCAATTTTTCCAACTCTACGTCAGTAATTTTTTGATCGTCTTTACGATTAGTACTAAGTGCTGTTGACAGGTTTTTATTAAGTTGAGCGCGCAAGTTATTGTCTGGTACGTTAACTTCCTTAGCTGTTCGTCTTTCGTATACGCGGACATAATCGATTGACATGGCTGCTGGGAATGACTTTGGATATTTGGCTAGGGTGTTGTAAGCGTTTGACCATTTACTGCCTTTACCATCAATGTAGTCGCCACCGATTGCTAAGTTAAGTCGCAAGAAAAATGGTTGATCAAACGGACCATAAGGCGTGTTAGCTGCGTTTGGCTGACCGAATCCGTTGATGGTGTGAAACTTTACACCGTCAATGTAATATTCCAATTTTCCTTCAGTCCACTTTACGCCGTAAGTGTGCCACTGAGTGGTATCTTTGAATCCAGCTGGTCAATCCCTGCCTTGAGCATGTTTTTTATTGCCTGTTGAAAGTCCCCAGTGAGCATCTGCAGCGGCGTAATTTAAGTTAGAACCTTTAGTCTCTACGATGTCGATTTCACCACTGCGAGGCCAACTACCGTACACAGATTCGTTAGGGCTCATCCAAAAACCAGGCCAAGTACTCTTATTATTTGGCATTTTTATGCGAGCCTCAATATAGCCGTAAGTCCAAAATTTTTTGCCCTTCGTTTCTACGAATCCAGAGGTGAAGTTGCCGCTTTTTTCATTACCGCTACACTTTTCGCCCGGCTTGTATAGTCCAACTAGATTTAGACTACCATCTTTTAACGTTGACGTTTTCCTCTCTGTCTCTATAGCAACTCTGGACGTTATTAGCACCCCATCCGCCGCTACGTACACTCCAAGACTCTTTATCTAACGATGTGCCATTAAATTCATCACGCCAAACAGGTTCTGTGTTCCAATGAGTGCTATCATTTAATGGATAATCATCGCTGACGACACCCTTAGCTTGTCCAGTTGGCAAGGTAAGTAGCGACCCGCCAATGATTAGTCCAGCGGTTATCACTCCAGTTAATATTTTAACTTTTTGTATTTAAAAAGCGTTTTCTTATTAACATACACTCCCCTTAAATTTATGTTAGACACCAATTATAACAACAAGCATAATAAAAATAAAAGAAGGATAGTCAATTTTACAGCAAAATTAAAGAATGCTCGTTTATCATAATAACCATCACTAACCAGAGAAAGGAATATTATGAATAAAGTTCAATCAAAAGAAGTTAATTTAACAACAAACGAGGCGTTAATTTTACAACAAATCTATGAAGATGGCGGCGATGACGTCGTAGTTTTTGGCTGGGCAAGTTGGATTATCGCGTCGAACAGTAATGAATATTTTTGGCGGATTTGCGTCGTAAAGGTTTGATGGCAGTTGATCAGATATACGGTGACGCTTGGGTGCGATTAACGGCACGTGGCAAACGGTTAGTCCAGAAAATTTGGCCAGAAGCACAAATGATAGCGATGTGTTAGTATATGAAATTGTTGAGATATAAAGGTATAATATATCTGTGAGAGTTTTACTGATTGAAGATGACGTTATGATTGCTCGACTATTAAAAGAAGGGTTGGAAGACGAGTTGTATGCGGTTGATGTGGCGAATGATGGCAGCGAAGGCTATCGGACTGCTGCGGCTGATGATTATGATGTTATTATTTTGGACATAATGTTGCCAGAAATGAATGGCTATGAAGTTTGTCGAGCTCTGAGAAATGATGGTAATAAAACGCCGATTTTAATGTTGACCGCGCGTGATGCGGAACGTGATATTGTTGAAGGTTTGGACATGGGGGCGGATGATTATTTAGCTAAGCCGTTTAGCTTTGACGTACTATTGGCTCGTATAAGGGCGTTGCTTCGTAGGCCTAATGAGAAATTGGAAGAAGTTCTTCAGGTGGGCGATTTGAAACTTGATCCAAGCTCAAAAAAAGTAACGCGAGCTTCGCAGGAGATTAACTTGACCGCTAAGGAATATGGTGTTCTGGAATATTTGATGCGAAATAAAGGTAAGGTTTTATCGAAAGAGCAGATTATATCGCACGTTTGGGATTTTGACGCGGACGTATTACCGAATAATGTTGAGTTATTTATTATGTTTTTGCGCCGAAAAATCGATAAGCCATTTAAGTCGAAGTTAATTCACACAGTTTCGGGTTTTGGCTATAAATTAGAGGAAAAATCATGAAACAACAACGCGTCAAGCGACTAGCGCTGAGCTATTTGGCTGTGATTATGACGTTGTCGCTGGCGTTTAGCGTGATTATTTATGCTGTTACCTCGACACAGCTTAACCGAGAATTGCCACCTGATGACCATATTAAGCAATCAGCGGATATCGAAGATCAATTTCATCATCGTTTAGAGCGACGCGACAATGAAACGCGCGAAATGGTGGTGATATCTTTAATTGTGTTAAATGGTGCGATGTTGGTGTTTGGTTATTGGTTGAGTCTAGTGTTGGCGCGAAGAACGCTGGCGCCAATTGAACGGTCAATTGAGCAGCAAGCCCAATTTGTATCTAATGCTAGCCACGAACTAAGAACTCCGTTGGCAGCGTTGCTTTTGAGCAATGAAATAGCGATGCGTAAGCGTGTGCTGACTGACGAAAAAGCTCGTCAGGTTTTGAGCCAAAACGTTGAGGAAATTAAAAAACTGGCTAAACTTAGCAATTCGTTGCTGGATTTGGCGAAGTCGGAAAATGCTTTGAATGATCCAGAGCTAATTGATATTTCTGAAATTATTAAAGAGGTTATAGGGCAATATTCTCAGATTGCAAAAGCAAAGCAAGTTAAGATTTTTCATAATATTCCAGATGGTCAAAAAGTAACTTTGCAAGTAAATGCAGCTCGCCAGATTTTGTCGATTTTAGTAGATAACGCTATTAAATATGCGCCCAAGAAAAATGGTAAAGTTGAGATTAAGTTTGCTCTGCGTAGGGGGTGTGTGGAGTTTACGGTTAAAGATAACGGACCGGGCATTTCGTCAAATGATCAAAAAGCATATTTTCGAGAGATTTTTATCGTGCAGACGCGGCACGAACTCGAACTAACGCGTCAGGCTATGGCTTGGGGCTGGCAATTGCTAAAACCTTGGCGGATCGCTGTGGTTATACTATTCGCATCAAAAGTAAACCTTCAGCTGGCGCGGAATTTATACTAGCCATTCCAAATTAATAACAGATAGAATGTATAGTTTTTTGTTGTATTTTTATACAATTATGCTTGTAAAAGCTCATTTAGTAATGATATTGTGAAGTCACAAATTAAATTAAAAACACAAACGTGTACGGGAGGGAAACAAAATGGGTGTTTCTTATACTAAAATAATCGGCGCCGCGTCGGTGGCGGCTATTGTTGGCATAGTGGCGCTTCATTCGCCGGTAAGTGCTGCACCAGCTTCATTTACGTGGACTGGCTCAGCTGGTGACCATAAAATGTCAACGGCAGGCAACTGGAAAGAAGGTCAAGTACCAACAGAAGGCTCTAAGTTGGTATTTAAGTGTGTTGATGGTCCTAATGAAAACATTCAGAATGATTTAACGGTAGCTCTGTCAGGATTAGAGGTTAAAAAGCTGGATAGTCTTCCTGACGGTAAGTGGTGTGCTAGATATAATATTGATAAGATGCGATTTACGTCAGATGCTGAATTTACTGGAGATCATACCAGTATCGATAGCAAAGATGAGCGTAAAACCCCTGACGTTTATATTACTGGTGCTATTACTGGCTTATCAAACTTGAAGTCTAATGGATTTAATGGTGGACTTGAGGAGAGAGTTGAAGAAAAAAATAGATCGACTATAAATCGTTTTGAGGTTGCAAATTCTGGCTGTAATAACATAGGCTACACGCAAGCTTCAGAGATAATTATCGGAGAGAACGCCAGTGTGTCGCCAAAAAACGCTAACAGTGTTACTGTTAAGAGCAAAGGTCAACTAGACATTAGTTATTATAGCGATGAGACAAGTTCCAGTAAAATTACTTTTGAAAATGGTGCGATGATTTCTCATGGAATACATTGTCAATACGGTGTAGGTTCTGGTTCGAACGTAACGACTGTTCTGTCTGGCGACATTACACTTAATGGTGATGTTGAGTATTGGCTGGCATCAAATGTCACATTGAAGATTACTGGTAAACTTAGCGGCCCTGGTAAGCTGGTTGCTCATAAGATAATGAAGGTACTGTACTAGTTGAGTCTTCGAATAACACCAGCGGCACGCCGAATGGGCAAATTGGCTATACTAACGAGGCTAAAACAATACAACTAGACGGCAATAAGCCTGATGAGTCTGTGATTGTTAAAAAGGGTGAAACAGTTTTACTAAATGGCAGTCGCTCTTATGTGACCGTTCGTGAAGGTGGTGTATTTGGCGGTGATGCCACGGTAAAGGGTCTTTATGTATCAGGTATTGTTGCTCCGGGTAATTCACCAGGTAAAATTACCGTATTGGGAGACTTCTCTCTAGAGAATACCGGTGTATATAAGGCTGAAATCTTAAACAAGGATCACTATGATCAGATTGTTGCACATGATGTTTATATTGACGCTCAGTCGAAGCTTGATTTGACATACTTGGCTGGTGGTGTCGTTAAGAAGGGTGATACCTTTACGATCATTAGTAACAACGGCACTAACCCTGTTCAGGGAACATTTAAGGACTTACCTGAAGGTGCAGAGGTGACCGTAAGCGGTGCAACCTTCAAGATTAGTTATGTTGGCGGTGACGGTAATGATGTTGTACTGACGGCGCAGAATGACTCAAAAGCTCCAAAAGCTCCAAATACAGGTGGTGAAAAATTGTCTGTTAATTTGATTGGGGCTATAGCTGGAGTCGCTTCAGCAGCCGCTCTGCTATTCGTAACAAAACGAAAGAGTCTTAGTAAGAAGTAAAGAGCCGAAGTAAAGGCTTAAAAAATCGACAGGCACGCCATAAGCGGTTTGACGCAGAGCGTGCCTGTTGGCTACAATGAGGTAGGTATGGTACGGGGAGAACGAAATATACGCAATTTACAGACACCGCCAAAGGCTAGGGGTCGAGTGGTTGTACCGCGACGCAGGCTGATGAGTGATATTGTTGTAAATGTGACTGATAGTGTGAATATGAAGCATACTGCGGATATTGTTCATCATTCTGTGTCGACTAAGACAAAACAGCCTCGGCAGTGTATAAAATCAAAGAAACCTACGCTAATTAATAAAAAACTGACTCGAGCAGCCCGCTTGCTAGATATCTATGGAGAATATGTGATTGTCGGCGATTTTCGGGGTAGCAAGCAGAGATATATTAAGCAATCTTTGCGAAATATTTTAGGCGGTAATTTTCGTAAAAAGCTTCCTGGCGTAATTGCAGTTATTCTTTTGACAATCTCGATATATTCGTTTGTTGATTCTTGGCTGTTGAATAGTCGAATAAAGAACGCCGTTAATGGGGCGCCAGTAACAGCACGCAGCGATGATTCTAATGATCGTAGAAATAGTGAGGGTAAAGATGAAACTAAAGTCTCAGATGATGCGATTGCTAAGTATAAAGTAGCTGCGGACTTGCCGCGGGTTATTAGTATTGAGAAATTGGGAATTAAAGCCAGAGTATTACAGATGAGTGTTAATCCCGATGGGTCAATGCAGTCACCTGTCAACATTTTTGATGCTGGATGGTATACTGGCAGCGTTAAGCCGGGTCAGTTAGGCGCATCAATCATTATTGGACACGCATCCGGTACAACACTGGGTGGAATTTTTAATAAACTAGAATCTCTAAATACCGGTGATACGATTAGTGTCGAGCGTGGCGACGGTAAAATACTGCGTTATCAGGTGATAAAAAAACAAACAGTTAAATTATCTGACGTGGATATGAATAGTTTTATTCGGCCAGCTAATGGTGTATCTGAGGGTCTGAATTTGATGACGTGCGCAGGGGAATGGATAAAAAATTCCCAAACTCGTAATAATAGAGTAATGATATTTACTAAGCGTATTTAAGTTGTCTGATGTTATAATTTATACATGGAAACATCGCCAGATCACGATAAATTATTAACCGACAGAGCCTTGCAGTGTGCGGCGACGGAGCTAAACGTTGATTTATCTGAATTACGGATCACGCCGGTAAGTGGCGGCTTTTCGCTTAATCGTCGAGCGTTAGTGTCATCTGGGTGGTCGAACAATTTTCGTTAAAGAAGTTGATGCTAATTTATTGTCGGATGAGGGTGAGCGGGAATTAGGCTGGCTAAAAAAAGATTATGCAGTAACACGCTTGTTGCAGAAAACTTATCCGCAATATGTTGCTGATTGGACTAAATTGGCTGATGATGGTCACGTGTTGATGACGAGCAGTTACGCTTCGTCAGATGGGTGGTTGTGGCAACCTCCGACGGATAACTCTGTCGCGGAACGTTATATTTCGACGGTGATAACCGCGGTTCGCGAGTTGGAAAAAATAGAATTGCCGCAGGAACTGATTGAAGAATTGCAACTACAACCGTTTGCGACGGAAAAGCTTGGCTTAGATGATGGGATTGATCAGATTATTGCTGACACTGATATTCGTCGTCGGTTGATTGATAACTATCAAAAACTATTGCCAAATCAGTTGGAGATTAATCAGCGGCGTTGTCGGACTATAATTGAGCTGCTAGAAAAAGCGCGATGAGTTGATTGATATTTCGGTGCGCGCTAAAGAATTTGCTAAGCAGACGGAAGATTGCTTTAATCATTCGGATGTTCGTAGTGACAATTTGGCATTTAATCCGCAAACTGGCGAGTTAAAATTGGTTGACTGGAATTGGGCTTCCTATGTGCCCCAGGGATCTGGTGCGACAGAATTTCTGGTTGATATGGCGCGCCATGGTCATGACGTAACGCCGTGGCTAGGTGAGTTGAACGTGGAAATGCTGGCGTCATTTGTCGGATTTTTCCCTATACGTAGCCTCAAGCCACCACTCAAGCCGGGTGATAATCTTCGTCAAATGCAGGCGTTATCAGCGGCTGTTGCTTACGATTTACTGCAATCTATGTAAAGAAATCATAAATGTAAATAATACAATGTACTTTCATTGACAGACGCTATATATCGCGTGTATATTCAATATTAAGCACTACATATGGTGTTTTAGAAAATAAATAACGTTTTTTGCAACATGCACCCACTGGAGAGGTTGGGCTGGTTTGCTATTTTTATAAACAAGGAGGGGAAATGTATAAATCAATTAAAAAACGCGATGGTCGAACTGCTAAATTTGATCGGAAAAAAATTGAAAAAGGCAATTGAAAAGGGGGACTGGAAACTGGTGAATTTGACGTCGCTCAAGCAGTTGAATTGACTGACAAAGGTTTTGGGTGTTTTGGAAACTCGTAACCAAAAGCGCCTACCAAGCGTTGAAGATATTCAGGACATTGTTGAGGATGCGTTGATTGACTCTAAGTTTAAGAAGACTGCAAAGGCATATATTATTTACCGCGATCAGCATAAAAAATTGCGCGAAATTACCTCTAATGCACACGTTGATTTGATTGATAAATATCTGGAAAATTTGGACTGGAAAGTTAATGAAAACTCTAATATGGGCTACAGTCTTCAGGGTTTGAATAACTATGTTTCAGCGGAGATTACGAAGACTTACTGGCTGGATAAGATCTATACATCGAAGATTGGGCAAGCTCACAAAGAAGGCGACTTGCACATTCACGACCTTAACTTGCTAAGTGTTTATTGTGTTGGCTGGGACTTGACTGACTTATTACAAGAAGGATTTACTGGCGTTGCTGGTAAGGTTGCCTCTAAGCCAGCTAAGCATTTCCGATCAGCGCTTGGTCAAGTCGTAAACTTCTTTTATACATTACAGGGCGAAGCGGCTGGTGCGCAGGCTTTTCTCCGATTTTGATACACTATTAGCGCCGTTTATTCGTGCCGACAAATTGAGCTATGAAGAAGTAAAACAGGCTATTCAAGAATTTGTCTTTAATGTCAACGTGCCGACTCGTGTTGGTTTCCAGACGCCGTTTACCAACATTACACTTGACCTTGAATGTCCAAAGCATATGGCAGATAATCCAGTGATTATTGGTGGCGAAATGCAGGACACGACTTATGGCGAATATCAAGAAGAAATGAATATGCTAAACAAGGCGCTGCTGGAGGTTCTTTCTGAGGGCGACGCTAATGGTCGAGTCTTTACCTTCCCAATTCCAACGGTTAATATCACCAAGGATTTCAATTGGGACAATCCGGTGATTGAAAGTTTGTGGGAAGCCAGCGCTAAATACGGCATTCCGTATTTCTCAAACTTCATTAATTCTGACATGGATCCAGAAGATGCGCGCTCAATGTGCTGTCGATTGCGTATTGATAATCGTCAATTGGAATATCGTGGCGGCGGCTTGTTCGGCTCAAATCCAATGACTGGCTCGGTCGGTGTGGTAACGATAAACTTGCCACGACTGGCTCTAAAATCTAAGAACGAAAAAGAATTCTTTAAGGGACTGGCTGAACTTATGGATATGGCAAAAAGACAGCTTTGGAAACCAAGCGCAAAAGTTTTTGGAGCGATTGACCGACGCTAATTTGTATCCGTACACCAAGTTTCTATTTGCGAAACATTAAACAGCGTTTCAATCAATATTGGAAGAACCATTTTTCAACCATCGGTTTGATCGGCACGAACGAGGCGGCGCTTAATTTACTGGGCGTTGATATTGGCACGGAAAAAGGTAAGGCTTTTGCTGAGAAAACGCTTGATTTTATGCGCGATCGTTTGGTGGAATATCAGAAGGAAACTGGCAATAATTACAACCTTGAGGCAACGCCAGCTGAAGGCACGACGTATCGATTGGCGCAGCTTGATAAAGCCAGCTTTCCCAGATCGAGCGCATTTTGCCAACGGAATTGGCGCGGAAGTTAAATGTCCGTTCTATACCAACTCTAGCCACTTGCCAGTTAATTACACGGACGATTTGTTTGAATTGATGGATCTTCAGGACAATTTGCAAACCAAATACACGGGCGGCACGGTAATTCACTTCTTCTTGGGCGAGCGCATGGACGATCCGCAAACTTTGAAAAAATTGGTGAAAACGATTTGTGAAAATTACAAATTGCCATATTTTACGTTCAGTCCAAGCTTCTCAATTTGTAAGAATCACGGCTATATTGTTGGTGAGCATCCAGAATGTCCAAAGTGTGGTGAAGCGACTGAAGTTTACTCACGTGTGGTTGGTTTCTTGCGTCCAGTTTCTCAATGGAATAAGGGCAAGCAAGCGGAATTTGAAATGAGGGAACATTATGACGATGCCGCCGAACACCAGCGACTTAGCGCCGTCGCGGCAGCTTAAAAGGTGTCAATTGGTGGAATTCAGAAGCTGTCGCTCGTGGATTATCCAGGGCACGTGGCGGCAGCTCTGTTTCTCTCTGGTTGCAATATGCGGTGCGGTTATTGCCATAATCCTGAATTGGTATTGCCTGAACGGTTAGCGCCGAGCCTTCCAGTTGATGAAGTGATGATATTTCTAAAATCGCGAGTTGGTCGACTGGACGGCGTGGTGATTTCTGGCGGTGAACCAACGGTAAATGAAGATTTGCCGGAGTTATGTCGGATGATTAAGAAACTTGGTTTTGATATTAAAGTTGGATACCAACGGCACACATCCAGATATAGTTCGTGGAATGGTTGAAGAAGGGCTGATTGACTTTATTGCGATGGATGTAAAAGGTCCGCTGGAAAAATATGTTGAAATTGCGGCGCGACCGATTGATTTGGAAGCGATTAAGGAGAATGTCCGGTTGATGATTGATTCGGGAATTGATCACGAATTCCGTACGACGATTGTCCGCGAGCAACTAGAAATTAGCGATTTTGAGAAGATTGGCGAGCTGATTAAGGGCGCGAAGAGGTTTGCCCTGCAGCATTTTCGCACTGGCACGACAATTAGTCCAAAGTTTGCGAATTACCACACTTTTACTGACGAAGAATTTAGAGAAGCTCAGAAAATAATGGAAAGGTACGTTGGAGAATGCGTGATTCATTAGAGGTTGAAATTGTACGCGTCCGTCAGGAAAATCCTGAAGTGAAGACGTTATATTTTGCGCGACCGTTCGACTTTACCGCCGGACAATATATTACGGTTTTTATTGATGGCAGTAGCGTGCGTGAAGGGAAGGCTTATAGCATTTCTTCTACTCCTGACGATGAGCTAATGTCAATTACCGTGAAGAATGTTGGTGGTGAATTTTCTAGCTATTTATGTTCACGGAATGTTGGCGATAAATTACAAATCAGCCACGCTTATGGCGATTTTAATCCGCAAACAGAAAGTCCTTTGGTTGGAATTGCTGCGGGCTGCGGACTTAGTCCAATTTGGAGCGTTATGGCAAGTTCTAGCCAGCCGACGTTTTTATATTTTAGCCAAAAATCGCCAGAATATATGGTCTTTTGGAAAATGAGCTAGCGGCGTCAAATATTAAAGTGAAGAAATTCAGTACTCGCCAGCAAATTGAAGAAAAAGACGGTTGGTTTAATGGTCGATTTAATGTGGAAAAAATTGTTCATGAAACGCCAGAAGATGCGCATTTTTTGGTCTGTGGAAGTTTGCCGTTTGTTAGAGATGTTTGGCAAAAATTATCCGCCGCCGGTGTAAGTGAATTGAAAATTTCAACGGAGACTTTTTTTGAGCAATGAACGAAGGTTTGGCAAATGGAGCGGGCGATTTTAATGTTTTCTCGGCGTTGAATGGAGGTGCTAATTTTCAGGATATATCTTCAGCAGAAATTGATGATGATGCGGCTGAATTAAATTTGGTAAAAGCGGTTGCTAGCGGTGAGAAAAATTGATACGTCATTTACTGAGGAAAGTGAAGCGGAAACAACAGAAGAATATTTGAGTGACGAAAGGCGATCGGAGATTTGCCAAAACGTAGTCAGCGCAGCGTGCGCCAGTTGTGCTGCGGCGGGAACTTGCTCAATACTAAGAATGCGTAAATTTTGCTGAAGAACAGTTTACAACCGGCGGCAGAAGAGCCAGAGAGTTATTTGTCTGACTTAATGAAGGAGGGTGATTGTGATTTTGTTGTTGCTGGATATGTCAGTGCTGATAATGAAGAGAAGCCATCCGAGTCAATTGAAAAAGATAGTCCATTGGAAAATGAAAAACCTGAATTCGTATCAGAAAAACCTGCGGTTAAGTCGGAAGTGAGCGATGATGATGCGTCGATGCGCGTGTCGGCGGAAAGCAATGAGGCGAACAAGCCGACGGATGATGAATGTTTGGATAGTGAAAGTGCGTCGTCGGAAAATATTCCAAGCGCGAAAATAATCAAAGAAAATATCTAGCCGAAAATTAACGAAGAGTCGGACGAGACCGAGGTGTCTAGTCAAATTAACTTGATGGACTCGAAAGACGTCGATAAAAAAGTAGACATTCATAAAGAAGATATATCTTCTGAGAATCAAGCTCCCGGCTGTTGATAAAGAGGATGAATTGCCGAGAGAATTACCTATAAAGAAAGATAGCTATATAGGGGCTGAAAATAATATAAACTCTGCACCGATTTTTGGAAGATTCTATTCGAAGGGGCAAAAGGTCTGGTTGAGAAAGTTATTTCCTAATGAGTCAAACTCCTCGCCTGTGCGTGATTTTTATTCAAGTCAATAATGAAATTGATGTAGCGACGAAAGATGACAATAATAATGCGCCAGCTGAGACGGGGTTGAGTGATAGGGCTGTATGCAAAAGAACTGAATCTGTTGAGTTGATAGAAAATAAGGAGGATTTGCCAACTTTACCGCAACGCGATTTTTGAAGAAAGTGTGAAGTATGTTTCGAAGATTCAGAGAATGTTGCTGTGGCTGAGATTTCTGACGATCGTGCGGTTGTGAGCGAATCGGATGATTTGGGTGATTGCGCAGAATTGAGCGAAGAAGCTACGCGTGAATTGGAAGAATTGCCGACCAATAAGTCTGAAGTAATAGGACAATTTACTCCCGATTTAAATTAGCTGACGATGAAATTGATCAGAATAATATTGTCGATGAGGTTGTGAAAAAAGTTGCGGAAAAAGCTGAATTGGTTGAAGAATGTAGAGGATTGGTTGCTACGGATGATTGCGATGAGGTAAAATGCTCTGTAAAAATCGAAGAGTCGAGCGATTACTGTGATGACACCGATAATCTTTTGAGTAGGGATTTAAATATTCCAATTTTTCAAGAAATTTCTACTTTACCAGATAATTCATCGGAGGAAAAAGCTAATTATAATTATGACGAAGACGTCGCCAATAATACAAATATATACGGCGTTTATTCGGGGCATTCGGGGCTTTGGGTTGATGATAGCCCGTTGAATCCGGAAGATGATAAGACTTCAAATAGTTATGGTGTCAATATGTTTTTTACCTTTAGTGGAATTGCTAGGCTTTTTGGCTATTAAGACCTCTTCGATAAAACAGGAAATAATCATAAGATAAGAATGGGACATAGTATAATATTTAATATGACAACAGGTGATAATCGTAAAGAACAAGAACGTACCAAATTACATAATACTATTTGGAAGATTGCAAATGAGCTGAGAGGTTCGGTTGATGGTTGGGATTTTTAAGGCGTATGTATTGGGATTCTTATTTTATCGGTTTATATCAGAAAATTTAGTTAATTATATCAATGCTGAAGAACGTAAAACTGGCGCGGCTGATTTTAACTACGCTGAACTTGGCGATGATCAGGCGGAGTTTGGTCGTGAGGATACGGTAAATGACAAAGGGTTTTATATTTTACCAAGCGAACTGTTTGAAAATGTCCGTAAGCGCGCTAAAAATGATGAAAACTTGAACGAAACTCTGAGCAAAGTATTTCGTAACATCGAACAATCGGCTAAAGGTTTTGATAGTGAGGATGATTTTCGTGGGCTGTTTGACGACTTAGATGTTAATAGTAATAAACTTGGCCCGACTGTCGCTAGCCGTAATGAGCGATTAGTGAAGCTGATGAATGCTATTGGTGAATTGGAACTTGGTAGATTTGAAGATAATACAATTGATGCCTTTGGCGATGCGTATGAATATTTGATGACCATGTACGCTGGTAATGCCGGAAAATCTGGAGGTGAGTTTTTTACTCCACAAGAGGTAAGCGAGCTTCTGGCTAAAATAACTGTTGTCGGCAAAACGTCGGTGAATAAAGTGTACGATCCAGCAGCAGGTTCTGGTTCGTTATTACTAAAGTTTGCAAAAGTTCTAGGTAAGGATAATGTTAGGCAAGGCTTTTATGGTCAAGAAATTAATATCACAACGTACAACCTTTGCCGTATTAACATGTTTCTTCACGACATTAATTATGAAAAGTTTAATATTGCGCATGGTGACACATTAAAAGACCCAAAACATTGGGACGATGAGCCGTTTGATGCAATTGTTTCTAATCCACCGTATAGTATTAAATGGGACGGCGATAGTAATCCAACACTTATTAACGATCCACGATTTAGTCCAGCTGGAGTACTTGCTCCACGCAGCAAGGCTGACTTGGCGTTTACTATGCATATGTTGAGCTGGCTGAGCGCTAGCGGTACGGCGGCGATTGTTGAGTTTCCTGGTGCTTTATATCGTGGCGGAGCTGAGGCAAAAATTCGTAAATATTTGGTTGATAACAATTACGTCGATGCTGTGATTCAATTGCCACCAGATTTATTCTTTGGTACGACGATTAGCACATGTATATTAGTCTTAAAAAAGAATAAGACAGCAAGCGATATTTTGTTTATTGATGCTAGTGCTGAGTTTGTCCGTCAGGGCAATAAAAACAAGTTAAGCGAAGAAAATCGACAGAAAATCATGGATAGTTTCACGAATCGGCAAGATATTGATTATTTTGCAAAAGTCGCAACTTATGAAGATGTCGCCAATGACTACAACCTATCAGTTAGCTCGTACGTCGAGGCGGAGGATACGCAAGAAGTTATTAATATTACTGAGCTCAATGCTGATATTGCGAAGATTGTGGCTCGTCAGTCGGAGTTACGGACGGAGATTGATAAGATAGTTGCAGATCTCGAAAAGGACAGCGACGATGCACGGTAACGGCAATGTAATTGTTTATGTTGATGATAAAGGATATCAGTCGAGTAAAGCTAACGTTAGCGAGCATATAAAAAATATCTTTGACGAGGGTGAGCTTGACTGGGCGACAACTGTTCGGAATTTCCGAACAGTTCGAACCGAGGGCGATCGTGAGGTAGGGCGTGAATTAGAATATTACAATCTTGATATGATTATCTCGCTCGGTTATCGCATCAAGTCAAATATTGCCACAAAGTTTCGTATTTGGGCGACTGATCGTCTGCGGGAGTATATTATTAAAAGCCTCAAGTTTTTGAGCGATTTTATAATAGTTCTAGATCGTGTAATCAATATGTTCGTATTGACATTTGTATACACGTTTGTTAGTATAATAAGTGCATCACCCCGTGTTGGATTTTCCTCAGCGGGGCTTTTTGTTATAGCGGAGGGACATAATGTCTAGAAATCTACGTAGTAATCAAAAGAAAGTATTTATAGATGGTGAAAATTTTCGCCAAAGGGTAGTTGAATTGTTATGTAATCAGGATGCTATCGAAGATAAAAACATACACTTTTCACTAGACGTACGCGGTTTAATCGAGGACGTTTTAGGAATTAACGGCGTTGAAATTAATTACTATGCATCAGAAATTAAGATGCCAAGGGGCTATACTCCATCCACAAGGATTCAAGGGCGAGTGAATAAATCAAGGAAAATTCACGTCGCTGGGTTGCAATGCTGAAGCAGCAAGATATTAATTATATCAAAGCTGGTAATTTGAAGGTGAAGGAGGGTAAGGAATGCAACCACTGCCACAAACCCCAAGAGATTTCGCAGGAAAAGGGTGTTGATGTCCGTATGGCTTTAGATATGCTCGAAATAGCATATAAAACTAAGAATGTAGATATTGTGTCTGTTAGCTCTGACACCGACCTCTATCCAAGCTATCATAAGATTAGAAAACGCAAATGCAAAACAACCTATATTTGTTTTTCGGATAGCATCAATCGCGCTGTTGCTGCGGCAACGGATGAGATTATCACTATTACACCACAGAAAGTCATGAGCTATTTTCAGGAAGAACTGGTATGAAAAGTATTCAAATAGAGATAAAAAACAGTTACGGTATTGTTGATTTTAAGCATAACTTCGAGTATAAAGACGGCACGAAGGGGAGCTGTTGTAATTTCTACGGTCTGTATGCTCAAAATGGCACCATGAAATCATCATTTGCGAAGACTCTCCTTAACCATAGCAAAGGATTGGCGGTATCTGATGAGATTTATAATATACCTGGTAGTTGTACCGTCTCGGGAATAGAACCAGAAAATATACTTTCATACCCTAGCTACGATGGGCGAGTGTATCTGTCTGAAAGCGCTGCGCATCTTGTCGCCAATCAGGAAGCTAAGGAGGTTTATGCTAAGGCGTCGAAAGATGTTATTGAAGCGTTTAGTAAACTAAAATCCAAAATCTCAGAGGTAACAAAAACGAAAGACGATGACAGCGAAGTAGTCATCGAAGACTATTACCGCAGATTTGTTAGTAAAGAGCGGGTGAATAGTGTTACATTGCCTGCGGTTATTGCACTATTAAAAGCCAATTTTTCTGAGATCAAGCAAGGTAAAATACAGTTTTGTGATATACCATTAAGCGTATTTAACAGCGATAATTTTAGAAAATTTATAACCAAGGAAAAATATCGCGGGACTTTTGGTAGATTGGTAAAAGCTTACGATGAAATGCGCTCCTCTCCTACGTATTTCAGGGAAGGGTTTGATTCAAGTAGTGCTAGTAAATTAATAAAAGCACTTGAAAAATCAAACTATTTTAATGCGAAACACGAAGTTGTATTAAGAGACAATGAAGATAGAGCGACAAAGAATATAAACAGTAAAGAGGAGCTAGAGAATTATCTCAAAACAGATCTTGATCGGATCATTGAAAAATATCCCAATCTTAGAGATGCGCTCAACCAACTTATAGCAGATTTTTCAGTTGGCACAAATGGCGAAGCGCGACGAATTATTGAGGATAAATCACGCAGAGATATACTGCTATTTATGGGTGATGAGGATCGATTTTACACAAATATGTGGTTTGGTTATTTAAGCGGGTGTATTGAAGAGATTGAGAATCTACTGAAAGTTCATGATGAGTCTAAATCAAAGATTGAAGAGGCCTTGGAAAAGGCAGATAAAGCTGATACAGAGTGGAAGGACGTCATTGATATTTTTAATGATCGGTTTAGTTCACTGCCGTATAGGATAGATATTGCGAATAAGAAGGATGCGATAGTGGAAGACTTGGTATCACCAATATTTGAGTTTAAGTTTAGAAATCCACGTAATCCTAGTATACCATACAGGGAGCGTCCAGATAATTTAGGTCAGCTAAGTGTACTTGGTAGAGTTTTAAGCAACGGTGAACGTAAAAGCACTTTTATTTGTTAAATATAATTTTTTTGATGTAAAAAAAGAAGCTTAAGGATGGTGTAGATACCCTGCTAGTTCTGGATGACGTCGTAGAATCTTTTTGACTACAGAAACAAATATGCATTTTTTTGAATATCTACAGGAATTGGCATCTCAAAACAGTCATTTATATATTATTTCACTAACTCATAATTTTTGATTTTTTTAGGCTTGTGTATGAAAAGTTATATCCGAAAAACGAGAAGCAGTTTAGACTAGTTATTTCAGATGAGAACAATAACCTTAGTGCTGAAGAAATGTTTGACCCTCGTGTATTTGGAAATTATAAAAAAGATGCCGCTACAGACAAGTCTGCCTGGGTGACAATGATACCGTTTGCTAGAAATATTGTTGAGTTTCAGCATGACAAAACTCACGACGATTATAAAGAACTAACCAGGGCTCTTCATACTATGAGCAGCAACGTGACCGTAGGAGATATTCAGCAATGCCTGCAATCCGTAATCTCAGTTACTGACACGCCATTTGATAGATCGCTAAATATCCATGAGGCTATTATTTTGTATGCTAAAGAAGTAGCAGCTGACACAGCCGATGGTTTTAGTCTAAAAGATAATCTAGTACTGTCTATCGGTACGCGCTTATGTATAGAGCGATATATCATCAGTAAGATATCAAAAGAAGATTACAGGAATGCTGTAAACAAAGAGCGTGATCTAACTCGCAAGCTACTGATACTTTATAGTAATAACTGCTCAGATCCAAATAAGCAAACCCTCTCAAAAATGTTTAATAAAGCTGCGGCTATTGTTGATGGTACTATACATATTAATTCATTTATGTACGAGCCTTTGGTTGATATCGGTACATGGGAGATGAAAAAGATGTTTAATGAAATATATCACGAAACTGATCATCTAGGAGAATTATGAGTAAAATTGATGATTTGATTAAAGAGTTGTGTCCGAATGGGGCGGAGTTTTTGGACTTAGTAGACTGCGCTAGTATAAAAAGAGGAAAAAGAGTTACCAAGAGTGACCTAGACCAAAGTGCGCCTTTTCCAGTTTATAGTGGCGGTATTAAACCTATGGGATATTACCATACGTATAATCAATCAAAGAATACAATAACGGTTGTTAAATATGGTACGGCTGGTTTTGTGAACTTCATCAAAGAAGATTTTTGGGCTAATGATGTTTGTTATTGTGTAATTCCGAAAAAATCACTAATTAATAAATATTTATATTATGTATTAAAAAAATCAAGAGGATTATATAAAATCACAGGCTACCGATGCAATACCGGCGCACCTTCCCACCGATGTAATATGTAGTATAAAAATCCCCGTTCCGCCTCTTGAAGTTCAAAAAGAGATTGTGCGTGTGCTAGACTCGTTTACAGAGCTAGAAGCAGAGCTAGAAGCAGAGCTAGAAGCAGAGCTAGAAGCGAGAAAGAAGCAGTATGAATACTATCGCAATACACTCTTGACGTTTAACGAGAGGTAGAATGGTTACCATTGGAAGAAGTTTTTGTAATGCGAAATGGGTATACACCATCAAAATCAAACAAAAGATTATTGGATAAACGGAACTCTTCCGTGGTTCAGGATGGACGATATTAGGATGAATGGTCGCATTCTTTCAGATTCGATACAGCATATTACAAAAGAAGCTTTGAAGAAAGGCGGTCTTTTTCCGTCGGGATCTATTATTCTTGCTACTACTGCTACAATCGGAGAGCATGCCTTGCTAACCGCTGATTCGTTGGCGAATCAGCGGTTCACGTTCTTTACAAAAACGTGAACTGCTGAAGGATAAATTACTAGATAAATTTAGTTACTACTATTTTTTTATATTATTGACGAATGGTGTAAAAATAATACAAAAGTAAAGTAGTTTCCCTCTGTTGATATGGGAAAATTGAAGAAATATAATTTTTCCGATCCCGCCCATCGAAAAGGCAAAAACAAATCGTCTCCATCCTTGATAAATTTGAAAAAGCTTACCAACGAAATTGCTTTTTGGTTTGCCAGCCGAGATTGAAGCTCGCCGCAAGCAATACGAATATTACCGTAATAAATTATTAACATTCAAAGAGTTGGAGTGTTCAAAATGAAATATGATATGATTGCTGAAAATAGCGACAGTACCGTCGTTAGCGATTACGTTTCGCCTTATCAGCGAGCAACGAATTATCAGAGCGAGGCGGAATTAGAGCAGGAGTTAATCAAACAATTGCAAGCGCAGGCGTATGAGTATTTGCCGATTAAGAGTGAGAGCGATTTAATACAGAATCTGCGCACGCAGCTGGAAAAAGCTAAATAATTATACGTTTTCTGATGTCGAATGGAAGCGTTTCTTCGCGGAGCGGATCGCTAATGGCAATGAGGGCATACCTGAGAAAACTTTCAAAATCCAGGAAGATCACATGCAATTATTGCAGCGAGATAACGGCGAGGTGATTAATATTCGGCTGTTGGATAAAACGAACATACATAATAATTATCTGCAGGTAATTAATCAATATGAAGTTTCGGGCGCGCGTGATAATCGCTACGACGTGACGCTGCTGGTGAATGGCTTACCGCTGGTGCATATTGAGCTAAAAAGGCGCGGCGTTCCCTTACAGGAAGCTTTCAATCAGATTAATCGCTATCAGCGGGATAGTTTTTGGGCGGGCAGTGGGTTGTTTGAATATGCTCAATTGTTCGTGATTAGTAATGGTACGCACACAAAATACTACAGTAATACGACACGCTGGCAACATATTAATGAGGCGGGAAAATCGGATTCGCATCGTAGTAAGAAAACCAGCAATAGCTTTGAATTTACCAGTTGGTGGGCGGATGCTAAAAATCGCCCAATTACCGATTTGATAGATTTTACGGCGACCTTTTTGTCTAAGCATACACTGTTGAATATTTTAACGAAATATTGCGTGTTTACTAGTGACAAATTATTGCTGGTAATGCGTCCGTATCAGATCGTGGCGACTGAGCGTATTTTGAATCGTATCCAGATTGCTACAAATTATAAAAAGCTCGGTACCATTGAGGCTGGCGGTTATGTGTGGCACACCACGGGCAGCGGCAAAACGTTGACTAGTTTTAAGACGGCTCAGCTGGCAAGCAAATTGGACTATATTGACAAGGTGCTTTTCGTGGTTGACCGTAAAGACCTCGATTACCAGACGATGAAAGAGTATGACAAGTTTCAGGAAGGTGCGGCAAATAGTAATACTAGTACGCGGGTTCTGACGAAGCAATTGGGTGATCCGAATGCGAAGATCATTATCACGACCATTCAGAAGCTTGACACATTTATTAAGCGCAATCAGGGGCACAAGGCGTTTGATGATCACATGGTTATTATTTTTGACGAGTGCCACCGCTCGCAATTTGGTGACATGCATCATTCCATTACTAAGAGTTTTAGAAATTATCATCTATTTGGCTTTACTGGTACGCCGATATTTGCTGATAATGCGTCTAGTGGCGGGCGGGTCGATCTACGAACAACCGAGCAGGCGTTTGGTGATAAGTTGCATACCTATACAATAGTCGATGCAATTACTGATAAGAATGTGCTGCCGTTTCGGATTGACTATATTCGTACGATTCGTGAAGCAGACGAGGTTGACGATCAGCAGAAGGTGCGAGATATTGATCGTGAGCGAGCATTGAACGCTCCAGAGCGTATTCGTAATGTTGTGCAATATATCCGTGATCACTTTGACCAAAAAACAATGCGTAACGCTAAGTCATATGCATTTACTCGATTAATGAACGTCCATGAGGTCGCGTCGGCACGAAATAGAGCGGCGGTTGAAGAGGCGAAAGATAAAATCCGGCTGAGCGGATTTAATTCAATTTTTGCAGTTAGCTCAATTGAAGCGGCGAAGCTTTATTACAATGAGTTTAAGCGTCAACAAAGTAACCTTCCTGAGGCGAGTCGGTTAAAGATAGCTACGATTTACAGTTATGGAGCCAACGATCCTGATTTGGAAATGGACGGCATGGATGATGAAAACTCGGAAAATACCGACGGATTGGACGTCTCGTCTCGTGATTTTCTGGAAGGTGCAATTCGCGATTATAATGCGACGTTTGGTACAAATTACGACACTAGTGCTGAGCGGTTTCAGAATTATTACAAAGACGTGAGTTTACGTATGAAGAATCGAGAAATTGATTTGCTAATCGTGGTGAATATGTTTTTGACGGGATTTGACGCTACGACTTTGAATACGTTGTGGGTTGATAAAAACTTGCGTATGCATGGGTTAATTCAGGCTTATTCGCGAACGAACCGTATTCTTAATTCAATAAAGACTTACGGTAATATTGTTACGTTCCGCAACTTAGAGAAAGAGACTAATGAAGCTTTGGCGCTATTTGGTGATCGTGAAGCTAAAGGTATTGTTCTACTGCGTCCTTTCCGAGATTATTATTATGACCATGATGAGGATTCTGGAAAACGAACGCCAGGATATGTTGATTTAATTGCAGAAATAAAAGATAAATTCCCAGTTAGCGAAATAATAATTGGCGAACAGAATAAAAAAGAATTTGTGAGATTGTATAGTGCAATTCTAAGAGTGAAGAATATTTTGTCTAGCTTTGATGAATTCATCGGACGGGAGATTTTGAGTCAACGAGATGTGCAGGATTATCACAGTATGTACATCGATCTTTACAATGAGCTGCGACCAAAAAAACTGATAGCAACAAGGAGAATATCAATGATGATTTGGTGTTTGAAATGGAGCTTATCAAGCAGGTTGAAATAAATATAGATTACATTTTAGAATTGATTCGTCAATATCATGATAGTCATTTGAACAATAAAGAGATCTTAGTTGATATCGATAAAGCGGTTAACTCGTCTATAGAGTTACGCAATAAAAAGGATTTAATTGAACAGTTTATTGATTCACTCACGGTTGATAGTTCGATTGATGGTGATTGGCAAGAGTTTGTTAAATCAAGAAAAATTGAAGAACTAGACCAAATTATTGATGATGAAAAAAATTGAATAAAAAGGCAACGTATTCATTTGTCGAAAAATGCTTTTCGTGACGGATATATACAATCGACTGGAACGGACTTGTCGCGAATACTGCCGCCAATCTCGCGTTTTTCGGCAGGAGGTGAACGTACTAAAAAGCGTGAAATAGTGCTGCAAAAGTTGAGAGGATTTTTTGATCGATTTTTCAGTATTTCTAATGGAAAATTGTAAATATAAGGGTATTATCCTATTAGGAGAAGCGCATGAATGATAAAGAAAATATTATTAATGTCGCTCGTGTTATTATTCGCATTGGTGACGCCGCTGAAAAAACCAAAGATTATGGTTTGTTGAAATCGCTAGAGGAAATGGTTGGCCAATTAGCTCGACATAACGTTAAAGACGCTGAGGTTGATATGCAGCTGCTGTTGGAATACGTTAAGTCGTTGAACGATTGTGAATATTGCCGAGCGTCTAATGGCGAGATGAGCACTGATGATTTGGTGAATGAAATAAATCGACAATTAGCGCGTCTTAGTCAGGAGCAAGTAAATAATTCTAGTAAATTGGCTTTGGAATTTGAGCCGACAGTTCATTTAGTGACTGCGAATTATGCCAAGGATGAGAGTGGGACGACTTCTGGCGTATCGATAGCTTTGGTTTTTAATAAAGATGGCTCGGTAAGTGCGCCGCGTGATCATTTTTTGAATGCGGAATTGCTTAATTATTTCGATGATAAACACGCTGTCAATTACCAATTTATTGAAAATCATTTACCACCGAAACTTCAGGATTATCAATTAGTTGCGGGAACGGTGGAAGTGCGAGAAATTTTGCCACGGGAATTGGAAGTGATAAATTTTTAACAAGAGTCGGTAAATTAAGCAGAAAAAGAGTTATGGAAATGGAGATTGGACGGATAGTTGTAGCTATAGTAGGGGTTGTTTAGTTGAAGTGTTCTTTCGATTGGTAAAATACAAAGGTTCTCCAGCTAACTATCTATCGGTTCGGCAATTTATCAGTCATAAATACAGGAAACATCTCAACTATAGCCTATTTAGAGTGATTCCAGTCATTATTATGGTCTTTTTGGTGGTTTCTATAGAACAGCATTACTTTTGAAGCGGAAAAACCGTGCATTTATGCGCTTATATCGACGGGAGTTTCATTATTGTTTAGAGATGTTTGGGGATTATTCTTTAAAAAGAAAAAAAGTTTTTTTATAGAAAGAATGATTCATATTGTGAATATTTTATTAGTAGTAGTCTCTGGAGTGTTAATAGGGCTAGCTGGTGATATTTGGGATTTATCAAATTTTGCGCCAAGTAATATTAATAATTTGCTTGATAATATATGGTCAAGCATGGCTGTAGCTATGTTAGTTCTTGGGTATTTTAATGTGACTAATATGGGTGAAAGCTATAATACTGCGGAGGATGATAATAACAGGGCGCTGATTGATTATGCAACTAGAAAGTTTTACGAGATTCACGATAATTATCATGAACTTATAGATCAGTTTTGCGAAAGTAAATCATGCAACAAACTTCTTTTGTATGGCATATTGATATATGAAGATATGAATAGACCGCGAGCAATTCGGAAAATAGAGAACACTATAGTTGCGTTTTTCAAGTGTGAACTTACGGTTGGTATTGCACAAGTAAAATCTAAGAAACCACTTACAGATATTGAGAGTATTAAGCTTGCTGCTGGAATATTAAAAAATACACACAATTGTAATACGTATGCTGTTGCGGAGGTGAGCAAAGCTGTTGAGGTTTACAATTCAGGAGAAGCTTATCCTCAGAATATAATTGAAATTATGAATATTATTCGTTGTCGTGTAGATTAGAACATATAGGTGAATATAAATAAGGACAGATTCTGATTCATTTATGAAAATCTCCGTACGCATTAAACCAAACTCTCGCCATCGTGAGGAAGTTGTGAAAAATGACGATGACACATTGACGGTTTATGTCAAAGCGCCAGCAATTGAAGGTCGAGCCAACGCGGCGGCTATTAAATTATTGGCAAAACATTTTAGGGTTGCGTCTTCCAAAGTTAAATTAGTGCGCGGTGCAACTTCAAAATATAAGATATTTGAGATTGATTAAATTTATGGATAAACGGCGCCCGGTGTCATATCGCCGATTAAATTTGTACCGTTACGAATGAATATCCCTGTTGTTTGAGTGAATCAAGGATGCAAGGAACTGCATTTACGGATGTCTGATGAATATCGTGCATTAAAATCACAGCTCCGTTGCGAGCGCCAGCGACAGCCCTTGAACAGACGATTTCGCTATTACGATCAGCCCAGTCGCGCGTATCGACAGACCAAACAACTGTCGACATTCCGCGCTGACGGAATTGCTCCAAAACTGCCCGATTAAACGCGCCGTATGGCGGACGTATGATGTTGGGTTTGGTGCCGACGGCTTGTTTTATAGCGTTATTTGTCTGGTCAATTTCGCTAGCTAGTTGCTCCGCTGAAACCTTATTTAACTCTGGATGCGACCAAGAGTGATTGCCTAATTGATGTCCGCGCGACTGCATACGACGTAACGTATTGGCGCGTGCTGAAACTTTGCTGCCGATTAGGAAAAATGTCGCCTTGGCGTCGTACTTATCCAATATATCCAACAGTTTTTCGGTGTATGGTCCAGGTCCGTCGTCAAAAGTTAAGGCAATTGTTTTATTTGCGACGGTAGGTATTGGAACTGCGGGCGCTGGTTTTGGTTTTTCTGCAGGTTTGGGGATGTTGGCGAATTTTCTCGCTGTTGGGTTTTGTAGATATTTAGAGACGGAGGAAATTGGCACGGTAATTGTCAATTCGCCGTAAGATGATGGCAGTAGCGACGCCTGACCGAGCGGCCAAGCCAACGCATTGCCGTCGTTGGTGATGATGAAATTGGACAAAGCTTCTTTATTTATGATTTCGTTTAGATCAATTTCTGGTTGCTGGCGCTGTTTGATGGTCTGAGAAATACTATTTTTGGCAGCGGATATGATTGCTTCGGCGGCTTCATCGGACTGTTCTGTAAAATCAGCCAAGCTGACAACTTCGCCAGATTTTTTGTCGAAAGTCCAAAATTGCGTCATTGATGCTGGATGCGCGCCGTTCATATCCTGCTTAATATTGACGACAATTGACAACGCTTCTGAAGTGTTGTGCGTGACTTGATAGCTAATTGTTTCGGTCATTGGCTTATCAAAAAAACTGTCGCCAGTAAAACCGTATTTTGAAAATCACGATCAATTTTATCAATCGACTCGCTAATCAGGCGATTTATCTTTTCATTTTCCGTGATCGGATATTCAATTGAAACTTTTTCTCGCTTGTTATCTCTGGTGACGAACTTTGATCGAATGCCAGAGTATTTCGAATCGGCAAAATAATACTTTTCATCAGATGGCGCAGTCGTTTGTCGCGAGTGTGATTGATTGAGAAAATATATTCCAAATAATCCTGCCGAAAATAGCAATATCAAAAAAACGGTATGATAATAAATAGTTTTTTTCGATTTTGGTTTTGCTTTTTCTCTGAATGCGCATACTATAAGTATAGCACTAGTATTTTAGTTTTGTTATTATCGATGATAAATGAAGACCAGTTTTACTATAATTACAACAGAGAGGAATTTGCGGAGTGGAACTCGAGCCAATTATAAAAGTCGATAAACTCGTTAAGACTTATGATGGAAATAACGTAGTCGACGGCGTGTCGTTTGAAGTTAAAAAGGGCGAGATATTTGGGATTCTTGGCCCTAACGGCGCGGGCAAAACAACAACGTTGGAAATGTTGAAGCTCTCAGGTACAATTGATGGCGGTACGGCTACAATTGACGGCATAGATGTTGCTAAGAAACCTAAGGACATTAAGAATATAATCGGCATTCAGCTTCAGTCGACGGCTTTTTTTATGACAAACTGACTTTGCGTGAACAATTGAAAATGTTTGGTAGTTTATATGGTCGGACGGTTGATACCGAGGTGCTGCTCGCTAAGGTTCAATTGACGGAAAAGGCTAAGAATTATGTCGAGCAGCTTTCTGGCGGTCAAAAACAGCGTTTTGCGATTGCTTCGACGTTGGTGAATAATCCAAAAGTGTTGTTTCTGGACGAGCCGACAACAGGACTTGATCCGCAGGCGCGCCGAAATTTGTGGGACTTGATTAAGGAAATTCGCGACGAGGGAATTACGATTCTTTTGACGACGCATTATATGGACGAGGCGGAATTATTGTGCGATCGTCTGGCAATTATGGATAGTGGTAAGATCATCACAATTGATACGCCGCATAATCTCATCCAGCAATTATTGGCGCGCGGCTTTAAGAAGGAGCAAGTTGTCGAGCAGGCCAACTTAGAGGACGTGTTTATTGATTTAACAGGAAAGGCAATTCGGGATTAATATGAAAAAATATTGGATTGGAATATTCGGGCAAGTTCGCGCTCAGCAAAAGCGTTTCGTTCGAGATAAAATGGCGCTATTTTTTACTTTCCTTTTTCCGTTGATTTTTCTATTAGTATTCGGGTCGGTTTTTAGTAATGATTCGACCAGTTTTAATATTGCAATTGTCAACAATTCACAGACGGAATTTGCCAAAAGTTTCGTTAAAAATGCCAAAGAAAATTCGAAGGATTCGATTCTCAAGATTAAAGACGTCAAAGATATGAATGACGCACGCGAAAAGATGAAGCGGTCGGAACTTAACGGTATTATTGAACTTCCAAGTGATTTTGGCGCGATAAAAAATAATGGCAATCATCCTATTCCAACAGGCACGATGAACGTTCTTTACGCCAAAGGTTCTGAGCAGGCGGGTAATACGCTGGTGGCGGTGATGAATCAAATTACTAATAGTATCAATAGTCAGATGGGTCAACCTGAAGCTCCGCTTAAAGCTGTTGGTAAAGCGGTTGGCGATGAACAATTAAAGTCGTTTGACTACATATTTACGGGGCTATTAACTTTCAGCTTGATAAGTATGGGTATTTTTGGCCTAGCTAATCAAATGCCGGCTGAAAAGAAGCGTGGCTCGTACCGACGCTTACGTGCAGCACCGTTTACTTCTGGTCAGTTGATTATCTCTACAGCAATTCACTATACGATTATTTCCTTGCTTAGCTTGATTATGATGGTTGTCGCTGGCGCTTTGATATTTCACTTTAATATGCGAGGCGATTGGGCGTTGTTTGTGGTTATATCTATATTATCGGCATTCATGATGGTGGGAATAGGGCTATTGATTGCTGGCTGGTCGAAAAACGAAGATCAGTCTTCCGCGTTAAGTAATTTGATTTCTTTTCCAATGATGTTTCTGTCTGGCACATTTATCCCGATTTATCTATTTCCAGAATGGTTGCGAAGTGTTGCTCAATTTGTTCCTATAACGCCAGTTACGGACGGCTTTCGATTAATCATGACCGAGCATGCGACCTTCGTAGAAGTTTTACCACAATTTGGAATTATTGCGGCTTGGACTTTCGTAATTTACCTCGTGGCTATTAAATTATTTAGGTGGGAATAATACTCGAGCCTACTCAAAGAGAAGGTGATTTTCACCCTCTGCAGCTTTGAGTAAAAGCTATATATTGTTATATAGCATACTAAAATAAAAAATATCAACTTACTCGTATGGTTGCTAGCCATATGTCGATTGCAGTATAAAAACTCTCGGGGTTACTTCGAAATATCTTACGTCGTAGTTGTGATAAAATACGCTCATGTAAGGAATGTGGCCGGTAGACGCGCAGGCGTCGCAGTGGTACCATGGTTGTTGTGCTTGACTTGCCATCCCAGCAAGCCATAGGTAACGTTGGTGTAAGCCCAATATCTATTGATGGGTCGACATCGTACGCAAATTCATCAATAAACACGCGTAGTATCACATGTCTCTCATATTGTTGGCGGCGAATTTTGAGGATGTGTTCGGGGATCTGCAGGTCTTGCCAGTCAAAAACACCAATTAGCAATTGACTGGTAATGCCGATGTGCTGCAGTTCTTGTTTCAAGAGTACGCATTTTTGGTAACACGACCACACTTCATCACTGCCACTTGTTCCGTAGGGTAAGTCGCGAATCTTTTCAAATACTTTAATTGCTTTTTTGACTCTCATGATAGGTAGAAAATGGGACTACGTCTATGATATCGCTGGAATTTGTTAGAATCATGAGAAGCCTATCAATACCAAATCCAACGCCACCCGCTGGAGGCATACCAACGCGTAGCGCATGATAGAAGGTTTCGTCCATGGTTAGCTCTTTATTTCGCCTAGTTAAGAATCTGTCAAAAGCTTGTTTCTGTGCCTCTGGATCGTTGAGCTCTGAATAGCAGTTTGCAAGCTCCATACCACCAAGATATAATTCAAACCTTTCAAGCATTAAGTTGTTATTCCTGTGATCTTTAGCCATCGTTATGTCGTAGCACATGACGCTAGCATCTTTTGGAAAGTCGTAAATGAAAGTAGGTTGTATTAAGGACGACAGGTAAAGTTTTTCAAATATGTCAATAATTATATTACCTGGCGAAACTTGCTCAGAGTACTCTATGTCTATCATTTTTGCAACATCAATTAGCTCGTTGTAATCTAACACATATAAATCCTTGCCGAACCTTTCTAATAGTGTATCGTGAATAGATATTCGTTTCCATGGCTTGGAAAAGTCTAAGACATTGTCCATAAAGGTTATTTTTGACTTTCCTGTAATTTCTTTTGCAAGTTTTTTCAGAAGCTTTTCTGTAAAATCCATCATATATTTGTAGTCAACGTAAGCCATATAGTATTCTACTGAAGTAAACTCCATTAAATGGGTTCTATCGATCTCTTCGTCTCTAAATACCTTATTTATAGTGAAAACTTTGTTAAAACCACTAACTAAAAGTTTCTTTAGGTATAGTTCCGGTGAAGATGCTAGAGCAAAACGTAATCCATCGTATGTTGCTGTCTCTGCAAAGATTGGGCGAGATGTAGAATCTCCTTGAAATGGATGAAGGAGAGGGGTGTCAATCTCCATGAAGCCTTCATCTGCTAATAATTTACGAAGAGAGCTGAGAGTCTTGCTACGAAGTTGTATGTTTTTCGCTATCTTTTTGTCGTTAATATGAGAAAGATGTCTGTATTTAAGATTGTAATCTTTGTTTGTATTTTTATAATCAATACCTATGCGAGTTTTGGTGAGTAGAGTTAAATCATTAGCTATGAACTTATCCTTAGAGCTATCATATGTAATGGCGACGCCAACAATGTCACCTTCGTTTAGTAACCTGACGATATTCAGATCTAAACTGTCAATGTACACATCAATATTACCCGAATGGTCGCTCAATGTCAACTCTTTATCATTAACAATTCTTGTTATTCTTCCTGCTATTTTTTTGTAAAGTTCCTTGGTTTTGCTATCACATTTTCCAGATTGTAGTAAAACTCATATTCATAAGCATAGCATGTGATATTATTTTCTAATAATTTTTCGAAAACTGTTCGTCTAACATGTTAACCCCTCTAACAGTTTATTAATTAATGTAATAAACTAGTGTATAATATAGCACATGAAGTGGCTCGATGATATAGTAAATACGTTTCAGGATACTAATAAAGAGATTTTGGTTTCCTCGGGTGCGTCACCGTCGGGGGTGTATCATGTGGGGCATTTGCGCGAAATTGTCATCGCTGATGCCGTAGTGCGGGCGCTGAAGCAAGCAGGCATTCGGGCACGCCACGTTCACGTTTCAGACAACCTCGACGCCTTTCGTAAAGTGCCGGTTAATTTGCCAGATAGTTATGAGCAGTATTTAGGTATGCCGCTCTGTATGGTGCCATCACCAGATGATCGGTACGATTCGTGGGGGGATTTTTGTCTGAAGCCATTTCTCGACAGTGCTGATAAAATTGGCGTCACCATGGACGTGATCTATGCTAGCGATAAATATCGGAGCGGGTTTTTTGTGCCGGCTATCGAGCGCTCGCTGAACCGCATTGACAAAGCTAAGTCGGCCATCCAGGAAGTATCGGGTCGGCAGCTGGATGATCAGTGGTCACCAATTCAAATCATGGAGCATGGTCGGCTGAAAAATCGCCGGTTTATCAGCATGGATAGCGATACAAAAACAATTACCTATCGTAGCCATGATGACTCGGAGCACACAGTTCGGTATGATGACGGGCAAGTAAAGTTGGATTGGCGGCTGGATTGGCCGGGGCGGTGGTGGCTGCTCGGTGTTGATGTTGAGCCGTTTGGTCGTGACCACGCGACGAAGGGTGGCTCGTATGATACCGGCAAGCGGATCGCTCGCGAGGTTTATGACATTGATGCGCCAGTACCAGTGCCATATGAATTTATTAATCGCACCGGTGATACGAAAAAGATGAGCGCCAGCAAGGGTACTGGCGTGAACGCACACGACGTTGTTGATATGCTGCCGCCTGAGGTAGTGCGCTACTTTATCCTTCGATATTCGCCAGCCAAGCGGTTGTATTTTGACGAGACCGATAGCCTGGTGCGGCTGGTTGACGACTTCGCGGCGATGAAGCAGCATCCGCAAAATGAGCTTGATAAACAGCTATTATTCTTGTGTACTGACGGGCTAGATAAGCCAGCGGTCAGCTCAATTCCATTCTCGCATCTGGTTATTTCATACCAAGCGGCGCTGTGCGACATGGTAAAAACAGTAGAGATTTTGCGGCGCAGTTCGGAATACGCCCGCATCGTCGACGAGGAAGAAGCAGTGATCATCACAGAACTAGGCTATGTCAGTCGGTGGCTGGAGAAGTGGGCGCCCGAGTCATTGAAGTTTCGTCTGACGGACGAGGTAAATCCCGATGAGTTCTCGCCAGAGCAAAAAGAATACTTGAGGCGATTAGCTGACGATATCGCCGAGGCGCCGGCTGGGGCTGATGGTAACTGGTTTCATCAAGCAATTTACGCCTACAAGGAAAGCGGTTTGCTGCCGCCGCGGGAGCTCTTCACCACCATCTACCGCGCGCTCATTGGCAAAGATTCCGGGCCGCGCGCTGGCTGGTTCTTATCGATTTTGCCGCGGGATTGGTTGATTGAGCGATTGCGACTAGTCAAGTAGAAGCCCGTTTAGTGATTAAGCTTTTCAGGTGGAAATGGGAAGCAAAACTCTAATCGTCTGGCGGTTTTTATTAAATGCCTATATATCGGTAGTTTGCCCGTTTTCGCTTGCTTTTTATCGAATAGCCGTATCTGTCGCTTAAAACATTCTTTCTGTTTTCGAAAACAGCTTTTATGTTTTGGAAAAATACCTTTCTATTTTGTGCGATTTTTACCGTTTTCCATGATGCTAACGCTGTATTATAATTAGACTAGCTATAGTGAAGCTACACCAGAAGGGGGAATTATGACATTTGAAGAAGCGCAAGAGCTAGTGATGGATCATATTCGTGCGCGGAAGTGGGATAAGACGTTATGAAAAAGAGGTTTGGCATGAATAAAAAACTTATTGCGATTATTTCCGTCATAATCATCTTGTGCGGCGCTGCGGCTGGGCTGTGGTATAACCGCCAGTATTCTGCCGAGCAGCCGAAGACTCCGTCTACTAACGTGTCCGACGCCGCCAAATTCAAGTCAGAATATCCGCGAGTGGCGGCGAATAATCGCTTCGTTTATGCCAGCGATAAAGAAGTCCTTGATATCTTTAATAACGGCAGCGGCGTGGTTTTCTTGGGCTTTCCGCAATGTCCGTGGTGCCAACATTTGAGCGAACACGTTGATCGGGCAGCTCGGGCTGAAGGTGTTGATAAAATATACTATTTGAATATTCGCGATGCTCGTGCTAGCAACAACGAAGTTTACCAAAAATTGGTCAAGAAATTAGAACCGTATTTGGAAAAAGATAAAAATGGCAATCCTCGAATATTTGTGCCTGATGTATCGATTGTCAAGAACGGCAAGATTATCAGTACTTCTAAAGAGGAATCAACTGGCGACGATAATATCACA